>VOFG01003694.1_pt1 | contig 424897 bp, 400 predicted proteins | sample 5384171 | NCBI WGS metagenome assembly VOFG01 (sample SAMN12384726, study PRJNA508395) | human gut metagenome | isolation source: healthy gut F | host: Homo sapiens
GCGATTGAAATTCGTGCCGGAATAGCCATCGTCCACATAAAATCTGGTGTTCTGGAACCCATTCTCATCGGCGTACTTTTGCAGGATAAGTTTTTGGTTCTGGATACTGTTGGAGTCGCCCTCCAGATTATCATCTCGGGACAGACGGCAATAGAGCGCCGTGATCTTTTGGTTTGGCTGTAACATATTGACCTCCTTCATAAAATGCCAAACCGATTGAGAGATTGCAACCATACAATACCCTCAATCGGTTTGTTTGTCTATGCGAACCTGTTTTTCAGGCGGAAATATTTTTTGCGTCCTGCTCCAGGTCGATGACCTGTTTCATAAGATCGACCGTAGATTGCGTTCCTCCGAAACTGAATTCCGCGAACACAATGTACTCTCTGCCGCATACATGCTGTCGGCGGCTTTTTATAATCTTGCCGTCCCTTTCTTCCACTGCGGTATCCCGCACTGCCTTGGCAGAGGGAATATCCTCATCTCCATGCTTTTCTTCACTGTAGGAGCGGGGACGCTCATTGTATTTGAATTTATACGCCATATCGTTCCTTTCCCCTGACGCTACAGTCAGGCAACAAAAATAGCAGACCGTTACATGGTCTGCTGCTGTGTTTGTTCTGCCTGCTGATCTTCGGTCCACTGCTGTTCTGTAGATGATTGCTCATCCTGTGTGAGCACCATGGCTACACCGGCCACCAGTCCGATGACAGCGCCGATATTTTTGGCTTCCTGTTCTGCCTGGATACGGCGGTAACGTTCCTCGACATCTTCGTTACCATCATCCAGTAACGCTCCAGTTACCGCCAGACCATACAGTCCAGCGTGGAGCGGCTTCATAGAAACAGGTTGCGGATGTTGCTGACCACTGTCGCTGTGCCATACCCCATCCCCAGCAGTGCCGCCACGATGAGCAGTACCAGTACGATCCATTTGGCCACTACGATCAGGTCGAAGTCCGGAAGCCAGTCCAGCCATTTGCAGGAATGCTTTTCTTTCTTCTTCCCAGCCTGTTCCAGCAGAGTGGTCATCTCCGTCAACGATTTCTGGATCTCCGCCATGCTGTTCTGCACCGCTGTCAGGTCTGTGTGTGATCTCAGGTTCGGAAGATACTCCCGCATTCCACGCACTTCCCACCCGATGGATTCTGTCTTCTGTGTCAGCATCGTCAGAGCCTCCGGCAACGGACACTGGATGACAATGGGCGTGATCGGTGAACTCGACTCCTGCGCTGTCGGCTGCGGTGAAGGCTCGGGCCGGTTCAGGGCCATGAGCTCGTCCATAGATAATTTCTTCTCTGATCCTGAATTCATATTCCATGTTCTCCTTTAGATATTTGTCACCGAACAGCAAACGGTCCCGACACTGCCAGCCACTCGGCGTGGTATAGGTGATATTCTTTCGGGACTTTTCCCAGCGAACCTTGTAGCCCTCGCTCTCCATCAGCGCAATGAACTCCTCGCGGTTGGAAGCGTGGCGCATACAGTCATTGATGATATTCATGAGCTGCAGCTTCTTGCTCTGACCGCGGGCCGCCGTGTGATACTCTCCGATGGTCATAGTCTTTGTTTTCTGCTTTTGTTCCCTGGGTTGAAATACAGGAAGTGAAAACTCCTTGCAGACCATGTCGTTGCGTTGCCGCAGTTCCTGGAGCTGCTCCTTTGCGATATGCAGTTTCCGTCCGGTATCGAAATTGACCGAGTTGATGAGGAAGTGGGAATGGATGTGCTCACGGTCTGTGTGGGTGCAGACCAGAACTTCGTATCCCTCATAGTACTCGGCCAGCTTCAGCGCGGCCGCATGAGCGGTGACCGGGTCGACTGCTTCGCCTTTCGGGAAGCTCTGTACCATGTGATAGAACAGTACACCGTCCGTCTTGTGGTAGAGCCGCTTGGTGGTCATGAAATCCGCGTAGACAGATTCCGGCTGACAGTTGATACCTGTGACCAACTGCTGCCCCTCGAACTCGGTCTTTTTATCCTGCATGGTATACCGCATCACGGCGCTCATGCATCCGGTGGTCTGGCCCCGCTTGTAGTTTGTGAAGCTGATGATAGCCATAGCTTACCAGCGCTTTCGTTCAAGGATCATCCGAACGGCACCACAGAGTTCAGAGAACGCCCGACATACGCTTTCCAGATCGATCACGGTCACTCGTCCCATGTGCGCCAGGGTGACGAGCTGGTTCAGATTTCTGCCGATGGACTTCAGCTCCTTCAGCACTTCTTTCAGGCCGTCGATGACCACCACCTGCTTTCCCAGGCAGCAGGCAGTGACGTAGTCGCTCATGGACATCCCGGACTGCTTCGCCAACTCCTTGATGGCCTCCCGGTCTGTGGACGCCATGCGGGTGCTGAATTTAACATCTTTTTTCATGTCGTTTCCTCCAAATCGTAGATAAAGTGGGCCCGGGCTTCTGCCCGGAATTCATGCGGAAGTCGGGCAGCGGCGTTGCCGCAGACCAGACAAACGCGATGCTGGCCACCTCCAAGGAGGTGATTTCCCTGCACCGAACACCCGCGCTCCGCTTTCGGCCACAAATGGCCACAAACGGCGTTTCTTTTTCCCTGCGGGTGTTTACTCGCCATGCCCGGTAATCTCCCGCAAATCGCCGCACAGCGCCCCAACAGGGTCAACAGGGGCGACCACAGGTACACCCTGGGCATCGTCACTTTCGGCACGGCGCAGCTCGATGAGCCGCTTCCCGTTGCTGCGGCGCACCATACCGAAAATTCCGATTTTGCTTAGCGCGTCAAGGCTTTGCAGGATCAGGCGGGACACTTTCTTAGGCGAGATACGCTCCATACCGACAGGGTCGATTTTTTCAGACAGCTCTGTGGGAGTGCCGATAAATTTCGTACGGTCGCGCATCAGTTCAGAGACCAGATAGGTGATCCGGTCGCCCAGTAGCTCCGGCTGCGTTCTGCTGTCTGCTACCATCTCCCACACGTTTTCAACGTTGCGTTCCAGAGACAGCTCCCGGTATTCAATGTCACGACCGATGCAGGAGAGCTTCGCCTTACCGCTGCCGCGCCGATCTTCCGCCAGAGTAAAACTGGAATCCACCGCCCCGCTGATGGCTGTCGTACCGGAGATACGGTTGAACACATCATCGGCAGTTTCCTTTCGCAGATGATGGATCAGCAGGATGGCGATGCCGTGCTTGTCCGCCAGCCGCTTCAGCACGGACAGGTCCCGGTAGTCATTGGCGTAGGTGGCATCGTGGACGGGGCGGACCATCTGCAGCGTATCGACGAGAACCAGAACAGTATCCGGGTGAGCTACGAGGAAGCCCTCCACCTGTTCCTCCAGCCCCTGGCCGATGGGAGCGCACTCCGTACAGAAATGGACGCTGTCCGGCGCGTCCTCTGTGATCTCGAAGAGGCGGTTCTGGATGCGAAGGACGGAGTCCTCCAGGCAGAGATAGAGGGTGGTGCCCTGCTTCACGCTCATTCCCCAGACCGGTTCTCCCTTGGCCACCGTCACCGCCAGCCACAGGGCCAGCCAGGACTTGCCCACCTTGGGTGAACCCGCCAGGATATGCAGACCCTGAGAGATCAGCGTGTCCACCACAAAATTGGGCGGCTCCAGCGGACGGTCCATCAGCGTCCTACCGTCCACCGTGCCAGAGGACGGTCCATTTTGTTGCTCATAGTCAGTACCTCCAATTCAAAATATCTGAATACAAAAATCTCCCACATCGAAAGAAGTGGGAGTAGTATTCTTTTAGAGGAGCAGTGCCCACAGGACTTTTGAGCATCCCCTTGCCCCTCTGCTTGTATTGTGGTGGAAAAGATGGTATCCTGATAAAAAGCATGGACAGATTAAAAATCAAGTAGGACAAATTATTGCAGAGGAGGGGGCCAGCGGAAATGGAGGGGAGCATCATATTCTATACCTACGGCAGCACCTTGGAGCTGAACGGGCAGCAGTTTGAGGCAGGCAGTCTAACCGAAGATCTGCTGAATCTATCACCGGATGACTACCACCCTCTGCACGAACGGATGGTGCGCATCCGTACCCTTATGGACATCTACGAGTATGTCCGCAAGAGTGAACTTTGGTGGAAACTGAATGATGAGATGGAGCAGCTCTGTCAGGAACTTCGCCGATATACTGTGTTCCGCTTGCTACCGGACGATTGCTATGACGCTTTCTTTTCGGTGATACGGGAGATCACAGGACAGTTCAGCTTGTTTCCTCCCGAGGAGCACAGCCTTTCAGAGGATGATCAGACAAAACTTCTCAGCGCCTCAGCGGAAGAATTCTTCCAGAGCGATGATGGGGACAGCGATCCTGAAATCTCCTTGGGACTGCTGGATCTGTTTCGTCGCAGAGAGGGCAGCGAGGAAAAGGGCGAGTTGTTTTATTACGAGATGTTTCGCCTCCTGGGAGCGTGCGAAGATACCTGGAGTGCCTACAAGAAATACATCGACCGCTACATGATGTATCTTCACGACATCCGTGCCTTTGTTCCTACCATCCGGAATTTCATCAAGTTTATCCTCTCCACACTCACGACCAATGGGCCGGAAAGTTATGCGGCAGCGCTCTATGGTTTCTATAACGATGATCGCACCGCAGAGAAGCTGATCGTCAACCCCATCACTTACCACGGGGACTGCTACAGGAGACACGATGAATATATGCTCTCCTATGTCCCGCGGGAGCTGCCGGACGGGCTCCATGGCCATCTGTCAGGAGCATGTGACGGACAGCTTACAGGCGCTGATGAAGGCAGACTATATGCTGGCCCCGAATAGCGGACACAACATCCGCCGCTGCATCATCTGCGGGAAATACTTCATGCTGAAGAGCGGCGTCCACGCTTTGTACTGCGAAGGGGCCTGTCCCCACGCTCCTGGCTACACCTGTCGGCAATTTGGCACGGTGGAAGTTCAAAAGGAACTGGCAAAGAACAACCCCAAGGTGAAGGCCAAGCTGACTGCCTTTTCCAGGATCACGAAGGATATGCAGCGGGGAGCTATCTCTCAGGAGGATGCCAGAAGAGTCAAGGATCATGTGCGAGACCGGCTCTACGATGCGCTGCGCAGCCCGGATATCTCTGTTGAGGAGTTTTCTGAACAAATATCTACTGCGCAAGTGTATGAATATTGCCGCATCACCAGAGTGAGCAAGCCCCGAGGGCGTCCACCGAAAGCAAAGGCGGGTGGGACCCATGACCAATGAGGAATTGGTCCGCCGATATTACGGCGGTGATGAGCGCGCGCTGGAGGAGTTGTACCGCAGGAATCTCGGGCTGATCCGGCGCATCGCCCGGGAGACTGCCAGAGAGTTCAACTGTCTGCATATGGACAGGGAAAGACCGGGAGAGTTGTCCGGCTATACGAAAACGATTCTGGAGGATCTTTGCGGCGAGGGTGCGTTGGAATTTCTGACACGGGTCCAGAGCAGAGAATACGATGAGAGCCGTGCTGTGCTTGCCACCTACCTGTACCCACATCTGAAAGGCAGGATGACCCGTTGGCTGGAGCAACATATCGGAAATCTTTCTCTGAGCAAGCACGAGATGGATGCTGTCCGGCAGGCACAAAGGCTATATCATTCAGGTCAGTTCAGCATCGAAGAGATCGCGGAGAAAATGGATGTCCTTCTGGAACAGGCTGTCAAGCACATCCGTTACAACACCCATTTTGTTGGTGTCAATGATCTTATCCCTGGGAGCTATGACGGTGATCCCTTTGAGCGGCTGATGCCTGGGAATCTCTCTGTTTCTGCGGAGCAGGTCGTGTATCGAAAAGTCTGCATTGAGCTGCTGCAGGAACTATTTGATGCTCTCCCGAAGAAGGACAGGGACATCCTCGGAAAATTCTACGGCGTATTCGGATTTGAAAAAACTTCGCTGAAGGAAATCGGCATGTACCACATGATGAAGGAGTCCGCCGTGGAAAAGGCAAAGGAGCGTGCTGTCACAAAGCTGAAAAAAAGCCTATCCGGGTAGCAGGCTGCAGATCTGGAGGAATGTTCATCGTATGATACGCAGACCGATCCTGCCAGCGAAGGATGACAGAGCACTGCGGCGCAGCTTCACGACTTCGACCCTACGAAATCAGGAGTCTGGAAGATCGTAGTTTCGATACAGTCTGGTGAGAATTTTGCGCAGACAGGAGACCGCAACAGTCCCCTTTAGGACATGTTTAGGAAAAATCAAGAGTCATACTCGCTTTTTTATATGTTCCGTGCTATAATGCAGAAAAACACGAAAGGCCGGCAACTATGGCTACACATATTTTAGTCGTCGATGACGAGACTGCGATCGCAGATCTGGTGGAGGTCTATCTGAAAAACGAAGGCTTCACCATCCACAAATTCTATAATGCCTCCGACGCCCTGGCTTGTGTGCGGACGACACGCTTGAATCTGGCGGTGCTGGATGTGATGCTGCCGGACATGGACGGCTTTACCCTCTGCCAGCGCATCCGGGAGGACCACCTGTTCCCCATCATCATGCTCACCGCAAAGGTGGAGGATATGGACAAGATCATGGGGCTGACCTTGGGAGCGGTCGACTACATCACCAAGCCCTTCAATCCTCTGGAACTGGTGGCCCGGGTCAAGACTCAGCTGCGCCGCTACACCCGGTACAACCCCAGGGGGGGACAGTCCAGGAGGTCACCGAATACGACTTTCGAGGCCTTCAGATCTCCAAGGCCACTCACAAGTGCGTCCTGTTCGGCGAGGAACTGGCCCTGACGCCCTTGGAATTCTCCATTCTCTGGTATCTATGTGAGCACCGGGGGAATGTGGTGTCCAGCGAGGAACTGTTTGAACATGTTTGGGGCGAGGCGTTTATGGACAGCAACAACACCGTCATGAGTCACATCGCCCGGCTACGGGAAAAGATGCACGAGCCCAGCCGAAAGCCCAAATTCATCAAGACCGTTTGGGGGGTGGGGTACACCATTGAGTAAGAAAGGAAATACCCGCAGCCGCCGGAGATCTTTGCGCATCTGGGGCGGCTACCTGCTGGTCCTCATGGCTTGGGTGGTCGCAGTGATGGCCTTGGCATTCCTGGGCTTCATCATCTGCGCCAGCATCACCTGGCAGCCCTCGCCGCTCTACGACTTCCTGAATTGGGTTCGAGACTACATCGTTCTGGTCTGCATCGTCACAGTGCTGGCGGGCTGGGTGGTCATCAGCTTCTATTTTATCTCCAAGCCCATCAAGCAGCTGGACGTGGTGGCCAATGCGGCAGAGCAATTATCCCGCCCCAGTGAGGAGCCCATCCAGCTGCCGGATTCCCTGGAGGACATCTCCATCCAGCTGAATCTGGCCCGGGAGCAGGCTCTCCGGGACGCCCGGGCAGCCCGGGAGGCAGAACAGCGGAAAAACGACCTAATCGTCTATCTGGCCCACGACCTGAAAACGCCCCTGACCAGCGTCATCGGCTACCTGACCCTCCTGCGGGATGAGCCTCAGATCTCCCCGGAGATCCGGGCCAGGTACACCGGCATCGCCCTGGAGAAGGGGAGCGGCTGGAGGACCTCATCAACGAGTTCTTCGACATCACCCGCTTCAACCTCTCTCGCCTGGAGCTGGAGCGGCAGAGCGTGGACCTGACGCGGATGCTGGAGCAGGTCGCCAGCGAATTCCGCCCCATTTTCGCAGAATCGGGGCTGTCATGCAGCCTGGATCTGCCGCCCAAGCTGCACTATTCCTGTGACCCGGATAAGCTGGCAAGGGTCTTTGATAATCTCCTGCGCAACGCGTCTTATTATAGCCTGCCGGACAGCACGGTGGAAATTGCCGGACGGATAGAGGCCGGGAAAATCGTACTCACCTTCTCCAATGCGGGAAAGAACATCCCCCAGGAGAAATTGGACCGGATCTTTGAACAGTTCTTCCGTCTGGACAGCTCCCGCGCCACCCGGACAGGTGGTGCGGGCCTTGGCTTAGCCATCGCCAAGGAGATCGTGGAGCTCCACGGCGGGACCATTCGGGCGGACAGCACCGAGGATCGGATCACACTTCACCATCTGTCTTCCGTCAGACCATTCAGAAGCGCCGTAAGAAAATCACAAGAATTTCGCAGAAAACTTGCAAGGCATCCGTTGGTAGATAGACAAGTATGAAACGCCTGGTTCTGGTACCATTTCAGTATCAGAACCAGGCGCTTTATTTTGATTAGGAGGTCTTATCCCATGAAAACCATTCTCGTTCTCTTCGGCGGATGCTCCACGGAGTACGAAGTTTCTCTCCATTCCGCCTATGCGGTGCTGTCCCACATGGACCCCGCCCGCTATACTCCTTTGGCTGTGGGCATCACACGGGAGGGGCAGTGGCTCTGCTATACCGGCGACCTCTCCCGGCTGGAGGACAGTACTTGGCAGCAGGCGGCAGACTGTATCCCCTGCACCCCCTGCTGGTGGAACGGGAGGCCCACGCTCTACTACTGCTGGACGGCTCCGGCCGCCGTCTCCTCTTTGACGCGGTATTCCCAGTCCTCCACGGCAAGAACGGCGAGGAGTACGGTACAGGGACTCTTTGAACTGGCCGGGGTCCCGGTCATCGGCTGCGGGACATTGTCCAGCGCCTTGTGCATGGACAAGGACCGGGCCCACCAGCTGGCGGCCCTGGCCGGCATCCGGGTCCCCCGGAGCCACGTCTTTCATTCCAGCGATGATTTCAGCCGGATCGCCCAGGCAGCGGAGGAACTGGGATACCCGGTGTTTGTCAAGCCGGTCCGGGCCGGTTCCTCCTTCGGTATCACCAAAGTCTCCGGGCCGGAAGAGCTGCCCGCCGCCATGGAGGAGGCATTCCGCCACGACAGCGCCGTGATCCTGGAGGAGACGATCCCCGGCTTTGAGGTGGGCTGCGCGGTCATGGGCAACGAGGAACTGACCGTGGGTCTGGTGGACGAGATTGCGCTGTCGGAGGGCTTTTTCAACTATGAGGAGAAGTACACCTTAAAGACCTCCGCCATCCACTGTCCCGCCCGCATCCCGCCGGAGAAGGCGGCAGAGATCCAGGCAGCGGCAAAAACCATTTACCGTGCCCTGGACTGCCGGGTATTCGCCCGGGTGGATCTGTTCCTCACCCCGGATGGGGAGATCGTCTTCAATGAGGTCAACACCATCCCCGGCTTCACCGCCCACAGCCGCTACCCCAGCATGATGCAGGGCATCGGCATTTCCTTTGGGGAGCTGGTGACCCGCCTGATCGAGTTGGGGGTGGCGGGATGAGAACCGTGTCGATTCCCCGGGAGCAGATTTTTCAGGGGCCGCTGGTCCTGGTCAACCGGGCGCATCCCCTGCATGAAAAAGAGCGATCTGCGCTGACCTCGGTGGACCCGCACCACCCCGACATTCTTCTTGAAAGCCGGGCACGGCAGCTACTGTCTGCCTGTATCCAAAAGGCGGGGGGACAGCGGGAGGTCGTGCCGGTGTCCGGCTGGCGGAGCCAGCAGGAACAGCAGCGGATCTGGGACGACTCCATGGCGGAGCATGGGGAGACATTTACCCGCCAGTATGTGGCCCTTCCAGGATGCAGTGAGCATCAGACCGGCCTCGCCATCGACCTGGGAAAGGCTGCCGGATACATCGACTTCATCCGGCCTGCCTTTCCCTATGACGGCGTCTGCGGAAGATTTAGGCGTCTGGCGGCCCGGTACGGCTTTATCGAACGCTACCAGCGGGGCAAGGAGGAAGTCACCGGGATCTCGGCTGAGCCGTGGCACTTCCGCTATGTGGGGGCGCCCCACGCCCAGCTGATGGAAACCAACGGGCTGTGTCTGGAGGAGTACCGGGACTTTTTGCGGCAGGGTCCCCGGAGCGTCGCTCTGGAAAACGGCCGCATGGCCCAGGTGTTCTATGTGCCCGCCGCCGGAGCCGTCACAGAGGTGGAAGTGCCGGAGGGCTGCTGCCAGATATCCGGCGACAATGTGGAGGGATTTATCCTGACATGGTGGGGGGATACCCATGAGAACGGCTAAGAAAACCGTCCCGACTTTGGACCTCTTTCGTCTGGCGGCAGTCCTGCTGGTGGTGATGAACCACACCTCGCCCCTGGCGGATATGTCTGCCATGGCTGATTTCTGGCTTACCCGGGTACTGGCCCGGGTGGCAGTCCCATTCTTTCTGATGACCACTGGGTACTTTCTGAGCCGGAATCACTGGGCTGGTGTGGGGCGGCAGCTGAAAAAGCTCTGCCTGCTCTACGGCGTCTGCATCCTTTTGTATCTGCCAGTGAATCTCTATGCCGGCAGCTTCACCGGTCCGGCGGATGTTTTGCGGAAACTGCTGGTGGACGGCACCTTCTACCACCTGTGGTATTTCCCGGCGACCATTCTGGGCATCGTCATCGCCCGGTGGCTCAGCCGGCTGGGCCTGCGGGTGGCTCTGCCTGTGGCGGCGCTACTCTATCTCATCGGTCTGGGCGGGGACAGTTACTATGGACTGGTTTCCCAGATCCCGCTGCTTCGGACCCTTTACGACGGCATTTTTACACTGTGCGGCTATACCCGCAATGGCCTGTTCTTCGCGCCACTGTTCCTTCTGCTTGGGGCCGCCGGAAGGCGGTGGAACCAAAAGCTGTCTCTGGCGGGCTTCTTCCTCTCTCTGGCAGCCATGAGCGCCGAGGGGCTGTGGCTCCATCGCATGGATGTCCAGCGCCACGACAGCATGTACCTCGCCCTCCCCCTGTGCATAGTATGCCTTTTTTCTCTGCTGCTGGGCGGAAACAAGGGCGAGTCCAGGAAAGTCCGGGAATTTTCCACAGCCATGTATGTGCTCCATCCCCTCTGCATCGTACTGGTCCGGGGAGCGGCAAAGCTACTGGGACTGGGAGAAATGCTCATTGAAAACAGTGTTCTCCATTTTATTGTGGTGCTGGCGCTCAGTGCGCTGCTCTCCGCCCCTTGCCTGCTGAGGCTTCAAAAGAAGCCCAGCCCCACCGCTCGGGCCTGGCGGGAGGTGGATCTGGCGGCCCTTGGGCACAACGCCCAGGTGCTGCGGAACACATTGGCCCCGGGGACAGAGCTGATGGCGGTGGTAAAGGCGGAGGCCTACGGTCACGGCGGGGCAGTGACCGCCCGCACCTTACAGCGAGCGGGCGTCCGGGCCTTTGCCGTGGCCTGCCTGGCCGAGGGGATTGCTCTGCGAAAGGCGGGCATCCGGGGGACGATCTTGATCTTAGGTTATACCTCCCCGGAGGAAGCTCCGCTCTTGACACGATGGCATCTGACCCAGACGGTGGCGGATATTGACCACGGGCGGGCCTTGGCAGCCAGAGGGCGGCGTGTCCATGTCCATCTGGCCCTGGACACGGGGATGCACCGGCTGGGCATCCTGGCGGAAAACCGGAAGGAGATCCTGGAGGCATTCCGGCTTCCAAACCTGGTAGTGGACGGTGTCTTTTCTCATCTATACGTCTCGGACAGCCTGGAAGCCGAAGATGTTGCCTACACCCAGGAGCAGCTGACCTTGTTCTATGATACGGTGGCCTGGCTCCGAACTGCCGGATATGATTCCGGCAAAGTTCATATCCAGTCCAGCTATGGACTTTGGAACCTCCCAGCTCAGCCCTGTGACTATGTCCGGGCTGGAATCGCACTCTATGGAGTTTGAAGCGATGATGCGCCTGTTCAGCGAAGCCTTGACCTGCGGCCGGTTCTGTCTCTCCGGGCCAGAGTGGCCAGTATCCGCACTGTGCAAGCCGGAGAGAGCGCCGGGTACGGGCGGGTCTTTCAGGCAGAGCAAGAAACCAAACTGGCGGTGGTCACCATCGGCTACGCGGACGGTCTGCCCCGGGATCTGCCTCAGCGGGGCGGCCAGGTGCTGATTCAGGGCCGGCGTTGTCCTATGGTGGGGCGGATGTGCATGGACCAGTTGCTGGTGGACGTCAGCGATCTTTCGGAGGTCGCTCCTGGCGATACAGTGACTATTATCGGCCGGGATGGCGGTCAGGTGATTCGGGCAGAGGAACTGGCTGCATGCTGTGGGACGATTACCAACGAACTGCTCTCCCGGTTAGGCATGCGGTTACCCATTGTTTCTGGTTAAAGAGCGGTAGGGAATTTTACAAAGATTCCGGTTCGGATTTCAACATGAATATACCTTTAAACAGGAATAGCCACCAACCACGATGAAATGGTTGATGGCTATTCCCGTTTGGTCGACACCAAGAGATTCTCTCAATCGGTTTAATCTGGTGTTTTCAAGATGTCCTTATGAGGAGTCGCCCTTTCGCGTGTCTCTTATTTTTTTGGTTCACTCATTTCATTCGTTCACCCCAAGGGTAATTAAAATGCTCGATGGAAATGAATCCCACCTCCGCCAAGATTTTGCTGCGCAAAATGCTTGCACGGCGCAAATGCGCCGGTTTTGGTATCCGTAGGACATTTAACAGCGCACAAGCAAGTGAATTGCTTGTGCACCAAGGTTTTCGCACAGCGAAAACACTTGTGACGCGCCGCTTGGCACGCTTTTTTGTTTTTCCGCAGACGGCTTAAAGGTTCACTTGGGCCGCTTTGTTTACAGCCCCAGGCTCTCGACCCATTTCTGCACGCTTGCCATGCTCTCGCGGCTGCTCAGGCGCTTGCCGGGGAGCCACTTTGTCCCCTTCGAGCAAGCGGATCTCAAAACGTCCTCGCCGCCCATGCCGCTGCCGCCGGAGGTGGCAAAGGGGATGACGGTCTTGCCCGAAAAGTCGTAGCTTTCGAGGAACGTCTCGATGATGCGCGGGGCCTGATACCACCAGATGGGAAAGCCCACGAACACCGTGTCGTACTGCGCCATATCCGCGACCTTGCCCGCGATGGCGGGGCGGCTCTTGGGGTCCTTCATCTCGATGGTGCTGCGGCTCTTTTTATCCATCCAGTCCAAATCGGCAGCGGTGTAGGCCGTCTCGGGCGCGATCTCGAAGAGGTCGCCGCCGGTCACACCGGCGAGGGTCTTGGCAAGCTTCGCGGTCTGGCCGCTGGCGGAAAAATAGGCAACTAAGGTTTTCATTCTACTGCACTCCTATCTATTGAAATTTCTCACTGTTTCGTTTCCGGAAAGACCTCGTTGATGCAGGAAAGCGCGTTGAGCGTGCGCGGGAAGCCGATATACGGCAGGCACACCGTGAGCGCCGCGAGCAGGACCTCCTTCCCGTTGCCGACGGTGGCGTTCCCGCCGACGTGGGCCTTGACCTGCCCTTCGCAGCCGCCCTGAGAAGCGAGGATCGAGAACGTCAGCAGCTCGCGCTCGTGGATGGGCAAAAACTTTCTCGTATAAAAATCGCCGAAGCAGTAGGCGGAGAGATAGTCCTGAATGTTCTTCTGGTTCTCCGGCGCGGCGGCGCGCATCGCGTCGATCTGGTCGCCGAAGATCGACTTCTGCGCCGCAATGCCATCTAAAAGGCGGCTCTCCTCCGTCACGGTCTGGCCGCTCGTGAGCGGCAGGACGATGCCCTTTTCGGCGAACACGGCGTTCACCGCGTTCACGGCGTTTTCCGTCTTGCCGAGGCCGATGTACGGCGCGCAGTGGTAGACGGCCTCCTTGATCTCCTCAGGCTTCACGCCGCACGCGAGCGCCGCGGCGGTGTGGCGCTTGACCTCGTTCATCGTCTGATTCGTCGTCGCCACGACCAAAATGACCAGCTCGCGCAGTCTGGCGCTGAGCTTTTCCTCCGCGTAAACCTCGCCGTAGATGAGCCGCTCCTTGATGGCGGCAAACTCGGGGTCGGTGACGCCGAGTGCGGACGCTCCGCCGTACAGCGCCTTTGTGGTCTTTTCCGCCTGTTCTGCTCTGTTCATTGCAATGCCTCCTAATGCGTATCCTTTGCAGTCGCGGCACGAATGCTCACACCGGCTGCTTTTCTGTTCTTTCTTCCCACATTTATAACGTTTTGTTCGCTATGCCAAATCCTCATTTTGAGAAATGCAAATTTTGCGCACACCGCGGGGGGAACCGCGCAAAAAAGGAGCATTCTTTCGAATGCCCCTTTTTTTACATAAGGTTGGCAAAAATCGACGCGCCGACGACCGTAAGAAGGCCCGCCACGACGATGGACAGGCTGCTCATCGCGCCCTCGACCTCGCCAATCTCGAGCGCCTTGGCCGTGCCCAGCGCGTGCGCGGCCGAGCCAATGCTCACGCCCTTGGCGATGGGGTCGGTGATGCGGAAAAGCCTGCACACCGAAACTGCGATCACGTTGCCGAAAATGCCGGTGATGATGATCATGGCGACCGTCAGCGTCACGTAGCCGCCGAGCTCTTCGGAAACGCCCATGCCGATGGCCGTCGTGATGGACTTAGGCAGAAGCGTCACGTATTCCTCGTGTGTAAGATGAAAGAGCTTGCTCATCACAAACACGCTGCAAAGCGTCGTGATGACACCGGAGAGAATACCGGCGAAGATGGCCTTCCAGTTGCTCTTCAGAAGCGATAGCTTTTCATAAAGCGGCACGGCGAGGCACACGGTCGCGGGCGTGAGCAGGTAGCTCAAATATTTCGCGCCCTCGTAGAACGTGTCGTAGCTGATGTGCGCCGTCAAAAGCACCGCAATGGTCAGCACCACCGAGATGAGCAGCGGGTTGAAGAGTGCGAACTTGAACTTTTTTTGCAGCAGCACGCCGATGCCGTAGGCAGCAAGACTGACAGAGACGCCGAAAAAGACGGACTGTTCAAAAAATGTCATTTCTTCTCCGCCCCCTTCTTGCCCTTTTTGAGTACCGCCTGCGTCACAAGGCCGGACACGGCCATAACGACGATCGTTGTCACCGCGGCAATGACGAGATAGGCGACAAGATTCGCCTGAATGACGTCCCACGAAGCCATCAGCCCCACGGCGGGCGGAATGAACATGATAGGCATGATCTCGATGAGAAAGCAGGCCGTGTCGTGCACATCACTGAGCTTGATGACGCCGAGCATCAGGCAGAGAAACATCAGCGCAAGGCCGTAGATGCTCGCCGGAACGGGCAGAGGCAGAAAATAATTCAGCAGCTCCCCAACAAGCGAGACGATGAGGATGATGCCGAACTCCTTGACATATTTCATGATTTTTCCTCTCTTTGTGTGTTAATTTTCATTGTACGGCGCGCACTTTCCCCTGTCAATCGACGAACGGGCGGGATTCCGCCCCGCTGCGCGGCTTTTTCTTAACAAGGTGTATAAAGGCGGCACAAACGCCGCGCTTTCGCCGCCCGTGTGCAAAATCCCATCTTCTGCAAAAAATCGTCGTCCGCTTTGCACAGAACAGCCCGTGCGGATTTAGTCGAAGCGCCGAACTTTCATTTTTTTCTCCAAAAGGCGAGAAAATGCGCGCTTTTTTACGTCTAATGAGATAAAAGCCGATGCTTCGCCGCCGCTCTCTGCCGGGGCGGCGAAGCGCCGAGTGGAAAATTCATACAGGGAGGATAACACCATGCAGATATCCACACAGTCGCGCAAAAGACTTTTGTTCGCCGCGCTCTTCCTCGCAATTCTCGTCCCTCTTTTCTTCACCCTCGAAATCCGCTCGCAGTTGCCGCTCCTCGGTTTCGAGGCCGGCTCGCCCCTGATCGACTGGGTACATCAGAATACGACTGGCAGCGGTTTCTTGCGGAAAGTGACCGGGGACGCCACCTTTTACAGTCTTGTGCTCCTTGCAAAGGACTCCCGCCTCGGGGCGCTGCTGTTTTTCCAGAGCATCGTCTGTGCTGCGATCGCGCTCGTTCTGCTCTGGGTGACGCTGTATTGCAAAAAGAGCTATCTCACACCGTTTACGATCGCCTATACGATTTTGTCCGCGCTCATTTACCTGGCCACCATGGGCGACTACGCCATCAATTCGCAGGCGGAGGAATACTGCGTCCTGATGCTCTGGGGCTCTTATCTGCGGGAGGGGCGCGGCCTCGGCTCGGTACTCGTCTATCTGACTGTCGTAGGCTGCTATTTTGTCAGCCTCGCTCGCAGCTGCAAGGCGGCGTGAGACGTTCCCCGACTTTTCCACAGCAAAGAAAAACGGCGCGGTCTCCCGCGCCGTTTTTTGCTTTTCCGTTTTCACATCAGCGTCATATAGCTGACGCCGTCGAGCGCTTCAAGCGCCTGGATCTCCTCGTCCAGCGTCGTTTTGCCGTTCACCCAGAGGGTGAACGTGCCGCACACGGGGCCGCCGCTCTTCTCCTGCGTCTCGCTGAAGAGGTTCAGGTCCCAAATGTAGTGTCCGTGGCCCTTTACCTGGCGGATGATCTGGCCGACCGTGCTCTTTTTCTCCATCTCGAAATACACAGTGGAGACGCGCTGCGTCTTGCGGATGCGAAGGTCCACGCGCCGCAGCACTTGCATCGCAAGGAAGATGAACGCATAGCAGATGATGCCGCCCGCGTAAAAACCCGCGCCGAACGCCGTGCCGATGATGGCGACCGCCCACAGGCCCGCCGCGGTCGTCAGGCCGCGCACCTCCTGATTGCGCGTCACTAAGATCGTGCCCGCGCCGAGAAAGCCCAGCCCCGTGATGACCGAGGCCGACATGCGCACAAGGTCCGTCTCGCCGATGCCGGCAACAAAGATATTCGTCATCATCACGAGCGCCGAAGCATCGCTCACGATGATATACGTCCGAAAGCCCGCCGCCTGATTGTGCCGCTCGCGCTCAAAGCCGAGCGTGCCCGCGCAGAACGTGGAGAGCAGGATGCGCACCACGATCGAGAGCACCGTGATATCTGCGAGCTGCTGAGAGATCGCTGCCATAGGATCTATTCCTCACTTTTTGCAAAAAACTGGAAATACCCGCACAGCAAACTATGCCTGCCGCACAGGAAAGATACCTTTCCGCCGCAGCCTCAGTCGCTCGCCTTTTTGAGCTCGACGTTTTTCTCGTAGGCCACGGTCACGGCGTCTAACACCGCCGCGCGCATGCCGCGCTCTTCGAGCGTGCGCACGCCCTGGATCGTCGAGCCCGCGGGCGAGCAAACGCTGTCCTTGAGCACGCCGGGGTGCTGGTTCGTCTCGAGCACCATTTTCGCCGTGCCGAGCATCATCTGCGCGGCGTACTGGACCGCCGCCGCGCGCGGCAGGCCGCACGCGACGCCGCCGTCGGCCATCGCCTCTAAGAAGATCGCGGCAAAGGCCGGGCCGCAGCCCGCGACCGCCGAGCCCGCGGCATGCAGCTCCTCCGCCAGCGGGAAAAGCTTGCCCGCGGGCGCCATGTAGCGCAAAAACGCCCCCTGCTGCGCCTTGTCGCAGTTTTCGCTGCACGCGTAGAAGATGACGCCCTCGCCCACGGCGGCGGGCATATTCGGCATGATGCGGATGACGGGATAGTCCCCGCCCGCAAGCTCCTGAATGCGCGCGATGTCCAGTCCCGTGACCATACTGATGAGCACCGGCGCGCTCTTGCGCTCCTTGAGCGCCGGGGCGATGCCCTTGAGCACGTCCACGATCATCTGTGGCTTCACGCCGAGGAAGATGTGGTCCGCCTCGCGCGCGATGATCTCGTTGCTGCTCACAACGGCCCCGATGCGCTCTGCGAGCGTCTCCGCCTTTGCCTTCGTGCGGTTGGCGAGCAGCACCTCCACCTCGCCGCTTCTGGCCGCCGCGCTCGCCAGCGCGCCGCCCATATTCCCTGTGCCGATAAAGCCGATCTTCATCATCTGCCGTGTCCTTTCTACACCCATCAGGAACCCAAGCGCAGCCCTGTACCGCGCACCGCCCCTGTTTTTATTATCAGTAAAGGATATATCAACCCCCGCCGCCTTGTCAAGCACCGCGCCCGTCAATCACCCGTCCCGCGAAAATTTTATGTAATATCCATTGCACTGAGTACCGTTCTTTAGTACATTAAATAATCCGTGCGTATCCATTTGCAGGCACCTAAAGCATCCAGTTTTTAGGTTTTGAATGATCCTGCGTGTCCGCTTTTAAAGGATGTGCCGACAAGAAGTGAAAAGCCCGCAAATCCAGGCTATTTCGCCCAAAAGCAGACTTGAAAAGTGATAAATTCTTTCATAACAATTAGACAGGCTAAGTCTGTTCTTTTTTCTGTTCTGCCTCGCCATGGCGGTGGAAGTTGCTCCCGAACATGGCCTTTGCTGCCGCTGCGACACGCAGCGGCACGAAGGATGACCCTTATATGCAAAGACCCGTTCCAATCCCTACCACATTTCCTATGAGGATGTATGTAAAGAGGTAATGGGTGCAAAGCAGAAAGCGCAGCTGCGGTGAATGGTGGACTTCAAGTTCACCCGTCATCCGTCCCTCAATTTGCCGGAGCAGCGGCTGACAGCCATTGAAAAGCAGCTTGGAGAGCGTACAAGAGAGCTGCTCTCCATTCCGGTTCAGAGAAGCGCAAAGCGCAAAAATGAGCCGGAAGGATGATCCGTCTGCGGTATGGGAGCATCCCCATACCGCAGATACTTATCAGCCGCCCATACAGACCGGTATGAGATTCCCGTAAAAATTACCACCTATGTTCCTAAAACAACCACCTATCGAGAATCGGTAGAAAACGGTTCTTGATTTTCCTATACTGTAACCGTAGCGAGGAGGTGAACCGATGCAAATTGAAATCAAGATAGACGAAAAATGCAAAGAGCCAAAAATCATCGTGATGACGGACAAAATGACCGATGAAGTCAATGCAATCATAAAAAGACTGTCAGACGAGCAACCGCAGGTCATTGCCGGATTCAGGGAGGATGTGGTCGAGGTTCTGGAACCGTCTGAAATCTACCGTGTTTTTGCTGAATCAGGTAAGGTGTTTGCCGAGACAAATCACGGCGAGTATGCGCTCCGCCTGAGGCTATACGAGGCGGAACAACGGCTTGACAGCAAGACTTTTGTCCGAATATCAAACTCGGATATTATCAATCTGAGAAAGGTCAAGAGCTTTGATTTGAGCTTTGTCGGGACAATTTGCATCACGCTTTCAAACGGTACGGTTACTTATGTTTCACGGCGATCCGTCGCCAAAATCAAACAACTGTTAGGAATGTGAGGTGGCAGAAATGAAGAAAAAACTGATTGGACGAGGTGTAATTGGTTTCCCTGTTGGCATTGCAATCGGATATGTCATTACGGTGATTATCTCAATCTGCATTGGGGATGGCTTCTTCTATCCGGTCACTCCGGAGCTTGTGAATAAAATAGGGAGCGAACTAAATGCGGTTCTCATTCAAACCGGTCTGAGCGGAATAATGGGCACAGGCTTTGCAATGGCTTCGGTTATTTGGGAGATCGATTCGTGGAGTCTTGCAAAGCAAAGCGGGATTTACTTCGCAATTGCTTGCGTGATTATGTTCCCTATCTCTTATTTTGCCAACTGGATGCCCCATTCGACCGCTGGAATTCTGTCTTATGTAGGCATATTCGTAGCGATCTTCCTCGCTGCTTGGGTAACTCAGTATTCTGTGTGGAAAAGGAAGATTAAGAAAATGAACGAAGGCATTAAAGATAATAACGATATGGATTGATCCCGCCGCTCTGCATCCTGCACCTTGTTTTAACAACAGAATAAACCACATACATAGCCGCTTGGTTTTCAAAAGAAATCAGGCGGCTATTTCTATTTTGAAGGAGGTGTTCGCTATGAACGAAACAGATTACAACGCTCGCCTTTATGAGAAAATGAAAGCCGAACAGGACAAATACCGGGGCTGGCTACTGCATCAGGAGCCGTCCGAAATTCTCAATCATACCTACGAATATATCGTCGGTCACAATGATGGCAATGTTTACCCAAATGGACTGATCTCTCGTGCGGAGACCGCCACCGTTTTCTTCCGGCTTTTGAAAGATGAGGTGCGTAACGGCAATCTTCTGACCAGCAATACCTATTCCGATGTTCCGGATGACTATTGGGCAAATACCGCCATCTCCACCATGACGGGTCTGGGCATCGTGCAGGGTCATAGCGGTACTACCTTTGATCCCGAGGCCCCCATCACGCGGGCTCAGTTTGCCGCCATTTGCGCCCGGTTTGATACCGGTGCCGGCGGCTCCACCCAGACCTTCTCCGACATCAGCGGACACTGGGCCGAGGAGTATATCCGGCGAGTTGCCGGGTTGGGCTGGATCAAAGGCTTCGAGGACGGCACCTTCCGCCCCGACACCTACATCACCCGTGCCCAGGCTATGACCATGATCAACCGGGTACTGAATCGGATCCCCGAGGAGCCGGACGACCTGCTGCCCGGCACAACGGTATGGGCAGACTGCAACCCCGGCGACTGGTTCTACCTGGCGGTCCAGGAGGCCACCAACTCCCACGCGTTCCAGCACAAGGCCGGCAACTATGAGACCTGGACCGGCATGAACAAAAAAACCGACTGGACCCGGTATGAGCACTGATATTGGGCAAAATTTCAGAAATACACATATCGGTTGCTGCTCCTAAATAAAAGCATAAGCGGCGCACCAAATCTGGTGCGCCGCTTATGCTTTTGCCTTGCTCTAAACGATTCTTTTAAATGTTGCCCTTATGCGAGGCTGGCCCATAGGCCAGCCTCTCTTTTTTGAAGTCATAATAGCATCGTGACCCCATTATCTTCGATCCCGATCTCCACGAGCGGCGCGCCGGGGTCGTACTCGCCGTCGAGCGTCCAGGGAATGTCCTCGGCGGTCTCCGCCGTCACGTGCTTGACATGGCGGAAGATGAGCCCCTCGGAGTTATAGTAGTCCTTGTTGACGAGCGCCAGAATGAGCGCCTGCATCGCAGCCGGTGTGCGCGGCACAGGCACGAGCAGCAGCTCGAACTTGCCGTCGTCGAACGACACCTCGTCGGGCGAGAGCTTCATCAGCCCCGCGATCGACGTCGAATTGCTGATCGCACCGAAGAGGTATTCCCCGTCGAAGACCTCGCCGTCCGCCGTGATCTTCATGCGGTACGGGCAGAGCGTGTCGAGATTCTTGACGCCCTCGAGTAAGTAGGCAAAGTGCCCGAACATATTTTTAATGTCCTGCTGGACGGTGTAGGTCGTTTTTGTGAACGCGCCGAACGACGCGACATAGACGAAGTTCCGCTCGCCGAATTTGCCCACATCGAGAGATCTCGGCTTCATGCGCATGGCGGAGGCCGCCGCCTCGGCGGGATTCGACGAGATATTCAGGCTCGCGGCAAAGTCGTTCGTGCTGCCGCCGGGCAGATAGCTCACGAGCGGGCGGTATTCTCGCGGAATGCGCATCACACCGTTCACCGTTTCGTTGAGCGTGCCGTCGCCGCCGTGGCAGACGACGACGTCGAATTCCGGCCCGAGCGATTCGGCGAGCTCCGTCGCTTCTCCGCGGTGCGTGGTCTTGCGCACGGAGACGAGATAGCCCGCCTCGGAATAGATCGCGGCGGCGTCAAACAGCGGCGCGAGGGATTTGGTCTTTCCCGCGCGGGGATTGACGATAAAGAGCAGCTTTTTGTCGTCCATGGGTTCCTCCTCGTTTGCTCTTCACAGCATCAGACCGGCAAAGCACCCTGCGCCCTGTCGGTCAAAATCACCCTCTGCCAAAAAAGTCAAGTTCTGTTCATCTTCATTAACAGAGAGTAAAGATTATCATAACACACGAAATGAGCGGTTGCAATTCCCAGCAAAAAATAGTAAGCTGTTTTTGGTATCTTTTTAGCAGTCATTTAACGCATTTTGCCCAAAAAAAGGGGGAGCCCATGAAGCAGAACAAAACCTATCTTCACCTCGGCGTAACGCTGATCGTCTCGGCCTGCGCGGTGCTGATGTTTTACGACACGTTTTTCCAGTCCCGCGTGCTGCTGGACTTTTTCGACAAGCTGATGAGCGTGCTCTCGCCGGTCATCTACGGCCTTGTGTTCGCGTACCTTCTCGCCCCCATCGTCGACTTTTTCGACCGGTATATCCAAAAGGGGCTGCCGAAGGTCAAGTCCTCGCTCGTCCGGGGGCTGAGCATCCTCGTCACGTGGATCTGCGTCATCGCCCTCATCTACCTGATGTTCAGCATCCTCATCCCCGAGCTGGTCGACAGCACGAAGACACTGGCCGACAACTTTGAAAGCTATTATAAAACCGTCTACAACTGGGTCAACAGCCTTGTGGAGAATCAGACGATCTTCTCCGACGACATCTACTCCGACCAGCTGCTCTCCGCACTCAACGGCTACTACGATAAGCTCGTCAAGTGGGTCACCGACACGGTCATCCCGCAGGCGCAGGTCGCAATCGTCGCCGTGACGGGCGGCATCTGGAGCGTCGTCATCTTCCTCAAGAACATTCTCATCGGCATGATGATCTCGGTCTATCTGCTCGCGCGCAAGGAGAGCTTTGCCAAGCAGTCGAAGAAGATCCTCTACGCCATTCTGCCCGAAACGCCGTATCGCCGCACGCTGCGCGCCGTGGCCGAGGCTGACCGTATCTTCAGCGGCTTCGTGCGCGGAAAGCTGCTCGACTCGCTCATCATCGGCATCCTCTGCTTCATCTGCTGCTCGATCTTCAAGTTCCCCTATACGCCCATCATTTCGGTCTTTGTGGGCGTGACGAACATCATCCCCATCTTCGGCCCCTTCCTCGGCGCCATTCCGAGCGCGTTCCTCATCCTGCTCGTCAGCCCCAAGCAGTGCCTTTATTTCATTCTCTTCATCATCGCATTGCAGCAGTTTGACGGCAATATTCTGGGGCCGAAGATCCTCGGCAAATCCACCGGCATTTCGAGCTTCTGGGTCATCGTGGCCATTGTGGTCGGCGGCGGCTTCGGCGGGGTGCTCGGCATGTTCCTCGGCGTGCCGATCTTCGCGTGCATCAGCTCGCTTGTGAACTGGTTCACGAACCGCAGCCTCACGAAAAAGGGCGTGACGGACGACGCGATGTTCGCCCCCGCGCCGGCCTCTCCGCTTGATGAAAAAAAGGACTGATCTCCCCATGAAAACCCTGTACCGTGACAACAAAGGACTGCACCGCTGGCTTTTCGCCTGCGGCGCAGTCCTTGTGCTTTTCTATCTTTTCCGCGGCAGCCGCGCGGCCATCAATTTCTGGGTCTATTCGGTCACGCTGCCCTTCGAGCAATTCTTAGGCCGCGCGTGCGCGGCGCTGCCGTTTTCGGTCGCGGAGCTTCTGTATGTGCTCGCAGCGGTCACGGCGGTCGTGCTGCTCGTGCTGATGGTGCGCTATCTTATAAAGTCGCGCCAAAAAGGGCGCGCCGCGTACCGCTGCGCGCTCTTCGTGCTCGATTTGTTTCTCACGGTCTGCGCCGCGTTCTCGCTTCTCTGGGGCGCGAACTATTACGCGGACGACTTCTGCGACAGAAGCGGCCTTTCGCCCGAGCCCGTCGCGTATGATGATCTGGTCTGCGTCACGCAGTATTTCGCGGACCATCTTGCCGAGGCGTCGACGCACATCGCGCGCGACGAAAACGGCCTCTTCACCGCCGACCGGCAGGAGATTTTAGACTACGCCGACACGGTGTACGACTGCCTGTACGACGAATTTCCGTTCCTCGACATGCCGGACCAGAAGCCCAAGGGCATTTTCTTTTCGAAGATCATGAGCGCGATGAACTTCACGGGCTTCTACTTTCCGTTCACGGGCGAGTCAAACGTGAACATGGACTCGCCCGCGATGCTGCTGGCCTCGACCTGCGCGCACGAGCTCTCGCACCAGCGCGGCATCACGTCCGAGCAGCAGAGCAACTTCCTCGCGGTCCTCGCCTGCACGCGCTGCGACGACGCAAACTACAACTATGCGGGCTGGATGCTCGGCTACATTCACCTCGGCAACGCGCTGTACCGCGTCGACCCCGACGCATGGCAGCAGATTCGCGACAGCTTCCCGACGAGATCGTGCTCGATCTGCGCTACAACAGCGCCTACTGGGCGCAGTACAAGGGCCTCACGGCCACCGTCACCCAGTCGCTCAATGATAAGATGATCAAATCCTACGGCGATGAACTCGGCACGCAGAGCTACGGTGCGGTCGTCGACCTGCTCGTGAATTACTACGCCTGAGCGCTGCTCGTCTCGCGGTACGATTTCAAGAACTCTCTCGTCCGCTCCTGCTGCGGGTTTTCGAAGACCTGCTCGGGGCTGCCCTGCTCCACGATGACGCCGCCGTCTAAAAACACGACGCGGTCGCTCACGGCGCGGGCAAAGGGCATCTCGTGCGTCACGATGACCATCGTCATGTGCTCGTCGGCGAGAGAGCGGATGACGCGCAGCACCTCGCCGGTCAAAAGCGGGTCGAGCGCGGAGGTCGGCTCGTCGAAAAAGAGGATCTCCGGCTTCATCGCGAGCGCGCGGGCAATGGCCACGCGCTGCTGCTGCCCGCCCGAGAGCTGATAGGGGTAGGCGTTTTCCTTGCCTTGTAAGCCCATCTTGTCGAGCAGCGCCATCGCCTCGGCCTCGACCTCGGCCTTATCGCGCTTCTGCACCGAGATGGGTGCGTCGCAGACGTTTTTCAGCACTGTGTAGTGCGGGAAGAGGTCAAACTGCTGGAACACCAGCCCGAACTGCCGCCGCACCTGCGCGAGCGCGGACCTTCCAGCGTAGACGCTTTTGCCGTTTTCCTCGCGCGCGGCGACGTTTTCGCCGTACGAGAGCGTGCCGGAATCCATCGTCTCAAGCAGCGTCGCGCAGCGCAGCATCGTCGACTTGCCGCCGCCCGAGGGGCCGATGATCGACACGACCTCGCCTTTTTCCACCTTGAGCGACACGCCCTTTAAGACCTCGAGCAAGCCGAACGCCTTTCTGGCGTTCCGCATTTCAAAAACTGCCATTGCTCTCCCCTCCCTTTAGCGGTAATAGCGCAGCGCCTGCTCCCATTTTTCCATGGCGAAGGCGACCACATAGTTGAAGACATAGTAGAAGACCCCCGCCGCCACCAGCGCCAGCATGCCCGGCGTGTTCGGCGAGGCGACGATCTGCTTGGCGCGCGTGAACATCTCCACCGTGCCGATGACGGACGCGAGCGACGTGTCCTTCACCAGCGTGATGACCTCGTTCGTCACCGCAGGGATGACGCGCTTGACCATCTGCGGCAGGATGATCTTGAAAAACGTCTGCGCCTTGGTATAGCCGAGCACCTGCGCGGCCTCATACTGCCCGCGCGGGATGGATTCGATCCCGCCGCGGTAGATCTCGGCAAAATACGCCGCGTAGTTGATGACGAACGCGACGATGACCGCCGTGAAGCGCCAGTTGCCCGGCACCGTGACGCCAAGCAGGAGCTTCGGCCCGTAGAAGACGACCATCAGCTGCAGCATCAGCGGCGTTCCGCGCATGATGGAGATATACGCCTTGATGAAGCCGCGCAGCGGCGTCAATCTGCTGCGGCGGCCAAACATCACCGCAAGGCCCAGCGGCATCGAGAATAGCAGCGTCAGCACAAAGATCAAAAGCGATGTGACAAAGCCCTCGGATAATAGCGAAAGCATCGTGGATACAGTCATGGAATGATTCTCCCTTATTTGGTCATAAGCGGGAAAAAGCGGGGGCTTTCGCCCCCGCTCCCTCCCTGAGAAGAGGATGGGCACCTATGAGTTATAATTGGTTTTTTACAGTCGCCCGAGGTAAACGTTTTTACTTGTTGATGAGGCACAGGCTGTCGAGCACGAGACCCCGATCGACGTACTTCTGCGCGATCTCCAGCATGGTGCCGTCCTCGGCCATCTTGAGAAGCTCGGCGTTCACCGCGTCGCGCAGCTCGGTGTTGCCCTTGAGGAAGCCGATGGCGTACTGCTCGGTGGAGAGGGGCTCGTCGAGGATGACATAGTCGCCGTCGTTGTTCGCGATCTGATACTGCGCAACGCCGAGGTCAGCGGCTACGGCGTCCACCGTGCCCTGGGCGAGGTCCATAAAGCCCATGTTGTAGTCGCCAAGCTCCACGACCTCCTTGAGGGAGGACTTGAACGCCTCGTTTTCGTTGATCGCGTCCACGGCGGAGGAGGCGGCCTGCGCCATCACGCTCTTGCCGACAAGGTCGGCGAGGGAGGAAATGCCGCTGTCGGCCTTGACGACCATGACGATGGAGTTATCGACGTAGGGGTCGGACCAGGTGTAGTCATTCTCGCGGCCGGTGTAGGTGAAGCCGTTCCAGATGCAGTTGATGGTGCCGCCGGCGAGCTCGGCGTCCTTGCTGTTCCAGTCGATGGCCACGGCCTCGAACTCCCAGCCGAGGCGGGAGCACAGCTCCTCGGCCATCGCGAGGTCAAAGCCGTCGTACGTGCCGTCGGCGGCGATGAAGCCGAACGGCGGAAACTCGGCATCAAAGCCGACGATCAGCTTTTGCGTCTCGCCGCCCTGCGCGTCCTGCGTATCACCGGTATCGTCGGCGGTGTCGTTCTTGCTGCCGCAGGCGGCAAGGGCCAGTACCATCACGGCGGCAAGCGCCATTGCTAAGAATTTTTTCATCGTTTCTTCCTCCTGTAAGTTCCGGCGCTTGGCCGTTTGTTTTAGTGTGGTAACACGATAACACAATAACGCGCGACAGTAAATACACGCACTTTACAAAGATGGAGCGGTAAAGCGAATCTTTTTGCCGCTTTCCACAGTTTTCACGGTTTCTGGACGGCAGCGCGGTGTTTGCCTCCCGTTTTTCCCCGCTTTGCGCTTGTTTCTTTTTTTGCCGTGTGCTACAATGCAAGCAAGAATTTTTGATCGCAGGAGGCCATTTTTATGCTGTCTATTGATATCTCCCATGCCGCATCGTTTCTCTCGTTGCCGTATGAAGCGGCGCTGCGCCCGCGTCTCGAGCGCGCGGCGGGCTGGCTGCAAAACGGCGGCGGAAAGGGCTCTGATTTCATCGGCTGGGTCACGCTCCCGCGCGACTATGACAGAGGCGAGTACGCGCGCATCCTCGCCGCGGCGAAGAAGATTCAGGGCGATTCCAAGGCGCTCGTCGTCATCGGCATCGGCGGCAGCTATCTCGGCGCGCGCGGCGTCATCGAATGCCTCTGCTCCCCGAACTATAACTTAAAGAAGAAGTCCACGCCGAACATCTACTTTATCGGCAACGGCCTCTCCTCCGACGCGCTGCGCGAGGTGACGGAGCTCATCGGCGACGACGATTTTTCCGTCAACGTCATCTCAAAGTCCGGCACGACGACCGAGCCCGCCGTCGCGTTCCGCTTCTTCCGCGAAAAGCTCGAAAAGAAATACGGTAAAGCCGAGGCCGCGAAGCGCATCTACGCCACGACCGACGCGCACAAAGGCGCGCTCAAGTCCCTCGCCGATCAGGAGAGATACGAGGAATTCGTCGTGCCCGACAACATCGGCGGACGCTACAGCGTGCTCACCGCCGTTGGTCTTCTTCCCATCGCCGTCGCGGGTGTCGATTTAGATGAACTCATGGGCGGCGCGCAGGAGATGATGTCGCTCTGCTCGAAAAACGATTACAGCAATCCCGCGTGGCAGTACGCCGCCATGCGCCACGAGCTCTACCGTCAGGGCAAGAAGGTGGAGCTTCTCGCGTGCTTCGAGCCCGCGTTCCGCTTCATGGCCGAGTGGTGGAAGCAGCTCTACGGCGAGAGCGAGGGCAAGGAGGAAAAGGGCCTCTTCCCCGCGAGCGTCGACTTCACCGCAGACCTCCACTCGATGGGCCAGTACATCCAGCAGGGCGAGCGCATGCTGATGGAGACCGTCGTGCGCTTTGCGCCCGCGGAGCAGCAGATGGTCGTCCCCTTTGACGAAGCGAATGGCGACGGGCTCAACTTCCTTGCGGGAAAGACGATGGACTTCATCAACCGTCAGGCCATGGACGGGACGCTGCTCGCCCATGTCGAGGGCGGCGTGCCGAACATCATCCTGAACCTCGATGAGAACAACGCCCGCACGATGGGCCAGCTCATTTACTTCTTTGAATACGCCTGCGGGCTGAGCGGCTATCTGCTCGGCGTCAATCCCTTTGACCAGCCGGGCGTGGAGGCCTATAAAAAGAACATGTTCGCGCTGCTCGGCAAGCCCGGATACGAGGAAATGGGCGAGGAGCTGCGTAAGCGCCTGCGCTGAATTTTTTGAATCAACCTGAAACTTTCCATTCAGCATTGCAAATTTGTTTCATTTATGCTATGCTGATGCCATCAGAAAGACCATCCCCCGCAAAAGAGGCGGGGATCTATTGAAAGGAGTGATTTCTATGGTCAGACTCATCATGGGTGAAAAGGGCACCGGTAAGACCAAGAAGCTGATCGAAATGATCAATACCACTGCGCAGGAGGATAACGGCAGCGTCGTCTGCGTCGAGGCAAAGTCTACCATGACCTTTGACCTGCACTATCACGTTCGTCTGATCTCTGCCTACGAGTACGACCTGTCCAACTACGAGGCCCTGCGCGGCTTCCTGTTCGGCCTGTACGCGGGCAATTATGATATTTCCCACATCTTCATCGACAACCTGTTCAAGATCACCGGCGGCGAGTGCAACCAGGCGGCCGACGATTTCCTGAACGAGCTCGAGCGCTTCAGCAACGCCACCGGCGTCAAGTTCACCATCTCCGTCTCCGGCGACCCCGCCCTTGCCACCGACGGCATGCAGAAGTATCTGTAAATTTTACTTTCGCAAAAATAAGAAGAACGCCTCTTCCGAGGCGTTCTTTTTTTCTTTGCTGAAAGGCAAAATATTTTTGGCAGCGCGGTGCTCTGCACTTTGTTCCCTGCGTGCCGCAGGGTGCGCAGATAAGGGGGCCATTCTCTCACGTGAGAGAATGGCCCCCTTGGACCCCCAAGAGAACGCGAGGGGGAGGGCCCCTCGACCCCAAATATTGGTAGATTGTAGCTTGAATGACTGCACGCGCTGCGCAGTGAGGGTGCGGTGTACATGGCTTCGCCATGAACCCCTACTATTCGTTACCAGTATCAGCCGCGCCTTACTACCGTGAGGCGCGTGTGACGATGGCACAGCGGCAGACATCTTGCGGGCGCGGCATTGCTGCGCTCGCCGCGCGTGGGATGAAACAAATGTTGCAATTTGTCGGAACTTATGATACGGTAATAACAAGGCGCTGCACGAACGGCAGGCGGTTGGCTACATCCTCCGAGAGGAGGTGGTAGATATGCCTATTACGATCACGTTACATATCCTTGGATATGTGGTTACGATCCGTATAAAAAGCGAAAACCGCCACTCGGCCAAGTGACGGTTTCTCATTTTGAGTCTTCCTAACTTCCCGGGCTGACCGCTTGTCGCAGCGCCCTTTCTACGTCCATTATAGCAAATTCTCCCGCGCTGTCAAGCGACAGTGCGGGCTTTGTTTTTATCTGCCTTATTTATGCCAAATCTCGCAGCTGTCCGGTGCGTATTTCCATAAGCTGCGGACCGTTCACAGAAAAGAACACTGTTGAAATAGAAAAGCAGCAATCCCACCCGCGGCGAGCGCAGCAAAGCCGCCCCCGCAGGCAGTCCGCCGCCGTACTACCGTCACTCGCGCCCCACGGAGTAGGGCGCGGTTGCGAATGGTGACGAAATGAAGGGATTCGTGGCGAAGCCACGTACACCGCACCCGATTCGGCAAGCGCCGCAGCTCTTCGAGCTACAGACTGCCAATGTGCGGGGTCGAGGGGCAAGACCCCTCGTCCTTTCTCTCGGGGGTTTAAGGGGGATACTCTCTTTCTCGAAAGAGAGTATCCCCCTTTATCCGTGCAGCGCCAAGCGCTGCTCTCCCCGCGGCACCAGTGCCGCAGCTTCCTTTGCACTTGTGCGAAAAAGAGGAAAAGGAAACAAGAAGCCCCCGCCGGGAGAGGCGAGGGCTTCTTGCTGTGTTGTGTGTGTATTTTTAGGAGGGAGAAAATCACATCGGGGGGAGTTCCCCTTTGCAAGTATTAAGATACCAGTCAATCTTGGCTAAAGTTTGAATCGGTTGTAAACAAATTATGAATACCACCGGAAATTTTGCACATTTTCAGCCCATGAGCGCGCAGAGCTCGGAAAAATCGAGCGGCTGGAGCGCAAGGTCGATGCCGTAGCCGATGACGCGGGCGAGCTCGCGGATCTGCACGTCGATGTCGCGCGTTGTGACCATGACGGTCTCGTGGCCGCGCAGGGCGGCGGGGTCGATGTCCGACTTTCCGGCCTCTTCGAGCACGTCGAGCGTCAGCGTGGCCGCGTCGACGACCGTGGGAACGCCGATGGCGTAGACCGGCACGCCGAGCGTGTCGCGGCTGAGAGGACACCTGTGATTGCCCACGCCGCTGCCTGGGACGATGCCCGTGTCAGAGAGCTGCACCGTGGAGCAGAGCCGCATGAGCGAGCGGGACGCGAGCGCGTCGATCGCGATGACCGCGTCGGGCTGCACCGCGCGCACCGTGCCGCGCAGCGTCTCCATCGCCTCAATGCCCGTCCGGCCCAAAACCCCCGGTGTCAGCACGCTGACAGAGCAAAATGCGGAAAACGCACCGTTTTGCCGCAGATGGCGCGTTACAAGCACATGCTCCGCACTCCTCGGCCCGATGGCGTCCGGCGTCATATTCGCGTTGCCGAGTCCCGCGACGAGCACGCTTTTCACATTCTCGCCGAGCAGCGCCCGAAGCTCCGCCCCCACGGCGCGCGACGCGCGCTCGAGCACATCGTCCGCGTTTTTTTGCAGCGGCGAGAGGTCGAGCGTCACATACCGCCCGCGGGGCTTGCCGAGCTGGCGCGCCGCGCCCTCGGTGTCGATGTGCACGCTCGTCACGCTGCACCCGCGGCGAAAAACCGTCCGGCTGTCCACGCCGGAGAGCGTCTGCGCGCGGCTTTTCGCGCAGAGCAGCTCGTGCGCCTCCATGGCAAGATCGGTGCGGTATTGGAGCATTTTGCCTCTCTCCTTTTACTAAATCTTGTTTTCTTTCCCTATTTTATCCACAAAGTTTTGTGTCATACAAAAAAATCAGAAAATTTCGAAAAAATGCTTGCAATTTCTTGCATTCTTTGCTAAAATACCATTCTGCACGGTGGATTTTTTGTCCGCCGGCGCGAATTCCAACCGGAGGAGGTGTTTGGTTTGCCGAATATTAAGTCTGCCAAGAAGCGCGTTCAGGTGTCTGGTGTGCGTAATGAGCGCAACAAGGCCGACAAGTCCGCACTGAAGACCGCACTCAAGAAGTTCGAGGCGGCTGCCGCTGAAGGCAATCGCACCGAGGCCGAGAGCGCTTACAAGGTCGCAGTGAAGTCTGTCGATAAGGCTGCTGCTAAGGGTATTCTGCACAAGAATAACGCCGCGCACAAGAAGAGCGCGCTGACCCTGAAGCTCAACAGCGTTGGCTAATCGAGCGAAAATGAGAGCCATCCGAAAGGATGGCTCTTTTTTTGTGCCCAAAGGGGCACTGGCTGATCCGCGCGATGCGCGGAGGGGTAATGCAGCGCTTGGCGCTGCTGCCAGGTAAGGGGGCCATTCTCTCACGTGAGAGAATGGCCCCCTTTGTTCGCACCCCTGCGGCACGCAGGGACTAAGGTGCAGCGCTGCGCGCTGCTTACTTTTTATTCGGATTATAATAATCCGTCTCCTCCGGCAGGACGATCGGCAGCCCGTTCTGATACACCGGAAGCGTCTGGAACTTGAATCTCGACACCTTGTGCTTGCGGTCGATCTGCTCCTTGATGGCGGGGTCGACCTCGCCCTTGCGGATGTACTCGTTCACCGCGTGGTAGGTAAAGCCGAGGTTGTCCTCGTCCGTCTTGCCGGTCAGGCCGTCGGACGGCGGCTTGATGAGGAAGCGCTCGGGCAGACCCAGCTCCGCGCCCAGCGCGATGACCTCCTCGGTCGTATACATGCCGAGTGGCGAGAACGCGCCCGCGCTGTCGCCGTAGATCGTGCAGTAGCCGACCCAGTCCTCGGAGAGGTTCGAGGTGTTGAGCACGATGCCGCCCTCCTCGCTCTGCGCGATGGCGTACAGCGTCGCCATGCGGATGCGGGACGGCAGGTTCACCTTCGTCTGGCGGCTCGCGTCGATGCCCACGCGCGCCATCTCGTCGAGAATGCCGCTCGTGCCGCCGTGAATATTGAACGTGTAGTGGCGGATGTTCAGCACGTCGACAAGGCCGTTGGAATAGTCGATGTCCGGCTGCACGCCGTCGGGCATCAGCACGCCGACGACATTCTCGCGACCGTAGGCCGCCACGCTCAGCGCCGCCGTGACGGAGCTGTCCTTGCCGCCCGAAATGCCGATGACGGCGGTCTTGCCTCCGCAGGCCTTCATCTGCGCGCGCATCCAGTCGAGAAGTCCCGGAAGCTGCTGCTTTGCGTTGAATTCTGCCATAGTCTTTTGCTCCTTCATATTACTTCAGCAAAGCGGGAAGGCTCCCCTCCCTGCTGAGAAAAAATTTGCTTTTGTTGTACCACACTTCCGCTAAGCTTTCAAGTACCCTTCGGCCTGCTTTAAAAACATTTCCCGATATTTTCCGTTCTGCGCCATCAGCTCCGCGTGCGTGCCGGATTCTATGATTCTTCCATCGGAGAGAAGATAAATTCGGTCCGCGTCCACGACCGTGGAGAGCCGGTGCGCGACCATAACGGTGGTCGTCGGCGAGCGGTCGAAGATCAGCTTTGCGATGCGGTACTCGGCGATCGGATCCAGCGCGCTGGACGGCTCGTCGAGGATGAGCAGCCCAAATTCGCTGTGCAGCAGCCGCGTCAGGCATAGGCGCTGCGCGTCTCCGCCCGAGAGCACCGCGCCGTTTTCGTCGAACTCCTTCGCGACCTGCGCGTCCAGAGAAAGCCGCAGGCCGACCTCCTCAAGGCAGGATTTGAGCCGCGCATCGTCCGCGTCGGCGTAGGCCGTCATATTTTCGCGGACAGACAGCGCGTACAGGCGGGACTGCTGAAACGCGATGCCGATCCTGCCGCGCAGCGTGCTCACGTCATAGTCCGCGATCGGGCGGCCGTTGATCTGCACCGTTCCTCCGTCCGCGTCGTACAGGCGGAGCAGGAGCTTTGTGAGCGTCGTCTTCCCCGCGCCATTTTCGCCGACGATGGCGATCTTTTCTCCGGGCGCGATGACAAGACTCAGATCACGGATGGCAAACTCATCGCTACCGCCGTAGCGGTAGGACACATGGTCGAATCGGACGGAAAACGGGCCGTCCGACGCTTTTTCGCCGTCTGTCGACGCTTCGATGGTCGAATCTGTGTCGAAAAAGCGCTGCACCTTCTGCGCGTAGGCAACGCCTAAGGCGACCTGCGAGCTCCACCAGCCGAGCGCGTTGAGCGCCTCCTTGAGCGCGAGCGACGAGGCGATCAGCGTCGCATAGACGCCAATGCCGCCGATATTGCCAGACATCACGCCCCATGCGACATAGACCGGCACGGCAAACGTCGTGCCGAGCTGCGCGAGGTTCGCCAGAATATCGGTCAAAAATTCCTTTGCGCCGTATTTTCGATAGATTGCGGCCCTGCTCTTCACAGAGCCGTCGAACAGCGAAAAAAGCGGCTTTTTGATGTTTGACGCGCGCAGGTCGGCGACCGCCGTATGGTCAAAAAACAGCCGCCGCAGATAGTCAGCCTTCCGCTGGTCGTTGACCATGGCCGTCTCACGCTCCACGGACACCCTGCTCCAGTAAATTTGCGCATACGCGACAAACGCAGAGCAGCCCAGAACGATGAGCAGCAGCGCAACGCCCTGCGACGCGATCAGCGCGCCGTAGACAATGCATTTCGCGACGCCGCTCAAAAGCGAGAAGAGATTTTGCAGCGTCTCCGACGACTGCGAGGCGAATTTCTCCGTCGTTAGCTTGTAGCTGTCGAAATAGCTCGGATCGTCAAAGTGCCGGTAGTCGACCATCAGGGCTTTTTCGTAGATCGACCGCTCGATTGTCCCCTCGATTTCCTGCTTTTTCCACCGGAGGTAAAAATCCTCGTACACCGCGTGGAGCAGATTGAGCGCCAGCGCGAGCAAAAGGTATGTCAGGCCCGTCAAAAATGCCGCTTCAAACGGCTTTCCCGCTTCGATCATTTCGATCACCGCCTGCGCCAGCGTCGCGGAAAAATACCCCGCCGCCGGCACAAACAGCACCGATGAGATAAACGAGCCGACCATTAAGGTCTTGCCGTACTTCCACCAGGGCTCTAAAAGAAAGCAAATGCTGCCCCAGCCCTGCCTGAGCTTTCCAACCGTCTTCTCCGGAATCAACCTTCTTTCTGTAATTGTCGTTGGTTTTATTCTTACTTAAACTGATTCACCGTCGCGGCATTATTTTCCCACGCGGCAGGCCGCGCGGGAGCCCTGTTTTATTCCATGTCTTGCGGCGGCGAAGTGAATCCGCCGCTCGCGCCGCCGGACTTCCGGCGAAAGGCCACGCTATCTCTTACTTAAACTTGTGCCACTCATTAACAGCCATCTCATCGCAGCGGTTGTTGTATTCGTTCTCCGCGTGGCCTTTGACCCAGTGGTAGTGCAGCTCGTGCTGCGCGATGAGCTGCAAGAGCTGCTCCCACAAATCGACGTTCAGCGCGGGCTTTTTGTCGCTTTTGACCCAGCCGCGCTGTTTCCAGCCGTAGACCCAGCGCTTTTCCAGCGCGTCGATCACATAGCGCGAATCGGAATAGAGCTCCACGACGCACGGCTCCTTCAAAAGCCGCAGCGCCTCGATGACGGCGGTGAGCTCCATGCGGTTGTTCGTCGTGCTCGCCTCGCCGCCGGAGAGCTCGCGCTCGTGCGCGCCGTATTTGAGCACCGCGCCCCAGCCGCCGGGGCCGGGGTTGCCCGAGCACGCGCCGTCGGTATAGATAATGACCTGTTTCATGCGTTTCCTCAATAAGAGCTGATCTCGAGCGATGCGTCGTCCTCGCCCGGCGTGATCGAACGAATTTCGACCGTGTACTTCATTTCCGGCGAGACGACGATCTCGACGCGGTCGCCGACCTTTTTCCCCAGGATGGCCTTGCCGACGGGCGATTCCTTGCTGATGAGGCCCTTGAGCGCGTTCTGCCGCAGGGTGGTCACGAGCTGGATGTTCTGCTCTTTCCCCAGCTTTTCGTTATAGAGCACCACGTGGTCAAAAAGGCCGACGGTGCCCTCTTTTTCATTCACTTCGATGACCTTCGCCGTTGCGATCATGCGCTCTAAGTACCGGATGCGGCTCTCGTTGCGGTTTTTCTCCTGCTTGGCGACCTTGTACTCGTAGTTTTCGCTCAAGTCGCCGAACGCGCGCGCCGTCTGCACATCTTCGATGAGCTTGGGGCGAAGCTCCAAACGGCGGTGCTCGAGCTCTGCCTTCATCTTGTCAATGTCGACCTGTGTCAGTTCGTCATACATGGTGTGTTCGCTTCCTTTTATTTTGCTTACCCTCTGCTCTGCGCGTGCTGACGCTTGACGCGCGCGACGCGCTGAGCGTATTCCTCGCGGTCCAGAATGCCCGCGTCATATAAGACCTTCAAACTCTCAAGCCGGTCCTCGCAGCTGTCCATGTGGACAGAATGCACCTCGCCGCTGTCGGCCTGCTTCCTGCGCGCGATCTCCCAGCGCTTTTCGCTGCTCTTGCGCTCCTGCGCGGCCAGATTCTTGTGGAAGTCGCGGATCTGCACGCCGCTCGGGCGCTTTTTGCTTTCGCGCTCTTTTGCGCGCATCGTGTCGAGGTCATCAAGCGTGCGGTTGGCCTTTTTGATGAGCTCGTCGGGCGTCGACGAAATGCTGCCCGTTTCCCGATCGTTGACCTTTTTGTCCTCGTTGGCGACAGCCGCCTTAAACCCCCAGACAAGTGCGATGATAATAAGGATCAAAACTTCTCCCATTGTCCGCGCTCCTTTCTCTTACAGCCGGTCCAGAATGTCCCTGCGTTTTTCCTGATACTCCTCTTCCGTAATGAGGCGGCGGTCGTAAAGGGTCTGCAATTCCTCGAGCCGCGCTTCGGCGTCGGACTTTCCGTCCTTTGCGCCGTCTTCCGTCTCGTCGGTGATCTCGTAGCCGCCGTTGTACTTCACAACGCCCGCCGCGAGCAGAAAATTGTAGATGCCCATGCCGAACGTCATCAGGCACCAGATGGCCTTGAAGCCGATCATCGCGCCGATGCTCGGAATGGTAAACAGGCCGAACACGCCCATCGCGCACGCGATGACGCCCGACAGAATGCTCGCGCTTTTGCTGGGCTTATAGTGGATGTTTCTTCTCATGGTGACCTCCCTTTATTTTCTTTTCTCTTTCAAAGGAAATGCAGCGCGTCACGCTGCTGCATAGCACACCCCCCATTTTCTTTCCCGAGAAAGAAAACGGGCGGTGTGACCGTCCAAAAGAAAGGCGTCTGCATTGTATGTCTTCCCTTGAACATCCTTTTTGCCTGCGGATTGCACTGCTTGCCAAGTGTCGTATCTAAACGACTTGGTTTGCTTCTATCTCCGCTGTCGCTCTGCCTGCGTATCGGCAGTCTCCATCAATTTCCGTCTATTTCGGATATACTACTGTACTTCATTATAGTGGACAGAAGCGTTTCTTTCCAGCAAATTCAAGTTTACATGCAGAGTTTTTCCGCAAGTTTGGTGTTACACACCGTGTTCTGCCTTTCGGCAGACCAATTCGTCCAGTGAAAGATCATAAAAATCGGCCAGCGCAATGAGCGTCGACATCCGCGGTTCACTTTTTCCGTATTCATACGCCTGATAAGCGCGGACGGTCACACCGATCGACGACGCAACATCGCTTTGTTTTAGCCCGCGCTCCTGTCTCAGTTTTAAGATATATTCGGGAAAATTCATTTCTGTTTCCTATTGACATGAAGTTTTCTTCGTGTTACAATAAAGTAAACATGAAGAAAACTTCGTTTATTGTTGAGGTTATTGTATGCTGCATCTTTACGAATCCCTGTTCCGTGCCGGATATGGAGAACATCCGGAACGCTTTTTGTCAAAGGACGAACTCGACGATTATCGGGCATCCTTGTCCTATTACAATTCACAGTATCTTGAATTGCTCGCCATGCTTAACACCGAACAGTCCGTTCTCTTCAAAAAATTACAGGACAATCGCTCTGACATTATCGGTCTTGAGCGCGACGCTTCTTTTCGCTGCGGCCTGTGTGTCGGCCTAAAGCTCGGCAGTCTTTCTTCTCTTCTGCTCTAATCAATGCGGCGAGCGAAGCAATGCCGCTATTTCGCAAGCAGTCTGCCGCCCAACTACCGTCACTCGCGCCTCACGATAGTAAGGCGCGGTTGCTGTCAGGTCGCGACTCGCAGGGATTCATGGCGAAGCCATGTACACCGCACCTACACTGCGCAGCGCGTGCAGTCATTCAAGCTGCAAACCCGCAATGTGCGGGGTCAAGGGGCAAGGCCCCTTGCGTTCTCTTGGGGGTCCAAGGGGGCCATTCTCTCACGTGAGAGAATGGCCCCCTTTCCCGTGCAGCGCCAAAGGCGCTGCCACCCCTCCGCGCGACGCGCGGAAAAGAGGGCCGAGGCCTTACGCCTCGTCATCCTCCTCATGCTCTGTGAGCGCCATGGAAATGACGCTGTCTCCCTCTTCCTTGAAGCGCATGACGATCACGCCCTGCGTGGCGCGGCCTGTTGTGCGGATGGCCTCCACCGGCGTGCGGATGAGGATGCCCGCGCGCGTGACGAGCAGCAGATCCTCGCTGCCGTCCACGACCTTGACGCCGACGATGCCGCCGGTCTTCTCGGTCACCATGTAGTTCTTGATGCCGAGGCCGCCGCGGTTCGTGATGCGGTACTCCTCGACCGGCGTCTTCTTGCCGTAGCCCTTTTCGGTGATGGTCAGGACTTCCTTGCCCTCCTGGGCGCGGGCGGCGCCGACGACGTAGTCGCCCTCGCGCAGCTTGATGCCGCGCACGCCGACCGCCGTGCGGCCCATCGCACGGACATCGGTCTCGTCAAAGACGACCGCCATACCGTCGTGCGTGGCGATCAGAATTTTCTGCTCGCCGTCCGTCTCGCGCACGCTCACCAGCTCGTCGCCCTCGTCGAGGTTCAGCGCGCGGATGCCGTTGTTGCGCAGGTTCTTGAGCGTCTCGACCGGCAATCTCTTCACCGTGCCGTTGCGCGTCACCATGGTGAGGAACAGGTTTTCGGCGTTCAGGTCGCGGAAGTGGATCATCGCCTGCACGCGCTCGCCCGTCTCCACCTGGATGATGTTGACGATGTTTGTGCCCTTGGCAGCCTTGCCGCTCTCGGGGATCTGATAGCCCTTCTTGCGGTACACCTTGCCGGTGTCCGTGAAGAAGAGGATATAGTCGTGGGTCGAGGCGGTGAACACGTCGACCACCGTGTCCTCGTCGCGGGTGGTGATGCCCTTCTTGCCCATGCCGCCCTTACTCTGCGCGGTGTACTCGCTCGCGCTCGTGCGCTTGATGTAGCCGTTGCGGGTCAGGGTGAAGACGCACTGCTCCTCCTCGATGAGGTCTTCGATGTCGATCTCGTCCTCGACCTCCTGAATTTCGGTCTTGCGCTCATCGCCGTACTTGTCGCGAATTTCGATGAGCTCGTCCTTGAGGACGCCCTTGAGCATCGTCTCGTTGGAGAGAAGCTCGACAAAGTAGGCGATCTTCTTTTCCAGCTCGTCAAACTCGTTCTGCAGCTTTTCGCGGTCGAGGCCCTGCAAGGCCTTCAGGCGCATATCGAGGATGGCCTGCGCCTGCACGTCGGAGAGCGAGAAGCGTTCCATCAGCTTTTCCTTCGCGTCGTCGTAGCTCGTGCGGATGATGTGGATGACCTCGTCGATGTTGTCCTGCGCAATGAGAAGACCTTGCAGCAGGTGCTCGCGCTCGCGCGCCTTTTTGAGGTCATACTGCGTTCTGCGCGTGATGAGCTCTTCCTGGAAGGTAAGATACTCGTCGATGATATGGCGCAGGGACAGGATTTTCGGCTGCTTCTGGTTGTCGACGAGCGCCAGCATGTTGATGGCGAAGCTCGTCTGAAGCTGCGTCTGTGCGAACAGGCGGTTCAAGACCACCTGCGGGTTCGCGTCGTGCCTGACTTCGATGACGATGCGCATGCCCGTGCGGTCGGTCTCGTCGCGGATGTCGGAAATGCCCTCCAAACGCTTGTCGTTCACCTGGTCGGCCATGTTCTTGATGAGCATGCGCTTGTTCACTTGATACGGAAGCTCGGTGACGATGATGCGCGTGCGGTCGCGGCCGAATTCTTCAAATTCCGTGCGGGCGCGCAGGATGATCTTACCGCGGCCCGTGGCGTAAGCCGCGCGGATGCCGCTGCGGCCCATAATGATGCCCTTGGTCGGGAAGTCGGGGCCCGTGACGTGCTGCATCAGGTCATAAAGCGTCGCCTCGGGATTGTCGAGCACGCAGACGCAGGCGTTGATGACCTCGGTCAGGTTGTGCGGCGGGATGTTCGTCGCCATACCGACGGCGATACCGGAAGAACCGTTGACCAGCAGGTTCGGGAAGCGCGCGGGCAGCACGCGGGGCTCCTTGCGGCTCTCATCGAAGTTCGGGTCCCAGTCGACGGTCTCCTTATCGATGTCGCGCAGCATTTCGTTCGCGATCTTCGACATTCTGGCCTCGGTGTATCGGTAGGCGGCCGGAGGGTCGCCATCAATGGAACCGAAGTTGCCGTGGCCGTCGACGAGCATATAGCGCATGGAAAAGTCCTGCGCGAGACGCACGAGCGCGTCGTACACCGACGCGTCGCCGTGCGGATGATATCTGCCAAGCACGTCGCCGACGCAGGTCGCCGACTTTTTGAAGGGCTTGTCGCTCGTCAGACCGTCTTCATACATGGCGTACAGGATGCGGCGGTGGACAGGCTTCAAGCCGTCGCGCACATCGGGCAGCGCGCGCCCGACGATGACCGACATCGCGTATTCGATGTAGGAGGACTGCATCTCGTGCACGAGCTCGCTCTGCACGATCTTTTGGTTGGGGAATTGAATGTCTTCGGGTTTGTAATCCACGTTTTTGTGTGCCATTTTCTTCGTCCTCCTCTCTTAAAAGTCCAGATTGACCGCGTATTTCGCGTTCTGCTCGATGAATTCCTTGCGCGGCTCGACCTTCTCGCCCATCAGCACCGTGAACGTCTCGTCGGCGAGCACCGCGTCCTCGAGCGTGATGCGCTTGAGCGTGCGCTTTTCGGGGTCCATGGTCGTCTCCCACAGCTCATGCGGGTTCATTTCACCAAGACCTTTGAAGCGCGAAATATCGACCTTTGCGTTCGGATTGTCGCCGCGCAGCTCGGCGGAAACGGCGTCGCGCTCCTCGTCCGAGAAGGCAACGCGCTGCGTCTTGCCGCGCGTCAGCTTGAAAAGCGGCGGCACCGCGGCGTAGACATAGCCGTTTTCAATGAGCGGGCGCATATAGCGGAAGAAGAACGTCAGCAGCAGCGTCCGGATGTGCGAGCCATCGACATCGGCATCCGCCATGATGATGACCTTGTGATAGCGGAGCTTATTGATATCGAAATCCTCGCCAAGGCCGGCGCCGAGCGCGATGATGACGGGCTGGAGCTTGTCGTTGCCGTAAATTTTGTCGGCGCGCACCTTTTCGACGTTGAGCATCTTGCCCCAGAGCGGCAGGATCGCCTGGAAGCGCGAGTCGCGTCCCTGCGTGGCGCTGCCGCCTGCCGAGTCGCCCTCTACGATGTAGAGCTCGGTGAGCTCGGGGTTATTTTCGTTGCAGTCGCGCAGCTTGTCGGGCATCGCCGCGCCGCCGAGGGCGCTCTTGCGGCGGATGGACTCGCGCGCCTTGCGCGCGGCCTCTCGCGCGCGGTTGGCCGTCATGGCCTTATCCTAAGATCGTACGCGCCACGACGGGGTTCTCCTCAAGGAACTGCATCAGCCGGTCGGAGACGATGCCGTCGACCAGTGTGCGGATCTCGCTGTTGCCGAGCTTTGCCTTTGTCTGGCCCTCGAACTGCGCGTTCGTGAGCTTCACGGAGATGACGCAGGTCAGGCCCTCGCGGCAGTCTTCGCCGCTTACTTTGTCGCCCTCTTTGATGATGCCGTTTTTGATGCCGTAGGCGTTCAAAACGCGCGTGAGCGCGGCCTTGAAGCCGGTTTCGTGCATGCCGCCTTCGGGCGTGTGGACGTTGTTGGCGAATGAGAGGATATTTTCCTGATAGCCGTCGTCATACTGGAGCGCCAATTCCGCGAACGAATCGCCCTTCATGCCGCTCATGTAGATGACGTTATTGTGCAGCGGCTCTTTCTTCTTGTTGAGCCACGTGACGAATTCGCGGATACCGCCCTCGTAGCACATCGAGTCACGGCGCTCGCTCTCGGGCTTTTCTTCACTCTCAAGGCGCTTATCCTCGATCGTGATGCGAAGGCCCGCGTTCAGAAATGCCTCCTCGCGCATGCGGGTGTGCAGCGTTTCGTAGGAGTATTCAAGCTCTTCGAACATCTCGGGATCGGGCTTGAACGTAACGGTCGTGCCCGTGTGGTCGGTCGAGCCGATGATGGTCATCTCCTGCGTGATCTTGCCGCGGGAGAATTTCATCTCGTAGATGTTGCCGTTTTTGTGGACCTGCACCGTCAGCCATTCGGACAGCGCGTTGACAACGCTCGCGCCGACGCCGTGCAGACCGCCGGAGACCTTGTAGCCTCCGCCGCCGAACTTGCCGCCTGCGTGCAGCACGGTGTAGACGACCTCGAGCGCGGGGCGGCCCGTCTGCGCCTGAATGTCGACCGGAATGCCGCGGCCGTTATCCACAACGGTGATGGTGTTGCCCTCGTTGATCGTCACTTGAATTTCCGTGCAGTAGCCCGCGAGCGCTTCGTCGATGGAGTTATCCACAATTTCGTAGACGAGGTGGTGCAGGCCGCTCACCGACGTCGAGCCGATGTACATGCCCGGGCGCTTGCGCACCGCCTCAAGCCCCTCGAGAACTTGAATTTCCGAGGCGTTATAGTCGTTGTTTTCATCCACCGCCGTGGATTGCAGGATCTCATTTTCTGCCATTTGGGTTCTCCTTTCGTCATCAGGCAGGAAGAACCGGGTCGGAGCCCTTTCCGGCCCGTTTCTCCCTGCCTCGAACACTATTTTGATGGGAAAGCCGCTTACATCGCGGCTGTTGTTTTCTTCTTTTGAATCACGCAGTAAATACCGTACACCAGCGCCTGACTCATTAGGTACAGAAACAAAATGCCCGTGATTGGCCCGACGGGAAACGTCGAATCCGCACCGTGGAACTGCCAGAGCACTTCGCATGCAAGCCAGAAGAGCGCCGACACCTTCATTTTCTTCCGAAAGAGCCACTTGTCGCCCTCGTCCGTTTTGAGCCGCCACGTGAAATACACCGTCAGCAGCGTGAAAAAGCCGAGCGCGATGGGCAGTATCCAGCGCTCATCGTGTGGAAGGGAAAAGGGACTTGCCAGCATCGTCAATGCAATAGGAAGCTTCATGTCTGCTCCTCCATTCTCTTTTGCAGTGTTTGGCTCGAAAGCTCGGATAAATAAACCAATTGCGGGTGATACGGGTGGTCGCACACCAAAAACGACTTGGGAATGTCCTCGCAGGCGTCGATGACAAGGCTTTCGTCCTCCGCTCGCCTAAGAAATTCTGATGTTCTCTTCGATTGCGACGTGATCTCGAGATCAAAGACGCCGATGATGTGCTTTTCTGGCAGCATGACATTGTTGCCGATGTGCAGGTACATGGTACCTCCTCAGATATCGCGCCCAAAGGGCGCGGGGTGGTCTCCCATTGGCATGGGAGTGCGCAGTCAAAGGGGGGGATTCTCTTTCCAAAGAGAATCCCCCCTTTGGAACCCCAAGAGAAATGCGAGGGGAGTCCCCCTCGACCCCCGACATTGGCAGTTTGCAGCTTGAATAACTGCACGCGCTGCGCAGTGTGGGTGCGGTGTACATGGCTTCGCCATGAATCTTCTGCGAGTCGTCACCACTCTCAACCGCGCCTTACTGTCGTGAGGCGCGAGTGACGTCCCCTCGGCGGCAGACTGCGTGCGAAATAGCGGCATTGCTTCGCTCGCCGCATTGATAAGTCTCCCAGTAGACGGTGATTACTGCGCACTTCTACAAGATCAGCAGAGCGGCAGCGGATGATAGGAGCAGAGGCAAATCGTATAGCAACTTCAACGCGGCAACGCCGCGCGCAGACATTTCCATTCCGGAGGCATAAAGGCCGTTCAAGCCCGAGACTGCCAATCTAAACGCCTTTCTTTTGGACGGTCACACCGCCCGTTTTCTTTCTCGGGAAAGAAAATGGGGGGTGTGGTCTTGCCGCCCGCAGGCGGCATCTCCCAGCCGCATAGGTGCGGCTAAACTACCGCTCCCTGCGAGATATGGAACACTTTTCCACTCAAAAGTGTCCCCAACCGATCCTCTTCACAGCACGTGATAAACACCTGCCCGCCAAGGATGCGGTTGAGCACATACTCCTGCCGCTTCGGGTCCAGCTCGGACAGCACGTCGTCGAGCAATAACAGCGGTGTGCGGGATGTGATCTCGCGGTAAATCTCCCGCTCGGCGAGCTTGAACGCCAGCGCCGCCGTGCGGGTCTGGCCCTGAGACGAAAACTGCCTTGCGTTCACGCCGCCGATCGTCACGGCGATATCGTCCTTATGCGGGCCGGAAAGGCACATTCTTGATGCCCGTTCCGCCGCCGCGTGCGATGCCTGATGCGCGCGCAGCTGGTCGTAAATCGTTTCAATTGGCGCGAGCGGGTCTGAAATGGTCGAAACCGTCTGGTATTCGACGCCCAGCTCTTCCCTGCCGCCGGAGCATTCGCGGTGCGCGATGCCCGCATATTCCTTCAATCGCTCGCAGAACCGCGCACGGTAGTAGATGATGACCGCGCCGCTCTGCGCCATGCGCAGGTCAAATTCCGGCAAAGTATCAAGAAGCGACGGATACTCTTCGCTGTCGCGCAGAATGCGCGTCTTGTGCTCGTAGGCGCGGTGATAGTCGCTGAGCGCCTGCGCGTAGCGCGCGCGCAGTTGGCAGAGCGCGTCGTCCATGAACTTGCGCCGCGCCGCCGCGCCGTCGCGGATCAGCAATAAATCCTCCGGACAGAAGTAGACCGCGCCGAGCACGTCGCTGAGGTCGCTCCCCTTTTTCACGGGCACCTTATTGATGAGAATTTTTCGTCTTCTCCCCGCGGCGAGCGCGATCTCGAGCAGAAAATCTCGGTTGCGCGCAAACGCGTTCGCCTTGATGCTGCATTCGCTCTTGCCGAACGAAATGAGCTCTTTTTCCGCCCTCGCGCGCGGCGAACGGGCAGACGAGAGATAGACGATGGCTTCGAGCAGATTCGTCTTTCCCTGCGCGTTCTCACCGACGATGACGTTGCAGTCCGGCGCGAACGTGACATTCAGCGCGTCGTAATTGCGAAAGTTCCGCAGCGCCAACGCGTCAATTCGCATAGGAGACCGTCAGCTCTTTGCCGTCGAAGGCGACCGTGTCGCCCGGACGGATCTTCTTGCCGCGCATCGTGCAGACCTCGCCGTTGACCGAAACGTCGCCGTTCTGGATGACGATCTTCGCCTCGCCGCCCGTGCCGACTAAATTCGCCAGCTTCAAGAGGTCCTGCAATTTGATAAATTCCGTGGTGATGGTAATGTCAGTCATAAAAAGTCCTTTACAAAGCGATTCCTATCAGAAATCGTTGTACCATTTTATACGATATGGATTCAGTTTTTTGTCTCAATTTGCCTTCAGGCGCACGGGCAGCACCATGTAGAGGAAGTTCTCTTCGCCCTCGACGGGAACGATGATGGCCGGCGAAATGCCGGTGTTGAGCTCCATTCTCACGGTGTCGGCGGGCGCGTAGCGCAGCGCGTCCATCAGATAACGGTTGTTGAAGCCGATCTCAAGCCCCTGACCGTCGCCCGCGATGCGGCAGACGTCCTTTGCGTCGCCGTTGGCAGTCTTGGCGGACATCGTCACCTTGTCCTCGCCGAACTGGCAGCGCACGGGGCTCTTGAGCTTTTCACTGATGACGACGCTCACGCGCTCGAGGCTCTGGAGCATCGTCTTCGTGTCGACGACGACGTTGATGGGGTTTCTGCGCGGGATGGCGTTCTTATAATCGAGGAATTCACCCTCTAAGCGGCGGCAGATGAGCTCGGTCTCACCGACCTCGAAGAGAATATGGCGCTGACCGAGCGTGATGGTCACGACCTCGTCGATCTCCTCGCAGATGCGCTCGACCTCATTGAGCGCCGTGCCGGGCGCGACGAACGAGAACGCGCCGCCCTCGATCTTTTCAAGTGCTTCCTTGCGAAGCGCAAGGCGGAAGCCGTCGACGGAGACGACGGTCAGCCCCTCGGCAGATACCTCGAACAGCGAGCCCATGTGCACGGGGCGCGCCTCGTTCGTCGAAACGGCGAAGCTCGTCTGCTGGATCATGGTCTTGAGCGTCTTTTCGGCGATCTGGACGGCGTACTTCTCCTCGACCTCGGGCAGCTCGGGGAAATCGGCGGCGGAGAGGCCCATGATGTCGAAATCCGCGTCGCCGCAGGTCAGGTGGATCAAAAATTTGTCGTTTGCGGTGAAGGTCACGACGTCGTCGGGCAGCCTTCTTAAAATCTCGCTGATCAGGCGCGCGTTGACGACCAGCTCGCCGGACTCCTCGACCTCGGCGGCAAACTTCGTGCGGATGCCGGTCTGCATGTTGTAGCCTGAAACGGTCAGGCTCTCGCCGCCGCAGGTCAGCAGCAGTCCTTCGAGCGCAGGGATGGAGCTTTTCGCCGCGACGGCGCGGGAGGCGGTATTGACTGCGTTTTGCAGCAGCAGCTTTTCGCAGGAGAATTTCATAGCGGCGTTCCTTTCGTAAAACGGATGATTTTTTCTCTTTTGGAAAAGAAAAAGGATAGTTTTTAGAAATAGCAGCAGTAGGGGCGCAAAAATGTGGAAAACCCAATTTTTGCCCGAAGTGGCAAGGAAAATTTATCCCTCATGGGTTGTTGAAAAGTTCTATCACTTTCCACACCCAAAATTTTGAAAAAATGTTTCCACAGCTTCCCTCTGCACAACCCTGTGGATAATGTGGAAAACTTTGTTATCTCTTGGAGTTGATGTTAATAGTGATCTCTTTGATCGTCTGGTTGAAGACGGGATCGGATTTCATCTTCTTTTCGATCTGCTCGAGCGAGTGGAGCACGGTCGTATGGTCGCGCTTGCCGAACTCGCGGCCGATATCGGGCGTCGACAGATTCGTCATGCGGCGCACGAGGTACATCGCGGCCTGACGGGCGTTGACGGCCTCGCGGCTTCGAGACGGGCCCTTGATGACCTCTTCGTCGATGCCGAAGTAGCGTGACGTTTCAGTGATGATCATCGCCGCCGTGGGGGCGAGATTCGCGTTCTTTTTCATAAAGTCCTCGACCGCGCGGTGCGCGGCGTCGGCGTCCATCTCGCGCCCGATGAGGTCGCGGTAAGCGAGAATCTTGTTCATCGTGCCCTCGAGCTGACGGACGTTGGACGTGACATTCTCGGCAATGTAACGCGCAATGTCGTCGTCGATGACGGTGCCCCACTGCGCAGCCTTATTCTTCACGATGGCAAGGCGCGTTTCAAAATCGGGCGGCTGCACATCGACAAGTAAGCCCCACTCAAAGCGCGTGCGCAGGCGGTCGTCGAGAAGGTGCATGTCAGAGGGCGGTCTATCGGAGGTCAGGACGATCTGGCGTCCGGCCTCGTAGAGCGTGTTGAACGTATGGAAAAATTCGTTCTGCACCTGCTCCTTGCCCGCGACGAACTGCACGTCGTCCACGAGCAGCAGGTCCGCGTCGCGGTACTTCGCGCGGAACTCGCTGCCGCGGCCCGCGCGCACGAGCTCGATGAATTCGTTGATGAAATCATCGCCCTTGATGTAGATGATCTTCGCCGACGGGCGCGTCGTGCGGATCTGATGAGCGATGGCGTAAATGAGGTGCGTTTTGCCAAGGCCGGAGTCGCCGTAGATAAATAGCGGGTTGTAGTGCCCCACGCCGTCGGCCACGGCGCGCGCGGCGGCATAGGCCATCTTGTTCGATTCGCCGACGACGAACGTGTCGAACGTGAATTCGCCGGAATCGAGCAGCGCGGTGGACTTTTTGACCTCGGGCTCGAAAAGGGCGGTGCTCTCCGCGGTGGAGAGGAGCTTGACGTCGAAATCGGCGGAGTAAATGTCCCGCAGGGAATCCTTGATGCGGTCAGAGAACATGGATTCGATCGTGCTGCGCTTAAAATCGTTCGGGCAGTGGAGATAGAGCGTCCTGTCCTTGATGGACACGGCCTCCACCTCGTCGAACCACGTGGAGATGGTCGTCTCGGACAGGTCCTGGCTGAGGCGGGAGAGAACGATCTTCCAGATGTCTGCAACAGAGTTCACGGAAGCGCTCCTTTCTTTCTTTGGAATAAACGGCTGTGACAGCCGAAAATTTACTCCCTACATTATACCAAAAAACGCGCACGAACGCAACACATATTCTAAATATAAAACGCTGTTTTTTGCAGTGCAAAAGCCCTGAAAAACAGGCAAAAGGACACAAGAGATAGTTGCATGTTTCGATACGCGCCACAAGGTTTTGCGGGAAATGGAAACATGCACCAATTTTTGCATTTTTGGTTGACAGAATGCGGCAAAACCGATATAATACTCCCCGTATGCCGCATCAATACGGCACTATTTTTATCAACTGCGGTCCGCGGGGAGTTTTCTCCGCCCGCCGTCGAGTAAGTGCAGCGCCTCCAAAAGGGGTGCTGCCGGTAAAATTTTTTCAGGAGGTAAAACGAAATGGCTACTTCTCGCACCTACCAGCCCAAGAAGCTCCAGCGCTCCAAGGAGCACGGCTTCCGCAAGAGAATGTCCACTGCCAACGGCCGCAAGGTTATCGCCCGCCGTCGTGCACGCGGCCGCGCCCGTCTGACCCACTAAAGCGGGAGCAACTTGCGTATCGTATGCTACACATGAAACAATGAGGGACGGCCGATGAGAATGTGTTTCGATCGCCGTCCCTTGCAGGCTATGCGGAGAAATCCGCAAAAGCAGGGAGATCGCGCGTGAAAAGCACCACCACCGTCAAGCAGAATTACGAATTCCGCCGGATGTATGCCAAGGGCAAGTCCGGTGTTTCGTCCTGCCTTGTGGTGTATTACCGGAAAAACCGGCTGGGACACAACCGCCTCGGCGTCACGGTCAGCACCAAGCTCGGCCACGCCGTCGTGCGCAACCGCGTCCGCCGCCGCATCCGCGAAATTTTCCGCCTGAGTCAGGGGAAGATGAAGCAGGGCTACGACTGCATCGTCGTCGCCCGCACAAGGGCCGCCCACGCGGACTACTGGGAGCTCAAGCGCGCGTTTGAAAAAACGTGCAAAAAGCTTGATCTGTGGGAAACGCAGGCATGAAACGCTTTCTGCTGTTTCTCATCCGGTTTTACCGCAGGGCCATCTCACCCTATCGTCCCCCCTGCTGCCGCTTTATCCCCACGTGCTCTCAATACGCGCTCGAAGCGATCGAGAAGTACGGGGCGGTCAAGGGCGGCTGGCTTGCCTTCAAGCGTATCATGCGATGCCATCCGTTCTACAAGGGCGGAAAAATCTACGACCCGGTCCCGTGACCGAACCTAAAACCACGGAGGAAACCGAAGAATGTCAACCATCGGCTACTACATTTGCGTTCCCTTCGCCTGGGTCCTGCGCACCTTCTATGAGCTGACCGGCTCCTACGGCTGGGCTCTCGTGCTCTTCACGATCGTCGTGAAGCTCATCACGCTGCCCTTCCAGATGAAGTCGAAAAAGAGCATGATGCGCATGAATCTCTTCCAGCCCAAGGTGAAAGAGATCCAGACGAAATACGCCAATAATCCCACGCGCATGAACGAGGAGATGCAGCTCCTCTACACACAGGAGGGCGTGAACCCCATGAGCGGATGCCTCTGGAGCTTCCTGCCTTTCCCCATCCTCATCGCTCTGTATTCCATCATCCGTCAGCCTCTCAGCCGCTTCATGATGCTCTCCAAGGACGTCGTGACAGAGATCACGACCCTTGCCACCACCCTGGGCTACAATGCCGAGCTCGTGCGCAAGGGCTATGAGGAGATCGGCCTTGCCAAGTTCATTTCCGACAACTTTGCGGATTTTTCCGGCAAGTTTGACGGCCTTCTCAACGTGAACTACAACTTCCTCGGCCTTGACCTTACGGTCATGCCGGGGGATGTGTGGAAAGATTTCTTCACCGGCGGCTGGCCCGTGATCGGCGTTGTGCTGATCCCGTTCATTTCCGGTGCTTTGAGCTTTCTGCAGTCCAAGGCGTCCATGGCCGGCAACGTCGCCGCTGAGGGCAACGACGCCGCGGCCCGCTCCAGCCGCATGATGATGTGGATGATGCCGCTCATGTCGCTGTGGATCGGCTTTACGCTGCCCGCGGCTCTCGGCGTCTACTGGATCGTCAACTCGCTGCTCTACGCCATCCAGGAAAAGGTTCTGACCAAGTACTATAAGAGCCACATGGAGGACGAGCTCAGCGAGAAGGAAAAGCAGAAGCGCGACGACCGTCTGCGCCGCATGGAAGCCGCCCGCGAGCAGCAGCGTAAGATCGCCGCCGAAGAGGCTGAGAAGAAGACCCTGAAGGAAAAGCGTGCGGAAAAGCAGGCTGCAAAATCCATGAAGAAGAAAAATTCCACGAACGAAAGCGGACGCGTCGGCGACCGCCCCTATGCCCGCGGCCGTTCCTACGACCCCGAGCACTACGGAGAATAATTGTAAGGAGCTTGTCTGAATGATCAAGTTTATTGACGTAACGGGCAAGACGGAGGACGAGGCCATCCAGAGCGCGCTCGCGCAGCTGAAGATGGACAGAGACGACGTTTCTGTCGAAATTCTAGAGCGCGCGAAAGCCGGATTCCTCGGCATCGGCAGCGCGCCCGCGCGCGTTCGCGTGAGCTACGACGACGGCAAGGCCGAAGAGGTCAAGCCGGTGGAAAAGCCTGCCGCACCCAAGCCCGAAAAGAAAGTTGAACCCGCTTCTGCGCCCAAGGCCGTGCCCATGTACGCGCCCGAGGTTTTGCAGAAGAAAGAACCCCGCGCCGCCAAGGAAGAGCGCAGCGGCCGTCCCGCGCGCGAAGACCGCCGCGAGAACCGCGCTCCCCGCGCCGAGCGCGCGGAGCGTCCCGCCCCGCAGCCCAAGCCCATTGTCGACCTCGGCGAAGAGTGCCACGACGAGAAGAGCGAGCAGATCCGCGCGTTCCTCAAGGGCCTTCTTGAGCACATGGACTCCGCCGCTGAGGTCAAGGTCTACGAGAGTGAGAAGGGCCGCTACAAGGTCTTCCTCGAAGGTGAAAAGCTCGGCGCGCTGATCGGCCGCCGCGGCGAAACGCTCGACGCCATCCAGCAGTTGACGAACTACAGCATCAACCGCGGCAGCGAGAAGAACCGCGCCCGCGTGCAGGTCGATGCGGAAAATTACCGCGAAAAGCGCGAGCAGAGCCTCGAGCGCCTGGCGGAAAAGGTCGCCGGCAAGGTGACGAAGTACCGCCGCAATGTCACCCTCGAGCCCATGAACGCCTATGAGCGCCACGTCATCCACACCGCGCTCCAGGATACGCCGAGTGTGACAACGTTCTCCATCGGCACCGAGCCGAACCGTCGTGTGGTCGTTTCGTACGATCGCACCAAGGCGTGATAAAAAGGGGGCCATTCTCTTTCACAAAAGAGAATGGCCCCCTTTTACCCGTTCCCCACGTGGGCGTGGGGGTGAGAATCACTTTTTTTGATTTTTAAGTACCCCCAACGATTTGCACAGCGTGTAGGAAAACACCACCAGCGCGGCGGAGATCGCAATCGCGAGCACGTTGCGGCTCTGCTCGGAAAGGGCGAGCGCGCCGGCGGCAAACAGCACAACGATCACGATGCCGGCAAGCATGGCCGCACCGCTGATGATCAGGGTGATCTTCGTGCGGCCGGTCATTTCCTGCTTGTTGAGTTTCATTTTTCTTCCTCCTTGAGCTCGAGCAGCACGGGGCAGTGGTCGCTGCCCATGACCTCAGCTAAGATATCCGCGTTTTCGATGCGGGAGCGCAGGCGTTCGGAGACGATGAAATAGTCGATCCTCCACCCCACGTTCCGTGCGCGCGACTGGGCGCGGTAGCTCCACCACGAATAGGCGTCCGTCTTGTCGGGGTACAGCGTGCGGAACGAATCGAGAAAGCCCGAGGACAAAAGCTGCGTCATCTTGCCGCGCTCCTCGTCGGAAAAGCCGGGGTTAAAGTGGTTTGTCTTCGGATTTTTGAGGTCGATCTCCTCGTGTGCGACGTTTAAGTCCCCGCAGTACACGACGGGCTTGATCGTGTCGAGCTCGCAAAGGTACTGCCGCAGCGCATCCTCCCATTCCATGCGGTACGAAAGGCGGCGCAGCTCGTCCTGCGAGTTCGGCGTGTAGCAGCAGACGAGGTAGAAGTCCGGATATTCACACGTGATGACGCGCCCTTCATGGCGGTGGATGTCCTCGCCAAAGTCATAGGTGACGGAAAGAGGCTCCTGCTTGGTGAACACCGCCGTGCCGGAGTAGCCCTTTTTGTCCGCGCTGTTCCAGTAGATGTGGTACTGCGGCAGGTCAAGTTCGATCTGATGCGGCTGCAGCTTCGTCTCCTGTAGGCAGATGACGTCTGCGTCGATGAAATTCACAAAATCCAAAAAGCCCTTGCCAATGCACGCGCGCAGGCCGTTGACGTTCCATGAGATGAGTTTCATTGGGGAAAAGTCCTCCGAAAGTTTGATGGTGAGACCATTGTACTATCCGGGGGAGGTAAAAGCAATAAAAATCACGGCGAGCCTCCCTCCATGCCGCGCAAAATGCCGCGTTCTGTTAAGCCAAAGCGGCAAAAACCCTCATTTTCTGCGGACTTTTTATCTCTCCACAGAGAAGCGTTTACAACGCTCGCTGACATACGGTAAAATAAACTCAATCACACGGTCTGGAGGAGTTTTTGCATGAAAAAGATCTTTCTCTCCGCGATCCTTGCCGGCGCGGTCATCGCCTTTGGCGGCACGGTGTTTCTGTCGGTGGAAAATACGGTCGTCGGGTCGATTTTTTTCACGATCGGCCTTTTCGTCGTCTGCACGCGCGGGCTGCATCTGTTCACCGGCAAGGTCTGCTACGTGTTCGATAACGATATGGCCTACGCCAAAACGCTGCCGGTCATCTGGCTGGGGAATCTCGTCGGCACGTCGCTCATCGCGCTTGCCGAGAAATGCACGCGCCTTGCCTCTCTCAGCGCCCGCGCGCAGGGCATTTGTGAACTGAAGCTCTCCGAGCCGCTGTTCGGCGCGTTCATCCTCGCCGTTTTCTGCAACGTGATGATCTACATCGGCGTGGAGGGCTATCGCTCCAACCCGCACGAGCTCGGCAAGTATCTCGCGCTCTTTTTCGGCGTGTGCGTGTTCATCCTCTGCGGCTTTGAGCACTGCGTGGCGAATATGTACTATTTCACGATGGGCGGCGCGTGGAGCGGCCGCGCGGTTTTATATCTGCTCGTGATGACGGTCGGCAACGCCGTCGGCGGCGTAATCGGGCCTTTGGCAAGAAAGGTCTTGTCCCGCTGAGGGACGGGAATTCCCTGCGTGCCGCAGGGGTGCGCGGGGCAAAGTGGGGATTCTCTCACGTGAGAGAATCCCCACTTTTGATCCCCCAAGAGAACGGCAGGGGCGTTTCGATCTCGCCCCTGCACCCCTAACGACCAAAAGGGAGGGGCCTTGCCCCTCCCTTTTGGATTATCCACCCCATGGCACTTCCGGTAAGCATTGCGCCTGCTTGGGATGATTCCGTTTCGATAGTGCCTGACAAGGCGGCATTGCTGCGCTCGCCGCCGTTAACCACCATACTTTCCGCAGGGGTAAGGCCGGTCTTCATCCGTCAGTCCGAACAGATAATCGGTACTGACATGATAAAACCGTGCAAGACGAATGATCGTGGCGCTGGGAATGTCGAGCGCTCCGCTTTCATAGCGGGAATATGTCGTCTGACTGATATTGAGCATCGAGGCAATATCCTTTTGCGTTTTATCGTGGTCTTCTCGCAAATCCCGAAGTCGCTGATACATCATTCTCACCTCGCAATAATTATAGGATATGCAATAAACGCATATTGACATATATGCGAAAATCGCATATAATAAGTTCGAGGTGATCGATATGGATTCTTGTAAGGATTGCATGCATTTTCGTCAGCACTATGTACTTAGTGCAGGGGGATATGTGCCGCTGAATTATGGACATTGCGTTGCCCGTAGACGCAAGAAATTACAGGCGGATTCTGAATGCTGTGAACATTTTATGAGGGTGGAGAAAGAAGAAGTTCCTGTCTATCAAAAATACGCTTTTCGTATCGAAATAGAAAAGTTGTAGTTTGGTGCTCAGCCAAAGCGGCGAGCGCAGCAATGCCGCGCCGTCAGAAGAGCGGGGAGGATAATCCAAAAAAGAGGGGCTGCGCCCCTCCCTTTTGGTCGTTAGGGGGTGCAGGGGGCGAAATCGAAACGCCCCCTGCCTTTCTCTCGGGGGTTTAAGGGGGATACTCTCTTTCGAGAAAGAGAGTATCCCCCTTTTAGCGCGTATCTCCCGACGGGAGATAAAATTCAAAAAACACTTGTACGATTTTTCTCTCCGTGATAAAATACAATATTAAGACAAAAATAGGAGAAGACTGCCGCGTTTTGCGGCAAAAACACCCCGGAAAGGAGAGCACACATGGCGGTACACGAAGGACATCGCTCGCGCAAAAAAGAGCAGTTCCGCGCCCACGGGCTCGATGCGTTCGCCGACCACGAGGTGCTTGAGCTTCTCCTTTACTACGCCGTGCCGCGGCAGGATACGAACCCTATCGCGCACCGGCTGATGGAAAAATTCGGCTCGCTCGACGCGGTGTTTGCCGCCGATCGCGCGGCGCTTGAAGAGGTCGAGGGCATCGGCGAGAACGCCTCGACGCTCATTTCTCTCATGTTCCCGCTGATGCGCCGCATCCGCGCGTCCTCCGGCGCGCACGAGACGATACTCAGCGATACCGAGCAGGCGGGCGCGTACTTTTTAGACCTCTTTCTCGGCGAGCGGGAGGAAAAGCTCTACGAGGCGTGCCTTGACGCCAAGGGCCGCCTCCTCGCTTGCCATTTGGTCGCCGAGGGCGACACGGAGAGCGTCCAGCTCAATATGCGCAAAATTGTGGAAAACGCGCTCAAGTGCGGCGCGAGCAGCGTGCTTCTTTCCCACAACCACCCGAGCGGCGTGGCACTCCCCTCCCCCGCGGACAACGCGACCACGCTGTCGGCCTTCGACGCGCTGCGCACCGTGGGCGTCGAGCTTGCCGACCACATCATCGTCGCGGACGACGACTTTGTCTCCCTGCGGCACAACGGACTTCTGCCCGAAAGAAAGGGAAACGGATATGGAATTTAAGCTGCATGCGCCCTTCAAGCCCACGGGCGACCAGCCTGAGGCCATCGAAAAGCTGGCGCAGGGCGTGAAGATGGGCCTCGACGAGCAGGTCTTGCTCGGCGTCACGGGCTCGGGCAAGACGTTCACGATGGCGAGCGTCATCGAAAAGGTACAGCGGCCGACGCTCGTGCTGGCGCACAACAAGACCCTCGCCGCGCAGCTGTGCGCGGAGTTCAAGGAGTTTTTTCCCGAAAACGCGGTGGAATACTTCGTCTCGTACTACGACTATTACCAGCCCGAGGCCTATATCCCCCACACCGACACCTATATCGCCAAGGACGCCTCGACGAACGAGGAGATCGACCGCCTGCGGCTTTCGGCCACCTGCGCGCTGCTCGAGCGGCGCGACGTCATCGTCGTCTCGTCCGTCTCGTGCATTTACGGCCTCGGCGAGCCGGAGGACTTTGAAAAGCTGATGATCTCGCTCCGCCCCGGCATGACGATGGAGCGCGACTTCCTCTTAAAGCGGCTCATCGAAATTCGCTACGAGCGCAACGACGTCGCCTTTGAGCGCAACCGCTTCCGCGTGCGCGGCGACACGGTGGAGCTCTACCCTGCGTACTACCGCGACAAGGCCGTGCGCGTCGAATTCTTCGGCGACGAGATCGACCGGATCAGCGAATTCAACCCCGTCAACGGTCAGGTGACGCGCACGCTCCAGCACATCGCCATCTACCCCGCGTCGCACTATGTCACGACGAAGGACAAGCTCGAGCGCGCCATTGTCGAGATCGACAAGGAGCTCGACGAGCGCGAGGCACAGTTTTTGGCTGAGGGCAAGGCCGTCGAGGCCCAGCGCATCCGCCAGCGCACGCGCTACGATATCGAGATGCTGCGCGAGCTGGGCTACTGCACGGGCATCGAGAACTATTCCCGCGTCATCAGCGGGCGGCCCGTCGGCTCGCCGCCGCTGACGCTCATCGACTACTTCCCCAAGGATTTCCTGCTTTTTGTGGATGAATCGCACGTCACGCTGCCGCAGGTGCGCGCGATGTACAACGGCGACCGCGCGCGCAAAGAGAGCCTTGTCGAGTACGGCTTCCGCCTGCCCTGCGCGTTTGACAACCGCCCGCTCAAATTCGACGAATTTGAGCAGCGCGTCCACCAGCGTATCTACGTTTCGGCCACGCCCGGCGACTATGAAAAGGACCGTGCGGGCCAGATCGTCGAGCAGGTCATCCGCCCGACGGGCTTACTCGACCCGAAGGTCGAGGTGCGCCCTGTCGAAAACCAGATCGATGATCTCGTCGGCGAGATCAACGCAAGATCGGCGCGCAATGAGCGCGTGCTCGTCACCACGCTGACGAAAAAGATGGCCGAGGACCTGACGCAGTATCTGACCGGCGTCGGCATCCGCGTGCGCTACATGCACGCGGACGTCGAGACCATCGAGCGCATGGAGCTCATCCGCGGCCTGCGCCTCGGCGAGTTCGACGTGCTCGTCGGCATCAACCTCCTGCGCGAGGGCCTTGACATCCCCGAGGTCTCGATGGTCGCGATTCTGGACGCGGATAAGGAAGGCTTCCTCCGCAGCGAAACGAGCCTCATCCAGACCATCGGCCGCGCCGCGCGAAACGCCGACGGCCTTGTCGTGCTCTACGCCGACACCATCACCCCCTCGATGCGCCGCGCGATGGACGAGACCTGAGCGCCGCCGCCAGATTCAGGACGACTACAACAAGGCGCACGGCATCATTCCGCAGACCATCCGAAAGGACGTGCGCGAGATCATCGAAATTTCCAGGAAGGACGAGGAATCCGCCCGCCGCCGCGGCAAGCGCAAGCTCTCCGAGCGCGAGCGGGACGAAGAGATCAGAAAGCTCGAAAAGCAGATGCAGGAGGCAAGCCGTATGCTCGAATTCGAGTACGCCGCCATCCTGCGCGACCGCATCATCGAGCTGCGCAAGGAAAACACGAAATAACGAGAAAGAGACAAAACCTGTGAAAAAATACGCTTCCTACGCCTGCATTTTAGCGGCCGCCGCCTGCTGCGGCTGCATAGGCCTATTCAACCGCCCGCTGCTCAATGCCGGCATCGCGCCGGAAAACCTTGTCGTCATCCGCAACCTGGGCGGTCTTGCGGTGCTCGCGTTCTTCTTCCTCTGCACCGACCGCAGCGTCTTCAAAATGAAGGCAAAGCACCTGCCGATCTTTATTGCGACGGGCATCATCAGCGTCGTGCTCTTCACGCTCTGCTACTTCAACGCGCAGAAGCTTTGCTCGCTCTCGGTCAGCGCGATTTTGCTCTACACCGCGCCCGCGATGGTGGTTTTGATGAGCGCGCTCGTCTTCAAAGAGAAGATCACGGGCAAAAAGCTCCTTGCCCTCGCGCTGGCGCTGCTCGGCTGTGCGCTCGTGACGGGCGTTTTCACGGGCGGACTGTCGCTGACGACGAAAGGAATGCTCTTCGGCCTCGGTGCGGCATTTTTCTACGCGCTCTATTCGATCTTCGCGCCCTTCGGCCTGCGGCACTACAGCCCGCTCGCCGTCGTGTTCTGGACGTTCGTGTTCGCCGCGCTCGGCGCGCTGTTCGTCGCCGACTGGGGCAACCTTATGACGGTTCTGAGCGTGCCGCAAAACGCCCTCCTCGCTGCGGGGCTGGTGCTTCTTTCCACCGTCGCACCCTACATCCTCTACACCAAGGGCCTTGCCAACGTCGAGAGCGGCAAGGCCAGCATCATGGCGAGCATCGAGCCGGTCGTCGGCACGCTCGTCGGCACCCTCGTCTTCGGCGAGCCCATCAGCGCGGGCGTATTCTTGGGCCTCGCCTGCATTTTAGCTTGTGTTTACATTCTGCGGTGATTTTATCCCCGTTTTCCACATAGGAGGTCCCTTATGGCAAAGAATAAAGAAGAAAAAACCAACGTCATGCGCGTGCTCGAGCAGAAGAAGATCGCCTACACGCCGCATTCCTATCCCCATGAAGAGGGCATGGCGGTCGACGGCATCACGGTGGCGAAGTCCATGGGCTTTGACCCCGCCATCGTCTTCAAGACCCTTGTCGCGCGCGGCGCGAGCAAACAGTATTACGTCTTCGACGTGCCGGTCGCGGAGAATCTTGACCTCAAAAAGGCCGCGAAGGCTGTGGGCGAAAAGTCCATCGAAATGATCCACCAGAAAGAGCTGCTGCCGCTCACGGGCTACGTCCACGGCGGCTGCTCGCCCGTCGGGATGAAGAAGCTCTTCCCCACGGTGTTCCACAGTTCCGCGGAAAACCTTGAAACAATGATCGTCTCGGCGGGCAAGATCGGCTATCAGGTCGAGCTTGCGCCCCACGACCTCGCCGCGCTCGTGCGCGCGAAATTTGCGGATATCATTGTTGAATGAGGTTGACATAAAAAATTCAGACGAGTACGCTGGTCTCGCAGCTGCGAATCCAGCAACAGGAGTTATCGATTCATGCCAAGTAAGATTTTTGTCAAAGGCGCAAGAGAAAATAATCTCAAGAACATCGACGTTGAGATCCCACGCGACGCGCTGACCGTCATCACGGGCCTGTCCGGCAGCGGAAAATCGTCGCTCGCGTTCGACACCATCTATGCCGAGGGCCAGCGCCGCTATGTGGAGAGCCTGTCGTCCTACGCCCGTATGTTCCTTGGGCAGAAGGAAAAGCCCGACGTCGACTATATCGAGGGCCTTTCCCCCGCCATTTCCATCGACCAGAAGACCACCTCGCAGAACCCACGATCCACCGTCGGCACGGTGACGGAGGTGTACGACTATCTGCGCCTGCTCTGGGCGCGCGTCGGCACGCCGCACTGTCCGAACTGCGGCAAGGAGATCCGCCAGCAGTCCATCGACCAGATCATCGACCAGCTCATGGCGCTGGGCGAGGGCACGCGCGTGCAGATCATGGCGCCGGTCATCCGCGGCAAAAAAGGCGAGCATGTAAAAATTTTTGAGGACGCGCGCAAGTCCGGCTATGTCCGCGTCCGCGCCGACGGGAACATGTACGACCTCAGTGAGGAAATTTCCCTCGAAAAGAACAAAAAGCACAATATCGAGGTCGTCGTCGACCGCCTGATCCTCCGCCCCGACGTCGTCCACCGCCTGACGGACTCGTGCGAGACCGCGGCGGCGCTTTCGGGCGGTCTCATTCTTGCAAATATCCTGCCCGACGACCGCGATATCCTCTTCTCGCAGAATTACGCGTGCGAGGACTGCGGCATCTCCATCGAGGAGCTGACGCCGCGCATGTTCTCGTTCAACAACCCGTTCGGCGCATGCCCGACGTGCACAGGCCTCGGCACGCAGCTCAAGGTCGACCCCGAGCTCGTCATCCCGAATAAGAGCGTTTCCCTGCTCGACGGCGCGATCTGCGCCTCGGGCTGGAACAACGTGCGCGGCGACGGCATCTCGCGCATGTACTTTGAAGCGTTGTCGAAAAAGTACCATTTTTCCCTCCGCGACCCTGTGGAAAAGCTCTCCAAAGAGGTCATGGACGTCATTCTCTACGGCACAAAGGGCGAAAAGCTGGAGCTCCAGTACGACCAGCCGCGCGGCAAGGGCGTTTTGTATCAGGCGTTCGAGGGTATCATCCCCAACCTGGAGCGCCGCTACAAGGAGACGCAGAGCGACGGCGTGCGCGAGGAGTTAGAGTCCTGCATGAGCGAGTGTCCCTGCCCCGCCTGCGGCGGCAAGCGGCTCCGCCGCGAATCCCTCGCCGTCACGGTCGGCGGACTTAGTATCAGCGACTACTGCGAAAAATCCGTCGTCGACGCGCTCGACTTTGTGGATAAGCTGACGCTGACCGAGCAGCAAATGCGCATCGGCGAGCGCATTTTGAAGGAGATCAAAAACCGCCTCGGCTTCCTGCGCTCGGTAGGTTTGGAATACCTGACGCTCTCGCGCGCGAGCGCGACGCTCTCCGGCGGCGAAGCCCAGCGCATCCGCCTTGCGACGCAGATCGGCTCGAGCCTGATGGGCGTGCTCTATATCCTCGACGAGCCGTCCATCGGCCTGCACCAGCGCGACAACGACAAGCTGCTCGCCACGCTCAAGAGACTGCGCGACCTTGGCAACACGCTCATCGTCGTCGAGCACGATGAGGACACGATGCGCGCGGCGGACTACCTCATCGACATCGGCCCCGGCGCGGGCGCGCACGGCGGTCAGGTCGTGGCCTGCGGTACGCCGGCAGAGGTCATGGCAAACCCGAATTCCCTGACCGGCCAGTATTTGAGCGGAAAGAAAAAGATCGAAGTGCCGAAAGAGCGCCGAAAAGGCAACGGCAATTTCCTCACCGTGCGCGGCGCGCAGGAAAATAACCTCAAAAACCTCGACGTCTCGATCCCGCTCGGCACGTTCACGTGCGTCACGGGCGTGTCCGGCAGCGGCAAATCGTCGCTCGTCAACGAGATCATCTATAAAAAGCTCGGCGCGGACTTAAACCGCATGAAGGTCCACCCCGGCCGCTGTAAGGCCATCGAGGGCGAGGAGTTCCTCGACAAGGTCATCTGCATCGACCAGAGTCCCATCGGCCGCACGCCGCGCTCCAACCCCGCAACGTATACGAATTTATTTAACGACATCCGCGACCTCTTCGCCTCGACCCCGGACGCGAAGGCGCGCGGCTATGCCGCGGGCCGCTTCAGCTTCAATGTCCGCGGCGGCCGGTGCGAGGCCTGCTCGGGCGACGGTCAGCTCAAGATCGAGATGCACTTCCTGCCCGATATCTACGTGCCCTGCGAGGTCTGCAAGGGCAAGCGCTACAACCGCGAAACGCTCGAGGTCCACTACAAGGGCAAGAGCATCGCGGACGTGCTGGAAATGACCGTGGAGGAGGCGCTCGAATTCTTCCGCGACCTTCCAAAGCTCGAAGCGAAGCTCCGCACGCTCAGCGAGGTCGGCCTCGGCTATATCCGCCTCGGCCAGTCGTCTACGACGCTCTCCGGCGGCGAAGCCCAGCGCGTCAAGCTCGCGACCGAGCTTTCTAAGCGCTCCACGGGGCGCACCATCTATATCCTCGACGAGCCGACCACGGGCCTCCACACGGACGATGTGAAAAAGCTCCTTGAGGTTTTGCAGCGCCTTGTCGACGCGGGCAACACCGTGCTCGTCATCGAGCACAATCTGGACGTCATCAAGTGCGCGGATTATCTGCTCGACCTCGGCCCCGAGGGCGGCAGCGGCGGTGGAACGCTCGTCACCTGCGGCACGCCCGAGGAGGTTGCCGCGTGCGAGCAGTCCTATACGGGCCAGTATCTCAGGAAAATGCTGCGTTAAGATTCACCCATCGCCCGTCCGCGCCGTAGAATGGCGCGAGGTGATGATATGCGGCTTTTACAGGACGGCGTTGTCGCGGCGCTCGCTGCCATCGGCTTAACGGCGGTGATCTTTCTGCTTGTTTCGGCCATCGTGCACCCGCGTCGGCGCGGCACCATCCCCGCCACGGCGGTCATCGAGGCCTGCGGCGAGGCAAAGACGCTCGAATACACGGTGCGCGCGCTGCTGAGGTCGCGCTATGAAGAGGGCGGCTTTTCGCGCGTCGTCATCGTGGACTGCGGCCTTGCCGACGAGCCGCGCCGCGTGGCGGAGCTCTTGTGCCGCAGCGAATACGAGGTCTACCTCTGCCAAAGGGAAGAACTGACCGATTTTTTCACTTAGGAGACAGTTATGGGAGAAGAAACGACCATCATGGGCACGGTCCTGTCCGTCGTTTTCCAGAATGAGGAAAACGGCTATGCCGTGCTGCGCCTTGTGACGGACGACGGCGAGCTTTTAACGCTCGTTGGCTGCGTCCCCTGCGCGGCGCCGGGCGAAAATCTGACGGCGACCGGCTCGTTTTCCTCCCACCCGCAGTACGGCGAGCAGTTTTCCGCGAGCGAGGTCGAGCGGTACCTGCCGTCGAACGAGACGGAGATCCTGAACTACCTCGCCTCCGGCGTCGTGCGCGGCGTCGGCCCCGCGACGGCGGAAAAGCTCGTCGCCAGATTTGGCATCGAGACGCTGCAGGTGCTCGAATCCGAGCCGGAAAAGCTCACGGCCATCAAGGGCATGACCGCCCGCCGCGCGCAGGAGATCTCCGCGGCGTTCAACGAGCAGATGGGCCTTCGCCGCGTGATGGAATTTCTGGCGCATTACGATCTGCCCGCCGCGCTCAGCGTGCCGCTCTACCGCCGCTTCGGCGCAAACGCCATGGCCGCGCTCGAGCGCAACCCGTACTTACTGTCCGACAGCGCGTTCGGCGTGGACTTTTCCGTCTGCGACGAGATCGCGCTCTCCATGGGCTTTGGCGGCGACGCATCGCTCCGCACCGAGGCGGGGCTGACATTCGAGCTCTCCCACAACCGCGACGCGGGCGGACACGTCTTCCTCCCGCGCGAAAAGCTCCTCGCCGCGACGGCCCAGCTTTTGGACTGCGACATTGACGCGGTGGAAAAAAGCCTCGACGATCTCATCGCCCTCCACCGCATCGTGCAGGAGGGCGTCGCGAATGTGACGGCCTGCTATTTGCGTCAGTCGTGGGAGGATGAGACCTACGTTGTCACGCGCATCGAGGCGATGCTCGCGGACAAGCCCGACGCCCTGCGCGGCGTCGAGCGCGTCATCAAAGAAATCGAGCGCGAGCAGGGCGTGCAGTACGCGCCGCTCCAGCGTCAGGCTGTCGAGCTTGCGGCAAAGGAAGAATTGCTGCTGCTGACCGGCGGCCCCGGCACGGGCAAGACGACGAGCGTGCGCGCCATCGTCGCGCTCTTCGAGCGCATGGGATTGAACGTTCTGCTCGCCGCCCCCACGGGCCGCGCCGCCAAGCGCATGGGCGAGCTCTGCGACCGCGACGCGCAGACCATCCACCGCATGCTCGGCATGACCTTCAACGACCAGACCGGCGAGGTGACGTTCACCAAAGGCGAAAAGGAACCGCTCGAGGCCGATGCGCTCATTGTGGACGAGACCTCGATGGTCGACCTCTCGCTGATGCGCGCGCTGCTCGCGGCGCTGCGCCCGGGCTGCCGCCTTGTGCTCGTCGGCGACCCCGACCAGCTGCCGAGCGTCGGCGCGGGGAACGTATTTTCCGACCTCATCCGCAGCGGGCGCATCGCGACCGTTGCCCTGCGCGATATTTTCCGTCAGGCCGAGCAGTCGATGATCGTGCGCAACGCGCACCTCGTCAACACCGGCATGCCGCCCAAGCTCAAAAACGCGGCGGCGAACGACTTTTTCTTCCTCCCCCGCCGCGACAGCGTGCGGCTCGTCGAAACCGTGGTCGAGCTGTGCAAAACAAGGCTGCCCGACAAGATGGGCATCCCCGCGGACGAATTGCAGGTGCTCACCCCGACGCGCCGCGGCGATGCGGGGACGCGGTCGCTGAACTTTGCCCTGCAGGCCGCGCTGAACCCACCGAACCCCGGCAAACAGGAGCGCCGCTTCGGCGAGCTCATCTTCCGCGAGGGTGACCGCGTCATGCAGACGCGCAACGACTACGACGTCGTCTGGCAGAAAGAGGACGGCACCGCCGGCACGGGCATCTTCAACGGCGACGTCGGCAGGATCGCAAAGATCGACCCGAGCGGCGAGCTTTTGGAGATCGTCTTCGACGACCGCACCGCGACCTACACGTCCGACATGCTCGCAGAGCTCGACATGGCCTACGCCATGACGGTACATAAGGCGCAGGGCAGCGAGTACCGCGGCGTCGTGTTCGTCGGCGCGCCGTGTGCGCCGTCGCTGATGGTGCGCGGCGTGCTCTATACCGCCATCACCCGCGCGCGAGAGCTGCTCGTCATCGTCGGCGACGATTCCGCCGTGAACAAAATGGCGGAGAACGACCGCCGCAGCCGCCGCTACAGCGGCCTCAAGTGGCGGCTTCGGAAAGGTGGGGAGGAAAAATGAGCTTTTTGGAATCGCTCGCATCCTTACTTTTTCCACCGCGCTGCGCGTTCTGTGGAAAACCCGGCGTTCACGGCGTGTGTTCTGAGTGCGAAAAGGCGCTCCCCTACTGCAAAACGCCGCTCCATGAGAGAGCGGAGATCGGCGCGTGCCTCGCCCCGCTCAAATACGAGGGCATCGTGCGCGAGGCGCTGCTGAACTACAAATTCCACGCGGGACAGAGCCGCTGCACGGGCTTTGGCGATGTTTTAGCGCAGGCCGCCGCCGAGCATTTTGGCGGGGAGTTCGATTTGGTTACCTATGTCCCCGTGTCGAAAAAGCGCAAACAAGAGCGCGGCTACGACCAGTCGTATCTCTTGGCGCGCGAGACCTGCCGCCACTGGAGCGTCGCACCGGAAACGCTGCTGCAAAAGACGAAGGACAACGTCGCGCAGTCGTCGCTTTCCTCCCGCGAGGAGCGGCAGAAAAACGTCGTCGGCGCATACGTTGCCGTCAATGAGGACAAGATCAAGGGTCAGCGCATCCTGCTCATCGACGATATCCTCACCACCGGCGCCACGCTCCGCGAAGCCGCGAAAGTTTTACGGGAAGCTGGCGCGGAAAGAGTCATCTGCGCCACCCTCGCCGCGGCGGACGAAGACTAAAGTCTTCAAAAAAGAGGCGACGCCTCTTTTTTGAGAAAGTTTCGCTGCGCTTCGTGCCTCACAGGTTCGACACGCGCTCCGCGCAAAGTGTTTTTACCCACGTACACGCCGCGGGTAAAAACGATTTAAATGTTTCGCGTCTGCGGACGCGAAAATCAGCGGTGCAGGGGTATGTTTTTCCTTATTTTCCCCTGATACCGTGCGGAAAATCGCGCACAATGCTATTGCAAACTCAATTTCGAGCCGTTATAATAAAAACATCATGGGAAAGTATGAGCATTGCTCATTTTAGTTTTCAGAAAAATAAGAGGTAACACGCTATGTTTTCTTTTACCAAAGACATCGGCATGGATCTTGGCACCGCGTCGGTGCTGATCTACATTAAGGATAAAGGCATCGTGCTCAACGAGCCCTCGGTCGTGGCGCTCGACAAGAACACCGGCAAGCTCTTAAAGGTCGGCGCGGATGCGCAGGCCATGCTGGGCCGCACGCCGGGCAACATCATCGCCATCCGTCCCCTGCGCGAGGGCGTCATCTCCGACTACGAGGTCACTGAGCGCATGATCAAGGAATTCCTGCATAAAGTCATGGGCTTCCAGCTCTTCAAGCCGCGCATCATCATCTGCGTTCCCTCCGGCATCACCGAGGTCGAGGAGCGCGCGGTCATCGACGCGGGCATTCAGGCCGGCGCGCGCCGCGTCTACCTCATTGAAGAGCCTGTCGCCGCCGCCATCGGTGCGGGCATCGACATCACCCAGCCCGAGGGCCACATGATCATCGACATCGGCGGCGGTACGTCCGATATCGCGGTCATTTCGCTCTCCGGCGTCGTCGAATCGTCCTCCATCAAGATCGCAGGCGACCAGTTCAACGAGGCCGTCGTCAAGTATATGCGCCGCAAGCACAACCTGCTCGTCGGCGAGCGCACGGCCGAGCAGATGAAGATGCAGATCGGCTGCGTCTTCCCGCCGGAAGAGGAAATGACCATGGAGGTCAAGGGCAGAAGCCTTATCACGGGCCTTCCCGAGCTCATCTCCGTCTCGTCTGCGGAAATGCTCGAGGCCTTTGAAGAGCCCGTTGAGCGCATCATGGAGGAGGTCCACCTCGTGCTTGAAAAGACCCCGCCCGAGCTCGTGGCCGATATCTCGAACAACGGCATCGTCATGACCGGCGGCGGCAGCTTAGTCCGCGGCTTTGATAAGCTCGTCACCGCCCGCACCGGCATCCACGCCATGGTGGCCGAGAACGCCATCCAGTGCGTGGCCGAGGGCACGGGCAAGAGCCTCGACAGCATTCAGGACATGCAGGACGGCACGATGAACCTGAGCCGCCGCAAGCAGATCAACTAAGAAAATTCGGGAGGATATCATGGCGGTCTTATCAAATCTCCAGCCGGAAAAGGTATTCTACTATTTTGAAAAGCTCTGCTCCGTTCCCCACGGCAGCGGAAATACGAAGCAGATCAGCGACCTGTGCGTCGGCTTTGCGAAGGAATTGGGCCTTAAATACCGTCAGGAGGCGTGCAACAACGTCATTATTTGGAAGAACGGCTCTTGCGGCTATGAAAACGCCGCGCCCATCATTTTGCAAGGCCATATCGACATGGTCTGCGCCAAGACCGAGGACTGCACCAAGGACATGACGCGCGACGGACTCGACGTCCGTACCGACGGCGAATGGGTCTGGGCAGACAAGACGTCGCTTGGCGGCGACAACGGCATCGCCGTTGCGATGATCCTCGCGATTTTATCCGACGAAACGCTCCCCCATCCCCCCATCGAGGCGGTCTTCACCGTCGACGAGGAGGTCGGCATGGACGGCGCGTTCGCGCTGGACTGCTCGGACTTGAAGGGCAAAAAGCTTTTGAACCTCGACTCTGAGGAAGAGGGCGTTTTCACCGTGTCCTGCGCGGGCGGCGTGCGCCTTGACTGCACGCTCGAACTCAAGCAGGAGCGCGCGGCGGATATGACCGGCTACCGCGTGACGATCTCGGGTCTCAAGGGCGGCCACTCCGGCATGAACATCAATCAGGGCCGCGGCAACGCCAACTGCCTGATGGCGCGCACGCTGTATAGCGCGATGGAGCGCTGCCCCTCGCTGCGCGTGCATGAGCTGACGGGCGGCGAGTTCGACAATGTCATCTGCCTGAGAAACGACGCGCTTGCCGCAGTCTCCGCGGCTGATGCGCCCGCGTTCGAGGCGTTCATCAAGGAATTCGACGCAACGCTCAAAAATGAGTACGCCGTTACCGACGGCGGCATTTCCCTCGTGTGCGAAAAGGCTGACGTTCCGGCCGCATTCTCCGCAGCGGACACGTCGAGACTGCTGCATGTGCTCCTTGCCCTGCCGCAGGGCGTGCAGGAGATGAGCGCCGACTTCCCCGGTCTTGTGCAGACTTCTCTCAACCTCGGCGTGATGCGCACGGACGAGCACGGCGTGAAGTGCTCCTTCTCCGTCCGCTCCTGCATCGCCTCGCAGAAGGATATGCTCATTCAGCGCGTGAAGGCCATCGTCGAATTCGGCGGCGGCACCGTGGGCGAGCGCAGCAACTATCCCGGCTGGCAATACGACCGCGATTCTGCCCTCCGCAAGGAGATCGAAGCGGTCTACCGCGACCTCACCGGCCACGACGGGAAGATCGAAGCCACCCACGGCGGCCTTGAGTGCGGACTCTTCATCGAAAAGATCCCCGGCCTCGACGCGCTGTCCATGGGACCGGAGCTGCACGATGTGCATTCGGTGGAAGAACGGCTCAACGTCGCCTCCACGGAGAGGGTTTACAAACTCGTTTGTGAAGTTCTCAGGAGAAGTAAATAAGTTCCCGCTACGCGGGAGCTGATGGTTTCCCCTGCACAGGGGAACGAAACAAAGGGGCCATTCTCTTTCGCGAAAGAGAATGGCCCCTTTGGAACCCCAAGAGAAAGGCTTTTGATTGGCAGTCTCAGGTTTGAATAACCTTTATGCCTCCGGAGTGGGAATGCCTGCGCGCGGCAATAAAAAAAGGAGCCTCTTTCGAGGCTCCTTTTTCAGTGGCATCAGCCATTATATCCAAAGAAATTATTGAAGAAATCCCAGGGATTGGAGTAGTAGCCGTTGCCGCCGTTGCCGTACCCGCCGTTACCATTGTAGCTGTTGTCGGTGCTCTGGTCGGAATTGTTCGTTTCCGCCGATTCGGGAACAGCGTCGAAGGTGAGCTCTACCTCGATCGTCTTACCCTCGCGGTAGACGGTCAGCGTCACGGTGTCGCCCGCGCTGTAGCTCTTTTTAGCAGCGACGAGGTCTTCATAGGAGGAGATCGTTTTGTCGTCCATCTTCGTGATGACATCGCCCAGCTTGAGCCCCGCCTTGGCGGCGGCGCTGTCCGGGTCAACGGAGCAGACGAAGACGCCCTCGGTCACGTCGTAGCGGTACTGCTGCGCCATCTGCGCGGTCATGTTCTGCGGCGTGATGCCCATGTAGGCCTTGCTCGTCACATAGCCGTTTGCCATGATGTCCTTGACGAGGGAGACCACGTCGTTGATGGGAATGGCAAAGCCGATGCCCTCCACGGTGGTGTTGGAGTAGCTCGAATACTTGGCCGACACGATGCCCACGACCTCGCCGTAGCTGTTGAAGAGCGGGCCGCCGGAGTTGCCGGGGTTGATGGAGCAGTCGACCTGGATCATGTTGAACGGCGTGCCGTCAACATTGATGGCGCGGTTGACGCAGGAGACGATGCCCTCGCTCATCGAGAACGTCAGTTCGCCGAGCGGGTTGCCGACAGCGGCGACGGATTCGCCGATGGCGAGCTTGCTCGAGTCGCCCAGCACCACGGGCGTCGCGCCCGTCACGTCGATCTTGAGAACGGCGATGTCGTAGTCCTTATCGCTGCCGATGACGGTCGCGTCATACGTTTCGCCGTTGTAGAGCGTCACCTTCACGCTGCTCGCGCCGGAGATAACGTGGTGGTTCGTGAGAATGTAGCCGTCCTCCGTGATGAAAAAGCCCGTGCCGCTCGCGGCGGTCTGCACGGTCTGGCCGAAGTAGTTTGTGGTGGCGGAGACGTTGATCGACACCACGCTGTTGACGTTCGAGGCGTAGACCTCCGACATCGACATCTGCGTCTTGCCGTCGACCTTGACGGTCTGCACCTGCGCGACCTCGCGGTCGCTGACCTGAACGCTCGTCTTGTTGACCTTGGTCGTCGCGCCGCTCACGCCTGCGCCGATGAAGCCGCCGACGAGCGCGCACACCAGCGCCAGCGCCACGATCTTGCCAGAAAGACCGCTGCCGCCCTTTTTCTTCGGGCTGCCGCCGGGATTCTTATCCCACGGGTCTTCGGCGTAGTTCTTCGTGTCGATCGGGGCGTTGGGGTTCTGCTCGTCGCCCTTGCGATAGCTGTAATGATACAGGTTGTTTTCGTCTTCGTACATGATGATGACCTCCTATGGACTGAGACCCTTGCTTGCAGCCTCTTTGCTTTCGATGGTGCTATCATAGGGCATATTTATGTATATTTCTTGAACGCTATTTGACGATTTCTTAAATTCCCGATGACTTTTTTAAGTTTCTGTGATAATCGCGTGATTCCCCTTGCGCTTTCCTTTCCGTCATAATAAAATGAAACGCGACTGAAGAAAAAGGAGGCGGCGCACATGCTTCGCATCGACAATCTGAAGCTCCCTGTGGGTAAAGGAAGACAAGCTGCGCGCGGCCTGCGCGCACGCGCTGCGCGTGAGCGAGGAGGCGCTCGTCTCTGTCAAGCTCCTGCGCCGCTCCATCGACGCGCGCGAGGGCGTGAAGCTCGTCTGCTCCTGCGCGGTCGAGGTCAAAAACGAATCCGGCGTTTTACGGCGCTGCAAGAATAAAAATGTGCAGCCCTACGCGCCGAAGAAATATACGCCGCCCGCGCCTGTTTCAGCGCCGGAGGTCTCCCCTGTCGTTATCGGCGCGGGGCCCGCGGGCCTTTTCTGCGCGCTGCTGCTGGCCCGCTGCGGCGCAAGACCCATTTTATTAGAGCGCGGGCGCGCGGTCGAGCAGCGAAAGCGCGACGTCGAGCACTTCTGGCGCACGGGCGAGCTTGATCTGACCTCGAACGTGCAATTTGGCGAAGGCGGCGCGGGCGCATTTTCCGACGGCAAGCTCAACACCGGCACAAAGGACCTGCGCCACGGCTATATTTTAGAGGAGTTCGTCCGCTTCGGCGCGAGCGAGGATATTTTAGTCGACGCCAAGCCCCATGTCGGCACCGACAAATTATATGTGGTGCTGCAAAATCTCCGCCGCGAGATCATCGACCGCGGCGGCGAAGTTCGGTTTTCCCACAAGGTTGTGGATATCGAGCAGAACAGCGGCAGCGTCACGGCGCTGCGCGTGAGCGCCCCCGAGGGGGAGTACACGCTGCCCACAAAGCACGTCGTGCTCGCGCCCGGCCACAGCGCGCGCGATACGTTTGAAATGCTGCAAAAGCGCGGCGTGCCGATGGAGCCCAAGCCCTTTGCCGTCGGCGTGCGCATCGAGCACCGCCAGCGCGACATGGACTTAGCGCAATATAAGGAGGCGGCGGGCACGCCCGGCCTCCCACCCACGTCGTACAAGCTCTCCTGCCACACGGAAAAGGGGCGCGGCGTGTTCTCGTTCTGCGTCTGCCCCGGCGGCGAGGTCGTCGCCGCCGCGTCGGAGGAAAAGCGCGTCGTGACAAACGGCATGAGCGAATTTGCGCGCGACGGCGAGAACATCAATGGCGGACTTTTGGTCTCCGTTACGCCGGAGGATTTCCCGTCCGGCGATACCCTTGCGGGCGTCGCATTCCAGCGGGAGCTGGAGGACGCGGCCTATCGCCTTGGCGGTGGGAATTACGCCGCCCCCGCCCAGCGGGTCGAAGATTTTCTCAAGCATCGCCCGTCAACGGGCGCGGGAAAGGTCATGCCGACCTATCTTCCCTCCGTCCGCTGGTGCGACCTGCACAGCTGCCTCCCGCCCTTTGTGTGCGAGGCGCTCGAGGAGGGCCTTCCGATGCTGGGGCGGAAATTAAGGGGCTTCGATGCGCCCGACGCCGTCCTGACGGCGGTGGAGACGCGCTCTTCGTCGCCTGTGCGCATCGTGCGCGATAACAGTAGTTTTCGATCCGCCCTGCGCGGTCTATATCCCTGCGGCGAGGGCGCGGGCTACGCCGGCGGCATCATGAGTGCCGCGGCCGACGGCCTGCGCGTCGCAGAAATGATTTTGGAGGAATTGAACCATGAATGAAAAAATCGGCGTCATCATCGACTTCCTGACTCCGGCATACGAAAAGACGCTGCGCGACACCGCCGCGCGCTGCGGCTACGACATCGTCTTCTTCCCCTCGTCCAAGGCGGCGGAGGGCAATGTGGACGACTGCACGATCCTCTACGGCCACCCGTCCCAGCGCGTCATCGCGGGCGCACGCAATCTCAAGTGGTACGCGAGCTGCTGGGCGGGCGTGGACCGCTTCTGCCGCGACGACCTGTATCAGAATCCCGACTGCCTGCTGACGAATGCCTCGGGCGCTTACGGCACGACCATCGCCGAGCATTCGGTCATGGTCTCGCTGATGCTGCTGCGCCGCCAGCTTGAATACACCGAGATCATCCGCGAGGGTGACTGGCGCGTGCTGCCCGGCGGCATCCGCTCGCTCCACGGCGCGCGCGTCACCTGCCTCGGCACGGGCGACATCGGCACGGAATTTGCCCGCCGCGTGCGCGCGTTCCATCCCGCGAGCCTGACCGGCGTCAGCCGCAGCGGCCGCGCGAACGCGGACTTTGACGCCGTTCATCCCGTCACGGAGCTCGATCAGCTCCTGCCAGAGACTGACCTTCTCTTCATGTCTCTCCCCTCGGTGAGCGACACGGTGAACATTCTGAACGCAGACCGCATGGCGTTGCTCCCGAAAGGCGCTTACGTCGTCAACGTCGGCCGCGGCACGGCCATCGATCAGGACGCGCTGATCAAAGCGCTGGATTCCGACCACCTCGCCGGTGCGGCGCTCGACGTCGTCGTGCCCGAACCGCTGCCTGCGGATCATCCGCTGCGCAAGGCCAAGAACCTCCTGCTCACGCCGCACGTCGCGGGCAACATGACGCTCGGCTACACCTGCGAGCGCAACGTGCAGCTCTTCTGCGAAAATCTGGAAAATTACGCCGCGGGCCGCCCGATGCATCACCTCGTCGACCGCAGAAAGGGCTATTAAACCGCGTCGCGTTCCGCTGCTTTGCGGCGGGCGCAGCACATAAAAAGGCAGCAATATGAAAAATTCCCGCATCAAAAACGGTATCATGCGCATTGTGCAGGGTATCATCATCGGCGCGGGCGCGATTTTGCCGGGCATCTCCGGCGGCGTGCTCGCAGTCGTATTCGGCATCTACCGCCCCGCGATGGAGCTGCTCACGCACCCCAGGCGCGCGCTTCAACGCTACTGGCGGATGCTGCTCGCCGTCGGCATCGGCTGGGCGATCGGCTTTTTGGGCGGCGGCAGCGTGATCCTTGCGCTGTTTCACCAGTCGGAAACCGTCGCCACGTGCCTCTTCATCGGGCTCATCCTCGGCACGCTGCCCGACCTCTGGCGCGAGGCGGGCACGCAGGGGCGCGGCAACGGTTCGTACATCTCGCTGATCGTCAGCTTCCTCGCCCTGTTCGGCGCGCTGATGGCCGTCAAGTTCAGTTCATTTGCCGAGATGCCCGCAAACTTCTGGGGCTTTCTCTTCTGCGGCGTGCTGTGGGGCTTCAGCTTCATCATCCCGGGGATGACGTCGTCGTCCATCCTGATGGCGGTCGGCCTTCTCACGCCGCTGATCGACGGCATTGCGCAGCTTGATCTTGCCGTGCTCATCCCCTGGGGGCTTGGCATGGCCGGCGTGATGGCGCTGTTTGCCCGCATTGTGAGCAGGTTTTTCGACACGCACTACTCCATCGCTTATCACGCCGTCATCGGCATCGTGCTTGCCTCCACGCTCATTATCATTCCGACGGACTTTGCCTCGACAGCGGAGATGGTCTGGGGCGTCGCGTGCGCCATCCTCGGCGCGGTGCTCGCGTATTTTGGCAGCAAGCTCCAGCCGCAGGAGGACGCGGAGATTGAGGCGAAATAAAAGCAGATACAAAAAGCTGACGGTCAAAAGATCGTCAGCTTTTTACGGTATCATCATTTGTGAGCGCTTCGCTTTTGCTTTTGCGCTTGTAGTGGTACATCATCCGGTCGGCGCGTTTGATCGCATCCTCTACGCTGCCGAGCGCCGGATTGAAGCACGCATAGCCGACCGACACGTGCGGCAGGTGCTCGTTTTTCACTCGCCGTGCCGTCAGCTCGCGCAGGAATTCCGAAAGATACTTTTCCGCCGCCGTGTCGGAGATTTGCGCGATGACGCAGAATTCGTCGCCGCCGATGCGGTAGCAGTAGCCGACCTTGGAGAACACGGCGTAGATCGTGCTGCCGACCTCGGCAAGCACCGCGTCACCCACGCCATGGCCAAAGGTGTCGTTGACGGACTTGAACTCGTCCACGTCGAAATAGTAGATGACTGCGTGCCCGCGCAACGAGGCGAGACGGCTCTCATAGCTGCGGCGGTTCAGAAGATGGGTCAGCGCGTCGATTTTCTGCGTGAGCTCGGAATACAGGATGTAAATCATCAGAACATCGACCGCTGAGCACGCCCACATGATGCGCACTCCGGCACCGTACTGGAGGAACAGCCCACAGAAGAAAAAGACCGGCAGGACGATAACGAGCGCCCGATACAGGCCATAATGGTGCGAACTCTCGCTCAGCAGCTGACCAATGAACAGCAGAACGCCGCTGACATAGGCCAGCACGTAGACCCAGTAAAACGTTTCGTGATGATAAACGTTTTGTGCGTCGACCGAGAAGATGAAGCCGAAGAAAGCCGACAGCACCTCGAGCCCCGCGTGGACGCCGATGAGGGTATAAATGAGCTTTTTATGCTTGAGCGGCGTCATCAGGTCGCTGCAAAGCACAGTGATGATCGGCGCTGTGGACAGCTCGATGGTCTTAACAAGGATGTGCAGCGTCCGCAGCGACGGGTCGGCCCCGTCCATCCAGACGCCGAACCATTCCGATACCATGCATGCGATCACCAGTAACGGAGATCGTGTAAACTATCTGTTTTTTGTCATGCTCCATCAGATCATTGCCGCTCACGAGCATGTCCATGATAATCATAATAAAGGCCGAAAGGAAGATGGTAGCCGAGTAGAAATCCGACATGGCGCGAACCTTCCTTTCTGATAGTTATATTCTTACTATATCACAGTTGAGAAAAACTGCAACTAAAAAACGTCGAATCCTGTCGTTATTCCAAAATTCACACAGAATCTGCCAACAATTCGCTGTACTGCGCAAGGCTCTGCGTGGCGAGTTGCTGCATCGTCGACCAGTCCGCCGCGCCCGCACTTCCCTGCACCGCCACGGTGCGAAAACCCGCGTTCTTCGCGTTTTGGATCGCTGCAAGCGAGCCGGAAAAGACGATCGTATCGTCCTTTTGCGAGTGCAGGCGCTTCATCGCGCGCTCGAACATCGTGCCGCTGTCCGCCTTGCAGAGCGCGACGGATTCTGTCAGCACGAAGCGGAAATACGAGCTAAGCCCCGCCTTTTCGAGCGCTTTTTGCGCGTCCTCCGCGCTGAGCGCCGTCACCGCGCCGAGCCACACGCCCTCCATCTTAAAAAGTGAAAGCGCCTTGTCGAGTCCCTCGCGCGCCGCGCCATCGGGGGTGAAGAGCGTATCCTCCAGTGTGAAAATCGCGCTTTGCAGCCGCATATTCGGTTCCTCCTGCGTTTGAATGATGATTGCCTCTTATTATAATGCGCCCCGCCGTCATTTGCAATCGCGGCGAAGAAGAATATCCTATGCAGCACGATTCTGTATAAATTTACGGATACATTCACAAAAGGATCTGAAAGACGGGGGCTTGACGCACTGCTTTGTGAAAAATGATGAACAAAAATACAGATTCAACGCTGAAATTTGGCGGGATTAGGTATGAATATTCTCTTGACTATGTATTTTTATTGAGTTACACTAAACTCATCAACTTTCCGCCGCTGTGTGTGGCGGCATAAGACCACTCTGGAGGACGAAAACCATGAAACATTATCCAAACTCTGTCAGCAAAGCGCTCGCGCTGCTGACGGCCCTGGTAATGACGCTCTCGCTCGCGGTCACGTCCGCGTTTGCCGTCAGCTACCAGGACATGAACCCCAAGGACGATGCGCTGCTGGGAACGAAATTCCCGGTCGACGCGACCATCACCCTTGTCACCGATGAAAACGGCAAGGACGTGTCCCTCTCCGTCCCCGTTTCCGGCATGACGAAGGACGCGCTCGCCGCGGCCATCAGCGCCGGTACCGTCTCGCTCTCGCTCGAGCGCGACGATTCCCGCCCCTACGTCAACGAGGAGCTGTTCCCCTACGCTTACGCGGGCGGCCCTCTGAATGACTGGATGACCGAGGGCAAGGACGAGCACCAGTTCACGGACATCAAGCTGACGGCGAACGAGAAAAACGGCAAGGCCGTGCTCGACGTGAGCTTCCATGTGAACAACTACTTCTACTCCACCAACCGCAGAACCGGCGTGACAACGCCCGACTACAGCGTGCCCCATGTGAACGGCGGCTACTACATCGACCTGTGCGGCTACTTTGATCTCGTCGCCAAAAACAGCGGCAAGGATCTCGGCTCCGTGAGCGTCAAAGTTGCGCCGTATGAAAACTTCAACACCATGTGGGAGATCTACAAGGAGCTCGATACGATCGTGGCAAACGGCACGAAAAACGGTCTCTACGTGGAAGAATTCTCCATGGGCCAGTCCACCGCGGGCCGTGATATGCCCTATCTCATCGTGGCCGACTCCAAGGCGAGTGTGAGCAAGTGGCTCGCCCTGACCGAGCAGGCCGAGACCGATCCCGACGCCGTGCTCGCCCAGATCAAGTCCGGCGCGCTCGACGAGATCCGCGTGCCCGTGATGTACTCCAACATCCACTCCAACGAGGTCTCCGCCACCGACGGCGTGCTCGACTTCGCCAAGATGATCACGAGTGAAAAGACCATCGACTACAAGACGCTCACGGGCTTCACCGCCGCGGGCGAAAAAGAGCTCAAGGCCGAGATGGGCCCTGTCGGTCAGGAGGGCAGCGTTGCCGTCCCCGACCTCGTCAAGGATAAGGCCAGCTATTTGGGCTACCTGACGGCCGACAACAACGGCAAGTCCGGCAAGGTCGACCTTGAGAAATACTACACGGTCGAAAACAAGAGCGTGAACGTCAAGGACGAGCTGCTCTCCGACGTGTTCTTCATCCTCGTCCCCGAGGAGAATGTCGACGGACGTACTTACCTGACGAGACATTCCACCAATGGCTATGACCTCAACCGCGACAACTCCTTCCAGACCACGAGCGAGACGGCCAATATGCAGCAGCTCATCGGCACGTTCAACCCCATGTCGCTTGCCGAGTTCCACGGCCGCGTGCAGGCCTTCCAGTGCGAGCCCTGCGATCCCCCGCACGAGCCGAACTTTGAATACGACCTGCTTGCCGACCACCTCATCACCGGCGGCGAGGCGCTGGGCATCGCGGCGGTCGCCAACAACGACGGCTACAACAGCTATGTCATCCCCCAACGCGATTACCTGAGCTACACCGGCAACGGCACCGAGACCTACTGGGAAGACCCGTGGGACGATATGTCCACGAGCTACACTCCTCAGTTTGCCATGCTGCAGGGCACCGTTGCCTATACCGTTGAGCTGCCCGCCTACAACGACGATACCGCTCAGGCGGCGCAGTACGGTATCCTCGGCAACGCCGCCTATGTTGCCGCGGAGAAGCTTTCCTATCTCGAATCCCAGGTCACCATCTTCCAGCGCGGCGTGAAGAACTTCAATTCCGACGCCTACGCGCTCGTCGGCCAGTGGCTGTGCGACCAGTACGACGTCGAGGGCGCGGAGATGAACGTCTTCCGCCCCGAGTACAAGGGTGCGGGCCAGAACGGCAACTTCTACCCCGAGTGCTACATCATCCCGCTTGACGGCGAGAACCAGACCAACCTCCAGGCCGCCTCCGACATGATGGAGTGGCTCACGAGAAACGATGTCAAGGTCAACGTAACTGAAAAGGAATTCACCTATGACGGCGTCACCTATCCCGCAGGGACGATGATCGTCTCGATGTATCAGGCCAAGCGCTCTGTCGCCAACGGCGCGCTGTATGACGGCACGCTCATCAACGGCTGGACGATCCTCTACTCCGAGGGCATCACCTCCTTCAATGAAACGCGCGGCTTCGACATGGTCACCGTGGCCGAGCCCGCCGCCTACAAGAGCATCTCCGCCGTCTGCGGCGACGCGATGGACCACGACGACGCGCTCGCTTACACCAAGGCGCTGACCTCCTACTTCACAGGCGACAAGAATAAGGACGTCATCCTCTCCAACGCCTCTGAAGACTCCACCGCCGCCGTCAACGAACTTCTCAAGGCCGGCAAGACCGTCGGCATGGTCACGAGCGGCGACCACATGGGCGATTTCATCTGCTCCTACGCCGACTATCAGACCGTCACGGGCAAGTATCTGCTCTCTGCCGCGGGCGTCGACAAGACGAGCGTGAAGGCGAAGATCATCACCAAGTCCCCGACCGTCTACGTCCCCGGCACGCCTGCTGAAAGCGAGAAGGGATTTGTCTACGCGCCGCAGATCAGCCAGAGCGCCGGCTGGAACTATGATACCGCCGCGATGAACCTCATGGGCTTCACCACGACCTCCGACGTGACCAAGGCGGACGCCGCCGCAGGTGCGACGAAGCTCGACACCGCCGCAAAGACCGCCGTGAAAAACGGCCTGCCGTACATCGGTTACAGCTATTCCGCAGCGTCCTCCGCCTCTGACCTCATCGCCGACGTGGAATACACCGAGCTGGACGGCGCGATGGACTGCCTGACCCCTGTTGTCTATCCCAACAAGACCCTTGTGAACGCGAGCTACATTGCTGACGGCGACGATATCCTCTACGCCTACGGCCTCGGATACTTCTCCAAGGTCCCCGCCTCCGCGACGGTTCTCGTCAAGAGCGATAAGACCAAGACGCCCACCGAGGGCTTCATCCCCACGAACACTGCTGAGCGCGCCGCGGGCTTCAAGGCCTACATGAACGGCGGCGTGCAGGGCTTTGCCTACAAGGAAAACGGCATGAACGTTGTCCTCTTTGCCAACTCCCTCACCCATAAGGTCCACCAGAGAGACGAATATGCCTACCTCAGCAACTTCCTCTTCTCCTCTGTCCTGAGCGACAAGAACTATGACGGCTCCGCGTCGCTTCCCTTTACCGATGTCGCCGACGACGCCTACTATGCCGACGCCGTCGCCTGGGCAGTTGCGAAGAACATCACCTCCGGCGCGACCGCCACGACCTTTGCGCCGAATGCGGGCTGCACGCGCGGCCAGATGGTCACCTTCCTGTGGAGAGCCAACGGCAGCCCCGAGCCGAAGTCCACGACCACGTCCTTCACCGACGTGAAGAGCGGCGCGTATTACGAAAAGGCCGTTGCGTGGGCGGTGGAAAACAACGTGACCACCGGCACGAGCAGCACGACCTTCTCCCCGGATGCTTCCGTCACGCGCGCACAGGCTGTCACCTTCCAGTGGAGAGCGGCCGGCGCACCGGCGGCTGAGGGCACGAACGCCTTTGCCGATGTGAGCGCGAGCGCCTTCTACGCCCCCGCCGTGCAGTGGGCCGTCAACGCGGGCGTGACCACCGGCACGAGCGACACCACCTTCTTCCCGAACAGCAACTGCCTGCGTGCGCAGATCGTTTCCTTCCTCTACCGCGCCGCCAAGTAAGCGGCCACACAAAAAATACGCTGCGGAGCAATCCGCAGCGTATTTTTTGTTCCGCAGCTTCCACAGGGCGATCAGTTCCTGTGGAAAAGGAGCGAAAATTTTTCCGTCCCGCCTGTTGACATAGGGGACATCGCAGACTATAGTACTTCAAAAAATGAATAGTTCAAAAAAGAAAGAAGGAAGGGCATGAACCGAAGCATATCGATCTCCCGAAAGATCGCTCTGGCCTACAGCGTAGTGTGCAAGCCGCTCTGCAAGGAGCTGGGCCTGCCGCAGACGGCCTTCGACATCCTGATGTTCCTGGGGAACAACCCGGACTATAAAACGGCCAGCGAGATCGTGGAGATCCGCCGCCTCAAGGCAAATCTCGTATCGGTCAATGTGGAAAAGCTCGTGCAGGAGGGCTATCTCACGCGCTGCGCGGTGGCGGGCGACCGGCGGAAGACGGAACTTCTCTGCACCGAAAAGGCAGCGCCCATCCTCGCGCGCGGGCGGCAGCTCCAGAAGGATTTTTCCGAGAACCTCTTTGCAGGCATGGACGAAGCGCGGCGGGAAGCCTTCGCCGCGGCGCTCGCGGAGATCGAAAGCAATCTTGATGCAATTCTGGAGGCAAACGAACCATGAGTATCCTGACGACCGTTCTGGTCACATTTTTTGCGGGCATGGGCGCGGGGCTCGGCACCGGCTTTGCCGGGATGAGCGCCGCCGCAGTCATCAGCCCCATGCTGATCACCTTTCTGGGCGTTGAGCCCTACATGGCCGTGGGCATCGCGCTCTCGTCCGACGTGCTCGCGAGCGCCGTCTCGGCCTACACCTACCACAAAAACAAGAATCTCGACATCAAAAACGGCCTCATCATGATGGCGAGCGTGCTGCTCTTCACCGTCATCGGCAGCTATGCGGCAAGCCTCGTCCCCTCGGCGACGATGGGCGGCTTCTCCGTCTTCATGACGTTCCTGCTGGGCGTCAAATTCATCCTGCGCCCCGTGATGACCACGAAGGAAACGATGGCGCAGGTGGAGGCGAAAAAGCGCGCGGTGCAGTCGCTCGTCTGCGGCGCGATGATCGGCATGATCTGCGGCTTCATCGGCGCGGGCGGCGGCATGATGATGCTGCTCATCCTCACGAGCGTCATGGGCTACGAGCTGAAAACAGCCGTCGGCACGAGCGTTTTCATCATGACCTTCACCGCCCTGACCGGCGCCGTTTCCCACTTTGCCATCGGGGGATTGCCGGATACGCTCACATGGGCGCTGTGCGTCGTTTTCACGCTCCTCTGGGCGCGTATCGCCGCAGTCTTTGCCAACCGTGCGCAGCCCAAGACCCTCAACCGCGCCACGGGCGTGGTGCTCGTGGTGCTGGGCATTGCCGTGATGGGCTTTCAGCTGCTTGCGTGAAAATGCGCCCCTTTGACGGGCACTTCGATTTTCTTCGCCATCACAAGACCTCCTGCGTCCCTTCGTTTCCGATAGGAAGGCAGGAGGTCTTTTCTTTTGCCGAAAACAAGAAAAAACCCTTGAAATCATACGATTTCAAGGGTTTTGGTGGAGACTGCTGGACTCGAACCAGTGACCTCCTGCGTGTGAAGATTCGATAGGGATGCCTTCTGCCGAATTTTGGGAGAATAAAGCGGGTTTGCCGCATGATTTCCTCACCCGCAGATACGCTTTTCTCCGTTGTTTCCGCCCCGGTTTTTCTGTTCGTGGGTCACGGCGTGGGTCAACTGGAGATTTCCGTTCCTGTTCACATGTCACATTTTGCGTCGCTGGAATCAATAAGACCTTTCTCGAAAAAGTAATAGCTTTCCGCTAGCAGTTGTGGTATGTGTTGTGGTTGCAAAAAAGGAGGTGCCGCAATGTATGACTACATGAAAGCCCTGCAAAAGCGTTTCGACCGCCAAGAGTATCCAGAGTTGGCCGAGCAGATCGAATACGCCCATGAGGATCTGCGGCGGGACATGGATGCCGCGGGGCGCAGAAAGCTGCTGCGGTTGTTGGACGTACAGAACGCATTGTTGACTGAATCCAAGCTGATGAGCTTCACGGCGGGCTTCAAGCTGGCGTGGGGCATGGCAAAAGAGTTGGAGGCAGACGGGCTCTACTCCTTCGAACGGGAGGAAGAAGAACGCATCTGCCATCCGGCGGAACAGGAGGACTAAATGGCGAAATAACGTGCAAATGGCGAAGGCAACATTCGCTAACGCGCAGACGGGCACTGGAACCAAAATCTGTGAAGAAAAGCATTTGAAATTCTGATTTGCCTCTGCTATAATAGGCGTACAGCGTGTGGCGTTTCTGCGTAAATCCAGTTGCAGAGCAGCCACGCGCCTTTTTTTGCGGAATCGGGTGAGAAATGGCAAGATGAGAGAAAACTTCATAGGCAAATCGTGTAGCAGAAATGCGTAAGTCCGGATGTTCTGGGACTTACGCATTTCTTATTTTTTGAAAGAAAGGTGATTTTTTTGGAAACCGGAAATCAGTTTTTGGGGACGGAGCGTATCGGTAAGCTCATGCGGCAGTACGCCATCCCCTGCATCATCTCGCTGCTGGTGGGCGCGCTTTACAACATCGTTGACCAGATCTTCATCGCCAATGCCAGCTACCTCGGCTCTTACGGCAACGCCGCCAATACGGTGGTGTTCCCGCTGACGGTGGTAGCGCTGGCCATCGCCGTCATGGTGGGCGACGGCTGCTGCGCCTTCGTCAGCATGGCGCTGGGCAGAAATGAGGTGGACAAGGCCAAGCGCAGTGTCGGCAACGCAGTGGTGTTAAGCGTCGCCAGCAGTCTTGTCCTGACGGCGATATATCTCATTTTCGCAAACACTATCATCGCCATGTTCGGCGGCACGGTGAATGAGGAGACCTTCCACCACTCGCAGGAGTATTTCTTCTATATCACGCTGGGCATCCCGTTCTATATGTTTGGTCAGGCTATGAACCCTATCATTCGTGCGGACGGAAATCCTAAGTTCGCCATGATCTCCACGTTGGCGGGCGCTGTAATCAACATTATTCTTGACCCTATCTTCATCTTTATCTTCAAATGGGGCATGATGGGCGCGGCGGTTGCCACGGTCATCGGTCAGGTGGCAACGGCGTTTCTTGCTGTGTGGTATCTGCTGCACATGAAGATCATCAAGCCCGCCTCCGGCGACTATGCCCTGCGCTGGAGCATCTGCGGGAGGATGCTGACGCTGGGCATCACCAGCTTTCTCTCCCAGATCAGCCTCGTGGCGGCTATGGCGGCCATCAACAATATGCTCCGCAAATACGGCGCGCTGGACGCTGTGTTCGGACAGGAGCAGTACGCGCAGATCCCCATGGCGGTGGTGGGCATCGTGATGAAGTTCTTCCAGATCGTCATTTCCATCGTGGTGGGCATGGCGGCAGGCTGCATCCCCATCGTGGGCTACAACATGGGCGCGGAGAAAAAGCTCCGTGTGCGGGAGCTGTTCACCAAGCTGCTGGTGGCCGAGGCGCTGGTGGGCGCGGTGGCGCTTGTGCTGGCAGAGGGCTTTCCTCGTCAGCTCATCGCCATTTTCGGTGCGGCCAACGAGAGCAGCTACTACACCGACTTCGCCATTAAAGCCTTCCGCACCTATCTCTGCATGATGATCCTCGCCTGCGTCAACAAGGCGTGCTTTATCTTCTTACAGGCAGTCGGCAAGGCGCTCTCATCCACGCTGCTGTCCATGTTCCGCGAGGTGGTGTTCGGCGTGGGCTTTGCCCTGCTGCTGCCGGTGTTCTTCGGCCTGGACGGCGTGCTGTATTCCATGCCGGTGTCGGATATTCTGACTTTTATCATCTCGGCGATCATCATCGTGAAAACCTATCGGGAATTGAATACGGAAGGAGTGCAAACCGCATGAAAAACAGAGTCATTACCATCAGCCGCGAATTTGGCAGCGGTGGGCGCACCATCGGCAAAAAGGTGGCGGAAAAGCTGGGCATTCCCTGCTATGACGCGGAGATCATTGAGAAGATGGCAAAGGAGACCGGCTTCGCACCGGACTATGTGAAGGAGGCGGGAGAGTACGCTCCCGGCAGCTTCCTGTCCTCGGCCTTTTCCAACCGGATGTTCGGCCCCACCAACGAGGACATTCTCTGGGAGCATCAGTACAAGGTCATCACGGACCTTGCCGCAAAAGGGGCCTGCGTCATTGTGGGCCGCTGCGCGGACTACATTTTGCAGGACACGGCGGACTGCCTGAAGGTCTTTATCCATGCGGATCTGGCGTTCCGTGCCAAGCGCATCGTGGAGGTCTACGGCGAGCGGGAGCAGTCTCCGGAGGAGCGTTTGCGGGATAAGGATAAGCGCCGCGCGGCGTATCACCGCTTCTACACCAACATGAAGTGGGGTCATGCCCAGAACTACCACCTGACGCTGGACAGCGGCGTTATCGGCATCGACAAGTGCGTGGACATCATCGCGCAGCTGTATTGAAAACTTTCCAGAAAAAACGTTTGAAATTCGTTTTGAAACTCGTTAAAATATAAGTATACTCAAGATATCACGGGAGTGCATCCGGTGCAGTGGGCGTTGGCGGCAGACTGGCGCACACAGGCTGTTTGTTCACTGATCATCTCTCTGAAAAGGGGCATCCGTTCTGACCGGACGGAGGCTGAGGGAGGTGAAATCAATGAAGCGCGTAAAGGCAGCGTGCATCTTGCAGACGTTGGTCTTTTCACAGAAGGACGATTGCGGTCTGACCCATGAACAGCAGCTCAAGGCAAACCATGGCGAAGTGAATCGCTATAAGGCAACCATGGACAGAAGCCGTATCCGGTATCAGATTACCGAGGAGACCGAGCAGGCTGATGGTTCTGTGCTGGTCCGCGTCCGCAAACAGTACAATGACAAAGCTGATGTAAGTGAATACTTCAACTAACAACAAGCCCGCCTGATTTGATCAGGCGGGCTTGTGATAGAAAGCGTGGGTATGATGAGTGATATTTATGAGCTTGAACAGATCCGGCGGCGCATTTCAGAGCGTTATCGGAGCGATCCCAACATTCGCATCAATGTTTCCCTCCGGCAGCCGAAGCTGCGTCTGAGCAATGTTCCGGTGAAGATCACGGGCGTCTACCGGCACATCTTTCAGGTGGAGGAAGCCTCACCCGGACAGACGAAGCGCCATGCACTGCAATACACGGATGTGCTGACGCATAGCATTGAGCTTTTGGATCTTTGAGCGGCGAGGGGTATTCTGATCATGTCCTGATAAGGTTCCAATCCGGATGTTAGAATCAGCGGCACCTTTGGTAATTGGACTGGAATATTGGCAGCACCCTGCAAGATTTTTCACAAATGTAAATACCCCGATAAACAAGTAGAGTTGCGCAGCCCAGCGGGGCCGCGACGCCTTCGGGACAGCGACACGCATAAGCGCATCGCTGTTCCGAAGGCTTTCTGTGTTCTTCGAGAGCACCCCCGACCAAGGCCCAAAAGCGGCAAAGTTTGCCGTTCTACCCCCTGGCCACGCAGGGTTTCCGAAACGTGTGGAACGCTCCGAGGGTAGTGATACCACCCCCATCTGAAACGCCCCCTGTTTCGGCGTGCGAGCCGCCGTGTGCGATTCTTTGAGCGAAGCCGAGTGTGTACCCGCTTTCGCCCGCGAAAGCGAACATGGACCGTTTGTGAGGGAAGTTGAAAATCGGGATGAGAAACGGTTGGGGGATAAAATTTATGGCAGCAGCTTTGCCAGATTTTTCTCTTCTGCTGGTGTTGAGGGTTCACAGAGAACCGGGAAATGTATGTATATAAAAGCGTGGCGGAATATAAGGTATTTCGCTGGCGGCACAAAGCCGCACTGTGGTCGAGGGAGGGAAGGCCCCTGTTTCGCCGTGTGAGCCGCTGTGTGCGATCCTGTTGGCGAAGGCGAGTGTGTACTCGCTTTCGTCTGTGAAAGCAAACGTAGGGCGTTTGTGAGGGAAGTTGAAAAGCGGGATGAGAAACGGTTTGAAACAGCGTTGTAACGGTAACTTTTGGGCGGCATTTGCGGAAACAGTTTTGGGCGAAAAGCCGAACTTTACAGGAAGGTTTTTCGGGTGGCGAAGGCCGTTCGATTTTAGTACAGACCGGCTATAATTTGTCAAGCCGAAATCTCATTTGGGATACAGGGCGTGTAGGCCTTGTTGTCTCTCATAACGGCGTAAATGATGGAGACCATCTTCCTGCAGGCATGGCCCACGGACGCCATGTAGGGCTTCCCTTCATCCCGTTTTTTCTGAAAATAAAGCTTCAGCGCCGGATCGTGAAGTACTGCGGATGAAGCCGCCAGCCAAATGGCGTGCCGCAAATAAGGCGAGCCTCGTTTGGACATACGGTTTCTAACGCCGTTGTATTCGCCGGACTGCCGCATGGTTGGGTCGATCCCCGCATAGGCGGCAAGCTTTGCCGCAGAGGAAAAACGGCTGATGTCTCCGATCTCGCTGAGGATGTACGCGCCCAGGGTCGGGCCGATGCCGGTGATGGTGGTGATCGGCGTGTCCAGGGTCTCCATGATCTCAGCAATTTTGCGATCCATTTCTCTGACCTGTTGTTTTAAGAAATCGAGGTGCTTTGCGTAAAGTCGGATCATCGTGCTGAAAACGTCGCCGGCCATGGCGAAGCCAAAGGAATTGCGCGCAAGCTCCTGAAGCTCCTGGGCTTTCGCCATGCGGAAGCGCTTGTGGCTGGAGACTTCGATGAGATGACAAAGCTCCTCAAGAGGCATCTCAGATAATTCCTTTGGCGTAGGACAGGTTTGCAAAATTGCCATGGAAGTATCGCCAAACATATTGGTAAAAGCGGTTTCATATTCAGGAAAGACCTGATCCAGCAGGGCAACGACCTTCCGCTTAACGTCCGCCTGCATGGAAACGATGGCGTGCCGTCCACGGCACAGCTCCCGCAGCTCATAAATGTTTTCGGGATGCAGGGTAGACTCGGAGAAGTGTCCGAAACGAATCACCTCTGCGATGAGCAGGGCGTCCCGCGGATCTGTTTTGGCCTGACGGATATAGAAACTGCGGATGGAGTTGGTCTGCACCGGGTTGATGACCTGAACGCGGAAGCCCTCCTTCTGAAGTCTGGTAAAAAGAGCGAGCCAGTAGTGTCCGGTGGCCTCCATTGCAAAGGAAACCTCGTCAAGCGGCAGCTTGGCCCTGGTGAGCATGGCCAGCAGCCGATTGTACCCGGAGCAGTTGTTGGTGAAGGAAAACGGCTTGATGATGACGGTGCCCTCGCCGTCGATCACCGCTGCCTCATGCTTCCTCTTGGCGATGTCGATCCCAACGATGTACATAGTGCAGGCTCCTCTCATGTTCAAATTACGGACATTCCTCGTGCTGCTGAAGGTCACAACCTGTTGCGAGATTAGAAGAAGGCAATCCATCGCCCCGACATCCGGCTCATAAGTGACATCCCACAGGGCAGAGGTTCCAGTCTGTGCGCAGTAGACTTGGCTACAAAGATAGAAGCAGGAAATTCTCTGTCCGCATGAGGATATTATATCATCGCTCCCTCAAGGGGCGTTGATACCGGTTTTGAAGGTGCTTTGTGGGGGGATATCCCCGTTCGAAAATATAACAAGATAAAGGGCCGCAGTCGCAAGCGCCCGCGGCCCGCCCACAAAGCCCCGCAGTGCGGGGCTTTCCGAGGTTTTGAAACCGCAGTCTAAGGTGCACCTTGAGAGACGTTTTCGCTGTCTTGGGTGAACGTGAGGGGCATCAGACCCCAGCAGCAGCGGACTTTTCAAGGTGGACGTTCCGCAGTCAAACAGCAAAACTGCCGTTTTTGACCACTCGAAAAAGTGCTTTCAGCATAGCGGCAATTTTCGGAGTAAAACGCGCATATTTTGCGCCGCAGTAGTCAATAAAAAGGGATTCTCAGCCGTCCGAAAATCGCACCGCTGTAACCAAAGAGGACGCCCCGGCAGCGCAAAATTTGCGTCGCAATAGGCAAAGATAAGGCTCCCCGCTTGAGGGATCTCAAATGATAACTTTTTGATAACAGTCCGGTTTTCCGATAGCTTTGTTCCCTTGGTTACGGTATAAAAAGGTCCTCTTGACGGGATGCGGTTCACTGTGCCAGACGCACAGTGCCGGGGGGCGTTCCCGTTTCCAGCGATTTATTTTTCTCTCGGCAAGGGGCTGTTCATAAGGTGACACTTTCCATTTTGCGAAGCCGTGAAAATTCGATGTGTTCCGTGGAGATGTTCACTGGGCAGCATACGCCGTACACGTTTCCGATAATCACTGAGTAGAATTGATTTGTGTTTAGGAGGACAAAGCGGCAGATATAATGTTAAAAGTAGTTGCGTGCGCACGCATATTGCGTTATGATACTGGTGGTTAGGAGGAATATATCTATGCAACTATTAAAATGGCTTTCCGTAACAGACCGATTTTACAAAATCTATTTGGACAAGCAACTTGCCCCCTTTGGAATCAACAACAGCCAATATATGTTTTTGATCAAAATCTGTCGTTCGCCCGGTATTCTACAAGATTCTTTGTTGAATATGTTCTATGTTCATCCAAGCAATATTGTACGGACGGTTGCGACATTGGAAAAGCAGGGAATGATTACACGTTCTCCCAATGATAAGGATAAGCGGACATGTAAATTGTATCCTACAGAAAGAGCATTGTCTATTATTGACGAGATACAGATGATATGCGAAAAGACAGAAGCTCTTTTATTGCAGGGTATGAGCGAATCCGAGCAGAACCTTTTTATGGATTTCTTAATACAGGCGGGCAGAAATATCACATCGGAACTCCATATAGAGAGAAAGGGGGAGGAGTTCAATGACTGAAAATCCTCTGGGCTATGAAAAAATTTCAAAGCTGTTGAAAAATTTTGCTGTTCCCAGTATTGTGGCGTCTCTTGTCGGCTCAATCTACAATATTGTGGATCAGATTTTTATTGGTCAAGGGGTCGGTTATTTGGGAAATGCAGCAACCAATGTTGCCTACCCGTTTTCTACCATCTGCCTTGCCATTGCACTACTGGTCGGAATTGGCAGTGCTTCCCGTGTTTCCCTCTGTCTTGGATGCAAAGAGCCGAAAGCTGCCGCCAAAGCAGCGGGAAATGGCATTGTTCTGATGGGAATTTTCGGAATTATTTATTTGCTGGTTGGAGAAACTTTTCTGTCTTTGCTCCTAAAGGCATTTGGGGCAACGACAGATGTATTTCCATATGCAAAGCAGTATGCCAGCATAACATTGATTGGAATGCCGTTTCTCATTGTAACGACTGGTATGAGCAATTTGATTCGAGCAGATGGAAAACCAAAGTATTCAATGGTCTGCATGATTGTGGGAGCTATTATCAATACCATTCTTGACCCCATTTTTATTTTTGTTTGCGATTGGGGAATTGCCGGCGGAGCTTGGGCAACGGTTATTGGGCAAATTTTTTCCTTCATACTCGCACTCCGTTATCTATGGCGTTTCCAAACAATCCATTTTGAAAAAGAGTCGTTTTTATTGGACATCAAAGAAAGCATGAAAATTTGCAGCATGGGAATCAGCAGCAGCTCAAACCAGATTGCAGTTACCGTGATTCAAATCATTCAGTACAATTCGTTGACTTATTACGGCGCATTAACAAAATATGGAACAGATATTCCCTTAGCTGCTTGCGGAATCGTTATGAAAACAAATGCCATAATCCTTGCGATTGTTGTAGGAATCTCGCAGGGAACACAGCCGATTATCGGCTTCAACTATGGGGCAAGGCAATACCATCGTGTACGGGAGGCTTACCTGCTTGCGGTAAAATGGAACCTTGTTGTTTCCACAATTGCTTTCATCGCATTTCAATTTTTCCCGCAATCTATCATTTCGCTATTCGGAGATGGGGACGAGCTGTATTTTGAATTTGCTGTTTTGTTCATGCGTACCTATCTTTTCATGGTGTTGGTAAATGGTGTGCAGTTGCTTTCTTCCAGTTTTTTTACCGCAATAGGAAAATCGTTAAAAGGTGCTCTGTTGGCATTAACAAGGCAGACCTTTGTGTTGATTCCGCTTACCCTGCTGCTCCCGCTTCGTTTCGGAATTATGGGAGTATTGCTTGCGGGACCTGTTGCTGATTTTTCAGCGTTTATGCTATCTGTTGTACTCGTGGGTATAGAATTAAAAAAACAAAAAAAACTCGCTTATAATTTAAGCCATAGCATATAGCTATTATCTACAGCTACTGAGCAAGTGTTATCAATACCGATAACAAAATGATAACATTTGTCACACAGGAGCAGTGGGATATTGTGCAGGAGGTGCGTCAGCACAAAAAGCGTGTCCCCAAGCACATGGACGAGCCGAACATCTTCTCTGGACTGGTGTTCTGCGCGGATTGCGGCAAGCCGCTGGTGCTGCACAGAGCCAGCACGATGAAAAAGGCGGAGTACAACTTCAAAAGAAGAACGCCTCCGGCAGCGCAGAAATTGCGTTGCAATAGACAAAGATAAGGCTCCCCGCTTGAGGGATCTCAAATGATAACTTTTTGATAACAGTCCGGTTTTCCGATAGCTTTCCTCTGCTGTTTACGGTATGGTTTGCCGTTACAAAGGAGGCTGATTTTATGCCGAAAAGACGAGCAAACGGCGAGGGTAACATCCGAAAACGCAAGGATGGACGCTGGGAGGGTCGGTATACGGCGGGCTATGACCCGGCAACCGGAAAGCGGCTCATCAAGAATGTGCTGGGCAAAACGCAAGCCGAGGTCAAGGAGAAACTCAAGACCGCAATCAGCGAAAGCCAGCGGCTGGACGTAACCAAAGCGGGAACTTACACCGTAGCGTCATGGATGAAAACGTGGTATGAGGTCTACGCCGAACCCCGCATCCGGCCCAACACAAAGGCGTACTACACCAATTACATCGAGAACCACATCGTACCGGGAATCGGCAACGTCCCTCTGGAAAAGCTGACCACCATTCAGATCCAACGGTTCTACAACACCCTCCAGAAAACCGGGCGAGTCCAGCGCAAAAACTTTCCGCCGCTGAAAGATGCCAGTCTCAGTCCAAGAGTGGTGCGGGGCGTTCACACGTTGCTGCACAACTGCTTGGAGCAGGCGGTGTCCGAGCGGCTGATCCTCGCCAATCCCGCCCAGGGCTGCAAACTGCCGCAGCTTGAGAAAAAGGAAATGAAAATTCTGCCGCAGGAAAAAATCGGAATGTACCTCGCGGAAGCGAAAAAGAGAGGATTGCTGGCCGCTTTCTATCTGGAACTGACCACCGGCCTGCGGCGGGGAGAACTGCTGGCTCTCCAGTGGACGGACTTGGACGTTGAGAACCGGACACTCGCCGTCACCAAGCAGGTAAATCGAATCAACGGGAAACTGGTGGTCAGTCCGCCGAAAACGAGAAATTCCGTGCGAACACTGGCACTTCCGCAGCAGGCGGTGGATCTGCTGATCGCCGAGCACAAAAAGCATTCTCGCAACCCGTATCTGTTCCCGTCGCCAAAGACCGGAACCATGTACGACCCGGACGCCTTCCGTCGAACCCATGACAAAATTCTGAAGGCCATCGGCGCGGAACACATCCGATTCCATGACCTGCGCCACACCTTCGCCACGCTGTCGTTGAAAAGCGGAGTGGACGTGAAAACGCTGTCCGGCGCGCTGGGCCATTACTCCGCGGGCTTCACGCTGAACACCTACACCCATGCCACAGCTCAGATGAAGCAAGATGCCGCCAACGTCATCGGCGGAGTCATCAGTCAGCAGATGCGGTAAATACGGCAAAAGAATACAGGGCCGGACAGGAAAAATCCCGTCTGGCCCTGTCCGGTACTTTCCGCACCTTTCCCCGTGTGGGTCAGGTTGTGAGTCTTGAAGAAATGGCAAAAATTAAGTGCCTTGAAAAGTTGCGAATTATGAAAGAAAATCACCGGAATCAAGAGATTCCGGTGATTTTTGGTGGAGACTACTGGACTCGAACCAGTGACCTCCTGCGTGTGAAGCAGGCGCTCTAACCAGCTGAGCTAAGCCTCCAACTGTGGTGACCCGTACGGGATTCGAACCCATGTTACAGCCGTGAAAGGGCCGTGTCTTAACCACTTGACCAACGGGCCATATGAGACACGGGATGCTTTCGCATCCCGTGCTACATGGTAGCGGCACCTGGATTTGAACCGGGGACACTGCGGGTATGAACCGCATGCTCTAGCCAGCTGAGCTATGCCGCCAAATATTCCTGCTCGACAGGACAGAAGCTACTATACCAAATAAGATAGCCCTTTGTCAATAGCTTGTCCAAAAATTTTTGCGATTTTCCAAAATCGGGGAGAGGGGCGCGCCCTCTCCCCCGTCTTTCATCAGCAAACGACGTTTTTCCCCTCCGACCAGACGGAGACGATGTTGTGCCGGTGCATCATGTAGATCGCGCGCTCGAAGCGCTCGCGCACCGAGAGCGGATGCGCGGCCTCGGTAAAGTCGGAGTCGTCGACGACAATGGCGTGGAGCTTGTCGCCGGGGACAAAGCCGCCGTGCCCGCCGAAATACTCGTGTCCTGCGCTGGAGCCGAGGTAGTAGCCCTCCTCGACGGTCAGAAATTCGTCCTTTCCGTCGCTCTGCATGTGGCGGAACTTCGACGCGCGGATGGACATGGTGATGACCTTGTTCATCGCCAGCAGCGCGCCGCCTGCGATATCCGACCCGAGCGTGACGAGGTTGCCCTCGCGCAGCAGCGTCCGCACGGGCGCGACGCCCGAGCAGATGTTGATATTCGACCCCGCGCAGTGCGCCGTGACGACGCCGTGCTCGCGCATGGCCTCGCGCTCGCGCTCGTCGGAGTGGACGCAGTGCGCCATGACGGTATGGTCCTTCCACAGCCCCGCGCGGTCGTAGCTCTCCCAATATTGCGCGCAGTCGGGGCAGAGCTCTTTGACCCACGCGATCTCACCCTTATTTTCAGACAGGTGCGATTGGACGTACAGCCCGCGCTCCGCGGCGAGCTTGCCGAGCCAGCTCATCAGCTCGTCGGTGCACGATGGGGTGAAGCGCGGCGTCAGGATGGGCTTGACGGTCTGGAAGCGCCCGCACGCGTCCAGCCAGCGCAGCGTTTCGCGCTTGGACTGCTCGGTCGTCTCCTGAAGCTCGGGGCTGCCGTTGCGGTCCATGTTGACCTTGCCGACATAGCCCGTGACGCCCGCCTTTTCGAGTTCTTCCATCAAAATGAGCGTCGCGTCCGTGTGGAGGGAGGAAAACATGCAAACGCGCGTCGTGCCGCTCGTGATGAGGTCGCTCGCGAGCTTTTTGTAAATGCGGCGGGCGTAGTCGCTGTCTTCAAAGCGCGCCTCGGTCTTGAACGTGTAGGTGTTGAGCCAGTCGATCAGCGGCAGGTCCATGCCCATGCCGAGCATGGGGTACTGCGGCGCGTGCAGGTGCATATCGACAAACGACGGCATGATGAGGCTATCACCGTAGTCGATGACTTCCGCGTCGGCGTTCTGCGGCACGGCCTTTTCAACGCTTTGGATGCTGCCGTCGTCATGCAGGACGAGGCAGCCGTGCTCGACGATCTCGAGCTTGCCGAGCGCCGGTGCGGAAACGAGATTGCCCTTGAGGATCTTCATATCAGTCACTCCTGTTTTAGCTTTGTGCAAAAGAAAAAGCGCCCCGCCCGGGGACTTCTCCCCCGGCTGAGCACCCATAGCAGAGCCTTTCGGCGGCTCCGTAGAAACTTTCGCGCCATGTAAGCGAAACTATATGAGTTTTTCTCCGCTGCCATCACCATACCACGCGAAAGCGAAAATTGCAAGCGAAAAGCGGCGGGCGCGCTATGTCATATCGGCGCAAGTGCGCACATAGGATTGTCCCAAGAGGTGAATCACGATGCAAAAGAAACGGACAGGACGGATGCTGTGTTCGCTCGCGCTCTCGGCGGTGACGCTCTGGGGCGTGAGCGTCACGGCGCCGGCGAAGGACGCGCGCGATGCGCTCCGCTCGCTCAAGGACGAGACGCTGGGCGTGATGCTGCTGAGATATGAGCGCGGCAACGGCGGGGAGGACTTTCTCAGCCTGCGAACGTCGCTCGCGCTGCACGCGACGCCGCTTCTGCGCGAGGGCGAGGAAAACATCGCGCAGGCATGGTCGGCAGAGCTTGAGCAAAAGCCCGATGACAGCAGCGGCGAAACGGGCGACGCGCAGGACAGCGAGGGCACGGTGCTCACGCAGGAGGAGACGCCGGACGAGATCGCCGTGACGGAAAACGGCTCGCCCGCCCGCACGCTCAAGGCGTCCGACCCCTCGGGCTATACGGTATTCGGCAATGTGTACATCAACAACGGCTCGGATGCCGCGCTCGACGCCTCGATGCTCTCGGGCGATTATGCAGCAAAGCTCGGTGCGGAGGGGCCGCAGGTGCTCATCATCCACACCCACGGCTCGGAGAGCTACACCATGCCGCCGGGGCAGGAATACAACGTGTCCGACACGTTCCGCACGCTGGACACGAACTGCAACATGATCCGCATCGGCGACGAAATGGCGCAGGTGCTGACCGACGCGGGCATCAGCGTCGTGCACGACCGCTCGCTCTACGACTATCCGAGCTATTCGGGCGCGTACAACCGCTCGCTCGCGTCTATCGAGAGCTATCTGCAAAAGTACCCCTCGATCTCGTTCGTGCTCGATGTGCACCGCGACGCGGTGCAGGACGCGAACGGCCAGCAGTTCAAGCTGCTGTGCGGCGAAGATAAAAACGCCGCACAGCTCGAATTCGTCATCGGGTCGAACGGCGGAGGCCTGAGTCACGATCTCTGGCGCGAGAACTTAAAGCTCGCCTGCGCCGTGCAGGAAACCCTGTACAAAGACTATCCGACCCTCATGCGCCCCGTCACCGTGCGCAACTCCCGCTATAACCAGCACATGACGACGGGCTCGCTTCTCGTCGAGGTTGGTACGGCGGGCAATTCGCTCGAAGAAGCCGTCAACGCCGCGCGGCTTTTTGCCGCGGGCTTTGCCAAAACGATACAAAACGGGACGTAACGGCGCTCTCGCCGCCAAAATAGACGGAAAGAGGCAAAAAAAGCACAAATTCTTGTCAAAGTTGCCGTGTTGCATTCTGCACAAAAATCCTGTTAAATGGAAGTTACCATTTCAACCGAAAAATTTCGTCAGAAATTATTTTTTCAGGAGGGGTAATTCCATGGAGCTTCTTCAGGAGCGCATCCGCCGCGAGGGCAGAGTCCTGCCCGGCAACATCGTCAAGGTCGACGGTTTCCTCAACCACCGCGTCGACACCCGTCTGCTCGAGGACATTGCGGACGAGTTCGCCAAGTATTTCGACACCAGCAAGATCACTGTCGTTCTGACGGCGGAGGCCAGCGGCATCGCGCTTGCGACCATCTGCGCGCAGAAGTACGGCGTCCCCATGCTCTTTGCCAAGAAGGCCAAGAGCGACAACATCGAAAGCGGCCTGTACCAGAGCGAGGTCTTCTCCTACACCTACAAGAAGAGAGTCACGCTGCTCGTCTCTCAGGAGTGGCTGAACGCGGACGACCATGTGCTCATCATCGACGACTTCATGGCCAACGGCTTCGCCGTGCAGGGCCTTGTCGATATCGTCAACGAGGCGGACGCGAAGCTCGAAGGCATCGGCATTGCCGTGGAAAAGGGCTTCCAGGGCGGCGGTGACCGCTTCCGCGCGAGCGGTATCCCCTACAAGGCACTCGCCGTCATCGAAAAGGCGGACGAGAACGGATTTGTCTTCCGCGAGGAATAAGTTCTTCAAAAAAGAGAGGCTGGCCATTTGGCCAGCCTCTCTTTTTTGAGCAGGTTTGCACTGCGCTTCGTGCCTTGCCGCCCGTAGGGCGTCTGCGACACGCGCTCCGTGAGAAGTGTTTTTTGGCACGCGCATGTCGCGCCAAAAAACGATTAAAATTTATTTCGCGTCTGCGGACGCGAAAGTCTGCGACGCTAGCGCCTGTTTTCTGCCCGTAGGGCAGAAAATGCGGCGGGTGCGAGACGGAAGTTGGTGCGTCGATTTTTGCCGCTTTACAGGCGGTAGAGCTCCGGCCGCCGGTCGTGGAAAACGGGGACGCGGGCGCGGAGGGGCGCGATGGAGGAAAGGTCCAAGTCGGCGGTGACGATCTCCTCTTCCCCGCCGCCTTGGGCTAAGACCGCGCCCAGCGGGTCGATGATGCGCGAAAAGCCGCCGTACAGCGTGCCGTCGCGCTCGCCGCAGGCGTTGCACGAGACGACAAAGAGCTGGTTTTCGATCGCGCGGGCGGCGGTGAGCGTCTCCCAGTGGTATTGGCGCGCCGCCGTCCACTGGGCGGGCAGGAACATGACCTGCGCTCCGCGCAGCGCCAGCGTGCGCCACAGCTCGGGAAAGCGCACCTCGTAGCAGATGAGAAGGCCGCAGCGCACGCTATCCAGCGTGAAGGTGACGAGGTGGTCGCCGGGGGTGTAGACCTCGTGCTCGCCCATCGGCGTGAAGGGATGGGTCTTGTCGTATTCGGCAATGCACGCGCCCGCGCGGTCAAAGACGCAGGCGGTGTTGTAGATGTGCCCGCCGCGATTGTTCGACACGCTTCCCGCGACGATGTTGACGTTCAGCTCGCGCGCGCGAGCGGGGAAAAACGAGCGCGCACGGCTTTCGCGTTTTCATCGCACGCCGCGGCAAGGTCGCCCGCGGGCATGAAGCCCGTGTTCCACGTCTCGGGCAGGATGACAACGTCGGGGCCGTTTTCCCCGACAGCGCGGCGCACGAGCGCCTCCGCGCGGTCAAAGTTCGCTTTGCTCTCCAGCGAGCGCATATTCATCTGGATCACGCTGACCTTCATGGTGGTGTCCTCCAAAATCGTTTTGATACGGTCATTATACGAAAAGAAAGCCTGCATTGCAATGCACAACAAAAAGAGGACGGCGAAGGCCGTCCTCTTTTTTGCTGAAAAAAGCCTCGCAGAGTTTTACCCGCAGGGGTATGCGGCATCCGTAAAGCAGCGGAGTTGCTAACGGCTGCCCAAGCGCCGCGTATGGCAAAATAAGCGTCGCAGACTTTGCCGCCCGCAAAATAAGCGTCGCAGACTTTGCGCCGCGCACGGCGCAAATAAATTGAAATCGTTTTTTGGAACGACATGTGCGTGCCAAAAAACACTTTGCACGGAGCGAACGTGCGCGCCTTTGGCGCGTGCGCTGAGCGCAGTGAAATTCTGCTCAAAAACTGACTTTGTCAGTTTTTTGAAGTGCGCAGCGCTCTGATTGCATTGAGAACCGCTAAGACCATCACGCCGACGTCGGCGAAGATGCCCATCCACATGTTGGCGATACCGATGGCGACGAGCAGCAGGCACGTCAGCTTCACGCCGAGCGAGAAGACGATGTTCTCATACACGATGCGGATGCACTTGCGCGAGATCTGGATGCCCTTGGCGATCTTCATCGGATCGTCGTCCATCAGCACGACGTCCGCTGCCTCAATGGCGGCGTCGGAGCCCATCGCGCCCATCGCGATGCCGATATCCGCGCGGGAGAGCACGGGCGCGTCGTTGATGCCGTCGCCGACGAAGGCGAGGCAGTCATCCTTGCCCTTTTCACCCAGCAGGCGCTCGAGGCGCGCGACCTTGTCGCCCGGGAGCAGCTCTGCGTGGACTTCGTCGACGCCGAGCTCCTGCGCCACGTGATCGGCGACCTTCTTGATGTCGCCCGTGAGCATGACGGTCTTCTGCACGCCCGCGCGCTTGAGGGCCGCGATGGCATCGCGCGCGTCGCTCTTTACCACGTCGGAGATCACGATATGGCCGGCGTACTCGCCGTCGACCGCCATGTGGACGATCGTGCCGACGCTGCGGCAGTCCTGCCACTTGACGCCGAGCTCATCCATGAGCTTGCCGTTGCCCGCGGCCACACTGTGGCCGTCCACGGTCGCGACCACGCCGCGGCCGCCGCGCTCTTCGATGTCCGTCACGCGGGAGCGGTCGAGCTCCACGCCGCAGGCCTTTTGCAAGCTCTTGCTGATGGGGTGCGAGGACGCGCACTCGGCGAGTGCCGCGTATTCAAGCAGCTTGCGGTTCTCCATCGGGCTGTGGTGCACGCCCGTGACCTCGAACACGCCCTGCGTGAGCGTGCCGGTCTTGTCGAAGACGACGATCTTGGTTTTCGACAGGGCTTCGAGGTAGTTCGAGCCCTTGATGAGAATGCCCTCGTGTCCTGCGCCGCCGAGGCCCGCGAAGAAGCTGAGCGGGATGCTGATGACCAGCGCGCAGGGACACGAGATGACAAGGAACGTGAGCGCGCGGTAGACCCACACGCCCCACGAGGCGGCATTGCCCATCAAAAGATTGATGACCGGCGGAAGAATGGCCAGCGCCAGCGCGCTGTAGCACACGGCGGGAGTATAGACGCGGGCAAACCGGGAGATGAACGCCTCGGAGCGGGACTTGTGCGAGCTGGAGTTTTCCATCAGCTCCAAAATCTTCGAGACGGTGGACTCGCCGAAGGCCTTCGTTGTCTTGACCTTCAGAACGCCCGTCATGTTGATGCAGCCGCTGATGACCTCGTCGCCGGTCATCACGTCGCGCGGGAGGCTCTCGCCCGTCAGCGCCGCGGTGTTGAGCGTGGACGAGCCCTCGACGATCTCGCCGTCGATAGGAATTTTCTCGCCCGGCTGGACGGTGATGACCGTGCCGACGGCCACGTCGTCGGGATCGACCTGCTCGAGCTTGCCGTCGCGCTCGATGTTCGCGTAGTCGGGGCGGATGTCCATCAGCGCCGTGATGTTGCGGCGGGACTTGCCGACGGCGTAGCTCTGGAACAGCTCGCCGATCTGGTAGAAGAGCATGACCGCCACGGCCTCGGCATAGTCGCCGCTCTTTTCATAGATGGCGAGCGCGATGGCGCCGATCGTGGCGACCGCCATCAGGAAGTTTTCGTCGAACACCTGATGGTTGCGAATACCCTTGAAGGCCTTGCGCAGAATGTCGTAGCCGATGGTGACATAGGCGGCGAAGTAGAGCGCGGTGGAGACGAGCGTCGGCATGGGAATGAATTTCGCGGCGAGGAACAGCACCGCCGCGATCAGGATGCGGTAAAGCATCTTTTTTTGCTTTTTCGTCATTAAAGATGACCTCCTTAATGGGGGAGAATTTGAATTTTGCCTAAGAAAGCGCCCCGGTGCGTTCGTCCGGGGCGTGAGAGGGAGAAGATCTCTTACAGATAGATCTCGCAGTCGTCCTCGACCTTCTTGCAATTCTTGAGGACGGCCTTCATCACGGCCTTGGGGTCCTGACCCTCGGCGAACTCGACGGTCATCTTCTGGGTCATGAAGTTCACGACGGCGTCGGCAACGCCCTCGGTCTTCTTGGTGGCTTCTTCCATAAGGTTGGCGCAGTTGGCGCAGTCGACTTCGATCTGATAGGTCTTTTTCATGGTATGTTTCTCCTTTTCGGCACAAAATATTTAACGATTAAGTGCTTGTTTAATCTTGATGACCGTACTATAATGTCCGCAAAGGCAAAAGTCAAGGGCTGCACGCATGTCTCTTCCGTTCGGGCGAAACAAACTTCCAAACGGGATACGGACGCGCCCGCAGGCCCCAAAAAGAAAGGCGGAACAACGATGAGCGAAGTGCATTTACCCCACCAGCACAGCGACGAGGGCACGATGCGGGAGCTGCAGGGATCGGTGGAGACGATCGGCAGCTTCCAGACTGTGGCGGACGTGTTCAAGCAGCTCTCCGACAGCAGCCGCGTGCGCATTTTCTGGCTGCTGTGCCACTGCGAGGAGTGCGTCATCGACCTCTCCGCGATGGTTGGCATGAGCTCGCCCGCGGTGTCGCACCATTTGAGGCAGCTGCGTGAGAGCGGACTTCTCGTCTCGCGCCGCGTGGGGAAAGAGGTCTACTACCGCGCGTCGGACAGCGAGCAGGCGCAGCTATTGCACCGCATGATCGAGCGCACGATGGAGATTTCGTGTCCCGAGGAGGAGAGCCGTGCCGCCACCGGCGCGCCGCACCTGCCCCCGCTCGACGCCGAGGTGTACGAGGGCGGCGGCACGAGTGAGCAGATCGAGACCATCCGCGCCGTGCACGACTATCTGACGCAGCACCTTTCAAGCCGCGTGACGATCGACGAGCTGTCGCGCATGTTTTTGATGAACCCCTCGACGATGAAGGCGCTCTTCAAGTCCGTCTACGGCAGCTCGCTCGCCTCGCACATTCGCGAGCACCGCATGCAGCACGCGGCAAAGCTGCTGCTCGAGGGCGATGAGAACGTCGCGCAGGTCGCGCGCGCCGTCGGCTACGAGAGCCAGAGCAAGTTTTCCACCGAATTCCACAAGGCCTTCGGCGTCCTGCCGACGGAGTACCGGAAATCGCAGAAAAAGTAGTTAGATAAGCGCGAACGTCCCCGCTTCCCACGGTGTTTCGCGGAAGCCGACGCGCCAGTCGACGTGGTCGACCGCCGCAAAGTGCAGCGACGAGCACGCGGTGTGGAGCTTCCCCTGCGCCGCTTCGCCCACGACGATGGCGACCGGCCCGTCCGCGCCGCCGATGATGCCGACGCAGAAGTCGTTCTGCGCCTCGGGCGCAAAGGAAGAGGTCTCGCGTCTGACCTGGCGCGGGCGGTCGCTCTCGGCGCAGTCCTCGGCGAAGATCGAGTTTTCCGGCGGCTCGGGCGTGAGCGTAAAGCTGATGGCTGTGAAATGCGTCGGATAGTCGAACCGCGGGTCGAGATTCATCCGCTCGCGCGGCAGTTCCTGCGGCTCGACCTCCTGTACGGCGAGCGTATACTCTGTGCCGCGGTAGGAGAAGGCAAACGTATCGCCCGCCTTGTCCGCGCGGAAGCGCGCCCCGGGGACGCGCACCTCGTCCGCCGTCATCGTGACGGCGAGCGACTTGAGCTTCGGCGCGCGCTTCGTGACGAACGGGAATGCCGCGCGGCGGATGCTCCAGCCATACGCGCGGTCAAGGCCGTAGTGCGCCATGGCGGGCTCTGCGTCGGCGCAGAAGCCGGGCTGCTCCGGCAGGAAAATGACGCTGCAGCCGTGGCTCGTGCGGAGCTTCGCACCGTTCAAGGTGAGGCTGGGGGTAAAACCGAGGCTGAGCGGGTGCTCGCGCTCCATCTGTTCGCGTTCGTCGCGCGAGAAGTCGATGGACTCGTCGCTTTCGGGATCGATCCCCCACTTTTCCATAAAGCCGCGCAGCGCGGAAGCCTCCGTGCGCATGCAAAAATCAACGACAATGCCCTTTGAACAAACGTAAACCGACGGCACGAACCAGTCGCGCCCCGCCCACGAAAACCACTTTTGTACAGGCATTTCCCTGCCCGCGCGCTCGCGCCCGTGGTGGCCCCAAAAGCTGCCGTCAAAGTAGACCTTCCAGTCCGTTTTCTGTTCGGGCGCGTCGCCGTTCATTTCGGGATCATAAAAGTCCTCGGTGAATTTGAGCTTGCTGAGATCGAACTCCGCTTGCAGCTCGCGCAGGTATTGCCACGGCCGCTCCATCGGCGTGAGGGAAAAGACTGTGGAGATCTGCGAGAGCACCGCCTTCTGCTCGTCCGTCGGCGGATTCTCGGCAAGGAAGGCGTCAAATTGCGCCTCGTCCCACTGCCACGCCTGCTCGAGCGCCGCACTGTCGCCGGTCGCGAGCAGCAGGCGCAGAAAATCGCTGAAATCGCGCGCGATGACGTGCACGCAGTCCTTGCCGCCGTTCATCGGGCTTACGGCGAAGACCGTTTCGCCAAAACCGCGGACAAAGCAGAAGTGGATGCCGTCCACGCCCGCCCAGCCGAAGATAGAAGCGCCCCTCGGCGTGCAGAAATAGGGATCGTTGTCCTCCCGCCGCATCACGCTGAGGGGCGATAAGTCAAGATGCTTGCGCAGAAATTTTTGATAAAACGCCGCCATGGAAAGCCCTCCTTTGGAGTTCAGGTTTTCCATAGCATACCACACGGGTGCGGAAAAGTCACCGGAATTGCGAAAGCTGTAGATTTTTCGCGCCGGAAGCCGCGCTGCGGCCTTGCCACGCTCTCGCGAACATGATATACTATATTGCTAAACTATCGAGATTCGGGAGGAAACATCCCTTGGAACGCAAAGAAGTCATCGTCAGCGAGCAGGAGCTCGCGCGTCAGAAGGAATTTACGCGCAAGATGCGCGAGATGAACGACCGCCGCACCCGCACGCCGCTCGCGCTGGTCGACACGTTCGGCTGCCAGCAGAACGTGGCAGACGGCGAGGTGCTCATGGGCATGCTGCGCGAGATGGGCTACGAGCTCACGCGCGACGAAAATCAGGCCGACGTCATCCTGCTCAACACCTGCGCCATCCGCGAGCACGCGGAAAAGCGCGTTTACGGCCACTTGGGCCGCCTCAGCCACACGAAGGCCGCCAAGCCGGACCAGATCATCTGCCTCTGCGGCTGCATGGCGCAGCAGAAGGTCGTGGCCGACAAGGTAAAAAATTCCTACCATCACGTCGACCTTGTGCTTGGCCCCCAGGCCGAATGGCGGCTCCCCGAGCTGCTGCACGAGGTGTACACGAAGAATAAGCGCGTTTTCTCCATCGAGAACGAGCATGGCCGCATCGCCGAGGACCTTCCCATCGTGCGCGAGGGCGGCGTGCGCGCGTGGGTGAGCATCATGTACGGGTGCAATAACTTCTGCTCGTACTGCATCGTGCCCTACGTCCGCGGCCGCGAGCGCAGCCGCGAGCCGGAGAAGATCATCGAGGAATGCCGCGGCCTCATCGCCGAGGGCTACAAGGAGATCACCCTCCTCGGCCAGAACGTGAACAGCTACGGCAAGGACTTGGGCACCGACTACGACTTTGCAGACCTGCTCGCCGCCATTAACGCCATTCCCGGCGACTATTGGCTCCGCTTTATGTCGAGCCAGCCGAAGGACGCGACCAACAAACTTTTCGACACGATGGCACGCTGCGAGCACGTTGCAAAGCAGCTCCACCTCCCCGTCCAGTCCGGGTGCGACCGCGTTCTGAAAGCGATGAACCGCCCCTATACGCGCGCAAAGTACGAGGAAATGATCGCCTACGCGCGAAGCGTCATGCCAGGCATGGTGCTCACGAGCGACGTCATCATCGGCTTCCCGGGAGAGACCGAGGACGAAGCGATGCAGACTGTCGATCTTGTAGAAAAGACGCAGTTCGACGCGCTTTTCACCTTCATCTTCTCCCCGCGTCCCGGCACGCCGGCGGCAAAGATGCCGGATCCCGTTTCCCGCGAGGAAAAGCAGGCCTGGTTTGAAAAGCTCGTCGAGGCGCAGAACGCCATCAGCGCGAAAAAGCACGCGGCCTACATCGGCAGGACGGTCAAGGTGCTGGTCGACGGCGAGAGCGACGACGAGGCCTTCCCCCTCGCCGCGCGCACGGAGGGCAACCGCCTCGTGCGCATGAAGGGCGACAAGGCCCTGATCGGCACATTTGCCAAAGCGAAGATCACCGACAGCAACACCTGGGCGCTCTACGGCGAAGCGGTAGAGGAATAAAGAAAAGGGGGCTTTTTGATGAAAGTCGTCATTTTGATGGAAAACAGCACGTGCAGAGACACCGTCGCCTGCGCGCACGGCCTGTCGATGTATATTGAGACCGACAAGCACAAAATTCTTTTCGACATGGGCCCCGACGCGCAGTTTATCGACAATGCCAAGGCGCTCAGCGTCGATTTGACGCAGGTCGACATCGCCTTTTTGTCCCACGCGCACAACGACCACTGCGGCGGCCTCGAAGCGTTCTTGAAGCTGAACGACCGCGCCAAGGTCTATATGCAGAAGGCCGTCTGGGGCCAGTACTACGTCGTCACGCCCAGCAAGTGCGCCTACATCGGCATGGACGCGGTGCTCAAGAATTACGAGGACCGCTTCGTTCTCTGCGATGGCGTGCAGAAGCTTGACGAAGAACTGACGGTTTTCTCCGCCGTTCCGGGCCGCGAGCTGTGGAGCGGCGCGAACGACACGCTGCGCGAGAAGATCGGTGAGGACTATCCGCGCGACACGTTCCGCCACGAGCAGGATCTATTGGTCACGGAAAACGGCAAGACCGCGCTGTTCGCGGGCTGCGCGCACTGCGGCATCGTGAATATCCTGAAAAGCGCCGAGGACGTGCTCGGCAGAGCGCCCGACGCGGTGTTTGCGGGCTTCCACCTCTATAACCCCTCGCTCGGCAAGAGCGAGCCGGACGAGCTGGTCGACGCCGTGGGCGAAAAGCTGCGCGGCGACAAGGTCGCGCACTACTTCACGGGCCACTGCACGGGCAAGGAAGCCTATGAAAGATTGAAACGTAAGCTCGGCGACCGCCTCGGCGAAATGCCCGCGGGCTCCGACTTTACCGTGTAAATTTCAGATTTTAGAGAGAAAGAAAGCGAGGACGAATCATGGCCGAGATCACGCCGATGATGAAGCAGTATTTGGAGATCAAGGAACAGAATAAGGATTCGATCCTCTTTTTCCGCTTGGGCGACTTCTACGAGATGTTCAACGAGGATGCTCAGCTCGCCTCGCGCGAGCTCGATTTGACGCTGACGACCCGCGACCGCGGCAAGGCGGCGGAGGATCAGACGCCGATGTGCGGCATTCCCTATCATTCGAGCGACGCCTACATCGCGCGCCTGATCGCCAAGGGCTACAAGGTCGCCATCTGCGAGCAGACCGAGGACCCTGCGCTCGCCAAGGGCCTTGTCAAGCGCGATATCATCCGCGTCATCACGCCCGGCACGGTCATCGACAGCGCATGCCTCGACGACCGGCGCGGCAACTTCCTCTGCGGCATCTTTTTGGACGGGCAGAACGCCGGCGCGGCCTTCTGCGACATGACGACCGGCCACACGCACGTGACCGCCTTTTCGGGCGACGACCGCGCAGAGCACCTGTATAACGAGTTATCCCGTTTCTCCCCCGCCGAGGCGGTGCTGAGCGCGGGTGCTTACGACAACGGTGAGCTGGTCGAATACCTTCGCGATAAGCTGTCCTGCGCGGTCGAGCGCGGCGAGAACCGCTTTGAGCTCAAAGCGTGCGAAAACGCCATCCGCGCGCAGTTTGGCGAGGAGCGCTTTGCAAGCCTTCCGCGCAACAACCCCGCGGCGGCGCTGGCGCTGGGCGCGCTGCTCTCGTATCTGCACGAGACGCAGAAGACCGACCTTTCCTACATCAAGGACTTAGAATACTACGAGCAGGGCCGCTTCATGGAGCTTGACCTCTCCGCGCGGCGCAATCTGGAGCTGACCGAGACCATCCGCGCCAAGGAAAAGCGCGGCAGCCTCCTCTGGGTGCTCGACAAGACGAAGACCGCCATGGGCGCGCGCAATCTGCGCGCGTGGCTGACGCGCCCGCTGCGCGATGTTGCGGCCATCGAGCGCCGCCTCGGCGCGGTCGAGGCGCTGACGAAGAACACCGTCGCGCGCGAAGAGATGATTTTGGCGCTCTCCGGCATCAGCGACATGGAGCGCCTCATCGGCCGCATCGCCTACGGCACGGCGGGCGGGCGCGACTTTGCGTCGCTGCGCAACTCCATCGAGCGCATCACGGAGGTCAAAGCCCAGCTTACGGCGTTCACGACGGGCAGGCTGCATGAGTTAGACAACGAGCTCGACACGCTCACCGACGTGGCGCAGAGCATCCGCGACACGCTCATCGACGAGCCGCCGTTTTCCGTGCGTGAGGGCGGCTTCATCCGCAAGGGCTACAATGCCGAAGTCGACCGCCTGCACGAGATTTTGTCGGGCGGCAAGGGGCTTCTCGCCGACATCGAGACGCGCGAGAAGGAAAAGACCGGCATCCGCACGCTGAAGATCGGCTACAACAAGGTCTTCGGCTACTATATCGAGGTCTCGAATTCGTTCAAGGACCTCGTCCCCGACACTTACATCCGCAAGCAGACGCTCGTGAACGGCGAGCGCTACATCACCGAGGAACTTAAAAAACCTTGAGCAGGAGATTCTGACCGCGGGAGATCGCGACAAGGCGCTCGAATTTGAAATTTTCACCGCCCTGCGCGAATCCGTCACCGCTGAGAGCGTGCGCATTCAGCGCGCGGCGGGGCTCATCGCCGAGCTCGACACGCTCTGCTCGCTCGCGTCCGTCGCGGTGAACAACAACTATTGCCGTCCGAGCGTGGACGACAGCGGCGTCATCGAAATTCACGACGGCCGCCACCCCGTCGTCGAGCGCGTGCTCAAGGACGCGCTCTTCGTCCCGAACGACACCTATATGGGCGAGCGCGAGGACCGCGCCGCCATCATCACCGGCCCCAACATGGCCGGTAAGTCGACCTACATGCGTCAGGTCGCGCTCATCACGCTCATGGCGCAGATCGGCTCGTTCGTGCCCGCCAAGAGCGCGCGCATCGGCGTGGTCGACCGCATCTTCACGCGCATCGGCGCGAGCGACGACTTAGCCGGCGGCCAGTCGACCTTCATGGTCGAGATGACCGAGGTGAGCGAGATCTTGCATCAGGCGACGCCACGCTCGCTGCTCATTCTCGACGAGATCGGCCGCGGCACGTCGACGTTCGACGGCATGAGCATCGCGCGCGCAGTGCTCGAATTCTGCGCCGACCCGAAACGCTTAGGCGCGAAGACGCTCTTCGCCACGCACTACCACGAGCTCACGGAGCTTGAGGGTATTCTTCCCGGCGTGAAGAATTACAGCATTTCAATCAAAAAGCGCGGCGACGAGCTCATCTTCCTGCGCAAGATCATCCCCGGCGGGGCGGACCGCAGCTACGGCATCGAGGTCGCAAAGTTAGCGGGCCTTCCGAACGAGGTCGTCAAGCGCGCGAACGTTATCTTAAAAGAGCTCGAGCAGGGCGGCGCGTATCAGGCAAAGCCGCGCGAGGAGACCGAGCAGGTCAGTCTCGACGCGATCGGCGAGGCGGAGGTGCTCGCGGCCATCCGCCGCGCCCAGCCGGACACGATGTCCCCCATCGAGGCGATGCAGCTCCTCTACGAGCTCAAGCAGAAGCTTTCGTAATTTCCCCGGAAAAGAGGTCTCCCCATGGCAAAAAAGAAAACCGCCTCCGGCGGCATGAACCGCACCGAGCGCGTCGCCGGAACGATCTTCTTCCTGGTCTATCTTCTGGTGATGCCGCTTTTGGCAACAAGAATATTCGACCTTCTGGAGGTCGTGCTCGACACCACCATCAACGATTCCCTGCGCAATGTGCTCTATTACTACACGCTCTTCGCCGTCACGGTGCTGCTGTTCCACTCCTACCTTGCGCACACGTCCTCGCGCTTTCTCGACAATTTGAACCGCGCGCTTTCGACGATGCTGCTGGGCCTTCTCGTTTTCTACGGCGCGAACGAACTTTTGTTCCGCGTGTGCAACGTGCTTTTTAACAGCCGCACGAACTTAAACGACATGACCATCGCCGCGCAGGTGGCCTCCGCCCCGCGCATGACGGCGCTGATCGTCGTGCTGCTCGCGCCGTTTGTGGAGGAGGTGCTCTTCCGCGGCCTCGTGTTCGGGTGTCTCAAAGAAAAGAGCAGAATATTCGCCTATATCCTCTCCTGCGCGCTGTTCGCGTTTTTACACGTGTGGACGGCGGCGGTGTCCAACTGGGACTTAGGCTATCTCATTTTGATGCTGCAATACCTTGTGCCCGGCTTTGTGTTTGCCTGGGCGTATGAGCATTCGGGCACGCTGTGGACGTCGATCCTGCTCCACATGCTCGTCAATGCCCTTTCCCTTTTCACCATCGCTTCCTAAAAGGAGGAAATCAATGCCCCATATTCAGCAATTATCGCCGCATGTCGCCGACCTCATCGCCGCGGGCGAGGTGGTCGAGCGCCCTGCGAGCGTTGTCAAGGAGCTGCTGGAAAACGCCATTGACGCCGGCGCGCAGAGCGTGACGGTGGAGATGAAAAACGGCGGCATGACCTATCTTCGCGTCAGCGACGACGGCTGCGGCATCGCGCCAAGCGAGCTGCCGACGGCTTTTCTGCGCCACGCGACGAGCAAGCTGCGCACGGCGGAGGATTTGGCTGCCATCGGCACGCTGGGCTTCCGCGGCGAGGCGCTCGCGGCGATCTCTTCCGTTTCTCGGCTCGACATTTTCTCGCGCGAGCGCGGCGCGCTCAGCGGAGCAAAGCTCCACTTAGAGGGCGGCGTCCCCGGCACGGTCGAGGATGCGGGCTGCCCCGAAGGCACGAGCATCATCGTGCGCGACCTCTTCTACAACACGCCCGCGCGCTTAAAGTTTATGAAGCGCGACAGCGCGGAGGCCACGGCCATCGCGGGCCTTGTCGGGCACCTTGCGCTCTCGCATCCGGAGGTGTCGTTCAAGCTCATCAAGGACGGCACGCAGACGCTTTTGACCCCCGGCGACGGCGCGCTGCGCTCCGCCATTTACGCCTCTCTCGGGCGTGAGTTCACGCTCTCGCTTCTTGAGGTCAAGGGCGCGGACGGCGACATGGGTGTCACGGGCTTTGTGACCTCGCCCATCGCCTCGCGCGGCACGCGCGGCATGCAGACGTTTTTCGTCAACGGGCGGCTCGTCAAATCCCAGCTTCTCACCGCCGCGCTCGAAGAAGCGTACTCCAACCGCATGATGAAGGGCAAGTTCCCCGGCTGCGTGCTGCTCGTCGAGCTGCCGCGCGACATGGTGGATGTGAACGTCCACCCCGCCAAGACCATCGTGAAGTTCGTGGGCGAAAAGCGCGTGTTTGATCTCGTTTACCACGCGGTCATGGCCGCGCTCGACAAGCGCGAGGAGGCCGAGCGCCCCCAGCCGAAGCCCGCGTCTCAAGTACAGAATCCGCGCGGCGATTTCTTCGCCAACATGACCTCGCAGCAGTACCGCGAGAGCCGGAAGACGGCGGAAAAGCCCGCCTATACACCTGCCGGTGCGCGTCCCGTGTCCGCGCCGCAGAGCGCGCCGGTGAAGCCCGCGCCCGCCCCGCAGTGGCAGACGAGAGTGCCCGCCATCGACACGCGGAGCGGCGGCAAGGCGGCGCTTTCCGACTATGTGCGCCATGAAACGCCCGCGTCCGCGCCGGTACTGTCAGCACAGCAGTCACAGCCTGTGGAAAAGTCTGTCCATTCTGTGGAAAACCATGACGACGAGGTCGTCACGCTGCCGATGCCGGAGGAAGACGCCCGCCACGTCGTGACCGGCCCAATCATCGGACCGGCGGCGGAGACTGCGGCAGAGCCCGAGCCGGAAGCGCCCGCCGTCCCCGTGTTTGCCCCTGCGAAGCAGGAAGAGCCCGAGATCGAGCAGACGACGTTCGTTCCCCCGTCCGCCGCGCCGTGGCGCATCGCGGGTGAGGTGCTCGACACCTACATCGTCTGCGAGGACGAGGATAAAAACGTCTGGCTCATCGACAAGCACGCCGCGCACGAGCGCGTGAATTTCGACCGCATGAAGGCCAACCAGGAGCCACTGATGTGTCAGGCCCTGCTCGCTCCCCTCGTGGCGGAGTTCGCCGCCGAGGAGTACAGCGCGCTTGCGGCGAATTTGGAGCTTTTGCGCGAATTCGGCTTTGAGTGCGAGGAGTTCGGCGGCGGGAGCCTGATCCTGCGCGCCATCCCCGCCGATATCGACAGCGGCGACGCCATCCCCGCGCTCGAAGAGCTCGCCGACAAGCTCGTCACCGCCCACACCGTCGACCCCGCCGCCGCGCGCGACGCGCTGCTGCACACGATGGCCTGCAAGGCGGCCATCAAGGGGTGGATGGAAGAGCGATTTAAGCGAGCTGCGCGTGCTCGTCGACAAGGTGCAGAGCGGCGAGGTGCAGTTCTGCCCGCACGGACGGCCCGTGAAAGCCAAGCTCACGAAGTACGAGCTCGAAAAAATGTTCAAGCGCGCGTAAGCGCAGGAGGGAGAAGATGAAACTCGTATGCGTCGTCGGCCCGACGGGCTGCGGCAAAACGTGGCTCGGCGTCGAGCTTGCGAAAATGCTCGGCGGCGAGGTCGTCTCCTGCGACTCGATGCAGATCTACCGCGGCATGGTCATCGGCACCGCCGCGCCGACGGCGGAGGAGATGCAGGGCATTCCGCATCACATGGTCGGCGTCGCCGACCCGCGGGAAAACTACTCCGTTGCCCGCTATGCGGACGACGCGGCGAAGTGCGTCGACGATATCCTCTCGCGCGGGAAGCAGCCCGTCATCGTCGGCGGCACGGGGCTTTACCTCAATGCCCTGCTCGCCGGTCACGGCTTCGCCGGCGGTGACAAGGACGGCAGATACCGCGCGGAGTTGGAATCCCGCTGGGACAAGGAGGGCGGCGAGGCGATGTTCGTCGAGCTCCGACGCATCGACCCCGAGACCGCCGGAAATCTCCATTTGAACGACAAAAAGCGCATCCTCCGCGCGCTCGAGGTCTACTACGAGACCGGCAAGACCATGGCACAGCACAACGCGGAGACGAAACTCACCCCCCCGCGCTACGATTCCGTGCGCATCGGCCTTGCCTATGAGGATCGGGACGACATGAAGCGCGCCATCGACCTCCGCGTCGACAAAATGGTCGAGGCGGGGCTTTTCGACGAGGTCAGAGCGCTGCTCGATTCCGGACTTCCCCGCGACGTGACGGCCATGCAGGCCATCGGGTATAAAGAGGCGCTTGCCTACTTGGACGGCGAGGCCGCGCGCGAGGAGGCCATCGACGAGATCAAGCTCCGCTCCCGCCAGTATGCCAAGCGCCAGCTCACGTGGCTGCGGCGCGACCCCGGCATCCACTGGTTTTATTGGAAAAAAACGAGGATTCTCCCCGATTGCCTCGCTTTTTCGACAGAAATTCTCCATACCTATGGCGTATCCTGACTTTAACGCGGACAAGCCGTCCGCAAAAAAGAAAGGAAAGAAAAGCCATGAAAAAAATCGCAAACCTTCAGGACCTATTTCTCCTCTCTGCGCGCCGCAATCGCACGAGCGTGACGGTATTTCTCGTCAACGGCTTCCAGATGCGCGGCGTCATCACGGGCTTTGACAGCTTTGTTGTCATCTTGGAGAGCGACGGCAAGCAGCAGATGCTCTACAAGCACGCGATCTCAACGATCGTGCCCATCGCGGCCATCGACCTCAAAGGCGCGGAGGAAAGCGAGGAGTAAGCACGCCTGATCCGGGAGTGTGCCATGAAATCTACATCCGTTTCCACAAAGATCATCACGATCCTGCTCCTTTTGGCGGTCATCGGGTATTTCGCCGTGCAGGGCTACAACTACTTTGTCAGTCCCGAGACGACGACGCTCGTCTACCGCTATCACAGCGAGCGGTCCATTGCCCTGCGGGGCTACGTGGTGCGCGACGAACAGGTCGTGGACTGCAATGAAACGCTCATCGAGCTTAAGCACGCCGAGGGCGAGCGCGTGGGCCAGGGCGACACCATCGCCTCCGTCTACCGCTCGGCCGACGCGCTGAACGCCACGCAGCAGCTCGAGACACTGCGCGCGCAGAAAGAGCAGCTTGAGTACGCCAAGAGCGCCTCGAGCGACGCGGCCACCGCGCTGCGTCTGGATACCGACATCCGCGAGCAGATCATCTCCGTGCGCGCGGCCTACGAGTCGGGCGCGTACAGCTCGCTCGACACGCTGATCCCCCAGCTCAAAACGACGGTCTTGAAGCGCGAATACGCCTACAACGGCAGCGATGACTTAACGGCGAAGCTCGACGAGCTGAACGCGCAGATCACCGCGCTCTCGGGCGCGGCGAGCGGCGGCACGACGCGCATCACAGCGCCCGTGTCGGGGACTTACAGCGCCGTGGCCGACGGGTACGAGAGCGTGCTGACGCCGGAGGTCCTTGAGACGATGACGCCCTCGCAGCTTTCGTCCGCCGCGCCGCAGAGCGTTTCGACCACGGTGGGCAAGCTCATTCAGGGCAGCGCGTGGTACTTCGCCGCGAACGTGAACGAGGAGAACGCCGCGTCCCTGAAGGAGAACAGCAGGCTGACGCTCCGCATGGCGTCGGGCGTCGGCTTTGACCTGCCCGTCACGCTCACGCGCATCAGCGCCGCGGAGAACGGCAAATGCCTGATCGTGCTCAAGAGCACGCGGTACTTATCCTACATGACGCTGCTGCGCGAGCAGAATGCCGAGCTCATCATCAGCGCGTACGACGGCCTGCGCGTGCCAAAAAACGCGCTGCGCGTGGATGAAAACGGCGTGTCAGGCGTTTACTGCCTCGTCGGGCGCGTGGCGTACTTCAAGCCTGTGAGCATCGTCTATCAGGGCAGCGACTACTGTCTGGTGGAGCCCGGCACGATCGAAGCCGCCACGGAGAGCCAAAAGTCCCTTTACACCCTGCGCCCGAACGATGAGGTCATCGTTTCGGCAGGGGAGCTATATAACGGAAAGGTCGTAGATTAGAAATGAGCATTGCTGAAAACATCGCGCGCGTGCGCGCAAACATTGCCGCGGCCGCCAAAGAGGCGGGCCGCGACGTAAGCGAAATTACCCTCGTCGGCGCGAGCAAGATGAACGACGCGGACGCCTGCCGTCAGGCCATCGCCGCGGGCATCGACGTGCTGGGCGAGAACCGCGAGCAGGAGATGACGAAAAAGCTCGCCGAGCACGCCTATGACGGCGCGCCCCTGCACTTTATCGGTCACCTCCAGCGCAATAAGGTGAAAAATGTCGTCGGCAAGGTCGCGATGATCGAATCGGTCGGCTCGCTCGAACTGCTCTCTGCCATCGACAAGCAGGCCGAGAAGCTGGGCATCGTGCAGGATATCCTGCTTGAGGTGAATATCGGCGGCGAGGAGGCCAAGAGCGGTTTTGCGCCCGAGAGCCTGGAGCAGGCGGCGGAAGAGGCCAAAAAGTGCGCAAATGTCCGCGTGCGCGGCCTCATGTGTATCCCGCCGGTCGCCGAGGGCGAGCACGGCAGCCTGCCCTACTTTGAAAAAGTTCATGCACTTTTTGTTGACATCAATGCCAAGTTGTATGATAATACACTTGATATACTGTCAATGGGCATGAGCGGAGACTACGAGGACGCGGTGCGCGCAGGCGCGACGATGGTGCGCGTCGGCACGGCGATCTTCGGCGCCCGCAATTATACGATTTGATCGAGGAGGTCTTGATACCATGGGTATTTTGGATGATCTGAAAAAGTGGGCTCACCCCTACGAGGATGAGGACGAGGAATATGAAGATGATTTCCCCGATCTGAGAGACCGCGGCGACACGGGCGCCTTTGCCGACCGCCGCAGCGCCGAGCGCAAGGCGGAGGACCGCCGCAACAAGGTCGTGAACATCAACGCGACCACGCAGCTCAAGGTCGTGCTCGTCAAGCCCGAGCGCTTTGAAAACGCGAGCGAGATCGCCGACCATCTGAAGGAAAAGCGCACGGTGGTCATCAACCTTGAGTCCACGAACAAGGACATTGCAAGAAGACTGATCGACTTCCTCTCCGGCGTGGCCTACGCGGGCGAGGGCAAGATCAAAAAGGTCGCGGCCAACACGTACATCATCACGCCCTATCATGTGGATATCATGGGCGATCTGATCGACGAGCTGGAAAATAACGGCCTCTACCTGTAAAGAAACGGAGAGTGGGATAGCATGCTGACACCGCAGGAAGTTTCCGGCCGCGCTTTCAGCAAAGCGGCCTTCGGCGGGTATAATATGGCGATGGTCGACGAGTTTCTCGACGAGCTGACCGACGATTATACCTCGCTCTATAAAGAAAACGCCGCCCTCAAGGCCAAGCTCAAGGTGCTGGTCGACAAGGTGGAGGAGTACCGCGCGACGGAGGATTCCATGCGCGCCGCCCTCCTGACCGCCCAGCGCATGGCCAACACCATGGTCGAAGAGGCCGAGGAGAAGAAAAAGGCCGTGCTCGCCGGCGCGGAGGACGAAGCCCGCGCCAAGATCGGCGCGCTGCAGAGCGATGTCGAGCTCGAGCAGCGCCGATTGAACGCGGCCAAGGCCGCGACGGCGGAATTTTTGCAGAAGACGCGCGAGCTTGCGCAGGCGCAGCTTGCGCTCATCGAGCGCGCGCCCGACCTGACGCCCGAGGAGATCGCGGGCGGCGAAAAGACCGAGCAGAAGACCGAGGCCGATGTGAACGCCATCGAGGAAAATATCCTCGCGTCCTTCCGCCCCGCGGCGGAGGAGGCCGCGCCCGAAAAGGCGCAGGAGACCGTTCCGGCAGAGGAGCAGAGCGCGCCGAAGGCTGAGGAGCCCAAGGCAGAGCCGCTCGAGCCGGACGACAGCCCGTTTGTGGAAACGGCCAGCCATGCCATCCGTCTGGATGACCTCAAGTTCGGCCGCAACTATCACGGAGAAGAGTAACAGCAAAAGGGCGGTTTTGGCCGGCTCCACAGAGGAGCCGGTTTCAGACCGCCCTTTTATTTTTTCTTTGGCCGCAGCGCGGTGAAAAGGAGACGACATGAACAAAAAGCCCATCATCGCCTTTCTCTACGACTTTGACAAGACCCTCTGCACGACCGACATGCAGGACTATACGTTCATCCCCTCGCTCGGCTACACGCCCGGCGAGTTCTGGAGCATCGCGAATTCCTTCGGCTTTGAGAACCGCATGGACGGCCTGCTTGCCTACATGTACACGATGATCGAGGAGTGCCGCAAAAAGGGCATCCGCCTGGACCGCGACTACCTCGTCTCCTGCGGGCATGCGATCGAGCTGTTCCCCGGCGTGCAGGACTGGTTCTCGCGCATCAACGCCTTCGGCGAAACGCTGGGCGTGGAGATCGAGCACTACGTGCTCTCCTCCGGCCTGCGCGAGATCATCGAGGGCAGCGGCGTGAGCCACGAATTTAAGGAAATTTACGCCTGTGAGTTTTTCTACAACGAAGAGGGCCTTGCTTCGTGGCCGAAGCTCGACGTCAACTTCACAAACAAGACCCAGTTTGTCTACCGCATCAACAAGGGAATACTCGACGTCGCGAAGGACAAGGAGCTCAACGCTTCGATGCCCGACGACTCCAAGCGCATCCCGTTCACGAACATGATCTACATCGGCGACGGCCTTTCCGACGTGCCGTGCATGAAGATGATGCGCGCCTACGGCGGGCAGGCGGTGGCCGTGTATCAGGACAGCAACCGCGCGGGCGTGGAGGACCTGCTCGCCAAGGGGCGCGTGGACTTCATCTTCCCCGCGGACTACCGCGACGGGACGCTCTTTGACGAGACGATGAAAAATATCGTCCGCAAGATCGCCATCGCCGATGCGCTGGCCGAGGAAAACCAGCAGCAGCTCCGCTCGCTCGGCCGGAGCGAGGTGCCGCAGCAGGTGGGGCTGTTCTGATGGTCAATTTGCGCTGCCCCGTCTGCGCTGGGGCGCTTGAAAAACGCGCGGGGGCCTATCTCTGCCCGAAAAACCACAGCTTCGACATCGCCAAGAGCGGATACGTCAACCTCCTGCTCAACTCCTCGCAGGGCCACCACGGGGATGACAAGCTCATGGTACGCGCCCGCCGCGACTTTTTGGACAAGGGCTATTACGACCGCTTCATCGCCGCCGTTGCGGACGCCGCGGCGGAGTTCACGCCGCCGGAGGCGACGGTCCTCGACGCAGGCTGCGGCGAGGGGATTCTATTCTCTTGCCGTTCTGCGCGCCATCGAAAAAGCGGGCAAGCACGGCGAGCTTTTAGGCGTCGACATTTCGAAGACCGCGCTCCAGTACGCATCGAAGCGCTCGCCGGACTTCACGCTCTGTGTCGCCTCGTGCGCGCACCTGCCGGTCGAAGACGGCAGCGTCGACGAGGTGCTCAATATCTTCTCCCCTTTCGTGCCGGAGGAATTTGCGCGCGTGCTGAAGCCGGGCGGCTATCTTCTGCGCGCCTATCCCCTGCGCGAGCATCTGTGGGAGCTCAAAGCGCTCATCTACGACACGCCGCGCGACAACCCGCCCACGCCGCTTACGACTGAGGGCTTCACGCTCGTCGAAACGCGCGAAGTGCGCGATATCATTCATTTATCCTGTAATGAGGATATTCTATCTTTGTTCCGCATGACGCCGTACTATTATAAGACGGGGGCCAAGGATCAGCAAAAAGCTGAGCAGGCTCAGGAGCTTAGTGTCAAACTGGCGTTTGGGCTGGCGATTTATCAAAGGGATTGATATTCTCCCGCACTATGCGGGAGGGGAAAGCGGCGTGCGCGCCGCGGCACAAAAGGGGCCATTCTCTTTCACAAAAGAGAATGGCCCCCTTTAGATCCCCCAAGAGAAAGGTTTAGATTGGCAGTTTGGAGCTTGAACAATCTTTGAGCCTCCGGAATGCAGCTGCCTGCGCGCGGCTTTGCCGCGTTAGCATTGCTATACGATTTGACTTGCTCCTACTATCCGCTGCCGCTCTGCTCATCTTGTAGGAGTGCAGCCTAATCACCGTCTAACGGTGCACCCATCAATGCGGCGAGCGCAGCAATGCCGCATTCCGCAGGCAGTCTGCCGCCGAGGTAACGTCACTCGCGCCTCACGATAGTAAGGCGCGGTTGATGGATATATCGAAACGTAGGGATTCATGGCGAAGCCATGTACACCGCACTTACATTGCGCAGCGCGTGCAGCTCTTCAAGATCGAGACTGCCAATGTGCGGGGTCGAGGGGGAAGGCCCCTCGTCCTTTCTCTTGGGGGATTTAAAGGGGGATATTCTCTTTCTCAGAAAGAGAATATCCCCCTTTAACGCACTCCCGCACGGTGCGGGAGCTCCCCCGCCGCGCAGCGCGCGGCATTATAATCTTTTTCCATACATGAAAAGATCACATTTGAGCATGCCATTGTACAACTTACGTTTCTTATCGGCAAAGCGCCCGTAGCAGCGCTCAAAGTCAGGATGTGACGACAGCACATACACCCGCCAGGTGTCGGGCAGCTTATCCATCGCCTTGCCGAAGGCTTTATAGAGCTCGCCCGCCTCTTCGCGCTCAAGAAGCCGCTCGCCATACGGCGGGTTCGTCACGATGCGGCCATAGAGCCCGCCCCAATGGAAGCGCGTGGCGTCGTCGACCTCGAACTTGACGATGTCGTCGACCTCGGCGAGCTCGGCGTTGTGGCGCGAGAGCTCGACGGCGTCGGGGTCGATGTCGCCGCCCCAGATCTCGTACTTGCCGTGGAATTCCTTGTCCATCGCTTCGTCCGCCGCGTCGAGCCAGAGCATTTTATCGAGCGTGGCCCAGTGCTGGGCGGCAAAGCTGCGGTTGAGGCCCGGCGCACGGTTGCGCGCGATGAGCGCGGCTTCGATGGCGATGGTGCCGCTGCCGCAGAACGGGTCGCAGAACGGGTCGCGGCCATTGTAGTGCGAGAGCTTGACCATCGCGGCGGCGAGCGTTTCCTTGAGCGGGGCGGCCACGCCGTGGGCGCGGTAGCCGCGCTTGTAGAGTCCCTCGCCCGAGGTGTCGAGCCCGACGGTCACTTCGTCCTTCATGATGGAAAAGCGCACCTGATAGCGCCGCCCCGTTTCGGGGAACTGCGCGATGCCGTAGGCCGCGCTCAGGCGGTCGACGACCGCCTTTTTGACGATCGACTGGCAGGCGGGCACGGAGTGGAGCGTCGAGTTGATGGAATAGCCCACGACGGGGAACTCCCCCTCGCGGGGGATCCAGTCCTCCCAATGCACCGCGCGCACGCCCTGAAAGAGCGATTCAAAATCCGTCGCGCGGAACTTGTGCAGAACCAGAATGACGCGCGCACCGCAGCGCAGATTGATGTTGAGCCGCGCGATGTCGCGCGCCTCGCCGCGGCAGAGGACGCGGCCGTTCTCAACGCGCACGTCAGAAAGTCCCAGTTTTCTGATCTCATCGCCCACTAAGCTCTCAAGGCCCAAGAGGCAGGGAATGACAAATTCCAGCATAATAACGCTCCCGAAAAAATGATTTGACTTTAGTATAGCGGATGGGAACAAAAAAGGCAATCGCCGCGTCAAAATAAGCATGGTAAAGCGGTGGAGCGTGTGGTACAATAGGAAAAACAGCGCGGAAAGCGCGCTGTCACATGAATGTAACATCAAACTTGCGCGAAATTTTTCGAAAAAATACGGAATGCAACACTAAAGTTGCTGGAAATGGACGCGCGGTTTTGCTATCTTATCCTCAGACAGAGAAACGGAGGGAACGCAATGGCATTTGGCGAGCGGCTCCAGGAGGTCCGCAAACGCAGCGGGCTGACGCAGGAGGAATTTGCCGAACAGCTTCAGGTCTCGCGCCAGTCGGTCTCGCGCTGGGAATCCGGCCGGGGTTACCCCGAGATGGAGAAGATCATCTTCATCTGCAACCGCTACGGCGCAACGATGGACGGGCTGTTCAAAGAAGAAGTCCCCACTCCCGGCGAGCCGCCGGTCGAAGCCCCGCTGCTGTCCGCGCGCACGCTCGGCAGCGAGTTGTCGAACCTGTACGCGAATCTGTCACCCTACAACAAAAGCATCGGGATCATGCTGCTGACCGTCATCGCGATGATCGGTCCGGCATACGTCTACTGTATGCGCAGTTTGAAAGGAGGAGCAGATGAAATGATGACCATTATCTGGATCGCCGCCATCATCATCTTCGGCATTGCCGAGGCGGCGACGGCGGGGCTGGTGTCGATCTGGTTCGTCGTGGGCGCGGTGGCCGCGCTGGTGGCGACGGAGCTGGGCGCGGCGCTGTGGCTGCAATTCGCGGTCTTCCTGATCGTATCCATTCTGGCGCTCATCGCAACAAGGCCCCTTGCGCGCAAGATGCTGGATAAGACGATCGTGCCCACGAATGCCGACCGTGTGCTGCACCACGAGGCCAAGGTGACCGAAACGGTGGACAACGAGAACGCCACGGGCGCTGTGTACATCGACGGCAAGACATGGACGGCGCGCAGCGAAGACGGCAATATCATCCCTAAGGGGAAAATGGCAAGGATCGTTCGCATGGAGGGCGTCAAGCTCTACGTGCGCGAGAGTAAAGAAACCGAGAGAAGAGAGTAAACCCAAACTACACAACATTTTAGGAGGAAAAGAACTATGGAATGGATCGGCTATATCGGTATCGGCATTTTAGTGCTGCTGGTGCTTCTGGTGCTCGTCACGAACATCCAGATCGTGCAGCAGTCGCGCGCCTACGTCGTTGAGCGCCTCGGCGCTTACAGCGCGACCTGGGGCGTGGGCCTGCACTTCAAAATTCCGTTTTTCGAGCGCGTTGTGAAGAAGGTCAGCCTCAAAGAGCAGGTGGCCGACTTCGATCCCCAGCCCGTCATCACGAAGGATAACGTCACGATGCAGATCGACACGGTCATCTACTTCCAGATCACCGACCCCAAGCTCTACACCTATGGTGTCGAGCACCCGATGAACGCCATCGAGAACCTGACGGCGACGACCCTTCGTAACATCATCGGCGAGATGGAGCTCGACCAGTCGCTCACGAGCCGCGATGTCATCAACGCCAAGATGCGCTCTATCCTCGATGAAGCGACCGACCCCTGGGGCATCAAGGTCAACCGCGTGGAGCTCAAGAACATCCTGCCGCCGCGTGAGATCCAGAACGCGATGGAAAAGCAGATGAAGGCCGAGCGCGAACGCCGCGAGTCCATCTTGCAGGCCGAGGGCCAGAAGCAGTCCCAGATCCTCGTGGCCGAGGGCGAAAAGCAGTCCACCATCCTGCGCGCGGACGCCGAAAAGCAGGCGGCCATCCTCAAGGCCGAGGCCGAGCGTCAGGCCGCCATCCTCAAGGCCGAGGGTGAAGCGCAGGCCATCCTGAACGTGCAGCAGGCACTTGCCGACTCCATCAAGATGCTCAATGAGGCCAACCCCAACGAGCAGGTCATCAAGATCAAGGCGCTCGAATCGTTCGAAAAGGCCGCCGACGGTCAGGCGACGAAGATCATCGTCCCGAGCGAGATTCAGAGCCTCGCTGGCCTCGCCGCGAGCTTTAAGGGGCTGCTTGAAGACGAGAAGAAGTAATTTCAAAGAAGAGGCTCTGCCTCTTTTTTGAGAAAGCCGCACTCCGCTTTGTGCCTTGCCGCCCTTGGCGGCTGCGACACAAGCTCCGCGAGAGGAGTAAATCGCCACGCGCCGGTCGCGGCGATTTACAACCTCAATTTTTTCCGCGTCTGCGGACGCGGAATTCTGCGAAGCATTTTGTCATAGTCAAAAAAGGAAGAGGTTCCCATCGGGAACCTCTTCCTTTTTTGATGTAAGGTGTTGCGAACTCAGCCCTCGGAATCCGTGCGGTTTCTCCAGGAGATCTCCTGCTCGAGCTCGTAGCGCAGCTTCTTGTTCTCCTCGACAAGCTCGTCGTAGTGCTCGCCCTGCACGTAGTACTTGACGAACGTGAACGTTGCCTCGTCAAGCTCCTCTTCCGTGTAGGACGGGAGAAGCGAGCCGTTCTTGCGCTGAAGGCCGGAGATATTCACGACCACCAGGCGGCGGTGCTGCTCGGAGAGCTGGAAGAGCTGGAGCTTTGCGGGAATTTCAAGCCCTAAGTCATAGGTGCTGTTCACGCGCTCCATGATGTTGCGGTACTCGGGCTTGGCCGAGACGATGACGCCGTGCTGCATAAACAGCTTTTTCAGGTAGTCCACAGAAACGTCCTCGCGGGTGATCGTGCCCTTGCCGAGACCTGTGAGCATCGTGTTAGACAGATTCAGGCTGACGTAAACTTCTTCGCCGGTCTTGGGATAGCTCATAATTTGCCTCCATTAAAGTCTGCGCCGCAAGCGCGGCTGGGATTGATATGACATTTTTATGGTAGCATGGCGGAGCGGAAAATACAAGCGGCAGGTTGTATGAACTGTCGCTTACAAATTTGTCGGAATCGCCGCCGCGGCGGGATTTTCCTTGACAAGAGCGCGCGCCGCTGATACACTTTTCTTATCTATTACGGGTGCGCACCTACCGGCAGTCAGGCGGAAGTCTGGCTGCCGTTTTGCATCCGGCATTTGAATAGGAGGGAATATTTATGGCTTACTTCTGGCCGCTCATTCTCGTTGTGGCGTCGAACAGCGTGTATCACATCTGCGCCAAATCGCTGCCCGAGAGCGTTGATCCGCTCGCGTCGCTCACGGTCACGTATCTGATCGGCTCAATCTTTTCGGGCATCCTGTATTTTGTGACGAACCGCGGCGGGGCGAACCTTCTGCACGAATACAGCCAGATGAACTGGGCGCCGTACCTGCTCGGTCTCGCGGTCGTCGGTTTGGAAGCTGGCAGCATGCACGCCTACAAGGCGGGCTGGCCGGTCAGCGCGTTTCAGGTGTCGTCTGCGGCGGCCATCGCGACGATTTTGGTGTTCATTGGGTATCTTGTCTACCACGAGGCCATCACGGTCAACAAGCTCGTGGGCCTTGCGCTGTGCCTTGTCGGGCTGTTTTTCCTCAACAAATGAGTTGTGCCGCGGCTTTTGCCGTGGTATGATGGGGAAAACTTGTTTTAAAGAAGGAATTTTGATCTATGAAAGCTGCACGCGACTATCCGATCCTGACCGTCACCGCCAAGGGCACGCGCTGGCTCGAGAGCGGTCACCCCTGGGTGTACGACTCCGATGTGGCCCATGAGCCGGACGAGAGCGAGTGCGAAAACGGCGCGCTCGTCGACGTGGTGTCGGAAAAGGGCAAATATCTCGGCACGGGCTTTTTGAGCAGACTCAGTAAGCTCCGCGTGCGCATTGTCTCGCGCAACGCGAACGACCGCTTTGATGAAAATTTCTGGCGGCGGCGCGTACGCTACGCCTGGGACTACCGCAAGGCGGTCATGGACGGGCAGACCGGCTGCTGCCGCCTGATCTTCGGCGAGGCGGACGCCTTCCCCGGCCTGACGGTCGACCGGTTTGAAAATCTTCTCGTCACGCAGACGCTCTCGCTCGGCATGGAAAAGATCAAGGACATGCTCTTCCCCCTCATTGTCGAGGTGCTGGAGCAGGACGGCGAGACGATCGACGGCCTTTTGAGCGCAACGATGTCGTGCTTCGCGAAAAGGAGGGCTTGACGCAGAACAAGGGTTGGTTTCCCCTCCCCGGCAAAAAAACGCCCGAGAGCCCCATCACTGAAATTTGCGAGAACGGCGTTTTCTACCGTGTGGATGTCGAAAACGGGCAGAAGACGGGCTTTTTCCTCGACCAGAAGTTCAATCGCCTCGCCGTCGCGCACCTCGCGCACGGCAAGCGCGTGCTCGACTGCTTCACGCACACGGGCTCGTTCGCGCTCAACGCCGCCAAAGGCGGCGCAGAGCACGTGACGGCGGTGGACGTGTCCGAGAGCGCCATCGAAATGGCGCGCGCGAACGCGGCGCGCAACGGCCTTGAGGACAAAATGGACTTTCTCGCCGCCGACGTCTTTGACCTGCTCCCGCAGCTCGAGGCCGCGCACGAAAAGCCCTATGACTTCATCATCCTCGATCCCCCGGCGTTCACAAAGTCTCGCCGCACGGCGAACAACGCCGAAAAGGGGTACAAGGAGATCAACCTGCGCGCGATGCGCCTGCTGCCGCGCGGCGGCTACCTTGCGACCGCCTCGTGCAGCCACTTCATGCCCGCCGAACGCTTTGAGCGGATGCTGCGCTCCGCCGCCGCGGACGCGGGCGTCGAGCTGCGGCAGATCGAAGCGCGCACGCAGAGCTGTGACCACCCCATCCTCTGGAACGTGCCGGAGACGGATTACCTCAAGTTTTATCTATTCCAAGTGGTATAAAGAACGCAAAAAAATCCCCGCTGTTTTTACAGCGGGGATTTTTTTGGTTGTTTATTTGTTTTCGTCAGTGTTTTCCGCGGAAGTATCCGGCGTTTCGGGTTCAGTCGAGGGCTTGTCCTCAGTCTGAGCATCTTCGCCCTTGTCCTCCGGCGGCATTTCGATCTTTTCGCTCGTCATCGAAATGTGCTTGGCGGGCGCTTCGATCACGCTCGGCTGCGAGGGGCGGAAGCCGTCCTCGCTCTTGCGCGTGGAAGCGTAGGCCTCTTCGACGGTCGAGGGATCGCGGCCTTCGAGGATAGCGACCATTTCACCGCCCGTGATGGTCTCCTTTTCAAGGAGGTAGGCGACGACCTTGTCCATATCCTCGCGGTTGTCGCGGATGACCTGTACGGCGTCCTTGTAGCACTCGTCGAGGATACGCTTGACCTCGCGGTCCATGATGGCGGCGGTATCCTGCGCGCAGTCGAGGCCGTAGCCGCCGTCAAGGTACTGATTGCGCACCGACCCGAGCGCGACCATGCCGACCGCGTCGCTCATACCGTACATGGCGACCATGTTGCGCGCGATGCTCGTCGCCTCCTGAATATCCTGCGAGGCGCCGTTGGTCATCGTGTTCATCACGACCTCTTCGGCCGCGCGGCCGCCCATCGAGACGGCGATCTTCGCCATCAGCTCATCGCGCGTGCGCAGGTTCGTCTTGTCCTCTTCAGGCATCAGGAGCGTGTAGCCAAGGCTTCCCTCGGTGTGCGGGACGATCGTGATCTTCTGCACGGGCTCGGCGTTTTTCTGCTTGTAGGCGACCATCGCGTGGCCGACCTCGTGATAGGCGACGAGCTTCTTTTCAAACTCGGTGAGGACGCTGCCTTTCTTCTCGCTGCCCGCGATGACGAACTCGAACGCCGCGAGCATGTCCTCCTGCGTAACGAGCTTGCGTCCCTTGCGCACGGCGCGGAGCGCCGCCTCGTTGGCGAGGTTTGCAAGGTCCGCGCCCACGCAGCCCGCGGTCGCGAGCGCGACCTTCTTGAGATCCACGTCCTCGGCGAGCTTGATGCCGCGCGTGTGGACCTGCAGCGTTGCTAAGCGGCCGGCGAGGTTCGGGCGGTCGACGGTGATGCGGCGGTCGAAGCGGCCGGGGCGCAGCAGCGCCTTGTCGAGCACCTCCGGGCGGTTCGTCGCGGCAAGCACGATGACGCCCTTGCTCGGGTCAAAGCCGTCCATTTCGGCGAGCAGCTGGTTGAGCGTCTGCTCGCGCTCGTCGTTGCCGCCGCCGTAGCGCCCGCCGTCGCGGGATTTGCCGATGGTGTCGATCTCGTCGATGAAGATGATGCAGGGGGCGACCTTCGACGCCTCGGCGAAGAGGTCGCGCACGCGGCTCGCGCCGACGCCGACGAACATCTCGACAAAGTCAGAGCCGGAGATCGAGAAGAACGGCACCTTCGCCTCGCCCGCAACGGCCTTGGCCAGCAGCGTTTTACCGGTACCGGGAGAGCCGACGAGCAGCGCGCCCTTGGGGATCTTCGCGCCGATGGCGGTGTATTTTTCGGGGTTGTGCAGAAAGTCGATGATCTCGACGAGCGATTCCTTCGCCTCGTCCTGACCGGCGACGTCCGCAAACGTCACGCCGGTGGACTTTTCCATGTAGACCTTGGCGTTGGCCTTGCCGACATTGCCGATGCCGCCGATCCCGCCCATGCCGCCGGACTTTTTCGTGATGAAGTTCATCAGCAGCATGAACGCGCCGACCATCAGCACCGTGGGCAGGATGTAGGTTACCATGAAGGCGAGAATCGGCGAGATGGGCGCCTGATAGGGCTTGGTGTAGGTCACGCCGTGCTCATCGCACAGGGTGATCAGCTTTTCCGTCGCGTCGGGAATGATGGTGGTGAAGAGCGTATAGTTCTGATCATAGCTCTTGCCGTCGTCATCCGTGTAGGTAAAGCCGTCGACCGGCGTGATGGTGAAGACCGTGTCGCCGAATTCGATGGACTTGACCTTCCCCTCCTCCACGAGTTCGACAAGCTCGCTGTATGCGATCTCGCACGAAGACTTGGCGGTGCGGGCCTGATCGAGCATGACGGAGAGGTAGTTCACACCGATCGTCAGCAGCAGCGCCCATAGGACGATCGACCACATGCCCCCGCCGCGCCGGCGGTTCTTGTCGCCGCGGTTGCGGTTGTTTCTGTTGTTTGGCTCCATGTTGTTCCTCCTGTCGGGAGACAGAAAAATGCGAAGATGCGCACTTTTTGAATTAGTGATTTCAACTATACCATATATAAAAAAATCGCACAAGTTTTCTACGGTGAATTTTCGATGAACTTTTGCTTTGCGCCCTCTTTATCTTGCCCTTGTTCTGTGTTATAGTTGCAATGGAGTATTCTATAAAAATTTGTCACAAGGAGAAATTTCTTTTATGGATAAGGAACGCAAGGAAAAGACCGCGCGCGTGCAGGACGCGGAGGCCGACGGCATCATCGAGGGCCGCAACGCCGTGATCGAAGCGCTGCGCGCGGGCACGACCATCGACAAAATTTTTATCCAGAAGGGCGAGACCGATAAGACGCTCGGCCACATCGCCTCGACCGCCCGCGCCGCGGGCGTGGTCGTCGTGGACGCGGACAAGCGCAAGCTCGACTTCATGTCCCGCACGCACGCCCATCAGGGCGTCATCGCGCTCACGAGCGTGCGCGAATATGTCAGTGTTGAGGATATTTTGAACATCGCGCGCGAAAAAGGCGAAAACCCCTTGATCGTCGTCTGCGACGAGATCTCCGACCCGCATAACCTCGGCGCGATCATCCGCACGGCGGAGTGCGCGGGCGCGCATGGCGTCGTCATTCCCAAGCGCCGCAGCGCGGGCCTCACGAGCATTGTCGCCAAGACGAGCGCGGGTGCGGTGAGCTATGTGCCCGTCGCGCGCGTGCCGAACATCCCCGCGCTTTTGGAGCAGCTGCAAAAAGAAGGCGTCTGGGTCTTCGGCACGGCGGCCGAGGGCACGAGCGACCTCTACTCCGCGGACCTCAAGGGCCCCGCGGCCATCGTCATCGGCAGCGAGGGCGACGGCATGACGAGACTGGTGCGCGAAAAGTGCGACTTCCTCGTCAGCATCCCGATGAAGGGCAAAATTTCGTCGCTCAACGCCTCCGCGGCGGCGGCCATCCTCCTCTACGAGGCGGTGCGCCAGCGCTTGGGGCAGTGACGGTAAAGAAGGAACGATATGGACCCCAAAGACCTTGAATTTGAAGAAACGCTCGCCGACTCCGAGCTGCTGCTGAAAAACACGGCCCGCAGCATGGACGAGGACGCGGAATTCACGCTCGAGAGCATTCTGGCCGAGTACGGCAGCGGCACGCCCGCCGCGCCCGAACCGGAAGAAAAAGAACCCGAGCCGCCGGCGGAAAAGAAACCGCCGGCAAAGGTCGTCCCCCTGCCGAAAAAGGCGGAGGCGGCGAAAAAAACGGTGGATGAAACGGCGGATGAGACCGCCCGCATCCCCGTCATCCCCTTCCCCGGCGCGAAAAAGGCCGAAGAGCCGATAGAAGCCGAACCGGAAGAGGAAACGGACGCGGAAACCGAAGAAGAACCGCCGCAGGACGACGAGCCCAAGTCCATGAGCTTGCAGGACATCCTGGCCCAGACCGTGCAGGAGGCGCTCTCCGAGCGCGAGGACACGATCATCGAGGAGGGGCCGCCGCGCCGCGGTTTGTTCTCCCGCCGCAAGATGCGCGACACCGAGCAGCTCTACGACGACGCGGAGGAGGAAGAGGACGAGGAAGAAGAGTTCGAAGAGCCCGAACCCGAGCTCCCCGAGCCGCCGCTGACCGAAACGCTCTCCGACTACCGCGCCCAGCTTTCGGGCGCGACGAAGGCGCGCCGTGGGGCGGGTATTTTCACGCTTTTGCTGTGCGTCATGGCGGTGCTGGAGCATTTTTCCATCCTGCCGGAGGCGTACACCGCTGATCCGATGATCCGCGCGCTGCCGCCGCTGGCGGTCGAGGCAATCGTCTGCGCCATCGGCTGGCGCATTTTTGCGGGCGCGCTGCGCTCGCTCAAACGGGGAAAAGTCACGTCGGGCTTTTTGACGATGCTTCTATGCCTTGTCACGCTGCTCGATACGGCGCTCTACGCTTTTCTTCCCGCGCGCGCGGCGCTGTCGCTGCCGCTGCCGGTGCTGGGGGCGATGTCGGTTTACTGCGCGCTGCTGGGCGAAAGTCTGCGTCTGCACGGCATGTATGACACGTTCCGCATCGCGGCCATCGGCAATGCGCCGTATATCGTCACCGTGACGGCAGGGGGCGCGGCCAAGCGCGTGGGCCTGCCGGGCGGATTTTCCAATTCCGCGCGCGCAAACGACCCCTATTCGCGCTGGCAGAGCGTGCTGCTGCCGGTCTTCCTCGCGGCGGCGGTCGTGTTCGGCGTGCTCTCGACGCTCGAGACGAAGCAGAACGCGCTGCTTGCGTGGAACCTCTCGGTGATGCTCGCGAGCGCGAACCTGCTCGCGTTTCCGATGGTGTGCGCGCTGCCGCTCAAGCGCATCGCCGCGCGGCTTGCCAAAAGCGGCAGCGCCGTGGCGGGCTTTTCCGGCGCGGACGCCATCCGCCGGAGCAACTGCGTCATCCTGACCGATGGCGACCTGTTCCCGCCCGGAACGGTCACGCTCGGCGGGCTCAAGGTTTTCGGCGAGGAGAGCGGCAAGGTCATCTCCTACGCCGCGACGATGGCCCACGCGTCCGAAAGCGGCCTGAGCCGCCTTTTTGACAATCTTCTCGCCAGCGACGGCGGCTTCCGCGAGCAGGTCGAGGACGTCGACTTTTACGAAGAGGGCGGCGTCGGCGGCCGCATCCACGGCGAAACGGTGCTCTTCGGCACGGCGGGCTTTATGAGAAAGCGCGGCGTGAACCTGCCGCGCAACCTTGGCCTCAAGACCGGCGTGTTCCTCTCGGTCGACGGCACGCTGATCGCGGTGTTCGCCGTGAAGTACATGCCTGCGGAAAATGTCGACTGGGCGCTCCACGCCCTGCACCACAGCCGCATCACCCCCGTGCTCGCCGTGCGCGACGGCAACATCACCCCCGCGCTCTTAAAGCGCAAGTTCGGCACCGACGCGCGCGCGGTCTACCCCAAGCTCTCGACGCGCCTGGCGCTCTCCGAGCGCGGCGGCGGGCGGCCGTATGCGCTGCTCATGCGCGAGGGCCTCATGCCGTATGCCGAGGTCGTGCTCGGCAGCAAGCGGCTCTGCGCGTCCGCCAAGCGGTGCACGGTGCTTGCATTTTTAGCCGCCACAGCCTCGACGCTCCTTGCATTTTATTTAACTTTTGTCGGCGCATACAGCGTGCTCACGCCGTTTTCTCTGCTCATTTACGTACTTTTGTGGTCGCTCAGCGCGCTGGTCGACGCCCTGCTCAGCGACCGTTATTGACACTTCGAACGAAGAAAACGAAAATTTGCGGAAAAATATGGTTGTAATGGAGAGAAAAACATGATATCATTTCTGCATTGAGTATTATCCCACCTTATGGCGCGAGCCGATCTGGGATTTACGATTTTCGGAAGGAGACTGACCCATTATGAGTGCAAAAGACATCCGCAATATCGTGCTGCTTGGCCACAGCGGCAGCGGCAAGACCACCCTCGCTGAGAGCATGCTGTATCTCACCGGCGGCACGGACCGTCTGGGCAGAATTGCCGACGGCAACACCGTTTGTGACTACGATCCCGAAGAGATCCGCCGCCAGATCTCCATTTCTCTGGCCGTGGCTCCCGTGGAATACGACAGCTGCAAAATCAACGTGCTCGACGTGCCCGGCGGCTTCGACTTCGCCGGTGAGGTCGCGGAGGCCGTTCAGGCTGCCGACGCTGCCGTCATCGTCTGCTCGGCCAAGGCCGGCATGAGCGTCGGCGCGGAAAAGGCGTGGAAATATTGCGAGAAGAACTCTCTCCCCCGTCTGCTCTACATCTCCAAGACCGACGAGGAGAACTCCGACTACAACGCCGCGTTCAACACGCTGCGCGAGCGCTTCGGCAAGAACATCGCCCCCGTCGTCGCCCCCATCTGGGACGAGAGCAAGAAGGTCATCGGCATCATCGACGTGCTGCATAAGCGCGCGTTCGAGTTCGGCCCCGGCGGCGGCCGCGTCGAGATCGAAGTGCCTGAGAACAAAAAGCCCGTGCTCGATGAGCTCTACGACGCGCTCAAGGAGTCCGTCGCCGAGACGAGCGAGGAATTTATGGAAAAGTTCTTCGCCGGTGAAGACTTCACCTATGCCGAGATGATCCATGGCCTGCGCCAGGGCGTCAAGGACCTGTCCCTCTTCCCTGTCGTGTGCGGCTCCGCCATTCAGGGCATGGGCACGCGCATCCTGATGGATACCATCGTCGAGCTTCTTCCCCAGCCGCAGGACGCCCGCGCCCTGATGGCCGAGAATGAGGACGGCGAGTCCTCCGAGTTCGTCGTCGCGCCCGGCGCACTGCCGACCGCGTTCGTCTTCAAGACCATTTCCGACCAGTACGGCAAGTATTCCTACGTCAAGGTGCTCTCCGGCTCCATCAAGCCCGATATGCCCATGGTCAACGCCCGCACCGGCGAGACCGAGAAGCTCGGCCGCCTGTACATCCCCAAGGGCAAGAAGTATACCGAGGTCAAGGAGCTCACCTGCGGCGACATCGGCGCCATCGCCAAGATGGACAAGGTCAAGACCGGCGACACGCTCTGCGAGCCGCGCAAGGTCGTCAAGATCGAGCCCATCCCGTTCGATGAGCCCTGCTACAGCGTCGCCATCGCGCCCAAGACCCGCGGCCAGGAGGATAAGATGGCCCAGGGCCTCAACCGCTTGAACGAGGAAGATCCGTCCTTCCGCGTCGTCAACAACGCCGAAACGCACCAGATGGTCGTCTCCGGCGTGGGCGACATCCAGATCGACGTGCTCGTCAACAAGCTCAAGAGCCGCTTCGGCGTCGAGGTCGTGCTCGACACGCCGCGCGTGCCCTACCGTGAAAAGATCCGCAAGACGGTCTCCAAGCAGGGCCGTCATAAGAAGCAGACCGGCGGCAGCGGCCAGTTCGGTGACGTTTGGATCCGCTTCGAGCCCAACGAGGAGAGCGAAGAGATGGTCTTCGCCGAGGAAGTCTTCGGCGGCAGCGTCCCCAAGAACTTCTTCCCCGCGGTCGAAAAGGGTCTGCGTGAGGCCTGCGTCCACGGCCCGCTCGCGGGTTATCCCGTCGTGAACCTCAAGGCCGTCCTTTACGATGGCTCCTATCACCCGGTCGACTCGTCCGAGATCGCGTTCAAGACCGCGGCGAACCTCGCCTACAAGGCAGCCATGCCCGAGGCGTCCCCGGTCCTGCTCGAGCCGGTGTGCGAGCTCAAGGTCACGGTGCCCGACCAGTACATGGGCGATATCCTCGGCGATCTCAACAAGCGCCGCGGCCGCGTCATGGGCATGACCCCGACCGGCAACGGCGAACAGGTCATCGAGGCCGAGTGCCCCGAGGCAGAGCTGATGAGCTACGCCATTGACCTGCGCTCCATGACCCAGTCCCGCGGCTCGTTCGTGATGCACTTCGTGCGCTACGAGCAGTGTTCCGCCGACGCACAGGCGAAGGCTGTCGCTGCCGCGAAGGCGATGCAGGAAGCGGAATAATTGCTTCTGCACAGCAGAAAATAAGTAAAAAGAGAGGGCTTCTCGAAAGAGAAGTCCTCTCTTTTTCCGCGCATGGCGCGGAGGGGGAGCAGCCCGAAGAGGCTGCGGCTTTTCCCCCACACCGTGTGGGGCTGCGGATAAGGGGGATATTCTCTCACGTGAGAGAATATCCCCCTTGGACCCCCAAGAGAACGCGAGGGGCCTTGCCCCTTGACCCCGCACATTGGCAGTCTGTAGCTTGAAGAACTGCACGCGCTGCGCAGTGTGGGTGCGGTGTACATGGCTTCGCCATGAATCCCTGCGAGTCGTGATCTGACAGCAACCGCGCCTTACTGTTGTGAGGCGCGAGTGACGTTTTCTCGGCGGCAGACTGCGTGCGAAATAGCGGCATTGCTGCGCTCGCCGCATTGATGGGACTGGCGGTAAACGGAAATTACTGCGTACTCCGGTATTTCACGGTTTTCCCGTTCACGTCATAAAAAGCAATATTGCCGGCATTTGTAGGCAGAACAATTGCAAAGGGACTGCTGCTATCAACGTCGATTGTTTGAACTGAGTTCCCATCATCTATTTTTAATTGAGCCACTTGTTCTTGATTCATAGAAATAAACGCTCGTTCTTCATACCCCTCTACCGTGAACTCTGTAATTTCACTTGCAACTCCTGAAAGATTTCCACCACCTCGAAAGAAATATCCAAAGGAGAGTCCAGGGCGGTTAACATAGATGGAAAATGTATGGTTAGTCATATCTTGAGGATAAGAAATGTAGGCTGCCATTGTGTTGGATACGGTTCCATCAGTTATCCAATCATCTTGTATTTTTTGTGAACTGCGAATATCTGATTCTATTTTGGCTGCTGTTATGCCAATATCATTACGAGTATAAAGCAGGCCAACAAATAAAATACTTACAAGGATAAGCCCTAAGGCTGCTTTAGACGCGATTTTCATCTGATTACCCTCCTCCATTTATTGTGTCAGTTATTTAATTATATCATGTGCCCTTCCTATATTTCAACGAGTAACTTCATGCGAAGTGCTGGTTATGTGGATATGTCAGAGAATTTCATGCTTTTTCTATCTTAGTAAAATTATAGTGGAATTGCTCACAGATCTTATGATATTATTTGTTTGAGGAAAGAGCATGGGGACTCTGAATTCTAAGGAAGCGAGGATACAATATGAAAATCAAACGCAGCGTTCTAATTGGCAGTATTGTAGTCGCAATTAGTATATTAGTCGTTACAATTTACTTATCCCATATTCACAATCAGAAAGAGCAGATTGACATTTACTTGACACCGCTCATTAAAGAAGCAACTCTGCTCTCATCTTCTATCCGAGATGTTACAGATAAAAAGAGCATTGATGTTGAAATTGAACTGGATATGGAAAAGAAGCAGTTCGCTTCATTTAAAAATACGGCGTTAGAGACAAAGAGAATTGCAGAATCAGAAATTATGGGATTTGAGGACTTCGAGTCCATTTTAGTGCACTGCCAAGAGAGAATCCGCGTAATGGTTGAAGCAAATCAAAATGGTGAACCATTGACTCCTGACGAGGTTTCATTTTTGAATACGTTGAATGACAGCGTATGTGCTTTAGTTGATGCTTTGAAAAATGATAATGGAATACTGCGTGTTACCAGTGCAAGACAGTATTCCAATGTAATCACAGCTTTTGTGGACGCAATCAGAGAATCGGAAAATTAAAGAGCTTTATTGGTGGAAAATGTGAGGCTGAGCAAAAACTTTAAAAATTATATCCATGAACACCGTTCTGCTTTGCCTGTTCACTCGCCGCCCTCCGGCGTTCTCGCTATACGGCGCAGTCAGCCGAAAGCTCAACCGCCCTTTCTCAATTTCAAAGGTCAGCCCGCCTTGCTCGTCATCGTCGGTCTGGCGGCAGCATTGCGGGTACTTTGCCGCAAATGCTGCCAGCCGCTTTTTGAGATCGGTGTTGTGGGTCTGCACCTCAATGATGCGGCTATACTCGTCAAAATAGATCACAGTTATCTTTTGCTTTTTGGTAAGCCCTGTTCTCATAAAACCTCCTGCATAAAAAAAGCAGCAACTACCATTTCGGAAGTTGTTACCGCTTTTGCCACACGATGTCATACCCCAGCGCGTTCGCCAACTCTACCGCCTCGCCGTAGCGGAGCGAACCGCGCTTGAGTTTACCGGAGAGGTTGGGGACGCTGCGGCTCCAGCCGTATTCATCGGAGAGGTAGTCCACCACCTCGGTCATGGTCATGCCGGTGCGGACAATGTAGGACTTGATCTCGTTGCGATAGGTTTCAGATTTTCTCATGTTCGAATGTTCCTCCTGTTTTTTCGATGCGCTCTATGGTAAAATGGGTTTGTCAAATCGTGACACCCGTTCGCCATAGGGCGCTGGTTTTTGATGCACGGCTTTCGGCTGGAAATACTGCCAATTATACGTTGGTCATGGGCAACACCCGTAGCTTTTGCCGTTTGATGTGTCTTTGTGTGAAATGGCGAAATGTCAAACCAGACAGCAAACATCGTTCGCTGCCGGATAGCGCTCTGTTCCGTGCAGATAACCGCACAGAGTAGAAAACTATTTCGCCGTTTTCACTTGCTTTGATTTTTACGTTTGATTTTGCCGCTCTTTCCGAACGTCGTTCCTGCCCGGAGGATCGCTTCCGGCGTTTCGTTCTCCTTGGTGCGCTGGATGCGGCACTTCGCCAGAGAACATATCCCGTTCGGACGGTCATGCAATTTTCAAGGTTCAGGTGCGATTGCAAGACCATTTTAGCGAAAAATATAGCCCTCTCCCGTATATCCAAGAGGTCGGAAAACGCGCCGAAAAACGCAGATTTCCACGCTTATGGACAAGGCCGGAGAAAGGGCAGAAATTTGAAGGGAGGACACCACTATGCAGCCAAAACTCACCATTCAGGAACGGCTCAAAGACCTGCGCGTAGAGCGCGGTCTGACGTTGGAACAGCTTTCTGCGGAAACAGGCATCTCAAAATCTGCGCTGGGAAAATACGAAGCCGACGATTTCAAAGACATCAGTCCGTTCAGCATGGTGGCGCTGGCAAAGTTCTACGGCGTGTCCACCGATTATCTGCTGGGGCTGACAGAACAAAAAATCACCCAAACACAGAACTGGACGCTCTGCATTTGGGTGATGATGCAATCGAAGTATTGAGAACGGGCAAATTCAACCACCGGCTGCTGTCGGAGTTGATCTGCCACAAGAATTTCCAGCGGTTTATGCTGGACGCCGAAATTTACGTTGACCGGATCGCAGATATGCGGGTTAACGACATGAACGCCGTTCTGAAAGCAGTCCGGCAGATGGCGTTGATGAAAAACGGCGGCAACGAAAATGATCTGCACCTGCGGACGCTGGAAGTCGCGCAGATCAGAGAGGATGAGTATTTCGGAAGCTTGATTGCAGATGATCTGAAAGGTATCCTCCGTGACATTCGAGAGCAGCATCGCCCCGACACTATGACTGCGGATGAAAGCTCCCTCGTAGCAACCGTACAGGGGCAGTTGCAGGATGCGATGAACTTTGAGGGGAGCGTCGAGGAAAAGAAAGCAAAAGCACTGCTTGCCACATTGGGGATTGATTATGATGCCATTACGATGGAACAGTTTGTCAACTTGATCGAGGTGCTGAAGCTGTCCAAGCACCTGAAAACTCCCATCAGTCAGCGTGGGAAAACAACCATGACCCACGGCAAGGGAAAACGGAAACGAAAATAAGTAAAATCGGCACCTGCTTTTTCGAGCAGGTGCCGATTTCTGTTACCCTATAATGCGCTTGAATTTTTGGCGTAAGTGGCGTAAGTTTGGCGTAAATCCGCTTTTGCACACTCAAAAAATCAAGCAATTTCAGGGCTTTGCGGCTATCTCTTAGTACATGCCGCCCATGTCGCCCATGCCGGCGCCGGGAGCGGCCGGTGCGGGGGGCTCGGGCTTGTCGGCGACGAGCGCCTCGGTGGTCAGCACCATGGAGCTGACGGACGCAGCGTTCTCCAGCGCGGAGCGCGTGACCTTTGCGGGGTCGACGATACCGGCGGAGATCATGTCGCAGTAGACTTCCTTGTAAGCGTCGAAACCGTAGCCGACCTTGCCGCTGGTCTTGATCTTCTCAAGAACGACGCTGCCATCGATACCGGCGTTGGCCGCGATCTGACGGATGGGCTCCTGCAGGGCCTTGACGATGATCTGGACACCGGTCTTCTCATCGCCCTCGACCTCGCTGATGAGCTTTTCCACAGCGGGAACGGCGTTGACATAGGCAGTGCCGCCGCCGGCGACGATGCCCTCTTCCACAGCCGCGCGGGTCGCGTTCAGCGCGTCCTCGATGCGCAGCTTCTTTTCCTTCATCTCGGTCTCGGTCGCAGCGCCGACCTTGATGACAGCCACGCCGCCGGCGAGCTTGGCAAGGCGCTCCTGCAGCTTCTCCTTGTCGTATTCGCTGGTGGTCACGCCGATCTGGGCGCGGATCTGCGCCACGCGGTCAGCGATGGCCTGCTTGTCGCCGGCACCGTCGACGATGGTGGTGTTCTCCTTGGTGACCTTGATCTGGCGGGCACGGCCGAGCATATCGATCGTGGTGTTCTTGAGCTCGTAGCCAAGCTCCTCGGAGATGACCTGGCCGCCGGTCAGGATGGCGATATCCTGCAGCATTTCCTTGCGGCGATCGCCGAAGCCGGGCGCCTTGACGCACACAACGTTCAGCGTGCCGCGCAGGCGGTTGACGATCAGGGTGGAGAGAGCCTCACCCTCGACGTCCTCGGCGATGATGACGAGCTTCTTGCCGCTCTGAACGAGCTGCTCGAGGATCGGGAGAATGTCGGAGATGACGGAGATCTTCTTATCTGTGATGAGCAGGTAAGCGTCGTCGATGACGGCTTCCATCTTCTCGGTATCGGTGACCATGTACGGGGTGATGTAGCCGCGGTCGAACATCATGCCCTCGACGACCTCGCTGTAGGTCTCGGCGGTCTTGGACTCCTCGATGGTGATGACGCCGTCGGCGCTGACCTTCTCCATGGCCTCGGCGATCAGCTTGCCGATGAATTCGTCACCGCTGGAGACGGTACCGACGCGGGCAATGTCGTCCGTGCCGTTGACCTTCTGGGAGTTGGCCTTGATGGCGGAGACAGCAGTCTCAACGGCTTTGGCCATGCCCTTCTTCATCACGACGGGGTTTGCACCGGCGGCGAGGTTCTTCAAGCCCTCACGCACCATGGCCTGCGCCAGCAGCGTTGCGGTCGTGGTGCCGTCGCCCGCGACGTCGTTCGTCTTGGTGGAAACTTCGCGCACGAGCTGCGCGCCCATGTTCTCGAACGGATCGTCGAGCTCGATCTCCTTGGCGATGGTCACGCCGTCGTTGGTGATCAGCGGAGCGCCGAACTTCTTGTCGAGCACGACGTTGCGGCCCTTGGGGCCGAGGGTGACCTTGACGGTATCAGCAAGAACGTTAACACCGGCCTCAAGCGCCTTGCGCGCCTCTTCGCCGGACTTAATCAGCTTAGACATAAGAGTGTACCTCCATTAGAAATTTCGCGGAACGCGAAAATAATTTAAATCATTTTTGCCGCGACATGCGCGTGGCAAAAATACTTTGACCCAGCCGCCTTGGGCGGCGTCGCCAGTCCGCAGACTGGCGGTGGGGAATCCAAAGGGGGAGCCTGCTCCCTCTTTGCGAGTCTTACTCGACGATGGCCAGGATGTCGCTCTGGCGGACGACGACGTACTCCTCGTCATCCAGCTTGACCTCGGTGCCGGCATACTTGCTGGTGATGACCTTGTCGCCGGGCTTGACGGTCATCACGACATCGTGACCGTCCACCATGCCGCCGGGGCCGACGGAAATGACTTCGGCAACGGAGGGCTTCTCCTTGGCGCTGGCGGTCAGGATGATGCCGCCCTTGGTGGTCTCTTCGACCTCGACCATCTTGAGGATGACGCGGTCAGCAAGCGGTGTGAGTTTCATGGCTTGGTGCCTCCTTGTATATTAAAAATTTTTAACGGTTTCAGGCGGGTTAGCACTCAAACTTGATGAGTGCTAACCAACGGTGCTATCATAGCGCACCGTCAAGGCATTTGCAAGGGGTATTTGGGGATTTTTTCAAAAATTCACAGCTTATTCAAAATCTCCTCAGCCCGCTTGCGTCCGCTTTTCCACCGGAGAGGCGAAAGAGGTCGAATGCCGCAGCATTCGACCTCTTTTGTCTTTTATTTCGTTATTGAGCTGCCGCGTTACCGCGCCGTCGCGTCCGGATCGCAGCCCTTGGGCGCGAAAAAGTTGACCTTCTTGTCCGCGAGCTTCAGCGTCACGCATTGGGAGTGCATGCTCTCGCCGTCAAGACAGGTCGTGAGGTCGCCCTCAAGCGCCTCGATGCGCACGACCTTCGCTGTCGAGACGCGGATGATGTCCTGCGGCAGCTTTTTGTAGTCGCCCGCGCTGTAGCCGCCGAAAAGCGTCGCAAAGCGTGCCTTGCTGACGTTCTTGACGAGCACCGTATGTAAGATGCCGTCGGTCATGCGGGCCTCCGGCACGGGGGTGGAACCGCCGCCGTAGTAGCGGCCGTTGCACATCGAGACGAGCGCGAACGTGTCCTCGATCACCTCGTCGTCGAGCGTGACGCGCCATCTGCGCCCGATCTTGTGGAAGAGGAAGTTGACCGCGACGCTGGCTAAATAGCTTCCGCGGCCCGAGAGCATCGGCGACGCGCCGAACTCGTGCACGCTCTCGGCGATGCGCGCGTCGATGCCTGTGCAGGCGATCGTCAGGCAGTATTTGCCGTTGCAGTCGATGAGGTCGAGCGGTGTCACGTCACCGTTCCACAGGTTTTCCGCGTCAAGAAACAGCGGCTCGGCGTCCTTACCGAAGTTTTTAAGGAAATCGTTGCCCGTGCCGATGGGGATGCAGGTCATCGCGGCGTTGGGAAAGCCCGCGATGCCGTTGGCGATCTCGTTGACCGTGCCGTCGCCGCCGCAGGCGTAAAAGCGGACATAGTCGCCCGTCTCCGCAATGGCGCGCGTCAAAGCCGTCGCATGCCCGCGCGATTTGGTGAGCATGCACTCAACGTCTAAATTGTGTTTCTTTTTCAGCGCCTCGGCCATCGTGTAGACGCGCTGACGGCTGTCCTTCTTCCCCGCTGCGGGGTTGATGATAAAAATGTGCTTCAAGAAGCTCACTCCTATGCAGTTTGCTATTTTCAATATACCGCAGGTCATTTGAAAATGGAATGGGCAGAGTGTTAAGAGATTGTAAAGAAGTTGCGATTCCTTCGCGCGGGTGCGAAGCACTATGCGGCACTTCGGCCGCGGGGATTGCAGCGCCAAAGGCGCTGCACAAGGCAAGGGGGCCATTCTCTCACGTGAGAGAATGGCCCCCTTGAACCCCCAAGAGAACGCGAGGGGAGTCCCCCTCGACCCCCGACATTGGCAGTCTCGATCTTGAAAAACTGCTCAGCCTGCGGAATCGGGTGCAGTGTACATGGCTTCGCCATGAACCCCTACTTTTCGTCACCACTCTCAACCGCGCCTTACTATCGTGAGGCGCGAGTGACGTTCATCTGGCAGCAGACTGCGTGCGAAATAGCGGCATTGCTGGCGCTCGCCGCATTGTTGGGACTGGCGGTAGACGATGATTACTGCGCACTGCTACAAGATGGGCAGAGCGGCAGCGGATGATAGAAGCAGAGGCAAATCGTATCGCAGCGCTAAACGCGGCTTCGCCGCGCGCAAGCATTCCCATTCCGGAGGCATAAAGGTCATTCGAGATTGAGACTGCCAATTAAAACCTTTCTCTCGGGGGATCAAAAGGGGGATACTCTCTTTTGTGAAAGAGAGTATCCCCCTTTGTCCGCTCCCCTGCGCGGCGCAGGGGAATAAGGAGCAGCGCTGGCGCGCTGAAATTTCAGATGCTCAAACCATTGAGCCTGCACAATGTATTGACCACCGCAAAAATAATCACCGCGCCGAGGTTGGCGGTCGTATTATCCTGGTCGAACCGCGGGGAGATCTCGCAGATATCGAACCCGCGGACCTTGCGCGTGCGCAGCACATGCTTGATGAGCGGCAGCACGATCTCGGGGTCGAGGCCGAGCGACTGCGGCGCGCTGACGCCCGGGGCGAACGCGGACGAGAAGACGTCCGAGCAGACGGTGATGTACGTGTCGTCGCACTGGTAGAGAAACTGGTCCATGCGCTCAAGGATGGACTCTAAGTTCGAGGCCTGTAAATCCTTGGCGAGCACATAGTCGACGCCGAGCTCCTCGGCCTTTTTGAAGAGGCTCACGGTGTTGCTGTGCTGCTGGATGCCGATGGGGAAATAGTGATACGGTGTGCCCTCGGCCTTGCAGACGTCCGCCATCTGGCGGAACATCGTGCCGGACGAGTTGCCCATGTCGTACGGGCGCAGATCGAAGTGCGCGTCAAAGTTGACGATGCCGAGCTCCGGCGTCTTGCCCTTGTCCTTTAAGAAGTTATGCTGGCCCTGGAAGTGGCCGAACGTCGTCTCGTGGCCGCCGCCGAGCACGATGGGGAACAGGTTCCGGCGCAGAATTTCCTCCACGGCGCAGCCCAGCTCGCGCTGGCCCTCTTCGAGCGAAATTTCATCACAGATGATATCGCCCGCGTCGTAGAGCTTGACCTCCTGCGAGAACGTGCAGGGAAGGCCCGACATCTGGCCGCGCACAAAGTCCGGCGCGAGCGCCGTGCCCGTGCGGCCCTTGTTGCGCGCGACGCCCTTGTCGCTGCAAAAGCCGATGAAAGCAAAGCCGAGCTTGCCGGTGAACGGCGCGCTGCCGTCGTTCAGGTCGATGGGCTGTACCCACTGGTGCCAGCGAAACGCATCGTAATCGGTCTCGCTGTCGATGCGCCCTTTCCAGCTGTCCATGGCACTGACATAATGATCCAAAAGCATATCTGATCGCACTCCTTTACTGTCTTTCTGATCGTGGTTTTCTTATTCATCCAGCTTGAGGACAGCGAGGAACGCCTCTGTCGGCACCTGCACGGTGCCGAGCGAGCGCATTTTCTTTTTGCCCTCCTTCTGCTTTTCGAGCAGTTTTTTCTTTCGGCTGATATCGCCGCCGTAGCACTTGGCCAAAACGTCCTTGCGCATGGCCTTGACGGTCTCGCGCGCGATGATGCGCCCGCCGATGGCCGCCTGAATAGGAATTTCAAAGAGCTGGCGGGGAATGTTGTCCTTGAGCTTTTCGCACAGCTTTCTCGCGCGGGCGTAGGCCTTGTCGCGGTGCGCGATGAACGACAGCGCGTCCACCTGATCGCCGTTGAGCAGGATATCGACCTTGACGAGCTCGCTCGGGCGGTAGCCGGAGAGCTCGTAGTCGAGCGAGGCGTAACCCTTGGTGTTGGCCTTGAGCGTGTCGAAAAAGTCGTAGATGATCTCGTTGAGCGGCATTTCGTAATGCATCTCGACAAGGTAGGTGTCGAGGTACTGCATATCCTTGAACTCGCCGCGGCGGTCCTGACACATCGGCATGATATTGCCGACGTAATCGGGCGGCGTGACGATCGTCACCTTGACGTAGGGCTCCTCGGCGTGCTCGATGTGCGCGGGGTCGGGGTAGTTGTGCGGGTTGTCGACGCGCACCATCGTGCCGTCGGTCTTGTATACCTCGTAGATGACGCTCGGGAGCGTGGTGACGAGGTCTAAGTCAAATTCGCGCTCCAAGCGCTCCTGAATGACCTCCATGTGCAGCATGCCGAGGAAGCCGCAGCGGAAGCCGAAGCCCAGCGCGACAGAGGATTCCGGCTCGAACGTCAGCTAAGCGTCGTTGAGCTGCAATTTTTCCAGCGCGTCGCGAAGATCGGGGTACTTGCTGCCGTCCTCGGTGTAAATGCCGCAGTAGACCATCGAGCGCACCTTGCGGTAGCCCGGCAGCGGCTCGCTCGCGGGATGCTCGACGCCTGTGACCGTGTCGCCGATCTGCGTCTCATGCACGTCCTTGATGCTCGCGGTGAAATAGCCGACCTGACCGGCCTCTAACTGCTTCGCAGGCTCCAGACCCAGCGGGCGCATCAAGCCGCATTCGAGCACCTTGAATGTTGCGCCCGTCGCCATCATCTTGACCTCCATGCCGGGCTTGATCGTGCCCTGCTTCAAGCGCATGTAGACGATAACGCCGCGGTAGGCGTCGTAATAGCTGTCGAAGATCAGTGCCTGAAGCGGCGCGTTCGGGTCGCCCTGCGGGCAGGGAAGGTTCTGCACGATGTCCTCGAGCACCGCGTCGATGTTGATGCCCTGCTTGGCGGAAATTTCGGGCGCATCCTCGGCGGGGATGGCTAAAATGTCCTCGATCTCCTGCTTGACGCGCTTGGGGTCGGCGGCGGGCAGGTCGATCTTGTTGAGCACGGGGCGAATTTCAAGGTCGTGCTCCATCGCGAGATACGTGTTTGCGAGCGTCTGTGCCTCGATGCCCTGCGAGGCGTCGACGACGAGCAGCGCGCCCTCGCACGCCGCGAGCGAGCGCGAGACCTCGTAGTTGAAGTCGACGTGGCCCGGCGTGTCGATCAAATTGAGCGTGTAGACCTGTCCGTCGGCGGCGGTGTAATCGAACGTGACGGCGCGGGCCTTGATCGTGATGCCGCGCTCGCGCTCCAAGTCCATGTTGTCGAGGATCTGGTCCTCCATCTCGCGCGCAGAAACGGCGTTGCACTTTTCAAGAAGCCGATCCGCCAGCGTCGACTTGCCGTGGTCGATGTGCGCGATGATGGAAAAATTTCGAATGTTCTTTTCGTTCATAGCTGTTGCTCCTGTTTGTTGTCGGCAAGGCGGCGCCGCGCGCCAAATGGCGCGTCCAAGCGTTTTGCCCTCGGGCAAAACCTTGCCGCAGGGCGAATTCATTTCGCCCGAGGATGTTCAATCAAAAGGGTTCCCGCAAGGGCTTCAGCCCTTGTGGGAAAACGACTTGCCGTGGTCGACGAGCGCGATGATGGAAAAATTTCGGATGTTCTTTTCGTTCATAGCTGTTGCTCCTGTTTGTTGTCGGCAAGGCGACGCCGCGCGCCAAATGGCGCGTCCAGGCGTTTTGCCGCAGGGGAAATTCTTATTTCCTGCCGAGCAGGGAATTGGTCTTTTCTTCGGTGCTGTGGAGTACCTGCGTCACGCTCTGCATGAGGCCGGGGTAGAGGGACGCGAGCGCTTCATCCTCCATAGAGGCGAACGCGCCGTCCTTTTCGGAAAGCTGCGCGAGCGAGGAGGCGTAGGCGATGTAGTCCGCGCGCATCTGCGCGTCCACCGCGCCGGACTGGTAGGCCGTGGCATCTAAGCCGAAGTATCCCTCTTTCCCGCCGCTCGCGCGGTGCAGCGCGCGGTAGAGCTGGTAGAACGCGCCGCCAAGGTAGCTGCCCGCCGACGTGATGAGCGTGCGGTCGTTCGTCTTGCCCAGCAGCTCGAAGAGGACGCCCGCGGTGTTGACGAGCATCTTCTTTTGCAGCGTCGCGGCGATACTGCCGCGCAGCGTGCCCTTTTCATCGCTCGAATCGTAGAGCGATTCGGCGTCGATCATGCCGCCGTCGCGATCGAGCGTGCGCCCGAGCAGATAGTCCGCCGAGACGTGGTAGTAGTCGCACGCCTTTTTGACGAACGCGAGCCCCGGCTCGCGGATGCCGTTTTCATAGTGGGACAAAAGCGCCTGCGAAATGCCGAGCTCTTTCGCGGCCTTGCGCTGGGAGATCCCCTTTTCCTGCCGCAGCAGGGCAAGGGTGCGGGAAAAGTCAGCATTCATGGCAATAACCTCGTCAAATAAAATACGGTAGGTTATAGTATAGTCTATTGATAACCACTTGTAAATTAAAAATTTGCGCTGATTTGCCGTTTTGCGCAAAAAAATCGGGCGCGGCAATTTCGCCGCGCCCCAAAAACGGAGGAGAAAAAACAATGGACTAAATGAGTACGCTGAGTAACCATGCCAGCGCGATGCCGCCCGCGCCGATGCAGCCCCACAGCGCGGGCGAGCCGCGCCTAAAAAAGCTGCGCTTGCTGCATGTCGCCGTGCGGCCGCAGGTGCGCGCCACGCGGCAGGCTTCGTCTACCAATCGCTGCGCCGTGACGCCGTTTCGGTTCATGGCGTCGTTGCGCACGATGAAAATGGCCTGTTCAAAAAGCTCCGTATCCGGCGAGTCGACCACGATCACTCTCCGCGATGTTCCCTTGACCATATTGAAAGCAGCACCTCCCGATGGAAAAACATTCTGCCTCCAGTATGCCCGCCGCGGCGGGCGCTATACGGGAAGAGCGAAAATTTTTGCTGCGTTCAGACCGCCTGCGCGCCGCCCGAATCCTCGGGAATGTAGAGCGCCAGAACACCCGCGTCGTCCGTGCCGCCGCGCTTTTCCATACTGTCGGCCAAGATCGCCGCGACGAGCTGCTGGGGATCATGCCCCTCCCAGCCTGCAAGCAGGTTTTGCAGCCATTCGTCGTCAAGCGAGTCGGCCACGCCGTCGGAGAGCATTACGAAAAAGCACCCCGGCGAGAGCTTGATATGCGTCGCCTCCGGCGGTGGCGAGCCCTCCTGCAAGCCCGCGGGCAGGCACGAGCAGGTCACGCGGCGCACCGTGCCTCCGCGCTTTAGATAGCTCGGCGCCGCGCCGTACTTGTAGAGCTCGCCCTCGAGCGTCTGGAGCGAAAGCGTCAGCAAATCGACCGTCGTAAAGCTGTCGGTCGACTCGGCGCGAAGAGACAATGCGCTGTTGAGCGTCTTGAGCGCGGGCGGCGCGTCGATGCCCGCGCGCAGGAAGCGCTCCAGCAGCCGCACGGCCATCGACGATTCGCGCTGCGCGGCCTCGCCGCAGCCCATGCCGTCGGAGAGCAGCAGGCAGAGCGTGCCGTCCTCGGTCTCAAAGTGGGCGGCGCTGTCGCCGCTCACGCGTTCCCCGCGCTTGGGGCGCAGCGAAAGACCGATCTCATAAGAATGCACCGGCTGCGTCGATACGGGGCGCAGCGCGCCGTCCGCCGCGCTCTGCATGAGCTCGGAGAGCTGGGCGTACTGCGACGCGGCCTTCGCGCGGTCGTCCTCCAGCAGCCGCCGGTACTGCCGCCGCAGAAGATAGGCGCGCAGCTCGCCGTTCACGGCCGACAAAAACGACGAAAAATGGATGCACCGCTCGGAAAAGTACGAGGGGAAATCCTCGCCCCTGCCCTGTCCGCGGCGCAGCAGCGCCGCCGTCGCGTCGTTGAGCGCGGTATAGGTGCGCTGATACTCCTTTCCCAGCAGTAGCTGCACAGCGCACAGCCGCGGCAGACCTTTTCCGCCGCGCGGTCGAAGATGGCGGCGGGATTTTCCTCCGTCAGCGTGCGCGGACGGGCGATGCTGTCGTAAAGCTCGCGCAGCGCCGCGGCAGAGGCCGCGATCTTTCTGCGCACGGCGGCGTCCCCCTGCGCGGCCTCGTCGCTGCAAAGGCGCTTGCCGCGCAGGAACCGCGACGGGATCAGCAGGAATAACAGCGTCGCCGCCAGCCCCTCGTAGAGCAGCACAAGCCCCGCGTGCGCGTTCATCGGCAGGGCAAAGCACAGAATGCTCAGCGCAAACCACAGCGCCGAGGCCACGCGGTTGCCCCGCGCTGTGACGTTCACCAGCACCGCGGAAAACGCATATGACGCCGCGTGGACAAAACTGCCGCCCCCCGCGCCGAGGTCCATCCCCAGCCCGATGCACAGCGCCGCCGGAATGGCGAACGCGCTGCCGCGCTCAAAGGCGAACAGCAGCACCGCCAGCATCGAGAGGATGCGCCCCGGCGCAAAGCCGTCCGCGGTTTCGAACGAGGACGCGGCCATCAGCACGCCGAGCAGGATGAAAAGCGGCGCGTAGGGGTGGTCCTCCTTTTCCTTGTCGCCGGTCGACAAAAGCGCGCGGCCGCTCATCGCGCCGAGCGCGCACAGCAGCAGCGCCATCAGGCAGTTTGCCGCCTCGCCCACGCCGTCGCGTAAGACGTAGACAAACTCGACGGAGAACATCATCCCCGCGCACAGCAGCGGCAGAAACGCCCGCTTTTTGTAGAGTTTCAGATCGAAAAACGCGTTGTTCGCCGTGAAGATCAGAACGCCCGCGGCGAAGGTCCTAAGCGCGTGCGAAAACGGCAGAAACAGCACAGCGCCCGCCGACGCGCCGATCAGCGCGCTCACCCCCCGCAATCCTGCGCCCGATGCGCCGATCATGCCGAGCGCGAGCGGCGCGTAGCCGCCGAACACCTGCGCACCCGCAAGCGCGAACGAGAGCGCAAAGCGCAGCACGCAGTCGATGACCTTTCCGGACCATTCCTTGCTTTTGAGCAGCTCGATCACCTTCACAGCCTGTCCCCTCCCTGTGCGTCGATTTATTGTGTCGGGGATTATTGTAAACGAGCGGAAAGAAAAAGCCTGTCGGGAAATACACGCGCAAAAAAAAGAACCGGCAGTTTTGAAAACTGCCGGTTCTCTCGTTCACGTTGATGCTTATTTGACGATCATTTCTGCCTCGCGGGCGTTTTGCGCGATCATGTCGTGCAGCTCCTGCGTGGAGGAGAACTTCTTCTCCTCGCGCAGGTAGTCGAAAAAGTCGAGCTGTAATTTCTGCCCGTACAGGTCGCCGTCGAAGCCGACAAGATATGTCTCGATCGTCACGGTGTTCTTGTCGCTCACCGTCGGCCGCACACCGACGTTCGTCACGCCCACACATGTCTCACCATTCGGCAGATGCGCGCGCGTGGCGTACACGCCGCGCTTCAGGGCAATGATGTGTTCCTCGGGGATGAGGTTTGCCGTCGGGAAAAGGGCTTTTTTGCCGATGCCCTCGCCGTGGCGCACCGTGCCCTCCACGGAAAAATAATGGCCGAGAAATTCCGCGGCGCGCCTGACCTCGCCCGCTTCCAGAAGCGAGCGGATATAAGTTGAAGAGACGGTCACACCGTCTTTTTCGACGCGCGGGATGATGTCGCAGCCGAGGCCGTGGGCGGCGCAGTAACTTCTGAGCTTTTCCACATCGCCCTCATTTTTGTGGCCGAAGCGGAAGTCGTGTCCCGCGACAAGGTGCACCGCGTGGTACTTCCTGACGAGAAGCTCAGAGATAAAATCTTCCCACGGCATGGTCATCATGTTCCGGTCGAACGGCTCGACAAAGACCTCCTGCACGCCGTATTGTGTGCGGATGATGTTTGCGCGCTCAGACGGCGTCGTCAGCAGCGGCACGGGCTTTCCCGTGACGAATTCACGCGGCGAGCGGTCGAACGTGAACGCCGCAGAGCGGCAGCCGCGCTCCTGTGCGCGGCGCACCGCCATTTTGAGCAGTTCGCCGTGCCCGATATGCACCCCGTCGAAAAAGCCCAGGGCGATGACTGTGGATTCATTCATAGTTTCGGTTTCCTTTTTGCGTCAGCGTCACACGCTGAAAAAATTTCGTTTCGAGGTGAGCGTGCCGTCCTTCGCCTCCGACAGGGCAAGGAACGCCCCGTCGCGCCCGTAGACGCGGTACAGCCCGTCGGGGAGCTTTGCGCGCAGGGGATTGCCGCAGAGGCACTTGCGCTCCTGCTCGGCGCTCGGGATGGTGTAGGCCGGATACTGCCGGAACAGGCTGTCCGTGGGGCGGAGCAGTGCTTCGCCCTCGCGCGCGACGTCCTCGAGCGTCACGGCCTCGTCGATGCGGAAGTTTGACGCTTCCGTGCGGCGCAGCGCCGCCATGCAGCCGCCGCAGCCGAGCGCCTGACCGAGATCGTGGCACAGCGTGCGGATGTAGGTGCCCTTCGAGCAAACGACGCGCAGGGCGTACTGCCCGTTCCCCAAATTCTGCGTCAGCGCAAGGTCGAAGATCGTGATGCTGCGCGGCTTGCGCGCGACCTCACGACCCTGACGGGCGAGGTCGTAGAGCTTCTGTCCGTTTACCTTGATGGCCGAGTACATCGGCGGGATCTGCTCGATCTCGCCGAGAAAGCGCGGCAGCGCCGCGCGCACCTCGTCCTCCGTGACGGTTACGGCGCGCTCTTCGAGCGTTTCGCCGGTCGTATCCTGCGTGTCGGTCACAAGGCCGAGCTGTAAAACGGCCTCGTAGACCTTTTGCCCGCCCTCAGCAAAGGAGACGGCCTTGGTCGCCTGCCCGACGAACACGGGCAGAACACCCGTCGCCATGGGGTCGAGCGTCCCCGCGTGGCCGACGCGCTTTTCATGCAAAATGCCGCGCAGCTTGGCGCACACATCCATACTCGTCCAGCCCTGGGGCTTATCAATAATTACAATGCCGTTGGGCATAAATGGCCTCCTTTGCGCCAAGCCTTCGGCGCTTTGCGCCGTACAAGCGTTTTGCCGGCAGGCAAAACGCAGGTCTCCTTTCTACTCTCCGCGCACCAAGATATGCGCGTTCATGCGAAAGCCGTATTTCTCGTAGAGGTGGACGGCGTCGCTGCCGTCGACCACCTTGACTTCGATCTTCCGGACGCCGCTGCCCGAAAATACCGCCATCGCCCAGTCCATCAGGGCCTTGCCGTATTTCCTGCCGCGGCACTGCGGCAGAACGACGAGGTAGTCGAGCTTGCCCATGCCGTCTCCGTGCAGGTCGACCTTGCAGAAGCCGACGATCCCGCTGTCCTCTTCGATGACCGCGATGCGCGAGACGTTTTCTTCCAGCGCCTGTGCAAAAAGCGACAACGTTTTATCATAGGGCCGGCTCGGATAGCTGCCTTTGAAATTCACGGACACGCGGTTGTGGTGCTCGGACAAGGCCTGCACGCACGCGCGCAGGCGCGGCGCTTCGTCCGCCGTGATTTGTCGCAGCGGCGGCAGCCGCTTTTCAAGCAGCACGAGCTGCACACCGGCGATACCGTTAAACGTGCACGGCACGACGCCGATCTCGGCGTAGCCGAGCTTTTGATAGAAGCGGCGGGCGCGCGCATTGCGCGCGTTCGTGTCGATGCGAAGGTACCGGCAGCCGTGCGCGAGGGCATAGCCCTCGTAAAATGCCGCAAACTCGCGGCCAAGACCGCGCGATTTGGCCTCGGGGTCGATGACGAGCGTGTGCAGCACCATGACCTCGCTGTCCGGCGCATCGTAACGCCAGTTCGCCCCCGCGTAGGAATCGACCTGATTCTGGTTGAGGATCGCCGTACCGACGATCTCACCATCCTGCTCCTGCACGAAGAGGTCGCCGCGCGTGAGCGCGGCCTCCGCCGTCTCGCGCTCGGGATACACGCCGCGCTGCCAGCCGATCGCGGCCTCGCCGCGCTCCTCTGCCGTGTGGATCTGGTCGTAAATGCGGCACACCGCGTCCAAATCGGCGCGCGCTGCCTTGCGGATCGTGCTCATGCCTCTTCCGCCACCGCTTCGGCGATGGCATTCAGGATCATGGCGCGCGCGGTCTCATAGTCCGCGTGCTCAATGAGGCAGCCGGACGCCGCGCGGTGTCCGCCGCCGCCGAGGAACGAGCAGGCGAGCGTCGCGTTGACACGCGCGCCTGTGCGCACGCTGACCTTCCACGCGCCGTCCTTCGTTTCCTTCATCGTCACTGCGCAGTCCGTGCCCTCGACCAAGCCGCCGAGGGACGCAAGGTCTTCCATGTCGGCCTCGGAAAGCGCCATGCTCTTTGTAAGGACTGCGGCACGGCGACGATGACGACGCGGTCCTCGTCGTAGAATTCCATCGTGCGCAGCAGCTCTCCCTCAAGCGCCAGGCGCTTTTTGCTCTTTGTGCGGAAGTGCAGCTTGTTGGCGGCTTTATAGTCGATGCCCGTCTCCATCAGCGCCGCGGCCACGCGGTGCGTGTTCGCCGTGACGTTGGAGTAGACAAAGCAGCCCGTATCGGTCGACACGGCGACATAGAGCGGCAGCGCGACTTCGGGTGTGAGCTGTCCTAATTCCTGCGCGAGCTCGCACAGAATTTCGCCGCAGGCGGCGCACTCGGGATGCACACAGCTCTCCTTGCCGAAGCCCTCGTAGCTCGGGTGATGGTCGATGGCGAGGTCGACGCGCGTTTTGAACATCTCGGCGTTGTCTGGGAACAGGCTCAGCGCGGCGAGGTCGACGGAGACGACCGTCTCATAGTCAAAATCGTCCGCGACCCAATACTGCTCGACGTAGGACTCGAAGTGCTCGGTCGTCTCGCGGTTATAGAGGATGCCCGCGGTCTTGCCCATCTGGCGCAGCATGGCGCACAGCGCCGCAGCGCAGCCGAGCGTGTCGCCGTCCGGACGGCGATGGGTGAGAATGAGGTACTTGTCGTGCGCGCGGAGGTATGCCGCGACTTCGGAAACGGTCATTCCTGCTCATCCTCCGTGTTCAGTGTTTCGTTTTCGGGGTTCGCGGGCTTCACCACGCGCGGGTCGCGCAGCATCTCTAAGATGTGCGCGCCGTATTCGATGGAGTCGTCCGCGATGAACTGCAGCTCCGGCGTGTAGCGCAGCGACATGTTCGCGCCCAGCTCGCGCCGGAGATAGCCCGCCGCGCTCTTGAGACCGCGAATGACGTCCTTTTCGAGAGACTTTTCGAGAACGCTCACGTAAATGCGCGAATAGCGCAGGTCGCTCGTCGTGTCCACATGGGTAATGGTCACCATGCCGCTCTGGACGCGCGGGTCCTTGAGCGTGCGGAAGAGCGAGCTGAGCTCGCGCTGGATCTCTTCATTGATGCGTCCAATGCGATTGCTTGCCATTTTTATTCCTCCTTTGAAAAAAGCAAGGGCGGGCGAACGCCCGCCCCTACCTTAAGGCTTCTAAACATTGCGCCGCGCACGGCGCAAAAATCTTGATCTGTATTTCTGACGCCCTGTGCGTCAGAAATACACTTTACAGGCTGCAAACGTGCGAGCGCAGCGAGTGCGCTGCCGCAGCCTGAATCCTACTCAAAAATTCGCTTCGCGGATTTTTGAAGTCTTACTGCTCGATCTGTTCCATAACGTACGCTTCAACGATATCGCCGACCTTGATGTCGTTTGTACTTTTCGAAGCTCAGGCCGCACTCGTAGCCGGAGGCGACCTCCTTGACGGCGTCCTTGAAGCGCTGGAGGGATGCGAGATGACCCTCGTGGATGACGATGCCGTCGCGCACGATGCGCGCCTCGCAGGAGCGCTGGATCTTGCCGTCGGTGACGTAGCAGCCGGCGACGGTGCCGACGGACGAGACTTTGTAGGTCTGGCGGATCTCGGCGTGGCCGATGATGGCCTCGCGGAACTTCGGCGCGAGCATACCCTTCATAGCGGCCTCGATCTCGTCGATGGCGTCGTAAATGACGCGGTACATCCGCATATCGACGTGGGCGCGGGCCGCGCTGTCGCGGGCCGCTGCGTCGGGACGGACGTTGAAGCCGACGATGATGGCGTTCGAGGTGGAAGCGAGCATGACGTCGCTCTCGTTGATCGCGCCGACCGCGCCGTGGATGACGCGCACGCGGACCTCGTCGTTGGAGATCTTCTCCAGCGAGGCCTTGACCGCCTCGACGCTGCCCTGCACGTCCGCCTTGACGATGATGTTGAGGTTCTTCATCTCGCCCGCCTGGATCTGGCTGAAGAGGTCCTCCAGCGAGACCTTCGTGATGGGGGCGTTGGCCTTGGCCTTTTCCTCGGCCTTGCGCTGCTCGACCAGTTCGCGCGCCAGGCGCTCGTCGGCGACGGCGTTGAAGTTGCGCCCGCGCTCCGGCACCTCGCCGAGGCCCGTGATCTCCACCGGCACGCTGGGGCCCGCGGTGGTGAGCTTCTGGCCCTTGTCGCTCATCATCGCGCGCACGCGGCCGACGGCCGTGCCCGCGATGATGATATCGCCCTGGTGGAGCGTACCGTTCTGCACGAGGAGCGTCGCGATGGGGCCGCGGCCCTTGTCAAGGCGCGCCTCGATGACGGCGCCGCTGGCGGCGCGGTTCGGGTTGGCCTTGAGCTCGCCGACCTCGGCGGTCAGCGCGACCATCTCGAGCAGATTATCCACGCCCATACCGGTCTTGGCGGAGATCGGGCAGACGATGGTGTCGCCGCCCCAGTCCTCAGCCAGCAGGTCGTACTTCGTGAGCTGCTCCTTGATGCGCTCGGGGTTCGCGTCCGGCTTATCCATCTTGTTGATCGCCACGATGATGGGGATGCCGGCGGCCTTGGCATGGTTGATGGATTCGACCGTCTGCGGCTTGATGCCGTCCTCGGCGGCGACGACGAGGATGGCGATATCCGTGATCATCGCGCCGCGGGCACGCATGGAGGTGAACGCCTCATGGCCCGGGGTATCGAGGAAGGTGATGGGCTTGCCCTTGATCTGCACCTGATAGGCGCCGATGTGCTGCGTGATGCCGCCGGCCTCGCCGGAGGCGACATGCGCGTTGCGGATATAGTCGAGCAGCGAGGTCTTGCCATGGTCGACATGACCCATGACGACCACGACGGGAGCGCGGGGCTTGAGCTCGTCGGCGGTATCCTCATGGTCGTCGATGAGCTTCTCCTCAATGGTAACGACGACTTCCTTCTCGACCTTGCAGCCGAGCTCCTCGGCAACAAAGGACGCGGTATCGAAGTCGATCATCTGGGAAAGCGACGCCATGACGCCGTTCTTCATCAGGCACTTGACGACCTCCGCGCCGGTCTTCTTCATGCGGCTCGCCAGCTCGCCGACGGAGATCTCGTCGGGGATCTTGACGGTCAGCGGGGTCTTCTTGGCGATCTCGAGCTGGAGGCGGCGCATCTTCTCGGCCTCCTCCTGCTTGCGCTTGCCGGAGAACGGCTGCTGACGGTTGTTGCGGTTTCTGTTGTTGCGGAACTTTTCCTTGCTGCCGCGCTCTAAGTCGCGGCGGTCACCGGAGCGCTCGGCCATGTCCTGCAGCTTCTCATCATACTTGTCGAGGTTGACGTTGGTGGACTTGCGGGTATCCACGATCTTCTTTTCCGGCACGCGGGTGGTCGGCTGCTGCGTGGCGGTCGACTTGCTCTGCTGCTGCACCGGCTGGGTGTTCTGCTGCGGCTGGGCGGGCTTACCCTGCTGGCCCTGCTGGGGCTGGGGACGGCTGCCGCCGTTATTATTGTTATTTCTCGGCTGGTTCTGGGCATTATTCGCCTTCGGCTGGTTCTGCGCGGGGGCGGGGGCAGCCTTGGGCTCGGGTTTTTTCTGGGGAGCGGACTCGGCGTAGATCGACTCGATCTTCACCTGATGCTTCTGCGTCAGATGCTCGAAGATCAGGTTGACCTCGTCCGCGGACAACACCTGCGAAGGCTTCTTGCTCCCGTCCTCATAGGTACTCAGAACGGACAGAATGTCCTTCGACGTAAGGCCGAAGTCCTTTGCCATATCGGATACCTTGTTCTTGTTCATTGTAGTAGCCAAATTATTGCACCTCCGTGTGTTGTGATCTCTGCTTACTGTCTTTCTTGATGCTGCCCTTGCCCTTCTTCACGGGGCGGGAATGGGCAAAGCGCCTTGCCGCGCGCTGCTTTTCCGCGGCGCGGTGCGCCTTTTCTCTCTCGGCGCGCGTGCGTCCGTGCTTGACCGCGCCTCTCGGGCGCTTGCTCTCGCTCTTTTCCGCGCTCTTGGCCTTTGCGGCGGGAGCGGGCTGCGGCTCTTCCTGATGCGGCTTTTTCTTGCCGGTGCGCACATTTTTTTCGTGCTGCTTGAGCTCTTTCCTCCGCTCGGCGGCGCGTGCCGCCTTGATCGTCAGGCGCTTGGCCGCCTCGCCGTAGTGCGCTTCGTCACTTTCCGCCAGCTTTTTCGCGACGGCCTCGGCAAAGCCGATGTCCGTCAGCGCCAGCAGCGCGCAGGATGTGCGCCCCAGCGCTCTGCCGAGGTCCTCCTTCGTCGGCGGGATCTCAAGGCAGATGCACTCGCCCGCCTCGCCGAAGTGGAGCGCGCGGCGGCGCGTGTTGTCCGCCGCATCCGAGGCGATGAGGATGAGCCGCGCGTGCTTGCTTCGTGCCGCCGCGCCGGCGGGCTCTTCACCGACCTCCAGCTTTCCGGCCTTTTTGGCAAGGCCGATCAGATTGAGCAGTTTATCCACCGTTTGCCATCTCCTTTTCCATTTCTTCGTAGACGCTCTCGGGGATGGCCGTGTCCAGCGCGCGCTCGAGCGCGCGGGATTTGCGCGCCCGCTTGAGGCATTCGCTGTTCGGGCAGACGTAAGCGCCGCGCCCGGGCTTTTTGCCCGTAAAGTCGAGCGACACCTCGCCTTGCGGCGATTTGACGGCGCGGATGAGCGCGCGTTTGTCCTTCATCTCGCGGCAGCCCACACACTGGCGCTGCGGGATCTTCTTCACTTTCTGCATGAGCCGCCCTCCTTTGCTTATTCTTCTTCCTTGTAGCTCTCGGGCTTGATGTCGATCTTGTAGCCGACGAGGCGCGCGGCTAAGCGTGCGTTCTGCCCCTCCTTGCCGATGGCAAGAGAGAGCTGGTCGTCCGGCACGATGACGCGGCAGGCCTTGCTGCCCTCCTCTGCCAGGCGCACGTCGACCACGTCCGCGGGCGCGAGCGCCGCGGCGATGTACTCCGCGGGGTCGTCGCTGTACTTGATGATGTCGATCTTCTCGCCGCGCAGCTCCTCCACGATGTTGTTCACGCGCTGACCGCGGGGACCGACGCAGGCGCCGATGGGATCGACGTTGGCATCGTTGCTCCACACCGCCATCTTCGTGCGGCTGCCCGCCTCGCGCGCGATGGAGCGGATCTCCACCGTGCCGTCATAAATTTCGGGGACCTCGAGCTCAAAGAGACGCTTGACCAAGCCCGGGTGCGTGCGGGAGATGACGACCTGCGGGCCGCGGGACTGGCGGCGCACGTCCACCAGATAGACCTTGATGCGCTGGCCCTCAACGAGCGTTTCGCCCTTGACCTGCTCGCCGGCGAGAAGAATGGCGTCTGTCGCTTCCGTGCCGGTGCCGATGCGAAGGGACGCATTGCTCGTGCGGGGATCGATGCGGGTGACGACGCCGGTGAGGATCTCATGCTGCTTGGAGTTGTACTCCTCATAGACCATGCCGCTCTCGGCCTCGCGCAGACCCTGGATGATGACCTGCTTGCCGTTGCCGGCGGCGATGCGGCCGAACTCGATGTTGTCGACGGGAATGTTGACGATATCGCCGACATTGTACTTGGCGGAGATGGCCTTCGCGTCCTCGAGGGACATCTGTGTGCCGGGGTTCTCGACCTCTTCGACAACCTCCTTCTGCACATACATCTTCAGATCGCGCTTTGCCTCGTCCACGTCCACGACCACGTTCTCCACGCCCTCGTGGTCGCGCTTGTAGGCGGTGGTGAGCGCCTGCACGATCTTATCCATCATAAAGGTCTGGGAAATGCCGCGCTCCTTTTCGAGCATCGCAAGGGCGGCAAAGATTTCATCGCATTTCATGGGTATGCTCCTATTCTGTATAATCAAAGTAATTGGTATTCTTTTTGGTTAAAAGTCGCAGCGCAGGCGCACGAGCGCGACCGCGTCCTTTTCAAAGCGCTTTTCCTCTTCGCCGATGCGAAGCGTGACCGCGCCGTTGTCGTAGCCCGCGAGGTCACCGGAAAATTCCTTGCGCCCGTCCACGGGTTTGTAGGTCTTCAAGAGCACGGGCGAGCCCATGAACTGCTCAAAGTCACCGGGCCGCTTGAGCGGGCGCTCCGCGCCGGCGGACGCGACCTCGAAAATGTAGCTCGACTCGATGGGGTCGGCCTCGTCCAGAATATCACTCAGCGCGCGGGAGATGGCCTCGCAGTCGAGGATGTTCACGCCGCCGTCCTTATCAATGTAGATCCGCAGATACCACTGTCCGGCCTCGCGGACATATTCCACGTCCCAGAGCTTGCAGCCGTTCTCTTCGACCACGGGGAGCGCCAGTTCGCGCACGGTCTCTGTCACTTTCTTCATTGTATCCCTCGCAATCCGTGTTTTTTCCGAAATTTGCAAAAGAAAGAGCGGGCCAAACGGTCCACTCTGCGTTTCCTGCATCCATAACACAAGCATACTATCACACAAAGTTGCGGAATGCAAGCGTTTTTGCGCGCAATTTGCAGCTTTTTTGAAAAAAATTCCGCTGTTTTTCGTTATTTTTTGCGCGCCGTACCCTTCCCGCTTGCAAAGCGGGGAAAAGTATGCTATAAGGATAGGACTCTGAATAGAGAATGAGAGAGAGGGATATTTTATGGCGCGTTCCGTCACGCTCGATATGACGCAGGGCAGCCTTGGCCGCCAGATCATCGGCTTTTCGCTGCCTCTGATGTTCACTAACCTTTTGCAGATGCTCTTCAGCATGGTCGACCTTGCGGTCGTCGGCCGCTTTTCAAGCTCCGCCGCCATGGGCTCGGTCGGCTCGACCACGACGCTCATCTTCCTGTTCACGGGCTTTCTGATGGGCCTTGGCAGCGGCGTCAACGTGCTTGTCGCCACGCACTTCGGCGCACGCAGCGAGAAAAACGTGCGCGAGTCCGTTCACACGTCGTTTCTTGTCTGCCTGATCGCGGGCTTTTTGATGCTGGCGCTGGGCCTTATCTTTGCCCGCCCGCTGCTCGAGCTTCTGAACACGCGCGACGATCTGATCGACGGCGCGGAGCTGTACCTTCGCATTTACTTCCTTGGCATGCCCGCCGCCGCGCTCTATAACTACGGCAACGGCGTTCTGAATGCCATCGGCGACACGAAAACGCCGCTCATCTTCCTTTCCGCCGCGGGCGTGCTCAATGTCATCCTCGACCTCGTGTTCGTCATCGGGCTCGGGATGTCGACCGACGGCGTCGCGCTCGCGAGCGTGCTCTCGCAGTGCGTGTCCGCGGGGCTCATCGTCCGATCGCTCATGCGCAGCAAGGAGATCTACAGCCTCAGCTTAAAAGAGGTCCGCTTCCACAAGGACAAGGCCATCCACGCGCTGTCTGTCGGCGTGCCGGCAGGTTTGCAGAACGCAATCTTCTCGGTCGCAAACCTCTTCATTCAGGCGGGCGTCAATTCGTTCAGCACCGTCGTCGTCGAGGGCAACTCCGCGGCGGGCAATGTGGATAACCTCGTCTACTCCGTGATGAACGCGTTTTACATCGCCTGCTCGAGCTTTGTCGGGCAGAACTACGGCGCGGGCAAATCGCGCCGCGTGCTCAAGAGCTACCTGCTGACGCTCTGCTATTCCGCAGTAGCCGCAGCGGTGCTCGGCGGGCTGTTCCTGCTGTTCGGGCACCAGTTTCTCTCGCTTTTCACGTCGGAATCCGACGTCATCGAGGCGGGCCTCGCGCGCATCTGGGTCATGTGCTTCTCGTTCCCGATCTCGGCCACGATGGACTGCACCACCGCCGCCTCGCGCGGCCTTGGAAAGGGCCTCGTGCCGATGATCTTCGTGTTCCTCGGCTCGTGCGTGTTCCGCGTGGCGTGGATCTACACCGTGTTCGCCCACTTCCATACGATCCGCTCGCTCTATATGCTCTATCCGTTCTCGTGGGTACTCACGGGCGCGGCGGAGATCGCATACTTTTTGTATTGCTATAAGAAATATGTCAAGCCGCTGGATGCGTCCCACGCAGAGGAATGAAAAAGAGCTGTCCGAAAGGACAGCTCTTTTTTTGCGACCACACTGGGCGCGTGTGCTTTTTCGCGCTTGTGCGAAAAACCTAAAAATTTTCACAGCTTTTGCAAAGCTGCCAACTTGCGGTTTTTGTAATCCGCGTCCCCCGTCACCTCGCGGAGCACGGTGATCTCCTCGGGCAGCGCGGCGCTGCTTTGCCCGTACTGGAACAGCACGGCCCTTTCCGCGCTGAAGGGGTACATGTCGATCTCGCAGCGGCGGTCGGCGAAGACGAAACGATACTTTGTCTTGCGCACGGGCGAGAGCGCCGTGTCGCGCTCTAAGAGGTATTTTTCATACTGCTTTTGCGAGATGGGGCGCTCGGTGTCCCATTTTTCGCCGTTTTCCATGCGATGCTTTTCGGTGTAGAAGTACAGCGTCTCCGCGCCGCTTTCTGCATGCGCACGCGGCGCTCGATGTTCGGGTTCGTCAGCGCGAGATACGTCTGCGTCATGTCGATGGCCGCGGCGCGGTATTTGTGGGAACGCCGCCATGTCGGGCATGGCGATAAGGTACTTGCGCTTTTGCGCCATCGGCTCGACCTCGCCCACGGCGCGGTAGATTTCGCGCAGGGCGCGCTCGATCTTGTTATTGAAATTCGCGTCATTGTCGATGATGCGCAGATTCGGGTGCGCGCTCCACGCACGCAGTGTGCGGTCGTCCATCTCGCGCGCGAATTCGATGGATTCCGTGCGCGCGTTGTTGCCGAGGTCATAGGCGAACTCCGCGCCCTTGGCGCAGGTGATGAGATGGAGCACCATGTCGTAATTGGCGAGCACACGCTCTTCGGTGCGGCCGTCAAAGCGCGCGATGACCTGCGCGAACTCCTCATCCGACACGTAGGCCTTGTCGTCCATCAGCGCGCGGTCGTAGAGAATGAGAATATTGTCCTCCGGCACGAGCTGCGCAGCATCCAGCGCGAGCTCTTCCTTATGGATCTGGTCGGCGACGACAAAGTCCTGAAATTGCAGCATCGACATACAGTTGTCGAATGGCTTGATGCCAAAGCCGGAGATGAGCTCGGTCGCCGTCTCGGGGATCGTGATGACGCGCCAGCCGTCCTCCTGCTTGAATTCCTTGAGCACACGGCTCACGAGCGTGGTTTTGCCCGCCGCGGGGCCGCCCGTGAGGACGATCTTTGTGATACGCTTTGCCATAGATAGTTACGCTTCCTTTCCGTGCAGAAGATAGTCGCCGAACGCTTCGACGGTCTTAAAGTACAGGTCGCAGTTTTGACGCATGAACGCCTCGATCTCTGGGATGTCGTTCGACCAGCCCGCGGCGGCGAAGCGCACATTTGCGGCCTTTGCCATGTCATATCCGGGCTTTAAGTCGTCGAGCACGAGCATCTGCTCGGCGGTGAAGCCGAGCTTTTCCATGATATCATAGAGCGCGTGCGGCTGGGGCTTGCGCCGGTCCTTTGGCACCTCCCAGCCGTAGACGAGCTTCGGCTCGGGGAGCTTATTTTCGCGGTAGTCGCGCAGAATGTTCGGCGAGAGCGAGTGCGACACGACGCAGATCGTGCCGCCGACGTGCACGTAGTCCCACAGAATGTCGCGCATCCCGTCGTAAACCTGCGGCACATGGTGCTGGACATATTCGTGCCAGTACGCCTGCTCGTGCTTCATATCCTCCTCGGTCATGCCGACCTCGCCGTGGAAAAAGTCATAGACGCCGGGGTCAAAGTTTTTGAGGACGTATTCCTCCAGCGTGTAGCGCTTCGCCTTGGGGAAAAACTTCGCCGTATACTCGGCAAAGCAGGGATAGTGTACCGTCGCGGTGGAGTTGACCACAGTGTCGTCGTGGTCGAGCACAAGGCAGGGGTAGGTCATAAAAGGGACTCCTTTTTGATACTTTTTATAAAAGTATAGCATATTAAGTGTCAGCTCTGCAAGGGCGGGAAAAAGCAGCGCCGAAGGCGCTTCGTCTTTCTTTAGATCCCCCAAGAGAACGCAAGGGGCCTTGCCCCTTGACCCCGCCATTGCAAGCGAGCAGCTCGAAGAGCTGCGCAGCCTGCGGAATCAGGTGCGGTGTACATGGCTTCGCCATGAACCCCTACCGCCTCGTTACTACTCTCAACCGCGCCTTACTATCGTGAGGCGCGAGTGACGTTTGTCTGGCGGCAGACTGCGTGCGAAATAGCGGCATTGCTTCGCTCGCCGCATTGATGAGTGCCCCGTTAGACGGGAATTAGGCTGCACCTGCACAAGATGGGCAGAGCGGCACCCGCAAGGGGTGTGCCGCATCCGTAAGGCAGCAGAGCCGCCAACGGCTGCGCAACAGCGGATAATAGAAGCAGAGGCAAATCGTCTTGCAGTGCTAACGCGGCTCTGCCGCGCGCAGGTATTCTCATTCCGGAGGCATAAAAGTCGTTCAAAATCGAGGCTGCCAATCAAAGCCTTTCTCTTGGGGTTCCAAAGGGGCCATTCTCTTTTGTGAAAGAGAACGGCCCCCTTTGCCGCCGCCCGCAGGCGGCATATCCCTCCGCGCCGTGCGCGGAAAGAAGTCTTCGCCCTTTAGGCGAAAAAAGAGCTGTCCTTGCGGACAGCTCTTTTCAAATCTTTGTTCCTTATTCGGTGACGAAGGGGAGCAGAGCGATCTGACGGGCGCGCTTGATGGCCTCGGTCAGCTGACGCTGATGCATCGCGCAGGTACCGGTGGTTCTGCGGGGCAGGATCTTCGAACGCTCGGAGATGAAGCGGCGCAGCTTGGCGGCGTCCTTATAGTCGATATACTCGCACTTGTCAACGCAGAACTGGCACACCTTTTTGCGCTTGCGGTTCGGGCCGCCGGCGCGAGGGGCTCTGTTTTCGCGTTCCATAGCCATGGATGATTCCTCCTTATCAGAATTGGGGCTTTCGTACCCACATTAGAACGGCAGCTCGCCGTCCTCTTCAATTTCGGCAAAGCCGCCGCTCGCAGGAGCGGTATAACTCTCGGCGGGAGAGCCGTAAGCGGGGGGCGCGTAATCGCCGCCCGACTGGCTGTCGCGCTTGCTGTCGCCGAAATAAATGTTGTCGGCAACCACTTCCGCGCTGCGGCGGTTGTTGCCATCCTTGTCTTTCCAGTCGCGGATCTGTAATCTGCCCTCGACCACGGCCATGCGGCCCTTGGTGAAATACTGGCAGACAAATTCAGCGGTCTGGCGCCAAGCGACTACGTCGATGAAATCGGTGGCCTTCTCGCCGCTCTCGCGGCTCTTGAAGTCGCGGTCGACCGCGACGGAGAAGGACGTCACCGCCGTGCCGTTCTGCGTGCGGCGCAGCTCGGGATCACGGGTGAGTCGACCCATGATGACGATACGGTTCAACATAGCGCTGCCCTCCTTATTCGCCCTTGCAGACGATCATGGAGCGGATGATACCATCGGTAATGCCGAGGATACGGTCCAATTCCTTGGGGAAATCGGGCGCGCTCGTGAAGGAGATCAGAACATAGTAGCCTTCGGTGATGTAGTTGATGGCGTAGGCCAGCTTGCGCTTGCCCCACTCCTCAACCTCCATAGCCGTGCTGTTCTGCTCCACGAGGGTCTTGAACTTTTCGGTCAGAGCGGCGACCTGCTCTTCGGGCAGTCTGCCGTCCATGATGAAAACGACCTCATAGTTTGCGGAAATCTTAGCCATTCTTGGTTGCACCTCCTTTTGGACTGATGGCCCACACGGATTCATGTGAGCAAGGATTTGCCTGCAATGCATATTACAAGCTCTACTATTATATAAAACTTTTCCGTAAAGTCAAGCAATTTTTCAAAAATACCGCCCCCTTTGCGCGGAAAAATCAGATTTTCCATGTTTTTCCAGTGTAAAGACGGCCGCATTGCTTGCAATCGGGCGGAAATTCGTGTAAAATTATCGGTAGAGTTTACCAAAGGAGCGATACACCATGAAAAAGTTTTTCGCCGCGGCGCTGGTAGTGAGCATGCTGACCGTCCTTTTGAGCGGCTGCATGTGCCAGGTCGCCGATACAACGTTTCAATTTGACGGCAGCGGCACGGTCGAGGCCAAATTCGGCTTCTCCGAGGAAATGGTCAACGCGATGAATATGCGCGCCGAGATGACCCAGAACGGCTTTTCCTACTTTCACTACGATGGCCACGGCTACTACGGCGACCAGGCGAGCGAGTCGTTTGCCAACGCCGATGAGTTCAATGCGATCTTTGCTGAGGTCTCCGCGGAGACCGCCGAGGTGAGCAAGGCCGCCACGCCCGGCACGGTCACGCTTTCCGTTGCATCTGACGGCGGGCTTACGCTGACGGTGCAGAATACCCAGACCGACCGCCGCAGCGCGATCAAGACAGAGCTTGCCAAGCAGCTGCCCGACTACTCTGACGCACAGATCAACGCGCTGCTTGAGGACATGGTGATGACCTACCGCTTCGCTTTCCCCGCAGCGCTTGTGGACTACAACGCCGCTGCCGGCATCACGGTGAAGGAAAACGTCGTCACGGTCGACTACCTCACGCTGGAGGCGGGCACGTACCGCTTTACGACCTCTGAAACCGAGAGCCTGCACCAGCGCCAGCTCGGCACTGTGACACAGGAAAGCATTCCCGCGAGCGGCACGGCCTATATGCGCCGCCAGACCATCGAGTTCGACGGCCGCGACGTCACGCTCCAGACCTACGCGCTGCCCGGCAGCAACGGCGGCGAGACGAATTATGTCCGCCTGCGCGATATTGCGTCTCTCTTAAACGGTACGAACGCGCAGTTCGGCGTGGACTGGGACGGCAATGTCATTATCGTACCGGATAAAGCCTATAAGCCAAACGGAACGGAGATGCAGGCACCGTTTTCCGGCGACCGCCATTATCAGAAAGCCGATGCCAAGACTGTGATTTACGGCGAGAGCATCCCGTTCACGGCGATCCTGCTGACCGACGATCAGGGCGGCGGCTACACGTACTACAAGCTGCGCGACCTCGGCAAGGTGCTGAACTTCAACGTCGGCTGGTCGAACAGCCGCGGGATCTATATTGAGAGCAACCACGCATACGCCGATTAAGTCGAAAAAGTGGCAAAGCCACTTTTTTCGAGGGAGGAATTACACTCCGCTTCGTGCCTTGCCGCCCGCAGGGCGGCTGCGACACGCGCGGAGCGAGAAGAGTAATTTGTCACGCGCATGTCGCGACAAATTACGATTAAAATTTATTTCGAGCCTGCGGGCTCGAAAGTCTGCGAGGCTTTTCAGTGCTTTCTTAAATAAAAAAGAGGACTTCCGTTCGGAAGTCCTCTTTTTTGACTCAGTTGAGCTTGAGGTGCTTCTGCATCACGCCGAGGAGGGGGATGCCGAGGACATAGCAGGCGACAGCTTCGCCGAGGCCGACGGTGAGGGCGTTGTAGAAGAACGCGGGCGGGAAGCCGTTGCCGACGCCTGCTTCCTCCCAAGCGATGAGCGCGCCGATGAGGATGGCGTTGCAGAGCACGGGCGGCAGCGCCGCGGTCCACTTATTGCGGCAGCGGGCGGTGAGGAGCGCTGCGAGCAGCGTGGCCGCCGAGCCGACGATCATGTCGAGCGGGCCGTAGGGGCTTAAAATGTTGGAGAGCACGCAGCCGATAAAAAGGCCCCAACTCGCCTCGGGCATCAGAAACGGCAGCACCGTCATCGCCTCGGAAAAGCGGAGCTGGATGGGGCCGTAGGCAAGGTTCAGGGCGTTGGAGAGCATCGTCAGCGCGACGTAGATGGCCGCGACGAGCGCGCAGCGGGTGAGCTTTTTGGTGTCAAAGTGCATGGGTCGGGTTCCTTTCTGAAATCATGCGGGTGGGGTGGAAACGGATGAAAAACATGGCGCGGGCGGCCATCTGGCCGCCCGCAGCGGTTTTTACAGAAGCTCGGTCAGGTGCAGGTGCTTGACGACCTCGGCGCAGCGGGGGCAGAGACCCTCGGCGTTTGCCTCGAGCGAGTGCTTCCAGCAGCGCGGGCACTTTGTGCCGGCGGCGTTATCGACCTTGACGGCGAGCGCGTCGCCGATGGCCAGCTCCACCTTGGAAACGATGAAGATGTCGGCCAGCGCCTCAGGGCTCTCGTCGGCGAAGAAGCGGTCGCTCTCGGGCACGGTCAGGTGCACGTCGGCCTCCAGGCTCTTGCCGATGACCTTGGCCGCGCGTGCCTCTTCGAGCGCGCCGTTGACGACGGTGCGCACCGCGATGATGTGCTCCCAGCGCGCCATGGTCTCGCTGTCGAGGGCGTAGGCGGTGAAGGGCTTGTTCATCTCGTTGAGGACCACGTTGCGCGCGTCGTCATCGCCGGCGTGCGGCATGGCGAGCCAGATCTCGTCGCAGGTGAAAGCGAGGATCGGCGCGAAGAGCTTGGAAAGCGTGTGGAGCGTGAGGTACAGGGCGGTCTGCGCGCTGCGGCGGGTGGCGCTCTCCGCGCCCTCGCAGTACAGGCGGTCCTTGACGATATCGAGGTAGAAGCTCGAAAGCGTGTTCACGCAGAAGTCATTCACCGCATGGGTGATGATGTGGAACTCATAGTCGCAGTAGGACTGCTCGGCCTTCTCGATGAGCTCGTTGAGCTTGGTGAGGAGCCAGCGGTCGAGTACGGGCATATCCTCGGGCTTGGTCAGCTTTTCGGGGTCGAAGTCGACAAGGTTGTCGAGCATGAACTTGCAGGTGTTGCGGAACTTGAGGTAGTTCTGGCTGAGCTGCTTGAAGATCTCCTTCGAGCAGCGGACGTCCGCGTGATAGTCCGCGCTGGCGGCCCACAGACGCAGGATATCCGCGCCGTTCTCGTTGAACACGTCCGCGGGATCGACGCCGTTGCCAAGGCTCTTGTGCATGGCCTTACCCTCGCCGTCGACCGTCCAGCCGTGGGTGACGCACTCCTTAAAGGGCGCGCCCTGGCCGAAGGCGCCGACAGCGGTCAGCAGCGAAGACTGGAACCAGCCGCGGTACTGATCGAGACCCTCGAGGTACATCGTGGCGGGCCAGAAGCCCTGATCCTTCTTCATGGACGCGAAGTGCGTGGAGCCGGAGTCGAACCAGCCGTCAAGCGTGTCCTCCTCTTTGGTAAAGCCGGCGTTCTTGCCGCAGTGCGGGCAGGTGAAGCCCTTGGGCAGGATGTCGGCGGCATCCATATCGAACCAGGCGTTGGAGCCCTTTTCGGCAAAGAGGTCAGAGACGGCCTTGATGGTCTCGTCGGTGCAGATGGGCTTGCCGCAGTCCTTGCAGTAGAACACGGGGATGGGCAGGCCCCAGCGGCGCTGACGGGAGATGCACCAGTCGGCGCGCTCACGGATCATGCTCTTCATGCGGTCGATGCCCCAGCCCGGGACCCAGCGCACGTCGTCGCACGCGGCGCAGGCCTCGTCCTTAAAGGAGTCGACGGAGCAGAACCACTGCGGGGTGGCGCGGAAGATGATGGGCTTCTTGCAGCGCCAGCAGTGCGGATAGCTATGGACGATCTCCTCGGAAGCGAAGAGCGAGCCGCCCTCCTTCATGTCCGCAAGGATGACGGGGTTGGACTCTTCAACGAGCATCCCCTCATATTTTCCGGCATAGTCGGTGTGGCGGCCCTGATCGTTGACGGGCACGACCATGTCCATGCCGTAGCGGCGGCAGGTCTGATAGTCGTCCGCGCCGAAACCGGGCGCGGTGTGGACGCAGCCGGTACCGGAATCCATCGTGACGTAATCGGCCAGCACCAGGCGGCTCGTCTTGGGCAGGAACGGATGCTGGGCGAGCATGTTCTCATAGAAGTTACCGGGGTGGGTCTCAAGGATCGAGTAGTGCTCGACGTTGCCGACGGTCATGACCTTTTCGACGAGCGCCTCGGCGACGATGTACATCTCGCCGTTATCCTCGTTCTTCACGATCGCGTAGCTCTCGTCGGGGTGCAGGGCGATGGCAAGGTTGCCGGGCAGCGTCCAGATCGTGGTCGTCCAAATGACGAAGTTCAGCTTGGACTTGTCGAGGTGGCTCAGCTTGCCGAGATCGTCGTTCATCGGGAACTTGACGTACACGGTCGTGCAGGGATCGTCCTGATACTCGATCTCCGCCTCAGCCAGGGCGGTCTCGTCGTGATAGCACCAGTAAACGGGCTTTAAGCCCTTGTAGATGTAGCCCTTCTTGTACATCTCGCCGAAGACCTTGACCTCCTCGGCCTCGAAGCCGGGGTCCATGGTCTTGTAGGGGTGCTCCCAGTCGCCGAGCACACCGATGCGCTTGAAGCCCTCCATCTGCACGTCGATATAGTGCTGGGCGAACTCGTGGCAGGCGGAGCGGAACTCGGAAACGGGCATGGCCTTGTGGTTGAGCTTGTTCTGCTTGATGATGGCGCTCTCGATGGGCATGCCGTGGTTGTCCCAGCCGGGGATATAGGGCGTGTAGTAGCCGCGCATCGCGTAGGAACGGGTGATGAAGTCCTTCAGGGACTTGTTGAGCGCGTGACCCATGTGCAATCCGCCGTTGGAGAACGGAGGGCCATCGTGCAGGGCGAAGCGGGGCTTGCCCTCGTTCTTTTTGAGCATGAGGTTGTAGAGGTCCATTTCCTCCCAGTGCTTGAGCATCTCAGGCTCGCGCTTGGGAAGACCCGCGCGCATCGGGAAGCCGGACTTGGGCATATTCAGCGTGTTTTTGTAATCCATGTTGCGTCTCCTTATATTTATATGAATTTCGATCTTATCGTTGTTGCCATTGCAGGCAATTCATTTTTGCCGCGACATGTGCGTGGCAAAAATTCCTTGACCCAGCCGCCTTGGGCGGCGACGCCAGTGACTTGTGTCACTGGTGCGGGGGACTCTAAAGGGGGGATGAAATCCCCTCTTTACTAAAAAAATACGCGCCCTGTCCCCATAAAGAGACAAAGGCGCTGACCTCTGCGGTACCACTCTTCTTGCTGTGTCTTGCACAGCCGCTCAAATGCTGCGATATAACGGTCGCACCCGTCCGGCCTTACTCATGAGTTCAGTCCGGCTGCTCCGAGGTGATATTCGGCCCTGCCGCGTCCCGCCTTTCACCAGACTGGCGGTTCTCTTTGCCGCGGGGGAGGGGCTTACTTGTCCTCATCCACGCATATTTCATAATGCAGTAGTAATATATCGGCTTTTTTTGGCTTTGTCAACCCCACCGCGGCGCTCTCAGGGCAGAAAAAGATGTAAATTTGGAGTAAAAACTTGTAAACTACGGCAAAATACGCCCGTGAGCGCTTGACAGCGCAAAAAAAATGTGATACCTTTTGCAGCACGGAAAAAAGGGAGTAGCCGGCGCCTACGGGCGTTGAGCAGATCGTCATCGCGGGAAAGTTTCCCCGGTCTGCTTGCGAAATGGCAAGACTTTTACCCCGGGCAGCGCCCGCGGTAAAGGTCTTTTTTCTTTTGTCCGGCTACCAAAACCGACTGAGTATAAGGAGTGTTTACAGCATGGAGTTTTTGCTTGACGGCATCCGCGCGGTCACACCGCAGCAGTGCGTGATGTATGTGGTGGGCGCGCTGCTCATCTATCTCGCCATCAAAAAGGACTATGAGCCCTCGCTTCTGCTGCCGATGGGCTTCGGCGCGATCCTCGTGAACCTTCCGATGTCCGGCGTTCTGAACCAGATGGTCGCGGGCGTGGGCGAGAGTCAGGGCATCATTCAGTGGCTCTTTGAAACGACGATCGAAGCGAGCGAAGCGCTGCCGCTGCTACTGTTCATCGGCATCGGCGCGATGATCGACTTCGGCCCGCTGCTCTCGAACCCGAAGATGTTCCTCTTCGGCGCGGCGGCGCAGTTCGGCATCTTCTTTGCGATGATCGCGGCGGTCATGCTGGGCTTTGACTTGAAGGACGCGGCCTCCATCGGCATCATCGGCGCGGCGGACGGCCCGACGTCGATCTTAGTCTCGCAGGTCTTGCACTCCAATTATATCGGCCCCATCGCGGTCGCCGCCTACTCGTACATGGCGCTCGTGCCGATCATCCAGCCGTTCGCCATCAAGCTCGTGACCACCAAAAAAGAGCGTGCGATGCACATGCCGTATAACCCCAAGCACGTCTCGCGCGCGCTGCGCATCTGCTTCCCGATCCTCGTGACCATCATCGCGGGCTTTATCGCGCCGATGTCCGTCTCGCTCGTCGGCTTCCTGATGTTCGGTAACCTCCTGCGCGAGTGCGGCTGCCTTGACCGTCTCTCCGAAACGGCGCAGAACACGCTGGCGAACCTCATCACGCTGCTGCTCGGCATCACGATCTCCTTTCGATGCAGGCCGACCAGTTCGTCAATCTCAACACGCTCATCATCATGGCGCTGGGTCTTGTCGCCTTCGTCTTTGACTCCATCGCGGGCGTGATGTTTGCAAAGCTTCTGAACCTCTTCTGCAAGAACAAGGTGAATCCGATGGTCGGTGCGGCCGGTATCTCGGCCTTCCCGATGTCCGCGCGCGTCATCCAGAAGATGGGGCAGGAGGCGGACTGCACCAATCACCTGCTGATGCACGCCGTCGGCGCGAACGTCGCCGGTCAGATCGCATCGGTGCTCGCAGGCGGCATGATCCTCAATCTCGTGCCGCAGCTTTTAGGTTAAGGAGGAACGCACTATGACAAATCTTGAGATCGCGCTGCTCATCACGGGGCAGGGAATGCTCGGCATCTTCGCCGTGATGGGACTCATCACCGTACTGGTCACACTCTTCACCAAATTCGGCAAGAAGTAAGACCTCAACAATCAACAGGCGGCCGCTGCCAACGCAGCGACCGCCTGTTTTAACATCGTAGATTTTGCACCGCGCACGGCGCAAATAATTTTAATCGTAATTTGTCGCGACATGCGCGTGACAAATTACTCTCTGCGCGGAGCGCGTGTCGCAGCCGCCTCACGGGCGGCAAGGCACGAAGCGCAGCGAATCCCCTTGAAAAGGCGGCATAGCCGCCTTTTCAAATACTCAAAAACGCGGGACTCAGTCCCGCGTTTTTGAAGTAATATAGAGCATTAAAGCTGCAACATCCGCCGGACTGACGCCCGAGATTCTCCCCGCCTGCCCCAGATTCTGCGGACGAATGGCGGCGAGCTTTTCGCGCGCCTCCAGACGGAGACCGTCGATTTTCGCGTAGTCGATATCCTCGGGAATGGCGCGGCGCTCCAGGCGCGCAAACTCCGCGACCTCCGCCATCTGGCGGCGGATGTAGCCCTCGTACTTGACGGCGATCTCCACGCTCTCGGCGAGTGCGGGCGGGAAGGCGCGGCAGCCCGCATCAAAATCGCGCAGGTCGTCATAGGTGAGCTGCGGGCGGCGCAGCAGCGCGATGAGCGGACTGCCGTCGTGCACCTCCGCCGTGCCGCGCGCGCTCAGAAGCGCGTTGAGCGCGTCGGACGCGCCTACGCCCGTGTGCTCGAGGCGCTTGATCTCGCGGCGCACCGCGTCGTATTTGCCCACGACCTTTTGCAGCGTTTCATCGCTGACAAGGCCAAGCTCATGGCCGATGGGCGCAAGGCGCTCGTCGGCGTTGTCCTGCCGCAGGATGAGGCGGTACTCGCTGCGGCTCGTCATCATGCGATAGGGCTCGTTCGTTCCCTTGGTCACAAGGTCGTCGATGAGTGTACCGATGTACGCCTGCTCGCGGCCCAGAATGAACGGCGTTTCGCCCTTTAATTTGCGCGCGGCGTTCACGCCCGCGACGAAGCCCTGCACCGCCGCCTCCTCGTAGCCCGACGAGCCGTTGAACTGTCCCGCGCCGTACAGGCCCGAAATGTGCTTGTATTCAAGCGTCGGATAGAGCGCGGTCGGGTCGATGCAGTCGTATTCGATGGCGTAGGCCGGACGCATGATCTCCGCGTGCTCAAGGCCCTTGACCGAGTGCAGCATTTCAAGCTGCACCTCCTCGGGCATGGACGACGAAAAGCCCTGAATGTAGAGTTCTTCTGTATCGAGGCCCATGGGCTCGATGAAGAGCTGATGGCGGGGCTTGTCGGGAAAGCGGACGATCTTTGTCTCGATCCTCGGGCAGTAGCGCGGACCGACGCCCTCGATGACGCCGGAGTAGATGGGACTGCGATCCAGATTCTCACGGATGACGCGGTGCGTCTCCTCCGTGGTGTAAGTCAGGTAGCAGACCGCCTGATTTTCGGGCGGGTGTTCCGTCGAAAACGAGAACGGCAGCGGCGTTTTGTCGCCCGTCTGCACCTCCATCTGAGAAAAATCGACGCTGCGCGCGTTCACGCGCGGCGGCGTGCCGGTCTTGAAACGGCGCAGCGGCAGTCCGAGCTTTTTGAGCGCGTCCGCCAGCGTGAGCGAGGCGTGCATCCCGTCGGGGCCGCTCTCGCGCACGCATTCGCCGACGATGGTGCGGCCATCCAAAAATGTGCCCGAGCAGAGGATGACAGCCCTGACCGCGTAAACGCCGCCTGTCTCGGTCACAACGGCGGACACGTGGCCGTCGGTGACGCGTAAGTCGACGATCTCCGCCTGCCGCAGCAGCAGATTTTCCTGCGTTTCAAGCGTGTGCTTCATCACGCTCTGATAGCGCCGCCGGTCGGCCTGCGCGCGCAGCGACCAGACGGCGGGGCCCTTGCCGCGGTTGAGCATGCGGTATTGAATGCAGGCTAAGTCAGCCGCCCTTGCCATCTCGCCGCCGAGGGCGTCGAGCTCGCGCACGAGATGGCCCTTGCCCGTGCCGCCAATGGCGGGGTTGCAGGGCATGTTGCCCACCGCGTCTAAGTTGATGGTAAAGCAGACCGTCTTCATTCCGAGGCGCGCGCAGGCAAGAGATGCCTCGATGCCCGCGTGTCCCGCGCCGATGACGGCGACATCGTAGCTTCCGGCAGAAAATTCACGCATAGCCTCAGCCCCTTTCCAGTGTAATGACCGCGACCTGCGGCCTGTTCAGAATGCGCGGGATGACGCGCGGCGAGTTTCCGAGCCCGCGGTTGACGAAGACGGATGCGCCGTTGTCTGAATAAAAGCCCGCTGTGTGCGTGGGGAAGAGGTTCCTCTGCGTGCCGAACACCCCGCCCACGAACGGAAATCTCCAGATGCCGCCGTGGCCGTGACCGGAGATCGTTAAGTCTGCACCGAGGAGACTGTATTCCCGCGCAAAGCGGTCGTTTCGGTGCGCGAGCAGCAGCCAGAAGGGGTCGCCGCAGGCGGCGTAGACCTCCTGAGCAAGCTCGTACGGCGTTTCCTGATCGGCGTAGCCGTTCGGATCGTCGATGCCCGCGAGCACGATGGTATCACCGTTGCGCGCAAGATACGTAAACTCGTTGGAGAGCACCGTCACGCCGCTCTCCCGCAGTGTGCGCTTGATCTCCTCCACGACCTTTGTGCCGTGGCCCCACTCGTGGTTGCCCGTGACGTAATACGTCGGTGCGATGGCCGAGAGCGCCGCGCCGACTTCGCCGGCGCAGATGGTCGGGTTTTCGGTCTTGCGGTCGACTAAGTCGCCCGTCACGAAGATATACTCCGGCTGCGCGGCCTTGACCGCGCGATATAAGCGTTCGTTATCCTTGCCGAAGTATTTGCCATGCAGATCGCTGAGCTGCACGATGCGGCAGCCGTCAAAGCCCGCAGGCAGCGCGCCTGAGGTGAATGTCGCCTCGTCGGTCTCGATGCTGCGGTTGCCCCAGTAGAGGTAAATGCCGAACAGCACGATCAAAATGAGCAGGTTGCGCCAGAAATGATGTTTTTTTTCTTTGTCTCGCCATGGGAACTCCAATCTATAAGGAGGCTATAAGCCAAAAAGCCTCGCAGAGTTGCGTGCCGCGCACGGCACGCAATCAATTCAAATCCGTTTTTTGCCGCGACACGTGCGCGGCAGAAAACACTTTGCGCGGAGCGGAAAACGGTGAAGCGCCGTCTGTGACGGAAACAGCAAGCCGTTTTCGAGGAAGCGGCACGATTGGCACGCCTGAAAGGGCGCGGGAATCGTAATGCCGCGACGGTGCAATGTCGCAGCCGCCCTGCGGGTGGCAAGGCACGAAGCGCAGCGAATTCTCCTCGAAAAAGCGGCATGCCGCTTTTTCGACAATAGTAAGGGGCGGCTTTTGCCGCCCCTTATTGTAGCACATTGCCCTGCCTTGAAACAAGAAATTTTATTCCGCGCTCTTGAGGCTCTCGACCATGTCGATCTTCTTCATCTTAAAGTGCGCGAGCACGTTGACGAGCAGCGAGAACAGCGCCGTCAGGATCGCCGCGTACACGTAGGCCGACGGCGCGGTCTGCCGCCCGAACATCATGAGGTCAATTTCCGTGGAGCGGACAAGGTAGATGTGCAGCCAGTGACCCATGAAGCAGCCCATGAGGATACCGAACACCGTGAGCACGATGTTCTCGCGATACACATAGGCCGAGACCTCGCCGTCGTAAAAGCCCAGCAGCTTGATCGTCGCGAGCTCGCGCTGGCGCTCAGTGATGTTGATGTTCGAGAGGTTGAAGAGCACGACCATCGCCAGCGCCGCCGCCGCCAGAATGATGATGACCACAACGAAGTCCACGCGCTCCATGCTGTGCATGTAGGTATCCTGCGTGTCGCGCATGCGCGAGGTCGTCGCCACGCCGCTCATGTCGAGCAGCTTTTCAAAAATGGCGTTGCAGGTGTCGGTATCGTCGCTCGTGAAGTTCAGAAGGTAGGCGTTCGGCTCGCCGTCGGCGTGGAGCGCATTTTCATAGTAGCCGGGCGTCATATAGATGAAGTGACCCGTATAGTGCTCGTAGATGCCCGCGACCGTCACATCGCCGCGCACGTCGCCGTCGAGAAAGAAGGTGTCGCCCACCGAGACCTTCAAAAGCTCGGAGAGCTTCTGGTCGATGTATACGCCCTCATCGCCCATTGTGATGGGATCTCCGCTCTTGTAGTCGAAAAGGTCCACGACCTTGCCGATCTCGTCGGAGGCCATCACCTCGACATAGGCGGTGGTTGAATAGGAGGGGGTGACCACCGTGGCGGACGAGGCCGCACAGGGGATGTAGTTCACAACGCGGGAGTCGCCTGCAAGGAAGTCCTCCACCGCCGCGCGCTCCTCGGGCAGGGCGTTGTCGGCAAGCGTCACCTGTGCCGAGTAGTGGAACAGCTCGTCATACTGGCGCGACATCGTGAAAAGAAGCGATGAGCGCATGCCAAAGCCCGCGATGATGAGCGCCGTGCAGCCGCCGATGCCGATGACCGTCATCCAGAAGCGCTTCTGATAGCGGAAGAGGTTGCGCGCCGTGACCTTGTGGATGAACGACATACGTCTCCACAGGGGCTTGATATACTCAAGGAACACGCGCTTGCCCGCCTTCGGCGTGCGGGGGCGCATCAGGCTCGCAGGCGTCTCGCGCAGCGTGGCAAGGCAGGCCCAGAGCGTCGCGACTGTTGTGCACGCGACCGCCGCAAGCACGGAAAAGAGCGAAATATCCGTGTAGGCGTGCAGCTCGATATCCGGCATCTGATACATGATCTGATAGGCCGTGAAGATCATCTTCGGGAACAGGATATAGCCGATGACAAGGCCCAGAACGCCGCCGACAAGGCTCGGCAGCAGCCCGTAGCCGATGTACTTCCGTGAGATCGAAAGGCGGCTGTAACCGAGCGCCTTGAGCGCGCCGATCTGCACGCGCTGATCTTCGACCATGCGCGTCATCGTCGTCAGGCACACGAGCGCCGCGACGAGGAAAAAGATGATCGGCAGCACGCTCGCGAGGTTCGCCATGCGGTCGGCGTCCTGGCCGAAGCCCGTGTAGCCGGGGTTGTAGCTGCGGCTGAAGATGTACCACTCGCAGCTGTCGATATCCGCGACCTTACGGCGCGCGTCGGTGATCTTCTCCTGCGCGTCGGCGATCTTCTCGTCGGCCTCGGCTTTGCCGTCCGCGTATTCACGAAGGCCCTTGCGGTAGTCGCGCTCGCCGTCCGTCAGTTCGGTGTAGGCGTCCGAGAGCTCCTTGACGCCGTCGGCGTACTGCTCTTCGCCGTCGTAGTAGTCCTTCCAGCCGTCGTCGAGCTTTTTGCGCGCGTCGGCAAGCTCCTGCTTCGCGTCCGCGAGCTGCGCGGGCGCGTCGTTGAGCTGCGCTTTTGCGTCGTTTAGCTGCTTTTTGGCGTCAAGCAGCTCTTTTCTGCCCGCGTCGAGCTCGGCCGCGCCGCTGTAATACTCGCTCCAGCCGTTGTCCAGTTCCCGCTTGTTTGCGGCGATGCTGCTCGCGCTGACGCTTTGCAGCTGGGCAAGCTGTTGGGTAAGCTCCGCTTTTTTCGCCTGCGCCTCGGCAATGCCGGCCTCGAGCTTTTGCTTTGCGCCTTGCAGCTCCGCAAGCTGCGCCTGATACGCCGCAAGCTGCTCTTCCGGCATTCCCTCAGTGGGCGTCTGCTCAAGCGCTGAAAGGTTCTTGTTGACCTCAGTGAGCTGTGCCTGCATCTCGTCGATCTTTTCCTGCGCCTGCGCGATGCCGCCTTCAAGCTGCGCGCGCATACCGCCCAGCGCGCCGTCCGTCGCGGCGATGGCCGCGCTGTCGCCGCGGCCGAGATCGTCGAGCAGCTTCCCCGGCGCGCCCGCATAAGGAGAGCCCGAACCCGCGAGCGCGTCCGTCACGGTCTTGGCCAGCGAATTGAGCTGCTGCTGGCCGCTTTCCAGTTTGCTCCTGCCTGCGGCAAGCTCCCGTTCTCCTTCGGCAAGCTTCTTTGCGCCATTTTCATATTCGGCAAGGCCGTCTTCATACTCTGCCCTGCCCTTTTCGTACTCGTCCAGCGCGTTCTCGTACTCCTCCATACCGTTGAGGTATTGCATTTCGCCGTCGTCGAGCTCGATCTTTGCATCGTCCAGCTCGACGCGCGCGTCCTTTGAGCTCCTGCTGGCCGTCGTAGTAATCCTTCCAGCCGTCGTCGAGCTTTTTGCGCGCGTCGCTCAGTTCTTTTTGCGCGTCGCCGAGCTTATCGTCGGCCTCGGCCTTCGCGTCATCGAGCTCACGCTGCGCATCGTCGAGCTTTTCCGTCGCCTCGTCGACAAGATCGTCGTGCCGCAGCTGCGCGCGCGCGTCGCCGAACGGCTCCAGCTCGTCGATGACGGCGTCGATATAGTCGTCATAGTCGCTGTAAAACGCGGTCATCTCCGCCGCGCCGGAGACGCGCACATAGGCCGCCGTGTAGTAGTCGAGCGTGAACGCCTCGCGCGGCAGGTACAGATACGCCTTGACCGTGCCGCTGCCGAGCGTCGACGTGCCGCGCTCCACCGCAAGGTACACGGGCGAGCGCACCGTGCCGACGACGGTATACGTGTCCTGCGCGAGCGCGTCGGAGAGATCGTCCCCCGGCGTCAGAGTGATGCGATCTCCAATCGCGATGTTCATCAGCGAGAGCATGTTTTCCTCCACCACGCACTCGTCCGCGCGCTCGGGCATGCGCCCGCCGCGCAGCAGCACCTCATTGATGCCGTGGCCCGTGAGGGAGAGGACCTTGACCACCGCGTCGAGTGAATCGGACGAGGCGAACGCGTCGATGACGTACTCGCCCTCGGCGTCCTCGACCTTGTCCTGCACGCGAATGGCCGTGATGTCATCGTCGGTCAGGCCGAGCGTTGAGAGCACCTGAATGTCCGCCAAGTGCAGGGAATCGAGATAATCGTCGCCCGTGCGCTTCATGTCCGGCGCGGTCGCCTTGAGACCGGAGAGAAACGCGACCGACAGCGCGACCAGGATCATAATGGAGAAAAAGCGGCTACGCGTGTGCTGGATCTCGCGCCAGAAGTCCTTCTGCATGGCGTTTTTCATCGCGCCGCCCCCTTTCGTTCCGATTTCTTCGTTACCATTCGATCAGTTCCACGCTGGTCGGATGCTCATTGCACTGTATACTCTCTACCGTGCCGTTTTTGATGTGGATGACGCGGTCGGCCATCGGCGTGATGGCGCTGTTGTGCGTGATGACCACGACCGTCACGCCCTTTTGCCGGCAGGTGTCCTGCAAGAGCTTTAGAATCTGCTTGCCCGTCACATAGTCGAGCGCGCCGGTCGGCTCGTCGCAGAGCAGGAGCTTCGGATTTTTCGCCAGCGCGCGGGCGATGGCGACGCGCTGCTGCTCGCCGCCGGAGAGCTGACCGGGGAAGTTGTTCGCGCGCGCGGACAGGCCGACTTCGTTCAAGACCGTCGCTGCGTCGAGCGGGTCTTTACAGATCTGCGCCGCGAGCTCGACGTTTTCAAGCGCCGTCAGGTTGCCGACGAGGTTATAGAACTGGAAGACAAAGCCGATGTCGTGGCGGCGATAGGTCGTGAGCTGGCGGGCGTTGAAGCCGCTCACGCGCGTCCCGTCGACCGTGATGGTGCCGCCCGAGCAGGCGTCCATGCCGCCGAGCATGTTTAAAACCGTCGTCTTGCCCGCGCCCGAGGGGCCGACGATGACGCAGAATTCACCCTTTTCGATCGTAAAGCTGATGTGGTCCACCGCGCGAATTTCAATCTCTCCGCTGTGGTAGACCTTGGAAACATCCTCAAATGTGACGAAAGCCGCCATAGTCCGACTCCTCCGCTTCAAATATCATTTCTATTTTATTATAAGTGGAAAATAACGGAAATGCAAGTGTAGATATAGCAGCTTGCATGAAAAAGCCGCTAATTTTTTAGGCAAAACCATGAGAGCTGACGATTGAAATTTGCCTTTTCCACGTTTATAATACAAACTGAAGTAAATGAAGGAAAGGAGCGTGAAAACGAATATGTTTGAGAACTTCATCAAGCAGGATGTTGACGACATGATCTTCGGCAGCACCAAGCAGATCATCAGCGAGCGCTGAGATCCGTTGTATCGACCACGCGAAAGCGTGGCTTTTTTGTTTTTAACGCCGGAAAGGCGAAAAAGGGCCGCTTCCACGGGAATTTTCGTCCCGAGAGGCGGATTTTTCTTGCCTTTGCACGGTGTGTGTGATATACTTTTTCGGCTAATGAAGGATAAAAGTAAGGAGAGAGAACGCCATGGCTGTGATCGAATACGATTCCTACAAGCAGAAGCTGCTTGCGATGGACGAAACATTTGAAAACCTCTTCAAGGCGCTGGAGATCGAGCAGGCCCGTCAGGAGTTGAACCGCCTCGAGCTCGAGGCGCACGAGGACGGCTTCTGGAACGATCTGGAGCGCTCGCAGAAAAACCAGATGCGCTCCAAGCAGCTTCAAAATAAAATTCACCGCTACGAAAAGCTTGTCGCAACGCGCGATGATCTGCTCGCGCTGATCGACATGGGCAGCGAGATGGACGACGCGAGCCTGCTGCCCGAGCTCGAGGAGGGCTACAAAAAGCTCGAAGCCGATGTGGAGCAGGCGCGACTCACGACGCTCCTTTCCGGCGAATACGACAACTGCAACGCGATTCTGACCTTCCACGCCGGCGCGGGCGGCACCGAGGCGCAGGACTGGGCGCAGATGCTCTACCGCATGTATATGCAGTGGGCGAACAAGCACGGCTTTGAATTCGAGATGCTCGACTATCTCGACGGCGACGAGGCCGGTCTCAAGAGCGCGACGGTCATGGTCAAGGGTGAGAACGCCTACGGCTATCTGAAGGGCGAAAACGGCGTGCACCGCTTAGTGCGCGTTTCCCCGTTCGACGCGAACGCCCGCCGCCAGACGAGCTTTGCAGCCCTCGAGGTCATGCCCGAGCTGCCCGACGACATTGAGGTCGAAATTCGTCCCGAGGATATTGAAATGCAGGTCTACCGCGCGTCCGGCGCCGGCGGCCAGCACGTCAACAAGACGAGCTCTGCCGTTCGACTCATCCACAAGCCCACGGGCATCGTCACCGCCTGCCAGACGCAGCGCTCGCAGTTCCAGAACCGCGACTACGCCATGCAGATGCTCAAATCCAAGCTCATGGAGCTCAAAATTCAGCAGCACGCGGAGAAGATCTCCGACATCAAGGGCGTGCAGCTCAAGATCGAATGGGGCAGCCAGATCCGCTCCTACGTTTTCATGCCCTACCAGCTTGTCAAGGACACGCGCACCGACTACGAGACCGGCAACATTCAGTCCGTCATGGACGGCGACCTCGACGGCTTCATCAACGCGTATCTCACCAAGTCCGCGAACGGGGAGCTGAAAAAGTAATTCAAAAATGCACTGCGGTGCATTTTTGATTTGGGTTTTGCCGAGCGCTGCGTCGCACTCACTCCGTTCGCACGCTTGCGCTCTAAGAGGTATTTTTTCCAACGCACATGTCGTCGGAAAAAATGATTTGATTTTGATTCCGGCGCTGCGGCGCCGGAATTTTATATGTCGGAACGAAAAAGTTAAACAGGGAGGAAACATGGAAGAAAATACCAGAGAAAACAAGATGGGCACGATGCCCATCGGCAAGCTGCTGGCCAACATGGCGGGGCCCGTGATGATATCGATGCTCTTTCAGGCGCTCTACAACATTGTCGACAGCGTGTTCGTCGCGCGGCTCAGTCAGGACGCAATGAACGCCGTATCGCTCGCCTTCCCGCTGCAAACGCTGTGCATCGCGTTCGCCGTGGGCACGGGCGTCGGTATGAACGCGCTGCTCGCGCGTTCGCTGGGTGAAAAGAACATGCAGGCGGTCGACCGCGCCGCGGGCACGGGACTTTTCCTGACGCTCTGCACCGCCGCCGTCTTTGCTGTCCTCGGCTTTTCGCTCGCTACGCCGTTTTTCCGCTTTCAGACGGAGAATGCGCAGATCATCGCCTACGGCAGCGACTATGTGATGATCTGCATCGGCGGCTCGCTCGGACTGTTCCTGCAAATTTACGGCGAGCGCCTGCTCCAGTCCACGGGGCGGACGGACCTTTCGATGATCTCGCAGATCGCGGGCGCGGTGTGCAACATCGTGCTCGACCCGATTTTGATTTTCGGCCTTCTGGGCTTTCCCCGCATGGAGGTCGCGGGCGCGGCGGTCGCCACGATCGTCGGCCAGTTCGTCGGCGCGGGCCTCGGCCTTTTCCTGAACCTCAAGAAAAATCCCGAGGTGCAGATCCACCTCAAGAACATCCGTCCCCACCGCGCGACGGTGGCGGACATCTACGCCATCGGCATTCCGTCGATCATCATGCAGTCCATCGGCTCGGTGATGATGTTCGGCATGAACAAAATTCTCATCTCGTTCACCGAGGCGGCGACCGCGGTGTTCGGTGCTTACTTCAAGCTCCAGAGCTTCATCTTCATGCCGTGCTTCGGCCTCAACAACGCGATGGTGCCCATCGTGTCGTACAACTACGGCGCGCAGAAATTCGACCGCGTGCGCAAGACCGTCCGCCTGACAGTCTTCACGGCCATCGGCATCATGTGCGTCGGCTGCGCGCTCTTCGAGCTCATCCCCGAAACGCTGCTGGGGATGTTCTCGCCGACGGACGAAATGCTCTCCATCGGCCGTGTTGCGCTGCGCATCATCGGCGTGCACTTCCCGCTCGCGGGCTTCAGCATCATCGCGGGCAGCGCGTGTCAGGCGCTCGGCAAGCCCATCTACGCGCTCATCAATTCCGTCTGCCGCCAGATCGTCGTGCTGCTGCCGGCGGCGTATCTGCTCTCGCTCACGGGGCGGCTCGAGCTTGTGTGGCTCGCCTTCCCGATCGCGGAGGTCGTGAGCGTCATCCTGAACGCCACGTTCCTGCGGCTCACGTATCGCGTCTCGCTCGAGAGAAAATAATTTTGCCTGCGCGCAGACGCAGATCGGGGAGAGCCTCTTATTATAGAAGAGGCTCTCCCCTTTTATAAACGTTCCGCACGGCGGTTCAAATTTTTTCTTTTGACAGACCGCACAGACGCGGGTAAAATACATTTGATAAGCTATGCTTGATAAATTGTTTTCGCAGGAGAACCTATGAAAAGACAACTTGCAGCGCTGCTGCTGACGATTTTTGCCCTGTCCCTCACTGCCTGCGGCGAAACGGCTGCCGAGAGCGAGACGCGCACGGTGTACGCGATGGACACGGTGATGAACCTGACGGTTTACGGCGAGAACGCCGCTGCCGCGCTGGAGAGCGCGGAAAAGGAACTGCACACGTTGGACGAAGCCGTCCTCTCGCGCACGGCGGAGGGCAGTGAGCTCTATGCACTCAACACGTCGAACGGTGAGACGGTCGAATACGGCGCGGACGATATCTTACCCGCGCTGATCGAAACGGCGCTGACGATCTCTGACGCGACGGACGGCGCGTTCGACCCGACGCTCGCCCCTGTGCTCGACGCGTGGGGATTTACGAAGGACGAGCGCCGTGTGCCGTTCGCAGACGAGCTCAAAGAATTGCTGAGTCATACGGGCTGCGGCAAGGTCGCGCTCGAAAAAACGGCGGACGGCTGGACGGTCACGCTTTTGGACGGCGCGCAGCTCGACCTCGGCGGCATCGCCAAGGGCTACGCGGCGGATCTTCTGCGCGCGCAGCTTGAAAAGGAGGGCGTCACGTCCGCGACACTCGACCTCGGCGGTGATGTGTTCGTCATGGGGCGAAAGACCGACGGCAGCGATTGGCGCATCGCCGTCAAGGACCCTGCGGACACGGAGAGCTACCTTGGCGTCGTATCGGCGGCGGATAAGTTCATCGTGACCTCCGGTGTGTACGAGCGCTATTTTGAAGAAAACGGCGTGCGCTATCACCATATCCTCGACCCCAAGACCGGCTGCCCCGCGGAAAGCGGGCTCGTCAGCGTGACCGTGCTGTGCGAGAACGGCGCGTGGGCGGACGCGCTCTCGACGGCGTGCTTCGTCCTTGGCCCCGACGGCGCGCTTGCGCTGCGCGACGATCTTGCCGACCAGGGGACGGATTTTGAGCTCATTTTAGTCACCGACGATGGCCGCGTGCTCTACACCGACGGCCTTGCCGACGCCTTCACGCCGAACGACGAAAGCGGGTACACGTATGAAGCGCTCGCCTAAGCTGAAGCCGACGAAGTGGGACGCGCTCGTCGTGCTCGCGGTACTGCTGCTCACGCTCGGGCTCGCCGCAAGGCCGTATTTCGCGGCGAAATCGGCGGGCGAGCTGACGGTCAGCATCGCCATCGACGGCGAGACCGTCGAGCGCTGCGCACTCAGCAATTACGAAGGCGGCACGTATGAGAGCCGCGGCTACACGCTCACCGTCGCTGTGGAAAACGGTGCGGTGCGCGTGAGCGAAAGCGACTGCCCGAATCAGGACTGCGTGCACTCCGGCGCGATCTCGCGCGCGGGACAGAGCATCGTGTGCCTGCCCGCCCGCGTGGCCGTCACGCTCGAGGGCGCGGCGTCCGACTACGATCTGATCGCGGGGTGAGCGCATGAAGATCAAAACAAGAGAGCTGACGCTCTGCGCGGTGCTGTCCGCGCTGGCGCTGGCGCTTTCCTATATGGAATCGTTTTTTCCGCTCGCGCTCATTGTGCCGCTGCCGGGCGTCAAGCTCGGCCTTGCCAATATCGTCACGCTCTACGCGCTCTATGCCCTCGGCTTTCCGAGCGCGCTCGCCATCCTGCTCGTGCGCTGCATGCTCGGCGCGCTGTTTGCGGGGAATGCCTCGGCGCTTTTATTCTCGCTGCTCGGCGGGCTGTCGGCGCTTTTGGTGATGGCGCTTTTGAGCGGGGCGAAAAAGCTCAGCATTTTCGGCGTCTCGATCGCGGGCGCGGCGGCGCACAACTGCGGGCAGGTCTGCGCCGCGCTCATCACGCTCGGCTCGACCGCGCCGCTCTACTATCTGCCGTTTTTGCTGCTGGTGTCGCTCTTCACGGGCGCGCTCAGCGGCCTGATCACTGCATTCTTGTTCCGCGCAATGGCGCACACGCCCTACGGAACGAAGGGAGAGAATCAACATGGATAAAAAGGACGAGATCATTCTCCAGCAGCTCGACGTCATCCGCACGATGACGCAGAACAACTTAAACCGCATGGGCAGCGACTTCTGGGGCGCGCCGCTGACGCCGGACGCGCCGAAATCCGCCGTCCCGAAGGAAGTTGCACCCAAAGCAAACGCGCCGAAGAGCGCGGACGGCGCAAAGCCGAACAAGCCCGCCGCCTCCACCGGCGCGGACGAGAAAAAGGAAGAGGAAGCGCCGCTTCCCCCGCCCGAGAAGATCGAGGACCTTAAAAAAGAACTCGACACCTACATCGGCCTTGGCGAGGTCAAGCGCGAGGTGAATAACCTCATCAACATGGCGACTGTCTTCAAGCGGCGCGAGGAGACGGGGCTTCCGAACGCGGACTTCTCGCTCCACATGGTCTTCACCGGCAACCCCGGTACAGGTAAGACGATGATCGCGCGTTTGATGGCGCGCGTCTACCGCTCACTCGGGATCCTTTCCAAGGGTCAGCTTGTCGAGGTCGACCGCAGTGGGCTCGTCGCGGGCTACGTCGGTCAGACGGCCATCAAGACGAGCAAGGTCGTCGAAAAGGCGCTCGGCGGCGTGCTGTTTATCGACGAGGCCTACGCACTCAACGGCAAGGGCGACAACGACTTCGGTCAGGAGGCCATCGACACGCTGCTCAAGGCGATGGAGGATCACCGCGACGATCTCGTCGTGATCGTCGCGGGCTACGATGGCTTGATGGAAAAGTTCATCCAATCGAACCCCGGCCTTGAGTCCCGCTTCAACCGCTACCTGCACTTTGACGACTACACGCTCGACGAGATGCTCGAGATTTTCAAAATGCAGTGCCGCAAGTCGCAGTACACCCTCTCTCCCGACGCCGAGCAGGACGTCAAGGACTTCATCTACGATGAGAACGCCGACGGTGTGACGTTCGGCAACGCGCGCGGCGTGCGCAACCTCTTCGAGCAGATCTTGACCGCGCAGGCCAACCGCCTCGCGAAGATGGAGAGCTTTACAAAGGATGATTTGATGACCCTCATGCGCGACGATGTCCTCCACGCCCGCGGCATGGAAGACAACACGACCGTCGCCGAGCTCGAAGCAAAAGCAGCAGAAAAAAAAGACGAATAAAAAAGGAAGGACGCGCAGCGTCCTTCCTTTTTTATTTCGTTGTTACGCTTTCTTGGCGGCGGGCTCTTCCTTCGGCTTATCCTTGGGGACGACGCGCTTTTCAGGCGTCACGCGGCCCTCGTCCACCGCGACCATGTGCTCAAGCAGGCGGACGACCATGTTGGAGTAGCCCCATTCGTTGTCGTACCACGCGATCAGCTTGACAAAGTCGTTGTCGAGCATGATGCCGGCGGTCTCGTCGAAGATGCAGGGGCAGGAATTGCCAATCAGGTCCGTGGAGACGACCTGGTCCGCGGTGTAGCCGATGATGCCCTTCATATAAGTCTCACTGGCGTGGCGGATGGCGTAGCAGATATCGGCATAGGTGGTCTTGACCTTGAGGTGGGCGGTCAGGTCAACGACGGAGACGTCCGCCGTGGGGACGCGGAAGCTCATGCCGGTCATCTTGCCGTAGAGCTCGGGGATGACGCGGCCGACGGCCTTGGCGGCACCCGTGGAGGAGGGGATGATATTGTTGAGAATGGAGCGGCCGGTGCGCCAGTCGCTGCCGCCGCGGGAGTCGACCGCCTTCTGCTTGGCGGTGGCGGCGTGGATGGTGGACATGAGCGCCTGCTCAATGCCGAACTCGTCGTTGACGACCTTGGCAAGGGGCGCTAAGCAGTTGGTGGTGCAAGAGGCGTTGGAGACGACCTTCATGTCGGAATGGAGCAGCATGTGGTTCACGCCCATGACGAACGTGGGGGTGACCTCATCCTTGCCGGGCGCGGTCAGGATGACCTTCTTCGCGCCGCCCTTGAAGTGGCGGGAGGCCTTCTCGGTGGTGTTGTAGGCGCCGGTGGACTCGATGATGTACTCCGCGCCGCAGCTGGACCAGGGGATCATCGCCGCGTCGGACTCGCTGAAGACCTGAATGGTGTGACCGTTGACGATCAGGTTCTTGTCCTTGTGCTCCACCGTGCCGTTGAACTGACGGAACACGGAATCGTATTTGATCATATAGACCATGTAATCCAGATCCGCTTTGCGCAGGTTGATACCGCAGATGTCGAACTGCTCCGGATGCTCGATCATGATGCGCAGCACGACGCGGCCGATGCGGCCGAAGCCGTTGATGCCCACTTTGATAGCCATAATGATAATCCTCCACAGAAAATGTGATCGTATTGTTCGGAGCTCGCGCCCCGTCATTGCAGAATCATTATATCATGGCGTAATTTTTTTGTCTTCCCCTTTTCGGGAAAAAGGTAGCTGAACTTTGTTGTACAAATGTGTGCAAAACAGACAAAAACGGAGAAAAACATTTGTCTAACTTCTCCAAATATTCCATACATTTGAAACATTCAAAGCATCCGTTCGTGCAAAAAATTGCGCTTTATCACACTAAAATGACAGCAAACTTGCAAACGAAAACGGCCCTCTTTGAGGGCCGTTTTACTTCAGTCTAAATTCAGTGGAGGCGCATTTCGAGCCTTCGGCTCGAAACAAGCCGACGTCCCCCACGCGCATTTCGTGCTCCGCACGAAACAGCTAACGCACCCCCGCCGCGCATTTTGCGCCAAAAATGAGAAATAGAAGCAGAGACCTTCATCACGCACCAAAAGGCGTCGCAGACTTTGCCGCCCGCAGGCGGCAAATAATCTTAATCATAAATCGCCGCGACATGCGCGTAGCGATTTATTCTTCTTGCGCCGCAGTTCACCGTCGTGGCATTACGATTCCGGCGCCCTTTCGGGCGCGCCAATCGTGCCAGTTCCTCGAAACCGGCTCGCTTCATCCGCCACCGGCGGCGCTTCGCCGATTTCCGTGCGCGCCTGCGGCGCGTGCGCTGCAGCGGAGCGCATCCCCCTCAAAAAAAGAGGACGGCGAAAGCCGTCCTCTTTTTTTGAAGTATTTACGCAAGCGCCGCGGTGATGATCGCCATGGAGTAGACCTCCTGAGCATTGCAGCCGCGGGAGAGGTCGTTGATCGGCGCGTTCAGGCCGAGCAGGATCGGGCCGTAGGCGTCGAAGTTGCCGAGACGCTGGGCGATCTTGTAGCCGATGTTGCCGGCGTTGATGTCGGGGAAGATGAAAGTGTTGGCGTGGCCGCCGACGGCGTCGGAGATGTGCTTGGTCTTGGCGACGGCCGGAGAGACCGCCGCGTCGAACTGGAACTCGCCGCCGATCGGGGTGTTGGGCATGTCGGCCTTGGCCTTCTCGCAGGCGTTGCGCATCTTGTCGACGTCCTCGCCCTTGCCGGAGCCGAGCGTGGAGTAGCTCAGGAAAGCGACCTTGGGATCGACGCCGAAGATCTTCGCGCAGGAAACGGTCTCCTTGCAGATCTCGACGAGCTCGTCCTCGGTGGGCTTGATGTTGATGGCGCAGTCGGCCATGGCGAGCACTTCGTTCTCGCCGGACGCGGCGGGACGGACCATGATGAAGCAGGAGGAGACGATGTTGCTGCCGGGCTTGGTCTTGATGAGCTGGAGCGCGGGACGCACGGTGTCCGCGGTGGAGTAGGTCGCGCCGCCGAGCAGGCAGTCGGCCACGCCCATCTTGACGAGCATGGTGCCGAAGTAGTTGCCCTTCTTCAGCGCGTCGCGGCACTGCTCGGGCGTCATCTTGCCCTTGCGCAGCTCGACCATCTGCTCGACCATCTCGTCCATGCCGTCGTAATTCTCGGGGTCGATGATCTCGGCGCCGCGGATGTTGAAGCCGATGTCCTCAGCGGCGGCGGCGATCTCCTCGGGATTGCCGACGAGCACGGGCTTGAGGAAGTTACCGGACAGCAGACGGGCGCTCGCCTCGAGAATGCGGTGGTCGGTACCTTCGGTGAAAACGATCGTCTTGGGGCTCTTTTTCAGCGTGCTGATCAGTTGTGCAAACATGTTGATTCCTCCTGATATATGATGTGCCGGTCAAGCGGGCACAGATTTACGGATATAGTATACACCCACTTTTTCACCCTCTCAAGAAAAAATAACGCAAAATTCATGCAAAAGTTTACAAATTTTCCAAACTCTTACAACATATTAGCAGTATCATTTCCCTAAAAAGGCTTGACGGGGCCTTGAAAACCAAGTATACTGGTCAACGGTTACAAATTGTAACTTTTATTTTTACTTGCATCCTTTAAGGAGTTTTGATATGTCAGAGCAAAAACGATCCACCCCGCAGCGCAGCGACGCACCCACGCAGCGCCGCCGTTCGAATGCCTCGCCGCGAAGACGGCCGAGCAGGCGCGGCGGCATGCCGCAATGGCTGAGCGGCTGGATCGAGCACATGGCGCTGTTTTTTTCCACGCTCGGTGCGCGCATCCGCCGCATCGGCCCACGCGCCCGCACGGTCATGCGCGAGAGCAGGGCGCGCAACTTCCCAGAATCCAACCGCTTTTTGGTGCAGGTCTTTCTCGTCATCGGCGGGATGTTCCCGATGTGGCGCTCGCTGCTGCATGAAAGGATCATGGCGCGCCGCCGCCAGCGCAGCCACGCTGCCGGTGTGCACGAGGACCGCTGGCGCAGGCACGCGCGGCGCGTGAACCCGTTCTACTTTATCGGCGGCGCGGCGGTCGTGGCCGCGATCGCGCTGTTTTTCTCGTTCTACACGCTGGGAACGACCGTAGAGTATAACGGCAGCGTGGTCGACACCGTCGCCAGCGCCGCGCAGGCACGCAAGGCGGCCTCCAAGCTCGAGAGCATCACGACCGAGACGCTCGGCAAGTCCTACGAGATCGCAAAGGATGCCATCCATTATTCGACGGCTTTCGTCCGCCGCAGCGATGTGACGGATTCGACGACCTTCGAGCAGGACCTCGCCGACGAGCTCGGCCAGGTGACCTACGGCTACTCGCTCTATGTCGACGATGAGCTCATCGGTTCGACGCAGTACGCCGGCGCGCTGGACGAGCTGCTCAAGCAGATCAAGCAGGTCTACGCCTCGGCGGATACGCTGAGCGTCGACTTTGTCGAAAATGTCCGCATCGCGGAGGGCTACGTCCCGACCGAAAGCATTATGAACCTCGGCCAGATCGCCGAGATCCTGAACTCCACGAAGGAGGGCGAGGTGACCTACACCGTCGTCAAGGGCGACACCTGGGGCCAGATCGCCAACAACAACGGCATGACCGCCGCCGAGCTCGAAGCGCTGAACCCCGGCTACGACATCAACCGCATCCAGATCGGCGATGCGCTGACGCTCTCCAACGCCGTGCCGTATCTGACCGTTATGGTCACTGAGCGGCAGAACTACGTCGAGGACGTCAACTATGACGTGAACTACGTGAGCGATTCGTCCATGTATCAGGGCGACGAGCGCGTGATCTCCAAGGGCTCGTTCGGCAAGGCCGACATCGTCGCGGACGTTACCTACATCAACGGCGAGGAGCAGGAGCGCACGGTCATCTCGTCCGTCACGCTCTCCGACCCTGTGGCCGAGACGCGCGCCCGCGGCACGAAGGTCCGCCCGACCTGGTACCCCACCGGCAGCTTCCGCTGGCCGTGCTCGGGCCGCATCACCTCGCGCTTTGGTTACCGCAACACCGGCATCCGCGGCGCGACGAGCAACCACAAGGGTATCGACATCGCCTGCTCCTACGGCACGCCGATCTACGCCGCCGACGGCGGCCGCGTCACCTACGCGGGCTATAAGGGCGCGATGGGCTACGTCGTCATCATCGACCACAACAACGGCTATGTCACGTATTACGAGCACAACTCGTCGCTGCTCGTCTCCGCGGGACAGACGGTCTACAAGGGCCAGCAGGTCGCCAAGGCCGGCCGCAGCGGCGTCGCCAGCGGCGTCCACTGCCACTTCGGCATTCAGAGAAACGGCTGCTACGTCAACCCGCTCAACTATCTAAGTTAAAATCAAAGGGATCCCATCCGATGGATGGGATCCCTTTGATTTTAGGGGATCGCACTTCGCTTCGTGCCTTGCCGCCGTAGGCGGCTGCGACACGCGCGAAGCGAGAAGAATAAATCGCCACGCGCATGTCGCGGCGATTTATGATTAAAATTATTTCGCGTCTGCGGACGCGAAAGTCTGCGACGCTGGTGCCTGTTTTCTGCCCGTGGGGGCAGAAAATGCGGCGGGTGGGGGACGGAGGATGTTGCTTCTGGCCTGTTCGCTGCCGGAGGCAGCGAATGCGGCGGGCAAGATGTCTCTTTGTGCCGATTTGGGGTGTGGGGGCCTGTTTGCCGCTGGTCGCGGCAAATGCGGCATGGGGATCATGAAAAGACCGCTGCGGCGTTTCGCAGCGGCCTTTTTATCGTGTTTACTGTTCCGTCAGGACGCGGCGGACCTCGCCGGTGAAGTAGAGCGAGCCCCAGGAGCAGATGGCGTCGTCCTCACCTGCCAGCGCTAAGGCGCGGCGGACGCCGTCGTCGGTATCCTTGGCGGGGACGGCCTGCACGCCCTGTGCGTTCAGCCACGCGGCGAGCTCGTTTTCATCGAGTGCGCGGGCAGAAGGCGGCGTGATGACGACGAACGCCTTGGCGAGCGGGAGCGCGCGGCGCAGCATTTGCTGCCAGTCCTTGTCGCGAAGCACCCCTGTGAGGAAGATGAGTTTTTTGTCGCCGTAGAGCGCGGCGAGCGAATCCATCAGCGCGTCGACGCACTGGGGATTGTGCGCGCCGTCGACGATGAAGTCCGGCCCGCGGCGCAGGAGTTCAAGCCGCCCGGGCCACTGGGCGTGGGAAAGCCCCTCGTCAATGGCCTCGTCCGTGAGCTTGTCCCAGCCGCGCGAGCGCAGCGCGTTGCACACGTCGATGACCGTCAGCGCGTTCAAGAGCTGATACTCGCCGAGAAGCCGCAGGTGGTACGGCCCGCGGCCGCGGTATTTGAACTCTTGACCGTCGAGCGAGGACGAAATGCGCTCAAGCTTTTCCTGCGCGGTGATCGTGAGAGCCACGTCCTCCTGCGCGCACTTTTCGCGCGCGACGTTCTCCACGCCCTCGCTCTGGCCGAAGAGCACGGCGTGCGAGCCATGCTTGATGATGCCGCACTTCTCCGCGGCGATCTTCTCGACCGTGTCGCCGAGAATGGCCGTGTGCTCCAAGCCGATGTTCGCCACGACGCAGACCTCCGGCGCGGGGATGACATTCGTCGAATCCATGCGCCCGCCGAGACCGACCTCGAGCGAGACGATGTCGCACTGCTCTTGCACGAAGTACAAAAAGGCGATGGCCGTCATGATCTCAAAACCCGTGGGCATTTCACTCATGCTCTCCGCTGCGTTCCGCACGGTGTTTGTGAGCGAAATGAGGGAGTCATCGTCGATCTCTTCCCCGTTCACGCGCATGCGCTCGTGGAAGCGCAGCAGGTGCGGCGAGGTATAGAGCCCCGTGCGGTACCCCGCGCGCTGGAGCACGGAGGCGAGCATCGCGGCGGTGCTGCCCTTGCCGTTTGTGCCCGCGATGTGGACGAATTTGAGTTTCTGCTCGGGATTGCCGAGCAGACCCAGAAGCTCGCGCGAGCGCGCAAGGCCCGGCGCGCTCTGCTCCCAGTTGTCGAATTGCAGATATTTGAGGGTCTCCTCAATGGTTTGCAGGTCTTTCACATTGTTCACCTGTATTTCCTGTAGAATAAGGCGAAGGCGTCGGCCCTCGCCTGCGGGTTTTGATCTATCGGTCGATCTTGCGCAGCATGGCGGTGAATTCCTCGGGCAGCGGGCATGTGAGCGAGACGAGCTCCTTCGTCCGCGGGTGGATAAATTGCAGCCCCACCGCGTGAAGGCACTGACCCGTCAGGCCTGGAACGGCCTTTTTTGCGCCGTAGACCGTGTCGCCCAGGATCGGGTGGCCGAGGTAGGCCATGTGCACGCGAATTTGATGCGTGCGGCCCGTTTCGAGCCTGCACCGCACATGCGTGTAGCCGGGATAACGGGCGATGACCTCCCAGTGCGTTACCGCGCGGCGTCCACCCGGAACGACGGCCATGCGCTTGCGGTCGCGGCTGTCGCGCGCGATGGGCGCGTCGACCGTGCCGCTGTCCTCACGTAAGTTGCCGACCACGATACACTCATACGTGCGCGCGAGCGTGTGGTCGGCCAGCTGGGCGGAGAGGAACTGGTGTGCGTAGTCGTTTTTTGCCGCGATGATGAGCCCGCTCGTGTCGCGGTCGATGCGATGCACGATGCCGGGGCGCAGCGCGCCGCCGACGCCGGAGAGACTGTCGCCGCAGTGATACAAAAGGGCGTTCACGAGCGTCCCGTCCGGATGGCCCGGCGCGGGATGGACGACGAGCCCGCTCGGCTTGTTGACGACGATGACGTCGTCGTCCTCGTAGACAACGTCCAGAGGGATGTCCTGCGGAACGGCGTCGATGGGCGCGGGCTCTTCGGGGGTGAATTCGATCTGCTCGTGCCCCGTGAGCTTGTAGCTCTTGTTCGGCGTTTTGCCGTTCACGAGGACACGCCCGTCCTCGACAGCTTTCGCCGCGGCGGAGCGGGTCAGGTCTTCAATTGCGCGGGCGAGGCAGGCGTCGAGCCGCGTACCAGCATCGGCTTCACTTGTTTGCAGCAGGATCGGTTCCATCGACCTTGTTCCCCCAGTTTTTCTCGTCGCTCTTGCTGTAAAAGGCAAGGTAGTAAATCAGCGCGCAGACCGTGCCGCACACGACGAACACATCCGCCACGTTGAAGACGGGAAAGTCCATGAACATCGTGTCCAGCATGTCAACGACGTATCCGAGGCGCACGCGGTCAATGAGATTGCCGATGCCGCCGCCGAGGATGATCGCAAGCGACCACTGGCCCAGCGGATGGCGCACGATCTTGACGAGCAGCCATGCGATGGCGCACATGCCCGCCGCCGTCAGCGCGATGAGCAGCCACCGTGCGCCCGAAAAGCTCGACCACGCCGCGCCGTAGTTGTGCACGCGCGTGAGCTGTAACAGCGGCGGCAGCAGCGGCTCCGATTCGCCGGGCGACATTGTGTTCACGACGAGGAATTTGACGGCCTGATCCGCCGCCACGCAGAAAACCGCCGCGAGGGCAAGGCAGACCGCCTTGCCCTTGCCGCGTCGGTAAAATGCAGCGTATAAAATCACCATCAGCGCCAGCGCGCCGAAAAAGATCCACAGGATCGGCCCTCCGATGCTGCCGGAGACGACGATCTGTGTCGTGCCGTCCGCGCCGCCGATCACGCCGATATTGTTCATTCGCTCTCCTCTTCTCCTGCGGGGGTGTTTTCCGCAGGCTCTTCGACCGCCGGTGCGGTCTTGGCGACCTCGACGATCAGAATATCGTCTGCCTGACGGAGCGCGGTGCGCTCAGCCTCAGGCAGCTCCATGGCGTCTGCTAAGTCATGTGCCGCTTCGGCCACGACGAGGTAGCTGACGTACTCGTCATTTTCCGCGTACACGGCCATGCCGCGCTCGTGCAGAAATTCCGCCGCCGCGGGCACATCCAGCGTGATGATGGCATAGCCGCCGCTTGCGTCGGCGGAGCGGTCGTCTGCGCCGTCTTCCGTGTCATAGGTGTCGAACGGGCTGGCGTCGGCCTGCACGCCCTCCTTCTGCACGGCGGAATAGCTGTAGGTAAAGTCCTCCGCCGTGTCGCCGGACGCAGCGGGCGCACTCGCCGTGTCATTGCCGCTGGTAGTGCAGTCCGCGGCGCTGTCGTTGCTGCTGACCATCGCGGGCGCCAGCTTCCACGCCGCGGCCGTGACGACAAGCAGCGCAAAGCACGCGGCCAGCACGCGCGGCCATGCACGGCGGTGGCGCGATCTCTCGCGCTTTTCCTCATGCACCCGCTCGAGCATGCGCTCGGAAAAGCCCTCCGGCGCGTCGAGCTCGGGCATTTCCTCGAACATCGTGTGCACGATCATCAGTTCCGAGAGATACTCCCGGCAGTTCTGGCAGTGCTCTACGTGCGAGAGCACCTCTTCCTTTTCGTTTTCGCTCAATTCTCCGTCCACAAAGCAGAGAGCGCGGCGGCGTACTGTTCACAACATTTCATTTGGCGCTCATCTCCTCACGATTACATTCTGTAACTTTTGACGAAGCAATTTCAAAAAAAGTTCCCGTTTCCGGATAAAAAGTTGCGCAAAAGTGATCGGCCCCTGCTGATGCGCGATTTGACCGTGCCCAGCTCGATCGACGCGCTTTCTGCGATCTCGGTGTAGCTCAGGCCTTCGATCTCGCGCAGGATGAGCACCTTTCGGTATTCCTCCGGCAAGGCGGAGAGGCCCTCCTGCAATAATTTCTGTGCCTCGCGGTGCTCGACCGTCTCCTGCGGCTGGGGCGAGGTGTCGACCGCGTCGACAAACAGCTCCTCGTCGTCGAGCGAGACGCTGCCGCTCTGTTTTTTTCGCCGCAGCGTGTCGATGCAGGCGTTCGTCGCCAGACGGTAGATCCACGTCGAAAGCGATGACTCCTGTCGGAAGCGGTCGATCCCGCGCCAGAGCGCAAGAAAGGCATCCTGCGCGGCCTCCTCGGCGTCCTCGCTGTTGCCGCACATGCGGAAGCACAGCGTATACACTTTTTTCTCATATTGGCGGATCAGCTCTTCGAAGGCGGCTTCATCCCGCTTTTGAAGGCGCGCAATGAGTTCCCGTTCGTCCATAGCTTTTTATTGATCCTCAGCGCAGATCCCGCTTGATCGACGCGCTGAGCGCGTGCAGCTCAGAAAGCGTTGAGAGCTGCACGATCTTCTCCTTATAATAATTCGCGTGGCTGATGCCCTTTAAGTACCAGCACAGGTGATGGCGCGCCTGCAGCATGGCGACGCGCTCGTTTTGATACTGTGCGGAGAGCTCCACCTGACGCACGGCGGTGTCCCACCGCTCGGCAAACGGCGGCAGCGGCGGAATGTCGCGCCCCGAGAGCGCGGCGGCGGACTGCTCGAAAAGCCACGGATTGCCGAAGCTCCCGCGGCCGATCATCGCCATGTCCGCGCCCGTGAATTTAAGGATGCGCACCGCGGCCTCGGGCGAAAAAACGTCGCCGTTGGCGATGACGGGGATGCTGACGGCCTGCTTGACGTCGCGGATGGTGTTCCAGTCGGCCTCGCCGCCGTACATCTGCATGCGCGTGCGCCCGTGCACCGCGACGGCGCTGACGCCGGCCTGCTCGAGCATTTTGGCGAGCTCGACGGCGTTGATGCTGCCCTTGTCCCAGCCGCGGCGCATCTTCGCCGTGACGGGGACCTTGACGGCGCGCACGACCGCCTCGGCAATGCGCGCGGCCTTTTCGGGATCCTTCATCAGCGCGCTGCCGTCGCCGTTTTTGACGACCTTGCCCACGGGGCAGCCCATGTTGATATCCAGGATGTCCGCGCCGGAAATTTCGATCGCCATCTGCGCAGCCTCGGCCATGCAGTTCACATCGCTGCCAAAGATCTGCGCGGCAAACGGCTTTTCGCCCGGAAACGGACGAAGCAGCTGCGCGGTCTTCGTGTCGTGGTAGCACAGCGCCTTGGCGCTCACAAGCTCCGTGACGGTGTAGCCCGCGCCTTTTTCGGAGCAGATCTGGCGGAATGCAGCATCCGTTACGCCCGCCATCGGCGCGAGCGCGAGCTTCGATTCAATTTTTACCGTTCCGATCTGCATAGTCCGCCTCTTTTCGATAACAATACAAGCATAGTATAGCATAGCAAGACCGGCAAGTCAAAGGAACAAAACGCGGACGGAGAACTTTTTTGCAAACAGGTGTTGACATCACGGCGGAGGTATGGTATATTATCAATTGCCGATATCTGCCGGTGTGGTGGAATTGGTAGACACAGGGGACTTAAAATCCCCCGGTAGCGATACTGTACCGGTTCGAGTCCGGTCACCGGCACCAGTATTCCCTTAATTTCATATCGCGGAGTGGAGCAGTTGGTAGCTCGTCGGGCTCATAACCCGGAGGCCGTAGGTTCGAGTCCTGCCTCCGCAACCAGAAAGTCCTGAGACCGGTCGGTTTCAGGACTTTTTTCTAACCTTTTGGCAGTAATTAGAAAGCGCAAAATAACGCTTTCTAACACTTTTCTAACACATTCCGGCAAAAGGCTGTTTTTGGGCACAAAAAGCAATCATAATAGAGAAAGTAACGCTCCCAAGATCAAGATGATCTCGGGAGCGGTTTTTCGTTCAGATGACGGCGGTATATGGCCATAAGACAGGTTCAGTAGAATGCTTCTCTTTCTACTCATCCTACGTTGTGGGACATTTAATGGGAAGTGCCTGCCTACTTGGTCAGAATATTCGGCAGCTGCGCGCGCAGGGCGGCCACGCCCTCGGCGGAGCCGAGGTCATAGCGCTCCACCATGCTCAAAACCGCCTGCAACGAGGTCTTCGGATCGCACCAGAGGTCCGGCTCATAGCCTTTGCCGTCTACATTCTCCATATTGTAGATGAAGTGGAACGACTGACCGAACTGGAAGCCGATGCCGGAGTTTGGAAGCGTCCAGCCTCGCACATTTCCGACCAGCTGCGCGCCTCTCGTCGGGCCGCCGATCACAAGGCAGTTGTCAAGTGTCCTGCAATAGGTTACGATGCTCTCGCCGGCGGAGCCGGACATGCTGTCTGTCAGAAGAAGAATCGGAGTGCTGTTTTCCAGCAGCTTTCCCTGAAACAGCTCATAGTCCTTATCGCCTGTCCGGAAGGCGGCAAATTCTTCACCCAGGTCCGCGTAGGCTTGGGTCCTATCGAACATAGCAGTGCCCCAGTTGGAGATAATCGTTTTCTGTTCGGGTTCTTCTCCCGTGTAGCTTTTCAGCCAGTTTTTGATAAAGTCTTCATCGCCGCCGCTGTTGGAGCGGGCATCAATGATGATGAGCTTCGCGTTTTTAAGGTCAGAACCAGTGCGGACGAACTCGTCCATTGTCTCCTCATAATTCCAGTCAAACCTGCGAATCGTTATCAAGGCAATACCGTTTGATTTCAGATAATGATAATCCGGGACCTGCGAACCGTCTTCCAGATAGGACTGGCTCAGCGACCATGTGACCGGAACCGTTTTGGTCTCAGCGCCCTTGGTCAGGGTGATTCTGTCTGCCGTATGCACAGCCGTTGCGGGACAGAACTGACGCAGGGAATAGCACACTCGGCCGCTGCCGTCAAGATACGGCTTCATTTCGACATTCGCGTTGCCGCAGGAGGTATAGTACCACTTCTCGTTTTCCCCCAGCAGATAGTACCCGCTTTCATCCTTGCCAAAGCTTTGACCGCTGTAATAGTAAAGATACTGAACGCTTTTTTCAAAGGCCGGTTCATACCGCCCGGCGATCGAGAAATGTCCGTCCCGAACGAAAAGCAGGTGCGAGTAAATGAGCGAGACGAGCTGGTCCCACTTGATCGTCTGATAGGATGCAAGCTCTGCACGGATGGCATCTTCCGCCTTTTGGAACGTCTCCTCACCGAAATAGTAGTAAGCGCCGTAGGAGTAATGCAGCGCGCGGAAGAACAGGTCCACATCCTCAAGCGCTTCCGCGCGCGTAAGGACCGCCTTGCCGGGATTGTTCAGATTTTTCAGGCTGTCGATCTCTGCCTGCGTGATAGTGACCTCGCCGCGGTGATGCTGTAAATATGCTTCAAAGCCGTCGAACGACTCTTCCCTTGCCATATCGGCGCGGCGCTTCTCGTTCACGTCCTTAAGCAGTTTTTCAAATGCGTTTTGGTAGACCGCTGTGGAACCCTTGCTCAAAACGATGGCAGTATTGCTGTCGGCGTCATAATCGACGGTAAAGCCGAGCGCATCGCCGAGGTCGCGCAGCTTAAAATAGTTGTTTCCCCCGATGTTGTAGACAGAAAGACCGTCCACAGCCTTTCCGTCGATCAAAACGGACTGCTTGCTGACAACGGCTGTTTTGGACTGATCCCGCCCGCGCGCAAGCTCGCCGCCGACAGGGGTATATTCCTTCCCGGAAACGACCGTGACCGCATTGCTTTGCTCATCGAACGAAACGGAAAAGCGGCTGTCCGTCTTGCTCAGAAGCTGCGCAAGATCGCGCAGCTTGAAATAGTTGCTGCCGTCGATGTTGTATTTGTCACAGTCTGCATCGACACCGTCGACTGACAGATTTTGCGGCGAAGCCACCATATTCGCGGCGGAGGCATAAGACACGGCAATGCAAACCAGGAGCAGCGTCAAAATGATGGGCAATCGCTTTTTCATGGATGATTCTCCTCTCCCTTATCACGCTTTCGGTGCGCCGCTTTCAAAGAAGCGTTCCCCGTCAGAGCAATTTTTCACTTTAAGGGTAGCATACTCCATCGTATGCTGCAACGCAAATTTTGCATAAAAGCGGTATCGCCCGTCTAAAGGCGACCGATAGCTTCATCCGCGGCCTTTCAGCCGAGCTTCTGCGCAAGGTCCTCGAGCGCGGCGGTCATCGCCTCTTCAAACGAGGGGTGCGGACGCATGGCCAGCAGGAATTGATCGACCGTCATGTGGTTGGCGAGCGCCTGCGAGACGCCGCCGATCATGTCGCTCGCATGCTCGCACATGAGTTGCGCGCCGATCAGCTCGCGCGTTTCGGCGTGGGCGACAAGCTTCATGAAGCAGCGGCCCGGGTCGGCGATGACCGTCTTGGCGTTGCCGAACATGACGTGCTTGCCGACCTTGACGGGGATCCCCGTCTCCTTGGCTTCCGCCTCCGTGAGGCCGACGACCGCGATCTCGGGGCGACAGTAGATGCAGCTCGGCACGACGGACATGGATGTGTGATTTTCCCTTCCGTAGAGCAGGTCGACGCAGGCGATGCCCTGCGCGGTCGCCACATGGGCGAGCTGAAATTTTGGCCGAGACGTCGCCGATGGCGTAGATGTGGGGGATGCTCGTCTCGTAGCGCTCGTTCACGGCGATGCTGCGGCGGTTCATCTCGACAGAAATGCCATCCGCGAACAGGCCGTCGCAGTAAGAACGGCGGCCGATGGCGCAGAGCACCGCTTCGCCGGAGACGGTCTCCTCCTTTTCCTTGCAGGTGAAGTTTACGGCGATGTCCTCGCCCGCCTGCTCCACGCGCTGGACCATCGCGTTCGTGAAGACCTTTACGCCCTGCTTTTTGAGGATGAGCGCGAGGCTCTGGCCCAGCTCCTTGTCCATGTTGGGCAGCAGGCGGTCCATGCCCTCGATGACCGTTACGGCACAGCCGAGGTCGGCGTAAAACGTGGCAAATTCGATGCCGATGACGCCGCCGCCGATGATGACGATGGAGCGGTAGAGGTGGCCGCAGCCCTCGAGCAGCTCGTCGGAGGTCATGGCAAGCTCCAGCCCCGGAATCGGCGGGCGGGACGGCACGGAGCCGGTGGCAATGAGAATGTCGTCGCAGGTGTAGTCGTTGGCGCTGCCGTCCGCATCCGCCACGCGGACACAGCCGGAGCCGGTGATGAGCGCCGTGCCGCGCAGCAAGTCGATCTTCGCGGTCTTGAAAAGCGATTCAATGCCGGAGGACAGCTTTTGCGAAATTTCGCGCTTGTAGGCAAAAATCTCCGTCATGTCGGCGCGGATATCGTCGGTGTGGATGCCGGCGTGTGCACCGTGCTTGGCGTCGTGGAAGATCTGAGAAGAGTGCAGCAGCGTTTTGGTCGGGATGCAGCCGCGGTTCAGGCAGGTGCCGCCCGCCTCGCGCGCTCGACCACGGCGACTCTTGCCCAGCTTCGCCGCACGGAGCGCAGCCTCGTAGCCGCCGGGACCGGCGCCGATGACGATGAGTTGATAATCAGCCATAATAGTTCGTTCCTTTTGAGAGCAATGCCGCCGACTTTTCGCGGCGGCATTGCGTGATGTTAAGATATGCGCTGCCTTCGTCAGGCAAACTGATAACGTAAAACCATGTTGCGCGCCGCGCCGACCTCGTCGAGACGGCGGACGGGCGTGGAGTGGGGAGCGGTGTGGAGCGTCTCGGGATCGGAGTGCGCGAGTTCAAAGAGCTTGCAGTAGATGTCGCAGACTTCGTCCATCGTCTCCTTGCTCTCGGTCTCGCAGGGCTCGACCATGAGCGCCTCGTGGACGATGAGCGGGAAGTACATCGTGGGCGGATGCAGGCCGTAGTCGAGCATGCCCTTGGCAAGGTCGAGCGCGGAGACGCCCGTCTCCTTGTGCAGATCGACCAGCGACATGACGAACTCGTGCATACAAATTTCGTCGTAGGCCATGGTGAACTTCTCCGCGAGCTTTACGCGCATATAGTTGGCGTTGAGCACGGCGTTCATCGCCGCCTCGCGGATGCCGGACTTGCCGAGCGTGAGCACGTAGGTCAGCGCGCGCACGACGACGTCGAAGTTGCCGTAGAACATCTTCACGCGGCCGATGGACTTTTCGGGGTATGCAAAGCCGTACTTGCCGTCCTTTTCGACGACCAGCGGGCCGGGCATGTACTTTTTGAGGAATTCCTTGCAGCCGACCGCGCCCGCACCGGGGCCGCCGCCGCCATGCGGCGTGGCGAAGGTCTTGTGCAGGTTCGAGTGGATGCAGTCGAAGCCCATGTCGCCGGGGCGGACGACGCCCATGACGGCGTTGAGGTTCGCGCCGTCGTAATAGCACAGGCCTCCCGCATCGTGAATGATCTTCGTGATCTCAAGGATGTTTTTGTCGAAAATACCGACGGTGTTCGGGTTCGTGAGCATCAATCCCGCGGTGTCGGGGCCGACGGCGGCGCGCAGCGCGTCGAGATCGACGCAGCCGTCCGCGCCGGAGGGGATGTTCACCACCTGGAAGCCGCACATCGCGGCGGTTGCGGGGTTTGTGCCGTGGGCGGAGTCGGGCACGATGATCTTCGTGCGGTTAAAATCGCCGCGGTCGGTATGATAGGCCTTGATGAGCAGAACGCCCGTGAACTCACCGTGCGCGCCCGCCGCGGGCTGGAACGTGACAGCGTCCATGCCGAAGACCTCGCCAAGCTCAGAGCCTAACGTGTGCAGCACCTCGAGCGCGCCCTGCGCGGTCTCGATGGGCTGGAGCGGGTGGAGCTGGGTGAAGCCCGGCAGCGCCGCCATGTCCTCGTCGATCTTGGGGTTGTACTTCATCGTGCAGGAGCCGAGGGGATAGAAGCCGTCGTTCACGCCGTGGATGCGCTTGCAAAGGGCGGTGTAGTGGCGGGTGAGCTCGTTTTCACTCACGTGGGGCAGGTGCAGCGCCTCGCTGCGCTCTTCGGGGAGCTGATATTCGGGGACGTCACACTCCGGCATGAGGGTCATGCCGCGGCCTTCGACGCCAAGTTCAAAAATGAGCTTCATTTCAGCACCTCCTTCACGATGGCGACAGCTTTGTCGAGCTGCGACTTGGAGACGAGCTCGGTCACGCACCAGAGGATGCCGCCGTCCACCTCCGCGCCGCCGAGGATGTCCGCCGCGTCGAGCGCGTCGAGGATCTTTTTGCGGCAGTTGGGGCATTCAACTTCGGTGAGGAACTCGTGGAAGAATTCACCCTTGTACTTCAAGGTGCAGCCGATCTTTTCAAGTTCAGAGGCGAAATAGTGCGCCTTCGAGGTGCAGAGCCGCGCGCACTGCTTCATACCCGCTTCGCCCATCGCCGCCATGTAAACGCCCGCGGTGAAGGCGCACAGCGCCTGATTCGAGCAGATGTTGGAGCTGGCCTTCTCGCGGCGGATGTGCTGCTCCCGCGCGGAGAGCGTGAGCACGTAGCCGGCCTCGCCGTCCACATCCTTCGTCTGGCCGACGATGCGGCCGGGGAGCTTGCTCGTCATGGCGGAGGTCGTGGCCATAAAGCCGAGGTACGGGCCGCCGAACGCGGTGTCGAGCCCGAGGGGCTGACCGTCGCCGACGGCGACATCCGCGCCCATCGCGCGCGGCGTGGGCAGAATGGCGCAGGCGATGGGGTTCACGCCCATGACGAACTTGGCACCCGCGGCGTGGACGATCTCACCGGCCGCCTTCGCGTCTTCGATCTGGCCGAAGTAGTTCGGCTGCTGGAGGTAGAAGCACGCGGCGTCATCGCCGAGCGCGGCCTTGAGCGCGTCGAGGTCGGTCCTGCCGTCCTTGCGGGGACGACAAAAAGCTCGGTGTTCGAGGCAAAGCAGTAGGTCTGCATGACCTCGATGACCTGCGGGTTCACGCAGGCGGAGACATACGCCTTCATGCGCTTGCGGTCACGGCACATAGGGATGGTCTCGGCTGCAGCGGTCGCGCCGTCGTAGTGGGAGGCGTTGGCAACGTCCATGCCGGTCAGCTCGCAGATCATCGTCTGGAATTCAAACGTGCCCTGCAGCACGCCCTGGCTGATCTCCGCCTGATAGGGGGTGTAGCAGGTGACCAGCTCCTCGCGGGAGGTGACGGATTTGACGACCGACGGGATGAAGTGGCGGTAGGCGCCCGCGCCGCGCAGAACGGTCTTGTAGACCTTGTTCTTCTCCGCCATGGCGGTGACGGCCTCGCGCACCTCAAGCTCGCTCAGGCCCTCGGGGATGTTCAGCCCGCCGCTCCGCAGGAGCATTTCCTGCGGGACGGCCTTGTACAGCCCTTCCAGGCTGTCGACCCCGATGGCGGCGAGCATTTCTTCCCGTTCCGCAGCCGTGGTGGGAACGTAAGAGCCCATCTCAGCCCTCCTGCGCGCAATGCGCTTCGTAAGCGGCGGCGTCCAGCAGCGCCTCAGTGTCGGTCACGGGGGAGACCTTGATGATCCACGCGCCGTAGGGGTCGGAGTTGAGCGTCTCGGGCGCGTCGGCCAGCGCCTCGTTGACCGCGCAGATGGTGCCGCTGACGGGAGAGATGATGTCGGAGACCGCCTTGACGGACTCGACATCGCCGAAGCTCTCACCGGCGGTGACGCTGTCGCCCTCGGCGGGCAGGTTGATAAAGACCACATCGCCCAGCGCATCCTGGGCAAAATCAGAGATGCCGATCACGGCGACGTCGCCGTCCATCCTGACCCACTCGTGGGACTTGGAATACTTCAGCTCAGCAGGGATGTTCATGGTAATTTCCTCCTCAAAATCGTTCTCAATGAATGTTGTTTGTGATTGACGGTCCAATGGTTTCCGAATATTCGGTCAAAAATCTCTATTTCAGCGTTCGAGCTTGTAGAACGGCATGGGCACGATCTCCAGCTCGATCATGCGCCCGCGCACGTCGGCGTTCAAGTGCTTGCCGATCTCGATATCCTCGACCGGGATGTAGCCCATCGCGACGCCGCAGCCGATAAACGGCGCGAATGTGCCGGAGGACGTCCAGCCGAGCTTCTCTCCATCCATCGTATAGAGGTCGCAGTGCTCGCGCACGATGCCGCGTCCGACGACTTTCATGCCGATGCGCTTCAACTTCGGCGCGCCGAGCGCGACGAGCGCGTCGCGGCCGATGAAGTCCTTGCCGGTGAGCTTGCACGGAAGGCCCGCCATCTTCGGCGTGATCTCGTCGTTCATCTCGTGACCGTAGAGCGGCATGGAGGCCTCGAAGCGCAGCGTGTCGCGCGCGCCGAGGCCGCAGGGGATCAACCCCTCGGGCTCGCCCGCCTTCAGAAGCGCTTTCCACAGGTCGACGGTGTCCTCGGCCTTGCAGTAGATCTCAAAGCCGTATTCACCGGTGTAGCCCGTCTGGGAGACGAGGGCGCGGATCGTGCGCTCGCCGAGGTTCAGGGGCACGTCTTCGGTGAAGGTGTAGTACTTGGCGGGGATGCACTGCTCGTCGCAGAGCTTTTTGAGAATGTCGCCGGACTTGGGGCCCTGCAGGGCGATCTGGCCCCAGTCGTTGCCCTCGTCGCGGTAGTCCACGTCGCCGGAAGAGATGGCTCTCGACCCACGCGGCGTCCTTGTCGCGGTTGCCCGCATTGACGACCAGCCAGTAGTCGTCGGCGGCACAGCGGTAGACGATGAAGTCGTCAATGATGCCGCCCGCGTCGTTGCAGAACATGGAGTACTTGATCTCGCCGTCTTTCATGTTCGAAATGTCGGCGGTGATGATCTTCTGCACGTTGGCGACGGCGTCAGGGCCCTTGAGGCGAAGCTCGCCCATGTGGGAGACGTCGAACAGGCCGGCCTTTTCACGAACGGCCATGTGCTCGGCGATCACGCCGGTGGGATACTGCACGGGCATCAGGAAGCCGCCGAATTCGACGATCTTGCCGCCCATGTCCACATGCGTTTGGTAAAGTGGGGTCTTCTTTTCCATAGTGCGCATCCTCCGAAAACAATAATTTTAATGAATATTATAAAAATTATTAAAATTAAGCATCAAAAAAGAGACACAAAACTCCCTTTTGAGCTTTGTGCCTCCGTTGATCACCTGAGAGATTCCCCGCCCGAGTCATCGCGGCAGGTTGCACCTTCGGCGTGCGGCAAGCCGCACTTTTCGGAGCGTCGTCCGAGTTCGGTCCCTTTTGCCTGAGAGCTTCTGCGTTCCCCTTCGGCGCCGCGGCAGAATATTCCGCGGTCTCTCCCGAACTCATCATCCGATCGGTCGATTCATTTTGCTTTTTAAAGCTAACATAAGAATGGACCTTTGTCAAGAAAGAAAAAATAATATTTTGTTAAAATATTTCAAGCGGAAATTCGGCAAACCGAAAACTGCCGAAACGGGTCAAAATTTGAAAGCATCCCGTTGTTATGACTGCGTTGCCGGCCAGGTTCCATTTCGCTTCGGCATAGCTTTATTTGTATTTCGCATTTGCATTTTGCCTAAAGCGGCGGCGGAGAAGTGATGGGGCGTCTATTTTCTTCGACGAAATCCGTCCTGCGCGGACAAAATTGTATTGACAACGGCGTAGGATGGGGCTATTGTACACACATCATTCGTCAAATGCTTTGAGCAGGACACGACTTCCCCGGATCACCGCTTTCAGAGAGCCGTTGGTGGTGCAAAACGGCAGCAAGGAACGGGCAGGCCATCCCCTGTGAGCAGCCGCGGTGAAAGGCGCAAACGCCGAGTAATCGCAGCCGGTCCCCCACCGTTAACAGGGTACGCTCTCCGATCCATTCGGGCAGCGGTCGAGCGGCCGGTTTTCCGGCAAGCAAAGTGGTAACGCGGAAGTTGAGATCTGCGGCGGATATCGCCGCGATATTGGCCTTCGTCTTTGCGATGGGTTTTCGCTTCGGAAAACCCGCGGCAGAGGCGGGGCTTTTCTTTTTGCTCCCGGCATTGACGAAGAACACAGCTTTTTTAGGAAAGAAAGGGAAATCACATGAACACACTCGTCATCGTGCTGATCGCGGCGGTCGTCCTCGTCGCTGCCTATGCACTCTATGGGCGCTGGCTCGCCAAGACCTGGGGCATCGACCCCAAGGCGCAGACGCCCGCCGTCAAGTATAACGACGGCAAGGACTTTGTCCCCACCAACGGCTGGACCGTCTTCAGCCATCAGTTTTCCTCCATCGCGGGCGCGGGCCCTGTCACCGGCGCGATCCAGGCCGCTGCGTTCGGCTGGCTGCCGGTGCTGCTGTGGGTGCTGCTCGGCGGCGTCTTCTTCGGCGCTGTGACGGACTTCGGCGCGCTGTACGCCTCCGTCAAAAACGACGGCAAGTCCATGGGCATGCTGATCGAAAAGTACATCGGCAAGCTCGGCCGCAAGCTGTTTCTGCTGTTCTGCTGGCTGTTCTGCCTGATCGTCATCGCGGCGTTCGCCGACATGGTCGCCGGCACGTTCAACGCCTACACCGTGGTCGACGGCGTGACGCAGCTTGCTGACGCCGCGCAGACCAACGGCGCAGCCGGGATGGTGTCCATCATGTTCATGGTGTTCGCCGTCGTCTTCGGCCTTGTGCAGAAGAAGCTGAACCTCTCGGGCTGGAAGGAGGCCGTGCTCGGCATCCTCTGCATCGTTGCCTCGTTCGCCGTCGGCATGAACTGCCCACTCATCTTCGGCAAGGCGACTTGGAGCTACATCACGTTCGTCTACATCTTCTTCGCCGCCGTTCTCCCGATGTGGCTTTTGAAGCAGCCGCGCGACTACATGACCACCTTCATGTTCATCTGCATGATCGCGGGCGCGGTCGTCGGCCTTCTCGTTGCGCATCCGACGATGAACCTCCCCGTCTTCACGGGCTTCAACAATGAAAAGCTCGGCACGATGTTCCCCATCCTGTTCGTCACCGTCGCCTGCGGCGCGGTGTCCGGCTTCCACAGCCTCGTCTCCTCCGGCACGTCGTCCAAGACGGTCGAAAACGAGAAGGACATGCTCAAGGTCGGCTACGGCGCGATGATCCTCGAGAGCCTGCTTGCCGTGCTCGCGCTCTGCGTGGCCGGTGCGGCCGCCGCGGCGGACGGCACTCCCGCCGCCGGTACCCCGTTCCAGATCTTCAGCCGCGGCGTTGCGGGCTTCTTCGAGATGTTCGGCGTGCCGAACTTCGCCGCCACGGTCTTTATGACGATGTGCGTCTCCGCCCTCGCCCTCACGAGCCTTGACGCCGTCGCGCGTATCGCGCGCATGAGCTTCCAGGAGCTTTTCAGCGTGGACGACATGGCCCACGCCGAGCCCTGGCGCAAGCTCCTGTGCAACACGTATTTCTCCACGGTGCTGACGCTCGTGCTCGGCTACGTGCTCACGAAGATCGGCTACTCCAACATCTGGCCGCTGTTCGGCTCGGCGAACCAGCTGCTCTCCGCGCTCGTGCTCATCACGCTGTGCGTCTTCCTCAAGGTCACGGGCCGCAGCAACAAGATGCTCTTCCCGCCGCTCGTCATCATGCTCTGCGTCACGTTCACGGCGCTCGTGCAGCGCCTGATGGCCATGGTGCGCGCCATCCAGAATGCCGCTGCCGTCACCATCCCCGCGGGCGAGACGACCTGGGGCGCGGTGTTTATCGCCAACGGCTTGCAGCTCATCATCGCGGTGCTGCTCATCGTGCTCGGCGCGACCATCGTCGTGAACTCGATGAGAAGCTACGTCGCCAGCAAGCACAACAGCGAGGCCAAGGTCTAATTTTGAAAAATGTGCAAAAAAGGAGGCTTCCCGACGGGAAGCCTCCTTTTTTTGCTTTGTTACCAGCTTGCGACCGTGCCGTCGCATCTCGGTTCGGTGCCCGCGGCGTAAACGCCGTTTTCGCACTTCCAGATGATCTCGCCGCGGCCCATGGCCGTGCGGTCGTCGACGATCTCGACCTCGTGCCCCATTGCTCGCAGCTGCTCGGCGATCGCCTCGCCCGCCTCGCGCTCAATCTGGAGCTTTTTGCCGCCGATCCACTGGATGCGCGGCGCGTCGAGCGCCTCCTGCGGGTTCATGGCGTAATCGATGGTGCTCGTCAGCACCTCGACCTGCCCCTGCGGCTGCATGAACGCGCCCATCACGCCGAACGGGCCGACGGCCTCGCCGTCCTTGAGCAGAAAGCCCGGGATGATCGTGTGGTAGGACTTCTTTCCGCCCTCCAAATAGTTGTCGCTCTTCGGGTCGAGGGAGAAGTTCGCGCCGCGGTCCTGAAGCGAGATGCCCGTGCCGGGGATGGCGATGCCCGCGCCAAAGCCGCAGTAGTTGCTTTGGATAAGCGAGACCATGTTGCCCTCTGCGTCCGCGGTGCAGAGGTAGATCGTGCCGCCGCAGTGCGGGTCGCCCGCTTTGGGCTCGAGCGCCTTGTCTGTGATGAGTGCGCGGCGGGCGGCAAGATAGTCGGGCGAGAGCAGCTCGCTGACCTTTGTTTTCATATAGCGCGGGTCGGCGACGTAGGTCTTCGTGTCGGCAAAGGCGAGCTTGATGGCCTCCATGACCTTGTGATAGTAGTCCGCGTCCTCGCGCTTCTCGGGCAGTGTCAGCCCGTTGAGCATGCCGAGCGCCATGAGCACCGTGATGCCGTGGCCGTTCGGCGGGATCTCACAGGCCGTATAGCCGCGGTAGTCCTGCGTGATGGGCTCGACCCATTCGGGGTGGTAGTTTTTGAAGTCGTCCTCGCAGAAGTAGCCGCCCGTGGCGCGGGAATGGGCGACGATCCTTTCCATCAGCTCACCGCGATAGTAGCTCTCGCAGTTCGTCTCGACGAGGGAGCGCATCGTGTCGGCATAGGCGGGGAAACGGAAGACATCGCCCGCGCGGTACGGCGAGCCGTCCGGCTTCATAAAGCTCTTCCACCAGTATTCATAGGGGGGCGGGGTCCTGCGCCATGACCCTGGCGATGCGCCTGCTGTCGCGCGCCCAGAGCTTGCCGACATTGACGGGCACGGCATAGCCGTTTTCGGCATAGGAAATGGCGGGGGCGAAGAGCTCAGAGAGCGGCTTTGTGCCAAAGCGCGCATTGAGCGCCGCCCAGCCCGCGGGCGCGCCCGGGACCATCGTGGGGAGCCAGCCTTCCTCGGGCACCTCGGAAAAGCCTTTTGCACGAACCTCGTCCGCGCTCAGCGCCATCGGCGCAACGCCGCTGGCGTTCAAGCCGTAGAGCTTTTTCTCCTTCTCGATCCACACGAGCGCGAAACAGTCGGACCCAAGGCCGTTGCCCGTCGGCTCGAGCAGCGGCATCGCGCCGGCCATGGCGACGGCGGCATCGACGGCGTTGCCGCCATTTTTCAGCACGTCGAGGCCGACCTGTGCGCCGAGGGGAACGGACGTGCAGCACACGCCGTTTTTGGCGTAGACCACGTTGCGGCGGGAAGAATATCGGTAAGTTAACGGATCAAAATTCGGCATGATCGTTCTCACTTTCGTCGTTTTTTCCCAGTATAGCGGTCCGCGCGCAAAAGCGCAAGAAAAAGACGCTGTGCGGCGCGGACAGAGCAGCGTGACGGAACCATACGGAAAGCTGGATATTCGCTCTGCAAAAGGGCAATAAATTTGCGTTTTCCCGCTTGACAATCTGAAAAACTGCATTATAATACAATCAATCTGATATGAAATGCCTCCTTTGGCACCGGCCGGGGAGAAAAGGCATCCATGACTGAGCCGTAGGTATTCCGGGCGACCGGATAAGGCTGGGTCGTGGGTGCTGTTACTTTTTTATAGAGAAAAGGAGAACGATATGAACATCAAGCCCTTTGCTGTGGAAGAATGGATGAACGAGTACGAGGTGGGTGCGCTATACAACATCGCCGAGACCTGCGTCGACTCCGTTTCGCTCGACGAGCTTTTTCGAGCTCACGGGCGAGAACAAGGAGGACTTTTTGAAGGACTTCTGTGCCCAGCGCTTGACCTATGGCGATATCTGGGGCAGCGAGGCGCTGCGCAGCGGCATTTCCAAGCTCTATCACACGATCAAGGCCGATGAGGTCGTGCTCACGCACGGCGCGGCGGGCGCGAACCATCATGTGTTCTGCTCGCTCATTTCCGCGGGCGACCGTGTGGTCAGCATCATGCCGACCTATCAGCAGCTCTACTCCATCCCCGAGGCCATCGGCGCGGACGTCGCCATCATGCACTTAAAGCAGGAAAACGACTATCTTCCCGACCTGAATGAGCTCAAGAGCCTCGTCACGCCCGAGACGAAAATGATCTGCATCAACAACCCCAACAACCCCACCGGCGCGCTGATGAGTAAGGAGCTGCTGGGGAGCATCGTGGAGATCGCCCGCGGCGTGGGCGCGTACATCCTCTGCGACGAGGTCTACCGCCACCTGACGCAGGAGGACGAGTGGTGTGAATCCATCGTCGACCTGTACGAAAAGAGCATCTCGGTCAGCAGCATGTCCAAGGTCTTCTCGCTCGCGGGCCTTCGCATGGGCTGGATCGCCACGCACGATGAAGCGGCGCGCAAGGCGTTCCTGTCGCATCGCGACTACAATTTAATTAGCTGCGGCATGTTCGACGATGCGATCGCGTCCATCGCCCTGCGCCACAGCGACGTGATGCTCAAGCGCAATCAGCGCATCGTGCGCGAGAACCTCGCCATCCTCGATGACTGGATCAAGGAAAATCCGCACTTTTTCTACACCAAGCCCAAAGCCGGTACGACCGCGCTCGTTTACTACGATTTTGATATCCCCTCCTACGAGTTTTGCAAGCGCATGTACCACGAGACCGGTGCGTTCGTCACGCCGGGCGACTGCTTCGAGCAGCCCCACAGCATGCGCGTCGGCTACGCCTGCGACGTCAACACGCTCAGAGACGGCCTTGCCGCGGTGACGAAGTTTGCCGCGACGCTGTGAGCGGCGAAAACACGCGATAAATAAAAGAAATCCGTCCGGTCATCGACCGGACGGATTTTTGACTTGTAAGGGGTTCACGCCTTGGCCCTGTTCCCGCGCATGAAGTGCAGAATAAGGCCGATGGCCGCGCCGATAAGCGTCGGGCAGATCCAGCCGAGGCCGAGGTCGGCAAACGGTAGGTACTGCTGACCGAACGCCTTGATGGCCGGACCGTGGATGGCGTTGAACACGCTCTCGGGCAGCGCGATGATCAGATCGTAAACGGCAGCGATGAGCGTGAAGCCGATCGTCCAGCAGTACACCGTGCGGTCGTGGCCGAAGAATTTACCGAGCAGCGCCAGCGCAATGAGCGCGATGGAGAGCGGATAGAGGAACATCAGCACCGGCAGCGAATAGCTGATGATGGCGCTGAGGCCGAGGTTCGCAAACAGCAGCGACACGAGGCTGAAGACGATTGCCCAGATGCGGTACTTTGGCCCGTCGGGGAAGAGCGCGCTGAACGTCTCGGCGCAGCTCGTAATGAGACCGACGGCGGTCTTGAGGCACGCGAGCGTCACCGTGGCGGCGAGGATGAAGAGACCGACGGAGCCGAGGTAGTGCTGCGCGATCTGCGCGAGCGCCGTGCCGCCGTTTTCACTGGCTTCAAGCACGCCGCGGCTCTGCGTGCCGGCGATCGTGACGGCGATGTAGATGAACGCCATCAGAAGGCTGCTGAAAATGCCCGCGCGGACGGTGCTCCCCGCCACAGCGGTGGGATCGTCCACGCCGAGGTCACGGATGACCTGCACGACGATGATGCCGAAGGCAAGACTTGCCAGCGCGTCCATGGTGTTGTACCCTTCGAGGAAACCAGCGAAAAACGGCTGGGACGCGTAGTCGCCGAGCGGCTCGACATCCGCGATGGCCGCACTCGGAGAGAGGAGCGCGACGACGACCAGAATGCCGAGGAAGACGAGAAAGCAGGGGTTCAGAATTTTGCCGACCCAGGTCAGGATCTTGCCCGGGCGCAGTGCGAAAAAGAGCGCCGCGGCGAAAAACGCTGCCGAGAAGAGCAGCAGGTACAGTGTGTTACTGCCATTTTGCGGAAGCACCTGCTCAAGTCCCACGGTGAATGACGTCGTCGCGCAGCGGGGAATGGCGAAAAACGGCCCAATGGTCAGATACAGCGCGCAGGTGAAGAACATCGCGTAGGGGCGGTTGACCTTGCTGCTCAGGTCAAAAAGACCGTTGGAGCGGCTGATGCCGAGCGCGGCCACGCCGAGCAGCGGCAGGCCCACGCCCGTGATGAGAAGCCCCAGAATGGCCTGCCAAACGTTGGAACCGGCCATCTGGCCGAGGTGCACGGGGAAAATAAGGTTACCTGCGCCGAAAAACAGGCCGAAGAGCATGCTGGCAACATAGGTGTATTCCTTGACGGTGAGCTTGCGTTTCATGGTAAAAAATTTCCTTTCATGGCGGTGGGGCAAAAATGCCCCGTCCTGAATGATTCGGGTAACAAAAAAACCGGTCTGTTCCCGCGCTCTGACATTGCAAGGGGATACTCCCATGCTTGTGGAACATTCCACAAGTGCTTTGCCAGATCAATGGAGCATACCGGATCCATGCTGCCGATCATTGCAGGCAGCGAATCAAACCGAGCCTTGGAAAATGAGGTCGATCAAACCGCTGCCGACTGCTTCGACGGCATAGATTCGGACGAATGCGCCTCTATGCCTGCGATCAGTCGCCAGCTTACTCCAAAAACAGCATTTCTGGACGTAACCATGGTGTTCAAACGATCGCCTCCTTTGCTGTGGAAATTGGCCTCATTATACCATGACATTACATTTTGTCAAGTATCAATGAGAAAATGATATGTTAAAATCGGAAGCGAAAAATTGGGCCGATGGATGAAGCTTCATTCGGGCCACGCAAAGAAGCATGCGGCGCGATAATGCGCCACCTTGCGGTAAAGGGGCAAAAAAGGCGCGAAAACAGACTGCTTTCGCACCTTTTCGGTAAATAAAAAGATCAGAACACCACGACGAGCAGCATCTTGAACTGCTTCTGACCGTACACCGCGTGCGGATGGCGCGCGGGCATGACGATGGTCTCGCCCTCGTGCAGGATGTGCTCGACGCCGTCGATCGTGATCCGGCCCATGCCGTCGAGGCAGGTGACCATCGCGTCGCCGCCGGATTCGTGGGTGCTGATCTCCTCACCCTTGTCAAACGAGAAGAGCGTGACGCTCACGTGCTCGTTCTGCGCCAGCGTGCGGCTGACGACCTGACCGGACTGATAGGCGACCTGATCGCGCAGGGTCAGAACCTCTGCCTTGCTGATATTTTTCATACCGTCCATGATAGTTTTCCTCCTGTTGAAACGCGCGGCGTTTACCGCCGCGCGTGATATGATTTTCTTATCATGCCCTTTTTGCGGAAAAAGGCAACGATTATTTTGCTTTGTGCGCCAGCACACAGTACCACTCGCTGTTTTCGATGTCAAACGCGCCGAACTGCACGGGGAAGGCCTTGACCTGAATGTCCTGATAGCCGAGCTGCGTGAGCTTGTCGAGCAGTAATTTCTGCGGCACGGGGTGGTAGTGCTCCTCAAAACGCTCTTTTTGGAAGATTTTGTTATCGCGCTCGAAGGTGTAGACAAGATTGAAGACAATGGAGCCGTCGGATAAATGGTCCCAGACCTGCATGAGGTTCACGCGGTCGCCGTTTGGCAGGAAGGCGGGATTGTAGCAGTAAAAACGCTTTTTCTGCCCCACGATACGGTCCCAGTTGCGAAGGTCGAAGTAGAGGCAGCCTCCGGGCTCCACGAGCGCGTCCATCTGCTCCAAAACGCCGGTGATCTCGTTGTTTGTCACGTAGGCAAGCGAGTTGCCGGTGCTCATCACGCAGTCGAAGCTGCGGTCAAAATGAGACGTCAGGTCGCGGAAATCGCTCTGCCGCAGGTCGATGGCGATGCCACGCTCGTCCGCCTTTTTGCGGCAGCGCGCGAGCATGCTGCCGCTCAAATCGGAGCCGTACAGCGAGACGCCGAGTTGCCCGAGCGGCAGCGTGAGCGAGCCCGTCCCGATGCTCACATCGAGCGCCGAGCGAATGGGCCTGCCGTCGAAAACGGTCTGCCAGTGGGAGAGGGTCTGTGCATCCTTTTTCGGGGAGTCGAAGAGGTCGTAGATGTCGGTGCGGTCGTAGACGCTGGCCATAGTGAATGTTCCTCCTGATAAAATATTGGATCGCGCCCCGCGCTCAGCGCTTTTTGCGCTGGGACGAGGACGGAATGTCCATTTCCGCGCGGTACTTGGCGACGGCGCGGCGGCTGACCTCGATGCCGAGAGCCGAGAGCGTCAGACGAAGCGCCTCGTCCGAGAGCGGCGCGGACGGGTCCTCTGCGCGAATGAGGCTTTGCAGCCGCTGCTTGACCGCGTGGGACGAGACTGCCGCGTCGGGGCGGATCGCCGTGGTGAAAAAGCTGCGCACGGGGATGATCCTGCCCTGGAACTGAAGGTATTTATTCTGCGCCGCACGGCTCACGGTGGAGGTGCTGACGCCCATTTTTTCGGAAAGCTGCTGCATCGTCACGGGCAGCAGTGCCTCGCCGCCACAGAAAAAGCCGTGCTGCTCGCGCCCGATGAGCGTGAGCATCTGTATGAGCGTGTCGCAGCGGGTGTGGACGCCCTTGATGAGGGCCTGTGCTTCGGAGAGCTTTTCTTTCACGTAGCGCTGGACCTCGGGGTCGTCGCTCGTGTTCATCAGCGCGGCGTATTCGGCGTTGACGGACAGGCGCGGCAGAATGCGCTCGTTGAGCTCGATGACGAGCTGGCCCTGCTGCACGGAAAATTCCGCGTCGGGGGCGACATAGGCGATCTGCTCGCTGCCGGCAAAGCTGCGCGAGGGGATCGGGTTGAGCGCGAGCACCTTGGAAGCGGCGGCCTTGGCTTCACCGACGCTGACGCCGAGCAGGGCGGCAAGCCCAGAAAAGTCGCGCTTGCCGAGCAGTTCGAGCCCGTCGCGCGCGATCTTCAGCGCCAGCGGGTCGAGCGAGCGGTCCTGCGCAAGCTGGAGCGTCAGGCATTCCGACAGATTCCGCGCGCCGACGCCCGGCGGGTCGAGCATCTGCACGGCAAACAGCGCCTGCTCGAGCGAGAAGAGCGGGATGTCGAATTCGCGTGACAGCTCTTCGAGCGGGCAGTCAAGATAGCCGCGCTCGTCGAGGCAGTCGATCAAAAAGCGGCACAGGCGCAGAAGCTCGTCGTCGACGAGCTTCATCTGCCCGATCTGCTCGGTCAGGTGGTCGCGGAACGTTTTTTCGCGCGTCAAAAAGGCGGTGAAGTCCTGCACCTCCTCCATACCGGAGGAGGTGACGCTGCGCCACGAGTCTGTCTCGCGCACGTCGGGCGTTCCTCGTTCGGATGCGGAAGCTTCGCTCGGCAGCGCTGTTTCGTAATAGGTGGGGGACTGTACGTCGAGCAGCGGGTTTGAGAGCGCGACCTCCTGCACGTATTCGGCAAGCTCCGGCGCGGAGAGCTGCAAACAGTCGAGCGACTGGCGCATCGTCTGCGTCAGCACGAGCTTTTGGCTCAGCGTCTGCTTCTGTTCAAGCTGCACGATAGATTCCCTCCCCAAATGATGCTCATTCAGTAAATTAAAGTATAGCAGTTTTCGCCTTTCTTCGCAATACACAGATGCGCGGGAATGGCCCCAAAAAGCAAGGGGGCATTTAGATCGCGCAAAAAAGCAGGGCGGCCCAAGGCCGACTCCGCATAAGAAAACATGCGGTTTTGCCTGCGCCTTTTTGGCTGAAATACAACCGAAAAAAACTCCCCATACGCCAGTATGGGGAGTTTTTTTCAGCTGATTTCATCTCAAAAATTCATTGGCAAAACTGCTTTGCACCGAAAAAGAGCAAATTTTGTGCGGAGCTGAGGCGCGACGGCGCAGGCATGCTGACGCATGGCAAGACGGCGCAACGAAGGAGTCCGTGCAAAATTTGCCTTTTACGGCGCATGTTTTCTTATGCGGAGTCGGCCAAAGCCGCCCTGCTTGGTGCAAAGGGAATGTTGTGTTACGGCAGCGGGATCTCCTTGCTGTCGAAGAGCGTCTTGAGCTCGATCGAGGTGCGCGAGTCGCCGAACTTCTTGATGAGGGAGAGAAGCTGGTCGAGCTGCTGCGTGTCGCGCACGGCGAAGCGGAGCAGCGCGTTGAACTCACCCACCACGTGATAGTGGCTGATGATGGCGCTCTGCGAGGCGCAGAAATCGCAGAATTTGTCGTACTTGTCCGGCTCGAGCGCAACAGAGATAAAGCCTGTGATGTTACAGTCGAGCTTCGTGCGGTCGATGTCGATGTGATAGCCGCGGATCACGCCGCTTTCCTCCATCCGGCGAATGCGTTCCGACACGGCGGGCGGCGTCAGCCCCACAAGGTCTCCCATGCGGCGCAGCGTGCAACGGCTGTCGTCCTGGAGGAGGTTGAGGATTTGGTAGTCAGTCCGATCCATCATGTTCTCCCTCTACCGTTCTCTCACACGATCTCGCCGCGCTTGATGACGGTTTTTGCAAGATTGCTGCCAACGCGGTAGCAGATGTAGTCGAGGTCGGGCGCGTCCCAGATGACAAGGTCGCCCAGCTTGCCCTCTTCGACAGAGCCGACCTTGTCGGCAAGGTCGATCGCCGCGGCGCCGTTGAGCGTGACAGCCGTGAGGACCTCCTCCGGCGTCAGCTTGTACTTGAGGCAGCCGAGGTTGATGACAAACTGCATGTTCAGGCACGGGCAGGAGCCAGGGTTGAAGTCCGTCGCCATTGCAACGGGCACGCCAGCTTTGACCATGTCGCGCGCGGGCGCGAACACCGCGCCGAGGTTGAAGCTCGTCGCGGGCAGCAGGCATGCGATGACGCCGCCCTTGGCCATGGAGGCAATGCCCTCCGGCGGGCAGACGATCAAGTGCTCAGCCGAGATCGCGCCGATCTCACCGGCGAGCTGGCTGCCGCCGATGGCCTCGATCTCGTCGGCGTGGATCTTGGGACGCAGGCCATACTTGAGACCCGCTTCGAGCACCTGACGGGACTCTTCGACGGTGAAGGTGTCGGCCTCGCAGAAGACGTCGCAGAACTTGGCGATGCCCTGCTCCTTGACCTTGGGCATCATCTCCTCGCACACAAGGCGGACGTACTCTTCGCGGTTGGACTTATATTCCGCAGGGACAAGGTGCGCGCCCATGAAGGTCGCGACGAGGTCCATGCGGTGGTGATCGTTGAGGTCCTTGATGACCTCGAGCGCCTTGAGCTCATGCTCGGTGGCAAGGCCGTAGCCGCTCTTGGCCTCGACCGTGGTGGTGCCGAAGCCCATCATCTCGTCAAGCGCCTTGGAGGCCTTGGCGGCGAGCTCCTGCTCGCTGGCCTGACGGGTGGCGTTCGTCGTGGACTGGATGCCGCCGCCCGCGTTCTGAATGTCGAGATAGCTTGCGCCGTGGAGCTTGAGACCCAGCTCGTTCTGGCGCCAGCCGCCGAAGATGAGGTGGGTGTGGGCGTCGACAAGGCCGGGGGTGACGAGGTGGCCCTCCGCGTCGACGACTTCCGCGCCCTCGACGGCGGGAACCGCGCCGGTACCGACGGAGGCGATGATGCCGTCCTCGATGAGCACCCACGCATCCTTTAAGAATTTGATCTTGCCCTGCTCCTCGCCGCGATGGGCGGATTTGCCCTCCGGCGTCGCCAGCAGGCCGATGTTTTTGACCAGTAACTTTTTCATAGTAAATGTTGTCCTTTCTCACTGTTGGAAAGAGCATTCTGTTCGATGGCTTGTCAAAAAAGCCTCGCAGAGTTTGCTACCCGCAAGGGGTACGCGGCATCCGCAAGGCGGCAGAGCCGCCAGCGGCTGCCCAGGCCGCCCGCAGGCGGCAAATAAATTGAGATCATCTTTCCGACGACATGTGCGTCGGAAAGATTCTTTGCGCTCCGCAAGTGTGCGAGCAAAGCGAGTGCGCGCAGCGGAGTGTATCCAGCTCAAAAAAGGGGCATATTTCTATGCCCCTTTTTTGAAGTAAATTTTAGTGCATGTATTCCTTCACGGCCTTCTCGCAGAGCTCTTCGTCCGCGACGTAAGGCATGGTGATGTGATCCTGCCCCTCGTACATCTTGTTGTACTCGGCGACAGTGGTCATGGCGTTCTCGTTGCGCGCCCAGCTGCGGCGGGCAACGCCGACCATGGTATCCCAAGGCATGGACATGCGCAGGATGGTGTCGACACGCTCGGAGCCGTCGAGAACCATACCGAAGCCGCCGTTGATGGCGCGGCCGATGCCCGTACCACCGCCGTTGTGCAGGGCGATGTAGCTCATGCCGCGGGCAGCGTTACCAGCGTAGCACTGGGTCGCCATCTCGGCCATGATGTTGGAGCCGTCCTTGATGTTGGAGGTCTCACGGAAGGGCGCATCGGTACCGCCGGTGTCGTGATGGTCACGGCCAAGGATGACGGGGCCGATCTCACCGTTGCGGACCATCTCGTTGAACTTGAGCGCGAGGTTCATACGGCCCATGGCATCCTGATAGAGGATACGGCACTGGGTGCCGACGACCAGCTTGTTCTTCTCGGCGTCGCGGACCCAGACATAGTTGTCGTAGTCCTGATAGCGGCGGTTGTGGGCCTTGATGTACTCGGCGGCAGCCATGTCGGTCTTGTGCAGATCCTCGGGGTTGCGGCTCAGGCAGCACCAACGGAACGGGCCGTAGCCGAAGTCGAACAGGCAGGGACCAAGGATATCTTCGACGTAGGAGGGGAAGATGAAGCCGTCGAGGTCATTCTCGCCGTTCTTGCAGATGCTCTTCACACCGGAGTCGTAAACAGCCTTGAGGAAGCTGTTGCCGTAGTCGAAGAAGTAGGTGCCGCGCTCGTGGAACTTGCAGATCATCTCATAGTGATGATGCAGCGTCTTGTCGACGAGGACACGGAAGCCGTCGGGATCCTTGTCGAGCATTTCGGTGCGCTGCTCGAACGTGAGGCCCTGCGGGCAGTAGCCGCCGTCATAAGGCACGTGGCAGGAGGTCTGGTCGCTCATCAGGTCGACATGGACGTTGTTGTTGTACAGGTACTCGAGCAGGTCGACAATGTTGCCGCAATAGGCGACAGCACAGGGCTTGCCTTCCTTCTGGTGGTCGAGAGCGATCTTGGTAGCCTCTTCGAGAGAGTCGGTGCGGTGGCTGACCCAGCCCTGGGTGTAACGGGTCTCGATACGGGAATCGTCGACCTCGGCGATGATGGAGGCAGCGCCGGCGATCTCAGCAGCCTTGCCCTGAGCGCCGCTCATGCCGCCAAGACCGGCGGAGACGAACAGACGGCCGGCGAGGTTCTGATCGTTGGGGATGCCGAGCTTCAGACGGCCGGCGTTGAGCAGCGTGTTGAACGTGCCGTGGACGATGCCCTGGGGGCCGATGTACATCCAGCCGCCGGCGGTCATCTGGCCGTAGTTGGCAACGCCGAGCGCGGCAGCGCGGTTGAAGTTCTCCTGGTCATCGAAGGTACCGACCATCAGGCCGTTGGAGATGATGACGCGCGGAGCCATCTTGTGGGAGTGGAACAGACCCAGAGGATGACCGGACATGACGACGAGGGTCTGCTCATCGGTCAGCTGCTCGAGGTACTTCTTGATCAGACGGTACTGCATCCAGTTCTGGCAGACCTGACCGGTCTCACCGTAGGTGACGAGCTCGTAGGGATACAGAGCGATGTCGAAGTCGAGGTTGTTGTCGATCATGACCTGAATGGCCTTGCCCTCGATGCACTTGCCCTTGTACTCGTCGATGGGCTTGCCGTAGAGCTTGCCCTCGGGACGGAAGCGGTAGCCATAGATACGGCCGTGCTCTTCGAGTTCCTGCGCAAACTCCTTGGCCATCTGCTCATGATGGTCGGGGTGGATGTAACGCAGAGCGTTCTTGATGGCGAGCGCCTTATCGGCCTCGGTCAGGTGGGATTCGCGGCGGGGTGCGCGACGGTAGCCCTCTTCGAACTTCGGGTACTCGGGAAGCTCGTAGTCCAGCTTGATCGTCATCGCATCGTCTGCAAGATTGATCATGGTGGGTTCCTCACTTTCATAAAAATATTTCTGTAAAAACCAATAAAAATGAAAACGGAATTCTCACTTTTCTTTACAACTTGCATTATAACAAAGATCTGCTATAATGAAAAGTACTTAATTTATCTGCATACCATACCACAAAAGTATGACATGGAGGACGAGCGATGAAGATCAGACAGCTGGAATACTTCTGTGCGGTGGCGGAGGAGAAAAGCATCTCCGCCGCGGCGCGCGAGCTGCACGTGGCGCAGCCGCCGATCTCGCGCCAGATCGCGCAGCTCGAGGAAGAGCTCGGCGTGCAGCTCTTCCTGCGCGGCAGCAAGGGCATGTCCCTCACCGACGCGGGACAAAGCCTGTATCAGCAGACGCAGCAGATCTTTCAGGACATCCGCCGCGTGGAGGACAGCGTGCGCAGCGTGGGGACGGGCATGAGCGGGCGCATCAAGCTCGGCGTCATCTACTCGGCGATGTCGTACGCGTTACATTATATAAATGAATATCACAGCCGCTATCCGCAGGTGGAGCTCTTCATCCGTGTGGGCTCGCCGCAGGAGCTCATTGAATCGCTCAACCGCGGCGAGCTGCATGCGCTGTTCCTGCGCACCGCCGCGCGCGAGCCGAGCGGATTGCAGGAGCGCATTCTGGGCGAGGATAAGCTCGAGCTCATCATGCGCGAGGACCTGGACCCCGCGCCAGAGCTTTCCGAGGTGCCCATTGAGCGGCTCGAGGGTGTGCCGATGTGCCTTCTGCGCTCGGACGACCTGTGGAGCTACAACGACTTTTTGGTGCAGGAGTGCCAGCGCAGCGGCTTTACGCCGAATGTGACCTGCCACTGCTACGATACGCCCATGGCGATGCAGATGGTGCTCTCGGGCTTTGGCATCAGCTTTCTGCCAAAGTCCATCCTCAGCACGCATCCGGGCGCACCTTTAAAGGCAAAGCCTGTGCGCGGTCTGCCGATCCGCTCGTATGCCGTTTTGGCATGGAACAGCGCGGTGCTCAGCGCCCCGTGTGTGCAGCGCTTCGTCGAGGAGAAGATGACTTAAAAAAAATTAAGCCGCCGTTGAAAAAAGAGAAAGAAAACCTGTTTACTCCCCCGTTGGGCCGCGATATAATGGCAACGCTGAACAAAAATGGACGGGCGCAGCGCGCCTGTCTGAGCAAAATGACGATACAAAATAAATTGACGGAGGAAAACAACCATGGCAAAGTTGATCGAATGCATCCCCAATTTCAGCTGCTCCAAGGAAAAGGACGAGGCCACCTATAACGCCCTCGTCGAGACCGCCAAGAGCGTTCCCGGCTGCACCCTGTTTGACGCCCAGACCGACGGCAACCACAACCGCTGCGTCTTCACCCTCATCGGCTCTCCCGAGGCCATCGAGGAGGTCGCCTTCCAGCTGACGAAGGTCGCCACCGAGCGCATCGACATGAACAAGCATCACGGCGAGCACAAGCGCATGGGCGCTACCGACGTTATCCCCTTCGTTCCCCAGATGGACGTGACCGTTGAGGAAGCTGTCGAGATGTCCAAGCGCGTTGCCCAGCGTATCTGGGACGAGCTGAAGGTCCCCTCCTTCCTGTATGAGGACAGCGCCACCCGTCCCGAGCGCCGCAATCTCGCCACCTGCCGCAAGGGCGAGTTCGAGGGCATGCCCGAGAAGCTCCTGCAGCCCGACTGGGCTCCCGACTACGGCGAGCGCAAGATCCACCCCACCGCCGGCATCACCGCCATCGGCGCCCGTATGCCGCTGGTCGCTTTCAACTGCAACCTCGAGACCTCTGATGTTGAGGTCGCCAAGAAGATCGCCAAGGTCATCCGCGGCTCTTCGGGCGGCTTCCGCAGCTGCAAGGCCATGGGCTTCATGCTCGAGGACCGCGGCATCGCGCAGGTCTCCATGAACATGGTCAACTATGAGGATACCCCGCTGTATGTCACCTATGAGATGATCAAGGCCCTCGCCGAGCGCTACGGCACCCGCGTCATCGAGAGCGAGATCGTCGGCCTGACCCCCGCCAAGGCTCTGATCGACTGCGCCGAGTTCTACCTCAAGGCCAAGGACTTCGACTGCAAGAAGCAGGTCATGGAGTATCACCTGATCGACATGGAATAAAATACTTCAAAAATGCGCTGAAAGCGCATTTTTGAGCGCAACCAGGAAAAGCGGAGGCCGCTTTTCCTGGTTGGTTTACAGTCCGCTGCGTCGCACTCGCTTTCGCTCGCACGCTGGCGGACTGCAAAGTGTTTTTTCTGACGCGCACGCCCCAGGACGGCTTCTCTTGCCGCTTTGCGGCAATTCACCTTCTGTCGTCAGAAAAAACGATTAAAATCGTTTGCCGCCGGAGGGCGGCAACGGCTGCGACGCTTTTGGCTCGTGCGGGCGTTGGCTGCTCCAAGAGGGGCGGCTGACCGTAAAGGTGCGGCGATGCCCGCGCGGGACGAAAACGGCGCGAAATGATGAAAGGAAATATTCAACATGATGAAGTTAGCTGATATGACCGTTACCGGCTTTGCCGATACCGTTGCTTCCGATGCTCCCGCGCCGGGCGGCGGCTCCTGCGCCGCGCTCTATGGCTCCATCGGCGCCGCGCTGACCGCGATGGTCGGCGGCCTCACGCAGGGCCGCAAGAAGTATGCCGAGTATGCCGAGCATGCTGCCGAGGTCGAGAAGAAGGGCAACGAGCTCAAGACCCGCCTGCTCGACGTTATGGACCGCGACACCGAGGCGTTCAACGTCGTCTCCGCCGCGTTCGGTATGCCCAAGGCGACCGACGAGGAGAAGGCTGCCCGCTCCGCCGCCATCCAGGAGGGCCTGAAGGGCTGCACCAAGACCCCGATGGAGATGATGGAGCTCATCGACGAGACCCTGACGCTTGCACAGTCCCTGCTGGGCCGCTTCAACGACACCTCCGCGAGCGACCTGGGCGTTGCGTTCCTGTCCCTCAAGGCCGGTATCCAGGGCGCATGGCTCAACGTGCTCATCAACGTCGGCTCCCTGAAGGATCAGGAGTTCGCCGCTGAGTACCGCGCCAAGGGCGAGGCCCTGCTCGCGCACGCTCTGCCCCTTGCCGACGAGTGCTACGCTGAGATCGTCAAGCTCATCGAGGGCTAAACGAAAAGATTCATCAAAAAATGGCTTCGGTGCGCGCACACCGAAGCCATTTGCAGTTTGCAAAGGAGTTGTATTTCCATGACCATCCAGCATTTAACGCCGAGTGACTACATTACGACCAAGTGGTCTGGCGGCCTCACGACCCAGCTCGGCATCGCGCCCGCGGGCGCGGTGTACGCAGACCGCGACTTTTTGTGGAGACTCAGCTCTGCGACCGTTGAGGACGCAGAGTCCGACTTTACGGCCCTGCCCGACTATGAGCGCCTCATTTCGACACTTGAGAGCACGATCGAGCTCAACCACAACGGCGGCGAGAAGCTGACGCTGAACCCCTACGAGGTCCACCGCTTCGACGGCGGCGACGACACGCACTCCTGGGGCCGCTGCCGCGACTTCAACCTCATGCTCCGCAAGGGCAAGTGCGAGGGCAAGATGCGCGGCGAGCACCTTGCGGCGGGCGAGCACAAGACCGCCCACGGCTGCGAGGGCATGACGCTCATCTACTGCGGCGTGGGCGAGGTCAATGTCATCGTCGGCGAGGAGAGCGTCGAGCTCAAGGCCGACGAGGCCGCGCGCCTCGACGGCTACGCGGGCGAGATCAAGCTCTGCTCCAAAGCGGGCGCAAAGCTGATGCTCGCCAAGGCGAAAGCTATTTAAAAAGAAACGAAAAAGGAGAGGCAAAAGCCTCTCCTTTTTCAGTCTTCAAAGTCGTTCGGGTCTTCGTCGGTCTGCTTGCGGAAGCGGTCGAGCGCGACGAGGACGGCGGCTGCCGCGGCGATGACGGCCAAAACGCCGACGAGAATGGATACGCATTTTTTCATAGTGATTCCTCCTGTTGTAATAAAATATGGAACGAGCTATGCTTCGGCGGAGATGATGTCGTAGACCTGCTGTAAAAATTCGTCCTGCCCGCTTACGGTGCAGCGAAGCGTTTCATCCTCGACGGCATTGAAAATGCGCAGAACGCCGAAAAAGTTCCTGCACTGAAGAAACGTACCGCTGCCGGTGCTGCCGTTGGGGAAATCGGTCAGGCCGAAGTTGAAACAGACCTCCCACCGGATGTCGCCATCCTGTGTTTGCCGCACCGTGCCGCCCTGCGGCAGAAAGCTGAGCAGAGAGCGGCGGAATTTCTGCCGCGCAAAAAGCCCGACAAGCTGCGAGAAGCGCTCGTCGTCTGCGGAAAGCTCAAAGTATGTGTCCTCCACCTCCGGGCAGCGGAGGTGATAGCCGGAAACGGATTCGCATTGTGCGATATCCACCTTGCCGATCTCTTGCAGCGTCATCGGGCGCGTGTAGATCAAAGTTGCGAGGACGAGAACAGCCAGAATGCCGAGGGGGAGAAGCCGCTTTTTCTTCATGGGGAAACCTCCTCAAAAGTACTTCTACTCTATTAGACGCAGAAAACGCGAAAAAGTGTCACGCTTTTTCAAATTTTTCGAACGAAGCATAAAAGGGGCTATCCACAACATAACATGAAAGGCTGTGCTTTGCAAGTTTGCAGGCGCAGCCTTTCAGAAAATTTAAGAAGTGGGTCATCCCCGTCCGCGGCCGATCAGGCAGCAGAGGAGAAACGCCGTGAGGTCGCAGACAACGACCGTCGCGCCCACGGGGGTGGAGAGCAGATACGACCCCGTGAGCCCGAGGCAGAAGCACATGACCGAGAGCCCCGCGGCAAAGCACACGACAGAGCGGAAGCTCTTGAACACCCGCATCGCGGACAGCGCCGGGAAGATGATGAGGCTCGAGAGCAGCATCGCGCCCATCATGCGCATACCGAGCACGACGGTGAGCGCCGTTAGAACGGACAGGATCGTCTTGTACGTGCCGACGCGCACGCCCGTCGCGCGGGCAAAGGACTCGTCGAACGTGACGGAAAAGAGCTTGTGGTAGAAGAGAATGTAGAGCGCGAGCACGCAGAGCGCGAGCGTGACGCTCAGGATGACGTCCGAGCGCGACATCGCGAGGATGCTGCCGAACATATAGCTGTCGACATCCGTGGTCATGCCGGTCGTGAGCGAGGTGACGATGACGCCGATGGCGAGCGCCGAGGCCGAGAACACCGCAATCATCGCGTCCGCGCTGACGCGGCTCTTTTCCGCGACGTGCATCAGGATGAACGCCGCGATGACCACAACGGGGATGGAAAACCACAGCGGCGCGAAGCCGCATGCCACCGCGACCGACAGCGCGCCGAACGACACGTGGCTCAGCCCGTCGCCGATCATGGAGTAGCGCTTCAAAACGAGCGGCACGCCGAGCAGCGACGCGCACAGCGAGACCAAAATGCCGACAACAAACGCGCGCACGATGAAAGGATAGGCGAACATCGAAAGAAGCAGCTTCATGTGCGTTCACCTCCAAACCGTTTGCCGGCGGGCGACGATAAAAACTCGCCCACCGTGCCGTAAAAGCAGCCCGCGCGGTCGACGCAGAGGATGTGCTTGGCCTCGCGCAGGGCGTTTTCAATGTCGTGCGTGACCATGATGATGGCCATGCCCTCGCGCTCGTTCAAATAGCGCAGCGTTTTGTAGAGGTCCTGCATGCTCGCGGGGTCAAGGCCCGTGACAGGCTCGTCGAGGATGAGCAGGTCATTTGCCGCGCACAGGGCGCGCGCAAGCAGCACGCGCTGCTGCTGCCCGCCGGAGAGCTCGCGGTAGCACTTGTCCTTGAGTTCCAGCACGCCGAGCTTGCCGAGGTTCATCAGCGCCGCCGACTTCTCCTCTGCCGTGTAGAAAAAGCGCGCGCGGCGGTTCGAAAAGCCCGAGAGCACGACCTCTGTGACCGTTGCGGGAAAGTCGCGCTGCGTGGGCGTTTGCTGGGGCAGATACCCGAGTCGCCCCTCGCGCTGGGCAGGGCAGTCGATCTTGCCCGCGAGGGGCGAGAGAAGCCCGAGGAGCGAGCGCAGCAGCGTCGATTTGCCGCTGCCGTTCTCGCCGACGATGCAGAGGTAGTCCCCCGCGCGGACGGTGAGGGTCAGGTGCTCCAGGAGCGGTTTGTGCTCGTAGCCGAGCGTGACGTCCTCGCACGCGAGGACGATGGGCGATTCATTCATTCGTTGAGCCCCTTTCTGAGTGCTTCGTAGTTGCGCTCCATGAGCGTGAGGTAGGTCTCGCCCGCGTCAAAATCCGCGCGCGAGACGGTCTGCATCGAATACAGGGTGTCGACCGCTGCGCCGGTGCACTCACTCACCACAGCGGCGACCTTTTTCGTGCCGAAGTCGATGGTGTAGACCACGGGGATATCCTCGTCCTCCACCTTGTCGATGAGGTACTTGATCGTCGCGAGCGACGGCTCGGTGTCGCCCGAGCAGCCGTGGAACGCTGCGCGGTAATCCAGGCCGAATTCGCGGCAGAAGTAGAGCATCGGGAAGCGGTCGGCGAAGACGAGGAGCTTGTGCGGCGCGCTTTCGCAGAGAGAGGCAAAGCGTGCGTCCAGCGCTTCGATCTGCGCGCAGTAGCCATCACAGTTCGCGCGGTAGAAATCCTCGTTTGCGGGATCGGCCTTGCAGATCGCGTCGCAGACGGCGCGGCAGAGGACAACGGCGTTTTTCGGCGACGTCCAGATGTGCTCATCTTCTTCATGATCGTGGTCATGGTCATCATGGTCATCGTGGCTGCCATGCTCATGGTCGTGGTCATGGCCGTCCGCGCCCTGCATGCCCTCGACATATTCCTCGTCGAGCGCGTCGACGTAGTCCATCATGCGGGCGATGACGGCGATATTTTCGCCTGCAGCGCCCAGCATGCTGTCGACCCAGTATTCCCCCTCGCCGCCGTTGTAGAGGAAAACATCGGATTCGGAGATCGTGACGGCGTCGAGCGGCGTGGGCTCGAAGCTGTGCGCCTCGCGCCCCGGTGAGAGCAGAAGCGTGACGTCCGCGCGGTCGCCGACGATGGCGCGGGCGAAGTCATAATAAGGGAAAAGCGTCGCGACGATCTGGATTTTGCCGTCGTCCGCCTTTTCCACAGGCACGGTGCAGGCGGTGAGGGAAAATGCCAGCGCGAGCGCCAAAAAAAAGGAAGCAATGCGTTTCATGCGCCCTCCTGACACTCGCGGCACAGGCCGTAGAACATCGTCTTGCGGGGATTGATGGAAAAGCCGTGCTCATGCTCCAAATGCTCGTAGAGCGGCGCGAGCTGGTGGCAGTCGAGGTGCACGATGCGCCCGCAGCGCTCGCACTTAAAGAGGCAGCAGTCCGATGCGCAGCTGTGGGTGCAGAACTGATAGTACGCGCCCTCGTCCGTCGTGACCTTGTGGACGCTGCCCTGCCGCTCGAGCTTTTCAAGCTGCCGGTACACCGTCGCGATGCCGATGTGCTCGCCCTGCTCGCGCAGCGCGTCGACGATCGCCGCCGCGCTGACCGGCGAGTCCGCGCGCTCAGAAAGGCAGTCGAGCACTGCCTTTTGCTGTTTGGTCGTATAGGTCGCCATAGTGGCCTCCTGAATTTGAAAATGAAAATCAATTTCAAATTATAGCCGAAAATTTTCGCCTGTCAAGCATTTTGTGCAGGCAAATCTTGCCATTTTCCAGTAAAAATGGTAAATTTAAGGCGAAAGCATTGGAAGTGAGAGACTGCGTACAAGAAGAACATCCTGTGGAAAAAGAAAGGAGAGCCAGTATGAACTGTCCTTACTGTGCAAAAGAAATGGAGACCGGCTACCTGCGCGGCGGCAGCGGCTACGAGCTTCTGTGGACGGAAGAGCCGTTCAAGATGACCTCTCTCCCGACCGGAAACGATTTCTTCGTCTGCAAAGCATCCGACGTCTACCGCCCCATCGCCCACCTCTGCCGCGCCTGCGGCAAGATCGTCCTGGACATCAAAAAATAAGAAAAGCGCCGTGGCCCAAAGCCCGCGGCGCTTTCCACAAGGATTTATCATGCCGCATTCGCCGCACCGCGGCGAACAGGACCGCGCACCCCGCCGCATTTGCCGCCTACGGCGGCAAACAGGCTCCGGCACTTCGCGCCGCATTTTCTGCCCCACAGGCAGAAAACAGACCCTCCGCACTACAATTGACGCAAAGACTTACATCATAGTTAAGCCTCGCAGAGTTTCGCGCCGCGCACGGCGCGAAAAAATTTTAATCATAAATCGCCGCGACATGCGCGTGGCGATTTATTCTTCTCGCTCCGCAAACGTGCGCGCCTACGGTGCGTGCGCTGCAGCGGAGCGCACCCCCCCTTCAAAAAAGAAAGGCTGTCCTTTCGGACAGCCTTTCTTTTTTGAAGTGAAATTATTCGTAGATGGGGTACTTCTTCGTCAGGGCGACGACGGCCTCCTGAGCCTTCTCCTTGCTGCCCTCGAAGTCGCGGGCGACCATACCCATGATGCGGGCGATCTCCTTCATGTCCTCTTCCTTCAGGCCGCGGGTGGTGGCAGCGGGGGTGCCGACGCGGATACCGGAAGTGACGAACGGCTTCTCGGGGTCGTTGGGGATGGCGTTCTTGTTGACGGTGATGAAGCACTCGTCCAAGCGACGCTCGATCTCCTTACCGGTGATGTTGAAGTTGCGGACGTCGACGAGCATGAGGTGGTTGTCGGTGCCGCCGGAGACCAGACGGAAGCCTTCAGCCTTCAGACCCTCGGCAAGAACGGCAGCGTTCTTGACGACCTGCTCACCGTAGGCCTTGAACTCGGGCTTGAGCGCCTCGCCGAAGCAGATGGCCTTGGCAGCGATGATGTGCTCGAGCGGGCCGCCCTGAGTGCCGGGGAACACGGCGGAGTCGATCTTCTTGGCGAGGTTGATGGTCTCCATCTCGCCGGTTTCGATGTTCTTCTTGGTGATCTCGTTCTTGCACAGGATCATGCCGCCGCGGGGGCCGCGCAGGGTCTTGTGGGTGGTGGTGGTGACAACGTCGGCATAGGGCACGGGGCTCTCGTGAACGCCAGCGGCGACGAGACCGGCGATGTGGGCCATATCGACCATGAAGAAAGCGCCGACGGAATCAGCGATCTCACGGAACTTGGCGAAGTCGATCTTGCGGGGATAGGCGGAAGCGCCGGCAAGGATCATCTTGGGCTTGCACTCCTGCGCGATGCGGTAGACCTCGTCGTAGTCGATCATTTCGGTCTCATCGTTGAGGGAGTAGGGAACCTGATGGAAGTACTGGCCGGAGATGTTGACCGGGCTGCCGTGGGACAGGTGGCCGCCGTGGGCGAGGTTCATGCCCATGAAGGTGTCGCCGGGCTGGAGCATAGCCTTGAACGCGGCCAGGTTGGCGGAAGCGCCGGAGTGGGGCTGGACGTTGGCATGCTCAGCGCCGAACAGCTTGCAGGCGCGCTGACGGGCGATCTCTTCGGTCTCGTCGACGCAGTAGCAGCCGCCGTAGTAGCGCTTGCCGGGATAGCCCTCGGCGTACTTGTTGGTAAGGCACGTGCCCATAGCCATCATGACAGCCGGGGAGACGATGTTTTCGGAGGCGATCAGCTCGATGTTGCGCTGCTCGCGGTGATACTCCTTCTCAATAGTGGCGCCGACTTCGGGGTCATACTGGGACAGGAATTCCATGGTTTCTTTGATCATGGTGCGTGTTCCTCCTCTGATTTTTCAGTCGATTGATATATTACCGGCGGCTAAGCTGAAAAGTGCGAACTTATGCCGGTTCTCTCACACCTTAGAATAGCAAAAAAAGTAAGGCCCTGTCAAGGAAAACCGGGCCTTGGAGGGACTGAATTTATTAGGGAAAAGAGGAATATCACCTTAAAAACGTAAAAGTGTGCCAAAAGGGTCGAAAAGGGATTGACGCGTGTTGTGCAATCTGCTATGCTGTGCCTGCATGAAGTTTAAATTTTGAAGAGCTTTATGCATCGGCAGAGTAGGAAACCATGTGTTTACGCGAAGAGCGAATAGTGCCGTCGGGATGGGAAGTTGCCCGCGGACGAAAAACCCATGGTTTGCAGTATGGTTTCCGCATCCGCTTGCCACTCAGAAGAGAGTTTAAGTGAGGCCTCTCCTCCGCGTGGTTCCTGCCATCCGGAGGGAGAGGTGTTTTCTTTTTCACCGGATCAAGCCGTTCCGCGCGGCACCGCAGCCGCGGGAAAATCTTTTGATGAAAAAGGAGGTCCTCACAATGTCCCTTCAGATCGAAGCGCTTTCCCCTATCATGTGGACGATCATCATCGCGGTCGCCCTCGTGCTCATCGCCGCGGTGGTCTTCACGTGGAAGTCCTCGGCCATGTCCACGCGCAAAATGGTCACCATCGCCATGCTGACCGCCGTTTATGTTGTGCTGAACTTTGCCGGCACGGTGCGTCTTGGCTGGATCAACATCTCCGTCGCGTCGCTGCCCGTCATCGTGGGCGCGATGCTCTACGGCCCGGTCGGCGGCCTGCTCGTCGGTCTTCTCGGCGCATTCATGGGTCAGCTTCTCACCTATGGCGTGACCGCGACCACGATCCTGTGGATCCTGCCGCAGGCAGCGCGCGGCCTGCTCGTCGGCGTGTATGCCAAGCACTGCGGCTACAAGTTCTCCAGCGGCCAGCTCACGCTTGCGCTGATCGGCACGGCGCTGGTCGTGACGGCGCTCAACACGGGAGCGATGTATATCGACAGTGTGATCTACAACTACTACAGCTACGCCTATGTTTTCGGCGGTCTGGTGGTGCGTATCATCTCCGGCGCGGCTACGGCGGTGCTGATGGTGTTCGTGGCTCCGCCAGTCGTGAACCTGCTGAACCGCTCGCTCGACACGGTGCGCACGGCGCAATAAGATAACTTCAAAAAAAGGAACCGCAGTGAATTCACTGCGGTTCCTTTTTTTGAGACCATCGAAGAAGTGGCAGAGCCACTTCTTCGAGAAAGATTCGCTGCGTTTCGTGCCTCGCGAGGCTCGACACGCACTCCGCGCAAAGAGTAAATCCCGACGCGCATGTCGTCGGGATTTACGGATCAAGATTCTTTCACGCCTGCGGGCGTGAAATTTTTATGTTTCATCCTTTTGTACGAGCGACAATAGGGTCTGCTCAAAGCCGTATTGGTCTTGGAGACGGCGGGACTCGGTGAGTTTTTTGGTGCCGCGGTGGCCGGTACGGTGACAGCGGAGCATCAGATTTTTGGGCGAGTGGGCGAAGTCGATGAACTCGATGACGTCGACGTCGTAGCCTTCGTCCTCCAGGACCGCTGCGCGGATGGCGTCGGTCAGCAGCGCCGAAGAAGCGCTCCTGAAACAGCCCGTGGGAGAGCAGAATGTCGAAATCGCCGCCCTTTTGGATGGTCTTATTGACCTCGTGCTGGCAGCAGGGGACGGAGAAGATGTGCTCGACGCCGCGGGAGATGGCGTAGTGCAGGGCGTAGTCGGTCGCGACGTCGCAGGCGTGGAGCGTGACGAGCATGTCGATGTGCTCGTCGTAGAGCACATCGCGCGTGACATCCGCGACGACGAAATGGAGGTCCGTATAGCCGTAGCGCGCGGCAACTTCATTGCAGTGTTCGACGACATCCTCTTTTAAGTCATAGCCGATGATCTTCGCGCGCACGCCGCGCTTGACGGCGAAATAGTAGTACAGCACGAACGTGAGGTACGATTTGCCGCAGCCAAAGTCGAGAATCGTGATCTCGTCGCGGCCGTAGGCGCGGAACGCGTCGTCCACGAGCTCGATGAAGCGGTTGATCTGCTTGTATTTGTCGTATTTCGCCTTGACGATCTTGAAGTCCGGCGTAAATACGCCGAGGTCGACGAGGGCGGGGATGTTCTCGCCCTCCTGCAAAATGTACTCCTTTTTGCGGTTGTGCGAGGCGGTCACGGCGGCGCGGGCCGCGCCGGACTTGGCGGTGCACTTGTACGCGCCGTTCGTCTTGCGGACGTACTGGCGCGTCTCCGTTTCGGTGCAGAGTGTGACAGAGCGGAACAGGCCGTCGAGCTCCTGCTCGAACGTTTCGAGCAGCGCGCCGCGCGCGACGTTGCGGTGCGCGACCTTCTGCCCCTGCTGGTATTCGAGCTGGAAGAAGGCCTTCCCGCGCAGGGTGAGCGGCCGCACGGTGACACGCGAGTGACCGATGCGCGCGACCGGCTCGGCGAGGACGAGCTTGGTGAGCGTGTCGAGCCGTTCGGAGAGGTCGGAGACTACGATGCTCATGCGCCAAACCTCTCTTTGAGCGCAAGGTGCGCGGCGTACAGCTCGTTTTTGCTGTAGGTGTTGTTCTCGTCCTTGAGGAGCATTTTGATGGCGTCCTTGGCCGTGCAGTCACTGCGCACCATGCAGTCGACGAGCAGCGCCTCAGGCGAGGTGATGTGCTCGACCTCGCGCAGGCGGTAGTCATCGCAGACCTCGACAATGAGGGCATATTCACCCTTTTCGTAGGTCTCCTTCGCGATGAGCTGATCCTTGACCTCCTGCGGCGTGCCGCGGAAGGTCATCTCGTGGAGCTTTGTCATGTCGTTGCAGAGGCACAGGCGCAGCTGCGCGTTTTCCTCGATGAAGAAGTCGATGACGCTCATGATGCGCTTGGGAGATTCGTAAAAGGCGTAGGTCGCGGTGTCGCCCTTGCGCATCATCATCAGCACGCGGCGGCGGTCGGCCATCTCGCGCGGGAAAAAGCCATAGAAGAGGAAGCTCGAGAGGTCAAAGCCCGAGATCGACAGCGCGTTGACCGCGGCGCAGCAGCCGGGCACGCCGACGACGCGGATGCCGTTTTCGACCGCCGCGCGGATGAGCTCGTTGCCGGGGTCGGAGATGCAGGGCGTGCCCGCGTCGGTGATGACGGCGATGTCCTTGCCGGAGGCGAGCTGCTCGATGAACCACTTCGCCTTGCCGTATTCGTTGAACTTGTGGTTGGCGCTCAGGCTGTTGCCGCGGATGCCGAGCTTGTTGAGCAGCACCACGCTGCGGCGGGTGTCCTCGGCGGCGATGATGTCGGCGGTGGACAGGATTTCGCGTCCGCGCTCGGACATGTCGCGCGAGTTGCCGATGGGCGTTGCGACGATATAAAGGGTGCCGGTGGTCTTCTGCTCGTCCATAAGATCCTCCAAAAAGCAAAAATTTCTCATTATGCTGACAGTATAGCCTATTTTCGCCCGCTTGGCAAGGCGGGAGAAGCGGCGGGATTTGCGATTGCTTTTTGCCGCGGGCACGGTATAATGGAGAAAACTGCCGAACAAAGGAGAATCGGGCATGAAAAAGAGACTGTTCCGCCTGGGCGCGCTCTGCTGCGTCGCGGCGATGACGATAACGACCGGTGCGCAGGCGCTCAGCGTGGAGGAGGCCTACGACATTTTGCAGCGCAGCTATGTTGATAAGCTGCCGCGCGCCGCGCAGGACGCGAAGTCGCTCGACGAGCTCTTTTCCTACACGGACGACTACACGTACTACATGACGGCGGAGGAGTATCAGGCGTTTTTGCAGGGCGTCGAGGGTGATGTGAGCTTCGCCGGCATCGGCGCGGAGATCACCTATGTGCCCGAGGGCATCCGCATCGTCTCCGTCCTCAAGGGCGGCGGCGCGGAGAAGGCGGGCCTTGCCGCGGGCGACATTATCATCGCCATTGAGAGCGAGTCCTGCGCGCCGGGCGGCGCGGAGCACCGCGCCAAGCTCCTCGGCGAAGCGGGGACGAGCGTGACCGTCACCGTCCGCCACGCGGACGGCACGCAGGCGGATTATACCGTTACGCGCGCGCTCGTCACGCAGACGAATACGACCGTCTCGGTCACGGGCGGCGTGGGCTACATCGACTGCGACAGCTTCGGCACGCAGACGGGGACGTATTTTCAAGAGGGCGTGCGCGGGAATGACAGCGCTGTGCGCGCGTGGATCGTGGACCTTCGCGGCAACGGCGGGGGGCTGACCTCCGCGGCGGTGTCGGCGCTCGGCGCGTTTTCGGGCGAGGGAGACCTCATCTACTTTGTCGATCAGGATGGCGAGAGTACCGCGCAGAGCTATTCGGGCAAGGACCTGACGGACAAGCCCGCCATCGTGCTGATGGACAGCGGCAGTGCCAGCGCGTCGGAGATCTTTGCGGGCGGCGTGCTCGGCACGGGCAGCGGCATTGTCATCGGCACGCGCAGCTATGGCAAGGGTGTGGCGCAGGTCCTATACGATGAGTCGAACTGCCCGTATCTGCACGGCGACGCCGTGAAGGTGACGGCGTACCGCTTCTACTGCGCGGGCGGCAACACGACCGACCGCATCGGCGTGGTGCCGACGCTCTACATCCCGCAGGATCAGGCCGTTGCGGCGGCGCGCCTGCTGAGCGGCGAGAAGACGAAAGACAGCGCGTATCTCCGCCTGGTGCTGAACGGCTGCGACTTTTACATCGACATTTCCGCGGCGAAGGAGACCTCTTCCGCCGCACTTGAGGCCATTTTGGCGGCGCTGACGCCGGACGTCGTGCTTTACTGGGGCGAAAACGGCGGCGAAAGGAAGCTCACGCTCGCGCAGGCGCGCGAAAAGTGCGGCTTTGCCGCAGCGTCCGCGCTCGACTTTTCCGACGTGGCGGACAGCGAGTACGCGCAGGAGATCGATTCGCTTGCGGCGAGCCGCATCGTCTTTGGCGATGGCGGCAAGTTCCGCCCCGACGCGACGATGACGCGCGCGGAGGTCTGTGCGCTGCTCGCGCAGGTGCTTGACCTCTACTCCACGGCGAACGGGTACTTTACCGACGTTGCCAAGGGGAGCTGGTACGCGCCCTCTGTGAACGCGATGGCGGCCATCGGCCTTGTCTCCGGCGTGGGCGGGGGAAAATTCGACCCGAACGCGACGATGACACAGGAGGAATTCATCACGGTGCTGGGCAGGCTCGTGGAATTCGTGAATCTGGATGCGCGTAAATTTTTGGACAAGAACCCGCTGGCCATTTTGCAGCCGCTGCCGAAGTATAAGAGCTTTTCACACTGGGCCATCCGCAGCGCGGAGCTTTTGACGAATTCCGTGTTCGATGAAAACGGCGATGCTGTGAATATGTACTGCATGAGCCTTGAAGATATCGAGCCCCAGGTCCCCATTCTGCGCGAGCAGGCTGCGGCGGCGCTCTATAACGCGCTGCGCACGACGGGCGTGCTCAAGTATTGAGATGGACTGGTACGTCTACATGCTGCGCTGCGAGGATGGCTCGCTCTACACCGGCATTGCCTCAGACGTGGAAAAGCGCTTTGCCATGCACAAGAGCGGGCACGGGGCGAAGTACACTCGCTCGCACCCGCCTGTCGCGGTCGTGTACCGCGAGCAATGCAGCGACAAGGGCGCGGCGCTGCGGCGCGAGGCCGCCATCAAGAAGCTGCCGCGCGCGAAAAAACTCGAACTGACGGAGGAAAACTGCGATGCGTGAAACAATCGTCGACCGCGCGTATGCCAAGACGCTCCTGCCGCCGCGCAAAGAAGATGGGCACAAGGGCGACTTCGGCAAGCTCTTAGTCCTCGGCGGCAGCGTGGGCTATACGGGCGCGCCGTATCTGGCGGCGAGCGCGGCGGTGCATTCGGGCTGCGGGCTCGTGTATCTCGGCGTGCCGGAGAGCATCTGGGCGGTTGAGGCGCAAAAGTGCGTGAGCGCAATGCCGTTTCCGCTGCCGGAGACAGACGGAAGGCTCTGTCTCGCCGCGCTCGACAAGATGCAGGACAAGCTCAAAGGCTGTGATGTTTTAGCGCTCGGTCCCGGCCTTGGCCGCGGAAAAGAGACAGAGCAGCTCGTCCACGCGCTTTTGTGGCAGGTGAAAGAGCCGCTGGTGCTGGACGCCGACGGCCTGAACGCCTTGCAGGGCTGCACGGAAAAGCTGGACGTCCGCCGCGGACGCGTGACGATTTTGACGCCGCACGACGGCGAATTTGCGCGTCTGACGGACCGGACGCTCCGGGAGATCGCGTCGAGCGAACGGACAGAGCTTGCGAGCCGCTTCGCCTGCGAGCACGGCTGTATCTTGGTGCTCAAGGGGCACCGGACGCGCATTGCGCTGCCGGACGGGCGGATGCTCGTCAACACGAGCGGCTGCTCGGCGCTCTCAAAGGGCGGGAGCGGGGACGTGCTGACAGGCTTGATCGCGTCGCTTCTGTGCCAGGGCATGGGCGCGGCAGAGGCCGCGGCGCTCGGCGTGTGGCTCCACGGCCGCGCGGGAGAGCTTCTGGCGCAGGAAATGACCGCGTATTGTGCGAGCCCGCGGGAGCTCGTGACGCGGGGACTGGGCCTCGCGTTCCGGGAGCTGCTGGAAGCATAAAAAGGCAAAGAGGAACAAGGCCGCCGCATCGAATGATTCGGCGGCCTGTTTGATAGAAGTGAGGACGGGAAAAGCGCCCCCGAACGAATCGGGGGCGCTTTTGCCTATTTTAACAGAGGATGGAAAGGATCACTTTTTGCCAGGGATGCGGTTCGGGTCATCGGCGTGCTTGACCACAAGGTTCGTCAGGGCGAAGAGGGCGATGGCGTTGGGGATGACCATGAGGTTGTTGAACATATCGCTCAGCTCCCAGACGAGGTCGTTGGACATCATCGTGCCGAGGAAGATGAACATGAGCGCGAGGATGGTGTAGACGATGACGCTCTTCTTGCCGAAGAGGTAGGCGACGTTGATCTTGCCGAAGAGGTTCCAGCCGAGGATGGTGGAGAAGGCGAAGAAGAACAGGCAGACCGCGACGAACATGTTGCCCGCGCTCTCGCCGAAGACGACGCCGAACGCGGTCTGGGCGAGGTTGGCCTTGCCGAGCGTGGTGGACGCGGCGGCAGCACCGCATTCGTGGAGGGGACCGCCCTCGGTGTAGAGGGTGGAGATGATGACGAGCGCGTTGAGCGTCAGGACGACGAAGGTGTCGATGAACACACCGATCATGGCGACAACGCCCTGATCGTGCGGGCACTTGACGTTCGCGAGCGCGTGGGCGTGGGGGGTAGAACCCATACCGGCCTCATTGGAGAACAGGCCGCGCTTTGCACCCTGAGAAATGGCGGTCTTGATGGCATAGCCGAAGCCACCGCCGATGATGGCCTGCGGAGCGAAGGCATACCGGAAGATCATGCCGAAGGTCGCGGGGACGTACTTGATGCGGGCGATGAGGACGATCAGTCCGCCGAGCAGGAAGACAGCCGCCATGATGGGCACGACCTTCTCGGTCACGGAGGCGAGGCGCTGTACGCCGCCGAGGAAGATGAAGCCGCAGATGGCGACGAGCACGAGACCGACGATCCAGGACGGGACACCGAAGGCGGTCTGCATCGTGGAGCCGATGGAGTTGGACTGCACCATGCAGCCGAAGAAGCCGAGCGCCAGCGTGATGGCGACGGCGAAGAAGCCGGCGAGGAACTTGCCGAAGCCGCCCTTAAAGGCCGTCGTGATGTAGTAGACAGGACCGCCCTTGACGTTGCCGTCCTTTTCGACGATGCGGGTCTCCTGGGCGAGCGTCGCTTCCGCGTAGATCGTGGCCATGCCGAAGAAGGCGATGACCCACATCCAGAAGATGGCGCCGGGGCCACCGGTGAGGATCGCGCCGGAAGCGCCGACGATGTTGCCCGTGCCGACCTGAGCGGCGATGGCGGTGGCGAGCGCCTGGAACGAGCTCATGCCGCTGTCATGCTTCTTGCCGCGCAGCGACAGGTTGCCGAACACGCTGTTCCAGCCCTCCTTGAAGCAGCGGATCTGGACGAAGCGGGTCTTGATGGAGTACCAGAAACCAATGCCGAGCAGCAGGAACACAAGGATGTAGTTGCTCAGATATTCATTGATCTTGCATACAATTGGGAACAGTGCGGCTTCGATGGATTCAATCATAACTCTCTCTCTCCTAAAAAACAAAGAAGTTGCCGATACGAAAATCAGCAACTCCGGAAGTAGCATTCAATTGAGCGGGGACGAGAAACGGTGCGACGACGTAAAAACGTCCTGCTTCTCTGTCCCTTTGCCTGAGAGATTCGGCCATCACGGCCTTGCACCTTCGGCACCCAATTCAATGAGTTCTCCAGAGTTTCCTCGGCCTCCGGTTTGCGAGATCCCAAAAGCGTCATCGGTAGATATTCGTTTATTTCAGCAGTAAAAGCGTAACATGCCGTAAAGAAGAAGTCAAGAGAAGCGGCGGCTTCAAAACCGCCAAAGATTCATCAAAAATATTATGCAAATTGATGATGAACTTTTATATTTTTAATGAATGGAAAATGGAATACCATTCCGAAAAGGAATCACGCCGCAAAACCTTAAAAAATGCGGGTGGAGCATGAAAAAAGAGCGCGGCTTTTATCAAAAGCCGCGCTTTTTTGCGCTTTTTTGGGGAATATCAGCCGTTTTCCCGGCCGGACAGGCGGTCGGGCGTGTGGGAATGCTTGACGACGTGCCTCGTCAGGGCGAGCAGGGCGATGGCGTTGGGGATGACCATGAGCTGGTTGAGCATGTCGCTCAGCTCCCAGACGAGGTCGTTGGACATCGTGGTGCCGAGGAAGATGAGAATCAGCGCGAGCAGCGTGTAGACGTTGGCGCTCTTTTTGCCGAAGAGGTAGACCATGTTGATCTTGCCGAACAGGTTCCAGCTCAGGATCGTGGAGAACGCGAAGAAGAACAGACAGATCGCGACGAACATACTGCCCGCCTTGTAGCCAAACACCGTGCCGAACGCGCACTGGGCAAGGTTCGTCTTATTGAAGGTGCTGCTCAGCGCCGCTGCGCCGCAGCCGGCGAGCGGGCCGTCGCCTGCGTAAAGTGTGGAGATGATGACGAGGGCGTTGAGCGTCAGGATGACGAACATGTCGATGAACACGCCGATGATGGCGACGGTGCCCTGCTCGTGCGGATTTTTGACGTTGGCGAGCGCGTGGGCGTGGGGCGTGGAGCCCATACCGGCCTCGTTGGAAAAGAGGCCGCGCTTCGCGCCCTGGGAGATGGCGAGCTTGATGGCGTAGCCGAAGCCGCCGCCGACGATGGCCTGCGGCTCAAAGGCGTAGCGGAAGATCATGGCAAAGGTCTCGGGAATGTACTTGATGCGAACGACAAGCACGATGAGGCCGCCGAAGAGGAATACCGCCGCCATGAGCGGCACGACCTTTTCCGTCACGGACGCAAGGCGCTGCACGCCGCCGAGGAAGATGAAGGCGCAGATGACGATCAGCACGATGCCGACGACCCAGGATGGGATGCCAAACGCGGTCTCCATCGTTGCGCTGATGGAGTTGGACTGCACCATGCAGCCCATGAAGCCGAGCGCCAGCGTGATGGCGACGGCGAAGAAGCCCGCGAGAAACTTGCCGAATTTCCCCTTGAAGGCTGTCGTAATGTAGTAGACAGGACCGCCCTTGATCGTGCCGTCGAGCTCGACGATGCGCGTCTCCTGCGCGAGCGTCGCTTCCGCGTAGATCGTGGCCATGCCGAAAAACGAGATGACCCACATCCAGAACACCGCGCCCGGGCCGCCGGTGAGGATCGCGCCCGCGACGCCGACGATGATGCCGGTGCCGACCTGGGCGGCGATGGCAGTGGCGAGCGCCTGAAACGAGCTCATTCCGGTGCCGCCCTTCTTGCCGTTGAGGGTGATGTTGCCGAACACGCGGTTCCAGCCCTCCTTAAAGCAGCGAACCTGCACGCAGCGCGTTTTGATCGTGTACCAGATGCCGACGCCGAGCAGCAGGATGACCAAAACGTAGTTGCTGAGGTATTCGTTGATGGTCTGAACGATAGGGAAAAGGGTGGTCTCAAATGATGAAGCCATGATGCTCTCCTTATATTGTAAAGTCGAAAATGCAAAAAATAAAAAGCTGCCGATCCAACAGAAGATCGACAGCTTAAAAAACAATAGAGAGAAAAAGTGAGGACGGAAAAACCGGCATGGTGCCGATGCTCTCCGTCCTTTTACCTGAGAGATTCAGCCTTAACAATTTTAGACAAGGCCTTGCCCCTTCGGCACCCAACTGAATGAGTTCTCCAGAGTTTTCCAGCGCTTTCAGTTTCAAAAAGATCCTGAAAACCGTGTATCTTCGCTCGTTGCAGCGAAAAAGAAGGTAACATGCCGCAAAAATCTTGTCAAGAAAATCGCCTTGGCGAAAATGACAAAAATTATGCAGACTCGATGTGCAAAATGACGGAAACCTTGCAGAATTTAAACGGAAACGGATTTGCCCTGTAATTTTTCAAGCACATCGCGGGCAAAACGTTCGGTTGCGGCGCTGGGCGAAACGTTGCGCAGCATGCAGAGGTCGACGGTGCGCGGCGGGATGGAAAAAGCGGTGGAAAGCTCGCGGATCTCGCCCGCGGCGAGCTCGCCCTGGACGAATTCGCGCGTGACGCCCGCAACGCCGAAGCCAATCTTCGCCAGGTCGACAAGAAGGCTGCGCGCGCCGAGCTCGATCTCCGGCGTGAGCCTGACGCCGCTTTGGAGGAAGTATTTTTCAAGGTAAGTGCGCGAGGAGGCCTTCTTTTCAAGAAGAATGAGCGGGAATGCGGCGATCTCCTCGGTCGTGTAGGCGCGGGTGAAGTCGCAGGGGTAGTCCGGCGCGGCGACAAAGCAGGAATGCGTTTCAAAGCAGGGGATGTGCTCCAAGTCGTCCGCGTCGCCGGGGGCGCTCGCAAAGGCGATATCGACCCTTCCGGCGCGGAGAAGCCCCAGCACCTTATAGCTGCGGCCGCTGATGATGCGGATATGGATGTTGGGATGGCGGCGGTGGAAGGCGTCGAGATGCGGCAGGAGAAACTGGCTCGTCACGGTGTCGCTCGCGCCGATGACGAGCGTGCCGGCCTGAAGCGTGCGCGACTGCTGGAGCTTATCTTCTCCGGTCTCGAGAAGACCCATGGCGCTGCGCACATATTCAAATAAGAGGCGGCCGTCCTCGGTGAGCGTGACGCCGCGCGGCGAGCGCAGGAAAAGACGCGTGCCGAGCTGCTGCTCGAGCTGCTTGACGCTCTGGCTGACGGCGGACTGCGAAAGGTAGAGATTCTCCGCTGCCAGGGAAATATTCCCGGCCTCGGCGACCTCGCGGAAGACGCGGTAAAGCTCCAGCTTGACCATTTGGCAAACCCTCCTGATCTTAAACCATAAGAATGATTTATATTTATTATCAAAAAACGATGCTTTACTTATCCCTATACCGTGATTATAATACTAGACTGTATGACTTTGCAAGAGCGCCTTGTGCGCTGACTATAAAATAAAAAGGAGATCAAGATGAGAACGATCGGAACTGTCGTGCGCGGCGTGCGCGCACCCATCATCCGCGAGGGAGATAACATTGCTGAGGTCGCTGCCGCTTCCGTGATGGAAGCGTGGAAGGAAGCGGGCATCGAGCCGCGCGACCGCGACGTCGTCGCCGTGACGGAATCCGTCGTGGCGCGTGCGCAGGGCAACTACGCAACGCTCGACCAGATCGCGAAAGACGTGCGCGAAAAGACCGGCGGCGGCACCGTGGGCGTCGCGTTCCCAATCCTGAGCCGCAACCGCTTCTCCCTGCTGCTGCGCGGCATGGCGATGGGCTGCAAGAAGATCGTGCTGCTGCTCTCCTACCCCTCTGACGAGGTGGGCAACGGCCTTGTCGACTGGGACAAGCTCGACGAGGCGGGCGTCGACCCGTACAGCGATGTTCTGACGCTCGAACAATTCCGCGAGAAATTCGGCGCGGCGGTGCACCCGTTCACGGGCGTCGACTACATCGACTTCTACTCCGGCATCATCACCGACGCCGGCGCTGAGGTCGAGGTCATCTTCGGCAATCGCGTGCAGACGCTGTGCGACTACACCGACGCCGTCATCACCTGCGACATCCACACCCGCGCGCGCAGCAAGCGCCTGCTCAAGGCCGCTGGCGCCCGCGTGGTGCTCGGCCTCGACGATCTGCTCAACAGAAGCGTCGACGGCAGCGGCTACAACGCCGAATACGGCCTGCTCGGCTCCAACAAGGCGACCGAGGAGACCGTTAAGCTCTTCCCGCGCGACTGCATGGCGGTCGCCGAGGAGCTGGGCGAACGCCTCAGCAAGGCCAGCGGCAAGCACATCGAGGCCATGGTCTATGGCGATGGCGCGTTCAAAGACCCCGTCGGCAAGATCTGGGAGCTCGCTGACCCCGTCGTCTCCCCCGGCTACACCAAGGGCCTTGTCGGCACGCCGAACGAGCTGAAGCTCAAGTACCTCGCCGACAATGACTTCGGCGATCTCGAGGGCGAGGCGCTGAAGGAAGCCATCGAAGAGCGCATCCGCGAGAAGACCAGCGAGAGCCTGGTCGGCAACATGGTGTCCGAGGGCACGACGCCCCGCCGCCTGACCGACCTGATCGGCTCGCTCTGCGACCTGACGAGCGGCAGCGGCGACAAGGGCACGCCCATTGTCTACATTCAGGGCTACTTCGACAACTATTCCAACGACTGAGCCACAAACAGAATATAAAAAATCGCACCTCGTTCGAGGTGCGATTTTTTGTCAATGCTCAAGTTATTCGGCGCGCTTGCGCGTCTTTTCGAGCGCATCGGCGGCGGCGTTCAGCCATGTGCCCTCGAACTCTTCGATCTTGCCCGCGTCCACAAGGGCGGCGAGCTTCGGGTCGATGGGCATCTGGGCGAGCAGGGGAAGATTGTGACGCTTTGCGGCCTCTTCGCTCTTGCCCTGGCCGAAGAGATAGATCTTTTTTGCCGCAGTCAGGGCAGGCGACATAGCTCATGTTCTCCACGACGCCGACGATGGGGACGTCCATCTTTTCAGCCATCTTCACGGCCTTCTCCACGACCATGGAGACAAGCTCCTGCGGGGAGGTGACGACGATGATGCCGTCGAGCGCGATGGACTGGAAGACGCTCAGTGGCACGTCGCCCGTGCCGGGGGGCATATCGACGAACAGATAGTCCACATCCCAGGCAACATCCGTCCAGAACTGCTGGACGACACCGCCGATGACGGGGCCGCGCCAGATGACGGGATCGGTCTCATCCTCCAAAAGCAGGTTGATGGACATGACCTCGATGCCGCTGTGGCTGACGCAGGGGTAGAGCGCGGTCTGCGTGCCGACGGCCTTGTCGTGCACGCCGAAGGCCTGCGGGATGGAGGGACCGGTGATATCGGCGTCCATGACGCCGACCTTGTAACCGCGGCGGTGCAGCGTGACGGCAAGCTGGCTTGTGACCATGGACTTGCCGACGCCGCCCTTGCCGGACACAACGCCGAACACCTTGCCGATGTGGCTTTCGGGGTGCGGCGCTTTGCGCAAGGATTGCGGCGTTGCACGCTCAGCGCAGCTCTCGCCGCAGGTAGAGCAATTATGGGTGCATTCGCTCATAGATCAGTATTCTCCTTTGCTGCGTGGTGTGCCGCCGGTTGGCCAGCGGCGCGCTTAGTTTATACCGTTTGCGCGCGGAAGTCAACCGCGCGCGGCTTGGCAAATTACGCCTTGCGCTCATCGCCGAAGAGCTCGTCGGCAGCTTTCTTGGCCTCGGTCTCGCTCTCGTTCAGGCGGGCGCGGATCGTGGCGAGCAGGTCTTCACGCGACTTGCGGATGTCGGGGTGGGAGTGGAGCAGGCGGCGCTCGAAGATATCCGCACCGTCACGCAGCATGCGGGCGCGCTCGCGTACCTCGGCACGGCGCTCGGCCTTGCGCTCCTGGCTCTCCTCACGCTTTTCGGCGACATAGTCCTTGAGCTCCGATTGCAGCTCGCGCAGCTTGCCCATCTGGGCGCTGAGCTGGATGGCGCTGCGGATGGAGAGCACGGTGTCCATCAGATAGATGCCGAAGATGAAGGACGCGAGCGGCACGGTGATGGTAGGGCCGAGATTCACGATGTGCTCCCACAGCCAGGGCTGGACAAGATGGCACAGCAGCACGCACGCAAGGCCAAAGCATGTGGAGTTCAGAAGGCACACACGGCCATTGATCTGGAATTTATAATGAGAGTAGTCCCACCAGCGCATGTGGAAGAGCTTTTCCATGATCCAGCTCGTGAAGTATTCAAGGATCGACGTGACGATCGCACCGAAGATGAACGTGAGCACCGGATTCTGGAAGCCGCCGTGCAGAAGATACAGCACGAGCAGCGCGCCATGGCCGTAAATGGGGCAGAGGAAGCCGTTGAGGAAGCCTCTCTTTTCGCAGATGTGACCCTTGGGGATGGAGCAGTAGAGCATCTCGCCGCACCAGCCGAGGGTGCTGTACGCGATGTAGAGCAAAAACAGCTCGCAGAGGTCTTCGAAGTTGGAAGGCAGGGGAAGGGCTTGCAGTGTGGTCATTCAATTTCTCCTTTATCAATTTGGGATTATAGGGACAGGAATGTGACGCCGTCGCGGCCGGAGAGATACGCGCTCTCGCGGTGCTGGCAGGTGAAAAGCAGAATTTGACGGGATTTGCTTTCCTCTAATAAAAGCTCGAGCGCGGCGCGGCAGCGCTCGTCGTCGAAGCGGACAAGTGCGTCGTCGAGCACGATGGGCGGGGGATCGTCCGCGGGCAGGGCGCTTTCGCAGATGGCGAGGCGCACGGCAAGATACAGCTGGTCGAGCGTGCCGAGGCTCAAAAGCTGTGCGTCATGGGAAACGCTCTTGCCCGTTTCGCCCGCCTGCGCGGAAAACGTGCGGTCAAGCAGGACGCTTTCGTATTTGCCGCCCGTCAGGCGGGAGAAAAGCTCGCCGGCGCGGCGGCTGAGCGCGGGAGAAAAGCGGTTTTGCAGTGCGGTGTTCGCGCTTTGCAGCGATTCCATCGCGAGGGCGATGGCGTCGTATTCCGCTTGTTTTTGCGCAAGCTCGTCGCGCTTCTGCGTGAGTGCGGCTTCAAGCTCGGCGGCGTCGCCGATGGCGCGGCAGCGGCCGGAGGTGTAGTCAAAGGTGCTCTGCGCTTCACGATGGCACCGTGCGAGCGCGTCGAGCGCAGTTTGCAGCTCCGCACGGGAGCGTGCGGGGCGCACAACCGGCTTGTCGGGAACGTCACCCTTCGGCGCGCGGGCGGAAAGCAGCTCGCAGCGCAGCGACAGGTCGCGCGCCTCGCGCGTCAGGGCGTCCAGCGCGGCGTATTTTTGCAGCGCGGCGTCGAGATATGCGCCAACGCGGGAGATGTCGCCCGCGGGGATGAGCACGAGCAGCTCGCGCACGGCGGCATCATACAGCTTTTGCTGTGCGGCGGCGTCAGAACACGCATCGCGCAGGGCTTGCTCTAAGACACCGCGCTTTTCCTCATATGCGGCGCGAACTTTGCGTGCGTTGTTCCAGTTTAAGACAAGAAGTGCAGCCAGCGCAGCGCCGGAGACGATGCACCCGGCCAGAGCGACAGGGCTGGGCAATGCGGAAACAAATATAAAGAGCAGCAATAGCACGGCACTTACTATTATATAAGGTAATAGTGAGCGCGGGCGCTCGGCGGGTCTTGCGTCAAAATCAGACAGGGCAGCTTCGGCGTCATCACAGCGCTTCTGCGCGTCCGCGGCCTCAACCTTGAGGGAAGAGAGCGCGTTGAGCCTTGCGCGGCCCTGCTCCAGCGCGTCGCGTGCGGGCACATTCTGTTCAATCAGCGCGCGGCGAAGATATTCGGCTTTGCTTTCGGTGCTCTGCCATGCCTGCCGCGCTTCCGCGGCGGCGCGGCGGGCGTCCTGCGCATCGCAGAGATCGTGTGCGCGGAGCTGTTCGCGCAGCGAGGCTTCCTCGGCATCGAATGAGGCGAGGGCTTCCTCGGCCTTGCGCTTGCTGCGCGTGAGCTGCGACAGTTCCTCGAGCGCGCGCTCCTGTGCGCTGATCTCGGCCTCGAGCGCGGGGATGCGGCCGGACTTGTTGTATTTGCGGGCGTTGAGCTGCTTTTTGAGCGCGGCGGACGCTTCGCTGAACGACTGGCCCTCCTCGCCCGTGGTGATGAGCGCGGCGATGCGGCGCTCAAGCTCGGTGCTCGCGTCGACCGTCAGACTGCTCTGGCGGATGAACGCGCTGCGCTCGTAGACCTCGCACGGGACGCTGAGCAGCGTTTCGCCGCAGTCGGCGGCGGTCAGGCCGTCGACCGTTTCGCTGCTGCCGGTATAGACGGCGGAAAAGCGGCCCATGGGACTATTCGCGCGCGCGGTGTCGCGCTGCAACGTAATGTCGCCCTTTTGACATGTGAGAGCCAGCGTGCCGCGCATCGGCGATAGTGACCATGGGGCGTAGCGGTTCTTGTCCGCCAGCGCGCCGCGCTCCCGCGGCGGAAAGCCGTAGAGCATCACGCGAAGAAACGCGAGAAGCGTCGACTTGCCGGACTCATTCGGCGCTTCTATAATATTAAGACCTTTCGAAAACGAGAGCGAACGGTATTCCAGCTTCCCGAAAGTTGCCTCAATATGTTGGAACCTGTTCCGCGAATGGAGCGTGCACCTTGTAAATTAAACAACGAAACTTTGACAAGCACCAGATGAAAAACTGTGCAATATGTACAGTGGCTTGCGAGGAAGACGGTTAAGTCAATTACGTCTGAATCGTAAGGATAAAAAGTTTTAAGCTATGACAAATAGCTCGATAAAGATTTAAGAAGCCTCGGCTTTTTAGATACCATTTTATTGAGAGTTTGATCCTGGCTCAGGACGAACGCTGGCGGCGTGCTTAACACATGCAAGTCGAACGAGAATCTACTGAAGGAGGATTCGTCCAACGGATGTAGAGGAAAGTGGCGGACGGGTGAGTAACGCGTGAGGAACCTGCCTTGAAGAGGGGGACAACAGTTGGAAACGACTGCTAATACCGCATGAAGCATAGGGGTCGCATGATCTTTATGCCAAAGATTTATCGCTTCAAGATGGCCTCGCGTCTGATTAGCTAGTTGGCGGGGTAACGGCCCACCAAGGCGACGATCAGTAGCCGGACTGAGAGGTTGAACGGCCACATTGGGACTGAGATACGGCCCAGACTCCTACGGGAGGCAGCAGTGGGGAATATTGGGCAATGGGCGCAAGCCTGACCCAGCAACGCCGCGTGAAGGAAGAAGGCTTTCGGGTTGTAAACTTCTTTTAAGAGGGAAGAGCAGAAGACGGTACCTCTAGAATAAGCCACGGCTAACTACGTGCCAGCAGCCGCGGTAATACGTAGGTGGCAAGCGTTGTCCGGATTTACTGGGTGTAAAGGGCGTGCAGCCGGGTCTGCAAGTCAGATGTGAAATCCATGGGCTCAACCCATGAACTGCATTTGAAACTGTAGATCTTGAGTGTCGGAGGGGCAATCGGAATTCCTAGTGTAGCGGTGAAATGCGTAGATATTAGGAGGAACACCAGTGGCGAAGGCGGATTGCTGGACGATAACTGACGGTGAGGCGCGAAAGTGTGGGGAGCAAACAGGATTAGATACCCTGGTAGTCCACACTGTAAACGATGAATACTAGGTGTGCGGGGACTGACCCCCTGCGTGCCGCAGTAAACACAATAAGTATTCCACCTGGGGAGTACGATCGCAAGGTTGAAACTCAAAGGAATTGACGGGGGCCCGCACAAGCGGTGGATTATGTGGTTTAATTCGAAGCAACGCGAAGAACCTTACCAGGGTTTGACATCCTGCTAACGAAGTAGAGATACATTAGGTGCCCTTCGGGGAAAGCAGAGACAGGTGGTGCATGGTTGTCGTCAGCTCGTGTCGTGAGATGTTGGGTTAAGTCCCGCAACGAGCGCAACCCCTATTGTTAGTTGCTACGCAAGAGCACTCTAGCGAGACTGCCGTTGACAAAACGGAGGAAGGTGGGGACGACGTCAAATCATCATGCCCCTTATATCCTGGGCTACACACGTAATACAATGGCGGTCAACAGAGGGAAGCAAAGCCGCGAGGCAGAGCAAACCCCCAAAAGCCGTCCCAGTTCGGATTGTAGGCTGCAACTCGCCTGCATGAAGTCGGAATCGCTAGTAATCGCGGATCAGCATGCCGCGGTGAATACGTTCCCGGGCCTTGTACACACCGCCCGTCACACCATGAGAGTCGGGAACACCCGAAGTCCGTAGCCTAACCTGAAAAGGAGGGCGCGGCCGAAGGTGGGTTCGATAATTGGGGTGAAGTCGTAACAAGGTAGCCGTTCGAGAACGAGCGGCTGGATCACCTCCTTTCTAAGGAGACTTCAAGCTTTGAAAGATAAGCTTGTAACGTCCTAAGGTCAGGGTGCTGAGAACTTTCGTTGTTTAATTTAGAGGGCGCAGGTGATGAAGTCTGCGGGAAGCGAAGATAGCTTGGGGATATAGCTCAGCTGGGAGAGCGCCTGCCTTGCAAGCAGGAGGTCGCCGGTTCGATCCCGACTATCTCCACCATTTAAGTTCATAAGGGCCCGTAGCTCAGCTGGCTAGAGCGTACGACTGATAATCGTAAGGTCGGTGGTTCGCAGACTGCATGCAGTGCGGCGAGGGATATGGAGCTTGTGTCGACGAACGGGCCCGTAGCTCAGCTGGCTAGAGCGTACGACTGATAATCGTAAGGTCGGTGGTTCGAGCCCACTCGGGCCCACCAACAGATTACACCCGATATCTCGTCCGGTGGACGAGATACAGAAACAACAGTTGTTGTTGGATTTGAAGACCTGGCATAAAGACAGATCTTCAAATCTGGCTGCAAAAGCAGTTGGAAGATCGAACCTTGAAAACTGAACAATGTAATGAAGAAGTGATAAGCAAGGCAACAGAGAGGTCTTTTGTTTGAAAGAACAGAAGAACGTATTTTTAGTTTTAATTGTGGAACATCGTATAGATGGGTAACAATTACAATTTCGAAAATCCTGTTAAATTGCCTGCATAATTCAACTTTGAGGATCAGCAAATGATTCGATAGGTCAAGCTGAAAAGAGCGCAAGGGGAATGCCTTGGCATCAGGAGCCGACGAAGGACGTGACAAGCTGCGATAAGCCACGGGGAGGAGCAAATATCCGTTATATCCGTGGATTTCCGAATGGGGGAACCCGCTCAAGCAATACTTGAGCATCGTGCGTTGAATCAAATAGGCGTACGAAGGGAACGGCCTGAACTGAAACATCTAAGTAGGGCCAGGAAAAGACATCAACCGAGATTCCGCTAGTAGTGGCGAGCGAACGCGGAGGAGGCCAAACCGAGGGACGCAAGTTCTTCGGGGTTGCGGACAGACATCAAGACCAGAGGAAATTAAGAGAACGGCGTGGGAAAGCCGGCCATAGAAGGTGAGAGCCCTGTATCCGAAAATGAAGACTGGCAGTCTGGATCCAGAGTACCGCGGGACGTGAAACCCCGTAGGAAACCGGGTGGACCACCATCCAAGCCTAAATACTACCTGATGACCGATAGAGGAGCAGTACCGTGAGGGAAAGGTGAAAAGGACCCCGGGAGGGGAGTGAAAGAGAACCTGAAACCTTGTGCTTACAAGCAGTCAAAGCGCGTTAACGCGTGATGACGTACTTTTTGTAGAACGGTCCGGCGAGTTATAGTAACGAGCAAGCTTAAGGTATTGAGTACCGGAGGCGAAGCGAGAGCGAGTCTGAATAGGGCGTAAAGTTCGTTGCCATAGACCCGAAACCGGGTGACCTATCCATGAGCAGGCTGAAGTGAGAGTAAAATCTCATGGAGGGCCGAACCGACCCCCGTTGCAATGGTGGCGGATGACTTGTGGATAGCGGAGAAATTCCAATCGAACTCGGAGATAGCTGGTTCTCCCCGAAATAGCTTTAGGGCTAGCGTTATGTTAGATTACCGGAGGTAAAGCACTGAATGGTGGCGGGGCCGATAAGGTTACCAAGACCTATCAAACTCTGAATGCCGGATAATTGATGCATAGCAGTCAGACAGCGTGAGATAAGTTTCGTTGTCAAAAGGGAAACAGCCCAGACCCACAGCTAAGGTCCCAAATTCATGCTAAGTGGAAAACGATGTGGAATTGCGAAAACAACCAGGATGTTGGCTTAGAAGCAGCCACTCATTAAAAGAGTGCGTAATAGCTCACTGGTCGAGTGACTCTGCGCGGAAAATATAACGGGGCTAAGCATGAAACCGAAGCTTGGGCTTGTCGTAAGACAGGGGTAGGGGAGCGTCGAGTATGGGGTGAAGTCAGAGCGGAAGCACTGGTGGACTGTACTCGAGTGAGAATGCCGGAATGAGTAGCGAGAATTATGTGGGAATCATAATGGCCGAAAATCTAAGGTTTCTTGGGGAAGGTTCGTCCGCCCAAGGTAAGTCGGGAGCTAAGCTCAGGCCGAGAGGCGTAGGCGATGCACATACGGTAGAAATTCCGTAACCACCGAAACTTAAACAGAGGGACACTTCAGGATAGCGGAACCCGGGCGTTGGTTGACCCGGGCGTAAGGGAGCGAAATTAGAGTAGCGAAGTCCGCGATGTTCGGAGGCGAGAAAAGCTCTGAGGTATGCTAAGGTGCCCGTACCGCAAACCGACACAGGTAGATGAGGAGAGAATCCTAAGGCCAACGGGAGAAGGGTTGTTAAGGAACTCGGCAAATTGACCCCGTAACTTCGGAAGAGGGGAGCCCCCTACGGGGGTCGCAGAGAAATGGCCCAAGCAACTGTTTACCAAAAACACAGGTCTATGCTAAATCGAAAGATGACGTATATGGGCTGACGCCTGCCCGGTGCCGGAAGGTTAAGAGGAGATGTCAGGCAACGAAGCATTGAATTTAAGCCCCGGTAAACGGCGGCCGTAACTATAACGGTCCTAAGGTAGCGAAATTCCTTGTCAGGTAAGTTCTGACCCGCACGAATGGCGTAATGATTTGGGCACTGTCTCAACAGCCCGCCCGGCGAAATTGTAGTACTGGTGAAGATGCCAGTTACCCGCAACTAGACGGAAAGACCCCATGGAGCTTTACTGCAGCTTAATACTGAAATTCGGTAGTACATGTACAGGATAGGTGGGAGACTGAGAAATACAGGCGTCAGCTTGTATGGAGTCGCTGTTGGGATACCACTCTTGTACTGCTGGGTTTCTAACCTGCGGCCGTGAATCCGGTCGGGGGACACTGTTAGGCGGGCAGTTTGACTGGGGCGGTCGCCTCCCAAAAGGTAACGGAGGCGCTCAAAGGTTCGTTCAGCACGGACGGAAATCGTGCAATGAGTGTAAACGCATAAACGAGCCTAACTGCGACACCGACGGGTGGAGCAGTAACGAAAGTTGGAGTTAGTGATCCGGTGGTATGTGAGTGGAAATGCCATCGCTCAACGGATAAAAGCTACCCTGGGGATAACAGGCTGATCTCCCCCAAGCGTCCACAGCGACGGGGAGGTTTGGCACCTCGATGTCGGCTCGTCGCATCCTGGGGCTGAATTCGGTCCCAAGGGTTTGGCTGTTCGCCAATTAAAGCGGCACGCGAGCTGGGTTCAGAACGTCGTGAGACAGTTCGGTCCCTATCTGTTGCGGGCGTAAGAGATTTGAAGGGAGCTGTCCTTAGTACGAGAGGACCGGGATGGACGTACCTCTGGTGCACCAGTTGTCCTGCCAAGGGCATAGCTGGGTAGCTATGTACGGACGAGATAAACGCTGAAAGCATCTAAGCGTGAAACTCCCCCTAAGATGAGATCTCTCATCCTTCAAGGAGTAAGGACCCAGAAAGACGATCTGGTTGATAGGCCGAAGGTGGAAGCGCAGTAATGTGTGCAGCTGATCGGTACTAATAGTCCGAGGGCTTGACCTACGAATGAAGCAGGCAAGGCCTTGAGAGGAGCTTTGAAGTTACATTGTTCGGTTTTGAAGGTTCGATTTGAAGACATGCACCTTTAGCTCATGGTGGTACTAACGCCCGCAGGCGTTGTATCGCGGGCAACCGCGGAGCGGCACTTAGCCCGCGATTGAGCACGTAGTGCGAGCAGGAGGAGCAGACAGAAAGATAAGCGCAATGAGCGAAAGAACATGCACCTTTAGCTCAGCTGGTAGAGCACCTGACTCTTAATCAGGGTGTCCAGGGTTCGAGTCCCTGAAGGTGTACCATCCCACTGGATGGGAGCACCATCCAGTGGGGACCCCACGACGCAAGGCATGGCCCGTTGGTCAAGTGGTTAAGACAGCGGCCTCTCACGCCGTTAACATCGGTTCGAATCCGGTACGGGTCACCATTTTCCGAACTTGATAAATGAATAAAGGTTTGTTACTGTAGAGATGCAGTTGCAATACAGCAGTTGGTGCTGATTAGGGCGAGGGTCCACCCGTTCCCATCCCGAACACGGAAGTTAAGCTCGCTTCTGCCGACAATACTTGGCTGGTCCAAAACCGCGTGTCAGGGATAGACTTGGGAGCTCAGTTGGTTCGGCTCATAACCGGTTGGTCCTGGGTTTTCATAGGGGTATGCTCCCCTCCAAAACCGCGTGTCCGAGTCTTTCTGCCCCTGCCATTAAAAAATACTTTACAAGTCCGCTTGTAAATGTTATAATAAATCTGTTCTTTGATTAGAACGCCTTAGTAAATGGCCAGGTAGTTCAGCTGGTTAGAACGCCGGCCTGTCACGCCGGAGGTCGAGGGTTCGAACCCCTTCCTGGTCGCCATTTGCTGCTGTAGCTCAGTAGGTAGAGCGCATCCTTGGTAAGGATGAGGTCGGCAGTTCGAATCTGCCCAGCAGCTCCAAAAAAACCTTGAAACCGCAATGGTTTTGAGGTTTTTCTTTTTTTGAGATAGCCCTCAAATACCTCAATTTATGGGTTCTTCTAAACATCCTGCTAAAGATCGTGCTAAACGAAAAAATGTTTGCAAGGAGTGTCATCTTACGCAGAGACCTTCAATAGCTGCATAAGTTTCGCTGCGAGGTCTGGATTCTCCTGAATTAGTTTCAAAATTTCGGCTGGGTCAAGAGTTGATAGTGTCTCACTCTTTTTTTCAAGTGATGGATAAAAACTTGATTCAACCATCGAGGCAAGCTGCTGTTTTTCGGCTTCAAGCGTTTCGTTGTAATGATGCATAAGCACTTCAGGGGATTGCCCAGCATTAGCAGCGACAAGTTGATAATTGTTTTTCGTCAATCTGATTTTGTGCATCTACCCTGACTTGCGTAGGCCCTGAAGATCAATTTGATCTGTGATATTCATTGTACTCTGCCATTCCTTAAAGGATTTGCAGAGATTATTTGGATCAACAGGGCGTCCATCGGGTTGACAAATCAGAAAACCGTTGTCCTGATATTCTGGACCAAGGAGTTCTTTCGCTTTGTTGATTTCCGCAATGCGCTCTTTGATTTCTTGAACCAATGGACGAGTTAGGTACTGTTTTCTCAAACTGCCCTCCGTCTTCGGCGTTTTTAGGACAAGGCGGCTTTTAGCGTTAGAAAACTGTTTTGGAAAAACTTTAGCTATTTTTTCTTTGGAAAGAGTTTTGAGGGACTCGTCAGAGACACGCTCGAGAATTTGTGAGATCCACATGCTGCCTTCATCAAGGTTGATTGAGTTAATATCGATTGCAACAATTTCCCCCGCTCTGAGTGAACAAATAAAAGCGAGATGTACCGAGAGATGGAGAATGGGATCATCCTGAATTTGGTCGAGAATTTTTGAGATGTGCTCAGAAGACCAGGCTTTGCGCTTCTTGTAGTGCTCAGACGGACCTTTGGTGTTGGGAATTTCCGAGATATAGTTCCATCGTTTTGCTGTTTCAAAGCCAAGAGTAAGAATGTTATAGCACTTTTTTACGGTTCCAGAGCTCAGAGTCGGAATCTCCGAAACGCGTTTGCCATAACTTTTGCTTCCACGGCATGGCTTTTGAAAAAGATAGTCAATGAATCCGTCAATAGCGCTGCTCGTAATAGAGCTCATGATCCAATCACCGAAATAAGGGTATATGTGAGTTTCCAGATTTTGACGGTAGCTGTCGTAGGTCTTGGGCGAGAGGTTCCGTTTCCTCGCATAGATCGGCAAAAAGCGCTCCATGAATTCTCGGTAGGTCTTGCTCATATTGTCTTCAGTTTCGATGGACGGAGGCTCGACAACAACTGCTGCATTTTCTGCGGCGATTTTTTGAGCTGTTTTCTCAATGGCCTTTTTGCGGCGATACTCAGCAGCCTCATGAGTAATATCAGATGCCCTATTTTGAGCTTGGAGATAGTCGATGTAGGCTTTGCGCTGTATCGCCTCCAACTCCGAGGAATAGGATTCCCATTGCTGTTTACGTTTTCCGTCAATCGTCTTATAGGTGTAGACGATGTTGTGAGATGTTCCGCGAATAGTATATGTTGCCATAACGGTTCCTTTCTTGTTCGATGCTCTATGGCTGATCCAACGCATTGAACCAAGAATCAAAAGACTCTTTATGAATGCGCAGGCACCGCTTCCCAAGCCGAATGACCTTAAAATCAGTTGTGTGCTCGCAGAGGTAATAGGTCTTGCGGAGACTGATCCCAAGGATTCGAGAGACCTGTTCGACGGTGTAGGTACGTTGAACATTGTTGCTGCAAATTTGGTCAGACAAGGTAATACCTCCTATTGCAGCTTGGAAACCGTTATAGAATGCAGTAGCGCCTCCTTTCCTAATGGTTTAGCAGGGTAGGCACATTATACACTCCGCAATAGCGGTTGCCAAGCATAAAATTCTGTAGGGAATGCGATTTTGCGTCCGGGCCATTTCCTACGCCCTCGCTTCAGGCCGCGTATTTGCAGGCTGCCGCTGTGCGGCACTTCCCCGGCAGGTACGCAAACGCATACTGTCAGCCGATCCTGTATAACTCCCGGACAAATCGATGCAGCCGCATTTGGGGGCGGCGTTTTCAAGGTTCAATAGGTGTTTTTTACCGTTCACAAAATAAATACGAGGCCATGTCCGTATTTTTTGCGCGCGCGCCGGAAAAACTAAATATAGTATTTTTGTATTGACTTATACAATATATTGTGTTACACTTTGCCCGTAAATGAGTTTTGCGCAATCTCCCTTTGGGCATAGGTCAATGATCTGTGTGTGGAGCGATCCACCTGCGCACGTTGTCAGGTTTGTACGTTTTTGTCAGTAGTATTGCTGTGCCATGAAAGCCGGCTGCTGCTGGCTTTTTTGTTTTACGGGGCACCGCCCCATACTGCGGGAATGACGAGAGTTTGCTGTCAGGCAAACATACTGGATTTTACCAGAATCGTTGTTCCCGCTTTTTTGCGCCCAAATGCCGAAAGGCTTTGAGGATATATCATCAAGAAAGGTGGAAACAAGAAATGAAATTCAGACGAAAATGGAAACCCGGCGGGCATCCCAGACGTTCCTTCCGACCGTACCACAGGTACAGAGAGAAACGGCTTTTGAATAAGCCGCGCATCAAATATGAAACCGAGGAGGAACGCATCCATGGAAAACGCAGCGTGTTACGCTCCGCAAATTCTCGTCAGCACAGAAGATCTGCCGCGTGAGCAATGGCTGGAATACCGGCGCAAGGGCATCGGCGGAAGTGACGCCGCTGCCGTTCTCGGAATTTCACCATTCCGTACCGGGCGGGATCTCTACTATGACAAGCTAAATATCGTCACAGCGGATGATGCCGAAAACTGGGTTCAGCTGGAGGTTGGAACTCTGCTGGAGCCGTTGGTTGCCAAGATCTTCGCTCATAAGACGGGCTATAAGATCTACCGCCGGCCTTTCATGTTCCGGCATCCCCAATATCCTTGGATGCTGGCGGATCTGGATTACATGGTGGAGCTGCCGGACGGTACATCAGCCATCCTTGAGATCAAAACCACGAATTATAACGCCAAGGATAACTGGTGGTACAACGGCGAGGAAATCGTTCCTATCTACTATGAATCGCAGGGGCGGCACTACATGGCGGTCATGAACATTGACCGGGTCTACTTCTGCTGCCTTTACGGAAATTCGGAAGACGAGGCAATCATCCGCCGTATCGACCGTGACATGGCCTATGAAGAAGAACTGATCGCTTTGGAACGGGACTTCTGGGAGAATCATGTCCTCACAAAAACGCCGCCTCCCTATGTGGAAGCGGACGGTGACCTGATCCTCGAAAGCCTGCGGCGAAAGATAGGACCGGCGGACAAGGACGCGCCGCCTGTGCTGTTGGGACAGACGCAGTTTGGGCAGCTGTCCATGCTTCTTTCCCTGCAAGAGAAGAAAAAGACGTTGGCGGCTGATGTGAACAAGCTGGACAAGGACATCAAACGGTTGAAGGGTATGCTCATCGAGAGAATGGGCACAAGCTGCACCGCCGTGTATAACGGTCTTGCGGAGAGCTACACCATAACCTACAATCCGGTACGCTCCGCAGGCATATCGAAGGACGCCTTAGAGCGTTTGAAGGACGAACACCCTGATATTTACGATCAGTATGTCACGGTGTCCGAATGGCGAAGATTCCATGTGAAAAAAGCTGCCTTGCAGGCAGCGTGAAAGGAAACGGAGGTGATGTGCTGTGAGCATTGTTGCAGCACTGGACAAGGTACTGTTTTTCAATGCGTCCAGCAAATATTCTGTCCTTCGGATGAAAACGGAGGACAGCAGCGTACCGGCAGAAGCCCGGAGTCCCTATCGCTATCACGACCACCTGATCCGCTTTACCGCCGTCGGCATCGAATTGCCGCAGACGGATACGGTGAAGATCGAGATGGATGGAGAGTGGAAGGACGGAAAATACGGGCTTCAGCTTCAGGTCGATCATTGGCAGGAGATCGTGCCGCCCACATTGGAGGGCGTCCGCAATTATCTTGCCTCCGGTCTGCTGAAGGGCATCGGAGAAAAGACCGCCGACGCGATCATTGAAAAGTTTGGCATCAATGCTCTGGAGATTCTGGAACATCAGCCAGACCGGCTTCTTGAGATTCGCGGCATTACGAAGGAACGGCTTGCGGAGATCAAGGACGCCTATGCGGAAACCAGCCGGATGCGTGTCCTGATGACCCTGCTGGCCCCGTTCAAGGTCACGCCGACGACCGCGCAGAAGATCTATCAGCATTTCGGCCCTGCCTGTGCAGACATCGTGAGACAGAGTCCCTTCAATCTCTGTCAGGTGCCGGGATTCGGCTTCAAGAGGATTGACGCCATCGTGCAAAAATCCGGTGGAGATCTGCGTGATCCGAAGCGCGTCCACGGTGCGCTCTTTTATGCGCTGGAGGACGCACGGACAAAGGACGGGCATCTCTATCTGGAGGCGGAGGCTCTGCTCAAAGCGGCTATGCAGCTGCTCAATGAGCGGATACCCCTCCCGCAGATGCGCGTCCCCATGAGCCAGGTCGAACAGGAGCTGTCTGCCATGATCCGGCAGGACGAGGTGGTATCGAATCACGGCAATGTGTATCTGCCCAAGCAATTTCTGCAGGAGAGCGAAACCGCACAGAAAGCGGTAGAGCTGTTTCTGGCAAATCCGGCGGTGGTAGACATTGCGCAGCCGTTGGAGCGAGTGAAACATAGCTTAGGGCTCAACCTGTCCAAACGCCAGTCAGAAGGCGTGGAAATGGTGTTCCGGCATAACCTGTCCATTATCACAGGCGGCCCCGGCACCGGCAAGACCACGGTTCTGAAAATGGTGATCGAAGTGTACCGTCAACTCTATCCACGGCAGAAGATCGTACTCGGAGCGCCCACAGGTAAGGCGAGCCGGCGTATGGCGGAGGCAACGGGGATCGATGAAGCACAGACGCTCCACAGCATTCTGGGACTTCACGGTGATTCGGAATCGAAGAAAGACCGGGAACGGAAACCGCTGGAGGCAGGGCTCCTGATCGTGGACGAGACTTCCATGGTCGATATGTGGCTAATCCATCAGCTCTTTTCACGCTTGCGCCCCGGCACCAAAGTCCTTTTGGTCGGTGATGCAGACCAGTTAGAGAGTGTGGGCGCCGGTGATGTATTTCACGAGCTGATCGGCTCCGGCGTCGTGCCAGTCACGGTGCTGGACGAGATCTTCCGTCAGGCGCAGGACAGCCTGATTGCCCACAATGCCCGGTTTATCAACGAGGGCAAAACGACGCTCTACTATGGTGAGGACTTTGCCTTTCATAAGGCAGAGAGCCAGGAGGAGACTGCCGGCATCATCCGTGAGCTTTACCGGGAGCAGATCGCCGCAAAAGGAATCGAGCAGGTGGAGATTTTATCGCCGTTCCGCTCCGAGGGCGAGGCATCGGTCAACAGCCTGAATGAAGCTATCCGCGAGGAGATCAACCCCGCAGCGCTGGAGACGCCGGAGATCGTGTACGCTGGAAAGATATTCCGCCTCAACGACCGCGTGATGCAGATGCGGAACAACTATGAGATCAAGCTGTATAACCGCTCCGGCAAGCAGGTCGGCGAGGGTGTTTTCAACGGTGACATCGGTACCATCCGCAAAATCAGCGGCACCAATGTCGTGATCGAGTTTGACGGCCGCTATATGGATTGCCCGCAGGTACTTCTGGATGATTTGGAGCTGTCCTATGCCATTACGATCCACAAATCCATGGGCTCAGAGTATGATACGGTCATTATTCCACTGCTGGCTGCCCATAATGTGCTCCTGACGCGGAATCTTCTCTACACGGCAATCACGCGTGCCAAGCGCCGCGTGCTGCTGGTGGGTGAAAAAAGGGCGCTGTATATGGCGATCCATCGGAGCCGAAAAGGAAAACGCAATACCATGCTGGGCGAACGCATCGCCCTCTACTATAAGGCAGTCACGCGCAAGGCTCTCCGTAACGAAGAGGGCGAAGAATGGCAGCGTGCCAGTTAATGTGAGATGAATGTGCAAAAAAACGCACAGTCATCTCTTATTTATTTTATGAAGGGAGTATCAAACCATGTCCAGAGAAAGAATCATGCTGACCCAAGCGATCCCTGCCGTGCAGCAGCTTCGCAGGGTGCAGGGCTTTGACCCGCTGCGCTTTCTGAAAAGAAACGCCAACGGCGGAATCGAGCTGGAGCCGCGCTATCAGCGGCTCTGGTTCCGATTGGCCTGCCCCGATGGAAAAATGCTGCTGAACCGGCTGCAGATCACAGACCAAATCGCCGTTTATGAGGCGCAGGTATTTCTGTCCAGAGAGGACAACCAGCCCATTACCAATTTTACCGCGGCGGTGGAAAAGGCTCAGGCTCCTGCCGGACGCTATGTGCAGGCCGCGCAGGACGAGGCGCTGAAAACGGCGCTGGATAATGCAGGCTTCGGCATCCAGCTCTGTGAGATCAACCCCTCTGCGGCGGTAGATGCACAGGCCGATGGAAAACAGGAAGTCGCAACGGGTACTGTAAATCGTCAGGAGACTGCTCTGGCGGTAAATGGAACCACAGCGCCGCAGCGAGAAGATCCTATCGGCGAAAATCATCCGGTGCAGGCAGTGCCTACACCGCAAGAGGTTCAACCGCAGGAGGCGACAAAGACGCCCAACGTAAATCAGCAAGAGGTTCCACACCACCCAGCAGACGGAAAGCGTTTCAGACGCCATGAGTCTGCTGCAGGCGTTAAGCGGCGGAACTGCGGCTTCTGAGCCTGATCCGGTTATGCCCCAAAAGGCGCAGGAGGTTCCCTCGGAAACAGCGGAGCCTGCTGTCATGGAGCGGGCTGAAACAGCGCAGACGGTGAAGCCTGTCGTGGTCGATATGCCGGCAGCGGCATCGACAGCGGCTGCACCGAAATATTCGGACGATATGACGGTGGACGAGATCCTTTCGCTGATGACAGAAGAGGAAGCCGCGGAGCTGGTCGTAACCACCGGCGTCAATAAGGGCTGGACGATGGCACAGGTTTCTGAGCAGCGTCCCTCCAGCCTGAAATATTACGCCTATCTCTGTGAGGATTGCGGCAATATTATGAAGGCTGCCGCCATGCTTCTGATGGGCGGTTCGCAGCAGTTAAAGGCAAGCTGACCGCTTTCCATCCGTAAATTTTGCGTCTTGGGAGGGATGCTGGTTTGAATTACGGGAAAAAGCATGATCTCCCCTTTGGCATTATGGATGTGGCCGGGCTCCTCCGCCTGAATATCAGGCGGAGGGCTCCCGGTCAGGTGTATGTGGATTGTCCCATCTGCGGTGACCGCCGGGGGAAAATGAATCTGAACACGGCAAAAGACCTGTGGCGCTGTAACTACTGCGGTGAAGGCGGCGGAATGCTGTCCCTTTACGCAAAGGTATATGGCGTCAGCAATTCAGACGCTTATCGGGAGATCTGCGACGCTTTGGCGGTAAATGGTTTTTCACCGGACTATACGGTTCCGGAGAAAACGGCGCCTGCGGAGGCCGAGCAGTCTGACGCGGCTTCTGTTCAGGAAGTGCATCAGACCCTCTCCATGCTGCTGTCCATGCTGACACTCATCCCGGCGCACCGCGCACACCTCCAGTCTGTGCGGGGGCTGTCCGACGATGAGATCACGCGCTTTGGCTTCAAGAGCACGCCGCCCCCTTTCCTGTGCCGCTCCCTGACCAATCGGTTGGTCAAGGCGGGCTGCAGGGTGCAGGGTGTTCCCGGCTTCTATGTGGATGATAACGGCTGCTGGACGGTCAAATTCCATCAGCGGACATCAGGCATCATCATTCCCATCTTCGATGTAGACGGTCTGATCCACGGCGCGCAGATCCGGTTGGATCACCCGCTCAAGGATAAAGACGATCCACCGGAGAAAACGGGCGTGAAATATCTGACGCTGTCCTCCACGGGAAAGCGCATGGGAACGACCTCGGGGAGCCCCATTCATTTTGTGGGCGATCCATGCTCCCGCGTTGTATATGTGACGGAAGGCTGCCTCAAGGCGGATGTCGCTCACGCGCTGATGCACAGGACCTTTGTTGCCACGCTGGGCGTTAACAACACCGCCAAGCTGGATGAACTGTTTGCGTTCCTGCACCGAAACGGAACGGAGGAGATCATCGAGGCGGAGGACATGGATAAGTACAGCAATGAAATGGTGGAGGAAAAGGCGCATCGAAGATCTATGCGCTGGCGGCCAGGCACGGGATGCGTTGCCGCAGGCTCACATGGAATCCCAATTACAAGGGCATTGACGACTGGCAGCTTGCGCTGCGCCGCAAAGAACAGAAAATGAAGGAGGATCCAGGAATGACATTTAAGGAGCAATATCTTAATGGCCTGTGCGGGCTGGAAATGCTGGAAGCCTGTACGGAAAAATGGCATGCGATGAAGGTGGACAGTATTTCCCTGCGGGACTATCTGGGGCTGACGGAGCAGGAATATGATGCGTACTTACAAACCGACCCCTGGCGTTTCTTTTCAGGAGTTGTTGGACAGTCAGCGTACAAAACGCAGCGGTTTCGTGTTTACCAGCTGGATTTGGAGCATGGCGAGACGCGCGCATTCGCCTTTGGCGGCATTGACGCGCTGCACAAGGCCGGCTTTCAGCAGCCGCCGGCGGCGGAATACACACTCGTTTACGACGGTGAGCTGATCTGCCCGGTCGGGCAAGATGAACGTGATATTCTGGAACGCATTTTTGCACGCTATAATCAGGCGTTCCCCCCGGACTATCGCGGCCGCAGCATTGCCCCATCCGATGTGCTGGAGCTTTATGATGAAAGCGAGCGCAGATACTTCTACTGTGATATGGCTGGTTTCCTGCAGGTGAAATTTTCTCCCGCGCTGGCAAAGAAGGCTTGAATGCAGGCTTTACCACAGACGATCCATTTAGAAATGGACGAGCAGAAGACAAAGCAGCTGAAAGCCATGCTGGGAATCTGTCAAGGACTTGGGGCGGAGACACGGTATCATCCGGAACACCGTTATTTCACAGCTATGGTCTGGACTGGATGGGATACTCCCTGTGGAATGGGAGAGGCCCTTGCTGTCCAACAGAAAATTCAAAGAACAGCCGCTCAGTACCCGGCCGTCGTGTGCTATTGCTTCGACCCGTTCAGCACACTGGTCTATACGGTTTGAGCGCAGTATGTAAGAAGGGACGCCTTGTGCCATTGGCACAGGAGCGTCCTTTTCTCATTTTTTATTTAGGAGTCCTGCAAACAAAAGTCAATAGCAAAAACAAAAAGAGTCCCGAAAAATTTGCGAGACCCAAAAAGAGCATAACAAAACAGGCTGGAGAAAGACGCATCGCCAGCCGGGATGGAATTGGCAGTTAGCTTAACTCTGTGTGGAGTTCTGCTGCGCGTCGAATGCCTCAAGGCATTCCTTCACGCGGGCGTAGTAAATGCGCAGAAACTTGTTCTGCGCGGCTGTCATGTAGACAAAGTACGGCTTGCCCTCGGCGCGTTTCTTATCGAGAAACTGGTACACCGGCTCGTCCTCTGGAGCTTTTCTCAGATATGTACAGACAATTTGGTATAGTGTTTTCCGCAAGTGCGGAGAACCGCGCTTGGTTGTTGGAGTGCTTTTTGCCTCGTGCTTGCCGGATTGGTCCACAGCCGGATCAACACCGGCGAAACCCACGATAGAACTGCGGCGGGGGAAGCGGCGTACATCTCCAATCTCAGCCATAAGCTGTGCGGCAGTGGTTTCGCCAACACCGTACATGGCCCGCACGGTATCGTACTCCGGCAGTTGTTTTGCAAGGCGCGTCATCTCAGCGCGCAGAGCGGCCAGCGTCATCTTGCCTGCTAGCAGTTGCTGGGCAGCGGTCGTAATGAGCAGCTTTGTGTTGTCATTCTTCGGCAGCGTGGTGAAATGGCCGCAGCTTCCGGCGTAGAGATCCTGCGCTTTCTCTGCGCTGAAATGGTAGCCCTTGCGCTTGCACCACTTCTGGTAACGCTCGGCGAACGCCTTCTCGCTGACGCGGCAGATGCAGTCACAGTGCCAGAAGGTCATGACAAAATCCACCCATTTCTGGTGGCCGTCCGCACGCTCTGGGCTGGAGAACAGTCCGTTTACGCCGGGGAAGGTCTTGTCGGTCAATGAAATGAGATTGTTTTGCAGCGATACCACCGTTTTCATGTAGAGGTTGTACTGGCGGCTGCACAGCTTCAGTTGTTGTCTTACCGTGTCCATGGGAGTATATTCCCGCAGATCCACCCAGTTGTCAAGGCCGTACTTGGCGATTTTCATGGCGTCCGCCTTGTCGGTCTTGACCTTGCGGATGGAACCGCCTCCGCTCTGCTTGATGAATAGCGGATTGAGGACGCAGACATAGATGCCGTACTCATGCAGCGCCGCCGCGACCGGCTCGTGGTAGCGCCCAGTGGCCTCCATGATGACGCGGGTATCTTCCCCCAGCGCAACGATGGCGTAAGCCATCTGCTCCAGACCGACCTCGGTATGGAGAAATTCCTGTGGCAGCAACGCCACTTCACCCATTGGGCGCAGGGCAGCCACCGTGCTTTTTCCTTTGGAAACATCGATCCCTACTGCGTTCATTTTGTTTCTCCTTGTGATTGGATATGGCTTTCCGCCTTTTCCTCATTGCCTGTTCAATCTCCTGGGTGACACGAGCGCACGAAGTGGCTCTACCTGCGCAAATCGAATGCTGCGAATGAAAGAGGCGGCTGACGAACTCCAAAACGGGCGTGTTGGCCCAAGGAACGTAGTGTCAGACCATTTTCTCTCCCATTCTAACAGCTTCGGCTTTGAGATGGAAAAAGACGCGGCTGGCTGCCGCGCCTTTAACCGTAACTTTATTGTAGGAGGAATGTACGAATGGGCGCTTTTTCAAATATGGATTATGAGCTTCAAAACAGCGAGGCTGCCGTTTCCGACGCCTTTACGGAAGATGATGCTATGGATATGCCGCAGGCGGCTCCTGTGGAACCGGCGACAGCAAGTTCTCCGACTGCAGATCCGACTCCGGCAGCGGCGGCCAGCGAACCGGCAACCGCCCCCAATACCCAAAGCGAGGATGAGGCACGCCGTGCGCACGAAGCGTCTGAAGCCAAGCGCAAAGCAGAGTGGGACGCCAAACAGGCGGAAAAGCGGCGGGCGGAACAGGCCGCGCTGGAAAGGTTGGATGCCATGGGCCCGGCAGAGCTGCTCAAGGCTGCCGCAAAGCGTGTGTCCGCAGATACGGAGAAGCTGACGCGGCGCAACATGAAAGAGAGCGTTGCCGAGTTTATCCAGACCAAGTGTATTGATGACCTCGGCTTTGCCCGGCTCACCATGCACCCGCGCAAGAGCATGATCCACTGTTTCCAGTATATCAGCCGGAAGGCATGGGATTATGTGCAGGACGAGCTGAAGGCAAACGGCGTTCAGCCGGGCCCCGGTCAGCAGGCATACGGCTGCGATATTCCCGATGATCTCTGCTATCAGTGGGCGGAGGACTATTTCCGTGACCCCGATGCCAAGGAGGATCAGGGGGATGAAGAGGAGTTTGTCCCGCAGCCCTATCGCGGGAAAACATCTTCCAAGTCCGTTTCCAAGAAGAAAAAGGAAGAAAAGAAGAACAAGCCGGAGAAGAAGGAACCGCCGAAAAAAGCGGAGGCCGACGATGGGCAGATCTCGCTGGGTGACCTCTCCTCTTTGGGGGAGGCCGCCTGATGTACGCTTATAAAGGCTTTGAGCCGGATCTCTCCTGCCGTGGCTATCGGTTCGTCATGGGAAAGAATGTCACCCCGGAGGCAAACTGCGCCAGCAACGGCTTTCACTGTGCGGAGAACCCGCTGGATTGTCTTTCCTACTATGGCGACATGAATCGCTCCATTTACTGCTTGGTGCAGCCCGGCGGGGATATTGACGAGGACGATCGTGACTCCAAAATTGCCTGCACGGAACTGACGATCCTGCGGCGGCTGACGAGGAAAGAATTCTTTCTTCATGCACTTGCCTACATGGTGGATCACCCAGGCCGCAAGGTGAGTGACAAGGTACAGCGTGAGCACAGCACCAGCCGCAACGGCTATGCCATCGTTCGAGGCAAGGCACCCGCTGCGTGTGGAAAGCTGGGCGATATTCTCGCATTTGCCAGAGAGCGGCGTGAAACCGAAGTAATCTGTCAGATTGCGGTCGTTGAGGTCGATGGAGAAAAAATTCTGCCTGATGTATGGTATGACATTGATTTTGTGAAAAGAGAGGCGGTGCAGAAATGAAAAAAAGCAGCCTGTTGAAAATGAAGAATCTGCCTGCGACTGAAGAAATGCTTGCGGTGGCCCGCGAGGATGTCCCGGTCAAGGTCGGTTCGGGCTGGAACACTTTCTATCGATGCCGATACAGCGGTTTTGTACGAAGCGCGGTAGAGGGCGGCATTTTGAAAGTCACCCTGTATGACCCGGATGCAATGCGCCTTGGAGGAACGCTGCCGGTCTATGAGATTTTCATGGAGAAAGAAAAGCAGCAGTTTCTCACCTATGACCGTACCCGTAACGAGTGGCGGACGGCAAAGATCGACTACTTGGAATGGCAGGCGAAGGGATCCAATAACGTGTGGATCAGCGCCGTGGATGATGCACAGATCCGGCAATATCTGGCGTCGGATGAGAAAAGCGTATATCGGGCTATTCTGAAATTTCAGCGCGCCGTTCGTGATGCTGAACTGGAACGCCGGCACAGAAAGGAAACCGATCCGTGGGATGCGGAGCTCTCTCAGACACCGCCGCTGCCGAAGGACTGGGAGCGTTGGGTCAATAAGGTGGGTATTCAGGAAAACTACATCTTCTACGATTACCGCAAGGGCGGGGCAAGGTACGGCTACTGCACCTATTGTGAAAAGGAAGTCGCACTGAAACAGCGGCCCTATCATAACGCGGTGGGAAAGTGCCCGAGATGCCGTCATAAGATCACGTTCAAGGCGAAAGGGAAAATAACGGAGTACCTGCGCTCACCGACCGAATGTGCATATCTGGCCCAGAAGTGCGGAGACGGGTTTGTGGTTCGCCAGTTTCACGTGAACAGGCAGTACCGGAAAGAAGAGAACACCATCACATCGAAAACCTCCAGCTTTGAGAAGCAGCGTATTTTCTACCGTGAGGATCTGTCCTCACATTCGTATTACTGGGGCTGGTACAAACAGCGCCGTACCCGATGGGTGGAGGGCATCGATGAGTACGTCTACACGGGTATGGGCTATTCCTACAACGAGTATTGTTATCAGCCGGGGAGCATCTATGGAAAAACGCTTTCCAGCATTGCACCACTTCTTGCAAGAACCGGATTGAGGGAGTATGTAAGACTTTGCCGGGGCTGTGTAAGCCCCAACTGGTACCTGTTTGCGTGGGGGAGGTTTCCCCGCATTGAGCAGATCTGCAAAGCCAATCTTCCGCGGCTGACCACGGAGTGCTTGGAAAATTTTGGAGCCGTAAAAAGCTGTATCCGGCAGGAGTCTGAAACCAGTCTCGTCAAGGCATTGGCACTTGATACGCACCGGCTTTCGCGGCTCCGGACACTCAACGGCGGCGCCATTATGCTCGACTGGCTGCAGCGGGAGAAATGCAGCGGCAGAATCATTCCGGATCATGTGCTGCACTGGCTGGAGCAGGAGAAGATCCATGTTTCCGATATCGACTTCATTCTGGATCGAATGTCGGAGCGGCAGGTCTGCAACTATCTTCAGCGTCAGAAAAGCGGCACGCGGGATTCCCTGCGGCAGATTATTTCCACATGGCGGGATTATCTTTCCATGGCGGATAAACTGGGAATCAATACCAACGATGAGATTGTATACCGCGTCAAGCTGCTGCGCCAGCGTCACGATGAACTGGTGGAGCAGCTGCGGAAAAGAGAACAGGACATGGAAGCTGCCGCAACAGCAAGAAAGTATCGGAAAATTGCAGGTATCTGCCGCTTGATCAAACCGAAATACGAATACACCGGCGAGGTGTATTCCATCGTTGTTCCGTCAGGTGTACGCGATATTATGCGCGAGGGCGATGCGCTTTCCCACTGTGTCGGCAAGTCAGACCGCTATTGGGAGCGCATCGAGCAGCAGGAGGCATATATCCTGTTCCTGCGCAAGACCGCGGAGATCGACAAGCCGTACTACACCCTTGAGGTGGAGCCAAACGGCACGATACGGCAGAAACGGACCTACTTTGACCGACAGAACGATGACCTCAAGGACGCGGAGCGGTTCCTGAAGGAATGGCAGAAGGTTGTCTCCGAGCGCTTGACAGAGAGCGACCGGGAAAAAGCGGAAAAGAGCAAGGTCCTTCGCCTGCAGGAATTCGAGCAGCTGCGGCAGGATGACATTCGTATCCATACCGGCGACCTTGCCGGTCAGCGGTTGGTGGATGTTCTGGTGTCGGATCTCATGGAAACTGCGGCCTAAGCCGCAATACAACACATTTGAACGAAAGAAAGGAAACTATACAGAAAATGAAAAACGGATTTACGATCACGCAGCGCAACGCTGTGGTGGAACAGCATCTTTGGTGCATTGACACGGTCATGGCGCAGTACGCCGCATTTATGCAGACAGAACCCGTAGACCCCGATGATGTGTACCAGTCTTTGGCGGTACGCCTGATCCGGGCAGTCAACAGCTATGATCCCTGCAAGGGGTATCTGAAAGAGTACATCCTCTCTCAGCTCAAGCGGGAGATGGTTCGCGTCCGGAGTACGCAGGCTGTCTATGGATTGACGCAGGCGCCGGCCAATATCGGCAGCACCATTGTTCCACTCACGATTGCTGCACAGCGGGAATCGTACTGGGAAACCTATATTGCTGTATAAAAGGAGATATGTAGAAATGAAACAGTTGGGAAACCTCGCGGTTATTTGCGCCCAACGCCCGGAGCTGCTGATGCAGCTCCGGGCCGGTCTGGTCTCGGTACAGGCAAAAAACCGTGCGGCGATGGAGGCCGCATGGAACGATGACGCACGGATCGAAAAGATGATCTATGAACTGAACTTCGGAGCATTCTCCAAGGAAAGGCTGGTGTGAGGAATGGAGCAGAGCAAGCAGCAGAGAATACGGGAATTGACCGACCGGCTGAACCGCTGCCGGTATGAATACTACAATCTCAACGCGCCGTCTCTAACGGATGCCGAATATGACGCGCTTTTTGATGAATTGAGCGTGCTGGAAAAGGAAACGGGATTTAATCTGACCAACTCCCCCACACAGACCGTTGGCTGCTATCCCGCCGTCAGTACGTTGGCGAAAACAAGGCACCTGATCCCGCTGCTGTCCTTGGATAAAACGAAGAGCAGCGCAGAGCTGCTGCGCTTCGCGGGAGAACAGATGGTCATGCTGATGCTCAAGCTGGACGGCCTGACGGTAAAGCTGACCTATGAAAATGGCCTTTTGATGGAGGCCGCTACCCGCGGCGATGGAGATACCGGTGAGAACATTACTCACAATGTGCTGGGGATCTCCGGCATCCCGGATAAGATCCCGTACAAGGAACGGCTGGTCGTTACCGGCGAGGCATTTATCCGTCCCAGCGATTTTGAGGCGTTAAAGGACACGCTGCGGGACGGAAATGGCGAACCTTATAAAAACGGGCGCAATCTGGCCGCTGGCTCTGTCCGTCTGCTGGACTGCGGCGCCTGCAAGGATCGCCGTGTGACCTTTATGGCTTTCAACGTGCTGGAGGGCTTTACAGAATACGCTTGGAAGTCGCAGCGGCTTCGGGCCATCGAACAGCTCGGCTTTCCCATTTGCAAGTATCTGGCGAGCAAGCAGGCGTTGACGCAGTTCGATATGGACGCCGGTATCCGGCACCTGCGGAAATACGCGCAGGAAAACGACATACCTATCGATGGCATTGTGGTCACCTACAACGACGCCGCCTATGCGAGATCCTGCGGCCGGACCGGGCATCACTATAAGGACGGGCTTGCGTTCAAGTTTGAGGATGACACCTATGAAACCGTCCTGCGCTCGATTGAATGGACGCCCAGCCGCACAGGGGAAATTGCTCCGGTAGCCATCTTTGACACGGTGGAGATCGACGGCTGCGCGGTATCCAGAGCGAGCCTCCACAACCTCTCTTTTATTGAGAATCTGGAGCTGGCGCCGGGGTGCCGCATCAAGGTGAGCAAGCGCAATCAGATCATTCCCCATGTGGAGGAAAATCTGGACAGAGACTGCTACGCCAGAGACAAAGTCGTTCCAGCCAGATGCCCGTGCTGCGGGCAGCCCACTCGCATTCACATGACCAAAAACACCGTAAACGGGGTGGAAAAGGTCACGGCGGCGCTGTTCTGCGACAACGAGCATTGTGAAACGCGAAAGCTGCGCAAATTCGTTCACTTCGCAAGCCCGAAGGCGCTGAATATTATGGGACTATCTGAGTCGATCCTGGAAAAGTTCATTGGAAAGGGTTGGCTTCACTCCTATATGGACATCTTCGCTCTGGACAAGCACAGGGCGGAGATCGTTCAGATGGAGGGTTTTGGAGAAAAATCCTGGCAAAATCTTTGGGACGCCATCCAGCACAGCCGCATTACCACCTTTGAGCAGTATCTGACCGCTATGGATATTCCCATGGTGGGCAGCACCGCCAGCAAGGCCATCTGCCAAAGATTCCGCGGAAACCTTGCGGAATTTGAAACGGCCGTGTGCCAGAGCTTTGATTTTACACAGCTCCCGGACTTCGGAGAAACGCTGCACAGGAATATCCATCAATGGTTCCGCAGCGAGGAAAACTGGACGATCTGGACGGAGCTGCGGCGGTTGGTGTGCATTAAGACCTATCAGACGCCTGCGGCCAGCACCGATATGGGCAATCCCTTTGTCGGAAAGACCCTTGTAGTGACCGGAAAAGTAGAGCCATACACCCGCGATGGGATCAACACAAAAATCGAATCTCTGGGCGCTCATGCTGGCAGCTCGGTGAGCAGCAAGACTGATTATCTGGTCTGCGGCGAGAACGCCGGAAGCAAGCTGGCAAAGGCACGGGAGCTTGGAATCAAGATTCTGTCGCCAGATGAGTTCTTCCGCATGGCTGGAGAAAGTGCATAAGGATATAGCGGGAGACTGACATACAGTCTCCCGCTTCAACTATATGGAGATGGTAAGGTTGCTACAGAAAAAAGGCAACCTTGACGCGGGGAAATAATTCTTGTATCATATTTTCACTATAAAGTGATACAACGACTGATACTTTAGGAAGGGATACATATTTTACTATGTTTTTAGATACGATTTTTTTGATAACTTAAATTCTTGCTGTCATTGTAGTGACAATAGCTGGTGCGACGCTTTTATATTTGCTTGTTGATTTTATTCTTAACTGTTTAGCTGAGCGACAGGATGTAGAAGCATCCATCATTGGTATTGAAAAGGAAAAAGATTTCTATCACTACCCGATTTTTACCGGTTCGATTACTGCTTTTTCGCATTTCGAAGAAGAGAAAGCATATGTGGCGTTTAAAACTGATGCCGATAATGAACTGTGCTTTGCTGTTTCGTCAGAAGAGTGTAAGAATATGAAGAAGGGACAGAGAGGTGCCCTTTCTTATAAGCGAAATAGGATACTTGATTTTGCGACGAATAGCAATAAAGATAAGAGTTAACAAGACACAAATCGCCCTGTCAGGATTCATGCTGGCAGGGCGATAGCATTTGTTGAGATGTTATTTCAAGTTTGCCTGAGAAAGTGCTGAGACCAACCACATCCGTTGTAGCATTAATTTTGCTCAAACATTTGCAGCGAGTTCAGGATAGTTGACATGCCATCCTGCCCGCCAAACCATTGCTCCAGATCCGCCGTATTGATTAACGAAGCATCCTTGCATTCAGGCTCATGGTTGGCTTGAATCTGTAGTTCGACCGTATTTTTCTCTACGTGCCATGAATGCTCCGCCAGAATAGCGAGAATTTGCTCTTCTAGAAATTTCTTGTCTGGAACAGTTGGTATATGGAGTTCTGGAGCTTCTGTGCAGTTGATGTAGTGAAGGACTGCATTAGTAAGAAATTGTGCCTTGCTGCGGCCTTGCTGATTGAGCAGATCGACCACCGCTTTGTGCTGGGGATCACAAATGTTGAAGCGGACCGTAAACTTGCCGGGATCTTTTTTTCGGCCATGGTATCACCGCACGCCGTGCTGAAGCCGGTAAAGATATTCGTAACCTTTGGCATTGGCGTTGATGTCCTCCACGAAGGTGGCTTGTCTAATTTTACCAGAGACTTCAATCTGGCGGCGCAGCAGCTTTGCACCGCCACCAAGGAAAACCACCTTGCCAGACTTGAGTTCTATCATTCGCTCGCGCAGACCACTGAGCAAATCGTTAATAAATTCCTGTGATTCCTGCTCAATCAATGCGACAATTTTCGGAGTCGCGTCCTTATCCTCACCGCGCAGAATATGGTCAATCTCGTTTTCCTCTAACAGTATGTCTAGTTCAGCATTTGCTCTTGTGCGGATGCGGTTATAGAGTAGGATCACGCCGCTTTCCATTGAGTCGCAGGCAGCCATATCCGGTACACCATTCCGGAGACACACGTAGTCTGCGGTGAAGCCGCCGATATCCACCACCAATACTTTGGGAATCGATGCAAGGCCTTTTATAGTAGCGGCAGCAGCTGAAAAAGACTGTGGGAAGCAAGTGGCACTCTCAATAAAAATGGCATATGCCTTTCCGTGGAATTGAAAAGAGATCGCCCCGCGACCCTCAAAGTAGACAGTAAACCGCTTTGCTTGCACACCAAAATGTGCCGGCGGCAGTCCAACTGCCAACTGAACGCGCATGAGATTGTCGCTGTACTGTTCCGTTGCCTCAATCTCATAGGCAATGGCAAACAGGGTAAGAATGAAGAAGCGTTCATCCTCTGTCTTGTCCCGCCGATAGGGAATACGCTGATCAGTCAGTGCGTAGTATTTTCCCTGATATGCAAGATAATCTGTACCGAAACCCAGTGCGTCGCTCTGAATGAGCCCAGATGTAAATGGCGTGGCGTGGACGGTTTTGATCTGCTTGTTTCCATGATCAATTGCGATTAACATAGCTGTGTACCTCCTATATTACTCTTATACGGATGTAATACGCATAAAAGCAACAAGAACAGAGAGAAGGTGAAACGACACCTCATTTTATATTATCTAGTAGATTGAGCTACTGGCGTATAATTGGCGATCCTGTTTTGACACATTTCATTGAGTAAAAAGTAACCGTCAAAGCAGGCAGCGGCTGGACAGACATGGGACAATAGTGGTGGGGAGTTGTGAAACTTTCCACCACTATAATGTTCAGGGTGTGAAGTAAATGACGAGCAATGAGCTGAAACATGAAGCCAAGAAGCAGGAATGGAGCATGTCTATACAGGAATGCAGGGGCAGCGGTCTCTCTGTAAGTGAATGGTGCCGGCAGCGGGGTGTTACGACAGCCACCTATTACCGTTGGGAACGTGAACTGTTGACAGGCGTACGGAAAAACGGAGCACCGCCATCAACGGCCGTGACCTTTGCGGAGTTACCGGCGCCGAAACAGGTATCATGCAACGTTGCGGAATGTTGCGCCACACTGCATATTGGAAACGCCAGTCTGGACATTTACCCGAGATGCGACGCGGAACAGCTGAAAATGCTGGTGGAGCTCCTGCGCCTATGCTGAACGATTTCACCGGTGCAGATCAAGTCTACATCGCCTGCGGCTACACGGATCTGCGCAAGGGCATAGACAGCCTGGCGCGCCTCGTCCAGCAGCAGTTTGAACTGGATCCATTTACCAACACGCTGTTTTTGTTTTGCGGACGGCGGCGAGACCGTATCAATGGCCGCGCTCAGAATCTGAGGTGAAGACTTTAACGCCGCAGCAGTACCGCTGGCTCATGGAGGGACTGCAAATCAAACAGCCGAAAGCCCACCGTCCGGTGACAGGATTGAGCGCAGTCTGAGCAGAGAAAAGTGACGGGAAACCATTGAAAATACTGGCTTTTCTCGCTGCTTTGTAGTATAATTTTCTCATGGAAAACAGAGAGATGCAGACAAGCAGCACGGTGGAAATGGTGACCATTTCCCGTGCGGAATATGAGCGTTTGCAGCAGGAAAAAGCACGGAATGCAAAGCTGGAAGCAAAGCTTGCTGCCCGTGAACAGGAACAGGCGCAGGTTATCACCAGCCTTTCGCTATAAAATGAGTGGCTGCTGGAGCAGCTGAAGCTGTCCAAGAAGAAGCTGTTTGGCCGTTCTTCAGAGCAGGCGTTTGCGGAACTGGCGCCGGAGGAACGATATGAAAAGCGGCTGGAGCAGGCAAAGCCTGTTTTAGACGCGTTGTTGTCATGGGCAAATGAGATGCAGGCGAAAACAGCGCCGAAATCCGCGTTGGGCAGGGCCATTCACTACCTGCTGGGGCAGTGGCCGTACCTGACGAGGTATCTGGAGGATGGCCGTCTGGAGCTGAGCAACAACCGTGCCGAGCGCAGCATTAAGCCCTTTGTGATGGGCAGGAAGAACTGGCTCTTTGCCAATACGCCCGGTGGTGCACAGGCCAGCGCCGTGATCTACAGTTTGATTGAAACGGCGAAGGAAAACAAACTTGACCCGTACAAATACCTTCTTTGGGTTCTGCAGAGTGCGCCGGGGCTGAGGCGGCGTGGGCAGAACAGTTCACGCCCGCCAATGCGCCGCAGGAGTACAAAATACCACAGAAATGAAATCGTGCCATCCCGACTTGTATCCCGGGGTGGCACGATTATTATACGCCTTTAGCTTTGACGGTTACCTAAAAAGAAGCAGCTGTCATCCTTTTTGAAGTCTTTACTGTAGATCCATATTTAGGGGCAATATACTGTCAATAATGTCCCGCTATTTGGGAGAAGCTTTGTATAACTATATGCTAATTCATAAACCGTGTTTTCGTTAACCTCATCATATAACTCATCGCTACATTTAAGCCAAATTAATTTTCCATACCTTTCCACCTGCACATAGTTCAAGAATAGGACTTTTTCCTTTTGTTTAATCTCTGTCACATGAAGCTCTTGGAATTTACTTAGATTTATAGTTGTCCCCAGTAAATGTAGCGCTAACAAAACACAAATTGCCAAACATTTTTTTTGTTTCCTCGACGTAATTATCGAGCAAACTAATAATATCACTGTTACTATCCATAGTATTGGCATTAAAAATGTATCATATCTGATACATTTCAGCATCCAATAAATCAGCAAAAATCCACCACACAGGAAAGTCAAAATAGCTTTTCTTGTTAATTTGAATTTACCCATATCTTATACCCTTTAACGACTGGATAATAACTATATTTTACAAACCTGCCGTAAGTATTCCATCCATCCATAACAAACAAATACTGTGTTCCATCTGTACCACTCGCATACCCAAAATTAAACAAGTCATGTCCGTTCGTTGTAAATGGGTTGTTGTTCATTCTAATTTGTAAATGGATTGGACATTGCTCATCTAATGCATCCTTATACACATTATAGGATGAGCTTTTTGAAATGGTAGCATAATTCCATGTGCCTTGGCCTGCGCTTTCACCAAAAAATTCCTCATATCCGTCTGGTACCTTAGTGTCCCATGTGCCACCGATAGTTGTTGTTCCCATCCCATCATACAGCACATCAAATATATGACTGGCTTTGTTTAAATTTCCTGATATATTACTAACTTTACTTGTTACAGAAGATGCTCCTCTGCCAAACCCCCAATACCACAAAATGTTCGTACCAGCAGTTGGCGCACATACGCCTCCATCACTAAATGTTTCCATCAGCCAATAATCAGTTCCTGCTCCAAAATCGTTTATTTTGAACACAGATGATGTGTCAAGGCCTGCAGCAGACCAGTCTATTACCCCATCATATATAGAACCGCCTCCACTAAGAACTGTCGCTCTATCAATACTTTTAATGTATTGTTGATAATTCTTTTCTACATCTGTTTTATTAACAGATGTTCGATCCATAACAGAGTATAGGAAATTTGTTCCATTGTCGAAAAATATGCAATCTGGTCCAGTATATACTAACTTAGCCTGTGCTTTTCCTAATAATGCATTGTTATTCGACTCAAATATACCAGCCCCTTCAAGGGCAAAGTCAACCACTGGATTCCCTTCAACTAACATGCTTATAAGGACATATCCTGCCGGCGCTGCGTTCTTTTGAAACAGCACATAGTAGCCGGTTATATTATCATCCAGATCATACATCTCTTTAACCGTTAAAAGTTCAATATCATCATCATTTTGAGATGTCCTCATAAAATTTAGCGCATATTCTTCAATGAATGGTATATTGCTTGAATTTTCTGTTGCTGAGGTATTTACAATCACAAGTGAAAATATCATCACAACCGACAAACTAAGCGCAACAAGTTTTTTCATAGATACCCTCCTTTTTTAATTACATTTCTTCTCGGCTATGTACTTCTGATCAATAATTCACATGTCCGTATACATGGACTGGTTTCGATGAATTGTTTCTTACCGCTAAGTAATAGTGCCCTCTTTGACTAACCTTAATGGCATCATCAAAGCTCCCTGTCGTCGTATTCAATCCATAGGATAACCCATCAGGAGCAATCACTCCAAAATCTACACTTGCAGAAAATGGCGAGTAGCTTGCCTTAATCGTTACAACTTCTCCAACTTCCAGCGGAAAGCTGCTATTAGCCTTTACGGCGCTGTTAGCCGGTACATCCATATCAAATTTTCCCATAGCTTGCACCGACAGGAAATCATCACTACAAAGTGTAACTTCTGCAGCTACAGCACTCACTCCAAAACAAGATACTGCCACAACCAACGTCATTGCTAAGCAAATGAGCTTTTTTACCATCATTCCCCCCCTCCTGTTATATCTACCAATCTAATTCGAAATTATCTACCGGAGCCATATCACTCCTTTCTATTTCTTTCATATCGACTGGGGCTTTACCTTTACTCCCGATATTACCGAACAGCGTCACACAAAGAACAATCGCAATAATTCCAATTACTATCAATACCAATACAATTTTTCTAATTGTCCTTTTTATCCCATTAGTAGAGATAGTCTTTTCCTCATCCGACTCTTTCTCCTTATCCACGCAGATTGACTCTGTAGCATCATCATGAAGCAAATATTCCAATGAAACATCGTACAATTTTCCCAAATATTTTAAGTTATCTGTAGATGGCACAGATGCTCCTACTTCCCAACGTGAAACAGCCTGCCGAGATACATTCATCATCTCCGCTAACTGTATCTGGGATAATCTCTTTTCCTTTCGCAGAGCTACCAGCTTTTCTTCTAACTTCATCTTTGTACCTCCAAGGTAAGAAAAAACTCATTAAATGTAAACCGCAAGCGGTTTACATTTAGGCAATCGCAGATTTCCTTTTGAAAATTTTCAAAAAATAAGAGCTGAGCAGGCTCAAATACCGTTCTGCTCAGCCCTGTTCTATTCTAAAAAGCCAGAAAGCCCTTCTCGCAAAACTTCATTTATTGTCTCTGTAAGATTCTTTTCTCTTTCCAACGCCATTCTACGCAGCGCCTTATCAATGTCCCGATCTAAAAAGTAAGCTCGCTGCACACGGTCCTTGTTCTTCTTCGGTTTTTCAGTTTCCTCCTGCAGCTTCTCTGCCGGTCGACGATCTGCACCAATGATAGACTTGAACGCAGCCTCCCGATCAAACTTTGCTTTCTCTGCCATTATTCATTTACCCCTTTCAAAAATTCGTCAATAAATGCTTTATAGTCCTCTGATACCGTAGATCTATTTGCGTAGTCAAAAATATCTTGCCGGTTTGCCTGCGCTTCTTCTACTACTACGGCAGATCTGATATACGTCTCGTAAATCGGTGCAGCAATATACTCGCTAAGCTGTTCTGCGAGCTCCTTCATCTGCCGGCTGATATTAGCCCGCGGATTAAATTTCGTAAATAAGATACCCCTAATTTTCACGTTCGGGTTGCAATACTTCTGAACACTGGTAACTGTCTCGTTGAGTTGCGATATTCCTACGGTCGCAAAAATTCCTGCTGTCGTTGGAATCAAAATATCCGTAGCGCAAGTAAAGGCATTCACCGTCAGCACACCCAAAGAAGGCGGCGTGTCAATCACTATAAAATCATAGTCGGCTGCGATCGGCGCCACGGCCTCCTTCAGCCGGTGTTCTTTTCCCGTCTGCGACAGCTCCTGCTCCGCTCCGGCCAACATAATATTTGCCGGCACAACATCGTATCCTCCTTTAGTATGCTGAACTGCCTCCTGGATACTGGCAGCTCTTTTCATGACCTCATAAATCGTCTGGACATTGTAGTTTTCTGCTCCGCAAGCCGTCGAGAAATTCCCTTGCGGATCTAAATCAATACCGAGGACTCGGTATCCCTTAACTGCAAGGCCTGCAGCCAACGCCTGGGATGTTGTTGTCTTTCCAACGCCGCCCTTTTGATTTGCTACTGCAATAATCATTTATTCGCCCTCCTGTATGTAGTTTTGTAGATAAATATATTTATATTTTACTACATTTGTATATATCGGTCAACTGTAATAATCTGCGTATCAAATCTGCATTTTTTCAAAAGGCAATCAAAAATTGCGTCAATGTAAAGATCACATGGTTTACACCGACACAATTTTCTAATACGCTATTTATAGATTCCAATGCATCAACAAACAGACAAGCAAACTGGAAATGGTAAGATTCAATCCGAACACCCAAACAAAAACATAGGAGGTAATTATGAAAAAAATCGTTTCAACGCTGCTGTCTCTTGCAATGCTCTTCACCTTATCCTCCCCTGCATTTGCGTATGAGTCTACTCCTCCTGAAATCGATGAGGAAAATATCGAAGTCATCTCTAACGACTCATCTGTCCAGCCTCACCTCAACGATTTTCGAGCCAGGAAGAAGAATGTTACCATTAGCTATGGCTGGTCAAATTTCAAAAGAGTTTCCGATAACCTTTCGACAGGTTCGGAAGGCGGCACCCTTATTGCAACCAGAACAGCAACCTTTGGAACAGAAATATCTGGATCCACTGCTGGTCTCCCCATCAGCGGAAATGCCAGTATTAGCAGCTCGATGGGCTATAGCCTTAATGTTGGCCCGTATCAGCGTGTATTTATGGGATATCGCGTTTACTACAAAATTGAAAAAGGCACACGAGAGTTTTACGATGTTGTAACCGGAGAAATCTTGCAAACCAACAAATATACGGTTAAAATACCGCAATATGGAGAATATGCTCTTATTGGAATCGTAGACGTCTAAATCTTCCGAACGATAGCTTATATTTTATGAAAAAGAATCCCGTTCTTATTCTAACCCGTATCGCGGTTGCTGTAATATTTCTATATTGCTTTTTGAATCCCAATATCTTAGCATCTGGCGGATTTTCATTAGCCATAGATGGACTTGTTGTAGCTCGCACAGGGTGTCTAATTTTCTCTTTGGTCAATATTATTTCTGTAATTGATGAGCTTACAAAATAGAAGTACAGAACACCCGGGCAAAATAACCATCGTTCTTTATAAGACTTCAATTATTCGGCATTGTAATCTTTCCTTTCCTTACTAAACTCCACAAAATAAAAAGATAGGAGCTCAACGCTCCTATCTTTTTATTTGCTACTTCATATATTTCTAATTTCTAAATCTTCACAAATAGGCCAACTGGACAAACGTCCTTGAAGCCTGGCGTTGAAATATACCAACAGCCGGGTCCATTCTGATTTTCTCTAATCTCCAGCGTAACATCATGCCAACCGTCGGGAAATAGTGCTGCAAAACTGTCGCCAGCATGAATGCCTTCTCCATTGAGTGTCAGTCGAGGGTGCTCATCAGTATCTGCCAGATCAGGGAACTGCAACTGAGCAATGGCTTCATTTTTCATGCGCTCATAGCCTCCTTATTTCTTATCGATTAGTTCCAAGACATTTGAATTTTCCGATGATTGTCCGCGCAATCTCTCAAATAAAGGTTGATCAAAGTCTGATATGGAATTCCCTTAGTTACAGCCATCGATTTAAAGTAATCTATTGTACTGCCATCAATGTTAATCGTAATTTGCTTTTTCAATCCGCTTGCATAAGGATTTTTTCTTGGATTCAACTCTCGAATATTATACTCGTCTCTCATACAATCACCTCAGATTCCGCCAAGATACGTTCGCTGCTCGGCTCTGGTCGCCCTTCTCGCCGAGATAATACGAACGACGTTCTCGAGAAAAAAGGCCCGCAGTAGCGGGATACTTTAAGTATCGTCCTTAACTACTACGAGCCCTTGCACTTATGTGACTAGACTGCCGTGTACCGGCCGGTATGCGCAATGGGGAGAAGAAAGACAGGGAGCACCTGCTTAATTTGAGTTATTGGGATCAGGAAGAATGTTCGTCAGCGATTAGCTTAAAGAAGACGGCGGCGGATTCCATTGTTCGATAGTGTAATTTTTGATTTGGTATATTTCGTCACACAACTCAAGAATGTCGGCCATGTTATGACTTGTAAGAAGAATTGTAGTTGACTTATCTTTTAATTCTTTGATCACATTACACATTCGCCGATGCGAAGACTCATCTAACGCATTGAAAGGTTCATCTAAAAGAAGAATATCTTGAGATTCCATTATGGCTTGTGCAATCCCAAGTTTTTGCTTCATTCCGAGAGAGTAATTTTTGACCAAAGTTTTGCAACTGCTTTCAAGGCCGACCAAGTTCATTGCATCTCGGATGGCTTCATCAGAAGTAGTCCCTTTTATGTCTGCAAGCATTCTCAGATTTTTAAACCCTGAAAATATCTGTATGAACCCGGGGGCATCAATAAAAACACCAACATTAGGAGGAAAGTCAAAACGATCTCCAATCCTTTCTCCGCGGACGTATATTTCCCCACTGTCGGGGCGGTATAACCCGGAAATCATTTTGAATAAAACTGATTTTCCAGAACCGTTTGCTCCGATAATACCGACAACGTGCCCTTTTTGAATTGTTAGGCTGGTATTGCGAAATATAACAGTATCTCCAAAGCTTTTTGAAATGTGATCAACTAAGATTTGCTGCATTTAGAGAATCACCTCGATAATAATTTCTTGACATTTTTAATAGCCGCTAAATGAAGAATGACGATAAGAACTGCGAATATAGTGATTGTGGTTATGAAAGAGAAAAATGTGCATAAAGTGGAAGCTTTAATTTTACCAGAAAGAGATGTACCAAATAGTGGAGAAGGAAAGGGGAATAGAGAAAACAATAGATAGATGAAGAAAATTAGTATAAATGAAAGGACACTATTACTTGTACAAAGATAGCAGTTGAAGAAACAGAGTGTTGCTGCAAAGAGCTCCATGAAGACAGTTATTATAACTAAAATAAGAACTAACGGTGAGACGTTAAAGAGCGCTTCTTGTGAGGACTGCCCAGATGAGAAGGGCAAGGTAGATGCAAGCAATAGCTGAAGTGCAATGAAGATCGCTATCAGTGAAGCGAATGCACAATTTATAGCATTATGCCATATTGAATAGCGATAAAGCCTTAGCTTGAAATAGTCACAATTTACAGAAAGGCTTGAAGAAAAGGAGAATCCAATGAGATAAATTGGCAATAGACGCAAGATAACGACTCTAGAGAAATCAAACAGATTAAACCGGGCATATCTATAACCGTCAAATAAAAGAACGATACGTTCAGAGAGCGAGACCACCGGCATGGATATCACACACAGAATACATATTATTAGAAAAACAAGAACACTAATAATGTTTTCTTTCCTGAGGAGAGAAATAAAAGACCACTTTATAATTGTACGTTGATTTACCATCTGTAGATAGTCCACCACCTCTTACATAAAAGGAATAGAATCAAACCTGTGGTGAGTAAAAATATCAGCATAGACCATGGAAATAGGTTATAAGGTAGAGCATTTGAGAGAATAATCATATTAAAGATGAACAGGGCTGGGTGATACCACGAAGATGATCTTTGAACACCTAAGAAAATGAAAAAGTATAGAAGAACAATGAGCGGAACACGAAATTTTCTGGGGGTACTTACTATGATTAACCAAATGATAGAGGCAATTAAAAGGAGGCCGAATAAATAATTTGCGATAATCCAACAAATAGAGACGGACGAGGAAACGAAGTGCTCTTTGAAAAGAGAAATGGTCGAATTATAATAACTAGAGGTGTAAGAAGAGGTAGATTTAACCATTGATGATCCGACTGCCATTATAGCTGCGAGGGAAAGATGGAATGTAATTATTGCGCTAAGAGAAATAACCAGAGCAGAAAATCTTGCTATAACATAAGTTGTAATTGAGGCATTTCGCAAGAGTATTGTTGAAGATGGCAGCCAATCTATCTTTAGCAGAAAAAGAAAAAGCAATGGAAGGATTATGAGTAAAAAGTAATACTGGTTGGAAAAACTCAAAATTATAAAATCGGCAATGCTGCCCCTATAACTGCTAAAAAAAATGACATCAGGAATACTACTGATGATGTATGTCAATCCAGTGAGGATGATCCACTGATTAGAAAGGCATTGACGAGTGTCTATCAAACAATATTTAAACATCTTGTAGATCCTCGGTGAGCTTTCATGATATTGATAAGAAAGAAAGTTACAACGAATAAGGCAAGAATGGCAGGGCCAGCGAATAGATCTGAAACTTCCGCATAGCCAGGAGCGAGCCTTGAGATATAAAACGATGTGGTCATGCTATACTGAGGAATGCCGAGAATGGACATAATGTAGTTTTCTATGATGGAATAGATGAAAGGCCCTGTAAGTGCGATAAATGAATTCTTGCAAAATAAGGAAAGGACAAAGCCTAAACTAAAATAGAGCGAAATGTGAAGAATTCGCCAGAGGGAGAGAAGAAGTGCATAAGTTATTGGAGCATTGACAAGTAAGTTCCCAAAAAGCTCAATTTGAAGGTTTGAACCATAAGGACTTGGATGTGTAAGGGGAATTACATTTTCTGCTATAAGTGCACTGCCGAGAGAGAGTGAGAAAAAGAGCAAATTAACTAGCATAAGGCCGCCTAGATAGCGGTATGTGAGATATTTATTAAGGGAGATGCGAGAAACGACTTGCCTTAAGAATCCGCCCTTACGTTCAGCGAGAAGTTCCCAGCAAAAAGGAATTGTGCACAAAAAAGGATATATAACAGTAAAAAAATCTTGAGAATAAAGCCAGATTTCAATTGGGCGGTTTATAGATGTGTTTGAAGCAATGAGAAATTCAGACAGGATTGATAGAGCAAATCCAATCGTAGCGGATAAAATAAACATTGATCGGTTGATCTTTAATGACCTAATAAACATTTAATCTACCTCTTGATATATTCAATTTAGCTTTGCTATGCTACCCGCCGTTTAAATATACTACTTATGGCAAAATTTTAGAAATGTGTTAGACTATGAATTAATTGCTATCCCATGAACCATTGACCTCAACCCGTACAGGGGTTGTAAGGTTGTTGGAGAACTGTAAGTAGACCTCATGACCTGCAAACATACGAGAAACACCCTCAAGGTAAGCAGCGTTGTTTACAGAACTGATATCTCTGGTCCACGCCCCACTTACGTTATTGCTCAGATCACTCTGACGACAATCGACTTCATAACCACCGCCTACAGTTGCACTATAAAGGTAAGCAGAGGAGCCTGTAGTTTCTTTAACCCCGGTGTCTTCGGAGTTGGCACTGCCGTTAAGTGCGGGAACAATGCACCAAGCACTAAGGCCAGATGTTGCAAAAGCGAGAGTGGTTAACAGAAGAAAAGCTAGGGTAAGTGTACCGATGGAACGAAGTGCTTTCTTACTCATAGAGATGCCTCCTTTACTGTTATGACGGGTAGCATAGCAAAACAAAAGAATTAGTGAGCTAAAAACGATGGGGTATGATATTCCCCTTTTTATATATTTGATAAGAATCGTAAACTATTTTGAAGGTCGTGGTTTATAAAGAAAATACAGGCGCTGCAATGATTTGACCTTGCGATTGTAACAACAAGAAGTTTTACGGCTATAAATTAAGAAAAAACTGAGGAAATGTAAACCACATCAAGTTTGCATTTTGTCAATTTGCAGTTTCTATGTGGGATTAAATCGTGTTATAGAGCCATTGCATGGTTGCAGTAGGGCTATAGGAGGAGAAAATTGAACCTGATTTTACATGAGAAGGGGAGAAGAAACATAAAGGTATAAGTATAAAGCGTAGGGCGATCACACAGAGCCCCACGCTTATGTTTGTTCTGCCTGTTATTTGAAGCTTAATTATTTCTTGCCTTTGAAGATTTTCAAAAAGCAATCTGAAATTGCATAGATGTAAACCGTAAGCGGTTTACATTTGATAGAAACTGATATACTTTAAAAACAGGAAATATAGTTGGAAGAGAGATGTTCTTCCACATGAGAAAGGGGGGGACTCAATTGGAATAACAGAAATGACGAATACCTCTCACTTGACTGTTTCAAGTGAAAAGTTGAAGTAGCAATTCACAGTAGGTGTACGTGAACGAGTAAAATGATATATGGTTAATCTTGATGAAATAATCCTTAAAACAACCCAACGTGAAACTCTAGAGTTAGACGAGCGAGAGGGCGGTGAAATCCCAGATGTTGACTTAAAAGGAAAATAATTAAGTAGGATGACGAGAAGAGATAAGTGAGATATATACGGCCTATATTTGCGTAGAAACGATAAGATAAGCAAATTCCTTCACCAGAAAAATTATTTGTAAAAACTAATTGAGTTAATCTGAATGGAGAAGAGAAAATATGAAACGATTAATTACCTTAATTTTAGCAATCGCTCTTTGTGTGCCGCTCTACATTCCAGCTCAGGCAGAGTTCCAATATGATTTGTCTGAGTATAGTCTCCTACTCAATATTAAGGATGTATACCCAATTCAACCTGGTACGGAGGAATGGAAGAAGCTGGAGACGTTACAGAGTAAAATAGCTGCTTGCGAAATTCCAAAGGAAACATTGCACCGAATGTCTACGGAATCACTTATCGAAGCAGTTTTATATTACCCGCTTCTTTCTAACATGTATGCTTATGATAGCATTGAAGAGGGATTTGATGCTGTTTTGCAGTATTGTGACGCATTACAGGAATTGCAAAGGCGCGATGATGCGGCGGATGCGCTTGCCGCAAGATATAAAAACACCTATAGTAATCAAAATGCAGATGTTTTGGCCAGCTCCGCCGAGTTAATGCATATGACATATATACAGATGCAGAAACATACTGAAAAAAGAAAAATTCAAACCCTGCTTCTTATAGAACCGTTTTTCAACCAACTTGATGAGGCCGATAAATTATATCTTTGTGAAAGCATAGCAGTTTTGTCTACCAACCAGACGAATGCAACAGATGGTACTGCTTCGATTGTCCAGACTCCAAATGGAACAGTACTTAAAGAGGGCTGGTATGATGACTACTATTTCACGACGTCTAGTGGCTTTTCTGATGATGAAGTATATTACCTTGATTTGGAAATGGCGAGGCTTTATCCTAATGCAATACGGCGAAAGAGTGCGACCAAACGCTATAATTGCCATTCTTATGCATGGCATGACCAATCGCCTGAAAACAATGTTTGGCTTATCAATCCTTTTCCGTACATGACTGATGGCAGTTATTTAAACGCTGGCAGTGCTGCTGCGGGTAGAAAAGTATTCTATCGAAATACTGGAAGCGAAGTCGGTACAGATGGTAAAACACTGGGAGATCATTCTGGCATTGTCAAGAGCGTGGGAAGTACAATAATGGTAACATCAAAATGGGGAGAGTATGGTTTATATGAGCATACTATATACGACTGTCCTTATGCTGGAAATCGAACCACGTACTCCTATTGGAGTTTAGCCTAACAATGAGAAGAACATTCGGAATTTGCTTTTTAGTACTGCTTAGTGCCTTTTGCCTGTGGAAGTATGCAGAACGACTAACCCCGATGGAGCGACTTTATAGTGGTAACTTTTCCCTTGAACAGCTGCAGCGTGAAAAATGTGTGATTATTACGGATCTCTGTGAGATTAAAAAAGCTGAGCTATGGGAAGATTTTATTAAGAAAGTCAAACTTGCATCGGACGCAAAAGTTCGTGTGTTATTTGTATATTCCGGAGAGAAAGAAGGGAGTACACTAAAGGGAACGGTTTTGGATATTTCTTATGATGGCGCGACTTTCAAACTTCAAAAGTGGTCAACATGGTATCCTCTGGAAGTTATGAGCAAGTCCTATTTATACTTAAAACAGTGTACAACAGACATTTACAATGGGGTATATTCAAAACATACTATTTGGGTTCTGACGGATGATTCATCTTGCGAGTATGGTGACATTGTCCGGCTACAGGACATGCCGGAATTACATGGCGAACATGAAGTGATCTATTCTATGTTCACGTAGACTCTCTCAATATGATCTGAACCATAAAGACAAAATTAGATATTTTCAGCAACGAAAAGCTGATGTCGGTACACATAACTTATGAGTACCGCATCAGCTTTTTTTTGTGTGCTGTGAGAGGAGGAATACTCTGCGCGTGTATAGCGAGATCAAAGAAAGTATGCAGACACAACATTTTGCTTTTATAGCTGTGCTCAATGCAGAGATCCGCTTGCAAAAGCAAGTTTAGCAAATGTCCTAACGCGATGTCGAGATCCGCCATATCGTCTTTTTAAAAAAATGACGTTGGAGGAGTCGTATGACATCTAAAAAGAAAAATACATTTGAAAGTAACGCTGTCCAGAATAGATTTACAGCATATCTAATTACGGCGATTCATCGAAAGAAAGTTGACTATTGGAAAAAGGCTGAGTACGTACGGGCGCATGAGTTAATGGTCGGTACTGACGAGATGTTTGAAGATGGAGAGGCAAGTTATGAGAATGTGATGAATATAGGTGAGGGAGTTCGATATGAGGTATTGGATGACGCACTGAAGCAACTTAGTGTGCGCGAACGATATGTCATTTTTGCTCGTGTAGTAGATATGCGAGGCTTTGCTGAAATCGGGACCAAATTTGGTCTTGGTTATCAGGGGGCTGCTGCAGTCTATTATAGGGCAATTCGGAAAATCAAGAAGTTTATTGTGGAGAGCGAAAAGGGGGGAGAAGTATCTCGGTGAAATTTGGGACACTCCTGCTTTTAGCACAGGAGGGGGATGAACAGGCAAAGGAAAAGATATTGCGGCTTTATCGCCCACTCCTTTTTAGAGAAGCAAAGATAAACGGAATTTTTGACGAAGATCTATATCAGGAACTATGCGTGACGTTGCTGCAGTGCATTTGTAGATTTGTGTCGTAATGGAAAGGGGCGCGTGTGAGATGCAAATACCGCGCCCCCTTCCCTCTGGTCGGCTATCAATATTGATGCCGGAGTGTCGACAAAACGCTAACTTTGCGGTATGATAAACATAGCCATTGGGCAGCGGAATGTAGTAAATCCTGAAATGGAAATATAGATAGATGGAACGGGGGATGTGTACGACTGAGCAAAGAAAACGAAGAATATTCGAGATAAAAATGAAAATGAGAGAAACTATTGCAGAAGGTGAATAAACCGAGAATGTTAATGGTAAGAAGAATTGACCATGTTTAAAAGCAGTGATTCTATTTGGGAGGCATAAAGGTGAAATTAGAAGAGAAACTGATTTCTTTGCGAAAGGAAAAAGGCTTATCGCAAATGAAATTGGCGGAGATGATGAATGTATCTAGGCAGGCTATTTCGAGATGGGAGGTGGGAGCAGCAGTTCCGTCTACAGATAATTTAAAGTTTTTGGGGAACCTGTATGGTGTATCTTTAGAATATTTGCTTCATGACGATGAGCCAAAACCAAATCAAAACGAGACACCAATGCAGAAGAGGATAATAGAAAAACAGGAGAGTAGAAGAAAGACTGTGTTTGTAGTCCTTATGGCTGTTTTGGCAGTTGCAGTAATCGTTCTTAGCGTAATGCTATTAGTGAAGCAACCCAAAAAACCAATATCTATGAGGGAAATATCGGGGGACGAGGTAAATGTAACAGGTAAAAATGACTTCGATGTAAATTGGTGAATCCTTTCAAGAAGAGACAGCGATGCTTTTGACGACTTTTGTTGATGGGAAAAGGAATAGCTTTTATCAGCATTTCGTGGCTAATCTACATAAAAGTAAGATGCAACTATTAATTGCTCAAATGTAAACTACGTGTGGTTTACATTTGAAACAGAATATCCTTATCTTAAAATATGAAAGAGAGCGTTTTGGAAAACACATATAAGCAATATGCAGAGAAATCAAAGGACAATATGACATTAACTGAGAACTGTTGACTTACTGAAGGAGTACAAGCAAATGAAAACAAAGAGGTTTTTAAGTTTAGTTTTACTGTCGGCTGTCGTAGTATCCTGCCTTGGGATTAGTACAGAAGCCGCGGAGTACCAAGGCGAAGTGATAACTTACGCAGTGGACGCGACGGGAAGTTTTAACATGGATGTTCCAGCTAATACAACAGTGAAAGCGAAGAGCAGTTTTCCGTTGGAAGTTGGAGAAGTGGTAACAATTAAGGCGACATATTCCCCGTTTTCTGCAAGCGTAGACTTTGGCCTAATTGCTCCAGATAACTTGTTTTATGGCCTAAACACAAAGAATGGTAGTTTTGATGAAGCGATTGAGGTGACGCAAAGAGGAAACTATGTACTGGCAGTTAGAAACAACTCATCTCAGACTATTCATGTGTCAGGGCATGTCAATTATTAATTGGAAACAGATTAACAATATCGTTGCAATCTGAGTAAATAAGATGCACGGCTGTGACAGAATTTATTTAATAACAAGAGCTGATATCAATATATGCCGTTAATGAATGATGATATCAGCTTTTGTATCTATTTTATTAGGTGGACGAAAAAACCGATGCAGTACTCACTATGATCAGTACTGCATCGGTTTTTGACACAAAAATAAGATTTGCCTATTTAGCAATATTATATGTGCCGTCTTTATTAAGTCGCCTTGACAATAATGGAGGTATAGGGCTTTTCATCATATCCTGTACTATCTCCTGCGTAGCAAAACGCTGTTACGTAATAGCTGTATCCAACTGTGCCATAGTACGTGAACAGATCTTCATAATAGTGCTTTCCGGAGCTCATCATAATCGGATAGTCTTGGTAGTTATAGGATTTTGCAACTGTGAAGTTCTTGCCATCTTTTGATCCGTAGAGAATGATTGTCGTGGCACCAATTTTTGTCATGCTACGGAGTGCATCAACATCAATGGTAATTACAATTTTTCCATTTCCAACAGGAGATACATATGTGCCATATGCATCTAAATATTTGCTTGAGCGAGCCACAGCCAAGGCTTGACTGCTTAAGATACTGCTAATAAGCATAAATGTAGCAATTACGCTCAAAAATCTAATTTTACGCCCTTTCATATCTAACCTTCCTTATAAATTGAGTCAATAATCGCTATTGCTTCTTCCTCAGAAATGTCTCCACAAATTCTGCATTCAAAGTTACCGTTGGCCCAGACTATTTTTGTTTGAGCTCCGTCATCGACTATATAATGCTGGATACCTCGAACAACATATACTCTTTGGACATTTGAGTCTTTTTCGGCTGTCTGCTGTCCAGCCCTCGCCGACTCCTTCAAGCGAACACCTACAGAACCGTTGATAGAGGTATAATCTGCATAAATGCATACACCTGTAGTTCTGCGTTCAATTGTGATACCATCTGAGCTATATCGCTCCGGTAGATATTTCGGAACAAGAGGAGAGGTAACCCCTAGTGTATCAACAGCCTCCTGAAGAGAGGCATACTTCTTTACTTCGCCAATTTCAAGAGGGTATTTTGTAATTTCAGCATAAGGAGTCCCTGATTGGTCGAATTGGAATATCTCGCTTGTCCATCTGGCGATTGTAGAAAACAAATCTATCCCACATACCTCTGCAGTCAGAGAACCTACGATACATAAAACGGCAAAAGAAGCAGCGATTTTAGCAGCGATTCGCTTTGATTTCGATCGCTTTTGGTGGGATTTTGAGAGTTCTTTTGTCAGCAGATCATGGCGGGCATGAAACTTCGCCAGCGAGTCCTCGGCAGATACCCCAAATGGTATAGGGTCTTTTTCGTCCAATGCGTCGAGATACGCATTGATCTTGTCAAGGTCAACATTGCCGTCAGCAGCATTGTCTGTCAGTACGGCCAACTCGTCGATCAGGGTATCCACATCTGCTTCTTCAAGATGCTTGAAAATTTGGACGTCATTATGGCTGACCCCACCCTGTGAGCGACGATCACGCCCTCGAAACATCTTTAACACACCTTCACCTCCTATTAAGTGCCGTGTTGGTACATTGGCAAAATGTTGCATATATCAAAGAATTTTTTCTTTTTCGTAGAGATTCAGTAAATGTGCCTTTGCACGCATAAGTCGTGAGCGGCAACTGGCCTCTTTGATTTTAAGGACGTCTGCTATCTCTGAATACGAGAGTCTCTCCTCAAAGCGCGGAAGAAGTATCTCCTGCTCCTGTGGAGACAAGCCTTTAGGAAGGACTTCGTAGAGACGCATTCCAACCCCATCTGTGCTAAGTGTGCTCTCGGGCAGAACATCTATAGGCAATTCGTTATGCCAACTTAATCTGGCGTAGTTTCGAACTAGATTCGCCAATATGCGCGTAATATATGCTTCGGGATTATCAATGACCATAGTTGTTGATTTTTGCAAATAAATCAGAAACGCTTCGTCTACCAAATCTTCGGAATCATAACGATTTCGAGTAAGACGGTAGGCCAAGCGCCATAATTTGAGGCTGTATTCTAGATAAAAGCTGTCAAAGTCACTGTGGGCGTATTTATTCTCCACGATGCACCACCTCCCTTAACGCCTTGTCGGTCTCTTCTTGCCCTTCATTTTTTTCAGATTCGTCCTCCAAATCATCTTCTGAAAATTCAATAATTTCAGGAACATTCAAGAACTCAACAATCGTCATGTTAAATGCTGTGGCGATACGGATAAGTGTTTTTAGGTTAGGCGAATCCGACTTTCCTCGAAGTAAGCTGTTCACGGTGGAATAGGGGAGTCCGCTCATTGTTGCCACCTTGTTGACTGATAGCTTTCTGGACTTGCGTAGTTGATTGATGCGAGCAGCAATCAGATTGGTCAGTGTAATACGAACTCCTCCTTCCTGATTAGTTTAATCGCATCAATTCTACCAATAGTTTGCCCCGTAATTGACGATAAAACGCTAACTTTCGAAAATTTGGTGTTGTTTCGCTAATTTATATATAATGAGAGTGTGTATTCATTCTTATCAGCAAAACAGCCCTGTCGGGTTGCGTCGCAACCTGTCAGGGCCGTTTTTAGAAATGGACTGGTAAATCACACAAAAAGTGATTCGCAATTTTAACCGTTACGCCATTTTTTGGAAATAAATCGACGACTTGCAACATTTTCCCTCCCCAGAAACATATCATAATAGAAGAATTTAACATGACTCAGAAATAGCGTCTACTATCAAAGTAAGTCATAATAAGGAGGGTGTGGGTATATGGGAAAAATCAGATGGCTGCATATTTCGGATCTTCACTATGACCGCGAGATGATGGGTGACTGGCCGGTGAGGCAGGAGGACTTTCCTGATAAAGATATTGATTTTATTGTTTTTACGGGAGATCTGCATACTTACGGAAGAGATTACAACGAAGGAAAGCGCTTTTTAGCAGGGCTGGCGGAGCGATATCATTTGAACCCCAACGAGGACGTTTTTATCGTCCCCGGCAACCACGATGTTGATCCATACCGGTCTTTGACTGAAGAGATTGATGCGGTGAAATCGGAAAAGGGAAGAAAGGATGCTGAAAGAAAAGCAAAAAAGGCGGCTAAGGCGGCAAGCAAAAGTTTTGAAGACTTTGCAATCGAGCGCCTCAAACACCTCCGAAACGCTCCGAGCGATGCTTTGAATGCTGACGGCAGCCATCTGTCGCACCGCTTTTCTGAGTATTGTGAAGCTGTTGAGTCAATTTGCGGTCCTGCGACGTTTTTGAGAGATAGGGATCCCTTTGCATATGCAGACACCTTTTGCAGAAAATGGAAGGACAAGATCAATCTGATTCATGTAAATTCTGCTCTGCTTAGCTGCTCTAATACCTACCTGGCGCAAATACTCGACATCTGTGCGCTCAATGATCTTGGTCACGATGATACCTTTGATCGCACACTTCCTACCATGGTCCTGGCTCATCACAATTACGCTGAGTTAGCCTTTACCCAACGCAAAGCGTTAAAGCCAATTCTTGCGGACCTGAATGTTCGTGCCTATCTGAATGGAGACTGCCATCAGTGCAGTGAGGACAATATCCTGCTGGACGGTGGGCGTGCTATCCCTTGCTTTACAGCGCCAAGCATTTATAAAGCCCAAGGAGATGACGCAGCCAGTATTGGCTTCTACCTTTATGAAATGGATACTGCCAGCCCGCAATGGCGTGTAAATGTAACATCCTATCGTTGGATAGAATGGCGTTGGGAAATCGCTCCTTGCCGTGCAATCCCTGTCTTTAATATGCGGGATATTAGCGCCGGACTTCATGAAAGATACGCTCGGGATGTCAAGAAGCTATCTCTTGACATCCTCCCGGGAATCACATACCAGTCGCCGGATGGTACCGTCACCAATGAGTATAAAAACCGCGGGGATGCAGCTCCGTCGCCGATGCTCCAGCTTTTAGAAGAGCATCGAGACGTGCGGCATTTTCAACTGGTTGGGAAGGGCGGTTCGTCCTGTGGCGGAGTCGGAAAAACGAGTACATTGCTGAATCTCGCTTTTTCTTTGACCTCATCATCCAACGCTCCCAATATTGCTCCGCTCTATATTCAGCTGAGACGAATTTACGGAATAAACAGCAAGTCAAAGAACAACGAGAATCGCATTCTCCACTATATGCGTGAGGAATATAAGCTCACAGAGGTTGATCGCAACGCTTCCTTTATATTCCTGCTGGATGGTTTCAATGAGATTCCGACCACAACGATGCAAATCCGATGCCTTAGGGATATCCTTGACATTTCAGATAAGAAATACCCGGAGGCAGCCATTATCCTCAGCAATCGTGATCCGCTGGATACCTACATGGATCTGCTGGAATATGAAAACGGTTTTGACGCTGACCAGATTGATAGATTAAAGTTTTATTTCCACAACTGCTACATTAAGGAACTGTCGCAGGAGCAGATTGATGACTATATTGAGCCAAATCAGCGCTGTTTGATTCCTGCCGCTCGTAATATTCTGGATACTCCCTTCTATTTGGTGCTTTATCGCCAGGCTATGCAGCCGTCCGGCAAGGATGCAGGAAGATGGATCACAGATGCTTTTCGAGACCACCTGAATAATGGTACTCCGGAGAAGACCACATTGATGCTCCAAATGCTGTTGCGCGAGATTGACAATCTAAGAAGCGATATTACCTCTGCCGAGCGTGAGTTGCGCGGCTTTATCCTGACAAAAGTGCTACCGTATCTGGGGTATCAAATGGCGCTCAGTTCCCGTTTAGATCCCGCGCTTACACCCATAAAGAGCCCTAACTTCTTCAGGCGTGATGCCTATGCCCGCACATATGCGTGCCTTTCTGCATATCTGCCGACCATAGACATTTGGAATGAATATAAGAATCAGAACCCTGAGACGCTGGAAAAACCTTGGAACACTCTGCGTAAACTCTATCAGGATAGTAATCCTGATATTTCTGATTTGACAGCAGCTATTCCCTATACTGTTTTCCCATCCGGCCTGCTCTGTCATCACGGAAGAAATATCAGCTTCTGTCACGATAACTATAGAGATTTCTTTGCTGCGTTTCATATTGCAAACGTGGTCTATGGCCTCTGCAACGGAATCAATCTTGCTGCGCTGTCCCCTGATGCGCAGGAGGTATTTCTGTTACAGCTCGAAACTCTTGATAACAGCATTCTCTTTGATGCTATTTCGATCTTACGGCAATACTTTGGCCTCTCTATCTATGATATCAGCGCGCAAGACACCACCGACCTCTCTGACACCTGCGCACAGATTGCTTTGCCGGCCATCTTGATTCGCCTTCTTGATGCCGTCATCCGTCGCGGTGAGCTTTCTAAGAACGAGCACTCCCAATTATGTCAGCTTAGATCAACACTCTGCGAAAGGTTTGTGCTGTCTTTTAAGGCACTGGATGAGAGCGATCCGCTGCAGACAAAATACTGCCTCTTTTTCTCGCTTGCGCTATCAATGCTGGCTAGGGACTATCGAACGGGGATTGCGGGGACAAGAGATCTGATCAAATGTGCCGGATATGCCCAACAGTGTATCAACGGCGAAAAGAAATTAAATATTCCAAAAGCGGACGGCTACCTTCAGGTGGCCTTATGTCTCAACGCCCGTATGGAAGATATGCTCAACGTGACGGATACCAAGATGAACGGTACGCTGCCTTTTTCCTCTCAGCTGGCTGATGCAGTTCGAGAAGCTGTCAGGGACTACCACGAGGGATCGATGTACAAACGGGATGAAGCTGTTCGCACTTTCAGGAGAAATTTATTCCCTCGATGGAAGCCTAGCTTGGGGAACGTTCTGGCGTGCTGCGACATTTTTCAGATTATTCTTGAAGCGGCGTATGAAAAATATGTCTCCGCCGCTAATCAGAACAATCAGAACTATCAAGAGATCGCCCGCCTTGGTTATGTCAGCAAGGCATACCTTGTTTTGGGTGCGATTGGGACAAGCGGTGGTGCGTTGAATCTGCTGGCACAGATGTTGATCAATCAGGCAAATCAGTATGAAGCTGATCAGAGGATTTCTTTTTTTAGGAGGCATCCTGATATCGGCACCTTTGTCCAGCAACATGCCGCACCTTATGGTTGGCCTTTAAACGACAACTATGCGCTTGCCTACCGTGTGCTTCAAATCGTATGCGGCATTCAGCGCGGCAGCCAGCCGTATTCTCACATGAAGAAGGCTGAGCTCGTGCTCAAGGGCTACGTCTCCGAATCGAGCAGCACACAGTTGACCTCACTTAATATTGCCATCAACGGCGGGCTGGCGATGGGACATTACTGGAAGGGGCGTCTTCTGTTGGAACAGGCAAAACAGGACCATGACCGCTGCAATGACTATAAAGATGCGGCCATTGCCAGCTTCTGTGCAACAAATGTGACAGAGCGCTTTGATCACTTGCCTGAAAATGCTGACGAGGACGCTGCTCCCCAACTGTCGCCTCCGCAATGGCTCTCTGCCATCGAGCTTTTACGATATCCAGACAGAGAGGTTTTTCGTGTTGATCGTAGAATGGTATTTCAAACGATTTATCAAAAGCTCACTCAGCAAGTTGAAGAGGTGCAGAGCGACAGAATTCAGATACATAACGAGCGCTACCGCCTGACAAAAAAGGATGTCAGAAGCAATATGGAGCGCTGTTTGGATATGGTGAAGGTGCAGTTCCCTGACAAGGAGCCCTTGATCCAAGAAATGATTCGATCAATAAGATAGGCATAGCAACCATGCGGTTTCGATAATTCTATCTGCTTTTGTTGACCTGTTATCGATCAAGAATAAGCAAAGAGGCGCCGGGAGTATACCGCCCCGGCGCCTCTTTGCTTATTCTATGCAACGACGGTTCAGAGTTTTTCGGGTATTTGCTTTAACCGACACGCCCAGGCATTCAGCCAAGCCTTTGCTTTTTCCGATTCAGGCCACTTTACTAACATTCCTTCCAGTATTTGAATCTGCCGCTGAGCTAAAATGAAGGCGTTGCGCGAGCGATGATAATCGTAGTTTTGCAATTCTAGCTCTGTGGCGTCCTCAAATGTGTTCCAATCTAAAATATCCTTGAAAATGTGATTTTCTGCATTTTCACCGTATAGCGCATCTACGCAGTTCAAATAGAGTGCTATTGACCTAGGAATATCCGAGGCGGTTTGGCAGTCTTGAATTTCTCGTTTTAAGATTCGTTCTGCCCTTGCCAGCAATTGCTTCTGCGGATGAGAGTTTTCCATTCTTTCAGCAAGTGTCATAAGAAGAGTTGCTCGTGATACGGCATTGCTATCATGCAGCCAATCTAACGCGGTATTTATTACCTCACCGCTGCACGCAGGAAGGTCGGATGCTAATTTGGACAGCAGTACCTCTTGAATTGCTTGCCACTGCGCCTCTGATTCTAACCGCCGTGTCCTAACGTGAAATACAACGTTAGATAGCACGATAGCTTCCTGTAAAGCGCTCACATCCGGTTCGAAGCGATTCCAAATCTCTCTGGCAACTTCAAACTGTGACCTTTCGTCGCGAATAGCATTAAAAAGCCATTCTGCACTCAATAAGCGGACATATAGCAGTTCCGAGCAAGCTGCTGCACAATATAGTTCTCTATCGAGTGGCGAGATTGCCATTTGAAAGGCCAGTGTATCAAACATCATTGGAGAACGCAGCTGACTTAGCAGCGTCAGGAATCCTGTAATATCTAATTTGAGCGCCATATGGTATCCGCAGGTTAACCATGTGAGTCCGCGTAAATGGATATGTCCTGCCTGATCAATCAGCAAGTGGTACCCCTGTGGGCTTGGCCGGGCTTTTCCGTTTAGTAGTGCCCACAGTGTATATTCTGGAGAAGATGCTCCACACTTCCGATAATCACACTGCTGCTCAGCAGCCTTTGCCAAATTTGGAAACTCTGATAAGAACAGAGCCTTAACTCCACCCGCGGATTGAAGCATTTCCGTTAGCAGTTCCACTTGGCTCGTGCAGATATTGCTCAGCGCATAACAGAACATTTTACATGCATCTATTCGATCACTTTGTGCTCGCTCTGCTACGGCCGTAAGGACTGTAGAGAAATCATCTTTGCAAATACATATCTGCTTTGACGATTCATCATACCACTGCCGCAAATACCTTTCCGCTGCTGACTCTGCTGAAGTTTCGCTTTGAACCTGACACCGGTATGCCTCAGAGCAAAAAAGGACCTCATTTGAGATTCTCAATGCTCTTGGCTTCTGCTGTTGGATATCGGAATCAGAGAGACTATTCAGGTACTCACAAACTTCCATGCATACCCGATGCTCCAGCGGAGCTATGACAAGCGGAAACTTTTGCGCCATAGAGTTGAGAGAATTACTCAGAAGGAATCCATCGATCGTACCGTCCTTGTGATACCGAATTAGATATCGGTCGTGAAAGACGCCTTTTTCACCACGCGTCAGATTTCTTACCACCAGATTGTTGTGGAGAAGGGGGCTGTCCGCTGTAAAAAAGCACGAGTTTCCTCGCAAACATTACTTTTTTGATTTGTGTCCGGATCAAGCGAGCCAAGCGAGGTAATGATCTCCAGTTCAAGGTCTGTTCGTTGTATTCTCGTCAACAGTTTTTCTGCTGCCCGTGCAGAGAAGTATGGATCGGCAATTACCGCCTTGCAAACAGAGGATTGCTCAATATATGCTCTTACCTGCAAAAAGCTATCGATCTCTCCGGTTGTGGGGGTGTTAGAAATAAATGCCCCAGTTTCTTCTTTTTTCTGATAATCTTTAAAAAGAGAGTAGCCGTCCTCCATCGCCTCATCTAACACGGACTCATGTTCGCTGCGAATGCTGATTGTACGATCCGTGGTGATGCGTTGGACTTTCATGAGTTGAGTTCGAATCAGTTCGCTGCTCTTTGCTGCAGAATGTAATAATTTATTTGTCCAAGAGTCTCCGATTTGATATGGAGTACCGCCCCAACTCGAAATGATGGAGAGTCCCATCATCAGCGCAATGCTTTGGGAGACGATCAGTTTTCCTGTGGCGACATTCCATGCGTGGACCACAACCGATGTCATTGGCTCATCAGCCTCGAAGTAGATTTCCTTTTTTATTTGCAGGCCATACTTGTGTCTGATTACAAATCACATAGTCTTTATACTTTCCAATACAGTTAACAATGATATCTTCTGCAAAATCTTCGCGCTTGCGAATCGTTGTAACCCGCAGGCCTTGATCCTTGCGGATATCTATTTCTAAACTTCTATTTTCAGGGGTACGATAATACACTTCGTAGTTGCCAAAACGACGTCCATCCATACAGAAGTCGATTCCACAGTTGCATTTTGCCCATTCAAGAAGTTCAAGTGTCTGCTCGTAGAGCTTTCTGCCATCTGCGTTGAATTCGTTTTGTATCTCACTCAACAGAGAAAGCTTTTCTCTGTTCCAAAATTCAGAGAGATAACAGAATTCGGATATGGGCACAGTCTGCCGTTCTTCATCATCGGAATATAGGAGTTGCTCTCTTTTATACAACTGCGGCGATTTGAGAGTTACCCTTTCGCATAACATGATTGGTTCGGTACCCGTCAGACTTATCAAAAAAATATCTGCTTCGCTTGGCGATAGAATCGCCTTTGCAATCAGCTTTTGCCCCTTCCTGTCAGCAGGAAAGGCCTTCCACGGATATGAGGATTCTTCGGTTTCACTGCTGAACCCATAGAGAAGTCTGTATTGTGTATCCACCTTAAAAAGTAATAATTTGACAAACCTTTTCCGCATTTTGCATCCCCTTCGTCAATATTGAGTAGGCTATTCAAAGTGTGCTGCTATTTTACCGCTATGATCTAGTATCATTATAGCAAGTATACCTCTCCACTATCGATGCTCGCAATATTGGAATCCAGCAATCTGTGAGATTCCAATATGCAAGCATTTTATAGTAGACAATATGCAACGTTTTTCGACACGCAACACACCACAAATGTGGGAAGTCGTTTCACGGCTGCAATTCAAAATGGAGGGACTTTTATGAAAATCAAAAACGTGGCTATCAAAAACTTTAGAGGCTACAGCAATGAGATTAATAGCGACTTTGAAGATTTAACAGCATTCGTTGGGAAAAATGATATTGGAAAGTCAACTATTTTAGAGGCGCTTGACATTTTCTTTAATGACGGGAAAGGCGTAACAAAACTGGACAAGGCAGATCTGAATGTTGAAAGTAAAGCGCGTCAGGAAACAGATATCTCAATCCGGGTCTGCTTTACAGATCTTCCTGAAAAGATTGTTATCGACACAACAAATGAGACATCACTTAGCGCAGAGTATCTGCTTAATTCGGACGGCTTGCTTGAAGTTGTCAAACGTTATCCTAATGCAGGTACACCAAAAGTTTTTATTTGTGCGATGCATCCGACGAATCCGGAATGTGCAGACCTACTTACTAAAAAAGATAGTGATCTTAGAAAAATAATTGAGACGAGAGATATCCCATGTGAAGATAAGACGAGAAACGCTGCAATGCGAACGGCAATTTGGAGCTACTACGGTGATGATTTGCAGGTTAATTCAGTCGAACTGGATGTAACTAAAGGTGATGCCAAACCCATTTGGGAGAAGCTCCAAAAATATCTTCCGGTTTACTCTTTATTTCAAGCCGACCGAAAGAACAGTGATAGCGACAGTGAAGTTCAAGATCCTTTACATGCGGCTGTAAAAGAGATATTACAAGATGAAGGTATCAGCCAAACCTTAGATCATGTTGCAGAAATTGTAGAAGGAAAGCTGCAAGAGGTTGCGACGCGTACTCTTGAAAAGCTGCGAGAGATGAGTCCTGATATAGCCAATACATTGAGTCCTGTCATTCCACCTGCTTCAAGCCTGAAATGGGCAGATGTGTTCAAAGCGGTCACTATTTCCGGAGATGAGAGCATTCCTATTAACAAACGTGGTAGCGGATCTAAGCGACTGATATTGCTTAATTTCTTTCGTGCAGAAGTTGAGCGCCGTAAGGATGAAGCGAATGCTCCCGGCATTATTTACGCCATTGAGGAGCCGGAAACGTCACAGCATTCAGAAAACCAGAAAAAACTTATCAATGCATTGATCGCACTCTCCGCTGAAAGCAATGTTCAAGTAATTATCACTACTCATAGCGCGGTACTTGTTAATGCGCTCGACTTCAAAAATATCCGACTGATTTGTGCGGATGGCTCTCGAAAACGTGTTGAGGCTGTGCACTCGGGACAGTTACCGTTTCCTTCGCTTAATGAAGTCAACTATCTCGCGTTTTCCGAGATATCCGAAGGGTATCACGACGAATTATATGGCTACCTCGAAGAACAGGGGTGGCTTAACGAGTATAAGCAAGGTAAAACAACCGTTTCTTATAAAAAAATCAACACCAATGGCACAACGCGAGAGCAGCAGATATGTATGACAGAATACATTCGACACCAAATTCATCATCCTGAAAACACATATAATGCGCGCTTTAATGATTTGCAGCTCCGAAGATCTATTGAAGACATGCGAGCTTTTGTTACTTCTAAAGCCCAAACTTCGGGAACCACTTAAATTCTTCCATAAAGGTGAGAATTCTGATTTGAATAGGGATTGCCTTTCAGAGGACCTAAAGCATTCGACCTTTCAATATTGGCTTTGCCATGCAAACGAAGGGCCCAGCTGTGGCTGGGCCCTTCGCTGAACTATGAGCGACAGACTTTTGACTTTCACACATGTTACATTCCTACATAAAGAGCTGCGAAAAGCATTATGGGGTGTCTATGTCAATCCTACCGACAGAACTGGTTTATATTTGAGGATTATGCGCTCAAGTCATGGATCGACCTTGAATTGCAAAGCTGGAGAGAGTTTTCAAAAAATTAACATGGAATAATTTGCTGGCAGATTTTCCAAATGGGACAGAGATTCCGATGGCGGGTGAAAGCCCGATCTGAATCTCGAATTCTCGCGTTGCTGGAATAACTTTAGTTATATCCGAAATCAATGCAGGGAGATAGACAAGAAGTTTTTCCAATTCTTGCCAATTCCCGTACTGAATTTCTTGCTCAAATGTTGTTAACCAGCTACGGAACTCTGCAACTTCACGCTCTGATCTAATTTGCAGCGCAGTCTGTATTAGGGACTTGTCTGAAGCTGTATTAGCAGCGATAAAGTCAAAAAGAACAGGCTGTGAGAATTTTATTTTTGATTTTCCCAAACGATGGTTTAGTGACTCATAGTACTCTTTTTAAAGATTTGTCGAAATAGTCCATGACATCCTTTCGGTTACATGGAGAAATGAGATTGCACTGCTGAAGGTATTCTGCACGTTCTTTGCATGGAAGATATGAAATATTATGCTTGTTGCAGAACGTACTATACATAAGCGCCTTTTCAGAAATAATGCTGTTTTCTATATCGCCTAAACTATGAACAGAGATATTTTCCTCTTTAGGTATTGCAAAGGGTGACAGATATTTTTCGTAACCAAAGCGATACAAAAACTTTTTCCAATATTGAGAGTATTCATTATCTATGAAGTAGACATGATCCCATAAGACGAGAGCTTCAATCAACTTGACATATTCTTCGTTCGGAGAAGAGATTTTTTCGTATGTGTCATTTATACTAATGGCAGCGCGTTGCAATGTCCAATTGTCAATCATAATATCAGCCATATCTGATGTCCTTTCCGCTCCTACTGATTGGTGGCACTACATCCAATGAAAACAATCTTACATGTAAGGCAAGTTCACTTTCCTGAAATGACGGAATATTTGCATTCTTATTTGCACTTTTCACTAATACACAATACCGAATTCTGAATCATATGAGAGATGCGGTGATGCTGCAAAATTCATTTGGATCGGGGTTTTCTTAAAGCTTTTTGGGCCGAATCTTTCATATTGGTATACGATAATAAGTTTTTGCTGCCCAAAGCACCTTTGGCCATGTGATTTTTTGCAAATGTATTAAACCCCTCTTTTATGCCGCCGCCTCCTATTTTAACGGAGCCGCCACCAACATTGGACAACTGTGCCATGTATTTTGCACCTCCTTTTAGACTCGCAATGGGAGTCCCGGTGGATGCTGTAGCTTTTTCTAACCCGCGCTTGATTTTTTCGCTTGTCTCCGCATATATGGATTCTGCGTCCTTGGTGCATTTATGATTCGCGTTTTTTGAAGAAACGCTGGAATTATGCATCTTGAAGTTGGACAGAGATTTTTCCCTCATTTTTATCACACCTTTAAAATATATTATCTAAGGCCAAAATACAACCTTATATATCTGCATGAACAGCTAGTGTTATATAATAGTGTCCCTAAGAAGATTTTGCCATTATTCTCATGTTTCTCGTGCAAAGGTACTATGCTTTAGGCATATTTCTCCGATTTCATTTACAGGCAGGCCGTACAAAGTCGCATTATTTAGGATTCCTCTATAAATTCCTTGAATTTTTCAAGAAGATCATTATCTTCATCAGTAAACCCCAGATAGTCCTCATGTATTTCACATGGGAATGCAGACAAATGGTTCAAATTTCTGCAGCGCTTAAACAAGCAAATAAAAATTAGTGCAAACTCCAATCCTGTATAGACAATTGGGTCTTCGTTATTGCCAAGCTGAAACGCTTTTTTTAACAACGAGAAATTACCGATCTCGCTCTTAATTTTGTTTTTCGTATCCGCGTCAATGACAATATTGTGCGCACATTTGTTTCGAATCCTTCTATATCTATTTAAATCATCGCGAAGCTCTTTTGATATCAATCCAAGCACATATGACATCTCAATTTTAGCCGAAAATGTACTCATGCATCCGGAATAATCAAACAGAGCCTTTTTATCAGCATCTTCAATAATGAATGCCGAGATTACTTTTTCAAGCATCGTGTCCATAAGGGCTGTTGCAGTAATCACGCTCGCCCTCAGCGGTCTTCTTCCGACTTCCTCCAGTATCGCTCTTAAAGTAGCATCCATGCTCCGTGCACCTCCAATACATTTTCCTTTGGCCGTGTATATAATAAAAGCAAATCTTTATAATATATTAGTGTGTCGAAAGACGAAAAGTGTTTCATTAGGATAATATTCGTGGCAGCAAAAGGATCCCGCTCCATTCGGTGAATGAAGCGGGAATCTTTTGAGCCGGAATGATTCAGTATTTTATGTAGAAATATGTGTAGAGGTTATAGTCCCGCTCCCGCGTGATCAACCGGAGCCAGATGTGAAAATGAGCCGTTTCGGCGTACAGGTTGAATTCCGTAGGCTCATTTGTCGGCTGGGCATACAGCCGGCACATTCGCTCCATCGCCCGCAAGGTTTTGAATTCCGGCAGGGCGAGAAGCTGCGACTGGAAGGCATCGATCTCCTGCCCAAGCTCCGGAGCTGGGCGCATTTCTTCATCCGGGAACCAGGTTGTCCACCATCGCCACCCGTCATAGTCCGAGCGGGAATAGGCAACCAGTGAAATAGGATACCGGGCGCTGCTCAACGGCAGCGTCTTCCGCGCTCCGGAGAAGATCTCCGTGAACGCACAGGCCGGCGTCAGCTTGACTGCCTGCGGTTTCTTATGCTCTGCAAAACGATGCTGCTTCACGGCGTACCATTCGCTTATGGGGAGTACCTTCCTCGCGGCATCCTGCAGGGCTTCGTCCATGCCGCACGCAGGGCAGACATAGACATTCAGCGCACGGCTCAAAGCGTTCTCGGCAAGAGATTCCCGCATAGGGCCGCCGCAGCGCATACAGGGCATGGCGCCGGGCGTGTGTTTGTTTTTTGCCCATTCGTTTTCCAAATCAACTTTTGGATAGAGTTCAATATGAAACTTGTCCATTTTTTGTTCCTTTCCTGAAATCAGGCAATCTTCTGTTCGCCCCAGTGGATACGCAGGTGTCCCTCGTCATCTGTCTCGCGGGTCATCAACGTGGAGAGCAGGTCATAATCCACGCCGAATTTGGCATAGATCTCGTCCATATCCGCATCTTGTCCCTTCATAAACATGGTGAGCTTTTCCTTTGCCAGCACCATCTGCATGAGGTTGGATTCCAGACTTCCAATGTAGATGGGGAAATACAGATCCTTTTTCTCCGTGGAGGTGTAGCGGACGAAGCGCATGTAGAACTGGCTCATGCCGGCGTTGTTGTAGTGCATTTCCGGAATGACGATCTTGTTGACAAATTCGAAATTCACGCTAGAGGGGAGACTCTGCTGCGTGCAGAGCAGGATGCCGTTTTTACTGTCCCGCAATACCTCCCGCAGAGCGCGCCGCTTGGCGAAGGTGACGGTGGAGCCCGTCACCACAAAGAGAGGCCGCTCCGGAAGGTATTCACGGATCGCCGCGGCGTAACGGTCCAACACCGTTGTATGCCGCACGCCGATGGCTACAATCTCGTCCGGCCACCGGGCAAGGGCTTCCACAACGGCCACTTCCTTGAGCGGCGTCTCGCCCTCGTATTCCTTCATGCAGTCCGGAGCGGCACTGATGCGCAGAAGCAGTGTGATCTGCTGAATGAGCCGCATTAGCGTGTCTTTTCTGCTGTTTCCGGTCGAGCTGTAATATTCGCGCTGGATGCGGTAAAACTCCTTCAGCACGATATTGTAGACCTCCCGCTCCTCCGGGAGAAACGGGATCGGCATCTGATGGATACGGCGGATGTCCTTTCCCGTGACCTCTTCAAAGGTGCGGGTGATGACCGTTTTTCCCAACAGCCGATCCAATTCGTCGGCGTTGTAGATGTCCTGATTTCGCTGTCCCACGCCAAAGACGGTGATCTTTTCCGGCAGATGGGAGTTTGCGAACAGGCGGTAGCCCTTTTTATAAGCGGGGATCGGCATTCCGTAATAGGGATTTTCCTTGTGCTCCATATCCGCAGACCGTTTATCATAGCTGTAAAGCGTCCGGCACCACGAGATCATGTTGATGGAATTGTTATAGAGCAGCTCCAGCTGCGGAGCAAATTCGGAGATATTGTTCCGCGTGCTGGTGCCGGTAGTCAGGAGCTTATACTTGCAGCGGCGAAAGCAGGACAGTACGGAAAGCGTCTGCTTGGAGCTGGGGTTGGAGATGTTGTCACTTTCATCAAAAATAAACTGGATTTTATAGCCAAGCTGCTTGATATAGCGCCCGATCCGCTTTTTGTACTGGCTGACCTTGTTCAGCGTCAGGATCACAAAATCGCCCGGTCGGATGCGCTGCAGATCAGCCAGACGCTCCACAAACACATAGGAAAAACCCGCGCCCTTCAAAATCACATCCCAGTTGTTGCGGATGGAGATGGCGCTGGAAATGACCCATATACTGTGGACAGCGCCCATTTCCACGCGGTGCTTCCCCGTGAAAATGGCGGCGGGTGTTTTGCCGCTGCCCTGTTCCCATTGCAGGAAGGCATACCGCTTTTGGAGCGTCAGGTTGACATCGTGGCTCTGGAGCGGATTCAGGTGGATGTAAGCATGATTCTGGGCGTCCCAATATTGAAAGCGGCCGATCCAGTCAGCAAGCTGCGCGTTTTCGGTCATCTCGGAAAAGGGCTGCTCCTGATTGTCATACTCCCGGCGTTTCCGGCGCAGCAGCCGCTCATAGCCGGGAAATCGTTCCGGCTCATCGTTCAGCACCGCCTGATAGATCGGCACCGGCGCACGCATCTCGTCCGTCAGGAGCTTTGCCATCTTCCGGCTGTATGCCTTGTAGACAAAGCTGTATTTCTGCTTGACCAGACGAATTTCGTCCCGCTCCGGCTTGGCGTTTTGGCGGCATAGCGCCTGCTTCAGATACGTCAGCACCTTTGCTTCGGTAAGCTGCACGCGCTGCCACTCCTCATAGGGCATATCTGCCGGCTGCCTCTGGGCATAAAAGCGATGAACGTAGGCAAAGCAGGCGTCGTATTTTTCCCGCGTGGCCGGATGGCATCGGATCTGATACAGGTACTTCTTCACCTGATAGAGAAAAGTGCTTTTGGTGGTTTTGAGCTGTGCCAGTTCCAGAAAGACTTTGTTCCGATTGCCTGCCAGATCCGCCTTTGCGACCATGACAATCTTCTCGTAAAGCGCGGTCGCTGCCATGACCGGATACTCGGAGGGAATATAGATATCCGCGCAGTCCGTCGAGTACCGTTTGGGCGCCCAGTCCGCCGCGATGCTTTTCTTCTGCCAGAATTGCAGCTTGGTCGGAAAGCCGTCCACACCGCTGTCTGAAAAGGCGTGCTCCGGCAGCATCGCCTGCCCTAAGAAGCTGAATCGGCTCTCCATCATGCGGATGGCGCTTTTGTCGGAGAAGCTGTCAGCGAGAAAGGATGCCGGCACAATGACTGCCAGAATGCCAAGGGGCTTGAGCAGCTTTGCCGCCTTCAGGCAGTAATACTGATGAGAAGTCATAACGGTGGCGTCCAGCATGACCCAGCGCAGGTGAAAGGGCGGATTGCCCAGAACAACATCAAAATGCGTTTGGGGCTCATAGTCCCGAATGTCACCCTGTACGATGTGTGCCTGCGGGTAGAGCTTTCGGGCGACAGCGCAGGCATTGGGATCGACCTCACAGCCGTAGGCGTTGCGTTCATTTGGCAGGAAATTGAAGAAATTCCCCATGCCGCAGGTGAGATCCGCTGCCAGATCTGTGCCGGAGAGGCGCAGGGCCGAAACGATCATTTCGCACAGCGGCGGCGGCGTGAAAAACTGGCCGTTTTCCAGCTCCTTTTTCGCTGCGCTGAATGCGTTGTAGCTGTCATAGTCGCTGCGCCGCAGCCCATGCAGACCGCCATCTCCGGTATAGCGATTGAAAATGTCCTCGTCTGTCAAACCGGCCTGCTTGCAGGCTCCGCTTTGCAGCAGCCGGAGGATCTGTTCATTCAGCTCTCTGCGCTCCTGCTCCGTTCGCCTTTTCGGGTAATATTCGTATTTCATGTTCGAATCACATCCTTATGTGCAAGTAGGGGGGAGGACACCGAAAACCGGCATCCTCCCCTTGAAATGTATAGAAAGCAGGTCAATACAGCGTATGAAACGCCGCAATGATCCGCAGCCGTACCTCCGGGGTGCGGTCTGCGCTGGTAACATAGCACCAGCCTTTCTCTGTGGTGTAAGCGTCGATTTCCTCGATGCGGCCGCTGTCCAGACGGAGCTGCATGAAAATATGGGGCCCATTCGTCTGTTCAGCCAGTTTGATCGCCATTGCTGAAATGTTCCTCCTCTGTCAGTAATGTAAGCTGTTCCTCCTTGGGTGGAGCCGGAGAGCGCGGCTTATTCAGCCGCCGCTCCTTCTGCTCCTTGCGCCGCTGCCGGGATTCCCTCTTTTTGGCGGCCTGCTCCTTTTTGAGATCGACCGCATGGACGACCTCCAAGCCGTCCGCCACATCCCGCAGGTCTTGCAGCAGATCCCTTTGCTCACTTTTGGCAATGCGGATATTCTCCACATCATAGTGAAATTCAAAGTAATCATACTCCCCGTACCGGCGGTGCATTTTGCTGAAAAATGTCTGCCGCCGATCCTCTGGTGTCAGGTGCGGGGAGTCGATCACAGAGCTGCTCCAAAGCGGGTTGAAGTGCGCCTTTTTCATTTCCAGCCAGATCTCCGCGTCCGTTCGAGCCACAGGATGGGGAAACACACGCTCGCCCTTTGTCACCTGTACTTTCTTTTCCTCCAGAAAGCCGATGCGGGTGATCCAAGTGCGGCGCACATCATAAAAGATATTGGCGCGGCTCAGGTCCCGCTTCTGCTTGCGAATGACGCAGACAGGATTCTGGCAGCGGCAGCGAATACACTGCTCCACATCGTATTTGACTTCGACACGGCCGCCTTCATAGCCATTGCAGCCTACCACACAGGCACAGTAGACCCCGCCGGTAATCTCCATGTATTGCCGGTGCTGTCTCTCGCTTCTCTCTGTTTCCACCTTCTCGGCGCTTTGCTCGAAAGAATACCGTTTGCCGGTGGTGCGGCAGGGGCAGAGAGGGACAGGAAAGCCGCTGATGCTGTGTGGGCAGTCCTTGCGTTCATAGGGACAGCGCAGCAGTGGGTTGTCATTTTCCGGGCAGTAATCGATGCCTTGGAACGAGGCGTCGCTGCAGGCAAGGCCCCGGCCGAGATCACTTTTGCCATCGACCAAAAGGCCGCATGGAGTTTCCCATGTAAACTTCAATAGAGCCTCAAAGAGATAGCCGAAATTCTGCCAGTCACTCCAATACACGAAGGAGGGGTGATCCTCCCGCGTGTAGCCTGCGGCGTAGAGATCCCGGGTCAGTTGATTCTGTTCCATGCTCATATCCCCGGACACGGAACCAGTCCAAAGTGGTTTTCCATCACATAGCGCAGATTTTCCACCGTGACCTGATACTCCTCTGAGATACAGCCCTCGCATACGATCTGCCGGTAACCCAGCGCACGGCTGCATCGCTTATCCCATGAGTTGACATCACCGCCGCAGACAGGGCAAGCGATGTCCGGATACCACGCCAGTTTTCCGGCGTCTGAATAGGTGGGTTTCATATCATCCTCCTAAAATAAAAAAGGACGCACAGACTTTTTTCAAGTCTGTACGTCCTTCGCAATATGCTGCCATGCGGCAGCGATTCTTTTTTACGGGTCAGGGGACCCAAATGTTTGAAAAGAATGTTTTCCTTCCAAGCGAAGCTGAGTTCTCAGCGTGAAGCGTCTTGCCTATCCCCGCAATTCTTGCGATTAGACAATACCTTCCGCTGCCACAGGGTGCTCGTAGAGATACTCCGGAGCAATGTCAATATCGCCATCACGCCAAACGGTTACACCATAGTCAATGTAGACATCGACAAATGTGTGTTCATCTGCCAGCGGTGCAAATCCCGGCTCTTTTAACAGCGGTGTAAAATCGAATACCTTTGCCTCTCCAGTTGTGAACCGAAGCCATAGCTTGTGACCCGCCAATGGACGGACACCACAAACCTTGATAACAGGCTCCTGCTCTCCTGCATATGCAATTCCATCAGAAATATACATAATGCGCTTCTCCTTACTCCGGTAGTTTCAAAACAAGAACCTATTATCTGCTCATATCAGTTTCTCGTAGTCCTGTCTACCATGAAAAAGCCGCATGAGATATACTATCTTTTCCGTTTCATCCACCTTGTATATCAAGATGTAGTTGCGGATCACGGCTTTTCGGTAACCGAGAGACTTCAAGTGAGGATCATTGCAGAATACATACATCAAGGGAGTCCGCTGAAGAGAATCATAGCTTGCTTCAATGGTATCCAGCAGTGAAGCGGCAGCAATTTTGTTCTCCAGAGACAGGGCAATATAGGCAATTACAGCATCCAGATCCCGTTGGTAGGAGTCGGTCTTGATGAGCTTATAAGCCATATTTATCCCGCAGTGTCCGCAGACCCTCTCGGGCATCGGATACTTTTCCTTCCTGAATATCACTTTCCGCTTCCGCAAGTTTGGCATAAACATCTACCATGAACAGCTTTTCCTCATAGGCCTTCATGCTCATAACCACCATGTCTCCATAGCCGTTTTTGGTGATATACACGGGCTCATTGGATTCACTGCACATCTGTGAGATTGCCGAAGTATTCTTCAAATCTCGAATAGGAATAATACGTGGCATAGAAGTCAACTCCTTTCGTAGCACTATTATACCATAATTATCCCACGATTGCAAACCCTTTATTCACCACAAGATATTCCCCACAAGGTAAGTACCATATTGAAAAAGTCACGCCGAAGGCTCCAGCCGGCGGCGCATATCAAATTCCTGCCCATCCGCATAGCCCATGGCTGCGTATTGATGGTTCATACTGCTTTGGGGCGAGATCTTATAACTGCTCCGCTTCATTTTGGAAACGGCATCCTCGACCGCCTGCGGCACGACCATGACCAATCCCCATTCCTGGTGTTCGGCCTCCTGCTTTTGAAAAGCGGCAGACAGCCCGCGGCAGAAGCCCCATCCGTAGGAATTGCACATCTCCCGAAGTGCCTTTGCGGGATATCCCTTTTGGGTACGGATCTGTCTGCATCGGCTTGCGATGCAATCATAGGCGTAGAGAAACGCCAGCTTGCAGAGCTTGAAGTCGTCCTCCATGCCGATAAACCCGATCTCCGAAACCTTGCTGCCGTGTACGGAGCTCCGATAGGGCCTGCAGCAGTAATGTGCGGCAATGAGCGTGGAGAGGTAAACCGTCCACGGCGAAGAGAGCTTCGTACAGGTGACGCCCACACACTCCTGAATCACCTTCTTGTTCTCCTGCGGCTCAATATCCTCCGGCATGAGCTTATGCTCCGCCATCAGACGCCGGGCCTGCAGCAGCGCAGCTTTGGCTTCCTCCTCGTAGGGGCTTTCCGCCAACGCAAGGAGTTTGGCGATCTTTTCCGTAATCTTTGACATAAACGACCACCTCAATAAGAATCTGCGCCTGTCTGATGTTCCGCCCAGTCATAGAGCAGAAGATCGTGGCGCGATGAAGATGAAATGATGCCGGCAGGCCGGATACAGTAATTTGTAAACTGGAATTCGGTCGGCTTGTGCGTATAAAGAACAGCAATCAGTTCATAGGACCGCCCCATCCACTCGCTGGTGTCGATGACCTGCACGGTCTCCTTGCCGAAGTTGAGAGCATAGATCCAGTTATCCTGACAGGCACCATGGAGGGAATACTGCTCACCACCGGGCAAGGATAACAGCTTTTCTTTCATCTGCTCATAGCCTTTCAGATTTGGCAGCTTTTTAGAACAGCGGATCGCTTCTCTCCATTCAAACTCAAAAAACGGAACAAAGGGGATCTTCCCCTCAAAGTCACCGTTTCCGTCTCTTGCACAAAGCCTCCCTTGATAGACCACCTCAAAGATCGTTTGCGGGCTGATACGGCAGTCACTTTCAAAGATCGAGGGGCTAGCGGAATACCATGCGGCGACTTCGCCGGTGTAGTTTTCAAAAATGCGGTTATAGTAGCGCGTCGGTTTCTCAACTGTGGCAAACACATCTTTGCAAAAGCCGCGATCCTCCATCAAAAAAGTTACTTGGATTACCGCAGAGCGCCCGCCTATGATGTTATCCATATTCGTGTCGTTCCTTTCTGTGGCGAGATGTCTTACCAGTTTTTGATGACCTCCGGGAGTTTATCATACTGCCCGGTGGCCAGCAGGCCGCATTCATAGTGGAAATTGATGTAGGTGAGATGGTATTCGATTTTTTCCATCATCTTCTTATCGCCTATTTCCCGTGCGTGCTGGTGCTTTATGAAATACTGCTTCATTTGCTCCAGTGTAATGCCATAGCTGTCTTTTCGGATCTTCGCCAAGATCCGCGCTTTCTCTTGTGCTGTTAACATTTCTTTCTCCTTTACATCGTTGCTGCCCGGCTCAGGAGGTAATCGTCCACTCCCTTGCAGGAGGTTTTCCATGTGTACTTTGAATAGCGAATGCTGGTATCTTTTGCACTTCCTTCCGCATGGCGAGGACGGCCTTCCGCACATTGGGATTGGTCATCTGATCCAGACCTATCGCCTCGATGGGCTCACGGACGCCAAGCTTACGAATGGTATCGGTCAGCCCGTGCAGCGCGTTGACGCCGCCAATGCAGAGGAACAGATTACCCCTTGCGCGGAAACTGGTTACCCGGCCATGCGCCGGGCTCTGCGCTCGGCGTGTTTCTGCTTGAGTCGCGTATAGTCTCCTTCGTAACGCTGGCAGCCGACTTTGTTCAGGTGGCGCAGCGCGGCGGAGTGGAACTGAAAAACGGCGGCAGTCCTGCGGTTTACTCCGGTAAATACATCGGCATCGTAACGCTTGTAGTCCACGATGTAGCCCAGATTATTTTCCTCCATATAGTCCATGAAGGCGGTGCTGTCCACCTCCAGCATCCCGTCACAGAGAAATGCCTGATAACGGGGCAGCGGCTGACCAAGGTTCTGCGTCATGGTGATGCGCTCTCCGGCGTTGACCGGAAGAAGCTGCACCTTGATCGCCGGGGTATTCGGGTAGCATTCCACCTTAATGCGGTAGGTGTTGCCTTTATAGGTGCCGGATAAAATATCATTCATATCGGTTCACTTCCTTATCATCATTCTGACCGGGTGAAGAAGGCTTGTTGGCTTTTGCCTGCGCCTGCTCAAAGCCGCGCTTGACAGCAAGAACCATCGCCTCCTCTCCCACGTCGGCGTTGCGAGACTTTTTCTCCCGCAGCTTTTGGCACTTCCTCACGGCAGCATCGTAATCATAGCCGATGCCGCATTGAAGCTTGTCCGTGATCTGGCGGAGCTTTTCTGCCTGATATTCATAGGTTGCCCGGTGAAATCCGCCGAGCTCCCACTCGTCGCACACCGTCTCTAGCAGCTTTGCATAGTCCCGCAGAGCGTTGACGATTTTTACAACATCGCCGTAACAGGTTCTCACCTCATGGGTGCCGCTGAGATCAAATACATGCAGCAGCACCTCACTGGAAAGGCCCCGCTCCAGATCAATGGATGCGGACAACTGCGGCTCATAGGTCGCAGATGGCAGATCCAGCGGCTGCTTGGCAGGCTCATTCATTTTCTGCGCACCACTTTTCGATGTTGCCGGATAATCTGCCGGCGAAACGGACACTCCTGGGGAATGGTATGGGGGACGCTATGCCAGTTGTCCAACACCAGTTCATGGGAGATCTCGCAGATGCTGTCGCCTTCCCCAATATAGAGGCATTCTGAGCAGGTGTCCGGATTGCAGTATTTCATGTTGGGTAAACACTCCTTTCAAATCATTATGCGGATTTTTGGCCGTACCGCATCAGCGGTACGCTTCTCCATTTTGCGCAGGCGGCCTGCACCGTTCCGGGAAGGCGCAGAATACGCCAGCGCGTCATATTCGGCTGCCCCCGGCGCACACGCTCAAGCGGAGCTTTCGTTTCACAGATCGCACAGCGCAGCCAAGTGTGATGTCGGTTGGCAGTCCGAAACTCTAACACATACATTTTTCGACCTCCTGTCACTTGGATAAAGTGAAAAGGCACAGCACCACAACGGTACTGTGCCTTTCAACCAAAATGTTACGCCGCCTGCTCCACAACCGTCACCGGCACATCAGCCGCGACCGGCGAGGAGGGAGCCAGCAGGCAGTAATGGGAGTTCATCGTCTCAAAACGGATCTGCTGCGGCGTCACGCCATGAATGGCGATTACCTTAGAGGTGTGGAGATACCGCCCCTCTTCAAAGATGAGGGCGCGGCTGCCGACCTCCAGCGGATACATCAGGGTTCCGTGAACGATACGGATTTTTTTCATGGGTCACAACTCCTTCTGTTTGGTTTCTTTCTGCGCAAAATAGGCGCGGTACAACGCTTTCAGCCGATGCCGTACCCGCTTGACGCTCATGCCTTCCATCCGCGCGGTTTCCGTCAGACTGCACCCGTGCAGACGGTGGCGGATCAAAAGAGCCTGCTCTTCATCCGCAAGGAGAAACAGATCGTGCAGCAGCAATCTTGCCCGAAGTGCATCAAAGGCGTCGTCAGGCGGCGGATGCGCAGCCTGATAGGAAAACTCATGGCTTTGCCGCCGCTGCTCCTGACGCCGGAAGGTATTCAGACTGCTGTTCATGGAGCGCCACGCGATCGTGGAGAAGCGGTATCTGTGCAGACTCTTTTCGGTAAAATAGCGTTGGACAGCGTGAAGATAGCCGATTGCCGCAATATCGTAATACTCCCGGATCTCCAGCTTCTTTTCCAGAAGAAAGCCATAGATCAGGGCGTGGTACTGAGCGGCAAAGCGGCGCTGCGCTTCGGTCAAAGGGACGGGAACAGGGGCCTCCGGCGGAGGCCCTGTTTCCCGTTTTTCTTCCTCAATGCGGGGGATCGTATCAAGCGGGAAGTTCTTCCCGTTCTCCATCAATGACCGCCCCTAACGCAAAGTGCGCGCCGTTGTCAGGCAACTCCAGATGCGAGGCATCGCCGTCTCCGATGATGCTGGAGGCTGCGGCGCCCGCCTGCGCTCTCTGCGCGTTGATGTCCTTGATCTGCGCCACGAAGCCATCCGCGTAAGCGCGGATATGCGCCAGGTCTTCCCCGGCGAAATCGGCGATCTTGGTAAAGGTGGCGACGCAGTATTCGTGGCTGCCGCTGACGGCCTTCTTCAGCCCGATGCGCACCACGCCGGTACAAACCTTGCGGCGGCGGGAGAGGAACGCTTCATTGACGAAGCGGGTATAGGGCGTCAGGCTGGTAGGCGGCAGCGCGATCTGAATGGGCATATACTCACCGCTGCGCAGCAGATAGAGCATTCTCATGTTCTTGCACGCCTTCCCCTTGTTGTTCCCATCGCTGCCGAACTGGTTGAGAACGCAGTCCGCGCAGGTGCCGCCGGGCTCACCGTAGCCGACCTTCCCATCGAAGGACTGGCACAGGGGCGGCTGGTCATCATCGTACTCGCTGCCCTCCGGCCAGTAGGCGTTGGAGTTGTGGCTGTAGAGAATGACGCCCTCCAGATAGGGCGCATAGTCCGGCACATCCGGGTTTCCGGACGGGATCTCAAACTGCAGGTGCCCGCCGCCGGGGATCTTGATGCGGGTGAAGCTCAGGCGCAGGCCCTCCATATCATCCGCGAGATCTTCGCTGGTGAAGTCGTCGCCGTCAAGAAGCTGCGGAATCTGGAAAAGGGTCTTGGTCTCCATCATGGTGTTGGTCTGTTCGTACATAATCATATCCTCCTTAAAAATGTTCCGACCGCTCAGGCGGCCAGCAGTTCCGTTCGGTTCATCTGCCGGAAGAGGGCGGGCGACATCGTCATAACGCTGTACCCGATCTCCTCCAGCTTCGTTGCCCGGTCATAGCTCTCAACATCCTGACTGAAGCGGGTCACGGCATTGGCGAGCCCGTAGAGGGAACAATCGCCGCCGGTGATCAGATGCTCCAGAACGCCGTTGCTCTCGTCCTCCGTAATGCCGAAGCTGGAAGAAGCCAGCTTGACAATGGCAGGGAGCTGCTTGGTATCCAGCATGGCCTCCGTACTCTCCCGCCGGCTCACCACCTGGGCAAACCTTGCCTCAGAGATGGCGGCGCGGACGGTGTCCTTGATCTTCAGCACAAAGGCGTGGTCGTCTGCCAGCAGTGTTTCATTGGAATAGATGGAAAAGTCCTCCTCGCTGGTCGCGGCGCGCCCCACATGATTGCGGCGGGTTTTGGCGTCGTTGATCACCATGCCATTGGAGCACACCAGACGGTAGATCAACGGCTGGATGGTAACGGAGCCCAGTCCTGTCTCACTGTTGGAGATGATGACGCCGGCCTGTACCACATCGCCCGGGACAACATCCGCCTGCAAGCGGGGATTGACCACCTTGATATACATGAAATCATCGGTGATCTGCGTGCTGACGAACCGTGCCTCCGGCAGCTCCCCAATGACGGGCAGCGTTACACTGGCAATGTCCAGATTGTCAATGCGGCGGTAGCGGTTGCTGAGAAACGCGCGGGCGCAGCCGTCTATGGTGCGGAGCGTCCGAAGCTCGTTCTTCTGGGAAAACCAGTAGTTGGCGTTATAGGCCAAAAGCTCCGGCGCGTCCGTGCGCATCAGCTCGTAATACTTCTGCGGAATGCCGAGATAGGTTCCCAGCTGGCGGTGCGCCGTCTGGCGAATATCCAGGGGCGTGATCTTATCCAGCCCATTCTCCGTGACACGGAGCTGCGGCACGTCCGAGGTGACCGAGAGGGACAGGCTTCCGGTGTTCACCAGGTAGTCCTGCTTGGCCTTGCTCTGACGCAGAAGCTCCTGCGCCATCTGCTGAATGGTAAGTCCGGTTTTCATTGTTGTTCCACATCCTTTCTCTGCCGCTCACCATGAGACGAGGATATCCGCGTCTCTTGCGTCGGCAGCGTAGCCTTCTTCCTCCAAAACCTTGACCAGCTGCGGCCAGTAGACCTTTTCAGGAAAGTCCAGAAAGGTTTCCTTTGCCGGTTCCGCTTCGTTTTCCTTGGCCTGCACAAAAACCTCACCGTTTTCCTGCACGGTCAGGCTGCTGTGGCCTCTGGAGTTCAGATCGGTGACCAGCGCCTCCAATACGGCGCGGCCCCGTGTCTCAAACCAGACGCGGGGGTTTACCGGCTGCCGGTTTGGCGGCTGTGTGTCCGATGCCCCAGCCACCAGCGGAGAGAGCTTGACAAGCGAACAGTCCAGATTTGCCTTCTGATCCAGCTTCACATCGGCGTAATCAAAATCCGGAATACCATAGACGCGGATACGGGCCGTGCCGCCCTCCACCGCAAAGCGGGAGGGCTTGTCCGCCAGCCACTCCCAACGGGCGTTGGGATATGCGGCGTGGAGCATGGCGGTGATCCGGTAGTTTACATGGCACAGCAGCGCGTCTGCCAGTTGACCGCCGCCATTTGCCGCCGCGGTCTGCTCGCGGAGCCGAGCCTCTTTTGCGCGGTAGGCACGGTTATTGCGCCAGAGCGGAAGAGCCTGCGTCAAGAGCCACCACAGCAGCCAAAGGGCAAACACCGCCAGCAGCAAGGGGAGAAGCATCCGTCCGCGGATGAGTGCGAGAATGGCGATCACGATACCGATGAGAAGCGAGATACTGCTCCAAAGGGGAGATTCTTTTTTCATTTCAGTTGCCACCTTTCAAAAATAATCTGGAAAACAAAAAAAGAGGAACCGCGTATGTGTCCAGAATCTCTTAAAACACATCACGCGGTTCCTCTTTTTCACTTTGCCGGAATACGCTTATTCCGGCAGGCGTTCCCGATCTCCGTCCACGACCTCCACAGGAGGCAGCGGCGGCTGGGCAGCGCCGGGGCTTTGCTTTCGTGCGGGTCTCCGCTCTGTACGGGGAGGCTTTGTCTGCCATCCCGTCAGGCTGAGCTTCAGCCGCTTGTCCTTTTCGCTTCCGCCGTTTCTGGTACAGTCCACCAGCTCCAAAAAGCCTTGGACCCAGATGCGGGAATCCTTGTGGATCTCCGCATCCGCCAGCGACAACGCAGCCGTTCCCCATGCCCAGACCTCAAAATACTGTCTGTGACCGGTATCCCTGCGCCCGATCCATTCGACCAGACCGAAGGACACATAGGGAACTTGCCTGTGACTCATTTTCAGCTGAAGGTCATTGGTCACCCGACCGAAAACATGGACTTCTGCCATACAACTCCTTTCTGCCGCGAGGGCAATACTTATATATAAAAAGTGCCAGTAAAGCGGCAGATACCCAATAAGGGTACAGTCGTCCTACTGACACTTGCGTACAAACCTGACAGCGTGCGCAGGTGGATCGCTCCACACACGGATCTAAGTCCATGCCCCGATAAGGGAAATTGCGCAAAACTCATTTACAGTGGCATTGTACCACAGGATATAGCTCGTGTCAAGCAAGAAACACAATATATAGTATTTATTCGCGGCGTGTTTTATAGATATTGTGTCTCGGCCTATTCCTTTACGAACAGACCGACGGGACAGATGTGGGTAAAACCGGGGGTGGAGATGTACCAGCAGCCGGGCCCCTCCGGTTCCCAGCTTTCTATGGTGATCTCCCGCCATCCATCCGGAAAGAGCGCATGGAAGGCCTCGCCAGCGTGAATGCCGCGTCCATTGAGCAGCAGACGGGGTGAGGATCGAAGTCCTCTGGGGCGGGCAGCTGGATTTGCCCTAATTTTTCCATGTTCATAAGCAAGCTCCTTTTATTCTGCATAGCCGAGACAGGGGTGATCGCTGAGATAGAACTGGAAGGATTCCGCATGAGCGGTGTTGTGCCAGAGGGTCAGCTTCATATAGGCGCCTACTTCGTCACAGCCGCCGAAAATGAGCCGATGCCCATCACCGCCTGCCGCAAGAAACCATAGGAGCATACTCGTGTAAGCGTCCTCATCCACACTTCCGGTATCCACAAGGCGGCGCACATCAACATCGGAGAGCAGCGGGTGCGAGAGAAAGTGACGCAAGAGGCTTTCCGGCAATTCCACAGTTTGATGCAACGTAAGCCTGCGGGGCATCCGGCTCAATTCCCCGCGTTTAGTCATAGCGGTTCGGCGCGCTGTGCTCCCGTAGACTTCAATGACCTCCGGCGCTACGCTGTTCGGATCATCTTCACGCTGAATGCAGCCGTCTGTGCTTTTCAGGCAGAGCTGGTGTACACCATCGGTCACCCGCAGACCGACAGGAGATACTGCGGTGACCCTGCAGCCAAAAAGATTAACATGGCTGTCCAGAAAGCGGAGGACATGGCGCTGTCCAAAGGTTTTTGCAAAAGTCATTGTTGTAGATTCCTTTCTGCTTAGTAAATACGGAACGGTGCGCTGTTTTTTTGCAGGTAACAGCATATCCATCGTGGGAATTCGGAACTTTCTTACGCTTACTCATTGAATCTCTCCGTTTTTATGATATCTGAGCCTTCCTGTGCAGCAACCTGACAGTCTATCTCCGATTCAGCCCGGCACTCCTCAATCTCCTCCAGCCCCAGCAGCGCGCCATGGGGTATCCTCGCTTCTGGCAGCGCGGCTCCGGGAGGGCTTTGAAGATAGACGCGGTAACTGCTGCCAATCAGAAATCTTTGACGACGATCCAGCAGGAGGTCATGCGCAGTGCCGGATTCATCCATCAGCCGAATACGCTGGTGTCCTCCCAAGGGTGCTCGCCTGATGGTGACACACACGCCCTCCACCGTTTCATAGTCCCCATGACGAATCGCTTGAAACAGAAGAATACATCGAACGACCATACAGGATGCCAATAAGGTGCTGAGCGTCAGAAGCGTTGGGTCGTGCAGGGCAATACGGCCTGCCAGCCCTATCAGGAAAATGACCGGCCCTGCGGCGGCGGATAAGAGCCACCGCCGCAGGATCGGAGCAGGCCAGTTTTCAAACCCGCTCATGCACAGGCCCTCTCAAAGATGACCTGCTTGCGAAGATAGAGATTGGCAACCGCCGCTGTCACAGACTGACAAGCTGCGGCAGTCCGCATTTCCGATACGATGTTGTCGCTGGTCGTCTCCTGATCTCCATACAGCAGCGCAAGCGTCTGCTGACTGCCGACGGTAGCTGAAATATCGCGTTCCGCGCATCGAACCAGTTCCGCCGTGGAAAGCGGCGCGCAGCGGCTGAGGGCCATAACGCACCGTTCCGGCTCTGTGCGCCGATCCCGCCGAAAGAGCGCCGCAGCCGGCCCAGGAGCCGTTCCGCTGCACAGCAGTTTCAAAAAGGTCACCACCTTCAGGGGAAAGCTGCTTGAGATGGGAACAACATAAAGCCCGCCGAGAAGGTCATAAAGCGCGTCAAAATCCGTCGTGCCGCTGCCCTTGGCAACAAGCCCCCGTGTTACGAGCCGGTCAAGGCAGTCTGAAAAGCTGCGCCGAGGGGAAAAGCTCCATTCCGTTGGAGAGCTCTTCATAGAAGTCCTCTGCACGCTGCCGGTCTGTCAGCCGCCAGCACAGCGCAGTCCAAAGCGCCATCTCTTGCGGATCCATTCCGAACTCACGGTGATCCATGAGAATGACCGGATAACGCCGGCCTCCGCCATCGTTTCGGCAACGGAAATGTCCCAATGCCGTATAAAGTGTTTTTTCTGCCATACGAACTCCTCCTTATGCGCTCTTGATATCTTGTTCCGTGCAGGCGGTATAGAACTCCCGCACGATTCGCTCCCGGCGCAGCTTTTCCGCCGCCCGTGAGATGCAGGCTCCAATGTAGTTTGGTTTCTTTTGATATAGCTTGGCGATATCCGCACAGCTGTAGCCTCTGACCCGCAGCTCCATCGCTTCGATCCCAAGCCGGGCGGTGCCGTGGTAGCGGTTCCTGAAATGGGAGAGCAGGGCGTCGGAGGAAACGTCAGAGATCAGATCTTCTGTATGAAAAGGGCTGACCGGCTCCGGCGCTCCCATCTCGGCAAAAGCATCCAGCGATAACAACGGCAGATTTTTTCGCGCGGATTGGATCTCACGGCAGCGATCCAGCAAATAATTTCGGATAACGGTTCTGGCGTAAGCGGGAAATGCTCCCATTTCCTTCCGGTAAGAAACCGCCGCGGCAAAGCGCGATACAGCCTTCCTGGTACAGATCATCATGCCCCATGCCGTCCACCGTCTCATTGGTCTTGATGCTGCGGCGAAGCACCTGTTCCACCAGCGCAAGGTGCTCTTCCACTCTCTGGCGCTGGAGATCGTTCAAGGTAAATTCCATACTCATGATTTCCCTTCTTTCTGTGTTTGATTTTGCTATGCCGCTCTTGCTGCGGCGGCGCGAAACCTGCGGCTGAGCGCAATGACCTCGTCACAGCGCGCGGCGGAGAATTTAGCGATATGCGCCTCCTCGGCGGGAAGCCCCATAGACAGCTGCAGCAGGCGGTAGGCTTCCTTTCGGCTCATAACGCCATTCTTCCAGAGACTGTCCAGGGCCACATGCGCATCGTGCCGCTTTTTCCGCAGGGCCTTATCCGCCAGCGTCCCCATGGGAAGCATCGTTTTCCGGTGCGCGGCCACATAGCAGTCACAGGCGGGGTACCGTCCGCAGACATAGTATTTGGCATCCGGGTCTGGGGCCTTGTCACCGTAGACCACGCTGGCCGGGCGAAGATACGCCCTGGAACCACAGGCAGGGCAAGTGATGTTGATTCGTTTCATGCAAGATCTCCTTTCTGTTTCTGGTGTTTTGGAGCGAGGGTCAAAGTGATGAAGCTGTGAGGTATTCCATCGGACACTGCTCGGAACTGCTCATTTCCCAGGTCAGGTATCTGGAAAAGAGGGATGAGAAGGCGTCCCTGCTGAGCGTTCCGATGCATTCTCCCGGATCGATCCGCTCTCCGGTTTCTTCTTCAAACTCCCGAACGCCGACAAGCAACGGCGCGCCATCCTGTCGGGTCGCCGCGAGGCAGCCGGAGCGGTCAACCTTGCAGGGATGTGGGCACGGCCCACAGGGGACATAAATGGCGTTGCGCCAGTTCCCCTTGCAGCTGAAAAGCAGTTCATACAGGTTTCGATTCATTTGATCCATGGAAGCCTCCTTAAAAATCCCTCATAGTATTACGCGCCGCTCAAGGGGGGTATCGTCCCCTTAAAATTTGAACTTTTTGTAAAGAACAGAAAAAGCGGCCCGCATATAGCAGACCGCTTGACAGTTTCAAGAAATTGCGTATAATATAAATCAGATTATCATAATATAGTTTATCATACGAAAGCCGTGAATATTGGAGGTGGCACAGGTGAACTTTATTGGACGAAAAGAAGAATTGAATACGCTGGAAAAGGAATTCCGCCGGGATGGCAGCTTTGTTGTGATCTATGGCCGGCGCCGTATCGGAAAGACAACGCTGATCAAAGAATTCATCAAAGATAAGCAGGCATTTTATTTCCTTGCGACGGAGGAAGTGGAGTCCCAGAGCATGAAGCGTCTTGCCGGCGTGGTAGCCCGGGTCACTGGAAATTCCATGCTGCAGCGGGTCACCTTCACAGACTGGCTGGATCTGTTCCGGGAGATCGCTAACTACCGTCCGGAGGAAAAGAAGGTGCTGGTCATTGACGAGTTTCCGTATTTGGTCAAGACGAACACGGCCTTTCCGTCCATTCTGCAAAACGCCTGGGACGAGATTCTGAAGGACAGCAATGTGATGCTGATCCTCTGCGGGTCGCTGATCAGCATGATGCAGAAGCATGCCCTCTCTCACGATAGTCCGCTTTATGGCCGGCGCAGCGCGCAGATTCGCTTGAAGCCGCTGCCGTTTACAGACCTCTATGCCGTGCAGGGACAGCCGTTCTCTCAGGCGGTGGAGCAGTATTCCGTAACGGGCGGCGTCCCGAAGTATCTGGAGTTTTTGAGCCGGGAGAAGACCTCTACCGTCAGATTCAGGAAGTTGTACTGTCCAAGAACGGATTTCTCTATGAGGAGCCGAACTTCCTACTGAAAGACGAGGTACAGTCCGCCAACAGCTATTTCTCCATCATTCGCGCTATTGCGGACGGCAATCACAAGCTGGGCAAAATTGCGGGCGCCCTGGGCATGGAAACATCCTCGCTGACGCCCTATCTCTCCACGCTGATCGATCTGGACTTTCTGAAAAAGGCAACGCCGGTTACGGAGAAGAATCCGGAGAAGTCTCGAAAGGGTCTCTACTTCATTTCAGATAATTTCATCCGCTTCTGGTTCCGTTATGTCTATCCCTACAAGGGGGAACTGGAACTGGACAATCAGCAGATCGTTCTGGACGAGTTGGAGAAGGACTTTATTCAGAAATTCGTTGCCTTCTCCTACGAGGACGTCTGCAAGGATATCTTTGCCTCCCTGTGCCGGAACAAGGCGGTGGACTTCGTGCCCTCCCGCATCGGCTCCTACTGGCTCAATGACATCAACGGCGATACGGAGATCGATGTGATGGCGGTAGATCACCAGAAGAAGCAGGTATTCGCCGGCGAGTGCAAGTACCACAATAAGCCGGTGGATGCGACGGTCTATTATGAACTGGAGGAGAAGGTAAAAAAGTCTTCGGAGCTGCGCACGGCTTTCCCTGGGTATAAGGTGCTGTACGGGCTGTTTTCCAAGAGCGGCTTCATGCAGCGGATGCTCGACCAGGCCGAGGGACGGGATGATATTCTGCTGATTCAAGAAGACCACATTTTATAAATAGCCGAAGCGACTGCACCATGGTATTGAGCTGACACCCGAACAGAGACGAAACGGCACCACCTTCATGACTGAGGTGGTGCCGTTGATTTGTTATTGTAGGCATGATTTGCAAACTGTGAGGACAGAGTGATTGATTCCACCGCCCGATAAATACAGACTTATAGACTATAGACTCATTCTGAGTCATATTCCTGCGACAATTTTCTATCTTTAAGTGTGACCTCAATCTTTGATATAATCTTTGATGGATCCATATCCTTGTGGTCGCTGGTAAGCTGCCCTTTTTCCGGCTTAATGAAATACTGAACTTTATTGCCACTTCCAACATAGCTCACATAAAGAACAACTATCGTATCTTCGTCTTTATCTGTTTTTATATAGACAGTCAGGCGGTAGTTAGGAGAGGGGCTTCTTTTTTCCTTTAGTTCAGGAATGTACCAATCGTCGAGACGAATCAATGTGGCATCCTTAAATATATCACGGTTAAGAGCTTTCAAACAACGAGAAATCAATTCATGCCGGTTTCCGATATATACCGGAGTTCCGCATTTGGGGCAAACCAGCTCTGTCCCATCTTCGCTATTGTCATATTCTATTTCGGGATGTCTGGCACAATGAAAGTGAAGGCCTTCTTGGTTACAGAAATAATTATCCTGACAATGTACTTGTTTGACCTTAAAGTTAGTGCAATCTCCATGCTGTGTATCACAACCATCATAGAGATCACATTTTCTAAAAAGAATATGATCATCAAGCTTATACAGCTTTTTATCCGACATAGTATTTCTCCCTAAACATTTTTATTTTCCAAACTTCCAACAGATGTTCTTCACGTTAGCTTCTGAGTGACCGTTTCTTTAGATTATACAGTCATTGTGTCTGAATTGGAAGTTAAAAAATAAGAATATCGCATTTCCTATATATCATGATTATGTTCAAGAATAGAATAAGGAAAAGCGTAAGCAATAAACCGGGGAAGGACCCCAGTTTATTGCTTAATACAATAGTTTGATTAAAGTGTTGCGTAAGAAGGCGTTGAAAGAAGAAAAAGTGACTGGGTCAATCAACGATGTATTACGTGCGGGATTAACAAAATATCTGTAAAAAGTACGAGAAATATAGAAAGGCAATTAGAGATTGCATAAATGTAAACTGCTTGCGGTTTACATTTATTACCCTTTAAGATAGATTCGGAGATACAGACAATGACCTTAGAAAAGAAATTGGTCCGTTTACGGAAAAAGAAGGCGTATTCCAAGCGGAAGTGTCAGAAAGATTAGACGTGTCCAGACAGACCGTATCAAGATGGGAGACTGGAAATTCGAGACCATCTACCGAAGAAAATCTTCAGGCTCTCTGCAAGCTCTATAATGTAAAGTTAGCTGATTTGCTTGATAAGAGTAATGAGGAGACCCTAATAGAAAAGCCTGAATGTCAAAAAGTGAAATGTGATATAGAGCGTAAAGATAAGGAAAAGAGACACGTTTGGGCTAAGCGTGGAGTAATTGCGGCGATGATTCGGCTCTGGCGGTTTGCTATATTTTGGGGGATATGAGTACGAAAAAACTTTTTAGATTTGCATGAGATACAAGGGGAAGAAAATACGCCCCATGAATTACCAGAATTTAATTTGGACTGGAGTTAAAAGAAAAGGGGTGATACCGATGTGGGTAAAGAAATGTGTACGCTTTTTACTTGCTTGACCACTATTTTGAATTGAGAGAGAAAGTCCTGAGTAATGTGCGACCAGTAAAACACCATACATGGGCAAGAAAGGAGAACAAAAATGAAAAGGAAAATGCTATCTTTGCTGTTATGCTGTGCAATGTTTTTGAGCCTCAGTTTACCTGCTATGGCAACAGATACTGCATCTGAGGAAAAGGCACAGCTTGCCGAGCAGTTTTCTGAAGCATATATGGAAAAACTTCTTGAGTATTCTGCTTGTGATGAGTTAATGAGTGACGCCGAATCGGAACAGATTCTCAATAGATTTTCTGATGAAATTAAGTATATTTCCAGTCGAGCAGATTGTGAAATTCAGACGATTGATCATGCTGCATTGGAGAAGATTAAATCAGTTATTACCGCCGAAAGACTAGAATATGAACCGGCCTATTCTGAACTGCTGACTGAAATTGCCAATGCAGCAATGCGGCAGAAAATGCTCGTTGCAGAAAATGAAATCTCTCTCTTGAGCGGCATTGATACAGGATTTGAAATTCGTAACCACAAAACAAAGGACTTGACTTCGAATATGCCGCTGCGAGCAGAGCTTAGCGAGTATTTACCCGTAAATGTTTCGAGTAGCGAAACGGTAACAGTTAATATTGCAGCAGGAACGGTGTTAGAGGGGTTCTCACTAACGGTAGGAACATCTGGCTCAAAAACGAAAACCTTTACTGGCCCTTCGGCAAACCAATGGCTTCATTCGGGAGTTGCGTATGCTACACATGCTGCTGGATATGTTGTTCTTTCTGGAATCCTCCAGAAGGTATCCTACGATGTTGTAGAAACCTCTACGGGGAATGTCATCTCACATGTTGTTCAGATAGTTATAAATGAAGAAACGAAAACGATTACCGACTACACACTTTTTGTTGCTTTGGGCAATTTAACTTACGCAGACCACGTGAGATATAATACCACACTGTCCTTTGCGAACCAGAGTGCATTTGAAAGAAATGCGCGCAATTCGCCTGACGTCTTTGTGAATTAAGAGGTGAGTGACATGACCATTCTATCTAGCAAAGAGTATCTTGTTTTGGGAGTAACGCTTGCACTTTCGGGGAGCATAGGGATGGCGGTGATAGTTGCAGGCCATGTGATTAGATGTGCTTCTAACTGCTCAACTATTTGGGTGGCACTTGAAATGAGTGAGTTAACCGGCTTCTTTAACTTGTTTGCATTTATGTCTATACTTGGGTTTGGAGGATTGGTTGTGTCGTTAATAATGAGAATTATTTGGAATTCCAACAAAAAAGAGGAACACTAATTGCCTCTATTCCGTATAATGGATAAGAAAATCAAAAGCAAATTTGAACTATTGACAGCATTTTTGGTTGAATCTTATTCGGGCGACTATGTTGAATATGACATAGAAAATCGGCTGCCATTTGTTGGTTAGATGGAGGATAGTGAAATGGACAGACTATATGTTGATATATAGTCTGTCCATTTATTTATATCAAAGCAACAAACTATCAGTTTGCGCTGTGTATGACCAAGCAATCACTATATGGTTGACTCTCTTAGTATGTGTTATCAACTTCTATGGCAAATAATAGGTTTAATGATAGTCTTGGTGATGTAGACTGCTGTGTTAATTCAACTTCCTTTACCCAATGATCCAGAACGGCCCGCCGGCACCGGCGCGCCTGCTGGCCTCGTTCAGAATGATGGACAAGTCCCAGGCTTTTTGACTGCGCCGGTAACTGGCGGGATCAGCCACGAGGATCTTTTCATCCTGGACGCCCCGCAGCACGATAAAATGTCCGGACTTCGTAAAATGCCCTTTGGTCATCAGGGCCACGACTAACTTCCCGTCTGCCAGGGCATCCAGAATGCGCTGCGGCTCCGAAGCGGTGCACCCTTCAACGGAAAGCCCCCACGCCTGTGCAGCGCCGGGGATCAAAGTGTGGTAGGAGCCGCTTTTGCTGCACCAATAGCCGTGCTCATAGGCCCACTGTGCCATTTGGGCAGGATCAACGGTCTCGCCGGTCAGCGAGGAAACCACAATAGCCATGGAAGTTGGCCCGCAGCCATAACCCCCGATATGGTCGGTGCCATAGGGCTGATTGGCATAGCGTTCATCCAACTGGTTGAAGTAGATGACCTCTGTTTCCCCATCGGTCAAGCGCACATCGCCAAGAGCTGTAGTGGTGTTGGTGGAGGGAGCGTATTGGAACAGGCCGTCGCCAAGAAACAGGCTGAGGTTTTCCGCATAATTCTCCGCCAGATCTTTCTGTTCGTCAGTCAGCGCAAAGATGGTGTCCGCAAAGTAGGCTTCACCATTATAGCGGATCGTGTAGATGTACCATGTCTCCGCCGTATCTTCCTCGCCGTCCTCCTCCGCAGGGACAGTACGCATCTCCATCGTTCGGCTGAAGCTGTAAAGGTGCGTGAGGCCCGCACGCAGGATCTGCTCCATGTCGGTGAGGGAGATGGCGGCAAAGTCCAGATTTTTCGCCGCACAGTATTGAGAGATAAACAGGTTGGCATTGCTGATGAGATCCCCCTCATAGGGATTGACTACTTCATAGTGATCCCCGCCTGTTCCGGCGAAATCGTTGGCGATGCGCTCCTGTACATTCTCAATGCCTTCTCCGAGAATCTGATTGATCGCAAAGGCAGCCTGATTCATATTTTCCGTAATGGCCGCATTATCGTTAAGGATCGGCTGCCCAGCTGCTCCGGACACTCCGCTGTCCGTCAGGCTTCCAAAGATAATCCCAGGCAGGAGCAAAATAAAAAGCAGCGGCAGCGCCAGTAACACCAGCGCGGCCACCGCTATTTTCCCGATATGCTTTCGTGCGGACAATGCTGCTCCTATGGCAGCTCCATAGGGCCCGCCTGCCGCAGCGACCTTTGCCGCGGCGGAAATGGCCTTGCCGGTTCGTACTGCCTGCATGGTATTGGATGCAACAGAAGCTGCCTCATCCAGTCCGGTATGGTTATGTTCGCTCATGGTCGTATCCTTTCCAGTCTAAAGGTGGCGCCTGCATCATTTGCGGCAGGCTTTTTTTGCGTGGCAGATCGGAACCTTCAAAAATCCACACTTCTCAATCCGAACAGTCTGTGGTAGAATACCCCTCGTGTGCGATAGGAGGGGAAGAATATTGTTTTATACGCAGGAAGAATCCGCTGTTTTAGGCGGCTTTCTCAGCAGCTACTTGAATCGTGACTCTGCATCAGACCATGTCCGAGATGCGTTTGCACGGTTTCAAGTCGGATTGGAACGGGGCTGTTTGCAAAAATCGGAGCTGCAATGGGCCGAACAAATGCTGCTTGCCCTAAAGCCGCTCTGGTGGGAAGAGTGGGAAGATCACCGTGCCTTGATGAGTGCGCTGCTCAAGACACAGGCACTTCTGCGCTCCGATGAATGAGGTTTCCCGCAGACATGAAAAAAAAGCCCCTGCTGCACGCAGGAGCCAGCATATAAGAATGGCCCTTGACTGCTTTCGTGTTCCGCAGTCAAGGGTCATTCTATGTAAGTCTTGGGCTCTACCATCATTGGTTACCTCCGATTTCTACAGATTTGAGGGTTACTGGTACATCGGACTCACCTTTCTTTCTGTGTTTATAAAATAGCAGATTTTCTATTGGTTTGCAATCCGCAAATTGTACGAAATAACCATAATGCAAACTGTGCATCCATCTGATTTTAGACGGATTGCCGTTAATTTGATTGACGATGCAGGACACGGTACAGTATAATAACAGTGTTGTGGGGTTTCAAACAGCCCTAGCCAGGCAGGAAGGCTTATGCAGCCGGCTGCCAATTTTGACTTTCCAATGTCAAAAGATATGCGTATGTTTTTGGTGCGGCGCTGCAAAGCGCCGCCATTTTTTTGCTGTTATCACGGTAAGTGAGCCAGTACACGAAGCAGTCCGCAAAATACTCCCGCTCGTTGGTAAGCGCATACGGACGGAGCAGGGCTGCTGCGGTTCCGGACTCCTGCTGATAAAAGCCTTCCGTCTGAGACGGGAAGCCCATCAGCTCATCGAGAAAGTGGCCGAACTCGTGGATGGTGGCCCCCGCCGAGGATACAGTGATTTGGCGGCTTCCGTAATTGGTTGCCCCAATACAGCTCATATCCCGCTCTTCACTCAGCCTTGCGAGGTACTCATAGTCAATGGTGTACTGCCAACCTCTTTCCGCAAACGCCTGCCGGATCGGTTCCGGGATCTTTTGAAGTTCCAGCAGATAGCTGTTCAGATGGACGCCTTCTTTATTGTTCAGAGTGATCGTCTTCAGAATGGGCGGAGGCGCAACGGTAAATTCCCCGGTCAAAAGAGCATAGAGAAGATCCGCAGCCTCGCCCCGTGTGATGACGTCCGTCCCCGCACAGGTGTCTTCGCATAAGCCAAAGCTCACAGCAGCGTGGAAAGCATTGTCCTGCGAAGACAGGGTTTCCCCCTCCGGGTAGAGCTGAGAACTGTAAAGGGCAATGTCAAAGGCAGCAAAGCCGCTTTCATAGATGGCATAGCGACACAGGCGGGAGTCCGGCGCCGCCATAGCCGGCAGATTCAGCCATCCATCCGCATAGCCCTGGTTGATACAGGCATCACCGCCATAGCCGGCAGGATCCGAAAGGGCGTCTTCTTTATCAAAGACCCGGCAGAGCATTGTTGCCCATTGGCGCACCGTAATCGGTGTGTCCGGTGCATACCGGCCGTTTCCCGTACCGCAAGTAATGCCTCGCCCAGCAAGGTAAGTGACGCTTTCATAAAATGGAGATGCCTCCGGCACATCAGAAAAGCCGTCAGAGGCGGCAAAGGCGGAAACGGACAGCAGTGCGCTGATGATCAGCGTCAAAAGGACGGCAGCAAATCCTTTTTTGTGTTTCATAGTTCAACTCCTCACATTAGAATTGGGAAAGCGCCCCGGATAGGGCGCTTTCCCTGAAAAAGGATTGGATTTAGTAGCCAGTCTTGGGGAGTGTAGGTGTATTCCATAGACGGCGGATGATCGTCACCCAGCTTGCCGTTGCGGTCTGCCATGTGCCCTGATATTTACCGCCCACATCGGCGCGGTTGACCATCTGATAGCCATTGACCGCGTTTCCGTTCACCATCACGCTAAGCGTGGGATTAACAATGCTTTGGAAGCCGACAGGAACCTTGCCGAAGTCAAAATAGATGTCGGTCACCACTTCGCCCGCCTGCATGGGAATGGCGTTGAGGCTGAAGCTGTAATTATTGCTGGTGAGCAGGTTGCTCGCCAACACCTGATAGCTCGCGTTGTAATTGGTTTTGTAAAGGACGCGGTAATTGAGCCGTGCGCTGTAGGTGCCGGTGGTCAGCGTCGTGGGACGAGCCACATCATAGGGAATTTTATCGTGCCAGAAGAAGGATTCCAGCGGCACGTTGGAGGTGTTCGCCACCGTCAGATCGTAGCGCATGGACTGGCCCGCCATGACCTGCGCGTTGCCGCGCTTGGTGATGGTAACGCCGAGACTGGCAGGCTTATCATAGGCAGAGAGCTTGATGATCTGACCGGGATATTCCAGTGTCACATCATGCACGGTAGGATCGAGCTGCCAATAGGCGGGCGCTGTGACCTCCCGAATCTGATAGCGGGTCAGCGGCAGCGGTTTGCTGGCCGCAACGCCCCGGGCGTCCGTCGTGATGTAATCCACCACCTTGCCGCTGCGGGCATTGACGATCTCATAAACAGCGCCCTTGAGCGGGGTGCCTGCGGCGGTGCCGGTGACCTCGTTATACTCAGCGGCGTACTTATAAATCTGGATCTGGCCCGTGACAGCGGTATTTTCCCACTCGATCTCCACGGTCTTGCCCGGAGAGACATAGACGGTCTTATACTGCTTATCCAGCGTGTAGCCGGGGGCCGCTTCCAGTTCTCTCAGATAAAAGCGGCCGCTCAGCCCGCCAGGGATCTCGTCAATGTAGATGTAGCCCTCATCGTCCGAGGTGTACTCGCCGATGGGCTTCTTGTTCGCGTCATAGAGGACAAACTTTACGCCATAGATTCCCTCTCCCGTGGCGCTGTCAATTTTGTGGATGACGATGCCGCTGAGCTTTTTGTTGGTCACCTGAAGCGTCACACGCTTGCCGTCCTTGATCTCAAAATAGTGGGGCGTGTCATCCAGCCGGAACGATTTGTTCGATGTGACCTCTTTTGCATAGTAGCTGCCATCCTCCAGAGCCACGAACACACGGCCATTTTCACCGGTTGTGACGGTATCTACCAAGGCATCGTCGACCTTGCGGATCTCAAAGGTCGTATTGGGGATGCGCTCACTGTGGTTATCCTCGTTGACCTTGATGATCTCCACGCCACCAATAGGCGTGTTGTAGAAGTGGAGAGTCTGCGTATCGTTGGGGTTGACAACCACGGTCTGCGTGCGGGTATTTTCATCAATGGTGTAACCGGGGATCGTTTCGACTTCTGTGACCATCACGGTGCCGGAGATGCCGGAAATGGTGATCCTGCCCTCCTTATCCGTCCAGTACAGGCCGGTGGAGGACAGCGTGCCGCCCTCAGCATCTACATAGGAGCCATCCGCATAGACGATCTTGAACTGAACGCCCTCCAGCGGCTCCTTTGTCACGGAATCCTGCTTGACGATGATGAGGTTGCCCTTGGGTTGGTTGCGGAACTCCACCGTGACAACTTCATTGGACTTGACCTTGACCGTCTGAGGCGTATCATCGAGAATGTAGCCGTCCTTTGCGCGGGTTTCCTTGACGATAAGCGTGGTGCCGGGGGCGATGTCGGTAATGGTGAAAGTACCTGCGCTGTCCGTCACGAACTTGCCGTTGGCGTTGCCGATGAGATTGCCGTCCGAATCCGTGACAAGGAACTCAACGTCAGAGATGGGCGCGTTCGTCACAGCGTCCACCTTTTTCACGAGCACGCCGCCCTTGGGCTGGTTGCGAAACTCCAGCGTCATCACAGAGTTTCGCTTGATCTTGATGCTCTGCGGGGTATCGTCGAGGATGTAGCCGTCTTTTGCCCGCACCTCACTGGCGATGACCGTCATGCCGGGGGTCAGGCCGTCAATGCGGATGGTGCCCGCGCTATCGGTCACATACTTTCCGTTGGCCGTGCCGATCACTCTGCCATCCGAATCGGTGATGGAGAACTCCACATCGGAGATGGGTGCGCCGGTCACGGCGTCCTTTTTTACGATCAGGAAAGAACCCATCTTATCGTTGCCGAAGGTCACGGTAATGACGTCCTGATCCTTACCGGAGAGATAGACCGTTTCCGTGGCGTCGGTGATCACGTACCCGTCCGGCGCGGAGATCTCCTCGCAGACATAAGTGCCTGCCTTGAGGCCGGTTGCAACGATGGTGCCATTGCTGGATGTTTTGTACTCGCCAACCACAGTGCCACCCGTACCGGAGGTGCCGCCGAGGTAGCGGATGCGGAACCACGCGCCTTCCAGCGGCTGACCGCTCTCGCTGTCCACCTTGCGGATGATGATGGCGGAAAGGGGCGTGTTTTCAAAGGTCAACACCTTGCTCTCACCACCGGAGATGAAGCATTCCTGCGTGGCAGGCTCCTTGATGGCGTACCCGGACGCCGGTTCCAATTCCGTTACTTTGTACCAGCCATCCTTGATCTCCAGGAAGAATGATTTTTCCGCTTGCGTCAGAAAAGTAAGTGCCGAGGTCATTGAGCTCGCCGGTGTCGGTATGGTTGCTGCCATACCAGATCTGGAACTTGGCACCCTTGACGGGATTACCGGTGACGCTATCCACCTTACGGATCTCCAACGTCGGCTTGAGGGCGTTGAAGAAGGTGACGGTAGAGGTTTCGCCGGGTTTCAGCGCCACTTCCTGGGGGATAGGGCAGAGAATGACATGACTGGGGACATTGATCTCCGTTACTTTGAATGTGCCAACAGGAACAGAGTCGAGGAAAATCCGCCCATGGTTATCGGTCGTGGCGCTGGTAGAAAAGCTGCCGTCGATCTGCTCGATACGGTAGGTCACGCCCTCAATAGGCTCTCCGTTGGCGATGTTTTTCTTGACAATTTCAAGACCGGGCTTTTCATAGTCAACGAAGATGACTTCGGAGGTCTTGCCGGGGCGCAGCGCCACGGTCTGCTCCGTATTGCTCACGATGTACGGCTCTGGTACGGATTCCTCACGCACAACATAGACACCGGCAGGAATGGCCGAGAGCGTTGCGGAGCCATCCGCCCCGGTCGTAACGGAGGTGGAATAATTTCCGGTAACAGACTTAATGGAAAACACCGTGCCAGCGATCGGTTTGCCGCTCATGGCGTCGCGCTTGGTGATCTTCATATCGGGCTTTTCGTAGTTGACCGCCGCAACAGTGTATTCGCGGTCACCCTCAGTTACATCTACGTACACGCTCTTCGGCGTGGGATCGACACAGTAACCGTCCGGTGCGGAGGTCTCGACAAAGCTCCAAAGGCCGGTCGCAGCGTCCTCAACATAGATCTCGCCCTGCGCATTGGTGATGTCGCTGCCGACGATCTGGCCATTGAAATAGATGCTGAAACGTGCACCGGCGAGGCCGGTTGTGGTCCCACCAGCAGTTTTTTTCAGCGTGATTTTGCCCGTGCCAGCAGGCGGCGCAGGTTCTTCTCCGCCACCGGGTTTATCCTGAGTTGCAAGCTTGCGCGGGCCATAGTAGTTGAAGAATGACTGGTTTTTGCGGTTACTGGAGATTGCGTACACCGCCCATCTCGCGCTCTCATCCTCCACAATGGCTGCGGTAACGCCCTGCGCTTTGTACTCCTCAATCTGACGCTGGAACTCGGCGTCCTCAGCCGCTTTTTTTGCAAGAAGCGAGTCGATGAGGCTCAGGTACAGCTCGTAGGTATCGGCGTTGGCATAGCCGCCCGCGTCGCCGTCTCCGCCGGGTTCGCCCTTATAGGACTGATTCTCCCAAACGTAGGTCTGTACGGCCATAAAAAGCTGGCCAACATTGGATGCCTTGCAGTCGTTGAGGTAGGTCATCATCCATTTGACGTTCTCGACGGTCGCGGCGTCCATTTCACTGAGGCCGCTGTTCGTGACAGCCGACTGCAATACGGCATCTGCATCTGCACCGGTGCCGGACGTCCATGTAAAGGAATTCAGGTACGAAGGCGTTGCGTAATGATAGCCGAGGCCGCTATCCATGCAGTACACGAGCTTACCGTCCACAAGCGGCGGGCGGTAGCTGTATGGGGTACCGTTGGCGAGCAGGCGCGTGCTCCAATATGCCTGGTTTGTGGTGATTTTGAGGCCGGAACCCGTGTTCGACGCGGCAAAAGCCGCAGTCGGCAGCAGGCTCAAGACTGTCACCAGCGTCAAAAGCAGTGACAACAAGCGATGTTTAATTGACTTCATGTCTTTCTCCTTTCCCAAAAAGCGCAATAAAAAGAGCAGATCTTGACGACCTGCTCTTGCGTGAAAGTTGATGATTTATTTGTTTGTGGGGGTATCCACCCGAGTGACGGAGCATCCATCGTAGAGGAAAAGCTGGACGCAGTACCAGCACGGGTCACCAGTATCATTGACACCTCTTGCCAGCCCAACGCCAATCTCAGATAGCTTTGGGTTGACCATGTTCTTGTTGTGGGTTGTCGAAGCGCTCCAATCTGCCACGGCCCGTTCGGCAAGTGTCTGGTCAGACAGCACCCAATCTGCGATGCGATGGATATTTTCGGCCATGTAGGGACAATCCGTGACGGTATTGAATTTTCCACCATTCGGTCTTGTGTGAGAATAGACGGTATGCGCAGCCATCTCGTCGGCTCGTACCTGCGCCGCCTGCATGAGCCTGTCGTTGACGCGCAGTGCAGCAACGCCGTTTTCTTTGCGCAGGGCATTGGTGCGGTCGATGATGTCCTGCTTTGCAGCGGCAACATCTGTCTGCGCAGGTTGTTCCACGGGCTTTGTCGTTGTGGACTTTACCAGCGCTTCACCAGTGTAAGGCGCACCGGTTTCAATTTGCACACATCCGCTGTCCGCATCCCAGAACACATTGAAGCCGACCGCTTTGCCAATGTCGCGGAGTTTCACATAGTTGTGTCCAGCAATACCATACGCTTCCATTTGCACCTCCTGCCCATCGACAAAAATACGATGGTTGCTGCGTTCAGCGAGGATTCCCGCAGCATAGGCGGAAGCTCCGCCTGTGATAATAGCGCCGATAAAAAGGCCCGTAAACATCGTGAGGATCTGCTTCTTCATGGAAAAGCCTCCTTATTTTTGATCTACTATTCCTTTACGATCATAAAGCGGCTTTTTCAACAAAAGATTTCAAGATGCCTGAACAGCCTGCACACACCAGCGCTGGCTGGAATCTCCGGCAACGCAGGTGAAGAGTGTGATCCGGTTATCCGTGGTAGAGGACAAATAGCTCCAATCGTTGCTGCTGATTTTGGTCACAGTCTCCACCAGATAGGTACGGGTACCCATGGATGTGGTATAGGTGATCTTATCTCCTACATCCAGATCCTTGATGCTTCCGATCACATATTTGGCGCCGCGATTATGCCCGCAGACAGCCACATTGCCGTTCCAGACGCTGGTACTGGTGAAATGCCCCAGCCCCTTTTTCATGCTGGCAGTCGTTTCACCTTCCCAGAGATAGTAATTCTTAACTCCGATGGCAGGAATGGAGATCTTTCCGACGGCGCCGTTGGAGAGCAGAAAATCCTGTGTCAGCTCCGTGAAAGCGGGCGTCGCAGGAGTAGCTGTGGAGCCGCCCTGCAGAAAACCGGGGATCTCCACAGTTCCGCCGCCGGGAGAAATTCCGTAAATGCCGCTGCCGGATGCAGAGATGCCCTGAAGACTGGGCAGCATGATTTTCTCCATCACCCCGGTTTGGGTGGTGCTGAGCTGCCCGTACTCCAGCTCGGGGATCTGGTAGTCCACCACATTTTTTCCACCGTAATTGTAGCGGGAGCCGTAGACGTCCTCATAGGAAGAGGAGGGATAGTATTCCGGGGTGCCATCGGTTTCAAAGGAATAATCGGCAGCCTGTGCGCTGACCGCCATCGCAGAAAGCATGGCAGCCAGAGTCAAAGTCAATGAGAAAAACTTCTTCATACGGGAGCCTCCTGTTCTTCTTCAGCGGGAACGGTAAATTCATGCCAGTCATTGTGCTTGCTGGCTTGGATCGTGTAAGTATGGTTACTCTGCGGGAAAGAAACGGTGAACTCGCGCCCAGCCAGATGCCTGGCAAGGAATTTTTTCACCTCAACCGCGACGGTATCTCCCGGATTCAGTGTGAGAGCGCCTGCATCGATAGCGGGAACCTCGCTGTCAGGCTCCACACGGAACTTTGCAATCAGCCGGTACTCTCGGGGCTTGCTGTCCGGAACATACACATAGACATTTTTGCGGCGGCGCAGCAGGATGAGTGCAGCGGCGGCGATGCCCGCGCAGAGCAGCACGGCAGCGATGATCAGCAGCGGAGCGGCAAGGCTGTCGTTATCCCAGATATGTGTTTTCTCGGGGACGATCTCACTTCCGGTATAAACCACGGTATAAGTGATGCTGTCCACGCCTTCCGAAGTAACGGTTCCGTGATATTCCGCCGTGGTGACATAGCCTGTGGCAGCCTGATAGCTGCCGGAGGCGGAATAGGTGGCGACCGCCTGATACTGGGCGGGAACCAGCGCCTCGCCGACGAGCGCCGTGCCGGTGACCTGCCATTCCACATTGGCAAGGGTGAGCGTTTTCCCATTTTTGACGGTCGTGGCCGGCACATAAGACATGTCGTTGCGGTCCAGATTGCCGATTACCTTCGTCTCGGTAGTTTTGCTGTATTTTGTGGTGTAGCCGGACGCCTCTGTGGAAAGAGTGGTATGATCCAGCGCCAACTCGCCGGAGAAGCCGTCTTTTTCATAGGGCATACTGGGCGAAAGCTCTGCGAGGATCTGCGCAAGGTCATTTTTGGCGGTATTGACTGTGACGGTTTCCGTTACAGTTTTGCTTTCCAGATACGGGTGTTCCACCTTGGTGGTATAGGCCCAGGTATAAAGATAGCCGTCGTAGGAAAAGTCCTCTTCCTTCAGCTCATCTGGGTCAACCTCCGGGGAAAGCGTGTAGGTTTTTACAAGCCGCTGCTGGCCGTTCAGGTTTTCCGCTACCAATGAATCGGGAACCTGAGCGGCAAAGGCGCTGACCGTCAGCGACATGGCAAGCAGCAGGCAAAGGGCCAGCTTTGATAAGCTCTTCATGGTGGCCTCTCCTTTTTTACAAATTCTGTTTGATGATTCTGGTGATGATGCCGACGGCGATGCCGCGTTCCTCATCCAGACGGGTAACGGCAAAGCTGACGTCGTCTTTTTTCCCAGGCATTCGCCGGTCATAGCAGGTGTGGGCAACCGCGTTGACACCGTTGTTGAGCCGGATGAACACAACGCCGTGCCGCACATCGGTCACTCTGCCGGCATATTTGCCCTGCAGGACGCATTTATCCAGATTGCTCTGGTTGGCGGCGGACGAAACGCTGCGGATATCTGCTGTGATGGAAATATGGTTGATGTCGTCGCGGTCAATGGTGAGCACACGGACAAGAACACGGTCGCCGACGCTGTAATACTCGCGGGCGTCACCGAACCATGCGGCAGACAGATCACGGGCGAAAATCGTACACTCCACGCCAAACACTTCCACACGCAGGACTTTTTCCGCAACGCCAATGACGCGCGCCTGTACGACGCGCCCTTCATAGATCATGGGGACGCCATCTTCGTTGGTGTCCAGATAGAAGGTCTGACGCTTACGGAGCATGGCGGCCTTTCGGCTTGCCACAACGCTGCGGGCGGTGTTATCCAGACCCCGGACGATGAAATCGATCTCCGCGGTGAGCATGGTTGCAAGGATACTGTTCATCCGCTCCATAAACGGCTTGTATTTCGCCCCATACGGAACGGGCCCGGAATAGAGCATCATTTCTTTCAGCGGGATCGCAATGCGATAACCCTTGTAGTCAACGACAACGATCGTGCGGCCGGAAGGGGTCTGCTCCACGCCGTCCAACGTTCCGGTCAAGATACGACCGGCAATATGCGAGGTCTTGATCTCATGCCAGATGACCTCACGGCGTTCTTCTTCCGTTTCGATACGGTCTTTTGCATCAACGGTCAGAATGTAGGAGTCACGGCGTCCGGCAGGTGCGGGAGGTGCAGTAGGCTGCGGAGCAGCTTCACCATCTGCGGATTCCGTTTCATCTTCAGCGGGCGGAGCATTTTCCACATTTTCTTCCAGCAAAAGTGCATCCAGAGCATTTTCGCCGCTGCTGTCAAGGGGTGCCGGAGTGCTGCTGTTCAGCTCCTGCAAAATGCTGTCGTACTCCGGGTCCTCAGCCTTTTCATCGGAAACAGGGACAGTCTCTGCGGCATCAGCGGTGTTTTCGGCATCCAGCTCGTTTTCCTCAACATCTGTTGTGCCGCTCACATCGCCGGAGCCGAGATCAACTTCCGGGGGTTCTGCCAGCGGAGTTTCCGTGTTGTCGCTGCCGGCGGCCTCCACCTGCTGCTCAGAAAGTTCTTTGGCGGATTCGGTTTCCATGAACTCTGAGGAGAAATCATCAGGGGGCGGGATCATTTTTTTCTTGGGCATTAAGTATCCTCCTTTTTCTTCATAATGGATTCTTTGGTTACGGCAACGACTTTTTCAGCCGGCGCAGGCTTTTTCTTTTGCGCCGGCTTCTTTTCCGCTGCCTGAGATGGCGGCGCCGATGGAGTTTGCTTTTCCTGCGGCTGATTTGCCCGCCATGCAGGGACATGGGAGGCGGCCTTGCTCGGCCGCAGCTTCTTCGCCTCGGGGTGTTTGGAATAGTCGTACTTATCCACCTCCAGTACATTCTTGCCCCGAATGAGGATCAGGGCTTTATCAATATCCATACGCAGCACCTCGTCCATGGTCATCAGCTTGCGCCGGCCGACGCCGCTGGTTTCCCGGTATTCAGGCGTGTAATTGGATACGCGCCATGTTCCGAGCTGTTTGGCTTTACTGGTGACAGAGATACTGGCCTCGCCGGTCCGGTCAGAAATAAATTCCGCCGTCAGAGCATCTGTGCAGCCAAGAAAAAGCTGCACATCGCAGTTGCCCAGAATTTCCTGCCACTGGTTGTAGGGATAGCGGTTCTGAAGACCAGCTAAGTTCTGGAACACGCATGACATGGACAGATTCCTGGAACGAATGACCGAAATTTTTCTCGATAGATCTGGGATCACTCCACAGGCACACAGCTCTTCACCAAGTACATGAACAGGAACCGGAAGCTCCCCGCCGGGACAATGTTCGTCCGCATAGCGAACCAGGCGGATAAACACAAAGGAAAGAAACAGCGAGGAGAGGAAATCAAAGGTGCTGTCCTGATCGCTGGTAATGCAGTAATACGCGCACGGCTGCTTTCCCGGAAGTTCCAGATCAATCTCGTTGTAGGATGTGATGTTGCGAATATCTCGGTTTTGGAAAACCTGCAGTCTGGAGCCGAGCCCAATGATAACGCCGCCGCGCACCCCCTCCGACGCCTGCTTGAAAATGCTGTAGGGTGCTTTGGCAGGATGCGTGACCGGAAGAACACCAAAAAGCGCGTTCAACTCCTGTTCGGAGCTGGCGGCAATCAACTGATACACCTCGCCGATATTTTGCTTTTTCTTGGGATAGCTGGTGGAAACATAGAGGACCAGCGCCTTGAGCAGATTCATTTCTGCGCTGTCCCAGAAGTGGTCGCGTTCCTCGCCGCCGGTATTCTTGATGATGACGTCACAAAAAAGCTGGGCCATCAATTCCTGACCGCCGACCTCCGCAAGACAATTCCATGAATCGGAGGCTGATGGTGTGACCAGATTGAACACACGGACGGTATAGCCTTGATCCCGCAGATATTCGCTGGTCTTTTCATACAGCTCGGATTTGGGGTCGCAGATCACAAGGCTTGACTTCCGCGCCGCGCATTGGAGAATCATGTTGACGCAAAAGGCTCTTGTCTTCTTGGAGCCGCTGGCGCCGTAAACCGCAAGATTCCCGTTAAATCGAGTCTTTGGAGGAATACAAATGACCTGATGATCCAGCTCTCCGAGAATCGTACCGGAATGCTTGCGAATATCCGGAACAAGATCAAGCACCCCCGCCAGCTCCTTGCGGGACATAAACCCCGCGGTGCCGTAGGTTCCCTTGTTGGAATAGACAAGGTTGCGCCGCCGGTCGTATTCGCCGCCTTCGCTGTAGCCCATCCGCATGACCATGAGGATCAGCAGCGCCAGCGCACCGATGCAGAGGCCGAGGCCATACAGCCCATACGGAAAGTGGAAGGCTGCCGCAAGGCAGGGAACGAATCCGGCGTCCGGGAATGCAGGAGAAGTTCCAAACACGGCGCCGGTTTCCTGCCATGTACGATAATTGGAAAAGAGCTGTGAAAGGTAGCCGCTCCCATAGAGCAGCGCCAGCACAGCGATTGGAATGATGATAAAAAGCTGAATCAGCTTCTTTTTAGGAATAGAGCACGCTCCTTTCAAACTGTTGAAAATCAATGCTTTGCAGCATCACGCGCTGCCCGCAGATTTCCCGCAAGGCTTCTTCCTGGTAATCGAAGCAGATCAATGTCCCCGTCATTCCGTGCAGCTCCAGCGCGGTATCGAAACGCCGGATGCGAGGAAAATCACAGGTGTAGGCGAATAGAACAGGATTTCCCTCGCTGTCAATGGCGTCGTTCTCGACGCGCCAATTTGGTATCCCCTCATGGAGCCCGTCTGCAAGGATCACATCGAGCGTCCTGCGCTGCTGCGTGTCGCATAAGAGGCGAAGGATCGCTTCGCCATAACGGTCATTGGTCAGATAGTAGAAATGCGGAAAGTTGCCATCCAGCAGGAAATAGCTGTGCGCGTCCGGCTGCGTCAGGATAGAAAGTTGTTCCATGGTGGAGCCGAACACGATCCCGGAAATCTCCGCATCGGGCATGACCCCTTCGGTTTGCAGCAGAGCTTTGAACCGCAGTTCAGCCTTGTACTCCCATTTCATCTGCGCTTTGGCGGTGTTATAGGTCAAAAAAATACCGCCATCCGTCAGCAGGATGCCGGTTGCGCGTGAACTTTTGATTTTCGCCCCTTGCGGGCCGATCTCTTTGACCTCTCTGGAGGTGTAATAGGCGGGGATTGCCGCACTTTGACTGGCAGCGGAAAAAGGAGCCTTTTCCCATGGAAAGGCCGGAATGTCAGCGTTGTGCATGATGGTCAGGATCTCAGCCATCCGGTGAAGCCGGAGCCGTCTGGGAATTTCGCTTTTGAGCTTGTTTGGCTCAGAACTGCCGGTCAGGTAAGCTGAAAACCATTCGGGAGCATCAGCCAACAGCAGCCGTTTGGCTGACGAGGTGAGCCGAAGTCCACGCAGGCCGTCTTTGGAGAAGGTACGCAGCAGCCCATCTCGCCGGAGAGCGGTAACGACACTTTCGAGGTATGCGGAACCACCCGGCAGGTGGCTGATTTGACGGATGGGGTATTCACCGCAGAGGGCGGTTAATGTCAAAAGAAGATAGGGCAGCGTATTTTGAGCTGGCAGCTGCCGGGGCTTTCGAGGCATAAACCGTGCTGCCTCCTTGTACGATATTTTACCGTAGGGCTTTATAGCTTGGGTAATTTTGCGGCTGGAGCGCCTTGAAAAAACGCAGTATTTTCAGCGCTTTCAGGGCGCTTTTTGTACCTTGGAAAATAAGCGCCCATAAAAGGTCAAAAATCCGATATGCTTTTTACACCATTCTGGCGCTCTGCAAGCCAGGCCGGAAACTGCGTGCTGTCCATGAGAAAAAGCCGTGTGCAATCCTCTTCGCCCAGCTCCGTGGTGTTGTAGGCGTCGCACAGCAGCCCATTGTCATCCGTCAAGATGAAGGAGGCCGCAACATCCAGAAACTGCTTCAGTTCCAGATTGTCATAATCGCGGATACGGCGCTCTGGCAGCTCCTGCGCATAGATATGGGAAAAGCAGACCACACAATGCTGAAATTGCGGCATAGTGTGGTGGGCGGCGTAATCGGAGAGCGCGGAGGTAAACGGATCCAACAGGAACTCCGTGCTTTGGCGCTGCCTGCGCTTTGGCAGAAGGCACGGGAGCTTGATCTCCAGAATGCCGGCATTTTCGCTGATCTCAATGCCCTGCATGGTTTCAGCAGACCGCAGATATTCCTCTTTTTTGATGCTGGTAGTGGCATAGATCAGGTGGCGCAGCCGGCAGGTGATCCGCTCGGCCCGCAGCGCCGCATCCGTGGACAACACCTCATAGTTGTCGGGATAACGCTGGATATCCGTCGTGTTCATGGCATAGAGCGCATTGTTCAGCCGTTCGATCTCAGCCAGAATAGATGTAATTCTTTGTGATATAATGGCCCTGTTCAAGAAAAAACTCCTTATTCGATTTGATAATACTGCACTTCGCCGCCCGAAGAGACGGTACAGTAGCCGCTGGTGTTTGGTGTGTGGATCTCGGCGATCTGCTCCGGCTGCTCAATCAGAACGATGTATTTGGGCGGGACCTCTTTTACCGTGGAGAGCATTTGGTTGATAAGCTGCTCTTTACCCGGCTCCGCATAAATGATCTCGTAAACTTCACCATCCGCAAAAAAGATGATTTTTGCGGGGTACTCGCTGACAGAGTGATATTCTACCTGCTCCATAAAGTCGGTAAGAACCCAAACGGCCTTTGAAAGCCCGTGATCGATGCCCTCCTCCGCATCAGCGGGAATGCGGTAATACTCGCCGCGCTGCACAATGCGGCCCTGCTTTTGCAGGTAGGACAGCAGATTTCGGATTTTACTTTCCTTGTGCGGATAGAGCTTCAAAAGCTGCATCTCCGTCAGAGCGCGGTACATGGAAACATCCCGCAGGATGCCGGCGGCTTCCTGCCCATAGATCTGTTCCCTCGTTTTCATTGAAACATCTCCTCGTTATGCGTATTGAAGCCGTATAATCGCCGTATTGCTGTTGGTTGTGGAGCGTTATACGTCTTAAATGCGTATTGTGTACGGATTAGCATGGATGCTGCTTTGGCGCAGCACGCTGAGCAAGCTCGGCCAGCTCCCGGCGATCTGTGGTGATCAATTCCTTTTCCATTTGACTGCACTTGATCTCCACGGCAATATTATTGTTATTTGTGCTGATGAGAGCGCTGCCGCGTTCGAAGTGCGTAATTTCCATCAGCTCAGCTTCAGAAAGGTGAAGAACACCCTGAACACGCTGGGCTTCTTCCTCTTCCAGATTCAGCAGGATCTTCGTTTTGCTGTTGTTGATGATGCCCTTGCCGTATTTACCGTCGTCCAGCGCAAAAAAGTCATTGAGATCCTGTGTGGCGCAGACAAGGCTGCCGCCATAGCCGCGGATCGTCTTGGCAAGCTCCAGAACGGATTCGGCGGCCTGCCGGTTGCTGCTGGCGCCGATGAGCTGCCAGCACTCGTCCACGAAGATGGCTTTTTCCGCTGTGCGGTTCTCTTTGGCCTTGTCCCATACAAAGTCGAGAGCAACAAACATCCCCACCGTCAGCAGATCACCGGTCAGCTCAGAAATATCAAGGACAATGTACTTGTTGTCCAGCGCCACATTGGTTTGCTGATTGAAGGAGCGGGCAGAGCCGTTGACCAGCCGGTTCAGGATGTTGGCAAGGCGCTTTGTTTCCGGAGAGGCGGCGAGAATTTCATACAGGTCGCCCAGGATCGGCATTTCTTTATAGCACCCTGGATTTTTCGGCTGTTCCAGAGAAGCATTGTCATGTGTGATGCCCTTTGTCCCGTAGGTGCAGATCATGGCATCATCCAGAAGCTGCCTCTCCTCGTGGGACATGTCCGGAATTAAGAGACTGAAAAACGTGTGCAGCCGCTGAATTTTGGCTGCCAGCAGAGATTTTTCCGCGCCGGGTCCATCCAGCAAATCGTCCACAGACTTATCTGCTTTGCGGATCTCCATGATATTGATGCAGTTTTGGGATGCTGGGGATATGGAAATGAACTGACCGCCGATGTTGGAACAGGCCCGGTGAAACTCATGCCCTTTGAGCGGCGCGATGATAAAGACCTGAATTCCCTTGCGGCGCATACGCAGAGCCATCAGCTGAAGTGTAAAGGTTTTTCCGGCTCCGCTGGTTCCGAGAATGGCGATATTGGCATTCTTGTAGACGCGGGAATCGAAGATGTCCACGATGATGAGAGAATTGTTGTGTTTGTTGACGCCGAGAAGAATACCGTTGTCATCGCACATCTCATAGCTGGTGAAGGGATAACAGCTGGCGGCTCCCGTTGTCAGAACATTCCGCTTAGACCGCTCATAGAGCTGGCGCTCCAGAGAAACCAGAGGGAGAGAGGACAAAAAAGCCTGCTCCTGACAAAAGGAACAGGTTTGAACATCCATGTCCTGCGAAAGCAGGAGTTTTTTCATTTCCGCGACCTTCCATTCAAGGTCGTCCACGCTGCCGGCTGTGACGGTGATAAGCAGGTTCAGATAATAAAAATCCTCATTGTTGGAAAGGCCGTCTTTTAGAAAATAGCCGCTGCGGATCGCACCGTCGAGGTCGTCAAAATCCGTGTTGGTGTCGCTGGTTTCCTTGATTTTGCTGCGGTTGATACGGAGCTGCTGCCCCAGCTTTCTGACCATGCGGTCCTTTGGCTGCCGCGCGAGAAAGACGTCCAGATCGATCCCGTCGCCGGCGTTGACCAAAAGGCTGAGCCAACCGGCGGGAACGCGCGCTTTATAACCATCTGATGGGACAAGAAGATAGGCATAATACAGCCCATCTACACAGAGGTAGTTTCCATGGGTAAGGTCGATGCTGTCAGGGGCATAGAATTCATTGACGGGAATTGCGTTGATGTCCCGTCCGGAGGCCATGTAGTCCGCCAGAACGGACTTCACCCGCTGGTAGAACGGCTCACTGCTGGCCCTGCGGCAAAGAATGTTATAAAGGATCTCCGCCGTGGCGTCGTCCTCGTTCTCAGGGGAAATGACCTCGTTGCCGCACTGCCGCAGATAATTTGCCGCCGTGCGTGCGGCCGTTTGCAGGGAAGCGATTGCATCCTCTTCCTCATGGCCGCGTTTGGTGCCGGGTAGCGGCTCATACTCGAAAACAAGGAAAAAGCGCCTTGTGATTGCCTCACGGGAGCCAAGCTGCCGAATGAGCTTCAGGTAGTCTTCCTGCAGGACACGGCAGCGCGGATCCTGCTCATGCTCCAGCTCCCTGCGGACGGTATCCAGATGCCGGTTAATGTCCGCACGTTTTGTCAATGCCTTGAATTGCATCTTGACCGGGGCAATTTTCAGATAGGAAATGAAGGAGTAAATGATGCTGCGCTGCTCTCTCGCGCTGCGCAGCAGGAAGTTGACGGGAACCACCTCTACAACCTTGACATAGCGGTGATTTCTTGTATAAATGACGCCGTGCTCAATCTTCTCGATAGGGATATAGTCCGCCAGGGCGTTGAGCGGCTGAACGGCTTCTTCCTCCTGCAAGAAGGTCTTGAACTGCGTCACGCTGCGCTGCTTCAGATCAACAGAAAATCGGCTGCGGCTTTTGGGGAGCGGAGGATCTTCTGCTTCGCAGTTGCTTTTCCGCTGCTGCGCCCAGCTGGGCAGCAGCGTTTTTCCATTTTTGCCGCCCTGTGTCCCATCGCGTGAAAGGATTCTGCGGTTGTGCAGAAAGCAAAAGAACAGGCGGATAAAAGCGGACAGGCTCATGCCGGATACGCCAATCAAAGCGAGAAGCACCAGCGGAAGAGCTGTCAGGCATAAAATCACAACGCGGACGGTGAGGGAAAACGGAAGGTGCAAAACCGGCACACCAACCGCGAGGCCAAGGATGACCGCCTCAATCGTATTGCGGGTTTTCAAAAGACCGCCGAAGAGTGTGCCGCCCTCCATAAAGTTGGGAGGAATCACATAAACCTCAAATTCTTCCGGTTTCATAGACAGCCTCCCTTACATCCGGTCTTTCCGCTTCGGCGGATCGGGCATCTTCTTGACGATCTCCTTATGATAGTCGATTTCACCGTCCGGTGCGGTAAATGGCTTCTTGATTACAGTATCAACAGCATACTGCTTGTACCATTGGGCGCCATCGGCAGAGAAGACTTTCTGGTGTTCACCGTCCGGCGCGGCATATTGCCCGGTATGGTACATTCCAAAGGAAATGCCCTCCGGATGCTCCGGAGAATACTCTGTGCCGGTGATGCGCCCGCCGCCGATCTCAATGTTGGAATAGGATATTTGCGGCGCGGCGTCTCCCTGAGCGGTAATGCCCATGTAGGAGGATAACGCCTGTGACGCAAACTCTCCGGTGATGGAGCCGGTGGAGTGCAGGTCTCCGGCTGCGACCATACCTATCACATCGTTGGCAAAACGCCCGCCCTCCAGCATGGAGTTGGTAAAAATACGTCCGCCGAGGCCAACGGAATGCTGTGACTCCCTGCGGAGTGAGGAAACCGAGGCGGTTCGGGTACTGGAAGCGATTTGCTGATGGGTCACGCCCATCTGCGACTTTTGAGAAGCGCTTTCGCTGCGCGTCTGCTTTGCCTGATGAACAACGCTTGCTGCCTGCCGCTCGGCATTTACAGTACGCTCCGTGGCCTGATGCGCGGCGGACATGGTGGAGGAAGACGCTTTCTGTGTCGTTTGCGTCGCAGTTCTTACGGCGTCATTGGTGATTTTCCGACTGACAACGCCGGCCAGACCACCTTGCAGAAAGCCGGAAGATCCGGATGCGGCGGCGCCTGCGCGGCTGGAGGCTCTGTCGGCAAAGTTCCCGACAACTTTTCCAGCCATGCCGGCAGCGAGGGAGACACCCTTGAATGCCACCATCGCCTCACCCAGCATGGAACCGCCGGTATGCCCCACGTTGACGCCGATGCTTGCCATGAAGCTGTCGATTTTCTGCGAGACTTTGAGAAAACCAACCGCGCAGAGAAACCAGACCAGGACATTTCCCGTCACGGCCTCGCGGCCGGAACTGCTGACTGCGGCTTCAACATCGCTTTCCTCCAGAGCAAACGCAGGTACCGCCAAGGTGAGCGCAAGCAAAAGAACGGTGCCCAGCAGCGGAATGATTCTATGATATTTCTTCGTGGTAATGACCTCCTACATGGAAAGCGGATTTGAGATGAATGTACCGACCATCGTGATAAACAGCCGAAGACACCATGCGTTCATCAGCAGCAGGAATATCTGCCCGCCGAACATCCGGCACCAGCTCTTAAAAATATTTGCGGTGGATTGCGATGCGCCCATGGCAAAGGCTACCGGTGCGGTATAGACCAGGACGCCCAGCAGTACATACCGTTCTGCCGCTTCAAACAGCAGCTTAATGTAGTTCCACGCAAGAATCAGTGTCAGAATCAGAACGATCAGCGCAACGCCGCCGTTGGCACAGACGCCGATGATGGTCAGCAGAACGGAATTGAAGCTGGCAAAGTCCAAAGAAGGAAGCTCTGAGGACAGTATCCACGCATAAGGCGTTCCGCCTATCGTCAGCGCAATGTTTACGATTTCATCTGCATAATACGCAAGCACAATGAACAGGATCGCCTTGGCGGTCAGCTTGACCGGATCCTCTGCGTCCACGCCCAAGCCCAGTCCATAGTTCTTGAACAGATTCCAGACCCAGCCCAACAGGATCAGCCCGATGGCAAGTGCCATCAGAAGGCTATACATGGTTTCCGCTGCGGGAAAATATCGCAGAAATGTGTTCATGTCACAGCCCAATGCCCCCAAAACAGAGGTGTTGATCATATCCAGACCGTACATGATCTGCTCCGCGATCCACTCTACAATACCATCTAAAATTCCCATGAGCTTTTACGGGGCGGTCCACTGCCCGCCGCTGAAGAAGGGCGTAACATAGCTCATAATGAAGCCAAGGCCATTCAGCACGGCCCAAGTGATAATGATTCGCTTGAGCCATGCCCGGCTTTCATCGACGGTTCGGCCGCTGCGGGAGAAATTCATCATCAGCAGTGCGACTGCGGCCGTAACGATGGCTGCTATCGTGGAGATGCCGAGGATCTGCGTATAGACATCCCGCATGATCTCATTGGCCTTCTCCCACACGGTTGCGGCAGAGGCCGGCTGACAGAGAGAAGCGGATAACGTGGCGGTCAGAAACGCTGCATACAGCCAACGGCCGATATTGCCACGCGGCTTTTTCCCAATACGGGGAGACGGACACTTGTGCTTCAAAAGCATTACCTCCTTGTTGTGCGCTGAAAGCAAGACGCAGCATCCGGTGTTATCTGGATGCTGCGTCAAGTTGACTGCAAAAATGGCACCACCATAGGTGATGCCATTTTGCGGTTGCTTTCTATTTGTTTATAGTTTTGAGTGTACTTAGTCTAACATATAGGGATTTTGCATTCAATAGCAAAACACTCCCAATTTTCTACCAATATTACAGCTGCTGGAAAGTTATGGTATTGGCGAACCATCTTTCTTTCGCGCTGAAAAGTTCTTCACAATCATGACAAAGCAAAAAATGCTTTTCAATATCCTGGGCAACTTTATTAGGCTCATTTGTGATTCGGATATTACCGGGAGCTGTTTTGATTAGTCTGCGGTTAACAAAATGTGGAACGATATGACTTAATTGTAATTCTTTATTCTGCCTGCAAAGAGCACATTGGCCCATCTATGTTTTAGCCATTGCAACTTCCTCCATTTCAATGTATTGTTAATCTGTACCTTAATATTAAATATTACAATACGCTCTGAAAGCTGTCAATTTAGCAGTAAGCGCAAAGTGCGGAGGAGAAAATTCATCAATGAAGCCAAGTGATGTTAGCAACCTGCTTCAACAAGTAGTTGAAGAAATAAATGAAAATGAATTTCACCCATTACACAGATTTTGCTCGTATAATTATTATACGGACTTTTTTTCTATGGTCGAAATTCTTTTTGCGCACGGGTATTTCAACACACAAAAGGAAAGAAAATCTTTTTTCAATCGTATGCAGTTCAATTCAAAATTTAACGAAATGAGGTACTATCAAGGAGTGTCTGAACTTCTATTTATTTACTTTGCTCTTGACCATCAACTGACTTTTGTTACGGACAAAAAGCTACTATTAAACAGTAATAATGATATTGATTTGCAAATTACTGACAACGGTTTTCACTATAATGTTGAAATTAAATGTCCTGCATTTGATGTATGTAATTCACCAGAAATCTTAAAAATAGATCCATTATTCCGTACAGTAACTGATAAAGAACTGTACAAGCGAGAAATGAGCAAGGCATTAAACGAGGTTGCGCAACCTGTTATAAAGAACAGCGACGGCAGATTTAAGGGTTATAAGATCAAAAAATAGCTGACGAAAAGCTAAGAGATTTTTTGAAATCAGGGCAATCAAAGTTCCCAGCGAGTGATAATACGTCAATAAATATTTTAGCAATAGCAGTTCCTATAACAAATTTTGAAAACTACTGGGCGTATCTTTACAATGCCTTTTCGGGCCTTTTGTAAAAAGCAATAATGGAATTTGCCCACCCACAGATTATGATAAAATTGACGTTGTGTATCTAACAGCGCTAGTAACAGGGCATACTAAACCAAAAGACACTTATAATTCGTGGAAATTATCATCATACTGTAATTTGTTGTGCAAAAATCCTTTTAGTCGAAAATATCAAAACGGCTTTTATGAAGGGTATAAGAGTGCGTTAGAATTATTCCCCAACTCAACAAGCTGCTTTGAAGAATTCTATTCAGGGGTTTCTGAGAGCGCTGATAAAGCTCAGCGTCCACTTCAAGGACTAATGTTTCCTACATTCTTTGATGAATACTTCCCTTATTTGTGGCGATGAAAAATGGAGAGGTACAGCCACTAAGGCTGCACCCCTCCAAATCATTTTTCACCAGCATAGACAGCTTCATAAGCACATCGGACGTATTGTATCACTAATTGTACGGAATTGACTTTTTCAGGTATATAGTATATATTTTTTCAGACAGTTAGTTGAGTTTGTGGAGGAGGCTTTCAATATGGGAACAGTCAAAACAATTCGCGATCCGATGTATGGCTATATTACTATTGAAGAACCGTTTGCACAATTAATTGATACTGAAGAGTTTCAAAGATTAAGAAATATTCGCCAGACAGGATATCAATCATTATATCCAAGCGCTTTACATAATCGGTTTGTGCATTCCCTTGGGGTGTTCCACTTGGGAAAGAAAGCGTTAAATTATTTTGAAAAGAATATCAAAATTGGGGATTGGTTCCCTGAATGGGAAAATGTGAAGATGACTTTTTTGGCAGCGTGTCTCCTTCATGACGTTGGGCATTCTCCCTTCTCCCATACAGGTGAAGTGTATTACCTTAAGGGGTGTAATTTTGAGAGCGAGTATAAAAAAAGGATGCGTTGCCCAAGCGATTGGCGAACATGGGAGCCCCAAGATAGTAATGAAATAAGAATAAAGAGATTCTTTTTAGATCTTAGTCAAAGCAAGGATGGGGCTGGAAAACCACATGAGGCGATGAGTACTTTACTAGGAATCGACTTGTGTGATAAAAAACATATAGAGATAGATGAGGACCTGTTTATTCGGTCTATTATCGGGTTAAAGTACAGAGAGGGATTTAGAGCATCAGATAGAATTCAGGTAGTCAAAAACGCAATAATTAGCTTGTTGAACGGAGATCTAATCGATGTTGATAAATTAGACTATGTTATTCGAGACGCTTATGTTACCGGATATAATAGCCTTACCCTTGACTTGGAACGCCTGCTTGCAGGATATACTGTGGTTGAGACGGCAGATCGAACCTATGAAATAGCGTTCAAAAAAGGCTCGTTGAGTGTGATTGAGAATGTTATATATGCCAACGATTTGGAACGCAGATGGATACAAAATCATCCTGCAATTTTATATGATTGTTGGCTGATAGATGGCTTATTGGGAAGATTTAATTCCTACTCAAAAGAAAAATTCAAAAAGACGATAATAGGGGGGAGTGGTGACAACTCTAAGGAAATTACGCTTCCGACGATTTACACGAGAGATGCATTATCTGCAGAAGGAATTTCTGGAGTTGATTGTAAACTGAGATTGCTTTGCGATGACGATATTGTTTGCTATGGGAAAAACATTGATAAATCGTTTTACAGCGAACAGTACTTTGCGAGGTTTCAGCGATATAAGCCGCTATGGAAGACAGAAGCATCATTTGAACACCTTACAAGCGGAGTGTTTGGAGATCGACTTTTAGGAGAAATATCGCAATCATTCCAGAGCCTTATAGGCTTTGGGTCTACGACAGCTGGCTTGCTGATAGATGATGAGTTCAGAGCAGAAATTGAAGAACAATTAAGAAAAGCAACTGAAGCAGAAATTAAGTCTGAGTCCTACCGGCAGGCGCTTAATATGTGTGATGTTTTTGCAACATTTGCCAGAGAACAAAAGCTTGCGGATTTCAAATTCGTGGTGCTTTTTACAAGAAAATTTCAGTCTGCGTATAGAAAAACGGTGGATTTAGATAACATGAAGATAGAGTTAGAAACAGGCATAGTACCTCTAAATGATATTATTTCTGTTCAAGCTAAAGAGGCAAGCAAAAGCAGTAAATTTGACTTGTTCTATGTGTATACCACATCTAGAAATGTTGCAGGGACAAAAGACTTAGGGAAAAGTTTTATTGACTGCTTGCGGCGCACATATAAGAGTTCACTCTAAAAAGGCAGGAGAGTTTCCTCTCCTGCCTTTTTAGCAGATAATGTTAACTTAACTATGCGACTATTTCGTTGATCTCTTTGAGTAAAACACCTAAAATATCTACTGGAAGGTAACCGACAAAGCGATTTTCCAAATCGGCGATTGTAGTGTCCTTGTGTATTACAATTGCGGGTGTGCCGCCAATTTCTTTGTACTGAAAATAGTCAGAAAAGTCAAAAATAGCGGCTGAAATACTATCGCCTGAAGTTAGAATGACAGCATCTAAGCCTTGCTCATTAAAAGAAGTCTGAATCTTGAAACCAATTTCTCGCAGGTTGTCGAAAGTGATAAAATCAATGCCCTTTCGCTTTAATGCTATTAACGCATTGGCCATTACGTACTCTGCGCCAACAAAAGTATTCATGTAGCGTCCCCCTTCGCCAATTCTCTAAATAAAAAACGGTATTTGAATATTGCTTATGATATAAAATATTCAGATCAAAGTCAAGATGTGATAGAAAATTGCTGCGAAAAAATTGTGAGGCTTGATGATGAGAGCTTGTTGCATTTTATTGTTCCCATAAGGACAATCTCGATTCGTTTGGGAAAAAAGTGGACAGTGCATTTAGCGTATCTCGAGATGAAAATCCCCAGAGAACAGAGCTCAGTGCTGTTACAGCTTCTTTCCGCAGGCGATAATAAGTGCTGGAACTGATGTCTCGAATATGAGGTTGAAGCACTTCGATAATCTCATCGACATTTTTTAGTTTTTGCGGAGACAAAAATGAGTAATACAGGATCCAGTAGTAGACCTCCCCATTTTTGTGACGGATTCGTAGAAGATTGACGGCGTTTTCAAGCAGCGTCAGCATTTTGTAGCTACGCTCAATACACTTGGCGTGATCTTCGATGATGGTTCCACCCAGATCTGCCCCAGCCATATAAATAGAGTCTAAAAAATCTTCAATGCTGCAATCGTAGTCGATGCGAAACTGATTTTTTACTTGCCGAACAGAAACTTCCAGACTCCATGTTACATCCCGGTACTTCTTGAGTAACTTCCAGGTGTCGTGATAACGATTATCCTCCTCCGGACGCTTTTCATGCATCTTTCTTGCCATTGTCACACGCTCCTTCCGCTTCAGCATTTGGGGTGATAGTCATTTCAAATCGATATAACGGACTGCCGGTACTGCAGCAGATCGTCAGGCCTGCTGAGATAGTGCCTTTCTCTATTCCTACCGTGCAGTCGTCGGATAATGGATATAACATATATTTGGATTTTGGGCATGAAAGGCAGGAAATGCCTTGCGCTTCAAGGGTTTGCAGCACTTTCCGAACGAAATACAGCATGTGAGATTTTGAAACGCTGGGAAGCTCTGTTGAAACGCAAATCTGCTCATCAGAAATTGGACTGGACTCTGGCGGAATGGTATCCGGCACAGATACGTGAAGGTTCAGACACATAGCAACCTCCTCCTTGTCTATCATAACGTCTGAAATTTGGAACATGGTTGAGAGATAATTCTTTAGGTAAATTACCGTTCCGCTGCGGCCTGGAAAAGTCAGCAGAGAAAGATAATCAAGATCAGCCAGCTTTTTAAGTAGCCGACCCACGCTCGAGCGGGAGATACCCCAACGCTTAGATAATTCGCTGTAATTGACGAGCGGATTCCCAGTGCCGTTTCTGAAATACGCAACTGGCCCGATCTCAGAGCCGCGTACTTGCTGATCCTTATAAATCGCAGAGATCCAAAGATCCAGAATGACATCCATCTCGGATGCGCGTCCCGCAGAAATCAACTCCGTTGCTGTTGAAATAGGGATGAAGAAAAAGCCGGAGTCTTTTTGGCATGGGCAGTTATAATCGAGTGCGGTATTATTGCGTCTCCAGTCCGTAATGGAGAACTTTACAATATGCCCGCGGCCGAGGCGGGTAAATGTAATGAGCTGCCGATCCTGCAAGGATTTTAGGATTGCAAATGCCTGGTAGTAAAAGCGCACACGGAACCATTCTGTGACGTCGGCGATGGAGCAGATCCATTCGCCCGGATATACCGTGTATGAGATCCCGTCTATGCGCCGATAAGAGGTTCTGAAGTTGGCATAGGAGCAAAGAACGACATAATAAAAAAGACCGGAGCATCCGCCTGTGCGAATGCTCCGGTCTGCGAGTAGGTCTTGTACGAATTCTCGATAAATTCGGCAGCGAGGAAAATCTACAACCTGCCTGAGTTCAAGCTGGTAGTTTTTCATATAAAATCTCCTGTTATTTTTGACAGATGGAAAGAATCTCATCCTGTGCTAAAGGAATGTTTAGAAGTATTTAGATGCTAAAAACCCTGCTAAACGAATTAGGAAACACAACAGAACAGTTGATGAAGCTCTGTGCGCTTGGTGCAATAGAGAGCATTGAAAAAAGTGCGCTCTGGGGCACGGAAGCTGTTAAAATGCATCTATAACGGCTTATGTGATATTAGATTGGTGCTTTGGTAAGGATGAGGTCGGCAGTTCGAATCTGCCCAGCAGCTCCAAAAAGCATCGAAAACTTCGGTTTTTGGTGCTTTTTTGTTGCAAAAACGCTGAAAATGGTGTGGGTCAAAATGTGGGTCAACCGCCTGACCCACACCGTGACCCACACGCGAAATAAACTGTACCCAAGAAAATGGACACGAGATTTTGACCCATGGTCCCGTTCGGCGGACACGCATTTGACCCATAGGGTCAGAAGCGCCGCACCTGTGTTATGATAGAACTACCGAACGGAGGTGCTGTATGGGCACGAAGAAGAAATTCACACCAGAGGAACTGAAGCATCTGCAGGCAAACCCCTACACGCTGCGGGTGACGGCAGACAGCATATCCTACACCCTCGCTTTCAAGGAGGCGTTCTGGGCGCTCAGTCTCCAGGGCTACACCGGCACAGCCGCCTTCCGCAAGCTGGGCTATAACACGGAAGTTCTGGGTTTCGAGCGGATCCACAATACTACAAAGCGCATCCGGCGGGAGGCCAGATCGCCGGAGGGCTTTCATGAGGGTGCCCGGGGCGGTGTGCGTATATCAGGCGGCGGGAACAACCAGACAGGGGCGTCCGCCCCGTCTGACGAAGCCGCCAGACGCATGAAACGGGAGATTTTGTGTCTCCAGCAGCAGATGGCGTTCTTAAAAAAGTCATGCGGCTGCACGGCAAGCCGGGAGAATAGCCATGGACAGCGCCGGAGAGAGATTTGAGGCCATTCGCGCCGCGTTGGCGGATCGGAACAACATCCTCACTGTGAAAGACCTGTGCGAATTGGCAGGTGTCTCCCGCTCCGGCTACTACAACTGGGTGCGTTCTGAAAAAACAGAGAGCTTCGGGAGGCGAAGGATCGGGCGGCATTCGAACAGATCCTGGAGGCATACCGGTTCCGGGGCTACGCAAAGGGCGTTCGCGGCATTCATATGCGGCTTTTGCACATGGGTATCCGAATGAACGTGAAGAAGATCCGCCGCCTGATGCGGAAATACAAGCTCACCTGCCCCATCCGAAAGCCGAATCCCTACCGCAGATTGCAGCGATCCATCCGAATGGGCAGCGCCGCGGAGAATTTGGTCAACCGGGAATTCGAGTCTCATGGGCCGAGAGCCATCCTCCTGACGGACATCACATACATCCCGCTCTGCGGCAGATTCTGCTACCTCTCCACGATCCTGGATTCCTGCACAAAGCAGGTCCTGGCCTATGCGATGAGCGAATCGCTGGAAGTGGATTTTGTTTTGGAAACGGTCCAGCTGCTGGTAAAGCACCATGGGATCTCGCTGAGCAAGGAGACCGTGATCCACAGCGACCAGGGGACCCACTACACCAGTCTGAAGTTCATCCAGCTGGTGGAGAACAGCGCACTGCGGCGGTCCATGTCCCGCAGAGGGAACTGCTGGGACAACGCGCCCCAAGAGAGCTTCTTCGGGCACATGAAGGATGAGCTGGCCAGTGAGATCCCGGGGTGGACGTCTTTTGAGGCCGCCAAAGCCTCCATTGACCGCTGGATGGATTACTACAACAACGACCGCTGCGAGTGGGATCTGGCGAAGCTATCCCCTAACGAATATTACCACTACATCACCACAGGTGAGTACCCCGCCGGTATGCTGCCGCTATGGGTCAAATGAAAATGTCCTTGACTTGGGGAGCACTTTAAAAATGTGCGGATAGGTTCAAAGAGTACCGGAGAGGAGGTTTTGCCCCCTCTCCGGTATTTCGCATCCTTTTTCTGCTTACATCACTTGCGCCATGAAGCTGCCCATCGTTTGTGCGGCTTCGTCCTGCTTCTGCCTCGTAGCGTGGGTGTAGGTGCGGAGTGTGAATCCAGCGTCATAGTGGCCGAGCATACTGCTGACGGTTTTGACGTCCACCCCATTTTGCAGCGCCAGCGTTGCGAAGGTGTGTCTGAGGTCGTGAAATCTGATGTGCGGCAGCCCGGCGTCCTTCAGGATTTTCTTGTGCAGATTTACGACGGAGTCTGGGTAGTACATCTCACCGGTTGCCGGCGAGGGGAACATGTAGGGATTCTCAGGATGCTTGCCATGTTCCGCTATCAGCAGATCGACAGCCTCCTGTGGAATACTGACTTTTCTGACCGAAGTCTCCGTTTTGGGACGGGAGAGCGTCAGTTCACCATTGGGATTCTTTACATACTGTTTGCTGACGGAGATGGTTTTGTTTTGGATGTCGAGGTCACTCCAGAGAAGCGCCGTGATCTCGCCCTTCCGCAAACCCGTGACCAGCTCCAGATAGAACATGGGGAGCAGACCTCTCCTGCCAGCGGCTTCCAGATAATCCTTGATGTGCTCAGGCGGAAGAATCTGCATTTCGATTTTTTGTGCTTTCGGCGCGATGCAGTCCTCGGTCGGGTTCCGCAGGATCAGGCGCTCCTTGACCGCCCGTTCCAAGGCGCTATGCAGCATGAGATGCAGGCTCCGAACCGTGGTGCTGCTGAGTCCAGGGTTGCCGTGACCGCTCTTGCGAGCGATGCGTCCGTTTTCCATCAGATCTTTGTAGAGCTTTTGTAAGTCATGGGCAGTCAACTTTGTCAGTTTGATGCTGCCGATGCGTGGGATCGTGTATTGCTCGACCATCAGTTGATAGCGGTTTGCTGTTGAGATGCGGATATTCGGTTTTGCGTAGATCTCATACCAGCTGCGCAGCCAAGTTGCTACCGTGTACTCATCAGCGCGGCTGACGTCGATTCCTCTGGCAGCCTCCATTGCGGCACTGAGCTTCGCCTTGCATTCCGCCTGCGTCTTACCCAGCACGTTCTTGATGATGCGTTTTCCGCTTTCGGGGTGGTAACCTGCGGTATAGCGACCCTCCCAGCGACCGTCTGCGCGCTTGCGAATGTTGCCCTCGCCGTTGGCGCGTTTTTTTGCCATTTAGTCCTCCTGTTCCGCCGGATGGCAGATGTGGCCTTCTTCCTCTTTCTCAAAGGAATAGAGCCCGTCTGCCTCCAACTCTTTCGCCATGCCCCACGCCAGCTTGAAGCCTGCCGTGAAGCTCATCAGCTTGGATTCAACCAGCAATGTGTTCTGTGCGTCCAACAGTCGCAGCAGTTTCTTCCGCCCCGTGGCGTCCATGTCCCGCCGCAGTTCCTCTTGGGCGTATTCGACCTGAGCGTCCAAGTCTGGATGCGGCTGACGGTCGAAACGCTTTTGCAGAGCCTTCATGTAGTCGTACATTGCGGCACCTCCTTTTTGGTAACCACAACACATACCACAACCCGGCGCACAAAGCTACTGTTTTCCAAAATGTTTCTTTGACTATTGCGGCGCAAAAACTGAACACCTCGACCCGCTTTACATATGGAATTTCATTGAAAATCCCTGTTGCTGTTCCAACTCATGATCGTCCGGCTTGTGGCCGAGGGCGACGCGTTTTTGCCGCAGCTGCGCCAGCCGCTTGCGGTCGATTTGGATGCCGTTGGCAGCGGGAGCCGGGGCGTTGTCCCGGAAGATATTTCCCATGTGGTAGAGCAGCCGGGTGGCTGACAACAGGACGGAGGGCGGCTCCTGTTCGCCGCGCTCCATGCGTTTCATGAAAAATTCCGCGTAGGTGTGGCCGTTATTCCGCGCCGCCGCGAACCATTCGTAGGCAGCGTCCATGTCCTTCGGAACGCCCTCACCCATGAGGGTCAGCTTGCCCAACAGATATTGGGCGTAGGCGTTTCCATCGTTTGCGGCCCGCCGCAGATATTCCGCCGCAGTCGAAGTGTCTTTTGGCACATTTTTGCCGCTGAGATATTCCTTGCCAAGCCGGTAGGCGGCGAAATCGTTGCCGTTGTCCGCCGAGCGTTTCAGCCAATAGATGCCCTTGGCGGGATTATGAACGTCAGCATCGTCGGAGAGATACAGCTTGCCGAGGGCGTACTGCGCCGCGTCCAAGTCCTGCTCGGCGGCGCGTTCCAACAGCTTTTGTGCTTTGACCGTGTCGGGGATCAGCAGTCCGCCGTCACGGTACGCCGTGCCGATGATGTACTGCGCGTAGGCGTCACCGTTCTCCGCAAGCTGCTCCAACTGCTCCGCCGCCTCGTCCCGCTCTGCCAACGGAAAGCTCTCATCGTTCGCTACGCTTTGCAGATCCTGACACGCATAGCTCATGGCGTAGGTGCTGATCTGTTCGCCGTCATCCTGCATTTCCTCGTCCTCGAAGGAAAATCTGTTCATGCGGATATGCTCCGCTTCTTTGATGACGGCGTTCTTGATCTGGCGGAATTCCTTTTGCTGAGACAGCGGCGGACGCAGCCGTTTCTTTCCCTCGGAATAGTAATCCTCCACCTGACATTGCAGTTCCCACCACGTTTGGTAGCACGTATCCACGGTGGGCAGCCGCGCCATTTGGTCGACGATCTCGTCCACCAACTTTTTCATCGGCTTTGGCAGATAGCCATAGGTTTTCCTGCCGCCGACCTGACCGAGTTGCCGCGACAGATCCCAGATCATCTGCTCTGCCTCCGGGTGGATGCAGGTCATCTCCCGCATGGCCTTCGCCAATTCCAGCACGGCTTTCCGTGTTTCCGCCACCAGTTCGTCTCGCGATTTGCTTTTCTGCTCATAGACGTGCAGCAGCTCCTGACGAAAGATCTGATTGGTGAGCGTGGACTTGATCTGCCGTATCCCATCTTTGGACAGATATGCCTGATTCGGCTTTGCCGACCACGCCATCATGTGGACGTGAGGATGATTACCCTCGTCGTGGAACGCCGCGTACCAGCGAAAGTCCTCCGGCGGGATCTTCATCGCCGCGGCGATACCATTGCGGTGGGTACGCAGTAATGTGCGCCATGCCTCCGCGTGGTCATACCCCAACCGCTCCGCATCCTCCCGGTGGAGGGAGATGATGTGCGTCCACACGTTGCCGGTGTAGTGATCCAATTCGTCCGCGACAGCGGCGAGGTCAACGGCATCATCGTCACCGAAGAGGCCGTGTTCCCCCAGCCGTTCCGCCCTCGGACGCAGGGCGATGTACTTGGCGTAACCTTCCATGCCCTTCACCCGATCCCAGTTTTCTTCCAGCGTCAGCGTGATGAGTGCGGACGCCGTTGCTTTTGCCGGGTGTGAGCTGTAGTCCTCGTACTCCATCAGCTCTTTTGCGTCAGGAAAATCCTTCACCAGCTTTGCGATGAGCTGCTCCTGCTTTTGGGTGGGCGGACGGTCATCCGGGATGATCTCCACACGCTCCCGCGTCGCGATGTACTTCAGATACCCGCCAGCACTTTGCCCAGCGCCGCACTTGATGTACGGACTTTTGACGATCAGCCTTGCCATGCTTCGCTCTCCAACTCACGGAGCTTCTGCTCCATCCGCAGTTGACCGTTGGTGTGCTTGACGGCGGCGATGCTCTTGGCCCGTTCTTGCCGCAGCACTTCCTCGCTCACATTGAGACTTTGCAGGAGGATGGACATTGCCATGTCCATCTCCACCGTCTGCTTGTAGAGCAGCGACGCAATGCGATCCTCGAAGAGTTTCAGCCGACTGTCGATGGCAGACTGCACCGCACGGGGCAGCGTGGCGCTTTCGCCTGCGGCGAGCATATCCGCGTAGCAGTTCACCGCCTTTTCGATGAACTCGTTTTTGCTGCGGCAGTTATCTTCCTGATACCACCGCTCTATTTTTGCGGCTGTTTCATCCGTCATCCGGAAGTTCAGCCTGTTTTCATTTTTGCTCATCATTCCCTCCAATCTGCCGTAAGGCACGCTTGTTTTTGTTGAAACGCCTGCGCTTGCGGGAACAAAGACGCCAGCCGCTCAAAAAGTTCACTCAAAAGGCACCACAACCGCCTGCGTTGAAACCCCCGTCAACTGCCCGCACTGCGGGCAGAAGTGACCGGGCGGAGCGTCGGTTAAGACGCCAGCCCTTTATCCTGCTTTAAGAAAAATCCGTCACCTTCCATCAGATTCTCCTGAAATATGCTGAGAGTCTCTCTTACAGCGAAATGAAAACACTTCGCCAAAACGCTCTCAAACCGCAAAATTATCTCTCACAGGTATCGACACCTTACCCTCTCCGGTAAAATCGCACACAACGGCTCACACGCCGAAACAAGGGGGATTACCGTTCCGTCATACCGAGTGCGGTCTACCGCCACTTCAGCTATAGAATCGGAACCGTATCCGCTGAGATGTTGAGCGCAGAAGCGAAGCGAAAAATGAGCCGAAGGATAACAGCCTGACGCACAACGGATGTGCGCCTACGGCGCGCGTCCGTTGTGCGCAGGCGCCGCGGCCCCGCTGGGCTGCGTGATCCCATTGCTGTTTCTCTCACCGCACCGATGGGCTTCACAGTTTTGCTTGTCCATGATAACAGCACGCAGAGAACATATCTGCTGTTTTCACACGCTGGTCTGCTCCATGCGTCTTGCCACGCGCTGCCGTTCCTTTGCCCTGTCCACAGCATCCATCTGCCGCTGATAAAACTGGTCGATGGAAAACTGGATCGGCAGGATCGTGTAGAGCAGACTTCCGTTTTGCTTGCGCCCGTCCCGCGTGATAATGCTGGTGCGCTCTGTACGGATGAGCCCGCGTTCCTCCAACTCCTGCACATACTTCCGCACGGTGTTGCGGCTCATGCCCACCGCCTTGCCGATGGTGGCGTAGCTGGGATAGCACTGATAGGTTCTGCGGTCTTCGATGCGGAGCAGGTAACCGTAGACAGCGATCGCGCCGTGAGACAGACCCAGCTGATAGATCTCATTGGGCAGAGGAAAATAGTTCTTGACCGGGTCGCGCTTTGTCCAAGTTCTCATCTGGCACCTCCAGTCTGCCGCTCCACCCACTGCCGGAATTTATCCTTGGGCACCACGAACCGACTGCCGATGCGCACGGACGGAAATACTTCTTCGTGCATCAGCTCGTAGGCACTGGAGATGGACACGCCCAGCACCTTTGCCACCAGTTCCGCGTTGAGGAACAGCGGCAATTCATCGTAGCTGTGATAGGTCGATATTTTCAAAATCGTTACCTCCAATAGAATTCAGAGAAAAATTACTTGCGTTTCGGAGGTCCCTCTGTTAGACTGTTTGCAGATGGAGTCTGCGTTTTCCGAAACGCGGCGCGCCGCTGGACTGCTGCAACAGTTCAGCGGTTTTCCTTTAGTAGCTCATTTCATTCACGCCTCCTTTTGTTTAGATTGATTTTCGACGTTCCATCTGATACGATGAGGGTAACATACGAAGAGCATCCCGGCAATAGCTTTGGATGTATTACGGTAAATGCCAAAACTTTATCGGATACAAGGAGGCATTATGGCAGAGCAGGTAGAGAGTATCTGTATTCCGTTCACCTATACCTACGACCAGTTCACCACATTTTTCTATGATGGGCGTGTTTACCTCAGTGATACGAGCTATCCCATTGGGCAGTGTTGCGTGGACGTCGCGAACATGGACGAAGAGGTGCTGGACGAGATCGACCGCCGTATGGAGGAGTTCATCCCCGCGGCGCGGGATTTGCTCTCGAAAAAGACAAACAGCGCTGTTGCCTTCGCACAGAAGAAGCTGAACGCTGTTTGGGATATCATTTTTACCATGCCGGTGTACCGTGACCTGAATATGGACCTGGAGCTCAGCTATCATTTGCTGGAGAGACTTTACGAGCAGAAAGAGAAATGGGCACAGGTGCAGGATATACACTCGGAGGGGCATGAGATATATGAGCGCATGATCGATGATCTGGCACACTTTGCAGACAGAGTGCGGGCACTTCGTTTGCAGCTCAGGATCATGACGGAGAAATACTTCGAACCGTTAGAGCGGAGAAACAGCGCGGCTTATGGAACGGCGTACTCAGCTTTCTACGCGGATATGCTCCGAGCCGGTGCGCTGTTTTTCGGCGAGGACTTTGACCAGAAGTTCTCTGTGGAGATCGACTTCGTCCCCATGACGCAGAAAGAAAACGAAAGCAAGTTTTTCGTTGCAGAGAAGATGACCTTCCACTATTTACATGATTTTCTGAGAACGGAGTTCTACCGTGGGCTGGCGATTGGAAACGCACCGCGGCGGTGTCATAACTGTGGAAAGTATTTTCTGCTGACCGACGGCTACAACACATGCTACTGCGGCAATATTGCACCCGGCGAGACGGAGCGAACCTGCCGGAAGGTGGGAGCGCACCGCAAGGAAGCGCAGGGCAAGGCGAACCGCAGTCCGACCCGTGTGGAATATGACCGTACCTACAATCGGCTGAAGCAGAGAAAGGTCCGAGGGAAGATCAGTGCGGACGAGTGGAACGCCGCCGTTGCGCAAGCGACGCAGGTCCTGGAGCAGGCGGAGCGCGGAGAACTCACAGACGATGAGATGAAGAAACGGCTTCGGGAGTTTTGAATTGAAAAAGGGAGCTGCGTCTCTGATCGAGACGCAGCTCCCTTTTTATTATCTTCAGCAGCGCAGAATGTGGTGGGAGGAGAACTGTTGCTTCGTGTCGGTCATAGTGAAACGAGATTCAGTACCCGCCGCCACTACTCCTCGGGGTCATGGAGCATCAAGGGTTTACACGGCACCTGCTGCAAGACGATTTTAAAAACGTCAAGGAGAAAATTTGCGAGATTTATTATACTTGCAGCAAAAGGTATACTCTCGCTGCAAGCGCAAGCTGCTCATAATCCCCTAATCTGCGATAGCTCAATCCAGTCAGCGAGTGGATTCGATCCAGTCGATAGCGCAGAGTATTTTCGTGCTGTCCGGACCACGCCGACAATTCGTGCAAACTACCGCCGCACTGAACAAATTCCAGCAACGTTTGTAACAAATTTCCCCTATTTTCTGCATCAAATTCAAGTATTGGGTCAAGAATGTCGCTTGAATACCGCTGAAGCCCCTCGTCTTCAATCAGCGGAAGCAGTACACGATATATGCCGAGCTGTTCGTATGAGAGAAACTTTTCCTCGAAAGAACTCTGCCTTTTTCTAAAGCGATGAACCTTTGCGGCATACATTGCTTCCCGTAAAGCTGCATCAATATCCGCCATCCGATAATAAGCCTTGCTAACACCAATGCTGCCATCAGGTCGGTAATTTCTTATCATATCAATGCACATTTCTATCTGTTCCAGCAAAACGTTGGTATCGGACACGACAAGAAAAAGTCCGCTCTGATACGAAAGAATGCATTTGAACGCCTTCCTCTCGCCGAGTGTTTGCAAGTCAGCGCGCATTTTCTGAAATTCATTTACCGAAACAGGTTGCGTCATGCTGCAATAAACGGCCTCATATTGATCGCTGAAACTTGGAAACAGCCGGTGGATGCATTCCCGTTTTTCCCCTGCATTCAACGGTTGACACAGCAGGCGTGTCAACTCCCATTCAACCATTTCGGTGTTCTCTGCCATTCTTAGGTATTTGTCCACCTGTATGATAAATGTCTCAAAATACATCTGCGAATCATTCATCAGTAGAATCGGAAACTTTTTGGAATCAGCATAACGCAAGACGGATTCGTGAATCGGCAGGCGAAATACATTTTTGACAACGAGGCCGCTGCATCCCTTGGAGACTACATACTTCACCGCATCACGAACCAAGAATGGATTATTTTTAGCAAACAGCAGCGATGTAAGCACAAGCTGACCGGAATGAAAGTTCTGGTCAGTATATTTTTTATTTAATCCCTGTTCCAGCTCATAGTCCAGAATGCCGCAGCTGTCTACCGCCCCAGTCAAGCCATCTGCACCTGCAAGTACTTCCAGACTTTTGAAATAGTCGAACTCAAGAAAATCCTGGATACACAGTGCCATTTGCTCTCTCCTTCGAAATTATTACAATAAATTCTCGACATTATTGTAAAATTTCTCTCAAAAAAGTCAACCCACTTTTTTGAAAATCGGCGGTTTGTGCAAATCTACCTATATATTATATTAGTATTTGTAATATTGCGCAGAATTTCTTTGCTTTTGCTGACTGTTACCAGTTAGCGCTGCAAAATGGCAATTGTAAATTCGAACAATGATTTGCACTTGCTTTTTTATTCTCTACGCGCAAAAATAACAGCATAGGCAGCCTATAGATTCAAGATTACGAAGGGAGCAATAAAATGGACTACGGTATCTTAGCACTTGTACCGCCTGTTTTGGCAATATCCCTAGCGATTCTCACCAAAAATGTAATCGTATCTCTGTTAGTTTCTATTTTTGTCAGCGTAACAATCCTTTGCGGATGGAATCCAATCACGGGCTTCACTACCATGATTAATACCTATATGTTCAATGCCTTGTCGGATTCAACAAATATGCAAACGCTCTTTATGATCGTGGTAATCTGTGGATTTGTCCGGCTTCTCTCAAAATGCGGAGGTGCAAGTGCTTTTACTTCTACAGTGACACGTCACATTAAGAGCCGTGCCGCTTGCGAAACCGGTATTTGGCTTGGAGGACTTGCCATTTGGTTTACTGACAACGGCAACTCGATGATTGTAGGTCCTATCTTTGAGGCTCTTGCCGAAAAGCTCCGCGTTTCCCGTGAAAAATTCTCCTACATTCTTGACTGCACAACAACCCCCATCTGTGCGTTGATTCCGTTCATTGGCTGGGGCGTTTACACGATGGGGCTTATCGAGTCTGAACTGAATGCGGCAGAGATTACTTACACTTCAAGCATGGAGGTCTTCGTTCAGGGTATCCCTCTCAACTTCTATGCTATCTTAACGCTTGCCATGGCTGGCCTTATGGCAATCACTCAGTGGGATTTCGGCCCCATGCTCAAAGCACAGAATCGGTCTATGCTTACCGGTAAGACAATCCGTGACGGCGGTGAGCCCATGCGTTCGCTCGATGAAACCGACATTCTTCCAGAAAATTACCAACCCAAACTGAGCACAATGCTTATTCCTCTCGCTGTGGTGCTTATCATCATTTTCTCCTACCTTACAATCAACGGTTTATGGCACACCAAGGTTCCCGGTTCCGTAATTCGCACCGGCGTTGCTTCCGGTTTCCTTGTTGCCTCATTTGTGCTGACTGGGCTCTGCGTCAAGGAGAAAATCTTTTCGTTCCAGAAATGCCTCGATATCTGGATGGAGGGTGCATCCGGCATGATGTTCATGTGCATCATTCTCGTCCTCTCATGGACGCTTTCAGGTATCAGCAGTGATATTGGCACGGCTGCATATCTTGTCAGTATCTCCAAAGATTACCTTGATCCTGCAATTCTTCCGTTTCTTGTGTTTCTGCTTGGTGCAGTTCTTTCTTTTGCTACCGGTACGTCATGGGGTACTATGGCAATCTTGTATCCCATTGCCATGCCGATCGCAATCAATTTTGGAGTTGCACTTCCTCTTATGTCCTCTGCCATTGTCAGCAGTGCGATCTTCGGGGATCACTGTTCCCCCATTTCGGACACCACGATCATGGCATCGATTGGCGCTGGCAGTGACCATATTGACCACTTCGAGACACAGATGCCCTACGCTGTCGTATGCGCTTCGGTTGTAGCGGTTATGCTTCTTCTGACAAATCTCATTCAAAGCAAAGCGATTCTACTGATTGGCGGCTTCATCGTGCTGTCTGTGATTGTTTTTATCCTACATAAAGCGTCAGTAAAAAAATACGGTGTCGTTAAGGTACCGGGCGGATCTGAGACAAAAAACAACTAATACAAACGGAGGTATTTAATTATGAACGCAAATGAAAAGAAAATCCTTGATTTGGATGAGTATGTACTGAGAGGTGAAACTCTTCCTGATATTCAAGCCATCGGCGGCGAGAAGTGGTTTCCACTGGAGACCAGCATGGAGGAAGACATCCCTGTATTCTGGGGCGGCGACTTCGGCGTCAGCTCTGAATGCAACAAGCTGCGTGCAGTCCTGCTGCACCGTCCGGGCGCAGAGCTTGACAATTTTGACTATAATCAGGTTCGCTTCCGTGCGCCGGTCGATCCTGAAAAGTGCCGTCAGCAGCACGATCTGCTCGCCGATTATTATCGCAGCCACGGCGTTAAGGTTTACTATGTTGAAAACCAACGCGTCGACCGTCCGAATGCAATGTTTATGCGTGATCACGTCTTTATGACACCCGAAGGTGCCATTCTTGCCAAGCTTGCCATGCCTGTTAAGCGCGGCGAAGAACGCTATACCTCTGAGGCGCTCGGTAAGATTGGCGTTCCCATTATCAAGACCATTTCCGGCCGCGGTATCTACGAGGGAGCAAACGCTATGTGGGTTGACCGTCACACAGTCATTCTTTCCTTGTCTGTTCGCGCAAATCGCGCCGGCTACGAGCAGATGGAGACCGAACTGCGGCGCATGGGCGTTACCGATATTATCCCCATGCAGATTCCTTATGGTCATGCTCACATTGATGGCCTTCTGAACTTCCCCAGTAACGATACCGTTCTCATCCACGCTTGTCAGGTACCTTATGAGGTTGTTGACGCTCTCAAGAAAAAAGGCTATCGTGTGCTGGAGACTCCCTCCCTTACCGAAACCAAGTATGGCTATGCAACGAACTTTGTCGCTATCGAGCCGGGTCATATTGTTACAAGTGTTGGTGCTCCGAGAACGGTCGAACTTCTTGAAAAGGCTGGTATCAAAGTTGACGTCCTCGATCTCTCTGAGCTCAACAAGGGCAGAGGCTCCGTCCATTGTTTGACCGCATTTCTCAAGCGCGACGAGCAGTAATTGACTACATCAAAATGCTGTTGCCTTACTCACCCCCAGGTGGTCTCTCATAGACCATCTGGGGGATACCAACTCCAATTGCATAATCACAACTTCACCACAGGAGGATTAATCCCATGCCCGTTAATCTGAAAGGCCGTTCTTTTCTCACGCTGAAGGATTTCACGCCCGATGAGATCCGCTATATGCTCAACCTCGCCGCCGACCTGAAGGCGAAGAAGCGCGCCGGTATCCGCGGCAACCTGCTCGCCGGCAAGAACATCGTGCTGCTGTTCGAAAAGACCTCTACCCGCACCCGCTGCGCGTTCGAAGTCGCCGCTTACGACGAGGGCGCGAACGTCACCTTCCTCGATTCCAAGTCCTCCCAGATGGGCAAGAAGGAAACGATGGTCGACACCGCCAAGGTCCTCGGCCGCTTCTACGACGGCATCGAGTACCGCGGCTACGACCAGAAGGTCGTCGAGGGTCTCGCCGCCAACGCAGGCGTTCCCGTCTGGAACGGCCTGACCGACGTCGACCACCCGACGCAGGCGCTTGCCGATATCCTGACGCTGATGGAGAACACCAAAAAGCCTCTGAGCAAGTGCAAGCTCGTCTTCTGCGGCGACACGCGCAACAACGTCGCCTACTGCCTGATGTACATCTGCGCTAAGCTCGGCATCCACTATGTCGGCTGGGGTCCGAAGGAGCTCGCGCCCGCCGCTGACGTCGTCGAATACTGCCGCGAGGTCGGCAAGGAGACCGGCGCCGTCGTCGAGTACGGTGAGGACAGAGAACTCATCAAGGGCGCCGACGCGCTCTACACCGACATTTGGGCTTCCATGGGCGAAGAGGACAAGATCCCCGAGCGCGTCAAGCTGCTCACGCCTTACAAGGTCACGGGCGAGGTGCTCAAGGCTACGGAGAATCCCGACTGCATTTTCCTGCACTGCCTGCCCTCCTTCCACGACTTCGACACCACGATGGCCGCTTCCCAGAAGGAGCTCGGCTATGATATCCGCGAGGTCACGGACGAGGTCTTCCTCTCCCCGAACTCCAAGGTCTTCGACGAGGCCGAAAACCGCATGCACACGATCAAGGCCGTCATGGTCGCGACGATCGGCAACGTGTAACAGGGAGCGCGCATCATGAGCAAGAGAATCGTCATCGCCCACGGCAACGGCCCGCAGGTCGGCATGATCAACCTCGGCATGGCCACCGCCGCCGAGGCGGGGGCCATCAAGTCCGACATGCCCTTCCCCGAGTGCGGTGCGATGAGCCAGGGCTACATCGGCTACCACCTGCAGAACGCCATTGGCAACGAGCTTGCCTCCCGCAAGATGGACAAGGACGTTGCCACCGTCGTCACGCAGGTGCTCGTTGATGAGGCCGACCCCCGCCTTCCAGCATCCCACCAAGCCCGTCGGCGCGTTCTACGATAAGGAGACCGCCGAGCGCATTGCCGCCGAAAAGGGCTACACCATGGTCGAGGATGCCGGCCGCGGCTATCGCCAGGTCGTTCCCTCCCCCAAGCCGATCGACGTCATCGAAAAGAAGACCGTCAAGGCGCTTGTTGACAACGGCACCGTTGTCATCACCGTTGGCGGCGGTGGTATCCCCGTTGTGCGCAAGGACGGCAAGCTCTACGGCACGCCCGCCGTCATCGACAAGGACTTTGCCTCCGCCAAGCTCGCCGAGCTGCTCGACGCCGATATGCTCGTCATCCTGACCGCGGTCGAGAAGGTCGCCATCAACTTCGGCAAGCCCGACCAGAAGGGCCTCGACACCCTGACGCCGGATGAGGCGCGCAAGTATATCGACGAAAAGCAGTTTGCCCCCGGCTCCATGCTGCCGAAGGTTCAGGCCGCCATGTCGTTTGCCGAGAGCAAGCCCGGCCGCGTCGCGCTCATCACGCTGCTTGAAAAGGCAGCCGAGGGCATCGAGGGCAAGACCGGCACCCGCGTACAGATGTAAGACATTTCCATAAGACTCATAGTTTTTCACCAATCTTGTGAACAGGCCTACCCAAAAAAGGCGGGCCTGCTCAATTTATATTTAATGCATGTCAAAGTTCTCTAATATATCCTTATGACAAGTTATCTGTGCCGTATCCGCAGATGTTTTCCAATCTACATATCAGTTTTATCCTCATATAAAAAGCCGCGGGCGAGGTGGATCTTCACGGCCAGCGAGAGCTGTTCGGCTTCTGCGTTCACGCGATAGCTAAGACCGCAGATGGAATGGATCTTTTCCAGCCGGTAGCGGACCGTGTTTTCGTGCTGGGTGAGCTCCGCCGCCGTCTTTTTTAGGTCGGCGTCATTTTTGACGTAGCTGAGCAGCGTTTCAAAGAGCGCCGTGCCATTCTCCGTATCGTAGTCCCGAATAGGGTCAAGGATGTGGTCGCTGAAACGCACAAAGTCCCGCGAATGGCAAAACGGCAGCAAAAGCTGATAGATGCCGATCTTATCGTAACATACGACACTCCCCTGACCGGAGTTTCGGCAGCTTGCAGCATACTTGCCCTCCAAAATCGCCTCACGAAACTCTGTAATGTAATAGTGCGGCGCGCTGACGCCCAAGCGCAGTTCGCGCTGCCCGCCGCCGCTGAACAGATCAAACACGGCAAAAAAGAGATCTTCCCCGTAGTCCTTTGAAAGTGTATCAGACGAAAAAATGAAAAGCAAATTATCTTCAAACTTAATGATTCTATTTGTAATATTGAACAAAGCGCTGTTTTGATACTCGTGCAGAAGTCCCAAATAATCATCCGTCGCCATCGGTTCTGTCAGAACTGCATAGGCCACAAAGTAGGATGGGCGCAACGAGGGAATGACCTCTTTTGTACGTTGGACGATCTCCTCCGGCGAGAGGGTGTCACCCAGCAGTGTATGGATCGTGTCGGCATAAAAGTTGGTGTATTCCATCTGCTCGCGGCGATGCCTGACCTCGTAGACGAAGTCCTCAAAATAAACGCCGCTACCGTTCACGACTAAAATCGGGAAACCCTTGGAATCAGCGTATTTCAGCACAGTTTCCGGAATTTGCAGATTGAAGACATTGCGGATCAGTAGTGCGCTGCACCCCTTTCTCATCAGGTGACGCACCGCGTCGCCGATGAGGTAGGGGTTCTTTTTTGCGTAGAGGAAGGTCGAAACAACGATCATCCCCTCTTGAAAATTATCGCAGATGTAGCGGTCCTTCACCGACGGGTCGAGCTCATAATCCAGAATGCCGACGCTGTTCACGCCGCGTGAAAGCCCACTCTCTCCCGCGAGCAGCAAAAACTTTTCTTTGAATACGTGGTAAAAGTCCGATACCGTATAGTCCATTGTTCCTCTCCTGCACTGTGAAATTTACAGAATCGTGGCCGTTTATTTTGGCGTTTTTTCATTTTTCTGTGCAATGATAGCTTTATTTTGTTATTATAGCATGTTTCCTTTCAAGAATCAATGTGAAAATCACAATTTGCAATTAGCCAAAGTGTTCTCTTTTACAAAAATATCCCATTGAAAGCCGTCCTCGCTCCCGATACAATGACGTCGAAAGTCAGGAGCCCCATTCCGAGGGTCTCCAAGTAAAAAATATAAGGAGGACATCATTATGGCTATCAATCTCAAAGGACGTTCATTTCTCACGCTGAAGGATTTCACCCCCGATGAAATTTCCTACCTGCTCAAGCTCGCTGCAAATCTGAAGGACAAAAAGCGTGCCGGCATCAAGGACAAGACGCTCAAAGACAAGAACATTGCGCTGCTGTTTGAAAAGGCCTCCACCCGCACCCGCTGTTCGTTTGAGGTTGCCGCCAAGGATGAGGGCGCTGACGTCACCTATCTCACCCCCTCGATGTGCCACATGCGCAAGAAGGAGAGCTGGGAGGATACGGCGATCGTGCTCGGTCGCTACTACGACGGCATCGAGTACCGCGGCTTTGAACAGTCCGTGGTGGAGACACTGGCCGCGCACGCGGGTGTTCCCGTTTGGAACGGGCTGACCGACGTTGACCATCCCACGCAGATTCTCGCGGACCTTCTGACCATTCAGGAGCACATCCGCAAGCCGCTCGACGAGGTCAAGGTCGTCTTCTGCGGCGATACGCGCAACAACATGGCCTACGCCTGGATGTACGGCTGTGCCAAAATGGGCATGCACTTTGTCGGCTGGGGTCCGAAGGAGCTCTCCCCCGCCGAGGACGTCATCGCCTACTGCAATGAAGTCGCCAAGGACACCGGCGCAGTGCTCGAATTCGGCGAGGACCTCGCCCTGCTCAAGGGTGCGGATGTCATCTATACCGACATTTGGGTCTCCATGGGCGAGGAGGCTAAGCTCGCCGAGCGTGTCAAGCAGCTCGCCCCCTACAAGGTAACAAGCAAGGTCATGGCCGCGACGGAAAATCCCAAGTGCCTGTTTATGCACTGCTTGCCCGCCTATCACGATTTTGAAACGCTGACTGCTCAGCACTGCAAGGAGGAGGGCTACGACATCCGCGAGGTCGATGATGACGTCTTCCGCAGCAAGCAGAGCGTCGTATTTGACGAAGCCGAGAACCGTATGCACACCATCAAGGCTGTCATGGTCGCAACGCTCGGCAATCAGTAAGCTTACCAACCTTTCCTCCGGCATGAGCTCCCCCGCTGTGTCGGAGGAAAAGTATATTAAAAGAGGTATTACTATGAAAGTTCGTTTCTTTGACCGCGCTGCGCTGGAACAGCGCTTGAAAATGGCCGATGTGCTCGACGTTGTCGAGGGCGTCTACAAGTCCAAGGCCGAGGGCAAGACCGTTGTTTGGCCGACCGTCACGCACCATTTTGAGGACCGCGGCGCGGTGATGGATATTCGCTCCGGCTATGACCGCGGCAGCGAGGTCTACGGAGCCAAGCTCCTCGCCACCTTCCCCGAAAATGAAAAGCGCGGGCTCCCGCCGTTTAGCGGCATTCTCGTCGCAATGGACGGCACGACCGGCCTTCCCAAGGGCATCATGGACGCCTCGTTCATCACCTCGATGCGCACCGGCGCGGCGGCAGCGGTCAGCGCCCGCGCGCTGGCCCGTCCGGAGTCTGATACGCTGCTTGTGCTCGGCACGGGGCGTCAGTCCCTCTTTATGATCGGCGCGGCGCTGACCGCGATGAAAAACATCAAGACCGTCTACTGCGCTGAGCCGATGAACCTTGACGCCGCCAAGCCCTACGCCGCCGCCTGCCCGCAGCGGATGCAGGAGATGTTTGGCCTTGACGCAAGCGACGTGCAGTTTATCCCCGTCTCTGACCTTGCGGAAAGCGTCGGCAAAGCGGATATCATCATCACCATCACCCGCGCGACAAAGCCGATCATCTCGCGCGACTGGGTCAAGCCCGGTACGCACCTCAGCTGCATTGGTGCGGACATGCCCGGCAAGGAAGAGGTCGATCCCGCGATCCTGCGCGATGCGGTCGTCTATGTCGACGATGTCGACCAGTGCGTGAACGCGGGCGAATGCGAGCTTGCCGTCAAGGGCGGCTACATGACGCGCGAGCACATCTCCGGCCAGATCGGTGAGGTGCTGCTCGGCGCGAAGAAGGGTCGCACGAGCGCCGGCGAGATCACCGTCTTCGATGCGACGGGGCTTGCGCTGCTCGACCTCGCCGTTGCGAAAAAGGTCGTGGAAGAGGCCGGCGATGATCCCGCGCACACCATCGAATTATAAGGAGAATTGCGATGAGAATTGACGATTTTACGCTGGAAAACTGGCTAAATCCCGCCTGCGACAGCGAGAAAAACAAGTACTATCTCGGCGGCAGCTGCGTTCTGCCGATGACGGTCGAAGAGTTCTTCGATCTCACAGGCGAGAGCATGGAGAACTTCTTTGAAGAACTCAAGCACATGAATCTCGGCTATCCCCGCTTCGAGGGCACGCCCCGCACGCGCAAAGCGCTCTCCAAGCTCTACAAAAATGTCGAGCCCGACGAGGTTATCCTCTGCCACGGCGGCACCGGCGCAAACGCGACTGTCTGCTACGCGCTCATCGAAAGCACAGACAACATCATCTCCATCATGCCGAACTACCAGCAGTTCTACTCCATCCCCCGCTCCATCGGCGCGGAGCTGCGCGAGGTCGACCTCAAGATCAAGGACGGCTACAAGCTCGATCTGTCCGAAGTCCGCGCGGCAGCGGACAAGAACACCAAGGCGATCCTCTTCACCAACCCCAACAACCCCACCGGCAGCGTTCTGTCGCTCGAGGAAATGCGGGAGCTCGTGGAGATTGCCAAAAGCGTGGACGCCTGGATCATCTGCGACGAGATGTACCGCGGCCTGGACGAGGAATATATGCCCTCGTTCGTCGACCTCTACGACAAGGCCATCGTCACGGCCAGTTCGTCCAAGATCTACTCCATGGCCGGAACGCGCGTCGGCTGGATCGTCTGCCATGATGCAGAAACGCGCAAGCGGCTCTTCAACTGGCGCTCTTACGACTCCATCTGCGGCGGCATTTTTGATGAGTGGATTTTCGCCATCGCGCTTGAGCACGTCGACAAGATCTTCGAGCGCTCCCGCAAGATCGTGAACGCCAACAAGGTCGTCATCGACAAGTGGATTGAGAAAAATCCGTATCTCCACCAGTACGCCGACGCGCACGGTACAACATATCTCGTTCACTACGATCTCGACGTACCCGCCGAAAAGTTCTGCGACGATCTGCTCGACCAGAAGGGCGTGCTCGTCTGCCACGGCGACTGCTTCTACATCCCTCACACCTTCCGCATCACGCTCTCCCACGCCCACGAGCTGGAAGAGGGCCTGCGTCGCATCGACGAGTACATCGACGAACTCGTCGCACAGGGCAAGGCAATCAAATAGAGAATACCGTCAAAGGAAGTGACCCACCCATGTACCCACGATTATTGATAGATTCTAATCTCGCGGAGAAAAATGCATCTGTGGTTCGCCAAATTTGCCTCGACAACAATATACGGCCCATGGCCGTCATTAAAGGGTTTAACGCACTCCCTGCGCTGGTCGATGCGATTATCGCCGCAGGCTATACAAGGTTTGGCAGTTCACGGATTGCGCATCTGCGCGCACTTAAGGAGCGCGGCTTAGATGTTGAGACCGCGGCCTTGCGTATTCCGATGCTCTCAGAAGTGGAGGAACTCGTGCGTTGGTGTGATATCAGTCTCGAATCCGAAATAGAGACACTTCGTGAAGTTGATCGAGAAGCTTCACGTCAAGGCATAACTCACAAGGTCATCTTGATGCGTGATCTTGGAGATTTACGAGAGGGAATTGTTTCTCCTGAGGAATTCTACACCTTAGCAGAGACAGTAGAACACAAATTACCACACCTCTACCTGGAGGGAGTCGGCACAAATATGACTTGCTATGGCTCTATGATTCCCACGCCCGAAAATACAGGAGAGCTTGTACAAGATGCGCGAGAGATTGAACGCCGTATCGGGCGCAGACTGAATACTGTTAGCGGGGGTGCCTCCTCAGCTCTGGCGCTTGCCATAGGCAAAACAATTCCGGCAGGGATTACAGAGCTGCGCATTGGCAACGCGCTGATTTTACCCAACGATCTATCACCGTATATAGACAGCATTCCATCAGGACTTTCCAACCGTATACTGCGCCTGCAGGCGGAAATCATCGAGTTTGGTGAGAAACCAACTATGCCTCGTGGCCCTATTGGAGTGGACGGCTTTGGCTCTCAACGGCACTATGAGGACCGCGGCATCCGGCGTCGTGCTTTGCTTGCGCTTGGGCAGCTCGATGTAGGTGACTGCAAAAAGCTTATCCCTATTGACTCAGGTGCTCAGATTCTTGGCGCGAGCAGCGACCATATGATTGTCGATATTCAAGACAGTAAGTGTGACTATCATCTTGGCGGCATAATGGAGTTCGAACTGACTTACCAGTCTATGATGCACGTAACGCTGACGGATTTGATTGAAAAAGTGGTGGTCAGATGAGATCTTTGCGGCTTTGTTTTTCTGGATTTGGTGCCGTGGGACAACGTTTTGCGAAACTGTTGCTTGAGAGGAAGGATGAGCTTGAAACTCAATACAACCTTTACATAACCGTTACCGGCATCAGCACCCCGTCACGTGGAACACTGATCAATCCACATGGGCTTAATCTTGCAGTGCTTCTCGCTCAGCAGGAAACGCATCACGCTCTCCCACGCCCACGAGCCGGAAGAGAGACTGTGCCGCATCGACGAGTACATCAACGAGCTCGTCGCGCAGGGCAAGGCGCTGAAACACAATTGATTCGCAGTAGATATACTCACACCATCAGAATAATAGACGACGATTCTTTATGGAGGGATTCACATGAATGATAATAGCACTTCAAGCGAAGCCTTAAAAAAATCAATTGGCTTTTGGGGACTGTTAGCTATGGGAGTGGGTGCCGTTATCGGTGACGGCATATTCCTGCTTATGGGTGAAGCAATTCAGACCGCTGGCCCTGTCGGAGGTCTGCTGGCCTTTTTGGTTGCAGGGCTTCTGCAAATCGCACTGATGATTGGCCTAAGTGAGCTTGCCGTTGCGATTCCAAGCCCAGGTGGTATGGCGCTATGGGTTGAGAAATTTCTTGGCAAGTGGTGGGGCTTTTTGACTGGGATTTCATTTGCACTCGGTTATGTAATTACCGGTGCAACATGTGGTATTGCAATTGGAAAGTTCACATGTTATTGGTTTCCCTCTCTGGACAGTCAGGTTTGGACCATGATCTTTGCGCTCGGTTTTAACCTGATTTTTGCAGTTATTAATATTTTCGGCACACAATTGGCTGCAAAAACGCAGTTGGCTATGACGGTCGCTTTGGTCATTATTATGGCGGCATTTGCAATTCTAGGCATCGGAAATGTAGATTTGTCCAACTTCTCTCCTGCATTCGTCAATGGCATGGATGGATTTACAACAGCTTTGCCTATGGGGGTTTATGCTTATATGGGTGCTGTTTGTCTTACGACTGCAGGTGGAGAGTGCAAAAGGCCACGCGATCTGGGGAAAGCACTACTTTGGTCTGGTGTTGTATTTGTCGTCTTGTATGCAAGTTGCCAGTTTGTTGCAACCGGAATTGTTCCTTTTGATGAGGTTGGCCTCGATACTTCAATTTTTACGCTTGCAGCGGAAAAGGTGTTTGGAGCCGCAGGAGGTACCATTCTCAACATCGCGGCATGGTTTGCGGCTGCAACCTGTCTTCTTATGGGATCTTTCTATACATCTTCCCGCGTTTTCTATCAATTAGCAAAGTCACACGGCCTTCCAAGAAGGTTTGCAGTGCTCGGAAAGCATGGAACGCCGACCTTTGGAATTATCATCACTTACATTGCCGTAGTCATTTGCACGTTGATTGCCTATTACGCGCCTGATGCAGTATATGTTGCTCTTACAAATCAGAACGTGATGGTTTGGGTTATTGCATGGGGACTTGCTTTAATTTGCCCGTTTATCCTCAGGAAAAAACATTACAATCTGATTGAGAAGTCTGGTTGGAAACAACCTCTGTGGCCTGTCTTTCCTATCATTGGAATCATTGGATGCGCATACACCTTTTACCTCGGGGTTTGTGCTGGCCCAGTACATGTACTCATCACGGTGTGTTGGATTGGAATTTCCGCAGCGTACTATTTTCTTTACGCCAAGAAGAATTATACCGGTATGCTAAGTGATGATGAAGATTCCGGCGCAAAATTGATGAATCAGCTCTAAAAATGGAGGGTATCAAGATGATTAAAATCACAAAAGAGCACAAGTATTTTCAAATGGGAAATCATATCCAGCCCGCCGCGCGAGTACACCTGCCTGCCACAATTATTCTCGAAACAAACGATTGTTATGACGGAGATATGTCTCCCGATAAGGATTGCCATATTAAAGATATCGATCTGTCTCGGGGTAATCCAACAACCGGCCCGGTGTACTTCGAGGGTGTTGTCCCAGGGGATGTATTAGAAATCCATATTGACAAAATTAAAATGGCCTCTCCCGGTTTCTCTTTCTGCGGAGTAAATGAAGGTTTTCTCCAAGAAGAATCTGGAGTTGAGGAACTTCGCTGGTATCATTTTGATGATGAAGGGATTAACTTCGGCCGCGGCATAAAACTGCCTCTCATGCCTATGATCGGCGAAATTGGTGTTGCTCCAGCAGATGGTCCGATTCGCAACCTATATCCTGGTGACTACGGTGGAAATATGGATACATCATTGATCAAAGAAGGATCGATCTTATTTCTTCCCGTTTTTCAGGATGGTGCTTATTTGGGATGTGGTGATCTTCATGCAGCTATGGGCGATGGAGAAGCTTTTTATGAGGGGATTGAATGTGCGGGTGAAGTACAGCTAACGATAAAGGTTCGGAAAGACCTCGATATGGACATTCCATATGTAATTGCTGACGGGAAATTTGCTTCAATCGGCACGGATGAAACCATTGAAAAGGCGCTCCGCAAGTCTATGAGCAAGCTTCTGCATTTCCTGTCTGGACAACTCCCTTCTTTAAGCGTTACAGATATATCTTATATCCTCGGCTTTTATGGCAATCTTGAAATTTCACAAGTAGTTGATCCGCTCATGACAGGACGGATGAGTATCTCCATGGATATTCTCAAAAAAATTGGACTCGAAATTATATAGTTTCTTCAAAAGTTTTCTTATTTCTCTTACCACAACAAAAAGATGGAGGGAATACTATGAAGAAGTTTTGGAAAGCGTTGGCACTGGTTACAACTCTTGCCATATGCATTGCTCTGGGCTATTTTGTGCTGCTGCAACATATTACGCTTCTTCGGGTTATGCTCTTTGTCTGCGGTTGCTATGTAAGCGAAAGCGTTTTGGGAAATATCTTGCGATATATAGACACACGATTTTCTTAGAGCACTGTTTATCGTGTATACATTCTGCGCTGCTGAAGTCAATAAAAAGGGAACTGCGTCTCGATCAGAGACGCAGCTCCCTTTTTCAATTCAAAACTTCCGAAACCGTTCCTTCATCTCATCGTCTGTGAATTCTCCGCGCTCCGCCTGCTCCAGTACCTGCATCGCTTGCGCAACGGCGGCGTTCCACTCGTCCACGCCGATCTTCCCTCGGACCTTTCTCTGCTTCAGCCGATTGTAGGTACGGTCATATTCCACACGGGTCGGACTGCGGTTCGCCTTGCCCTGCGCTTCCTTGCGGTGCGCTCCCACCTTCCGGCAGGTCCGCTCTGTCTCGCCGGGTGCAATATTGCCGCAGTATTTTAACACAGATGCAAGCTCTCGCCAAGACTCTGCCGGAATATTCTCTCGTGCGCGAAATGCCCTGCATCGGGGACACGCTGGCTCCGCGCCTGATCGCGGAGATCGGAGATGTCCGACGCTTTCACAGCAAGCTGACTCTCATCGCATACGCCGGCATCGATGCGCCGCCGTACCAGTCCGGCAAATTCTGCGCGAATAACCGGCATATCTCCAAGCGGGGAAATCGCTATCTGCGTAAGACCGGGTACGAAGTCATGCAGAGCTATGGTGACAAGTATGCTGAACGAGGCATTTGCAAAGATTCTAGATGGTATAAATCTCATTCTTCACTCTGACCAGAGCTGGCAGTATCAGCGGATGCTCCGTGAGAAGAGTATCCGGTGGAGCGTAAGCCTCAAAGAGGAATGGTCTGGACAATAATGTGATAGAAAATTTCTTCAGGCTGCTTGTAAACGCTGATATATAAGTGAGCCATTTTTGAGCAAACGCTCACGAATAATTGAGCCACCATACAAAGTCCCTTATAATATGCTGATGATGAGATGAGGACTGGCAGCTTCGACCGTTTGTTTATGATGATGTCAATCAGCTGGTGCCCGTGGCTATTGAGCCGATGACACCGCAGGATACCGCAACAACGACAACGGAGCGCGGTGGCAGACGGATTGGACCAGCGAATATATCTCAAAAGGTAAATTCGATGCCTATGGGCTTAAAACGCGGGTTGGCGAAATGGTGGCCTTGGGAGCTTATGAGATCAGTGAAGATGTGGTCACCGTCCACATTGTCTATATGGAGAGTCAGGCACAGAGTAATCCGACACTTTGTGAGCGCCCGAAGTATCGCGGCATCGGACGGGCTTTGATCGCCTATGGCATCAAGCTGTCTGTGGATGCCGGTTTCAACGGCGATGTGACCTTGGACGCGAAGACCTCGGAGCTGGCAAGACATTATGAACAGGATTTTGGAGCATTGCTGATCCTTGGACGCGAAAGAGGCGCGGCACCGCGGTATTTGATTTGTGACGAGGCTGCCAGAGATATTTTTGTATCTTATTTAGAGGAGGGCTGACTATGGAAGATGCGAAATGGTACTTCACACATAAAACGGAAGAAGACAGATTATGGTATCGTATCTTTTTTGCGATGTGCCGAAAATTCGGCGTGTCGTGGTCGAAAGCCAGCGAGGAGCAGAAGGCTTTCATTGAAGAGATTACCCGAATCAATTATGAGAGAGAAACGGCAAAACGAAATATGACGATGAAGCCTGTCCGTGGCTTCTTTGATGCAGAAGTTTCCGCTTGACCCACACCGTGACCCACACGGGGAAATGAGCGGACGGAAACAATGGAACAAACAGGCTGCGTCCTCATCTTTTTGGACAAAAAACCGCCGAAAAGCCTTGTACAGCAGGGGCTGGAAGGCTCTACGGCAGTTGGTAAGGATGAGGTCGGCAGTTCGAATCTGCCCAGCAGCTCCAAGTAAAAACCCTGTAGTTTCAATGACTACAGGGTTTTCCTTTTGCCTTTTCGGGGAGGTTTTCCCTTTAGTTTTCCCTTATGAGAGTGAAAAGGACTCATTTTTCACCACCAGACACGCTTTTAATGAAGTTATCCATGCGTTCTGAACTTGCTTGCTTCATTTGCTCTGTGACATGACCGTATCCGGGATGGAACAGGAATGATATACGCAGACGTGCGCCCGATTCGGAGCACCGATGCCGCCTCAACAACTGTGAGCGTAAGCGGTAAATCTTCCTCGACGGCAACGGCGTGGTAACGGCGCACGGTGCGCGCGCTGCAGCGATGTCATTGTCCTTCTGCCGAATCAGGCGAGCTGGCGCTACATGTACGCGGACGAGCTCGAGACCGTGTTCCACCGCGACGGCTTTACACTGACGGGCTTTGTGGGCCCTGATCCGGACAGCAAGGAAGATAAGCTTTATACGCTCAGTGATCTGCATAAGTTTTCCACCGTGTTTGACGATGGACAGCTGCACGCAGGCAAGACGACGATCTGCACCGCCCAGTGGGAGCGTATCGGCAATAAGACGGAGGACAGCTCCGCCTACTATACTAAGGCGGACGATGGTACCGTGAAGATCGAGTCGGTCGATCAGGACGAGCTTAAAGAGCAGCTCAAAACCGGCAGCACGGCGCAGATCGATGTGTCCGGGCTGGAAGCGGAAAAAGTGACGCTGCCCGTCAGCGCCGTGAACGACGTCCTTGATTTGGAAGCGAAGGCGCTGTCGATCAAGATGGCGGACGCGGCGATCACGCTGGACAAGACGGCGATGCAGTCGGTCGTCGAAACAGTGGACGGCAACGATATTCAGCTGCATGTCAGCACCGGCGATGCACTGAGCAGCGATCAGACCGAGATCATCGGCGATATCGAACAGGGCATGGTGCTTGATGTGAGCCTGACGGCAAACGGAACGGAAATTCACAGCTTTAACGGCAAGGTGACCGTCTCCGTTCCGTTTACGTGGACGCAACAGGGTGTGCTGCAGGCTTGGTATCTTGCCGATGACGGCACAAAGGAGCCGGTCGAGGTGGCCTACCGCGACGGAAACGCTGTGCTGACGCTCAAGCACTTCTCGACCTATGCCATCGTGGTGAAGGCGAACGACCCTGACAGCGGCATCGTGAGCATGGGCGAGAACGAGGTCACAGTCCAAAAGCAGGCGGACGCGGTTTACTACGCTGCGGCGCTCTACGCCGAGGACGGCAGATTCCTGGCCTATGCCGCGAGCGAAGCTGCGGAGGATGAAGAAACCGTGACGCTCAAGTGGGCGAACGCCGACTGGTCGAAGGCGGCGAAGGTCAAGGTGTTCTTCCTTGACGCGGACCGCAAGCCCGTCGCCGAAGCGGTGACGGCGCTGATCAAGGGCAAAAGCCAGAAAAACTGAGCGGCTACAGCACAAGAATGAAAAAGGGAGCGCATCGGGCAAGGCCCGATGCGCTCCCTTTTAGCGCGTTTCTTACTTTTTCAGAAAATACATGTTGATCTCGGCGCGGGCGATCAGCGCGCCGGTGTCGTCGGTGATATTGACCTCGAAAAAGCCGATGTGACCGCCGACCCTGACCGGTCGGCCGACGGCGGTGAGCGCTTTGGACTGCACCGTCGAACGCAGATAGTTGATCGAGCCGTTCAGCGTGACGTTGTGCTGGCTGTAGTTGATGCGCGCGAACGCGCCCGCGGCGGTGTCAGCCATCGCGTAGAGAAAGCCGCCGTGCACGCCGCCCCAGATGTTGGAATTTTCCGGCGTGACGTCGGCGGTCAGCACGCTTTTTTCCTCGTCGACCGAAACGACGCGGATGCCGTTGTGACGGATAAAGCCGCTGTGCTCGCTCGAAAGCATTTCCTGATAATTTTTGACCATGGCGCTTTTGCCTCCTTTTGGCGCGGAATGTTATACTGAACCAAGCATAGCAGAATCGCGCCGGAGGCGCAACAGAAAAATGCGCCGCGCCGCGAAACGGCAAGATTTGAGGTCGCTTTCCGCTTCGGAACGATTTACAAGCGGTGAAAATTCTGCTACATTAAAAGCGATTCGAACCAAGGGAGACTGTTTTTTATGAACGACTATCAGGCTAAATTTGTTACGCCGGAGCAGGCTGTCAAGGCTGTTCAGTCCGGCGACTGGGTGGACTATGGCTTCGGCGCAGGTTTCCCCGAGCTTTTGGACAAGGCGCTTGCCGCGCGCAAGGGCGAAGTGAAGGACGTCAAGGTCCGCGGCGGCCTTGTGATCCGCCCGCGCATCGAGGTCGTCGAGGCGGACCCCGAGCAGGAGAGCTTCAGCTATTACAGCTGGCACATCGGCGACTATGAGCGCAAGCTCCAGAAAAACGGCCTTGTGAAATTCATGCCCGTCATGCTTCGCTCGCTGCCGTATCTCTACCGCGACAAGCACATCCGCTGCGATGTGGCATTCGTTCCCGTCTCCAAGCCCGACGAGAACGGCTACTGCGGCCTCGGCATTTCGAACTATGCCTGGCGCACGATCCTTGAGAGCGCCCGCACCGTGATCTTCGAGATCAACGAGCACTATCCCAAGCTCCAGGGTGTGGACGGCTCCCACCGCGTGCACCTGTCCGAAGCGGACTACATCGTCGAGGGCGAGCATGAGCCGCTGCCCGTGCGCTCCTACCGCGCGCCCAGCGAGACCGATATCGCCATCGCCAAGATCGTGGTGAATGAGATCCCCGACGGCGCGGTGCTGTCGCTCGGCGTGGGCGGCGTGCCCTACACGGTCGCCAAGATGCTCGCCGAGTCCGACAAGAAGGACCTCGGCTGCCACACCGGCACCATTTCCGATGCGTTCCTTGAGCTCTACAAGGCGGGCAAGCTGACGAACGCGCGCAAGGAGCTCGACACCGGCCTTTCCGCGTGGAACCTTGCCATGGGCTCTCAGGAGCTCTATGACTGGCTCGACGCCGAGCCCCAGCTCTTCCACCCGGGCGATCTCGACTACATCCACTCCGTCGAGCGCATCTCGAAGCTCAGCAACGTCATCAGCATCAACGGCGGCGTGCAGCTCGACCTCATGGGTCAGGAGAACGCCGAGAGCACCGGCACCCGCCAGCTCTCCGGCATCGGCGGCCAGATGGACTTCCTCGAGGGCGCTTATCGCTCCAAGGGCGGCAAGGGCTTCATCTGCATCAACTCTTCCCGTGTGACAAAGGACGGCGAGCGCAAGAGCAACATCCTTGCCACCATCCCCGGCGGCAGCACGATTTCCGCGCCGCGCACGATGATCCAGTATGTCGCGACCGAGTACGGCATCGCGAGCCTTTCCGGCAAGACCCTGCGCGAGCGCGCCGAGGCGATGGCCTCCATCGCGCACCCCGACTTCCGCGAAGAGCTGATGAAGTACGCGCAGGAGAATTTCAAGTAATTTTAGATCAAGATAAAGGACGATGTAGGATAACATGGCACAGACGGTTTTGCAGCAGGTTTTGATTCTCGCAGCGATGATGATGCTCGGCTTTTTGCTGGGCAAGTTGGGCAAAGTGGATCGCAAGGGGGCAGACCTCCTTTCCATGCTGCTGCTGGATGTATTTTTTCCCTGTAATATTCTGGCGGCGGCCAGCGGGGATTTCGGCGATATGCCGTTTTCTCAGGTCATTAAGATCGCACTGGCTTATATGTCCTGCTTCATTCTGTTTACACTTCTGGCCAAGCCGATCGCAAAACTGCTCCGGCTGAATGAGGACGATTCGCTTGTTTTCACCCGCAGCGTGGCCTATCCAAACAACGGCTTTGTTGGCATCCCGCTCTGCACGGCGGTTTTCGGCACGGAAGGAACGGTACTGGGCTCGCTTTCCGTGCCCTGCGCCACACTCTACATGTTCCTTTTCATTATGCAGAGCTTCCGGCGCGAAAAAGATCATAATCTCAAGCAGCAGCTCAAGAGCATGCTTACGCCGATGAACATTTCAGCTGTTCTCATGATCATCATGCTGGCCACGGGATGGAAATTTACCGGTGCGCCGCTGCAATTCCTGAGCAGTCTTGCCAACTGCGTTTTGCCGACGTCCATGATCATTATCGGCTGCCTTCTTTCCGGCAGCCCGCTCATCGACGTGCTCAAAAAGCCCATTTTGTATTTCATCACGCTGCTGCGCGGCGTTGTCATGCCGCTTGTTGCGGCAGTGCTGCTGCGTTTTACCGGCTGGGATCGTACGACGTGCCTGTGCATCGTAATGGTGCTTGGGTGCAGCGTGGCGACGGTCATCAGTATCTTCGGCGTGCGCTATGACCGCTCGCCCGAGATGGCGAGCAAGAGCGTGCTGCAATCGAATCTGCTGCTGCCGGTCACGATGCCGCTGATGATGTCCATCGCCGAACGGATCTTATAAGGAGAGACGATTATGGACCTTCTGTTTACCCCTGCAAAGCTCGGCACGTGCGAGCTTAAAAACCGCATCGTCCGCTCGGCGACGAACGGGCATCTGTCTGACGAAAAGGGTCAGGTGACGCCGCTCTGGGCGGATACGCTCATCGAGCTTGCGAAAAACGAGGTCGGCCTTGTCATCACCGGCCATTTCTGCGTTGATAAGGCGCAGCGCGCCGACGCGGGCCAGCCCGTGCTGGATGAGACGACGGACGAGTCCCTTCTCCGCCGCGCCTGCGACGGCGTGCACCGGTACGGCGGTAAACTTTTCTTCCAGCTCAGCCACAGCGGCATCAAGGGCGTCGAGAGCGTGAACGGCGCGCCGCCGAAGCACCCCGAGGATTTCACTCGGGAAGAGCTCGACCGTCTGGTTGAGCAGTTTGCCTTCGCGGCGTGGACGGAGCGGAGGTCAGCGGCATCGACTTCAACCGCCGCGCGGGGCAGAAGACGCCGTTCTATCTGGACGCGCTCATCTGCGAGCCGGACTTTGCCGCAAAGCTCAAAAGCGGCGCGCAGGGCGGGAGCAAATGCCTTGCCTGCAACGGCTGCTACACGATCTACCGCAAGCGCTTTGTGCGCTGCGTGCAGCATCAAGACGAGATCGAGCAGTTCAAAACCATCCCGTGGTAAAGAAAAACGGCAGAGCCGGCGCATTTTGCGCCGGTTCTGTTTTCACTGTTCGATGACGTTTTATCATGTTAACGAAATGAAAGGGCCGCGGGCCTGCAATTCTATCGACATTACCGATTGCATTCTGTCGGAATCTGCCATATACTGCAATAAAATTCAGCATTTCTACGCGCCGCTTGAAAAATTGGGCTGCCGCGGCGATCTGCAAGGAGGAGTCACCCATGAAGCGAAACTTTATTGCCAAGCGCTTCCAGAGCGCGGGCACCGGCCTGACGCTCGACACCGCGGCGCTGGCCAAATACAAGGACATTGTCGACCTGAGCATCGGCGACACGGACTTTACGACCGACGAGGCCATCATCAACGCGGCCTTCCGCGACGCCAAGGCCGGCCACACTCACTACGGCGACCCCAAGGGCGACCCCGAACTCATCTCCGCGGTCTGCAAGGCGTGGGAAGAGGACTTCGACCAGAGCCTTCCGCGCGACCACGTGCTCGTGAGCGCGTCGAGCTGCCTCGGCATGTCGCTGGCAATGTTTGCCATCCTTGACCCGGGCGACGAGGTCATCGTCTTTTCCCCGTATTTCGCGCTGTACCGCGCGCAGATCGAGCTGGCGGGCGGCGTGTGCGTCGATGTGCCGACCTACGCCGAGGAGGACTATGCCATCAGCGAAGAGCGCCTGCGCGCTGCCATCACGCCGCGCACGAAGGCCATCATTTTCAATAACCCCACGAACCCCACCGGCATGGGCTACGATTTGTCCACAATGGAGATGCTTGCCCGCGTGGCGAAGGAATATGATCTTCTCATCGCGGCGGACGAGATTTACACGACCTATATCTACGAAGGCGACTTCCGTCCCATCCGCACGCTGCCCGGCATGGCCGAGCGCACCATCACGCTCAACAGCTTTTCCAAGAACTTCCTGATGACCGGCTGGCGCGTGGGCGTCATCATTGCTGAGCCGGAATTCCTCGACGTGATGAACCGTATCAATGGCTCGCTCGTCTACTCCGCGCCGTCCATCTCCCAGCGCGCGGGCATCCAGGCGCTCGCAATGCGCAAAGAAATCCGCGAGAAGTACGTGACCGCGTACCGCGACCGCATCTTCTACTCTGCCGACCGCATCGAGAAGATCCCGTATCTGAGCCTCGTGCGCCCGAAGGGCACGTTCTACCTCTTCCCCGGCGTGGAGAAGACGGGCCTCGACGACAAGCAGTTCTGCAAGGAGCTACTTGAGCGCGCGCACGTGCTCGTCAGCGCGGGCACCCCGTTTGGCAAGACCGGCGCAAACCACTTCCGCATCGCCTGCACCGTCGGCATTGACCAGCTCAAGCAGGCGTTCGACCGCATGGAGAAGCTGGAATTCTGAGAATTCCGCTTGTGTCCGTAAGACGGGCATGGTAAAATCAAAAGATAACGAAAAAGCTGCCGTTTTTCGGCAGCTTTTTTCAAAAGGAGGGGCGCTTATGCAGGAAAAGCCGAAACCTGTGGATAACCTGCGCGCGGACGCGGAGAAGATCATCACGCGCGCCATCGCGGCGGTGCTGCCGGACGCGGCGGTCGAGCGCGCGCTGAAAGGCAAGACCTTTTTAGGAAGGGTGTACCTCGTCGCGGCGGGAAAGGCCGCGTGGCAGATGGCGCACGCCGCCCGCGCGTGTTTGCAGGATAATTTCTGCGGCGGTGTGGTCGTGACGAAGTACGGTCACGTGAAAGGTGAGATCGCGGATGTCGCGTGCTTTGAGGGCGGGCATCCCGTGCCGGACGAAAACTCCCTGCGCGGCACGGACGCCGCGCTCGCGCTGACGGAAGATTTGACCGAAAGCGACACGGTCGTCTTTCTGCTCTCGGGCGGCGGCAGCGCGCTTTTTGAAAAGCCGCTGCTTCCGCTTGCGGAATTGCAGGACGTCACGAATCAGCTCCTTGCCGCGGGCGCGGACATCGTGGAGATCAACACGATCCGCAAGCGGCTTTCCGCCGTCAAGGGCGGACGCTTCGCCCGGCACTGCGCGCCGGCGCAGGTCTTCGCTGTCGTGCTGAGCGATATTCTGGGCGACCCGCTCGACATGATCGCCTCGGGCCCCGCGTATCCCGACAGCTCAAGCTGTGCGCAGGCGCTCGATATTGCGAAAAGGTACGGCCTGCGCCTGTCGGAGCGGGCGTGGGCGCTTCTGGCACAGGAGACGCCGAAGACGCTCGAAAATGTCGAAACGCAGATCACCGGCAGCGTGCGCGAGCTCTGCGCGGCGGCCGCCGCGGCGTGCGAAGCGCTCGGCTACGAGCCGATGATACTCACCGATTGCCTCTGCTGTGAGGCGCGCGAGGCGGGGAGCATGCTTGCTTCCATTGCGCGCACGCATGCGCGTGACGGGAAAAACCTTGCGTTCCTCATGGGCGGCGAAACGGTCGTCCACCTGAGGGGAAAGGGCCTCGGCGGGCGCAATCAGGAGATCGCGCTGTCTGCGGCGCTCGGCATTGAGGGACTTTCGAACGCGCTCGTCTTCTCCGTCGGCTCCGACGGGACGGACGGACCGACCGATGCCGCGGGCGGCATCGCCGACGGCGAGACCGCGCAGCTGATGCGCCAAAAGGGTGTTGACGCTGTGCAGTCGCTCAATGATAACGACGCCTACCACGCGCTCGACGCGGTCGGCGGACTTCTCAAAACCGGTGCGACGGGCACGAACGTCAATGACGTCACCGTCCTGCTGCTGCGTGCGGCGGAATGAGGGAAAAACGCGGAGCGCTTGACAACGGGTCGTTCCGGCGTTACGATAGCTGCGGCAAGCCTTTCCAGGCTGCCGGAATTTTTAAAATGAAGGAGCCGTTTTTTGAAGTCTAAAACGATGTTACTGGAGCGTGTGCGCTGACCGGGAGGGCCGGCAAATTTACTGACACACGCCGTTCCTCCCGAGAGCCATGCTTTTCAGGAGGACTACATGAACCGCGAGAACAAACGCAAAACCTTTGAAAAAGGCTATTACAAGACCCACGCCTGCCGCGACACCTTCACCTGCAAGGTCTGTGGGCGGTTCTGCACGCCGGAAAACGCCGGCAGCGACCATCGCAACCACTGCCCGAACTGCTTATCGAGCCTGCACGTGGACATTGAGCCGGGCAATCGCGAAAGCGACTGCGGCGGCATCATGGAGCCCGTGGCCGTCTGGGTGCGAAGAGGCGGCGAGTGGGCGATCATCCACCGCTGCAAGCGCTGCGGAGCGCTCAGTTCGAATCGTGTGGCGGCGGACGACAACCCGATGAAGCTCATGAGCATCGCCATGCGGCCGCTCAGCGCGCCGCCGTTCCCCCTCGAGCGCATCGAGGAGATGACCGCCCTCATGGGCGGCGAGGGAAGCGTGCGATAAGCCCAAAAGGAAACAGAGGAGGCGGCCTGCGTCGGCAGGCCGCCTCCTCTGCCGCTTGACAAGGACGGAGCGGGGAGCAGGACAGCGGTGAGAGCAGGTGTTTCGTTTGTGTTTCGGTTTTGCACAGGTGATTGCAAAACCGGCAAACCTATGGTATAATAAAACTACAGACCGATCAAAAGCCGCCTTGGCGTCGAAGATACAGCCGTTTTTGCGGCTGCTTTTCTTATATTTGGCTGCTTTTTGCCGCAGACGGCGTTTTCAGATCACACCAAATGCTGGAAGGAGATTTTTTCTATGGAGGTGAGTCACTTCTTCAGGACATGACCGCACGCGTTTTGCAGCGCCGGAAACGGACGGTGACACTTATGGCGCACACCGTCTATGATGCGGCGGCCCTCCGCGCAGGAAGCTTTGGGATCGGTCAGATCAACGCATAATAAAATATTATAATTTAAGGATGTGTTATTTTGTTACTCTCGGGGAAAAGTCTGAAACATGACTTCATCCGTTTTGTCTCCGCCACGATGGCCTCACAGGTCGTGTTCTCGCTCTACTCCATGGTCGACGGGCTTATGGTCTCGATCGGTGTGAACGAATATGCCATGAGCGCCGTCAATCTCGCGATTCCCTTCACCAACGCGCTTTTTTCCATCGCCGTGCTCTTCGCCGTCGGCTCGTCGACGCTCATCGCCATTTTCATCGCGCAGGAGAAGCGGCGCGAGGCCAACGCCCTCTTTTCTCAGAATTTTGCCACGCTGCTGACCCTTGGCGCGGTCATCACTGCGCTCGTGCTGCTCTTTTTGGAGCCGTTTGCGTACCTTCTCGGCGCAGACGAGATCACACTTGACTATGTCAAGCAGTATATTCTCGGCATCGCGCCGTTCAGCGTGTGCTATCTGGTGTCCTACAATCTCGAAGTGCTCGTCAAGACAGACGGCTATCCGCGCTACGCGCTCTTCACGGTCATCGGCGGATGCCTGACGAACTGCGTGCTCGACTACATCGCCATCTTCCACCTCGACATGGGCGTGTTCGGCGCGGCGGTCGCCACGGGCATCTCGCAGCTTGTGACCTGCGTCTCGTACTTTGTCCACTTTTTCAGCAAGAAGTGCACGTTCCGGTTGTGCAAATTCCGCTTCAATCCGCACCTTTACGCGCGCATCCTGCCCATCGGCCTTGCCGACGGCGTGACGGAGCTGTGCACGGGACTGATGATCTTCCTCTTCAACCGCACGGTGCTCAAGTGCATCGGCACGGACGGCGTCGTGACCTACACGGTCATTGCCTACGTGACGACCATTGTTATCAACCTGATGGTCGGCATCTCGCAGGGTTCGCAGCCGCTTGTGAGCTATCACTACGGCAAAGGCGATCACACGGGCTGTCAAAAACTTCTGCGCTACGCGCTCACGACCGTCTGCATCTTCGCGCCGGCGCTGTTTCTGCTCGCCTTTTTCTTCGCGCCGCAGATCGTGCGCACGTACCTTTCGCACGCGGGCGATGAGCTCATCGCCTACTCCATCGGTGCATTCCGGCGCTACAGCGTTTCGTATCTGCTGCTGGGCTTCAACATCGTCATCGGTGGGTTTATGACCGCCATCGAGCGCCCCGTGCCCGCTATTTGTATCTCGGTCGGCCGCGGGCTGGCGCTGCAAAGTGCCGTGCTTCTTCTCCTCGCGGCGATCTTCGGAGGCGACGCAGTGTGGTATACGCCGATCTTCTCCGAAGCGTTGTGCCTTGTCATGTCGCTCCTGTTCCTGCGCAGCTACCGCAGACAGACCGATATGCAGGCGTGAGCCCCGCCCAGTGCGATAAAATAAGAGAAAATAAAAAGGCCCTGGAAGCAGCGCTTCCAGGGCCTTTTGGCATCCCCGACCAGACGCTAACTGGCGGACTGACGCTTAGAAGCCAGCTATCTCATTTCATGCCGTGCAGTACACCGTCATTTACTGCCGGCCAGTTAGTTCCGCACAGATCACTTGAAAACAAAGATTTCTTCGATCGGCGCTTCGACAACCCTTGCAATATCGATCGCCAGTTTAAGTGAGGGATTGTATTGTGCCTTTTCCAGCCGCATGATGGTTTCCCGCCGCACGCCTACCTGCGCCGCCAACTGCTCTTGGGTCAAATCTTTTAATAGCCTGTACTTTTTTAATCGGCATTCAAAATCAGGCACGTTTATTCCTCACTTTCATCAAACGGTTCATCATGGTCATAATGATATAGCAGATACTCACTGAGGAATAGTTCAAGCGCTATGGAAAGAGCAATCACAATAACAAGAGCAATTAGGGTGTATTCAAGGCACCCCATGAGCCTTCCCTGTCCCAGAATCAGTATTGCAAAAAAATAATGGACAGAGCAGTTTTGTTCGCTGTGCTTTGCGCTCTCATTTTGTTTTCTTTGTACCGTTCGTCTATCAGGGTATTTGACATTTTCCCCTCATAGAAAAATCCGAAAAAGCCGAAAAACAGAAAAAACACGAAGGGGAAAATGGTCTGGTCGACGCGGTAAGTCCAAAATCCTAAAAATCCGGCAAAACCGAATAAGCCTAAAAATCCCAGTTTGGGATTTACGGTTCTGGTGGACCGAGAGGTCGATCCTCTGCGCTTGTTTGCGGAGGTAGATTGGAAAAACAACACAGCAAGGTACACGATGTACAAGGCAAGGAGTGTGCCGGAAATGATTATAGGAAGGTCTTGCGCCCTGAAGACGTAGTTCGATAGATCCATCGGCACAATAAACCTTGAATCGTTAAACGCTATCGTGTACCACGAAGAGATTGCTGCAAGCAGAGCGCAGATCGCGCCCAGATAAATTGCGAGGTTGTCCTTTTCTTCATAATTGCGTCCCCTCAAAGAGATATATTTATCACTCAATGAGATAAATATATCTCTTTGGGGGCCGGCTATCAATAAGAAAGTTGCTTGATGTGATTGCACAGCTCCAGCGATGGCCGAGCTCCTCCGAGCCAGAGGTGCGGTTAAATGAGTGTCAGAGTGGTGCCGGAAATGGGAAAATAGAGAAAACGGTTCGAGATCAGCTGGTGGTGCCATGCAGGCGTTTGACACGATAACAGCTGTGAAATTTGCTTGATAAGCAAAAAGAAAAAACGCCGCAATCCATTGGCTTAACAGTGATAAGGAAGTAATTCTAATTCTTACTGTTGGCTGACAGATTCGGGTGTGCAGGGCAACCGTAAGGCTGCAAAAGCTGTCTGTTTCCAACAGAAACAGACAGCTTTTAATTTGCGTTGAAAGCATCTTGCTGTTTTCTCTCGAGCGGGGCGGTCTTCCCACGGACCGCCCCGCGAAGTCGTTACGGCTCGATGATGTTGAAGGGGTTGGCTCCGGTGATCGGGAACTGGTTCATATTCTCCATCATCAGCGTCAGCAGCTCTGCGCTGCCCTTGACCTTGACGGCCTGTGTAACCGTTTCCTGATTGTTGGTCAGGATCGCAAACAGCGCATTCTTCGGGCAGGTAATAGACACGTCCGCATCATCAGACAATGTATCCGCATAGACCAGCAGCACACCATTCTTCACGCGGAGCATGTGCTGTTCGCCCACGTCAGGCAGGATCACGTTCATGGTGAAGTCGCGGTCAGCCAGCGCCTGCTTGTCCATGACAATGGCCATATAGTCAAACAGCATGGGCGCGGAGAGGGCCTTGACCATGTCGCCGGTAGATTTGGTGGAAGCGGTGAAATTGGCGTTTCCATGGCGCAGCTCCTGCGCGGCGGTCAGATATTCGTTGCGCCACGGACCGGACTCCGCCTGATACCCCAGCTGCTCCAGTGCATCGGCGCACAGAAGCCGTGCATCGGTGTTCGTCGGGTCGGCAAAGACGATGGTGTTTGTGACCTCGGCGACCCACTGATATTCACCCTTGTCAAAATCCGCCTTTGCCATTTGCAGGACATTGTCAACATCCCCCAGGTACTCCACCCATTTTTTTGCGCTGTCGCTTGGCATGAGGGGGTTCAGGTTGACAGGGTTGCTGTCATACCAGCCCATGAACTTCTGGTAGACCGCCTTGGCGTTGTGGGCGACCGTCCCGTAGTACTGGCGGGTGTACCAGATTTTATTGAGCGCCTCCGGCAGCTCAATCATGTTGGAGATCTCGTCGCTGGTGTAGCCCTGATTGATATAGGTCAGAGTCTGGTCGTTGATGAACTTATACACGGCAGCCGTGTTGACCATGTAGTCGTTCACCACGTTGTTTCCCCAGTGCGGCCAGTTGTGGGACTGGAAGGTGACCTCCGCGTCCTTGCCGTAAAGGGAAATGGCCTCGGTGATATAGCTTGCCCATGCCGCGCCGTCGCGCACCTCCGCGCCGCGCAGCGTGTAGAGGTTGTGGAGCGTGCCGGTGCAGTTTTCCGCCATCCAAAGCGCCTTATACTGGGGCAGCCACGTGTTCATTTCGGCGGGCGCTTCCGTACCCGGCGTGAGCTGGAACTCCAGCTTCACACCGTCGATCGTCAGCTTTTCGCCGGACTGCATGATTTCATAGCTGGGCGTCATGAACGAGACCGTTCCGGTGGACTGTCCCATGCCGATGCCCTGCGCCAGCTTGCCGGTCACGCCGGGGGTCAGAAGGATGCCATACTGATAATTGCTGCGGCGGCCCATACCCTTACCGGCGTAGACATTTTCCTTCACAGAGTGCTCCGTGAAGCCCACAGGCGTGATCACGGGGATCTTGCCGCTGGCGAGCTGATCTTCAATAGAAAGTGTCTCGTCTGCCTTATCCTCTTTCGCCATTACGCCGGCGATGCCGCCAAAATGGTCGGCGTGGGAATGAGAGATGATGACGGCCTTGACCGGGAATTTACCAAGGTTCTTTTCGATCAGCTGCATGGCAGCCTGACTGCACTCCACGCTCATCAGCGTGTCAAAGACGATCCAGCCGGTATCACCCTTGACAACAGTGAGATTTGCCATGTCATAGCCGCGGACCTGATAGATGCCATCCGTCACTTCAAAAAGGCCATAGGCGTGGTTATTTTTCGTGTTCTCCCAGAGACTGGGATTCACACTGTCAGGCGCTTTTTCATAATCGTCCAGGAACGCATAGGCTTCCTGACTCCAGAGGATCGTCCCATTCTCGTCCTTCAGTTCCAGTGTTTCCGGCGCGTCGATCAGTCCACGGGTGGCGAATTCATATTCCTGCTTATCATCGAAGTCAAGTTCATCGTAGACGGCGGCATTTGCCTTTGCCGTAAAGTCTGTGGCGGGCTTGACCTCGGCGGTCAGACCCAGGTCTGCCTTTTCCGCGCCCGGCTCTTTGAGCCCATCCTGCGCACAGCCGACGCAGGACAGCAACAGTACCGATGTAAGAAGCATTGCTGCAATGCGTTTCATAGCCATTCTTTTTCCATCTCCTTATTGTTCGCGGATAACAGGTGGCTGCCAGCTATCCAGTGCTGTCATATCCGGTACATAGATCCGCATGAACAGATGAAATTCCCCGTCGGAAACAGGCAGCCAGTTAGAGGTGCCTTCCGGTGCATCCTTGGACAGGATAATATCCAATGTGCCGTCCGCATTCAGCTTGAAGTCGGAGCGGTCGTTGATGCAGTAGCGGTCGATGGAATTGTCAATGAGGAAATCATCCTCTCCGTAGGCGGTCACGGACCAGAAGCCGCCCTCCAGCGTGGGAGGAAGGGTTTCAAAGTGGAGCGTATACTTCTTTTCTCCGGTCAGCGCTGCGCCGGTCTCATCCACCGTTGTCTTGGGATAGATCGCCACGTCCACGGTGTTGGCGCCAAGCCCCACCAGCGCTACCATCGCGCGGTAGGTATACTCCGTGCCGAAGTCGCCGATGGGCTTACCGTAATAGATCCACTGACCGAGTTTTTGCGCATACTTCGCGCCGTCGGCGGCAAGCGTGGCGCGAAGCCCCTGAAGCATCTGCGTCCAGCGCTCGGCAGCTCCTTCGCCCAGGAGAGCGGCGTCGAAGGTCTTGCCCGCGCCCACGTTGATGGCGGAGAGTTTCTTCAGCAGTTCCTCATCCGCATCGGCGGGCGGGTTGACCTGCATCAGAGCGTTCGCCGTATTGAAAAACTCTGCTGGCGTCATGGAAAGCACCTTGTTCACGGGAACAAAGTCATTTTCCTCTTTATAAGCTCCCTGCGGTGCGGTATACTCGCCTCCCTGTACATAAGCCGAAAGAGGCAGGAGCTGCATCTGCTCCTGAATGGCATAGACATTGGGCAGATCCTCGTTCCCGGACAGCACCGTGCGGGTGATCGACCACACCGTTGCGGTGGGCACGTCCACGCGCGTCACACCGTCGGGCAGCTCGCCCTCCCAGCCGGGAAGCGCAATGGCATAAGCACCCGCCTTGTCCAGCACGGCGGCGGTGTTCGTCCACGCATCCAGAAGCTGCACATTGCAGAAGCGATCCGTTTCCGGCAGGACGTAGACCATAGGCTCTGTGCTGATGTCAAGCCATGCCTGCGAATAGACGGTATCGACGTTCGGCGTCACGACGGTGCGGAAAGAGGCGTCCGCCAGCTTTTTTACATGGTTGAACTGATTGATGGGCGCACGGCCAGTCATGGTCCCGTCCGTATTGGTCGATAATGTTTTGGTTGCGTCGGTCAGCACCAGCGGGAACGCATAGATGTATGCCTCGCTGACCGTTTCCCACACGGTTTCAGTATCCGGTGTATCCGGCTGCGTTTTTTGGGCAGAGCAGGCGGAAAGAAGCCCGCAGGAAAGCAGCGTAAGCAGCGATAGTAGAATTGCAAGTATCTTTTTCATGTTGTCCTCCTATGATTCTTTTCTGCTTTGGTCATCTTCACGGAACGGTTTGTGCGTATGGATTAACGATGAAGTCGTTTGTGATTTTCTCTTTATGGTAAACTATCGATTATTCCGCCCCTTTCTTTCCGCAAGCCTTGAAAGCTCTTTTTTGACCGCTTCGATTTGTGGGTCAAACAGCGCTCGCTCGGCAAAGATCATATAATTGTTGATGGCAAGGATCGACAGATGAACGAACGGCGCAACCTCTTCGTCGGTGCAGCCGAGGATCTCCGCAATCCTGCCCGTGTAATAAGGGTATCTTGCCGCAAGCCGCACAAGGGAAGGCTTTACCTTTTCTCCGTATTCGCGCGACACACATACGCTGACCAGAAAGCGCATGGTAGGCGACATTTTATCCGCCAGCACACCGAGATGATCCATCATGCTTTTGATGTCACTAATATCTTCAAACACGATGCCAAACGCAGCTTTTTCAATTCGACTGATCGCTTCCTCGGCGCAGGCAAGAACGATTTCCTCTTTGGTGGAGAAGTAATAGTAGATGCCGCCGTTTTGCAGCTTTGCCGCCTTACAGAGATCTTTCGTGGTGGCAACGGTCAGCCCCTTTTCGACAAAGCAGCCAAGGCAGGCGTCTACAAGCTCCTGTCTCTTTTCAGCTTTCTTTTCTTCCCTCAAAACACAATCCCCCCATTTCTGCGCATTATCCAGTGTTTGTTATAATAGCATATCAGACCTCACAAAATAAATCAAGCGCTTGCTTGAATAAGAATTATAAATTTTCAGGATCACAATGCTTGATCAAACATCACAACAGCCTCACTTGGCAGCTTTGCCTCCGGTAAGCTCTGTATGTGCCGAGTCGCCGTCCTTGCAAAGATATTGGACTTTATCGTGTCCCACTCCGCCAGCCAGACGATCTCCGCTGTGCCGGTTGCAAAGTCAAATCTGATCTCTCCCCATTCGCCGTCGCTGTCTACCTGATATAGGTAGACAGCGGCGGCTATTTTTTGTTCCTTTTGCGGCATTCGGCCTGCTTCAGCGTCACGGTATGGACAAGCCTGCTTTCCAGCAGCTTCAGGCGCAGCTTGTCAAGCGTCCGCCGGTAGAATCGCTCCGCGCCACTGGCGGTTGTACCCTCGAAATCCACCGCCAAGTCCTCAAAGGTAGACTGCGTGGACAAAGGGCTGACGCGTCCACAGGTCATGCAGAGGCTTTCGCCGCCGACAGTTGCTCTGATCTGCTGGTTTTCCTTCTTGACATGAATAATGCTCCCTTCGTGATTGACAGTGTATTTATTTCACTGTCTCTCATAAAGGGAGCATATCAATCAGAAACGGGGGTGATTTTGTAGTTTTTTGACAGCCTTCCTTGAGTCTTACTTTACAAGTACAACGGAAATTTTGATCTCCTTTTCCGTCTCGCTCAGGTCGAACGCGCCGCCGTCTGCGACGCTGACACGCAGTTCATACAGTGTGCCATCGGACAGGGTATCCACGGCAGTGCCTGTCTCATCCGTGATCGACCACAGCTCTTTGCCGACCTCCGCCAGCTTTCCGTCTGCACCGTAGGCATAGAGCTTCAGCTCAGCGGCGCTTCCGGAAAGATTGTTCATCCGGAACGAGACCGTCGTGTTGGGATGAACATTTTCGACCGTCACAGTATTGCGCCAGCTGGCGACCGTGCCGTCACCGCCGTCCTGCTCAAACTGTTCCTGTGTCAGTACGTTCCGCGCGGCCTTATCGAGATCGACCTCTCGGTACGGCATTTCGGGCAGATAGGCGAAGCGATCCTGTAATCTGAGCAGCTCCAGATAGCCCGTCGGGCAGTAGAGCGCGTTGCCGCTGTTGCCGGCATACATACCAATTGCCATGTTGTTGTAGCCGTATTTGTTGGAAACATCCATCGTGAAAACGGTCTCGCCGGTCGCAAAGTCCAGAATGATGTACTGCCACATGCCGCTTTCCAGATCCTGCACATAGCCGTAGATATAGCCCGTCGCGGTGGAGAGCTTGAGAATCGATGTATCGCTCAGGTCATTTCGAGACCAGATGCTCTTCATCTCATAGCCGCTATCGGTTTTCACGGTGTCCACGCGCTCGACGCCGGGCGCGATCATGCAGTTGCCCTTTGTCAGCCAGTTCATATCATAGATGTTGGCGTAGCTCTGGATGGAAGAGTCGTTGTTGGGGTCAGCCAGACCTGCGTTGCCCGCGCCGAACCAGTTGCAGACAATCGTGCTGACGGTGCCCTCGCTGTCATCATAGACGATGGCAGAGTTTTCAACCGCCACCTGATAGCCCTCGGGCAGATCGTCCAGCACCGGCAGACTTGCAACGATCTTACCGGTCTTCATATCGAGCGCCAGCAGCTTGACGGGGTCTGCGTTGTCGGTGAACATCACAAGCTCCGGCGTCAGCGACGGAGAGCAGCCGCCACCCCATGCAAGACCGCCGCCGGTGGTCTTGTCGTTTTCGCCGCTGACCTTCGCGCCGACGCTCTCATACGGTGTGCACCAGACAGCCTCGACACCGTTATTGGCACGCAGCAGATAGCAGTTCTGGTTTGTCAGGATGACCGCGCCGTCCTTGGAGGCGGCAATCCCGTTCTCCGCACCCTCGCCGAGCGCCAGCCCGTAGACGAAGACGGCCTTCGAAAGGTCGGCCTGCTCTCCGTTTAGGATCGCCTCGATCGCCGAGTGGGCTATGTAGCCGAGCACCCCCTGCTGCTCACGCTCGGGATAGATGCGGAAGCCGCCGGTGGCAAACCAGAGGTTGCCGTCGTAGTCAAAGACCACGGAAAGAAGATTCTGCGTCAGCTCCTTGCCGAGCGCAGCTTCGGCTGCCGCCTTGATGTCAATGTCCAGTACCTTTTCAAATTCAGGCAGGACGTTTCCTGCTTCATCGGTTGCCCGCAGCATCAGCACATGGTTGTTGCTGGTGGGGCAGACGATGCGGTTTTCCGAGTCAAGGAACGTGTAGGAGCTCTGGATGACGTAACCACCGCCGTCGTGCTGCTTCGGAGAGAAATAGCCAAGAGTCTTCGTCTCTTCGGCATTCAGATCGCGGATGGCGATGCCGCCGAGCAGCGGAACGACTGCGTGGCCGTAGCTGTCAAAGTAAATGGCAGGCGAAGCGTTCGCGTTGGTTTTTTCATAGGAAACATTGATCTCCGGATAGATGCCAAGCGGCAGGACTTCATCCGTAGAGTCGGTATTGTAGCCGTCGTGGTGAATGTTGGCGTCGCTCTTTGCCATATAGGGGTTTTCATCGACACGCTTGGCATTCATGGCCTTTACCGGCAGGGCGGCGCTTGCCGCGGAGTCTGTATCCGATGCAAGCATGTCGGAAGACTGCTTCGCACCGCAGGCCGCCAATGTCAGGCACAACACACCGGCCAGCAGAAGGGTTGGTACAGAACATTGTAACTTTTTCTTTTTCATTGATATCCTCCATTTTTGTGCTTGTTGTCTTGGTTTGGTTCGATGCCCGTTTATTCAATCCAGGCATTCAGTCCTCGCCGGAATGCTTCCTCGGAAACCGGCTCCAGCAGGAAATAGTCTGCCCGCAGCCGGAAGGCGTGAAGGGAGAAATCCAAGTCGCTGCACCAGATCATCCGGCACGCGGGGCATAAGGAGCGAAGATGCTCCGCTGCATTCAGTCCTGCCACTCCGGAAAGTGCAATGACGGCATTGGTTGGAGCCTCTTTCTGCGCCGTTTCAAAAAAGCGTTCCTGGTCGTCATATTGCATGACCTGCGGGAACAGCCCCTTCGCTTCACAAAACCGGGTAATTTGCTCGGCGTAGCGCTGCCGCTCTGCTTCCTGTTCTGCCAGCACGGCAATACGATACACAGATTTCCCTCCTTCCTTCATCCGATTTGGCATTTTGCTTGCGCTCAGTATAAAAAGGCCATTCGGTTTTTTCAAGCGCCGTAGCACGAAAGGGGCGATTTTGGCACGAATTCCGACAGCGGTTCTTTGTCATCCTCGACACGCTGTGATATAATTATCTTGGAATTCAAGCACAAGGAGAGAACCCTGCATGAGAATTGCGATTGTGGATGATCTTGCCGCGGAACGTGCACTGCTGAAAGACCGGCTGGAGCAGCAGCTTCACCGGAGAAATGTGCAGGCGGATATTCTGGAATACGAAAGCGGCGAGACATTTCTGGAAGCGGCAAGGAAAGCGCCCTTTACTGCCGCATTTCTGGATATTTATATGGATGGCATGACGGGCATGGAGGCGGCAAAGAAGCTGCGGAAAACCAACACGGACTGCCTGCTGGTGTTTACCACGACCTCGACCGACCATGCGCTGGAGGGCTTTCAGGTACGGGCGCTGCACTATCTGGTCAAGCCCTTTACCGAAGCGGACATCGACGCGCTGACGGACGAGCTGCTTGCCCGCGTACCGCAGCCGGATAAATATATGGAGCTAAAGGTGGAGGGAAGCGAGATCCATCTGCGCTATCAGGACATCGTCTACGCAGAACACTTCGCCCACTTGATCTACGTCCATACGACGGTTCAAAAGACGCTTGCCACACGCCAACCCTTCAAGACGTTCATCGCCCCACTAAAGGATGACACACTTTGCTTTTTTGTGTGCGGGCGCGGCGTGATCGTGAATCTGGAACACGCGAAGGATCTGGAAGGCTCCGCCTTCCGCATGGCGGACGGAAGCCGCGTGTTTGTCAGTCAGGACCTTCTGAAAAGTGCCCGGCAGGCGCTTATGGAGTTCTTGCTTCAAAGGGGGCGGATGGCATAATGGAGCTGCTGCGTCCAATTCTGGAGCTCGGCGTGGTGATTCCCGGCATGCTGCTTGCCTACTTCCCGGCAAAATCCAGCTTAAAGCAGCCGCTGTCAAAGCTTATTTTGTGGCTTGTTCCGCTGCTTGCGCTGCTTTGCGCCGCCGGAGGCGTGGTGTGCTATGCGCGCCGCATGCCGACTGCGCCGATGCTTGCAGCCCTAACCTTGCTTGCAGTCGTGATCTACATAAAAACGCTCCGGATCTCGCTTTGGAAATCCGGAACGATTGCGTTGTCCGTCTGTGCGGTATTTGCCTGTATCAACAGCCTTTCAAGAGCGATCAACGCCGCTATGCTGGCCGGTTTGCCGCAGGCGCAGGCTGCACCATGGTTCTGTCTGCGGGCCGTGATTTGCTATCATGCGATCTGCTGGCTGTTTGCCGCCATCGCCTATTATCCTGCGACGCACAGCGTGCGGAGAATGGTCGAGGATGAAAATTTTGCGCAGACATGGTATGTGTTCTGGGTGCTGCCGCTGGTGTTCATTGCGCTGAATCTGTTTATGATCCCCAAGTATGCGGACACGCTCTATACCGGGCGTGTTTTGCAGGGGTATTTTGTGATCAGTATCACACTTTTGTTTTTGATGCTTTTCTTCAACGCAATCTTCCTTCTGATGGCGATCAGCATCAACCGGAATGTGAGATTGCAGCAGGAGAACCAGCTGCTTTCCATGCAGCAGCAGCGCTACGAAAGCCTGAAAGCTGCCATTGAGGAAGCCCGGCAGGCGCGGCACGATCTGCGCCACCAGCTATGTCAGCTCGCTGCCCTTGCAGAAGAAGGAAATCTTGAAAAGATCAAAGCCTATCTCTCCGGTGCGGTTTCCAGAATTCCAAGTCTTGAAATGCATTTCTGCGAAAACCGGGCGGCAGACAGCGTGGTCGGGTATTACTGCGCGCTTGCCAAACGGGAGAATATCCCGTATTCCGTGCAGATTGATCTGCCGGAATGTCTTCCTGTAGACGAAATCAATCTGTGTCTGGTTCTCTCGAATCTGCTGGAAAATGCGCTGGAAGCCAGCCTGCGCACTGCGCCTGCCCGACGAAGGATCAAACTGACAGCCTATCTGCATGGCAACAGTCTGGCACTGATTCAGGTTGAAAACACCTATGACGGAGTCATCCGCGAAAAAGGTGGCGTATTCCAGTCCTCCAAGCGAAAAGGAGACGGCGTCGGACTTCAGTCCGTCCGTCACATCGCGGAAAAATCCGGCGGGGTGAGTACGGTTACCTATCAGGACGGCGTATTCCGCGCAAGGGTCATGCTCTGCGGGTAATTATGCCCTGCCTTTCCAAAACAGCACGACCACAGATTTCAACAGTCTCGCTTCCGGTAAGCCCTGCACAAACCGTATCGCCGTTTTTGCAAAGATGTTGGACGTTGTCGTGTCCCAATCTGCCAGCCTCACGATCTCCGCTGTACCGCTTTCAAAATCAAACCTCAGCTCACCCCATTCGCCGTCGTTGTCTACCAGATATTCGTAGACAGCAGCGGTAATCGTTTCACCTGTTTTCCAGCGCTCCGTCTGCCGCAGAGAGATCGTGTGTGAGGAATTGCCATTCGATTCTTTTGCCGCTTTCGTCAGAGGGAGCGGTCTTTCCAGAACGTCCATCTCAAACGGCACGACCACGGAGTTCAGCAGTCTCGCTTCCGGTAAGCCCTGCACAAACCGTATTGCCGTTTTTGCGAAAATGTTGGATTTCACCGTGTCCCAATCCGCCAGCTTTACGATCTCCGCTGTACCGCTTTCAAAATCAAACCGAATTTCGCCCCATTCGCCGTCGCTGTCCGCCTGATACAGGTAGACAGCGGCGGCTATTCTTTTGTTCTTTTTTCGCATATCGGTTTGTTTCAGTGTCACGGTATGGATCACACCGCTTTCCAGCAGCTTCAGCCGCAGCTTATCCAACGTGCGCCGATAGAACCGCTCCGCACCGCTGGCTGTCGTTCCTTCAAAATCCACCGCTAAATCTTCAAAGGTGGACTGCGTGGACAAGGGGCTGACGCGCCCGCAGGTCATGCAGATGGCGTTCCGCTTTTCCAGATACCATTGCTCTTTGTAGGAAAGCTGCTCAAACGCCGCCGTGACCGCCTTTGCCTGAATCCCGTTCCAGAGAACATCGGCATAGTTTCAGCTATCGTCGCGCGTCACATCCTCACCGGTTTCTTCGCCGTCCTCGTCCTGTTCCGTGCGGCACCTCGATTCTATATGTCGATCCATCAGGGAATCCAATAGCGGATGATCTGCACCACCTGCTTCTGCCGGACAGTGATGACCGTGTTATAGCAGTTGAAGGGCGTTTCGCTGGCCTGAATAGCCGCAGGGACGTCCTCGTACTCATAAACCAGGCCATCAGGTTCATGTTCCAGGTCGGCGTGATCTTCAAAGGTGCAGTCGGTAGATAGGGGCAGGGTAATCGTTCCCAGATCATAGTAGATCGGCTGGTCATCCATTGCGTACCCTTTCCCTGTTTCTCTCTTTCGTGGCCGAAGGCAGCACCTTGACAAAGAAAGCCCGTTGGGAGGCCAACGCCGCAGTATAAGGCAAACGGATACATTCCTGTTTGTGCCGAGCCACACGGCCGGTGCGCCATGACGTCGTCGGAGCAAGCTGCATATCTTTCGCTTCCACGCAAGCGTGAAAGCTCAATCATTACGCTGCTCCTCCTCTCCCCACAAAGTCTTGCGACTTTGCGGGGACCCCAGACGATCGAGCGAACGACACCTGGCCGCAAAGCAAGCGTGGCAGCTTGCGGGCGATGACACACGGGCAGGGTCAAAGATACTCGCGCATTGAACGCCCTCAAAGCATTGCGCGGCGCACCCATCAGCATGGGCCGGGGTGAGATTCCCGTGGAGCTGTGCCAGCAGCCGTCCGTAAGCCTACTTTTCTTTTTTGAAAGTTTATGGATAGATCGTAAACTTTTCAATTAGCAGCAGACAAACACGGAGCAGCACGGTAAAATAATGGTGGAAGTTATATTACCCACACATATTCGTGCTGTTCCTTTTCATAACTGAAAGGGGGTTCTCATGTCTCAAACATGGAACGGCACGAAGAAAGAAACCCCTGAAAGAAGGACGTATACGGTTGACGATATTGCTCAAATTCTGGGCATCGGAAGAACTTCCGCATATATCCTTGTAAAAGAAGGGCACTTCAAAATCGTGCGAATTGGTAACGCCATACGCATTTCCAAGCGGTCATTTGACGAGTGGCTGGAGCCGCTTGATCTGTGACATTAGAAAGGAAGGTTCGTTATGGCATCCATCATCAAAAGAAAGAAAAACTATTCTATTGTTTATACCTATGTAGACGAGAATGGCGAGACCAAGCAGAAATGGGAAACCCGCACTTCCTATCAAGAGGCATTGAAGCGCAAGGCAGAGATTGAGAGCCAGAAAAGCTCCAACTCCTTCCTTCCGCCCACCAATCAGAATATTGCGGAGTTCCTGTCGGACTTCGTCTCCCTCTACGGCGAAAAGCGGTGGGGCGTGTCCATGTATGACAGCCAAAACTCGCTGATCGCCAACTATATCAACCCCATCATCGGGGATATGGAGGTACAGGCGGTTACTCCCCGTGCGGTTGACGGTTATATCCAAACCTTACAGAAAACCAAGTCGGTGTCTACCAAGACCCGAAAGGCCGTTACCACCTATGTCAGCGACAAGACCATTGAAAAGATTATCAAGCTCCTGCGGTGTGCGTTTAAGCAGGCGGTACGATGGGAAATCATTGCAAGAAATCCCTTTGACAATGTGATCCTCCCGAAAACGGAGTATGCGAAACGGGATATCTGGACAGCGGATATGATCCGCCTTGCCCTGGACAAATGCACGGACAGCAAGCTCTATGTAGCAATGAACCTTTCCTTTGCCTGCTCTCTGCGTATGGGTGAAATCCTGGGGCTGACCTGGGAGAACGTCCATATTTCCGATGAAGATATTGCAGCGGATAACGCCTATGTCTACATCGACAAGGAGCTGACACGGGCATCCAAACGGGCGATCGAAACGCTGGGCGAGAAGGATATCTATTACATCTTCACTCCGCTCATGCCGAACACCAGCACAAGAATTATTCTGAAAAAGCCGAAAACCGATTCCAGTATCCGTAAGGTGTGGCTGCCGAAAACGCTGGCTTACATCCTGCGGGAATGGAAGAAGTCCCAGGACGAGTTGAAAGGCTTCCTGGGCGACGAGTATCAGGACTTCGATCTGGTGGTGGCACTTCCCAATGGACGGCCCTGTGAGGATCGAATCATCCTCAAAGAGTTTGCAAAGCTCCGTGAGGACGCAGGGCTGCCGAAGGTGGTCTTTCATTCTCTCCGTCATTCCAGTACCACCTACAAACTAAAACTCAACCACGGCGATCTGAAAGCCACCCAGGGCGATACGGGCCATGCCGAGATCGACATGATAACCAGTATCTATGCTCACATTCTGGACGAGGATAGAAAGGTCAATGCTCAGAAATTCGAGACAGCCTTCTATGCCAAGCCTGATCTTCGTAATGTCCGTCCGCCGGAAGAACCGGCAAAATCGGAACCTGCGACCCTGGACCTTGAAAGCCTTGTGGAGCAGCTTCAGAAGTCGCCGGAGCTGGCGAGTGCGCTTGCAGCCTTGATAGCAGCGCAAACCCCGGCAAAGTGATCCGAAAAATCGAATTAGCAAAACGCAGAAATTTCTTAGCAAATTTCTGAAAAGCGTTCGAGTCCAATTAGCAAATATACATCATGCGGCGCATAAAAATCTCCCGGTAACGGAAGTGAAATTACTGGGAGAAGGAGGAATAAAAAAACGCTGCAAACCCCGAAAAAAGGCTTGCAGCGGTGCTTTCTGGCGTCCCAGAGAGGATTTGAACCTCCGACCCCACGCTTAGGAGGCGTGTGCTCTATCCAGCTGAGCTACTGAGACATTTTTAAGATTTATGCAATTTTCACTGCTCGAAGGAATCGAACAATCTGCCGCTTAGGAGGCTCGCGCTCTATCCAACTGAGCTACAGACGCGGATGATAAAAATATTTTACCCTTTTGGCAGTGAATTTGTCAATGCCTGATTTGCTGGGAGCGGGGTGGAGAAAAGCGCTTGTATTCACCGCCGCCGTCCGTTATAATGGGACGCAAGAGCGGCTCTGACCGCAGACGGCGGACAGAGCCAGTGAGAAATATGGAGAAAAGGACGGTAAACCTATGGACGGAAAGACGATCCTCCCGCGCAGCGAGGTGCCCGAGGAGTTCACCTGGGATTTGAGCGACGTATTTGCGAGCGACGATAAGTGGAACGAGGAGCTCGAAGCGCTCAAGGCCTATCCCGAGCGCATGGCCGCCTACGCCGGCAAGCTCGGCGAGAGCGCGAAGACGCTGCTCGACTGGTTCACGCTCAGCGATGAGATCACGGTGCGCGTTTCAAAGTTTGTGCAGTACGCGAGCTGCCGCAGCGATCAGGACGTGGGCAACTCCTTCTATCAGGGCATGCGCAGCAAGGCGTTTTCCATGGCGGTCGCGCTGAACAGCGCGGGCTCTTTTGAAGCCAGCGAGATCATGGCCATCCCCGACGAGACGCTTGCGCGCTTCTACGCCGAGGAGCCGAAGCTCGAGACCTATCGCCGCAGCATCGACAAGCTGCGCCGCCGCAAGGCACACATCCTTTCGCCCGAGTGCGAAAAGATTCTCGCCGCCGCGGGTGAGATCAGCGAAAGCCCTGACCGCACGTTCAGCATGTTCCACAATGCCGACATGCGCTATCCCGGCGTGACCGACGCAAAGGGCGAGGTCCACACGCTGACGGACGGCACGTTCGTCCCCATGCTGATGAGCGCCGATCGCACGCTGCGCGAAAACGCCTTCAAGGCCTACTACAAGCGCGCGGGCGAGTTCCGCAATACCTACGCCTCCACGCTGGACGCGCAGTTCAAGCAGCTCAAGTTCTTCGCCGACGCGCGCCATTATAACTCGACGCTCGAAGCGTCCCTTGACGTGACCGAGGTGCCGGTCGAGGTCTACACGAACCTCATCGACGCGGTGCACGGCAATCTCGACAAGATGTACCGCTATGTCGAGCTGCGCAAGAAGATCTTAGGCGTTGACGAGCTGCACATGTACGATGTCTACACCCCGATCGTCGCAGACGCGGACGTTGAAATCTCCTTTGAAGAGGCCAAGAAGACCGCGCTCGAAGCGCTCGCGGTGCTCGGCAAGGACTATACGGACGTGCTTGAGGAGGCCTTTAGCAACCGCTGGCTCGACGTGTATGAGAACACCGGCAAGCGCGGCGGCGCCTACTGCACCGGCAACGGCTGGCCCCACCCCTACGTGCTGCTCAACCACAAGGATAACCTCGACAGCATGTTCACCCTCGTCCACGAGATGGGCCACGCCATGCATACGTGGCACTCCTGCAAATACCAGCCGGTGAATACGGCGGAGTACGTCATCTTCGTCGCCGAGGTCGCCTCGACCTGCAACGAGATCCTCCTGATGCGCCACCTGCTCGGCAAGACCGACGACCGCAAGCAGCGCGCGTATCTCATCAACCACTTCCTCGACCAGTTCAAGGGTACACTGTACCGCCAGACGATGTTCGCCGAGTTCGAGCTCCAAATGGGCAAGATGGCCGAGAGCGGCGAGGCGCTGACCGCCGACGCGCTGAGCGCGAAGTATTTAGCGCTCAACAAGCTCTACTTCGGCGATACGATGATCTCCGACGACGAGATCGCGCTTGAGTGGACACGCATCCCGCACTTCTACTACAATTACTATGTCTTCCAGTACGCGACGAGTTTCTCCGCCGCCGTCGCCATCGCCAACCGCATCCTGCGCGAGGGCGAGAGCGCCGTCAAGGACTACAAGAAGTTCCTCTCCGGCGGCTGCTCGAAAGAGCCGGTCGAGCTGCTGCGCGACATGGGCGTCGACATGCGCACGAGCGCGCCCGTCAACGACGCGCTGTCGCTGTTCGGCGAGCTGATCGACGAGCTGAGTGCATTGCTGGGCTGACGCCTTCAAATCAGTGGTGAACCACTGATTTGAGCAGGTTTTGCGTCGCTTTGCGCTTCGGTTGCCCGTTAAAACGGGCGATTCGACGCACGCTATGCGCAAGGTGTTTTCCGCCACGCACCGGTTGCGGCGGAAAACGATCAAGAACATTTGTGCCTGCGGGCACTTGGGCAACCGTTAGCAGCTTTGCTGCTTTACGGATGCCCATACCCCTGCGGGTAAAAACTGTGCGAGGTTGCCTGCCCGAGAGGACAGGCAACCTCTTTTCCTAATTTTTCTGCAAAAGAGACAAAAAAAAGTTTCAAAAAATCTTGCAAATGACGAAGCGGCAGAATATACTATTACAGTTAAAGACTTACGATTTGATATCCCTGCCCAGCGGCAGGAAGGAGAGATCACCTATGCAGAATGAAAAACTTCGCAATGTAGCCATCATCGCCCACGTCGACCACGGCAAGACCACCCTCGTCGACGAAATGCTCAAGCAGGGCGGCGTGTACCGCGAAAATCAGGAGGTCGTCGACCGCGTCATGGACTCGAACGACCTCGAGCGTGAGCGCGGCATCACGATCCTCGCCAAAAACACCGCCATCCGCTACGGCGACACCAAGATCAACATTGTCGATACCCCGGGCCACGCCGACTTCGGCGGCGAGGTCGAGCGTATCCTCAAGATGGTCAACGGCGTTATCCTGCTCGTCGATGCCGCTGAGGGCCCCATGCCGCAGACGCGCTTCGTCCTCTCCCGTGCGCTGGAGCTGGGTCACCGCGTCATCGTCGTCGTCAACAAGATCGACCGCCCCGACCAGCGCATCCACGAGGTCGTGGACGAGGTGCTCGAGCTTTTGATGGACCTCGATGCGACGCCCGAGCAGCTCGACTCCCCGATGCTGTTCTGCTCGGGGCGCAACGGCACGGCGTCCTATTCGCCCGACGTCGTCGGCACGGACTTAAAGCCCCTGTTCGACACGATCCTTGAGTATATCCCCGCGCCGGAGGCCGATGTGGACGCGCCGTTCCAGATGCTCGTCTCTGCCATTGACTACAACGAGTATGTCGGCCGCATGGCCATCGGCCGCATCGAGCGCGGCACGCTCAAGCAGAACCAGGAGATCATGGTCTGCAACTACCACGACCCCGACGCCGCACCGAAGAAGGCCAAGGCCGTCTCCATGTACGAATTTGAGGGCCTTGCCAAGAACCCCGTCACCGAGTCCACCGCGGGCAACATCATCTGCCTGTCCGGCATCGGCGACATCACGATCGGCGATACGATCTGCGCGCCCGAGTGCGTCGAGCCGCTCCCGTTCGTCAAGATCAGCGCCCCCACGATGGAGATGACGTTCTCCATCAACGACTCTCCCTACGCCGGACGTGAGGGTAAGTTTGTCACCTCGCGCCAGCTGCGCGACCGTCTCTTCCGCGAAACGCTCAAGGACGTTTCGCTCCGCGTCACCGAGCTCGAGGGCTCGACGGATGCGTTCAACGTCGCGGGCCGCGGCGAAATGTCGCTGTCCATCCTCATCGAGACCATGCGCCGCGAAGGCTATGAGTTCCAGGTCTCGCCCCCGCGCGTCCTGTATCAGATGATCGACGGCAAGAAGTGCGAGCCCATCGAACGCCTTGTGTGCGACGTGCCGCAGGAGTATGTCGGCGCAGTCATCGAAAAGCTCGGCTCCCGCAAGGGCGACCTCGCCGAGATGACGCCGATCGGCAGCCGCATGAAGCTCGAATTCCTGATCCCCGCGCGCGGCCTGTTCGGTTACCGCAACGAGTTCCTCACCGACACCAAGGGCGAGGGCATCATGGCGAGCGTGTTTGATTCCTACGCACCCTACAAGGGCGAGCTTGCCCGCCGCAATACCGGCTCTCTCGTCGCGTCCGAGACCGGCACCTCTATCACCTATGGCCTCTTCAACGCGCAGGAGCGCGGCGTGCTGTTCATCGGCGCGGGCGTCGACGTGTACGAGGGTATGGTCGTCGGTCAGTCCCCCAAGCAGGAGGACATCACGGTCAACGTGTGCAAGAAGAAGCAGCTGACGAACATGCGCGCTTCTGGCTCGGACGACGCGCTGCGCCTTGTCCCGCCCAAGCAGATGAGCCTGGAGCAGTGCCTTGAGTTCCTCGCCGACGACGAGCTGCTTGAGGTCACGCCCAAGAACCTGCGCATCCGCAAGACGATCCTCAACAAAGAGCTGCGCATGAAGGCCACCCACGGCAACAAAAAGATTTTGCAGTAATGCAGATAGAGAAGCGACGGCTGAAAAAGCCGTCGCTTTTTGATTTTCTGCACAAAAGTGCGGGGGGAGGGCAGCGCCATCGGCGCTGCCCAAAGTAAGGGGGATATTCTCTCACGTGAGAGAATATCCCCCTTGTACCCCCAAGAGAACACAAGGGGCCCTGCCCCTTGACCCCGCCCATTGGCAGTTTGTAGCTCGAATAACTGCACGCGCTGCGCAATCGGGCGCGGTGTACATGGCTTCGCCATGAATCCCTACTACTCGTTACCGCTCGCAACCGCGCCTTACTATCGTGAGACGCGAGTGACGGTAGTTGGGCGGCAGACTGCGTGCGAGGTGGTACTGCTGCGCTCGCCGTGAGTATTAAGAAAACATCCTGCCGTGTGCTTGACAGGGCGGAATGTTTTGATATAATGAACATATAGAAAGAGGGCGCTGCGACAAGCGGTTAGCCTCTAATCAAGTAAATGTACTTAGCAAAAACTAAGAAACCGTCACTTGGCAGAGTGGCGGTTTCTGCTTTTCACAATAATAGTGACTGTAAAGTTTCCAATATGGAATGTGATCCGCATCGTCTCACCCCCTCTCGGAGATGTGACCAACCGCCTGCCGTTCGTGCAGCACCCTGTATTTACCGTACCACAGTTTTTCAACAAATTGCAACATCTGTTTCATCTGGCCGCGGCGAGCGCAGCAATGCCGCGCCCGCAGGCAGTTTGCCGCCGTGCTGCCGTCAACCGCGCCTCACGATAGTAAGGCGCGGTTGCGAGCGGTAACGAGTAGTAGGGATTCGTGGCGAAGCCACGTACACCGCATCTGATTGCGCAGCGCGTGCAGCTCTTCGAGCCACAGACTGCCAATGTAAGCGGGGTCGAGGGGCAAGACCCCTCGTCCTTTCTCTCGGGGGTCTAAGGGGGATACTCTCTTTTGAGAAAGAGAGTATCCCCCTTTTTATGCACTCCTGCGCGGCGTGGGAAGTCCTCGCCGCTCTGCGAGCGGCATTATTCTTTATTCGCTTCGGGATCGCCCGCCAGCGAATCGAGATACAGATACAGCGGCATCAGCTCGCGGAAGCCCGCGAGGACTTCGTCTTTGAGCTCCGGCGTGAACAGCACGCCTTCGGGATTGTCGTCATAGCCGACGGCGATATTTTTCGCGTTGTACCACGGGTTCAGGAGCTTGCCGACGTCGCCCTTCGGGCGCTTGAACTGCTCGCCGGAGAGCGTGAAGCGGGATTTATTCAGCTTGCGCACGAGCTTTTCAAGCCTTTTGGGGTCGGTCTCGATGCGGCGGCGGAGCTTGGCCATCGTGGCGGGGGAGGCGTCCCAGTAGCCGCAGCCATAGCTGAAGTAGTTCGGCGCGAGCTCGAAATACAGCGCGGGCACGCCCTCGAAGCGCTCGTGCGGGCGCTCGATCGTGAACCACAGGTGGTCCTTATACGGCCCTCTGCCGAAGAGACGGCGCGCGTCGCGGTAGATGCGGCAGACGTGTAATTTCAGCGACTGCTTGGGATATGCCGCGGCGATCGCGTCGAACAGTTCGCTGCCGAGCTCGCGCATCGGCCGGTCAACGAGCGCGAGGAACTGCTCTTTTCGCGGCAGGAACCACTCGCGGTTGTTGTTGAATTTGATGCCCCAGAGGAACTCGACGGCCTCGGGCGTAAAACCTTGAAACATGATCCACCTCAAAGAAAAATTTGCAACGATGGCAGTATACCACCGAAAACGCGAAAAAAACAAGAGGGATCTCGCACCAGATCCCTCTTGTCTCAGAGGAGCACCGTCCTGTTTTTACCAAAAAACAGGAACAGAAAAAAGCAAAGTTACTTTGTGGCGTGGTCGACCGAGTACATGTGCTCGATGAGGTCGAGCACCTTGTTGGAGTAGCCGATCTCGTTGTCGTACCAGCTCACGACCTTGACGAACGTATCCGTCAGGGCGATACCGGCCTTGGCGTCGAAGATGGACGTGCGCGTATCGCCGAGGAAGTCGGAGGAAACGACCTGCTCGTCGGTGTAGCCGAGGATGCCCTTGAGCTCGCCCTCGCTGGCCTTCTTCATGGCCGCGCAGATCTCATCGTAGGTGGCGGGCTTTTCAAGGTTGACGGTCAGGTCGACGACGGAGACATCCAGCGTGGGAACGCGCATGGACATACCGGTCAGCTTGCCGTTGAGCGAGGGGATGACCTTGCCGACGGCCTTGGCGGCGCCGGTGGAGGAGGGGATGATGTTGCCCGTGGCCGCGCGGCCGCCGCGCCAGTCCTTCACGGACGGGCCGTCCACGGTCTTCTGCGTGGCGGTGACGGAGTGCACGGTGGTCATCAGGCCATCCTTGATGCCGAAGCAGTCGTTCAGGACCTTGGCGATGGGGGCCAGGCAGTTCGTGGTGCACGAGGCGTTGGAGACGAACTGCATGTCGCTCGTGTAGGAATCGAGGTTGACGCCGCAGACGAACATCGGCGTGTCATCCTTGGACGGGGCGGACATGACGACCTTCTTCGCGCCGGCGTCGATGTGCGCCTGCGCCTTTTCCTTTGTCAGGAACAGGCCCGTGGATTCGACGACGTACTCCCGCGCCGATCTTACCCCAGGGCAGATCCGCGGGGTTGCGCTCGGCGAAGACGGGGATCTCGCGGCCGTTGACCACGATGCCGTAATCGTTGCTCTTCACATCGGCGGCGAATCTGCCGTGCATAGTATCGTATTTCAACATGTAGGCCAGATAATCGGCGGGGCAGAGGTCATTGATGCCCACGATCTCGATCTCAGGATGGTTCAGGCTTGCGCGAAAGACCATACGGCCAATGCGGCCAAAGCCGTTAATACCGACCTTAATACTCATAAAACTTACTTCCTTCCTGTTTATCGGAATATATCGAATGTTTGGTACATTTAGATATTATATAGCAGTAGTTTCGTTTTGCAAGTCCTTTTTTGCAAAAACTCTATTTTTTTCATAATTTCCACAAATTCCTTGCTTTTTGACCGGAATTTTGCTACCCTCATACTACAACGCTGTACAACAAAACGTTCTAAGCGCGAGCTTATCGCGAAAACACCAATTCTTTCCGCGCAAACTCCGCCTCCCTGCGGTGAATGCTACCGGTAGGAGAACTTTTATTAGGAGACGCTATGCGGGATTATACTGAAGAAGAACTGAAAATGCTGTCGGATGTGCTGCCGAATATTGCACTGCAGCTGCGCACCTCGCTTTCGACGATCTACATGGCGGTCGACCGCATGGCACCGCAGGAGACGCGGGAGAAGGACCCGAAGACTGACCGCACCGCCGCGGCATTTTACCAGAGCTATTACCAGCTCTACCGCGTCATCAGCAATCTGACCGACGCGGGGAACCTGTTTGAGCGCAAGCGCTTCGAGCTCTACGATGACGATATTGTCGGCGTCTGCCGCAGCGTGTGCGCCGAGGTGGACTTCCTTTTTGCGCAGTGCGGCGTGGAGCTCGACTTCCTCGCCGACCGCGACAGCCGCATCATCGCCCTCGACGCCGAGGCCATCCGCAAGCTGCTGCTGAATCTCCTCTCCAACGCGCTTAAATTTACGCCCAAGGGCGGCAGTGTCCGCGTGCGCGTGAAAACGGAGGGGAGATTTGTCAAGATCACCGTGGCGGACACGGGAAAGGGCATGGACAGCGACACGCTGGCCCATTTGTTCGACCGCTTTATGGACGGCGGGCAGAACCCCATGCCGCCGCGCGGCTTAGGGCTCGGCCTTCCGATCTGCCAGCGCATCGCGCAGGGCCACGGGGGCATGATCGTCGCGCAGTCGGAAGAGGGGAAGGGCTCGCTCTTCACCGTCTCGCTCCCTGCGGTAAAGGCCGGGCGCGTACAGCTCAAGGACCGCGGCAGCGACTACGCCGGCGGCTTCAACCGCACGCTCGTGGAGATGTCCGACGCGCTTTCGAGCGAGGCATTTCTGCAAAAGTATCTGGATTAAGGGACACAGATGAAGAAAAAAGTTTTGATCGCCATGAGCGGCGGCGTGGATTCCTCCGCCGCCGCGCTTTTGCTGCAAAAGCAGGGCTACGAGTGCGCGGGCGCGACGCTGTCGCTCTGCGGCAACGAGACGGACGGCGCGAGGCGTATTGCCGACGGTCTCGGTATGCCGTTTTACATCTTCGACGAGCACGAGCTTTTTGCGCGCGAGGTGATGGATCACTTCGTCAGCGAGTACCGCGCGGGCCGCACGCCGAATCCGTGCATCGACTGCAACCGCTGCCTCAAATTCGGTGCATTTTTGGACCGCGCGCTGGAGATGGGCTTTGACTACATCGCGACGGGGCACTATGCCCGCGTCGGCTATGACGAAGCGAGCGGACGTTACCGGCTGCTTCGCGGCGAGAGCCGCGCGAAGGACCAGAGCTACGTGCTCTATCAGCTCACGCAGGAACAGCTCTCGCACCTGCTGCTGCCGGTCGGCAGCTTTGAAAAGCCGGAAATTCGAGAGCAGGCGGAGGAGGCGGGCCTTGCAAACGCCCATCAGGCCGATTCACAGGACATCTGTTTCATCCCCGACGGGGACTATGTGCGCTTTCTGCGCGACTATGGCGGCGTCACGCCGCAGCCCGGCGACTTTGTCGACGAAACGGGCCGCGTGCTCGGCCGCCACCGCGGTTTGGAGTGCTACACGGCGGGTCAGCGCAAGGGCCTCGGCGTGAGCGCGGACCGCCCGCTCTATGTGATATCCAAAAATGCCGAAAATAATACCGTGCTGCTCGGCGACAACGAGGAACTGTTTTCCACAGCGCTGCTCGCCTCGCGCGTGAACTGGATCGCGGGGGAGACGCCTGCGGAAAAAGTCTACTGCACCGCCAAAACGCGCTACAGCCAGAAAGAGTGCGACGCCGTCGTCACACCGCTGGAAGGAGGCTGCGCGCACGTCGAGCTCCTCACGCCCCAGCGCGCCGTCACGGCAGGACAGGCTGTCGTCTTCTATGATGGCGAAGAGGTCCTCGGCGGCGGCACGATCGAAAAGGCGTTATAAAAGTGAGAAAAGGCTCCGCGAAAGCGGAGCCTTTTGGCATATTATCGTTCGCTGACATGCGCCTCGCTGCCGAAGATCATGTCGTCCACGTCGCCATGACGGATGTTGTCTTTTTCCTTCATTGTACCATTCCTTTCAGCTTTTCTCTCACCCGGCTATTATATGCGCGAGCAAACGAAAAGTTGTACGAAAAAGGGCAATGGGAATAAAAGGCGTCGCAGACTTTCACCCGCAAGGGGTATGCGGCATCCGTAAAGCAGCAAAGTTGCTAACGGCTGCCCAAGCGTCCGCAGACGCGAAATGATCTTAATCGTAAATTCCGACGTCACCGTCGCGGCATTACGATTCCCGCGCCCGTTCGGGCGCGCCAATCGTGCCACTTCCTCGAAACCGGCTCGCTTCATCCGCCACTGGCGGCGCTTCGCCGATTTCCATGTGCGTCAGAAAAAACGCCTCTCAGCCCGCAAACGTGCGCGCCTTCGGCGCGTGCGCTGCCGCTGGCTGCAATCCCCCTCAAAAGCGGCTCTGCCGCTTTTTTTTGAAGTTAATAGCGATGGTTTAGGATCTCCACCACGTCCGCCAGCGCGCCGTCCTTGCAGTGGCAGACGATGTGCGCACCCCATTCCTTGACCTCGGGGATGGCGTTTTCGGGCGCGAAGCCGATCTCGGAGACCTCGAGCATCGGAATGTCGTTGTTGTGGTCGCCGATGCAGTAGATGTCCTTGCGCGCAACGCCGAGGAGCTTGGCAAGCTTTAAGATCATGCCGCCCTTCGTCGCGCCGCGGCGCGTCAGCTCAAGCAGGTGATCGCTCGAAAAGATGAGCTCGTAGCGTTTTCCCCACTCCCGAGAGACGATAAAATCGCGCACCTGCTCCAAAAGCGGCTTTTCCTCTTCAAAGAGCAGCTTGATGATCGGCAGGTCCACCTCGCGGAAGTCCTTGACCTCCTCGGTCTTCGCGCGCGTCAGGTGCTCGTGGTTGCGCGTGTAGTCGTTCGGGTGCAGGACGTGGATGCGGCGGTCGTCGTGGTAGATCTCGAAGCACAGGCCGGGGAAGCGCGCGAGCAGCGCGTCGACGTGATCGTAGATGTCCGCGTCTAAAAACGCGGTCTCCACATAGCAGTCCTTGTTGAAGTCATAGATGGCCGCGCCGTTGGCGATGACGCAGGGGGCGTTGCAGGGCAGGTCCTTGGCGTAGCGGGCAAAGGCGGGCAGCGCGCGGCCGGTGGAGATCGAAAAATAGCCGCCGTTTTGAATGAAATACTCAACTGCCTCGCGGTTGCGCGCGCTCATCGGCGGGATGTCCTCGCCGCGCTCCAGCGCGCCCTGCGTATAGACGAGCGTGTTGTCAAAGTCGCTGGCGAGCAGCACCTTGTTGAATTTCAGCATGATGGATCCTCTCTTCTTTTCTCGTTGTTTTCGGCAAAAGTATACCACGGCGCGGGAGAAATGAAAAGGGATGTTTTGCGTAAAGATATCAGCCGATGATGCCGAATTTTCCTTTGATAAAATGACGGTAGTCGGGCTGCTTTTCGGCGTTTTCGTATTCATGTTTCATGGTTTGCCATATCCAGGCGCGGAACGGATCGCCGGTCTGCGCATAGTGCAGAATGCGCAGCAGCCCCTCCCGCTCTGCGCGGAGAATGGCCTCATAGGCATCGGGGACGAACTCGCACGAGACGACTGCTACCGCCTCTTCGGACGTGACCGCGAACGGCACGTCGGAAACAGGGGCGGTATTTGCCGGTTCCGCGCCGTAGATATAGCCGGAGACGCCGGCATAGGTCTCCTCCAGTGCGTTGGGGTAGTATTCCTCCAGCCGCTGCACGCCGTCTAAGTCGAAGCCGTAAGGCCCCCATTTTTCCCACCGGCCCGTGTGGACAAAGCCGGTGTCGCGGCAGTATTTTTCAACGGCATTGCTCAGATAGACCAGCACATTTTCCCGTTTCTTCGAAAAATAGACGAGCGGGTGGCCATGGTTGGAGACGTGCGGCGTGAGGACGGTGAGACCGCCGGTGGGGGAGGCATGGTACAGCATGGAAGCAATTCCTTTCCGCCTTTTGGCAAAACCGCCGCGAAACAACTGTGCTTCGCGGCGGTTCTATTTCTTTTTTACGCTTCGCTCTTCGGCGCGGGGGCTTCGCCGCCCTGACCGCCACTTCTGCGGCGGCCTCTGCCGCCGCGGTGGCTGCGGCGGCGCGGCTTGTTCTCGCCGCCCTCAATCGCGCCCTCGGCTTTCGGCGGGCGGGGCGGACGCGGGGCTTTCGGCGCGTCGGGAGTTTCGCTGTTCGGCTTGCTCTGGCGCGGGGCGCGGCGCTCGCCGTTCTTGTCGGGATTGCGGGGTGGACGTTCGCTGCTCGGCTTATCGCCGCGCGCGGGGCGTTGGCTTCGCTTTTCGGCGGGCTTGTCGCCACCCTTTTGGGGCGTGTTTTCACTCTTCGGCGCGGCGGACTTCTCGCCGCCTTCGCCGCTGCCCTTGCCGCGGCCTCTGCCGCCGCGATGCCCGCGGCCGCCGCGGCGGGAACGGCGCTTTTCCGTCTCCTCCTCGTCAGCGGCGGGGGCGTCCGCTTTTGCGACGGGGGCCGTCCACTGTTCGGGCGGCACGATGGGCTTGGCAGATGAGAAGAAGTTCAGCGTCAGCTGCGGCTCCTCCTCCGGCGGCTCCTGATAGCGCTCGGGGAGCGTCGTGGGGAGCTCGATGCCGTCGCGCGAGCCCTTGCCGTTGCGCAGCACATGAATTTCGCAGGTGCGGTAGCGCTTGGGGCTCTCGTTCTGCCCGTCGAGACGCACGAGCACCTGCTCGCGCAGAATGTCGACCGAGCTCACGTTGCCAAGGCCGTCGGGCGTTGCGACAAACGAATCCTGCTTCGGGCAGCGGCGCACCGCGTCCTCGTAGGCGTTCTGCTCGTATTTGAGGCAGCACATGAGCCTGCCGCACGTGCCGGAGATCTTCGTCGGGTTCAGGCTCAGGTTCTGCGTCTTGGCCATCTTGATCGAAACGGGGACGAAGTCGTCCAAAAACTGCGAGCAGCAGAAAGGCCGGCCGCAGATGCCGAGGCCGCCGAGCATCTTCGCCTCGTCGCGCACGCCGATCTGCCGCAGCTCGATGCGGGCGCGGAACACACCGGCTAAGTCGCGCACGAGCTCGCGGAAGTCCACGCGCCCATCGGACGTGAAGAAAAAGATGATCTTGCTGCCGTCGAAGTTGCTCTCCACGCGCACGAGCTTCATGTCGAGCCCGCGCTCGGCGATCTTCTTCTGGCAGACCTCGAAGGCGTTCTTTTCGCGCGTTTTGTTGTAGGCGTAGGTGCGGTCATCGTTCTCCGTCGCCACGCGCACGAGCGGGCGCAGCGGTTGGACGACGGAATCGTCCTCCACCTCATGGTTGCCCGAGACGCACTGGGCGTACTCGAGTCCCTGCGCGGTCTCAACGATGACGAACTGGTTGGGCTCGACCGTGATGCCGTGCGGGTCAAAATAATATTCCTTGCATCCGCCGCGGAAGCGGACTCCGATCACTTCTGTCAAAGGGTTTCCTCCAATTCAACGGCGAAGCCGCCCAGCGTGGGCCCGACGCCGACGTTATAGGTGCATTTATTGCGGTAGTCCTGCAATAAATCTATTGTGCCGAGTAATTTGGCTTTTGTCAAGCGCGAAGCCAGTGACCGCGCGATGCGAAGATCCCTCTCCGGTACGCTCACGCCGTACTGCCCCAGCAGGGCGGACGAGAGCAGAAGCCGCGTCCCCTCGAAAAGCGAGGACAGGTCGTCGCGCGTGACCTTCTGCGTTTCGAGCTTTGCGAGGAATGCCGCGCGGGACGCGCGCGACCCCTCGGCGATGAGCCGCGCGAGCTCGAACGTGAGCTCGTCAGGCGCGCCGCCCTCTTCAACGGTGGGGGAGAGCTTGACCTCCACGCAGCGCGAGCGGATGGTCTGGAGCAGAACCGCCGGATTTTCCGCGCAGAAGAAGAACGCTGCGTAAGCGGGTCCCTCCTCCACGAGCTTCAAAAGCACGTTCTGGTCCTTTTCCGTCAGGATGGTGCAGTCCTCGAAAATGTAGACCTTGCGCGCGCCCTCGTTCGGGCGGATGAACGCGTCGGCGCGCATCGCGCGCACCGTGTCGATCGAGAGCTCCTTGTGCTCTGCGTCGCGCACGAACGTGACGTCGGGGTGGATGTCCTGCATCACCTTGCGGCAGGCAGGGCAGGCGAGGCAGGGCTTGCTTTCCGCTGTGCACTCCATCGCCGCGGCGGCATAGCGCGCAGCGCTCACGCGGTCGCCGCTGCCGCTGAAAATGAGTGCGTGCGACAGTGCGCCGCGCTTTGCCGCGGCGCGAAGACGCGCCGCCGTATCGGTTTTTGCAAAATCCAAAAGCTCCATTGCCCGCTCCATGCTCTGTACTCTGCGCGCATTTTCAGCGCAAATTTAAAAATAGTATATCGCAAAAGTGCGGCGCTTGCAAGAAAATCTGCGCCCCGCGACGGAAAAACAGAACGATTTTGCGCCAAATTGCGTTTTGTGGGAGAAAAAATGCGGAAAGTCGACAAAAATTTCACAACTTGTTATTTGAAAGTCGGGGATTTTCTGTCTATAATAATATGGCTTGATAATGATCACACAGCGATACATTTTTAATGGAGGAAAACCAATGAGCAAAAAGTATGTCTACCTGTTCTCGGAAGGCAACGCTACCATGCGTGAGCTTCTGGGCGGCAAGGGCGCGAACCTGGCCGAGATGACCAACATCGGTCTGCCCGTGCCCCAGGGTTTCACCATCACGACCGAAGCCTGCACCCAGTATTACGAGGACGGCCGCAAGATCAACGACGAGATCATGGCAGAGATCATGGAATACGTCGCGAAGATGGAAGAGATGAACGGCAAGAAGTTCGGCGATTTGAAGAACCCCCTGCTCGTCTCCGTCCGTTCCGGCGCGCGCGCTTCCATGCCCGGCATGATGGATACCATCCTGAACCTCGGTCTCAACGACGACGTCGTCGCCGCCATGATCGCGGGCAACCCCGACCCCAACTTCGAGCGTTTCGTTTACGACTCCTATCGCCGCTTCATCCAGATGTTCTCCGACGTCGTCATGGAAGTCGGCAAGAAGTACTTTGAGCAGCTCATCGACGCGATGAAGGAAAAGCGCGGCGTCAAGCTCGACATCGAGCTGACCGCAGCCGACCTCAAGGAGCTCGCCGAGCAGTTCAAGGCCGAATATAAGAAGCAGATCGGCGAGGACTTCCCCTCCGATCCGAAGACCCAGCTCTATGAAGCCATCCGCGCCGTGTTCCGCTCCTGGGACAACCCCCGTGCGAACGTCTATCGCCGCGACAACGACATCCCCTATTCCTGGGGCACTGCCGTCAACGTCATGCCGATGGTCTTCGGCAACCTGAACGAGAACTCCGGCACCGGCGTCGCCTTCACCCGCGACCCCGCCACCGGCGAGAAGAAGCTCATGGGCGAGTTCCTGACCAACGCGCAGGGCGAGGACGTCGTCGCCGGCGTCCGCACCCCGATGCCCATCTCCCAGATGGAAGAGAAGTTCCCCCCAGGCTTACGCCGACTTCGTCAAGGTCTGCGACCTGCTCGAGGATCACTACCGCGACATGCAGGATATGGAGTTCACCGTCGAGAACGGCAAGCTCTATATGCTCCAGTGCCGCAGCGGTAAGCGCACCGCGCAGGCTGCTCTCAAGATCGCCTGTGACCTCGTGGACGAGGGCATGATCGACGAGAAGAAGGCCGTCTCCATGATCGACCCGCGCAACCTCGACACCCTGCTCCATCCCCAGTTCGATGCGGCTGTCCTCAAGAAGGCTCCCGCCATCGCCAAAGCTCTGCCCGCCTCCCCCGGCGCCGCCTGCGGCAAGATCGTCTTCTCCGCTGAGGATGCCAAAGAGTGGAAGGAGCGCGGCGAGAAGGTCGTTCTCGTCCGTCTCGAGACCTCTCCGGAGGATATCGAGGGCATGAAGGCCTCCCAGGGCATCCTGACCGTCCGCGGCGGTATGACCTCCCACGCAGCTGTCGTCGCGCGCGGCATGGGCAAGTGCTGCGTCTCCGGCTGCGGCGAGATCAACATGGACGAGGAGAACAAGAAGTTCGAGCTCGCCGGCAAGACCTATCACGAGGGCGACTTCATCTCCATCGACGGTTCCACCGGTAACATCTACGACGGCATCATCCCCACGGTCGACGCCACCATCGGCGGCGAGTTCGGCCGCGTCATGGCTTGGGCCGACAAGTATCGCCGTCTGGGCGTCCGCACGAACGCCGATAACCCGCACGACACCGAGCAGGCCGTGAAGTTCGGCGCTGAGGGCATCGGCCTCTGCCGCACCGAGCACATGTTCTTCGAGGCTGACCGTATTCCCGCCATCCGCGAGATGATCTGCTCCGACACCGTCGAGCAGCGCGAGAAGGCGCTCGCTAAGCTCGAGCCGATGCAGCAGGGCGACTTTGAAGCCATGTATATCGCGCTCGAGGGCCGTCCGATGACCGTTCGTTTCCTCGATCCCCCGCTGCACGAGTTCGTTCCCACCGAGGAAGCTGACATCGAGCAGCTCGCCAAGGACATGGGCAAGAGCGTTCAGGACATCAAGAACATCATCGCCTCCCTGCACGAGTTCAACCCCATGATGGGCCACCGCGGCTGCCGTCTGGCCGTTACGTTCCCCGAGATCGCTGCCATGCAGACCCGTGCGGTCATCAAGGCTGCGCTGAACGTCAATGCCGCGCATCCCGACTGGAACATCATCCCCGAGATCATGATCCCGCTCGTCGGCGAGGTCAAGGAGCTCAAGTACGTCAAGGACGTCGTCGTCGAGGTCGCTGACAAGCTGATCGCCGAGGCCGGCAGCTCCATGAAGTACAAGGTCGGCACCATGATCGAGATCCCGCGCGCCGCTCTGACCGCGGACGAGATTGCCAAGGAAGCGGACTTCTTCTCCTTCGGCACGAACGACCTGACCCAGATGACCTTCGGCTTCAGCCGTGACGATGCCGGCAAGTTCCTCGGCGCGTACTACGACAAGAAGATCTACGAGAGCGATCCGTTCGCCCGTCTCGACCAGACCGGCGTCGGCAAGCTCGTCTCCATGGCCGCCAAGATGGGCCGCGAGACCAACCCGCACATCCACCTCGGCATCTGCGGCGAGCACGGCGGCGATCCCACGTCCGTCGAGTTCTGCCACAAGGTCGGCCTGGACTATGTCTCCTGCAGCCCGTTCCGTGTCCCCATCGCCCGCCTCGCCGCCGCGCAGGCTGCCATCCGCGAACAGCGCCAATAAGAAGTTGACGCAAACAGCGTAGGCAAAACAACTGATATAAATACGGTCACACAGTCCCTTTGAATTGTGTGACCGTTATTTTTTTGTCCATTTTCAGCTGAACACACCGCAAATCAAGCCGCTGGTTTCGATATGAAATCAGCGGCTTTTTTCGTGCTCAAAAAATTTTTTGAATTTTTTTCGCTCATCTGTGATGTCCTAAAATGCCAGCCGGGAGACATCTTGGAATACAGCCCTGAAGAAAAAATAACTAAATTCTAAAAAGCTAAAGGCCGCCAGACTCAAATGAGACTTGAAGATTTTTATCAGTTGGAAAAGAAATAAGTGATGCTATAATAAGAGTGGACACGGAAGGGTAGAAAAAAGTCTGTCCGTGGAGTATCATAAAGGCGAGTATTCTACAGGAATTATATGAACTTGATTGGGACAATGAAAGTACCGTTGAATCTGTGCTCCTTATGAGACGGGCAAAGCGGTAATTGAACAGAGTTTGGAGAGAAAAAACATATGAATCAAATTGTTTCGTTGTTTATGTTTCGTTGTGGTGATTATGAGAAAGTAAAACAGGATGTATGGGAAGAAAACTGGAAAGCCATGCATCTGTATTCTGTTGTGGCGCTTGTTGCCTTTGGAGTCATAACGCTGGTGAGTGTGTTTTCTCTGAGTATCGGAAAATTTAAATGGGTGTATCTGGTCTATACGTTCCTTTCTTTGGTCTATTTTTGCATTTCTCGTCAACTTAGAAGCTTCTTGGGGAAAGAACTGGTTGTATACAGCTTTTTTGCCGCGCTGCTGCTGTTCGGCATTATTACGGGAACGCTGATTACACCGGAGGAGCTCACTGTCAACTACATTGTGTTCATGATGACAGCGCCGCTGCTGTTTACCGCCAGAACGGCGGTCATGAACGGGCTGATTCTGAGCAGTATGCTGCTCTATATCGGACTTGCTTTCTTTGCGCAGCACAACCCAATTCTATCCAAAAACATAGTGGATGTTATTCTGTACGGGGTGCTGAGTATGTTTTTGACTGCCACGATGATGCGGAGCAAGCTCCAGAGAATCCTGTACCATAAGGAAATGAAAACGTTGGAAGTCAGCAAGCGCGAATCGCAGGAACGAATCCTGAATTACGAGAGATTCCTCACGGACATGGTTCGGTATGCCGCTTCAGAAGAAAATCCGGACAAAGTACTGAATCAACTGGTGGAGTATATCGGACAGCGTGTGACCGCCGATCGAGCGTACATCTTTGAACAGAATGACCGCGGAACGTTTGACAACACCTACGAGTGGTGCAAAGCGGGCGTACCCAAAGAAAAAGATAACTTGCAGGATGTGCCGTATGAAGGCATCATTGAAATATGGTTTGCACAATATCAAGAATCCAACAATGTCATCATCCATGACATTGAAGAATGCAAAAAAACAAGCGAAGCCATCTATGAACGGCTGAAACCTCAGGGTGTCAATACCCTTGTGACAGCGCCAATCAAAATCAACGGCAAGATGGTCGGATTCTACGGTGTGGACAATCCTCCCGAAGAGAAACTGCATGAGATCTCGAATGAGATAGATATGATCGAGTTTATGATCGAGTTTATGATAAGACTGCGCGATAATGCAGATGCACTGGAGCACAGTGCATTATATGACCAGCTCACAGATTGTAAAAACAGAAAAGCACTGGATTGGGCGTACACAGAAAAGCTGGAGAAGTACTTTCCCCTGGCGGTTGTCTTGTGCGACCTAAATGGCCTAAAGGAAATAAATGACCAAAAGGGACATGACGCCGGTGATAAATTCATTGTGCAGACCGCACAGACGCTGAAATCTGTGTTCGGAAAGCGTCATGTGTATCGGTTTGGCGGAGATGAGTTCATTGCGGTTCTGCCAAACATCACACATCCGGCGTTTCAGAAACTACTGGAAACGGCAAAAAGCCAACTGGGTGCTACCGCGTCCCTCGGTACGGCGATAAGCGGCACAAAGGACACGGATTTTGAGTCGCTTCTGAAAGCCGCAGATGCGGAAATGTATGAAAACAAGAAGCAATACTACATCGTGACAGGAAAAGAGCGGAGAAAGCACAGCTTGTGAGAGGGAAAGACCGTGAACCTGATAATTGAATTATAAAAAAAGGAAGAGATATTACAATCGTTGCTACCGGAAGCACGAGCCATTGGAATGCGCCTGCCTGTGCTTCTGAAATACTTTCCGCAGAAAAAAACCACGACACCATGATATTGAATGCCCATATCACCAGATAGGATAAAATCAATATCAGCTTTGATAACTTGACCTTGCTTTTTACTACATTTGTGCTTTCTTCGATATAATCCAGATAGTTTTTCATAGGGGAATCTCCTTTCAAGAGGTAGTCGAGACTGACGCCATATAAATCGCTCATTTTAAGCACACTTACAATATCAGGGTAGCGGAGGTCTGCCGGAAAATGAGCATTGGGAAGACAACCTACTACCGTTATTGGCGTAAGGTCAAGAGTGCCCCGCACAGGGAGTGTCACACAGAGCTTTTTGAGGAATTGCGGACCAAAATAGAAGCAAATGAGTTGAGTATTTCCGCAGCTTGCAGGCAAATGAATATCGGTGCGGGGACGTATTACAGGATGCGGGATCAGTATAAAAAAGAACGCAGCGCTCCAAATGTTCCAAATTTAGAATGATGTGGTTTTGCAGTCAACAGGAGATAGTGATTCGGCAAATTGGGGAGGTATGGAACGACACTATAGGTGAGAAGCCCTCTTACGGTCGGAAATGGAGGGCAGGAGATCAGTGCGCGGCTGCTTCAATGAGAGTAAACATACATTTTTCTGATGCTGACAGCGGCACTGCTGGCATTGCTGATGAAATGTCTGTACAGAAGGCTGGAAGCCCTGATCACAGAGATCATGGTGAAGGCAGCACAACAGTCACAGCAGAACCCGCAGGAGACACAGTTCCAAATATATAAACCGCCCACCCTACTATAATGGGCAATGAGCCGGTTGTTGTCCAGATAATCCGCCAAATCTGTGATTTGTGAGAACCCCTTACATTTCATAACGATAAAAGCACAGACCATGGCTTCTTTGGGGAAGCCGCGCCGCCCGGTTGCCGCTCCGGGCAGCGTGAAGTCCAAGCTGCTGAAAAGCCTGTCGTAAAACGCAGCGGCGCTTTGGGATGTGAACAATGTCACATCCTGAATGATTTCCTGTCGGTAGATAGCGGCCAGCCCCTTTCCGGTTGGTGTGTTTCACAAATCCATTTTACCAAAAAGGGGCTCCGCTTTCTATACCATTTGAGCGATTTTCGGCTTCAACCATGGCCGGGAACCATTGCAATTACTGCGTTTCTTGCGCTTTGCTCATGGCGGTGTTATGATTATTTCGTGAGGTGATCCCATCCGGTTCCCGCGCACGAGAGGACTTCCGCCGCACAAGCGACGGCACACGCCAAATGCCGGAAATGCCAGAAAGGACTTTACTTATGCGGCGCAGCCCTGTATAATCGTTTAAGATAGAAAATCGTCGAAAGACTATGCTGCAGGGCCATATGTCTGAGCGGGAGAGCCCCTATGATCGACCGACCGCACTCTTTTAAGGAAACACCGCGCAGTGAAAGCTGCGGTATTGCCTTAGCAGGACTGCGGTCAGTTTTTTTCTCTGCGAAAGGAGGGAGCATCGGTGAACCGCGTGTTCCGCGAGGAAAAGAAATATCTGGTCTCGCTGCCGGAGGCGCTGCAAGCCTGCCATCGGCTCGCGCAGGTCATGCACGAGGACCCGCACAACGGCATAAGCGGCTACCCTGTCCGCTCGCTTTACTTCGATACGCTCGACGACAGGGACTTCCACGAAAAGGCTGCGGGCGTAGAGCTGCGGCGCAAGCTGCGCCTGCGCTGCTATGATCCGGCGGCAGACTTCGCCATGCTGGAGATGAAACAGAAGCAGGGCGCAAGTCAGCTCAAGCGCTCTCTGCGCGTGACGCGGGAGGATGCCCAAGCGCTCACGCGCGGCGACTACGCGCCGCTGCTGCGGTATCCGGAGTCTTTTGCCGCGGAGTGCTACGCGCTGATGCACAGCCGGTGCTATCGCCCCAAAACGATCGTAGAATACGACCGCAAGGCATTTATCGCCAAGGAGAACAAAATACGCATTACCTTTGACAGCCGCATTGTTTCCGTCGAGAGCTGCTTCGACCTCTTTTCGCCGCGGCTGAACATGAACCCCGTGCTCGATCCGTACTGCGTGGTGCTTGAGGTCAAGTACAACGGCTTTCTGCTCGATTATCTTCGCGAGCTGATCAACAGCGTGGATCGCAGTGAGCTTTCTGTCAGCAAATATGTGCTTGCCCGCCAAAACGGATGTCAGACGAGGCTATAGGAGGAAAACACCATGAGACAACAGATCCTGAACCTTTTTACCACACCCCGCGATATGTCGTGGGAGGATATTCTGCTCAATATCGTCCTTGCCGCCGTGCTGGGCTTTTTTATCTTCCTGTCCTACGCCATCTCCCACCGCGGGACGATCTACAGCCGCAAGTTCAACGCCTCACTCGTCATTCTCGCGGTGCTGACGGGGACGGTCATGACCGTCATCGGCAACAACATTGCGCTGTCTCTCGGTATGGTGGGCGCGCTGTCCATCGTCCGCTTCCGCACCGCCATCAAGGACTCGCGCGATACGGTTTATATTTTTTGGTCCATCATTGTCGGCATCTGCTGCGGCGTGGGCGATTATGCCGTGGCCTGCATCGGCAGCGCCGTGACCTTCGCGGTGATCCTGCTGCTCGGCTGCATCAAGAGCGATAACCGGCTGCTGCTCATCATCCGCGCCCACCGCAGCAAGCAGGAGCCGATCAAGGCGCAGGTCTACAAGCTCTTTCGCGCCAAAGCGACGCTGCGTGTGGAAAACACGACGGAGGATACGGTCGAACTGATCTACGAGATCACGCAAAAGCTCCTGCGCCGCGCGGAGCAGACAACGCCGGACATTCCCGGCAGCATCTATTCGCTGGGAAGCATCGACTATGTCAATCTTGTCATGCAGAACGACGAGGTGGCGAACTGAGAAACCGGAAAGAGGGGAGCGGAGACGAACATGAAATACAAGCGAATGGCTCTTGCGGCCTGTGCGCTGCTGCTCCTCCTATCCGCAACAAACCTGTCAGCCGTGCTGACCGATGAGCACCCACGCTATCATCAGCATCTTGAGCGCCCCGCCTATACACCCTGTGCCGAGCATGACGGCGAGACGCTCTGCACGCATCTGCCGCTCGTGCTCATCGACACAGGCGGAGAGGCGATCCCGGGCGTGCCCATCCAGAGCGGCGGCAGCGGCCGTGAGGACGATGCTTTCACCACGACCGCAGACGGCAGTACGCTGCTGCGCGCGTCCGTCTCGGTGGTGGATCATGCCGAGGGCAACAATCACCCCGCCGACACGCCGACGCTTCAGAGCGTCATTGACATTCGAGTGCGAGGCAACTCCTCGCGCTATTTTGATAAGCACAGCTATCTTGTCAAGACGCTGACGGACGACGGTGCGGCCTCGCGCGATGTCGCCATGCTGGGGATGGATGCCTTCGACGAGTGGGCGCTGCATGGGCCGTACCTCGATAAGACGCTCATCCGCAATTATATGTGGTACAATCTTGCGGGCGAGATCATGGACTACGCGCCGAATGTGCGCTTCTGCGAGGTACTGCTCAACGGAGTGTATCAGGGGCTTTATGTTATGACGGAGACTGTCAGCTCCGGCGCGGATGCCCGCTTGAAGCTCACGGAGCCGTCGAAGGACACGGTGCAGACGAGCTATGCTCTGCGCCTTGACCGCGGCAGCGGCAACGAGGTCAAAAACATCGAGACCTTCTCCCAATACGCCCTGCGAAATCTGCAGGATATAGACATCGTCTATCCGGGAACAAAATGGCTTACGCCGGAGCGCGCGGCGTGGATCGCACAGGATTTCTCCGACTTTGAAAAGACACTCTACTCCTATGACTATGATACCGAGCCCTATGCATGGTGGGAGCAGGCGGACATGAGCTCTTTCGTGGACTACTTTATCCTCAACGAGTTTACCTGCAACTATGATGCGGGCTGGCTTTCCACCTATATCTACAGGGATGTGCGCGGCAAATACAAAATGTGCATCTGGGACTTCAATTCCGCCTGTGACAACTACAGTCATCCGGTCACAGAGCCGCAGCATTTTGAGCTGCAATACAATGTCTGGTACTATATGCTCAGCAAAGACGAGAAGTTCATAAACGCCGTCATCGACCGCTACCGCGAGCTGCGTCAGGGCATCCTCAGCGACAAGTATCTCTGCGCCTACATGGACGACGTTACCGAATGGCTCGGCGATGCCGTCGAGCGCAACTTCTCCGTCTGGGGCTACACGCTCGAAAAGGATATGCTCTCCCCGCGTGGCGCAACCCGCACTCACACGCGGCTGCCGTCGCGCAGATGAAGCGCTTTTGCATCGAGCGCGGCGCGTGGATGGACGAGAATATCGACATTCTTCGCCAGTACAGCCACGAATCCAAAAACAAGAAATTCAACCACTGAGCCACCACACCATCGAGAAAGGAGGGCGGCGGCTTGAAAAGATTTCTCATCGTGCTCACCGCCCTGATCTTAGGCTACCTCGCCTACGACACCGCGCGCTACTACCTCGGCTGGTACATCGACCTTCAGCCGGACGCGCCGGTCAGCGCTTTCATGTCCACCGACGCGCAGCACCTTTATATGGACCGCGGCGCGGGACCGGAGGAGTTCACCGTCAAGGGCGTGAACCTCGGCGTGGGCGTCCCGGGCGAGTGGGCGACGGACTACGCCGTCAGCAAGGAGACCTATCTGCGCTGGTTTGCCCAGATGCAGGAGATGGGCGCGAACACCGTGCGCGTCTACATTACGCTCCACGACGACTTCTACAACGCCTTCTACGAGTACAACACCGCGCGCGAGGAGGCGAACGAGGAACCGCTCTGGCTCATCCACGGCGTATGGGTGAACGACTATATCCAAAACTCCCACCGCGACGCCTATGACAAGGACTTTCTTGAGACCTTCGTCAGGGACGGGCGCACACGGGTCGACGTTCTGCACGGCAACAAGAAGATCTCGCTCGGGCGGGGCACGGGATCGGGCTTTTACAATAAGGATGTTTCCCGCTGGGTCATCGGCTATATCCTCGGTGTGGAGTGGGAGGATGTGACCGTCACCTACACCAACCACAAATACCCCGATCTGCCGCCCTATCAGGGAACGTACCTCTCCGCGACGGAGGACGCCTCCGCCTTTGAATCCATGCTCGCGCAGGTGGGCGATCGGATCGTCTCATATGAAAGCCGCCGCTACAAGACCCAGCGCCTTGTGGCGTTTTCCAACTGGCCGACCACCGACCCCTTCCTCTACCCGGAGGATATCACCGCCTTTCTTTATGAAGTGCGCGCAGGTGGATGTGGAACACATCCGCACGGAGGATGCCTTCCTCGCCGGTCAGTTTGCCTCCTACCATGTCTATCCCTACTATCCCGACTATCTCAACTATATCCTCAACCCCGCGGCGATGGACCGCACGCCCATCTGGGACGGCAAGGCCGTCATCTCCCGTGCGGAGACCGGTCCCGGCACGCCCATCGGTTCCGTGCTGCGCCGATCGGACTTCTACGATGAGACCGGCGCGGCGAACACCTACCTTGCCTATCTGCGCGCCCTGCGGCGGCACCACACGATGCCCGTCGTCATCTCCGAGTTCGGCGTTTCCACCGGGCGCGGCATGGCGCAGATCGACCGGAACACCGGACGCAATCAGGGCCATATGTCCGAGCAGGAGCAGGGGCAGGCGCTCGTGGACTGCTGGCGCGACATCACCGCGGCAAACTGCGCGGGCGGCTGCGTCTTTACCTGGCAGGACGAGTGGTTCAAGCGCACCTGGAACACCATGCACGCGGTGAACCTGCAGCGCACGCCGTACTGGAGCGACTATCAGACCAACGAGCAGTATTTCGGTCTACTCTCCTTCGACCCCGGCGAGGAGGAAAGCGTCTGCTATGTGGACGGCGACCTCTCGGAGTGGACGGAGGAGGATAAACTCTTCGATACCGGCACGCGCGCCCTTTCGATGAAATACGACGAGAAGTTCATCTATCTGCTCGCCTATGAAAAGGGCTTTGCGAACGGACAGAAAACGCTCTACATCCCCATCGACACCACGCCCAAGACGGGCAGCACCTACTGCGAAAACTTCGGCCTGCGCTTTGAGGACCCGGTGGACTTCGTCCTCGCCATCGACGGCAGGGACAACAGCCGCCTCCTGGTGCAGGAGCGCTACGAGGTGCTGCGCGCCATGTTCTACCACGAAACGCACGACGCGGACGCCTACCTCGACCCGCCCGACGCGGACACGCCGCTGTTCAAGCCCATCGAATTGATGCTCCAGACGGCGACACCGCTGCTCACGGGCAACTGGCAGGCAAGCTCTGAGACCTACGAGACGGGCGATCTTGCCTACGGCAACGCGAACCCCGCCGCGCCGGACTACGATTCCCTCGCGGACTTCATCTTCGCGGGCGACTATGTGGAGCTGAAGCTCCCCTGGCAGCTTCTGAACTTTTCAGACCCCTCGCGCATGACCATCCACGACGATTACTATGAAAACTACGGTGTGGACTACATCACCATCGACACGATGTACCTTGGTCTTACCGACGGCGCGGCGCAGGAGCGCACGCCGATCTATCCCGCGGCGCTCAAGGGCTGGGGCAACACGGTCAGCTATCACGAGCGGCTCAAGCCCTCGTACTACATTCTGCAAAAGCTCTGGCAGTAAAACACACGAGAAAGGAAGAACGCCGGTGTTTGTTCAAATCCTGATCTACGTCTATCTCGGCATCTGCGCCGGCATGATCCTCTTTAACATTGCAACGGCGCTCCTTTCGCGGCGCAGGGAGCATCGGTCCTTCCGCGACGGCATCCACCTTGAGCTGACGGTCTCGCAGGAGCTTGACCGTCTCGCGGAGACCGGAGCGGTCAGCGAGAGGCATCTGCGCTTCATGGAGCGCAGACTGCGCCGCGTGAACGGCATGGCGGCCTTTGACGCCGCGCTGGAGTGCCTGTGCGTGAGGCGGCCAGAGCTGACCCGCTCCTATCTGACGGCGCTTAACGGTGTGATGATCGCGCTGGCAGAGGATTACTGCCGCCGCGATGAGATCGAGGCGGCGTATTTTCCGTATATCATCCGGAAATACCGGCTTCTCGACGGGCAGGAGAACGAGGCGCTGAAAACGATGCTGCTCGACCTGTTGCATGAATCGAGCATCTACTGCCGCGAGAATGCCATGCAGGCGCTCTACACGGCGGGCGATCCCGCCGTCCTTGTGCGTGCGCTGCGGATCATCGACGCAAGCAGCCTCTATTATCACAGCAAGCTCCTCTCCGACGGCTTGCTGAACTACACGGGCGACACATGGGAGCTTGCCGACGCGCTTTGGGAGGCGTTTGATGCGTTTCAGCCGTGGATGCAGGTGACGCTGCTCAACTATTTCCGCTTTTCCTCCGGCGCATACTGCGAGAAAATACACGCGCTCCTCAACGATCCCGCGCAGGACGACGAGGTGCGCTTTGCCTGTCTGCGCTATCTTGGCCGCTATCCCTATCCGCCCGCCTACGCCGATCTGCTGCGCTATGCGACGCCCTCGGAAAACGCGCGCTGGGAGTATGCAGCCATCGCCTCGTCGGCGCTGGCGAGCTATCCCGGGGCAGAGACTGCGGCGGTGCTGGAGAGGAACCTCTATCATCCCAACTGGTATATCCGCTTCAACGCGTCAAAAAGTCTGGAGCAGCTCGGCTTCGGCTACCGCGATCTGATCGACGTGATCGAGGGGCACGACCGCTACGCCTCCGAGATCCTGCGCTATCGCTTTGATGTGCGGGAGCTGGAGGAGCGAAAGGAGGACGCAGTATGTACGACGGTATAAAGCTGTTTCTTGAGTGGGTGGGCTATTTCTTTATCGCTTATCTGATCGGCTACTCGACCTTTCTGTTTCTGTCGGTCGTCGTCGGCTCACTTGAGCTGTACAAGCACCGCCGGCAGGAAATGTTCAAAAGCATTCTGCCCTCGGATTACTACCTGCCCATCAGTATCATCGTTCCCGCCTACAATGAGGAGGTCACCGTGGCAGACACCGTGCGCTCGCTGCTGACGCTGGAATACCGCGCCTATGAGATCATTGTGGTGGACGACGGATCGAAGGACCGCACCTCGGAGGTGTTGGCCGAGACATTTGATATGCACCTTGTTCACCGGCCCATTCGCCGGCAGATCAACTGTCAGCGCGAGGAATACGTCTATGAGACACGCGCACAGAAGGTACCGGTGACGCTCATCCGAAAAAAGAACGGCGGCAAGGCAGACGCGCTGAACATGGGCATCAACGCCGCAAATTTCCCGTACTTTATCTGCATGGACGCGGACTCCGTTCTGCAGTACGACTCTCTGCGCCGCATCGCCCAGCCGATATTGGAAAACGGCAATGTGGTGGCGGTGGGCGGCATCGTTCGCATCTCCAACGATGTTGAGCTGGAAAACGGACGCGTCAAACGCTACCGCCTGCCGCGCAGCATCCTTGCTTTCATGCAGGTGCTGGAGTACGACCGCTCCTTCCTCGCCTCGCGCATCCTCTTTGACCGCTTCAACGGCTCACTCATCATTTCCGGCGCGTTCGGGCTGTTCAAAAAGGATACCGTCATCGCGGCAGGGGGCTATGACAGCGGAACGATGGGCGAGGATATGGAGCTGGTGGTCAAGCTGCACGAATACTGCACGGTCAACAACATCGACTATGCCATTCGCTACGCCACCGACGCCATCTGCTGGACGCAGGTGCCCGAGCGGCTGCGCGATCTGTGCAAGCAGCGCAAGCGCTGGCATCTGGGCCTGTTCCAGAGTATGTACAAGCATCGCGTCATGTTTTCCAATCACAGGTTCGGCGCGGTGAGCTTTGTATCCTATTTCTATTTCCTCATTTACGAGCTGCTTTCGCCGTTTATCGAGGTCTTCGGCGTGTTCACGATGGTGCTCGCATGGTGGTGCGACCTCATCAACGTGCCGTTCATGCTGCTCTTCTTCCTCATCTACGCCGTCTTCGGCGGGGTCCTGACGCTCACCGCCTTTTTCTCGCGCATCTACACGGCGGACCTCACGCTCTCGTTCGGCGACGGCCTCAAGGCCGTCTGTCTGTGTCTCTTTGAGCTGGTGTTCCTGCGCTTTATTCTCGCATGGGTGCGCTGCACGGCCTTTATCGGCTATAGGAAGAAAAAACTCAGCTGGGGGCGCATCGAGCGCCGCAAGATCGATTTGAAATAGAGGGGGTGCCGCCTGTGCGCCGAAAAAAGCTCTTGGAAATCACGCTCTGCGCCGTGCTGACGATCGGAGCGCTGCTGTGCTGTATGCAGGATGCAAGCGCGAGGGAGACGCTTCTGATCTCGGGAAACGCCGATCTCTATCCCATCGAGTCCTATGACCGCGGCAGAGAATGCTATGTCGGATTGCTGCCGGAGCTGTACGAGCGCCTGAGTGAGCAGACAGGGTACGATCTTGTCTATCTTCCGTACAGCAAGAACACAACGCAGGCGCAGCAGACCGCAAACCGGCAGGCGGACATTATTTCCGCCTATCCCTCCGGCACGGTCGACAGCGGCGCGATGCGCCGTCAAGTGCTGCTCTGCACGATAGAACATGACGGCGCAGAGCGCGCGATATATGTTGGCTTTACCAACGCACTCACGCCGGAACTGGCCGGCGCGCTTGCACAAGCGCTGGAGGACCTCTCCGGCGCGGAGAGCATCGGCGTCCTGGCAGACTATATGAATAGCAGCGGCGCGGAAGCCTACCGTACCAGGTGGCTCATTACGCTCGCCGCATTGATCGCGGCGATGCTTGCCGCGGCGGTCGCGCTGATAGTCTTTGCGCGAAAAAAGCGTGCCGAGCAAAAGACCAACGCCCTCATCGACCCGCGCTACGGCATCGGCAACGACGGGTATTATCTGAACTGCATGGAAACGCTTATCCCCGCCCCGCTCAGAAGCATCGTCTATGTCTTCTGCATCGGCTGCGATATGCCCTCGCTCGAACGGCGCTTTGGCGAGGCGGAGCGCGGGGAGATCTTCTCCCGCGCGGCGGAGTATCTGCGCCTTGGCTGCGGACGCGAGGAATACCTCGCCTGCGTGGGGCGCGGGATGTTCGCGCTCGTGTGTCAGTGCGGCAGCCGCGAGGCGGCACAGCAGCGCGCCGAGGGGCTTATCCGCGGGCTGGACGGCTACCTTGCGGGCTTCCGCGCCGAATATGCCGGCGCGTTCCGCGCGGGCATCTGCTCGCTGTCGGAAAACCCCGACTGCGGCGCCGAGGCTGCGCTCTACAACGCGCGCCAGGGCTGTGCCCACGCGTTCCGCACGGAAACGCCCTGCGCGTTCAGCACGCGCGGCATGATCGACGAGAGCGAGCAGCTCGAGCGTCTGCGCGGCAGCATGAGCAAGGCGGTGGAAAAGGGCGAATTTGAGCCGTACCTCCAGTTCGTTGTCGATCGCGCCGGCACGGTCGTCGGCGCGGAGGCCGTCTCGCGCTGGCAAAATCCGGAGGAGGGACTGCTCATGCCCTCGAAATACATCGACCTGATGATCCGCGCCGGCACGATCACCGAGCTGGATCTCTATATGCTCCGCTGCGCGTGCGTGCAGCTCCAGACGTGGAAGCGGGAGGGGCGCGGGACGCTGTGGCTCTCGTGCAACTTCACGCGCCAGTCCATCGCGGACGAAAAGATCCTCGCGCGCGTGCACGAGATCGTCGAGCAGTACGACTTTACGCGCGACCGCCTTGTGGTGGAGCTGACGGAGGACTCCTACGCGCACGACCGCGAGGCGGCGTTGCGGACGATCGAGGGGCTGCACGCGATGGGGCTTCGCATCGTGCTGGACGATATCGGCGCGGGCTATTCCTCGCTCTCCGACCTGAGCACCTACCCAATCGACGGCGTGAAGATCGACCGCAGCATCGTGATCGAGTCCGCCTCGCCGCGCGCCCGTGCGCTGCTGGAGGGGATGATCCGTCTCTCGCACGACATGGGCATCCGCGTGCTGTGCGAGGGCGTGGAGGACAAGGCAACGTGCGACGCCGTGCTTGCGGCGGGCTGCGACTTCATTCAGGGCTTTTATTTCTCGCGCGTCCTGCCCGGGCGCGAAGCGGAATCCTTCCTGCGCAGCCTGGCGGCGCGCGACAGGGGGGAAGGATAAAGGAGGAATGAACATGGTCAACAAAAAACGAGCAGGCATGATGATAGCGGTCACGCTCCTGACCGGCGTGCTGCTCTTTTGTTCGGTCTTTTTCCTCGTCCGGCGGGCGAATCGTGAGATCACACAGCACTCCTTTGACGAATTGGCTACCGCGACGCGCCAGATCGCAAAGGATCTTGCCGACACGGCGAACGCGGACCAGACCATCCTCTCCGCCATGGCGGAGCTGATCGCGGGGCATGACGAGCGTGACAATGACGCGGTGCTGCGCATCATGAAATCCTTCAGCCTCAGTGAGACCTTTGTCTCCACCGTCGCGCTGCTGCGGCCCGACGGCACGCTGCTGCTGACCGACGGCACCCGCTACGACGTTTCCGGCACATTCGATTTTGAAACAGAGGCGGCGCGGGGCGCGTATATTTCCGACCGCGTGACAAGCTACTTTGCGCCGGAAAAGCTGGTGGTGCGCAATGTCGTGCCGGTGAAGCGCGACGGCGAGACCGTCGCCATCCTCTACGGCGTCGTCCCCCTGCAGGAGCTTTCCCAAAACTATCAGATCGACCCCTACAACGGCAATGCCTTCCTCCTTCTTGTGGACGGCAACAACGGCGACATCCTGCTGGATACCTGGCACGACTCGCTCGGCAACCTCTCGGAGCTGCGCGGGCGCAAAATGCTCAAGGGCTACACCTACGAGGAGGCGATGGAAAAAATCCCCAACGGCATCGGCGGCGATATGTGCACCGTCTCCCAATCCACGGGGACGACGCTCTACCTGCACTACGAGCCGGTCGGCATCAACAACTGGAGCGTTGTGCTCGGTGTGAGCGAGGCGGAGGCGCTGGCGGGCACGCGCGGCGTGGTGGAGACGCTTTCGATGATGGCGATCATTGTCACCGCGCTGCTGCTGAGCTATCTTGGTTTTATGGTCTGGTATCTCGCCTCGGCGCGGCGCGGCGTTTACCGTATGAGCATTACGGACCAGGGCACGGGCCTGATGAACCGTGTCGCCTATGAGAAGTGTCTGCGCAAGAGCGACCAGCGCGTCATCGCTCCGGCCGCCTGCATTTATATCGACGCGAACGGCCTGCACGAGATCAACAACGAGCGCGGTCACGAGGCGGGCGATCAGCTGCTGCACGCGGTCGCAGAGCATCTGCGGGAGCAGTTTCCGAGGGACGATCTCTACCGCGTCGGCGGCGACGAGTTCGTCGTGTTTCCCGCGCCGGCGGCAGAGACGGAATACGAGGCGCGGATGCGGGCGGTTTCTGAAAGCCTTGCCGC